>Ga0181520_10000193_pt1 | contig 128334 bp, 121 predicted proteins | sample PEATcosm2014_Bin_29_FD_132451 | JGI IMG/M metagenome (GOLD analysis project Ga0181520, IMG submission 132451) | Peatland microbial communities from MTU Mesocosm Facility, Houghton, MI, USA - PEATcosm2014_Bin02_30_metaG | ecosystem: Environmental > Terrestrial > Soil > Wetlands > Peat | place... | reverse complement strand
TCCCTCCCGTTGGTCGGGCCCGGACATACACGCTGTTGGGGTGCGACACGCACCCTTGGGTTACATTTTCATTTGACCCAACCGAGACCGGTTTGGGTTACATCGCTAAATGAGTTGACAGGCTGGTGTTGCCGATGCAAATCGAGAAACTGGTCGCTGACCAGTTTGCAACAACGGTTGCTCGCAGAGCATATTCCAATCGAAGGATGATCCTGAAATCGGCTTTCGTTTCCAATACAAGATAATCCTGGAAACATGAGGTGCTGAAGGCCGGGGAGAATCTCCCTTCTATTTGTTTTTGACTTGCTGTCTGGACTCCGCGATAGGGCTCGGTTCGCCGCAAAGCGCCTGCCTCTGCGGCCGAAGGCCGCTGCGCTCTGGGGAAAGAAAACCGAGCTCGTCTCGGCTGCGGCCGCTACCGGAACCGCGGCGGAATCGGCGATTCGATTTTGCACGCTCGCAGCAGCTTGGTCTTGGCCGGTCCCATCCGCTTCGCCCACGCGGTGTCGCTCATGATCTTGGCCATCATGTCCAACTGCGCGAATCCCAGATGCGGCTTCAGGTACTGCTCCGCCTGCGGCAGCGATTTCAGTTTCTCGTACGGAGTGGCGTAATCCTCCGGCTTGTACTGCCGGCGCCGTTTCCCGCGCGCGTCCACCGTCGCGGTCGCAAAACCGCACGCGGTGAAAGTTCAGATAGGGGTTCAGGTGCGCCGTATAGAACTTCTGCACCTGCTCGGAATGCTGGCGGGGAATGTGGCCATAGCCCATGAGCTTGCGAATCACCGCCCCTGACCGCCGTTCCGCACTACATCATGGTCTACTCGTCGCGCTGCGCCCTCGGGGATCTTTTCCAACGCCCGTTTTGAGTTCACGGGCGCCAGCGCGATACCTTCATCTCTCGTAGTGCTGTTTCTATTTCTTGTTCCACCGCGCCTTCGCCGCCTTCCGCGCGATCGCTTTGCGCCGCGCCGGACTGAGTGCTTCCGCACTGCGCCATCCATGTTGAGGTCACCGAAAATGCCGGAAGAGGGGAAGTAGAGGACTTAGTGCGATGCGACTTGATCGTGGTGCTCCGGGGCGTCAAACGCTTGACTCTCCTGGTGGCGCCAGAACACGTGCCTCGTCACATTGGGAAGGAACTCCCTTAAAACGTTGACGCCGGCATTGGTGGCCATGGAAATTCCGAAGCTCATTGCTCCGTCGCCGGCGGAACTATTCGTCGACGGTTGCCAAAGGCGTGAAATGAAGGCGGCGCCCGCCGTGCTGCCGATTTCGGAGAGCGAGATACGCGTGGAACCGTCATCCGTTCGCGCGAGTATGCTCATTTTTACGGCATACACAATCCGGCGCCCGACGCCGTGCTCGCCCGACCCGAAGTAGCGGTTGTCCTCCTGCAATAACTCTTCCCCACCCAGACGCAGGGTTCGCTGAACCGTCTGCTTGACGAAATAGTTTCCAAAGCGGCGGCCGAAGCCCTCCGCGCCCTGTCCCCATGAGGCGGGAACGTCCTCCCACTGTGTAATTCCTGCCGAGGCGGCGGCTGTCAGGAAGTGAAAAGGACTAAACAAGCCCTTAGCGTAAACCTTGGCTTTGTCTGCCGCTGTAAGAGGCTGGAAATCAGCTTGTGTCCTCCCAGACATCATGAGGAAATAGAACAACGAAGACTCGGCCCGGTTTGGCGACGGAGAGTAGTACGGCAGATTCACCGGCTGCGCAGCAGGATTGGCCGGTGCGGAGGGATCGCCGGTACCGGCGGATGGGGCAGGAGTTTGGGCACAGACAGTACTTTCCGCTGCTACCAATGCGATCACTGTTCCCACCACAACGGGTGCCGCCGTGGCAAACGAATGCGATTTCATGATCCCTTTCCGACTCGCCCGAACCCGTTGTCACTCGCGAGTCACTGATCCCAATTCAGCAAACCTGCTGCCAAAGGGACCTAATTGGCGACTCCAACGTGCCTGAATCCACGGTCTTTCCGGTTCGCGATGCGGCTTGAGGAAGAGGACCGTATGCGCCGTCCGTTTCACCGACCGCACTCCTCCTGGTTCTCGACGACCTCTTGAACCATGTCGCTGACGGCCTCCTTCACGGCCTCCTTAACTGCGCCTCTCACAGCCGCTTCGACCTCCTCCGGTCTCAAGTTCACATCCGCACGACCACCCACCATCTCCTTGACGACTCCGTTCAGGACGGGCGCGACTTCGGGAAGGTCCTTAGTCAAGAGCTTTGCAACCTTGCGGGCTACCTTCGCCGCTGGAGCGTCGCCATCGGTTTGTTGCGCCGCCTGTTCCGCCGCATCCCAGTCCCGGGCAAATGTCTCAGCCAGTCTTGCCACGGCTTTCGGATCCCGAAAAATGAGGCCGACCTCGCGCCGCGAATCCAGTTCAACCGCCCGCAGGCTTTGGCTGCCGACAAACGCCAGATAGCCATCGCGAACCATGGTGCGAGTGTGCAACCGCATGGGCGCCAGTTTGCGCACTGTCACGCCTGGGATGCACCGTGTCATGCGGCCGAGGATCGCGATGTCGACGCCTGCCCGGCAGCGCTCTTCGAGGAGGTGGATCATGGCCGGGTCGCTCACCTTCGGATCGTAAATAATCAAACGCTTCTTCGCGCCTTTAAGGAAGTCTGTAAGCCGCTTACGGGCATTCACCGGACTGACCACGAGATTGCCCGCGCCAGGTTCGTATGGATGACGATTGACATCGGCCTCGAATAGCCGCAGGGCTTCCCGCACCAGGACTTGGTTCGTAGTGATCACACCGAAGCTCCGGCTGCGCTCAATGTCCATGTGAGTCCAGTTGAAGGCCAACAGATATAACACGCGGCGATCTGTGATCATCAGCTTGTCGTGATAGCGATCGAGGTCGTCGTCGGTACGCGCGACGGTAATTCCGGCGGCGAGAAGGGCCAGCTCCAGCTTCCTCAGGGTTTCCTCTCCAGCCCGGTTGGTGTAGGCGATCAGCGCGCGGACGGAAACGCCGCGAGTGACCGCGTGCGCCAGTGCCCAGTGGATTTCCCTTTCATCGAAACGGAAAATAACGATCTCAATGCTGTGCTTCGCGCCGTTAATCCCCTTGACTAAGGTCCGAATCCCGTCATCCGGTTGAACCAACACTCTCATCGGCCTGCTCTCCTCAAGACTCGTTTCGGGCGATCCCGCACTGTGGCGCCAGCCCTGCTAAATACCAGTGCAGTTAGTGCGCCGTTCTGTAATTTCCGTGTCCGAAAGAGGGTTGGGGTCTATGGATGTGAGAAAACTCCCAAACGGAATCGTTTTCGTTCTTATCTTGTCCGTTCCCGGCACGCCAGTTTGGGGGGCCGGGAAAAAGAAGACAGCCCCGCCGGAAGAAATTACCAGTACCGGCAGTGCAGTCCTGTGGAAACAGCCAGCGGACCTCGAATCGCGTGATTTGTATTACGGTCCCGGCGGCAGTGGCCATGCGCCGCACGGCGTTTTCACGTTTGTTAAGGAGGACCTCAATGGTACCAACCCGAAGTTCGTCGTTCGCGATCGTGACGGGCAGGAATGGAAGGTGAAATTCGGTAACGAGGCGCGGCCGGAGACAGTGGCTGCAAGGATTGTGTGGGCCGTAGGCTACGAGGCGGACGAGGATTACTTCATGCCCAATTTGCAGGTTCGCGGCATGCCGGCCCGTCTCCACCGCGGCCAGAAACTGATCAGCCCCGGCGGTTCCATCGGTAACGCGCGGTTAAAGAGGGAGTCGAAAGATGAGAAGAAGCTCGGCGACTGGCGGTGGCGGAGCGATCCGTTCACCGGCACGCGTGAATGGAACGGCCTCAAGGTGGTCATGGCGGTCATCAATAACTGGGATCTGAAGGATGATAACAACGCGATCTATCAGGAAGGCAACGAGCGAATTTACATGGTGAGCGACCTGGGAGCCAGCTTCGGCTCGGCAGGGCGCACTTTTCCGCGGGAAAGGTCAAAGGGCGATCTGGATAGCTATGAGCGGTCGAAGTTCATCCGCAGGGTCACCGCTTCCGCCGTTGACTTCCAGTCGCCGGCCCGGCCGAGCTTTGTGTTCCTAGTCGATCCCTGGGACTACTTGAAACGGGTTCACTTGGAATGGATCGGCAGGAATGTCCCGCGCGAGGACGTGCTGTGGATGGGAAATCTACTGGCTCGTCTATCGACACGGCAAATCCGCGATGCCTTCCGCGCCGCCGGATACTCGCCCGAAGAAACCAGTCAGTTCGCGGACGCGGTACAGAAGCGCATCGCCATAATTACGGAACTGTGAGGTTCTCCTCTTCGCGAAACTGCGTCTTATAGAGTTGCGCATAGAGGCCGCCCGAGTGAAGCAACTCTTCGTGGCGACCGCTCTCGACGATGGCGCCTCGATCCACCACCAGGATGATATCCGCGCGGCGGATGGTCGAAAGCCGGTGGGCGATCACGATGCTAGTCTTTCCCTCCATGAGCCTGTCCAAGGCCTCAAATACCAGCTTTTCCGACGCCGCATCCAAGCCGGAGCTCGGTTCGTCCAGGATGAGGATTGGGCTGTTACGGATCACTGCCCTGGCGATCGCGATGCGCTGCCGTTGACCGCCCGAAAGAGTCGCTCCCCGTTCACCCACGACCGTGTTGTAGCCTTCGGGCATCTTTTCGACGAACTCGTGCGCGTTGGCCAGCTCGGCGGCGCGGAGAATCTCATAGCGGCTGGCTTCCGGTTTGCCGTACGCGATGTTGTACCAAACCGGGCCATGGAACAAGACGGTCTCCTGCAGCACGAAGCTGATCTGTTGGCGAAGGGACTTCTGCGTGAAGCGGCGGACATCGGTCCCATCGATCTTTATCAGGCCGGAAGTTAGCTCGTAGAAGCGAGGAATCAAGCCGACGACGGTGGTCTTGCCGGCCCCCGTCGGACCGACGAGCGCCGCCGTCTGTCCCGCTTCGATCCTGAAGCTGACATCGTGAAGAACCGGTGAACCCGGTTCGTAGCCGAAGCACACTCTGTCAAACTCGATCCGTCCCTGGAAGGGCGGCGCTATGCGGGCGCCGGGCAAGTCGCGAACCTCGTGGTTGGTGTCAAGGATCTCTCGAATGCGCTCGTATCCTACCGCCGCCTTGGAGTAGCTGTCGGTCATTTTGGAGAGGTCTTGCATGGGCTTGTACATTTTACCCAGGTAGAAAATGAATACGATCAGCGTGCCCGCCGAAAGCGCGCCGCCGAGAACCATTCGCGCCCCAAACCACAACACCATGCTGGTACCGATGGCTACGAGGATTTCCACCAGCGGGGAAAGCTTGGCCTTCATGCCGCGGGCCCGTAAGGCGATTTCCACGCTTTCCAGGCTCTCTTCTTCGAGACGGCGCTCCTCATACTCCTCGCGCGCGAAGGCCCTGACCACGTGAATCGAAGTGAGGACCTCCTGGATGGTCGAAACAATTTCGCCTTCTTTCTTTCTGACCTCGCGGGCTGCCTTCTTAATGCGCCTTGTGTAGTAATAGACCACGGCGAAGAGCACCGGCGCGACAGATAGCGCAATCAGCGTGAAGCGCCAGTTGATGTAGAACATGACTCCTACCATGCCGGCAAGGGTCAGGCTGCTAACCACGGCGCCCAATAGCCCGGATGCGATAAAGCTCTGGATAGCGTCGATATCGCTTGTCACTCGGCTGATCAGATCGCCGGTCTGCTTGTGGTCGTGGTAGGACAACGACAACCGTTGGACATGCGAGTAAAGCGTGCGGCGCAGATCGTGCATCACCCATTGGGCGACGCTGGTAGTAAGGTACTTTTCCGCGTAGGAGCAGAGCGCTCCCACCACCGCAATGGCCAGCGCGGCCAGGGCCGCGAATCTCAGGACGGACACCGGACCCGATCCCGCCAGGGTCGCGATTCGCTGGTTCAACCATCCGTGTTGCGCGGCTGGATGGACGCCCAGCACGTTGTCAAGCACGATTTTCAACGGCCACGGCTGCAACAGATCCGTACAACCCTCGCCGATCACCGCCAACAGTCCCGCCGCCAGGGCTTTCCAGTGGGGCCGCAATAGATCGCTGATTCTCAACGTCTTCAAGTAGGAATGACCTCCGTCACTTCGGGTCGTTCAGCCCCGAAGAACGGCTTTCCCCTCCTGAAGCGCTTCAGCCATAGCCTCAGCGGTGGTCTTGACGGCCAACTTGCCCCGATCGATCTTGTCTCTCACCGTGTTGCGCATCTTCACCCCCTGGCGCCTGACATAATCCGCGCCGTCGGATGCGCGCTCCATCAGGTGTATACGGGCATCTCGACCCGATTTGGGCGCCCACAGAAACGCGGCGGCAATGCCAACGCCGAGCCCGCTGCAGAAGTACAGGAAACGTCCGCCAGTCATCATGATGCCTCCGACGCTGCACTGTGCAATCCAGTAGCCGTGCATCCTCCGGTTGTTGGCCTGAGACAGGTCTGGCGTATGAATGCGAACACAAATGTCGCGCGGGCGGAGTCCGATGTCACTCCGCGTCGAAGGGTTACGGCTTGACGGCAGCCGGCATGTGGCTGTCGGGGCCCTTGCCGAGGGCGGTCAGCTTATCCAGTGTAAAGACGGACGGGGCGGGCGTGCCGTCGGTGTTCCAGACGTCCCTTTCGGGCGCCCAGTACATCACGCTGATCCCCCGCGGCGCTTTGCGCACCGTGTTGACCAGGTCCACCAGGAACTGCAAGCGGCCTTCCGGTGTGATGGGCCACATCATGTACTTATTGTCCTGGACTCGCGAAGGGCCATAGCCGGTCTCGACGACGGCGAAATCTTTCTTGTACCGCTTGGCGCACTGATTCATGTTGTCCCACAGTTGGTCCAGGCTGCCGTGGCCCCAAATGGGATAGAAGCTCTGGGCGATGACGTCGTACGGCACTTTCGCGGCGTTGAGATGGTCGAAGTACCATTCGGTGATATCCCAGTGCCCGCCCTGGTCGATGTGTATCGCAATGCGCACCGGCGTGCTGCCGGCCGCCGATTTCACGCCGCGAATCCCGGCCTTCAGGAGACGCGTGAGGTTGGACCACTGCTTGGCTTCGTCATAAGGTTCCGGCGGATTGTATTGGGTGGAACCGGGGACTTTGAGCTGGGCCACGGGCCACGCCGCGCCGCGGGTGATCTCATTGCCGACCTGGACCATATCGGGCATGGCGCCAGCGTCCTTCAGCGCTTTGATGCAGTCATAGGCGTGCTTCTCCCATTGCTTTTCCAGGTCGTCGATGCCCATGCCGCGCCAGGCGACAGGAATCTCCTGGTGTTGGGGGTCGGCCCAGGTGTCGGAGAAATGCAAGTCCAGAAGGAGTTTTGCGCCCAGGTCCTTGACTTTCTTGGCCAGCGGAATGGCGGCCTCCAGGCTGTTGTTGGGGGCGCTTCTGACGGGTGAAACGAAGATGCGGATGCGGAATATGTTCCAGCCGTGATTCATCAGGATGGTGGGCTCGTCGCTGATCTTGCCGTCTTCCTGATACGTCAGCGCGCCGCGTCCGCCCCCGGCGCGACCGGCGCCGGCGGCTGCCGGAGATCCTGGAGCGGGGGCGGCGACGGCGCGACCAGCCACCGCGCCCGTTCCCGCGCCCCCACCGAAGCCGCGGCCCATCGAATCGAGCGAAGAGATATCGGCGCCGAGCATGAATTTGCCCAGCTTAGGTCTTGTCGGGGCCGGGCCCGCCGCCAGCGCAAAGCACGCCATCGCAAGCGCGATCGCCGCTGGAAACGCCGCGCGGATTTTAGATCGATTCGCATGTACTGCCGGTTTGGGATATGGACGATACATACCTGAGGCTCCTTGGAAGGATGACTGTAGCAGGTTTTGACTGGCGCCTTGAGAAGCTGCGTTGCAGCGGGCGCCGGTCACATCTTCTGCGCGTAGTAGCCGCTGCGTGCGCGGATCACAAGATCTTTGCGGCCCCTGACGCGCATCTGGACCTCGTGGAACAAGCCGTCAGTCGCCAGCGGCTCCGGCCGGTAAGAGATGTTGTACTGGTGCCGCAGCTCGTTGGCGATATTCTCGAAACTCTGCGCCATATCTTCCGCCTTGAACGGGAAGTAAGCCACGCCCCCGGTTTGCGCGGTGAAGTACTTCAATACCTTGTCGCCGTCGCTTTCCACTGGGGTCATATTGGTGGAGATGGCGTAGATGACCACTTCGTTCGTGATGGCCGCTTCGAGGGCCTGGTCGCGCGTGTAGCGGCTCTGGTTATCGTCGCCGTCGCTGAGGAGCACGATGGCGCGGCGGAAGTCGTGCCTGGGCTGGTCCTGGCCAAGTTTGTCGTGGCAGGCGAAGAAAAGGGCATCGTAGAGCGAGGTCCCGCCGCCAGGCCGCAGCGTGGAAATGGCTTGCGCCACTTTGTAAGGATCGTCCACCAGGTCGGATGCAAGCTGGGTCGTGGTATCGAAGCCCACCACCATCGCCTTATCGACGTGCGCACGCAGCACGCTGTTGACGAACTCCGTAGCGGCTTCCTGTTCGAAGCGGAAGCGGTCGCGAATGCTGTTGCTGGTGTCGATCAGGATGCCCATCCGCAACGGCAGGTTGCTATAGGCGGCGAACTCCAGAATGGCCTGCGGCCTGCGGTTCTCCATGATCTCGAAATCGTCTTTGACGAGATCGGTGACGAAGCGCCCCTTTTTGTCCGTCACCGTAAACAGGATGTTGTTGCGGGTCGCGTCCACCTTGATCACGGAGGATTCGTCCGCCTTGGCGGCTCCGGCGGCAGGCGCGGCGGGCTGCTGTCCGCCGGCCCAAACCGCGGCGCACAACAGGCCGGCAGCCACGAATGCGGCCCAATAGGCTTTCATATACTGTTCCAATTATAACGGTTCCAGCGCTTCCATCCATTCGGCCAGACTGGCGGGCAGCGGCGCTTCCACCGCAAGTTCCTCGCCGGTGGATGGCAGGCGGAAACGAATGCGGTGGGCGTGGAGAAAATAGCGTCCCAAAGGCGGCATCCCCTCAATGCGGGCCGGCGCTCCGTAGAGCGCGTCGCCTGCGACGGGGTGGCCGATGCTGGCCAGGTGCACGCGGATCTGGTGCGTGCGTCCGGTTCCGATGCGCACCTCGAGAAACGTAAACCGCGCGAATCGGCGCAGGACGCGGTACTCGGACCATGCCGCGCGCCCCGAGGCCAGCCTGGCGGTCATGCGCGTTCGGTGGATGGGATCGCGGGCGATGGGCCGCTCGATGCGCCCGCTTTCCGGAACGACGCGGCCATGCACCAGCGCCAGGTAGACCTTCTCGACTCGCCGTCCGGAGAACTGGGCCGCGAGCTGGCGGTGCGCGGCGTCGTTCTTAGCCACCAGCAGGACGCCGCTGGTATACCGGTCCAGACGGTGGACGATGCCTGGCCGGAGCGGGCCGCCGACCCCTGAGAGCGCCGCGAACCGGTGCAGCAGCGCGTTGACCAGGGTGCCGGAGTGGACCCCGGCGCCGGCGTGGACCACCATTCCAGCGGGCTTATCCACGGCCACCAGGTCCTCATCTTCGTAAAGCACCGCCAGGGGGATGTCCTCCGGAGCAGCGTGCAGAGGCTCCGGCGGAGCGGGCTCCAATTCGATGACTTCGGCGCCGCGAACCAGGCGCGAGGGGCGCCCGGGTGCGCCATCCACCAGTACGCGGCCGCCCTTAATCCATTCCTGGATGCGCGAACGGCTGAAGTTCGGAAGCCGCTCGTGCAGCATCTGGTCCAGCCGCTTGCCCGCGTCGCCCGCTTCCGCTGACAAGCGCATCGCGTTCCCGGCTTACCGTCCGGCCGGCGTGGCGACTTCCGGGCTTTCGGCGCCTTGGGCCGGCGGCTTCTCGGCGAAGACGTTGCGGTGGTCGTAAAACTGCCACCGGCAATACCGGCAGTGGAACAGCGCGCCGCCGCATATCCGCTCCATCAGGTTCAAAGGGCTGGTGCTCATGGGGTCGATATGGTCGCGCTCCCGGAGCTTGGTGATGCGCAGCGTGCCACACTTTGGGCATCGCGCGTGCGCGCCCAGATGGTAGCGGTAATGGCGCGGAATGCAGGAGATGTCCTTGCATGCGCTGCACTCGTAAATCGCCAGGTAAGCGAAGCGCTCCGCGAAGCTGCGGTGAATCCGCTCCAAACGTCCCCCACACTGTGTACACATGCGCATGGAAGATTCGTTATAACTCAATTTGCGCAACCGGCACAAGCCGCGCCACAATAATAGATCAGCTTCCCTCCTTAGAATCGCTATGCTGGACCGGATCACCGTACATGGCGCGCGCCAGCACAACCTTAAGAACATCAACGTCGAAATTCCGCGCAACAGCTTTACGGTGATCACCGGCCTGAGCGGTTCGGGCAAATCGTCGCTGGCGTTCGACACCATCTACGCCGAGGGCCAACGGCGGTACGTGGAGACGCTTTCGACCTACGCCAGGCAGTTCCTGGATCAGATGGAACGCCCCGACGTGGATTCGATTGACGGGCTCAGCCCGGCCATCTCCATCGAGCAGAAGACCACCAGCCGAAGCCCGCGGTCCACGGTGGGAACCATCACCGAGATCTACGATTACCTGCGCGTGCTCTACGCCTCCATCGGCGTACCGCACTGCCCGGTCTGCGGCCATGAGATCTCGCGCCAGACCACCGAGCAGATCCTGAAGCACGTGCTGGCGCTGAAGCCGGAAGACCGCATTATGGTGCTGGCCCCGGTGGTGCGCGGGCGCAAGGGCGAGTATAAGAAGGATATCGAGCAACTGGCTCGCCAGGGCTTTGTGAGGGCGCGCATCGACGGCGTGCTGCGGTCGCTCGACGAAGATATCGCGCTCGACAGGAGAAAGAACCACACCATTGAAGTGGTCGTGGACCGCCTGCTGGTGAAGGCCGGAATCGAAAAGCGGCTGGAAGCTTCCATCGAGACGGCCACCAAGCTGGCGGGAGGCCTGGTGCTGATCGTGGTGGTGAACGGTGGCGAGCGCCTGTACTCCCAGAAACTGGCCTGCACCGAATGCGGCGCGAGCATTCCGCAACTGGAGCCGCGCTCGTTTTCCTTCAACAGCCCTTATGGCGCCTGCGAAGAGTGCCACGGCCTGGGCAGTCAGTGGGCATTCGACTCCTCCAAGATTGTGGCCGACCCCTCCAAACCTCTACCGGAGGGCCTTGGTCCCGCGGCTGGCTCCACGCAAATGGCGCACTGCCTCAAGGAAGCCGCCAAACAGCATCGCATCAACTTGACCACGCCGTTCGAGGACTTGTCGAAGAAGGCGCAGAGCTTGCTGCTCGACGCCGCCGTCCGGCAATTGGACGCCAGCTATCGGGAGGCTCCGGAAGCCTACCGCGAGTGGCTGGAGGAATACATGTCGCCGGCCGAATGCCCGGCCTGCCACGGCATGCGTCTGAGACCGGCCAGCCTGGCCGTGCGCGTCAAGAACTTCTCCATCGCGGAATTTACGGCGCTGTCCATCGCGCACGCGCTGATCGCGGCGCGGAACTGGGAACTGAACGAGCGCGAGACGCAGATTGCCGGGCGGGTCCTCGATGAGATCCGGCGCCGCCTGGAGTTTCTCTCGGCGGTGGGCTTGGAGTATCTGAGCCTGGAGCGCTCGGCAGCCAGCCTTTCGGGCGGGGAAGCGCAACGCGTGCGCCTGGCGACGCAGATCGGCTCCAAACTGCGGGGCGTGCTTTACGTGCTGGACGAGCCTTCCATCGGGCTGCATCCGCGGGACAACGGGAGGCTGCTCGAAACGCTGGCCCGGCTGCGCGACATGGGAAACACGGTGCTGGTGGTGGAGCACGACGCGGAAACCATCGAGCGCGCCGACTACGTGGTGGACCTGGGACCCGGCGCCGGGCGCCTGGGCGGCGAGGTGGTGGCCGTGGGCGATCCGGCGGCCATTGCGGCCAATCCGGCTTCGCTCACCGGCCGTTATCTTTCCGGCGCGCTCGAAATTCCCGTGCCGGCGGAACGCCGCCCGCCTGGGGATAAAAAGCTGGTGGTGCGCGGCGCCCGCCAGCACAACCTCAAGAACATCGACGTGGAGATTCCGCTCGGTCTGCTCACGGTGGTAACAGGCGTGTCGGGGAGCGGAAAATCCACGCTCATCAATGAGACTCTTTACCGCTCCCTGGCGCGGGAAATCTACGGTTCGCACGATGAGCCGGGCGCTCACGATTCCATCGAGGGCATCAAGAATATCGACAAGGTGATCCGCATCGATCAGGCGGCCATCGGGCGCACACCGCGTTCCAACCCGGCCACCTATACGGGACTGTTCACGCCCATCCGCGACCTGTACGCCATGCTGCCGGAATCGCGCGAACGCGGTTACAAGCCGGGCCGGTTCAGCTTCAACGTGAAGGGCGGGCGCTGCGAGGCGTGCCAGGGAGACGGCCTCAAGCGCATCGAGATGAACTTCCTGCCGGACGTGTACGTCACCTGCGACGTGTGCCGGGGCCGCCGCTACAATCGCGAGACCCTGCAGGTAAAGTTCAAGGGGAAATCCATTGCGGATATGCTGGAGGCCACGGTGGAGGAAGCCCTGGACCTGATGGAGAACCTGCCGCAGATTCGCGCCAAATTGCAGACGCTGTACGACGTGGGCCTGGGCTATGTCCACCTGGGCCAGTCTTCCACCACGCTTTCCGGCGGCGAGGCGCAGCGCATCAAGCTAGCCAAGGAACTGAGCAAGCGGCAGACCGGCCGCACCTTTTATCTGCTCGATGAGCCCACCACCGGGCTGCATTTCGCCGACGTCGGCAAGCTGCTGGACGTGCTGCGGCGGCTGGTGGATTTGGGCAACACCGTGGTGGTGATCGAGCACAATCTGGATGTGATCAAGACCGCGGATTATATTATCGACCTGGGTCCGGACGGCGGCGAGTACGGCGGCCGTGTGGTGGCGTTTGGCACGCCCGAGCAGGTGATGCGGTCCAGGAAAAGTTACACGGCCGAGGCTTTGCGCAAAGCGCTCGTCCGGGAAAAGACGGCATGAGCAAATACGCCAAGGGTCCGCTGGATTTCGCGCGCCTCAAGACCGTAAGTCTTGCGAAGCGCGGCGGCAAGGTGAAGATCGCCGATTTCGCATCGCCTTACCGGAAAGGCTCGGGCATGGCGGGCTGGCTCGACTCGCTGCCGCACATTCTGGCGGGCGATTCGTTCCGGGCGCTGGTAGAGGCTCTCGCCGTTGCGCGCGGCAAGCGCCGGGCGATTATCTGGGGGCTGGGCGGCCACGTGATCAAGTGCGGTCTGGCGCCCGTGCTGGTGAACCTGATGCGGCGCGGCTACGCCACGGCCTTCGCGCTCAACGGCGCCGCGGCAATCCACGACTTCGAAATCGCCCTGGCCGGCCACACCAGCGAAGATGTGGAAGCCGTGCTGCCCGACGGCCGCTTCGGCGTGGCCGAGGAGACGGGGCGCGAAATGAACCGCGCCATCGAGGAGGCCTACGCCGAGGGACTCGGGATGGGCGAGGCGCTGGGCAGGCGGCTGGCCGCCGCTCCGCACGGCGACTCCAGCCTATTGGTCCAGGCGTACCAGCGCGCCGTGCCCGTGACGGTTCATGTGGCCGTGGGCACGGATACGCCGCACATGCATCCAACCGCAAATGGCGCCGCCATGGGAAGCGCGTCGCACCGTGATTTCCGCCTCCTTTGCGCCTATGTTGCGGACCTGAACGAGGGCGGCGCGTACCTGAATGTCGGCTCCGCCGTGCTGTTGCCGGAGGTATTTCTGAAGGCTGTTTCGGCGGTGCGCAACCTGGGGCATCCCCTGGCGAACTTCACCACCGCCAATTTCGATTTCCTGCAGCACTACCGCCCGCGTGTGAACGTCGTGGAACGCCCGCACGCGCAATCGGGAGGCGCCGGCTACGCCATCACGGGGCATCATGAACTGACCATCCCGCTGCTGGCCGCCGCGCTGATCGAGAGAGATTCATGACGGACGACCCGCCGCCGGCGCATCCCGAACTCGATACCGAGCCGCGAACGTCAGAGAGCGGTTTCCCCCACCCCGATCCATACCCGTTCTGGACCTACGGCGACGTGTTTCTCTTTTGCGGCCTCTCGCTCCCCTGTATGCTGCTCTCCTGGGCCATCGTCAAGGGGGCTTTCGTGGCGTTGCGGATACGCGGAGCGACCCCTGCCGCGGCGCCGCTGGCGGAACAAGTCGTCCTCTACCTGATGCTCTTCGGCGCGCTGATGCTGATCTTCCGCCTGCAGTACGACCGTCCGTTTTGGCGCTCGCTGGCCTGGACCAAGATGCGCTTCCCTTCTCTGTGGCTGGTAGTCGCCGGAGCCTCGACGGCCTATCTGGTGGCGATCTTGGGCCAGTTCATCCACACTCCCACCGGCAGGAATGCCATCACGGACCTGATGCAGGACCGCGCCTCCCTGCTGCTGCTGACGGTTTTCGGAGTCACGCTGGGGCCTGTGTGCGAAGAGTTGGCCTTCCGCGGCTTTCTGCAGCCCCTGCTGGTGCGCAGCCTGGGCGCGGTTCCCGGCATCCTTCTGGCGGCCGTCCCCTTCGGTCTGCTGCACTACCAGGAGTACGGCAATTCCTGGCGGCACGCCGCGATCGTGGCGGCGGCCGGCGCCGCTTTCGGCTGGATGCGGCACGCGACCGGGTCCACCAAAGCATCCGCGCTGATGCACGCCTCCTACAACGGGCTGTTCTTCGTGGCGACGCTTTCGCAGAGACCGGATCTGATGAAGTGAGCGTCGATTCCGTACTAAGGATGCAGCATCGTCCGCAGCCTTGTGCAGGAACTGCACCGGGCGAAGGCCCGCGATTCACCTTCACACGTGCATTTTCATCGTTCGGGCTGTTGCGTGCGAAGTCCGGGGCGAGGAGACGCAATGGCGCATACCGCGGGTTTGATCCTTGCCTTCGTTTTTGGTTCGACCGCAATTCTGGCGCAACAGCCGGGTTCGCTGGAGCCGCCGCCAGACGGGTCGTTAACCGCCCAGGCGCCGTGGACGGAAGCTGTCATCTCGCCGGTCCAGTTGGCCAAGAACGTTCTGCATGACCAGAAGCCCATCTGGGCTTTTCCGGAGAGGGCTGTGCGGGGCAAGCATTGGAAGCCTGCTTTGGCGGTTGCGCTCGGAACGGCGACCCTGGTGGCCCTTGACCCCTCCACCGAGCCTTATTTCCACAACCCATCCCGTTTCGGGGCCTACAAGACCGGACCCCTGCGTGGACGGAATACGACGCTGGTGGAAGTGCTCACGCCCGTCGCTTTTTATGCGGCCGGTCTGGCGAAACACAACTCGCATGCACGGAATACCGGGCTGCTTGCCGCCGAAGGCCTCATCGACGCGCAAATCGTCTGCTTCGTAATGAAGGAAGCCGTAGGGCGATTGACACCTAGCGATATCCCTCCTGACGGTAGTCTTCGCAATACGTGGTTCAAGTACAAGGGCGGGCTGACGAATAGGGGCGGTTTTCCGTCGGGCCACAGCGCCTCCGCATTCGCGGTGGCGGCTGTAATCTCGGCGCGATACCGCTCGCACCGGTGGATACCTTGGGCTGCTTACGGGGCTGCCGCATTCCTCGCGCTGTCCCGGCTGCCGGATCAGGCTCACTTTCCCTCGGACATCTTCATAGGCTCGGCCATTGGGTACAGCATCGGCCACTTTGTGGTGATGGGAAGGTAGGACAGCCTCGGCCGATACGTGTTCGCTCCCGCGCTTCCGGCGCAAAGAACCGATCTGCTAAGGTGAGAATGCTCTCATGTTCGAAACCATCCAATGGACTGACGCCGGCGTCGTCATGATCGACCAGACGCGGCTGCCGCTCGAAGAAGTCTACGTGACGTGCCGGACTTACCAGGAGGTAGCGGCGGCGATTCGCGATATGACCATCCGCGGCGCGCCGGCTATCGGCGTGGCGGCCGCCATGGGGGTCGCGCTGGGTGCCATGCATCCGGAAGGCGCCGATCTGGACCGTCACATGGAGACGGTCTGCCAAACCCTCGCCGGGACGCGGCCCACGGCGGTAAATCTTTTCTGGGCCATCGACCGCATGCAACGGCTTTACGCTTCCCTGCGCGGCCGGCCCGCCTCGGAAATCGCGCAAGCGCTGGTTGCGGAAGCGGTTCGCATCCGGGAAGAAGACATCGCCATCTGCCGTGCCATCGGCCGCAATGGCGCTCCGCTGGTTCCGGATCGCAAGACGGTCCTCACGCACTGCAATGCGGGTGCGCTGGCCACCGCCGGGTACGGAACGGCGTTGGGGGTGATTCGCGCGGCCGTCGAAAGCGGTAAGTCCATCGACGTCTTCTCCGATGAAACGCGGCCCCTGCTGCAAGGTTCGCGCCTGACGGCCTGGGAGCTGCAGCGGGACGGCATTCCGTGTACCCAGATCACGGACAACATGGCCGGCCATTTTCTCAAATCCGGACGGATCGGCTGCGTGGTTGTTGGGGCGGACCGCATCGCGGCGAATGGCGATGTGGCGAACAAAATCGGCACCTATTCGGTGGCCGTCCTGGCGAAGGAAAATAACGTCCCGTTCTACGTGGCCGCGCCGATTTCGACGCTCGATCTGACACTGCCCTCCGGCGACCGCATCCCCATCGAAGAGCGCGCGGCCGCCGAGGTGACCCACGCGTTCGGGAGGCAGGTGGCCCCGGACGGCATTGCGGTCCAGAACCCGGCCTTCGACGTGACGCCGGCCCGCTACGTGTCCGCCATCGTTACGGAGCGCGGCGTGGCCCGTGCGCCGTACCTGGAATCTTTGCGAAAATTGGAAGGACGCTCTTAAGCGAAACCGATGCGAACCCTCCTTTCTCTCTTGCTATGCGCCGCCGCGCTGATCGCCGGCGAGCAGACCGGCCGCCGCGCACCCGGCTTTGCCTTGCCGGACGTAAACATGAAGCTGTACGACCTGGCGGATTACCGCGGCAAGGTTGTCATCCTGGAATTCATGCAGACCGATTGCGTGCATTGCGGAGCCTTCGCGGCGGTGCTCAAACAGATCGAACAAAAATATGGCGCGAAAGTCGCGATCCTGGCGGTCGCCAATAGTCCGCACGACAACGCGAACACGGTAGGCCAGTATGTCAAGAGCCACGCAGTCGATTATCCGGTGCTGTTCGACTCGGGCCAGATGGAATACTCGTACGTCCGCAAGATGTCCATCGACAACCCCTACGTATTCGTCATCGACGGCAACGGAGTCATCCGCGACGATTTCGGCTATACCGCATTTACGAAGGACCTTTTCGAGGGCAACGGCATGTTCGCGGTGATCGACCGCGTGCTGAATCCCAACGCTTCGATGGCCCCGAAGAAGTAGGGCGGGCCTCCTGGCCTGCCTTCTTTTCCTGCCTTTTCAGCCGCAGGCCGGCCCCGCGCGCCGGCTTCCAGTTCACAAAATCAACCGCGCGTCCCCGTCGCGGCGGGTGATGCGCTCGCGGTCCAGATACTCAAGCAGCGGGATGGCGTACTTGCGCGACACGCCCGTCCAGGTCTTGAAATCGCCCACCGTGAAGCGCGCGGGCTTGCGGGCGGCGAGCATCGCGCGTAGCTCCTGAATCGCGGCCTGGTGGAAGACCAGGTCCTCGCCGATGCGCACCAGCTTCTTTTCGCGCAGCAGAATGGCCAGCAGAGAACGCGCCCGCGCCGGTTCCACGCCGGATTTCGCCAGCACGCCGGCCAGCGCGGGGGTGGCCAGCCCGCCTTGTTCGAAAGCGCGCTCGATGGCGGCGCGCGCCTGCTCCTCGTCGTCCTTGAGCGCGACGTTGTGCTCCGGCATCCGCACCAGGCTGCCCTGTACCACTGGTCCGCCGTGGGCCAGCAACTCGTCCAGCAGGAAGGCGGGGGCGCCCGGTAGTTCGCGGGCGCGCAGATCTTCTTTGGCCATCCCCGGAGCCAAAGGGTTGGCGCGGTGAAACTCGCGGACCGTTTGCGCCAGTCGCTGACGCGCGGCTTCGAACCACGCGCGGTCCACGTACCAGGGCTGCGGCTGCGCCAGGGCAACTAATGGGGCGCGTGCGGCCGCGGCGGCGATGGCCATCTCCAACATGCCGGTGCGCGCCACCAACTCGCGCAGGGGCAGGCCGAATTCCGCTTCTCGAACCAGGAGGGCGATGCGCGCGGCGGCGTCCGCGGATGCCAGCACGGTTAAGCGGGAGGCAACGTCGGCGGGCCCGCGAGGACGGCGGACGCCCCCTTCCGGTCCGCAGTCCACCACGGTACCGCCGCCGATGGTGGTCACAGGCGAGAAACTGCGGATGATAAAGCGGTCGCCCGGCAGCAGCAGCGCCGCATCGCGCAGGACGATGCGGACCCACGCGCCGCCGCCGGGTTGGAGCGCCAGGGGTAGGGCAGGGGATTCGCCCGCCCCGCTGAACAGCCGCACCTGCGCTTCGATCTCCGCCGTTCCCGAATGAAAGTGGACCGGCGCGCGGTGTTTGAGAGGCTTTGCCGAGCGCAGCAGGTCCAGCCGGCAATCCACCTGCTTGACCGCGCGGAAACGCCCCGCCTCAGAGAGCGTATCGCCGCGCGCCAGTTCTGAAACCTCGACGTCCGCCAGGTTCAACGCCGTACGCTGCCCCGCAACCGCTCGCTCCGCCTTGGAACCATGCACCTCCACGCCCCGCACCCGCAGCCGGCGGCCGGCAGGATAGACCTCCACCTCCTGCTCCCTTGCCACCGTTCCTGAGATCGACGTGCCTGTCACCACCACGCCGGCGCCCTTCACGCTGAATACGCGGTCAATGGGCAGGCGGAACCAGCCCGCCGGGTCCCGTAGCGGGACAGATTCAGCCACGCGCGCCAGTTCCCTCCGCAGTTCGTCGAGACCAGCGCCGGTGACCGCGCTCACCGGAACTACCGGCGCCCCCTCCAGGAACGAACCGGCCACCAGTTCCTCCACCTCGGCCCTCGCCAGGGCGAGCATGTCGCCATCCACCAGATCCGCTTTGGTCAGTGCGATGACGCCTCGCGCTACGCCCAGCAGGCGGCAGATATCGAAGTGCTCGCGCGTCTGCGGCTTGACCGACTCGCTGGCCGCCACCGCCAACACCACCAGGTCGATGCCGCCCACCCCCGCCAGCATGTTCTTGACGAACCGCTCGTGGCCCGGCACGTCCACGAAGGCCAGGCGCAGCGACGGCGTCAATTGCATGTGAGCGAAACCCAGGTCGATGGTGATGCCGCGCCGCTTTTCTTCCTCCAGGCGGTCCGCATCGATGCCCGTCAGCGCCTTCACCAGCGCAGTCTTGCCGTGATCGATGTGCCCCGCAGTGCCGGCGACAACATTTTTCATGATTCCGCCTTCATGGTAAACCCGCGGCGGCGGGAACTCGTCTACACGGGCCGAGGAGTTAATTCACGAACATGATAAATCGCGTTCTCAATGCGGTTGTACTGGCGACGCTGATGGCGTCCCTGGTCTTCCCGCAAACTACCGCCACCACGCCGCCCAGTCCTCCGACCGTTGCGGACCTCGTGGCGAACCAGGTCGCTTACTTCACCACGCTGCTGGACCTCGCGAGCGACCAGCAGACTCAGGCGACCGCCATCTTTACAACCGAGCAAACCGCTTTGCAGGCGCTGCAGACTTCCATGCAAACCGCTCAGACAGCGCTGCAAACTGCGATAACGAGTAACAGCGGCCTGACTGCGGCCGCGGCTACGATCGGTAACCTGACAGCGCAGCAGGTATTGGCTCAAGCGACCGGGAGCGCGGCGTTCTACGCCATTCTGACGAGCACGCAGCAGACCAAGTACACCCAGTTGAATAACCCTCCGCAAGGCCCTTCCGGCCAAGGTCCGGGGCAAGGCCCAGGGCAAGGTCCCGGCCAGGGCGGCCCTGGAGGGCCGGGCGGCGGCGGTCCGCCTCCTCCGCCAAAGTGAGATTCCCGCGGCGCGTGTAAACCCGCTCCGCCGCGATGCCGTCTACACTTGCAGATGGACGGCATGGCGGCGGCGCAGCTTACGGCGGGGGACATCGCGGCGGTCGCACCCGCTTGCGTTGAGGATTTTGCCTCCGTCGCGATTGCATGCCGGCCCAGGGTCTTTCGTTACGCGCTGGCTTCCCTGCGGGACCGCGACGCGGCGGAAACGGTCGCGCAAGATTGTCTCATCCGCGCCTGCCGCGGGTGGGATCGGTTCCGGCGCGATTCGAGCATCGAAACCTGGGTGATGCAGATCGCCGTGAATCTGGTCCGCGACCGCCTGCGGAATCGCAAGATCCGATTTTGGAAGCGGGTGCAGGAGACGGCCGTTCCCGCCGAGGCCATCGCCGCTTCGTTCGCGGATGGCGCGGGCTCGGCGGAAAGCCAGATCCTGTTGAAAGAACAGGTGCAGGCTGTTTGGGAAGCGGCTGGGAACCTGCCGGAGAGGCAGCGGACGGTATTCCTGCTTCGGTTTGTGGAGGATATGGAATTGCTGGAGATTGCCGCCGCAACGGGAATGAAGGAAGGCACGGTGAAGACGCACCTGTTCCGCGCGCTCAAGGCGGTCCGGGCGCGGTTGGGAGCACAAGCATGAAACCGCACTTGTCGGAACGCCAGATGTCCGAGTGGTCGCTGGGCGAGCGCAGTCCCGAGGTGGAACGGCACGCGGACGGTTGTCACTCGTGCCGCGCCAGGCTGATTCGCAACGGCCAGGCGCTGGCCGCGTTCCGCCAATCCGCGCGCCAATGGAGCGAGCGGGAGCTTGGCGCCGCGGACGTCTGGGCGGTCGAAAAGGCGCGCCCGTGGATGATGTCGGGTAGCCTCCGTTGGGCGTGCGCGGTTGCGGCGTTTGTACTCGTTTTCGGTGGCGTATCGGTGGTTCGGCGCAACCATCCGCCCGCTCCGCCGGATTCGGCCGTCGCCGATGCCCTGCTGCTGAAGCAGATCGACACGGACGTCTCGCAGGCGGTCCCAGATTCCATGCAGCCGCTACTGACCTTGGTGTCATGGAACGGAGCGCAATCAAACTAGGCCGAGCCGCGAACGTAAGAGAGCGGTTGGTGAAATTATGCTGAATTATCGATCCCACGCCTTGAATCTGTTCTTGCTGACCGCCCTCATGGGCGCGTTGACGCTGGGAGCGCAGCAACCGCCGGGTGGCGGACCGGGGCCCGGACCGGGTCCTCGTCCGGGCGGTCCCCAAATGGGACAAGGCCGCGGCCCCATGGAACCCAACCGTCCGCCCGTCGAGCGGATGTTCGGCGCGGTTCCACCCGGAAGATGGTGGACGGATCCCGCCATCGTCCAAAAGCTCGCCCTGACGCCGGAGCAACAGAAGCAGATCGAGAACGTGTTTCAGACAAGCCGCGTGAAGTTGATCGACCTCACCGCTTCCTTACAGAAGGAAGAGGTTATCCTCGAACCCCTGCTCGATGTGGACCATCCCGACGAGTCCAAGGTTCTGCCCCAAATCGACCGCATCGCTCAAGCCCGGGCCGAGCTCGAAAAAGCCAACGCCAGAATGCTGCTCGGCTTCCGTGGCGTGTTGACTCAGGAGCAGTGGAAGACGCTCCAGAGCAACGGCCGCCCCGGTCCACCGCCGCAAAGCGGCAATCCACCGCCCCCGCGCAACGGCGGCCGGTAGCGCCGCGCCCATTTGGGCTTTCCCTTTTGGACAAAACGTTCCGTTTATGTGCGAAACTACCTCTAGGACATAAAACATCCAAATTCGTCCCCCTTTCCAGAATCGCCTCCCGACAATCCCGCCGAGTAGCGCTCCTGTAAAGTCGTGAAACGACTTTCGATGGTGCGCGATCATGTGGTCCGCGTGTACCAACAGGAGCAAGCATGGCCACCCAGACCCTGCAATACGAGAAGACCGACCCAAAGTCCAATCTGCTCTTAGCCAGCATGACGCCGGCGGATTATGACGCTGTCATGCGGGATGCCACCATCGTGCCGTTGAAGTTTCGCAAACGGATTCTCCGTCAGGACGAGCGCGTCGATGCCGTCTATTTCCACATAACCTGCATGGTTTCACTCCTGGTCACCTCCGACGATAAGCCTCAAATGGAGATGGCAACCATCGGCAAGGAAGGCGTGGTCGGCGCGGCGGAACTGTTGCAAACAACCCAAGGGGCCATGGGCCTGAGCCTGGTTCAAATACCCGGCTCGGCGGTGCGCATCGATGCCAGGCTGTTCCGGGCGCTCATGGACCGGCAGCCGGCGGTGCTGAACCTGGTGCACCGTCATCTATATGCGCTCTTGCGGCAGATCCTTTACGGCGCGGCCTGCAACTGGCTCCACAGCATGGAAGAGCGCTGCGCGCGGTGGCTGCTGATGACCCACGATCGCGCCGGCGCCGATACCTTTCCCCTCACCCAGGAATTCCTCGCTCACATGCTGGGGGTCCGTAGAGCCACGGTGAATGTCGCGACGGGTATGTTGAAAAAGGCTGGATTCATCCGCTACGTGCGTGGGAAGATCACCATCGTTGACCGGCCCGGACTGGAGTCGGCCTCCTGCGGTTGCTATCCCGCCATCGTCAAGGTATACGACGCCTTGCGTCATTCCGACCCCAAAAGGTCCTGATCGCTGTCTCTTGCCTCACGCTTGCCGTCCTCTCTCCGTACGCTGGCGAACGTACGGTACCGCTCATATAATTTAATGTGCGCCAACGTACACATTTCTTATTTTCATTGAGTTACACAGCCATTCCAGGAGAGCCCTTAGTTCGAATGGGCCACCCAATATATAGCCTTGTAGGGCATAATACTCATCAGATGGCTGGGTTTGACTGCCGGCGGACCGGCCGGCGGCAGAGGGATGCACACAGCCCGCGAGGAGGAGAGGAATGGCATCGGCTGGTATTTCTCAGGCCCCCCGGAAGGCTCTGGAGGACCCGTTGGCCTACCTGCCCTGCTCCAGCATACTGGAGTACAGCAGGGGCCAGGTAATTTACGATCGGCAGCGGCCTTCCGCCGCGATCCATCTGGTGCTCGGCGGAAGAGTGAAGGTGGCCCTGTTAAATGAAGATGGACACCAGGTGGTGGTCGATATCTACGGCGCCGACGATTTCTTTGGCGAATCGGCTTTTTTGGGGCTGCCGAACCGGATCGAACAGGCCAGCGCCCTGGACAACGCCAAGCTGATGGCTTGGAGCGCATCGGAAATCGAGCAGATCATCGAGAAACGGCCGCGCCTGGCCGTGGCGCTCATCCAGATCCTGGTCCAGCGCACCGTGGAGTACGCGGGCCGTATCGAGAGCTTGTCGGTGGACGATATCGCCCACCGCCTGGCGCGCACGCTGATCCGGTTCTCGGAGCGGCTGGGCTCCGTCGAAGAAGACGGCGCCTTTCGTCTGATGCCGTTCACCCACGAACTGCTTTCGCAATACGTGGGCACTTCGCGCGAGATCGTCACGCTCTACATGAACCAGTTCCGGCGTCAGGGCTACCTGCGCTACTCGCGCCAGGGCATCGTCCTATACCGCGACGCCCTTAATAATTGGCTGCGCGAAAGCCCCTAGTGCTCTGAACCGAGCCGCGAACGTAAGAGAGCGTTTGCTCGTGCGTTCAGGATACTTCGCATTGTGCTTTGCCGATCCGCTGCTAAACTAGAGTGGACAAGTGATCGCCGCCCTGGTTCTGCTGGCGCTGGTCGCGGGTTCGGTGGTCTGTTGCGTCCTCACCGCGATCGCGGCCGTGCTTTATAAACGCGTTCGCCCCCCGGCAGTGCTGGATTGGCCGCCCATCAGTATCCTCAAGCCGCTGTCCGGCGTCGACGAGGGTTTGGAAGAGAACCTCGCCTCATTCTTCGATCAGCAATACCCCTGTTTTGAAATTCTCTTCGCCGTCGGCGACGCCTCAGACCCTGCCGTCGCGGTGGTCGAAAGGCTGCGGAAGCGCTACCCGGCCGTGGCGTCGCGCCTCATGGTCACCGGCGCCGCGCCTTATCCCAGCAACAAGGTTCACAAACTGGGCCTCATGCTGGAGTCCGCGCGCTACGACTTAATCGTCATCGCCGACAGCGACGTACGCGTCACCCCCGACATGCTGGCCGTGTTCGCCGCCGAGTTTCAGGACCCGAACCTGGGTCTTGCAACCTGTGCCTATCGCGCTGTCCCCGGCCGCAGTTTCTGGTCGACTCTGGAAGCCGTGGGGTTGAACACGGAGTTCCTCGGCGTGGTGCTGGTGGCGCGTATGGTGGCAGGAATGAAGTTCGCTCTCGGCCCGACCATCGCCGTGCGCCGCGCCACCATGGCGGCCATCGGCGGCTTCGACGCCGTAAAGGACTATCACGCGGAGGACTTCGTGATGGGCAAACTGGCCGCTGAGCGCGGGTACGGCGTCATCCTGTCCTCTTACGTGATCGAGCACCGCATTGGATCGCAACGGTTCGCCGCGAATCTGAGGCATCGCCTGCGCTGGAATCGCAGCACGCGCCGCTCCCGGCCGTGGGGTTACCTCGGCCTGATTTTCACGAACCCGCTGCCCTTGGCGCTGGCCCTTTGGGCCGTCAAGCCGGAATGGTGGCCGGTAGCGGCGGCTGCGGTGGTCTTTCGAGGAGTCGCCGGCTGGGCCACGGCGGGCCTGATCCTGCACGACCCTCTCACGCGGCGCCTTTGGTTCCTCGTGCCGCTTCAGGATCTGGCCAGTTTCCTCGCCTGGCTCATTGGATTCTTCGGGAATACCATTCTATGGCGAGGCAAGAAGTATCGTTTGGCGCCCGATGGCCGCCTGACCACGGTCGATCTGTAAACGCCCCGTCCCGCGCTTTAATTCGCGGCAACGTCCGCCACCCGGATGGTCAGCGTTCCAATCTCCCCCGAAGGGTCGGTCCACACCAGCACCCGCAGTTTGACGGCGCCGGCCGGCAGCTCCAGCGTTCTCAGTAAGACCAGGCCGCTGCGTTCGGCCGTTTCGTAGGTTTTCCGGGTGAGGTTCAGCTCGATCCTTCTCGAAACCGGCGGCGCGGATTCGCTGCCATCCTCTTTCGCGAACCGCGTGACAAATTCCACCGTCCCCTGCCAGCGGTCGCCTTTCTGCTTCAGCGCCAGAGTGTCCGGTTGCAGTGAGACGCGCAGCTTGACGGAGTTGTTCTGCCGCGTGGCCTTGATTTCGAGCGGGATCGACGTCGCGTCCACCAGCGCGGTCAGCGCCTCAGCCACCGCGTCCTTGCGGTCCTTCTCACCCGTCTTCCCCGGCGCGTCCACGAAGTAGCCTTCCTTGTAGCGCAGGTTCACGCCGGGCCGCAGCGCCCGCACGGTCAGCTTGTGGAAGCCCGCTTGGGAATCGTCTTGCGGGGCGTAATACGCCAGCATGTAGTTGGCCTGCCCATCCTCGACGGCTGCCTGAATCCCCACGTCCAGGCCGTTGTCGCTAGAGAACACCTTCCCGCCGGTCCGTTTGGCGAACTCGTCCATGGCGGACCATGTGAAGTTGTTGGGGTTGTTGTACGTGCTTTCTACAGTGACGCCGCGCGCGTCTACCGGGTAGAGCGCCACGTCGGCGTTGTTCAGTTTTCGCACCGTGCGGTCAATCGCCTCATCGCCCAGAATGTCACTCCTTCGCGCGCCCACCTCGACGTAACGCGGAAAGCCGGCCGAAATCCAGATCAGGCTCTTCCGTCCAGGCAGCCCCGACAGGTGCGCCGCAATCCCTTCGAATATCCCTACCGTCGCCTGGCTGCGCTGCTTCACGTAGGACACCACCAGCTCTCGCGGATTGGGAGGTCCGGCGCAAGCGGAAATCGAGTCTTCGGCTTTGGCATTGTCCAGGCCATCCATCTGGTCCTGGTAGCACGGCGAGGGCAGGCCAACCATTGTCTTGAGGCTCTTGAGCACGGCCGCCTTGCTAGATCCGACTTCATTGACCACCTTAATCTCGCCGTGATCGAGCGAATAGAGGCCGATCTTCTCCGCCGGATCGAGCCGTTCCACCGCCTGGCGGGCTTGCTCGCGCGCCCGCATCGAGTTGCGTGGTCCGGTGTTGGACCAGTCCAGCAGGATGATGGAATAGCCGCCGCGGGCCGAAGGCTTTTCCGCAAGCTGGTTCGTGAACGTCCCGGGCGAAGCCGCCGGCGCGGACGGTGCGGCCGGAACAGGCGCTGCCGCAGCCGATGCAATCGGAGCCGCAGCCTCGCTCCCGATCTCCAGTCCGTAGAACACCGCGATGGGCTGCGGCTTGCCGTTGTCGAGGATTTCAAAATCCTCCTTCTTCAACCCCGTCACCGCTTTGCCCTTCGCATCGCGCACCACCACCCCGACTTGCACCAACGTGGTGGTCGTGCGTATGGTCACACCGGACGGCTCCGGGCCCTGTGCGAACAAAGCCGTGGCCGCCAGCAAAACTCCCAGGTTCACCGGAAAGCGCCCCATATTGCCCTTCAGAGTATCATTGTCGCGCTAACCTCTCTTGAAGGCCGCCGCAATCTCCGCAATCGGCAAGAGCATGGCTGTGGCCTGCGGCCTGGCCGGTGACTGGCCCTCGATCGCCTCAAGCGCCAGGAACCCGAACTGCCGGTAGAACTCCACCGCGCCGGGCTTGGCGTCCACTACCACGCCGGTGCAGCCAAACTCTTCCGCCATGCGGAGAGCGAGGAGCAACACGTAACGAAGCAGCCGTTTGCCAATGCCCTGCCCGCGGAACGGTTCGTCCACGGCAAGGCGGGCGAGCCGCAGAATGGGGAGGGGGTAGCGCGGCAACTTCTTGCGCTGGGCGTCTGAAAGGTCTTCGATCTCGATTTGCCCCGGCGCCACTGTGACGTAACCGGCAACCGTGTCCCCTTCCACGGCCACGTAGGTCGCGCCGATGTGGTGGCGAAACTGGTTCTGCCCCGCGTACTTCTGTAGAAACCGGTCCAGGTCCGGATCGCCTGAATGGAAGGCCGAGCGTTCGTCCGACTCCCGAAGCGCTCTAATCTCCATCGCCGCTCAGGAGCGCGCGAAGCCGCTTGGCGGGTTTTGGAGGCGCCGCCATGCGCTTCACCATCTCCCGGCCGGACCGCCGCGAGACGACCAGCCGGGGAGGAACGATGATATCCGCCGGCAGCGCGCCGAGGGCCCTGAGGTGGTGCAGGAGAGCCTCTTCCAGCAGGTAGCCCTTCTTGACTCCCGTCGCGCGGACGTAGTTATCCAGCAGCGTTAGGGTGGCGGAGGAGACAACCGCCGAAATCTGAGCCTCTCTCTGCATATCTATTTTTCTGTAGATAATTATAGAATTATCGATCTGAGGCTGTCAATGGCGGCACGGTGGGGCGGGCCTCCTGGCCTGTCTTCTTCGGCTTTTTTCATCCCTTAGGGCAGCCGGGCCCGGCCATCGTATCCTGCCGCGCCGCCGCCGCTACTGCCCGTACAGCCGCCGGTACACGTCCGCATTCCGCAGCACGGCCTGAATATACTCGCGCGTCTCCGTGTAAGGAATCGACTCCACGAACTCCGCGGGTTCGCGATATGTGTTCCACGCGAGCCATTCCGCCGCGCGCTCCGGCCCTGCATTGTACGCCGCCAGCGTTGGCTCCAGCTTCCCGCCGTTCTTGTCCAGCGTGGTACGCAGGATCGCCATGCCGATCTTCAGGTTAGTGGCCGGCTGGAACAGCAGGCTGTTGTTGAACCCCGGAATGCCCGCCTGGCGTGCGTAGAGGCGTCCCGTTCCGGAGCGCACCTGCGTAAGCCCCAACGCGGCCGCATGGGAGCGCGCCTGCGGGTCGAACTCCGATTCCTGCCGGATCAGCCCAGCCACCAGGTAGGGGTCCAACCCCCGCGCCCGCGCGTCCCCGAACAACTCGCTGCGGTAAGGCAGCGGGAATAACAACTCCCAGTACCGGCGCGGCGCCGCGTTGAGCGGCAAGTCCAGGTATTCCGGCGCCATGGCCTTCATGATGCGCAGGGCTTGGTGCGGCGCGTCGGCGGCGCCCGCCAATTCCATCCCCAGCAGCGCCGGCTGCCCTCCGTTCTTCGCTCCGAAGCGCAGCTCGGAATCCGCCAGGTCGCCAAGGCCGGCCGTCCGCAACAGGCGCGACCGGTCAATCCGCGCGGCGGTGGCGGACGTGCTCTGCGAGGGCGGCGCCTGCGCTTGCGGCAGCGCCAGGCCGTCCAGATAAGCGGACGCCTTTTCGGAGGCCGCCGCGCCGGCAATCTCCGGCCGTGTCAACCGGTCGCGCGCCTGCATGGCATAGTAGGTATTCTGGAACGCCTGGGCAAGCCGCCGGTAATCCGCGCGCGCGGCCCCGAAATCGGACTCCTTCTCCGCGCTTCGCCCCAAAAAGTAAAGCGCTGCGCCGGCGGTCGCGTGTCCGGGGTAATTGGCAAGGTGCTCCCGCAGAAGCGCGTAGGCGTCGGGCTGGCTGCTCATCCACGCGTGGAACGCCACCTTCCAATGGCACGCGCCGGCGCTCGGTTCGGTGGGGAACGCCTCGTAGGCATCTCGATATAAGGGAATGTAATCGTCCGGGCGGTTCACCAGCAGATAGCGGTTGGCGGCCGATACCAGCGCCTTGAACCGCCAGGGAGACTGAGGATACCGCTCGCCCAGCTTCTTCACCGCCGCCATCATCCCGCCATCGTCGCCCTGACGGCGCGCGCACTCCTCCAGATAATAGGTCCTCTGCGCGTCCGCCTCCGATTCGCGAAGGTCAAGGCGCTCCAGATAGGAACAGGCCGCGGAGGTATCGCCGTCCAGGTACTGAGCCGCGCCCGCGCCCACCATCGCTTGGTCGTGCTCCAGACCGGCCGTCAGCGCGGCCACCGACTGATACTCGGCGCGCGCCCGCCGGTAGTCGCCGGCTACCAGAATCCCACCGGCCCGTCCCAGCAATTGCGGAGGCAGCGCCGCCGGATAGGCCGTGCCCATCGATCCCTTGAGGTTCGTGAGCGCCGCGCCGGCGCGTTCAGCGGCATCTCCAGTGAAGGTCTGATAGTAAACACGCTGGTAGAAATCGGCCGCGTTGACCAGGTCGCCCAACGCCTGGTAGCAATCCGCCAGCGTGACATTGCCTTCCGGCTCCGGCAATTCCGCGTAATGATCGCGCAGTAGCCGCACGGCCGCGGCGGGACCGGAAGGCGCCCCGCCTGCCCTTAGCGCGCGAGCTTCCACCAGCCAGGCCTTGCCCGAAAGCGGTGAGAGAATTCCGCCCGCGTGCGCCGCCGCCGCGTCCTTGCCAACGTCGCCGTTATCGTTCGATTCCACGCGCGCCGCCGCCAGGTAGTAGCCCGCGTAGTCGGCCAGTTGCGGAACCGGGGCAGCCCTCAGCTCGGCTTTGGCCACCGCATAGTCCCTGTTCTCGTATTCCGCAATGCCCAGCCCCAGGCGCGCCAGCGGACCGTTCTTATCCTTGGCGTGCGCCGCTGCGTATTGTTCCACCGCCACGCGGTGCGCCGGAGTGGGAGCGCTGCGGTAGGAATCGACCAGCGCCGCCAGCTCGCCCACCGGCGCCGTAACCGCCGTCTTGGCTGCGGTCTTCTTGGGCTTAGGCGCGTGCTTTCCAGGTGCCCCCGCGGCGCCGGAGGCAATGGCCACTGACGCGCCAAGCACAACCAGCGCGCTAAACCATAACGCCGGGATAATTTTCGCCAAGCAGTTCCGGATCGTCATGAGCCAGGGTTCGGACCAACTCCAGGTGAAGATAATCTACCATGCTCGGGCACGCGTCGAAGTAAGTTTTGCGGAACGTTGCGCGCGCGGCGTCAATCGCTTCGCGGAACACTTCGTAAAGATTCCGCTGCTCGCGGCCGCTTTGCACCTCGGCCGTGTGATAAAGGCGCATCTCCGCCGCCTGCACGCGGGCAAAGCGCTGCGCCCGCAAATGCACGCGCTGTTCCTCTACCGAAAGACTCTCCCAAGGCGAAGCCGGTTCCGCGGCGGCCGGCGCGATGGCAATCAGGCCTGCCGGCGTGGCCCGTGGGGCGCCGCTCCAAACCGCGCCGGCCACCTCCGCCAGCAGTTCTATCGGCGGTCCCTCCACCGCTCCCCACGCATACGCCAGCGCCACCACGCGTTCGCCCGAAGCCACCGGGAAAATCGAGGCGCGCCCGTCTGCCGGATGCGCAAGGAAGGCCACCAGCGCGGCCGAGACGCTGGCCGCAGTGGTGTCAGTGACCACCGGGTCGCGGCTCTCTACCGCGGATGCCAGCGCCGGCGCCTCCGCCAGCGCAATCTCCAGGTTTCGGAAATCTCCCGCCGTTTCCGCCGCGCCGCGGATCTGTTCCCCCTTGGCAGCCTCGCCATCCAATCGGAACAGCGCCGCGCCGGTAGCGAATCCAGCGGCGCCGTCCACCAGGGCGGCCCACACTTCCTCCGCGTTCGCCGCCTGCCGCATGCGCCGTACCGCCTGGTTCAACTGGTTCGCGGTCTCGCGCCGGGCGCGGGATTCCGCAAGGCTCTCCGCGTCGTTCAGAAGCTCGTCGATGCGGTCATAGAAAAGTTGGCGCAAACCCACCGCCGGAGTGCTGGGAGCCATTACCTGTAGTCATTTTAACAGGCAGGCCAACCCGCCCTGGAGCAGGCGCCCGCGCGAGAGCAACCCCTTGTTCTGTCACCAGGATTTCCTGGAGAAAGTTCTCCAAAACGTTTCTACCGGGTGAAAAAATGCTCTTGCAGCAGGTTATGGAAGCCGGCCTTGGGGTCACCCGCAAGAAATCGACCGCCAAACCCGCGCCGAAGACAAAAAAGCCGCCGGCCAAGCGCCCCTAAAACCGCAAAATCAGGCGCTTCGAACCGAGCCGCGAACGTGAGAGAGCGGTCGCGGCGCGAGCGGTACTCTTATAGCTTTCCTCCGCGTCGGGGCGCCAGCTGCTTTTGCGGGCCCGTCTCCGCGTCAAAAAAAGCCCGCGTCCCCTATTTCCGTCTGACCGCCGCCACTGACTTTTGCTTGGCCGCCATTTTCTGCTCCAGCGCCGCCATCAGACGCGCCTCCACGTCGCTCGGAATCGGGTACGGCTCCATACCCTTATAGATCTTCACGGTTTTCTTGGTGGTATCGGCGATCACCCAGCAATTAGGACACTCTGTGATGTGCTGTTCCAGTTTGGCCCTCAACTCGGCGTCCAGGGCCTCGTCCAGGTAATCGCTCAATTCCATGAGAAAGTCTTTACAGGTAAGCAAAGGCATCCCCTCCCTTGCGCTTGAAGTAACGCGTCAGTTTCTCGCGAAGCTGCAATCTTGCGCGCAGCAGCCTGCTCTTCACGGCCGGCACGGAGAGACCCAGCGCTTCGGCCGTCTCCTCCGTCGAAAGCTCGTCCACATCCCGCAGCATGAAGACCGTGCGGTACGGCGGGTCCAGGCTCTGCACCGCCGTATCCAGAATCTTCCCAAGCTCCTCGCGCGTGAACTGTTCTTCGGGGTCCTCTTCCCACGCCGCGATCTCCCGGACCACCGTGTCTTCGCCCGTATCGATGGCCTCGTCGAGCGACACCGACTTGTCGGTTTTCCGCCGGCGCAGCTTCATGAGCGCCTGGTTCACCGCGATCCGCACGATCCACGTATAAAACTTCGAGTTCCCCTGAAACTGATCGAGGTGCTCGTAGGCCTTCATGAAGGTCTCCTGCAGCACATCCTCGGCATCTTCCCGGTTCTGCGTGACATGCTGGGCCAACCGGAAGATCTTGCCTTCGTAGCGCCTCACCAGCTCTGAGAACGAAGCCGCATCGCCCTCGCGCGCCTGCGCGACCAGCGCGCCCTCGTCGATTGCGGTAAAGCTGGAAACGGCCATTGGGATGACTTCTATAATAGCAGCCCGGTGGGGCGGACCTCCTGGTCTGCCTTCTTGGTTCTTCTTGTTCCTTCTTCGGTGGAGCAGGCGCTTCCGCCTCCCACTCTTCGAGCCCCTTATTGCTCCGCAGGCACAACAATCACCTTCAAGCTGACGCTCTCCTTGCCGCCATCAGACACCTGCACACTCTGCCCCGAACCCTCAAACGGCTTGACGTAATCCGGATCGTACCGCACGGCGTTGAAGTCCGTTCCCTGTTCCCAGGCAAACAGCCGGTAACTTCCTGGAGCGATGCCCGCGATCTTGAAATGGCCGCTCGCATCCGCCCCGGCTACCTTGAACAGATCGTCGCGGCGCGTGCCCACGGCTAGCAGCGTCACCATGGCCCCCTGCGCCGGCTGCCCCTTATCGTCTTGCACCTGCCCTTCGACCTGCCCGCCATTGGCGCTCATCGTGATCGCCAGTTCGCAACCGCCGCCCGATGTCAAATCCACGCCGGATTCCGTGACATCCGCGGTCCCGCATCGGACGCTCTTTAGGAACAGGCCGCCGCCCGGCGCATTGACGATAGGGCGATAGACCTCGGGCGCCAGATTCCGTATCGTGAAGGTCCCGTCGTTGTTGGACATCGCTTGCCCACCACCCATGGGCGAGGCCATCAATGAAACGTGCACCTGCGAAGGCTTGACGCTGGTGTCGCCCTCGATACGCACCACCCCGTCCAAGTCCACGGGAGGCGCAAGCGTTAACTCGATGCCTTCGACATCGCCCGCGCCAACCTGAATGGGGCGCCGGACGCGGTATTGCTTGCCGCCGGCAGCGGCTTGGGCTGTCAAGGTATAGGCGCCGGGAGTCAGACCGCGCAACTCGAACCTCCCTTCCGCATCTGTGGGTCCGGCTGCCATTCCGCCGACCGAACCGCTCGCCATCGCCTGGACGATGACGCCGGTTAGGAAATCAAGGGCAGCCGGCTTGGCGACGTGTCCTCGAACCGAAGCCCCGTGCACCCGCCGGAGTGTGAAGTCCATCCCGCGCATATCCTGCCCCGCGCCGAGATCCACGGCCGTCGCGCCGGAAGGGTCGGTAACTCCCGGGTAGTACGTAGTCACGTAGGTTTCGTCCCCGGCGGGCATCATGGGCGGCCCGGCACTGAGGAAGTACTTTCCGGCCCCAAGCTCGAAAATGCGGTATTCGCCGAGATCGTTGGTCTGCGCCATATTTCTGGTGACCAACTGCCGGCCTTGGGCCGTGTACCCGTAGACCATCACCATGACCTGAACGTGCGGGAGCGCATCGCCTTCCTCGTTCCTGACGTGCCCCGCGATGGCGCCGAGCGGAGTGATCTGTACCACCAAATCCGTCTTCTGATCTCCGGCGTTCAGAGTCAGCGGCCCAGACCGTTTCGGCTCGATGTATTGGAAGTTGTCGCGCTGCGCGCGAATCGCGTACGCGCCTGCCGCCAATCCCGCAAAAACGAATTTCCCTTCGGCGTTCGTTTGGGCGGATGACGCGGCCCCACCCGAAGCCCGGTCCGCGCTGATATTCCAAAGTGTCACCGGCACCCTGGGCACTGGCTCACCCGTAACCGAGTTCAGAACCGTCCCTTCCACGCGGCACAAATCTTGCGCCGCAGGCTGAGTCTGGGCCGCCAGCAGGCCCACGCACAAAAGAATCGGGCTGAATCGCATAGGCTGCCTCTGGCCTTTCTGGCTCCTTCTTTGGTGGGGCAGGCCTCCTGGCCTGCCTTCTTGGCCTTTCTTGTTCCTTCCCTGGTGGGGCAGGCGCTTTCGCCTGCCACTCTTCGATCTCCTACTGCCCCGCTGCCACACCAATCACCTTCAAACTCACGTTCTCCCTGCCCCCCTCGGATACCTGGACGCTCTGCCCCAAGCCATCAAACGGCTTGACGTAATCGGGATCGTAGCGGACGGCGTTTATGTCCACTCCCTGTTCCCAGGCATACAGCCGGTAACTGCCGGGGGCGATGGCCGTCATCTTGAAGTGGCCGCTGAGGTCTGCGCCGGTTCGTTTGAATAGATCGTCGCGCCGCGTACCCACTGCCAGCAGCGTCACCGTCACGGAGCCATACACCGGCTGTCCTTTGTCGTCTTGCACCTGCCCTTCGATCTGCCCGCCATTGGCGCTCATCGTGATCGCCAGCTCGCATCCCCCGCCCGAGGTCAAATCCACGCCGGATTCGGTGACGTCCGCAGTCCCGCATCGCACGCTCTTCAGGTACAGGTCGCCCGGCCCGCCGGCGAAGGCGCGATAGACCTCGGGCTGCAAACTCCGTATCGTGAAGGTCCCCTCGTCTTTGGGGTCCGCTTGATTCCCCATGAGCGGGGTCTCCATGAAGGCTCGCAACTGCGAAGGCCTGACGCTGGTGTTGCCCTCGATGCGCAGCACCCCGTTCACGTCCACCGGAGGCACAAGCGTTAAGTCGATGCCTTCCAAGTCGCCCGCCCCGACCTGGATGCGACGCAAGGCGAAGTACAGCTTGCCGCCGATCCCGCCTTGGAACGTCAAGGTATAGGCGCCGGGAGCCAGACCTTGAAACTCGAATCTGCCCTCCAAATCGACATTGGCGCGGGCCACCCCGTCGATAGTCACCGCGTTGGTTGCCGCCGCCAACACGAACACCTTGCCACCGAATGATGGGGCCGGCGACCCGGGGGGAGCAACGACGTGTCCTCGAACCGCGGCCCCGCGCACCCGTGGGAGTGTGAAATCCACGCCACGCATGTCCTGCCCGGCGCGGAGATCCACGGCCGCCGCGCCGGAAGGGTCGGTAACGCTAGGGTAGTACACCGTCAGGTACGTCTCGCCCGGGCCGGGCGCCAGGCCTCCCAAGGCCGGCGCGGCTCTGAGAAAGTACTTTCCTGCCGCAAGCCCGTACACGCGGTATTCGCCGAGATCGTTAGTTACCGTATTATCCTGGGGTTCCAACCGCCGTCCTTGGGCCGTGTAGTGGTAAACCATCGCGTTGACCTGAACGCCTGGGATCCCATCGCCTTCTGCGTTCCTCACGCGCCCCGCGATGGCGCTGAACGGAGTGATCCGCACCACCAAATCCGTCTTTTGATCTCCGGCCCTCAGAGTCAGCGTCTCGGACCCGCCCCCCTGGAAGTTGTCGCGCTCCGCGACAACCCAATACGTGCCCGCCACTAATCCCGTGAAAGCGAACTTCCCGTCGTGGATCGTGGAGGCCGCGGGATCGGCGCTGCCCGAAGCCGCAGCCGCTTGCACACTCCGCAGCGTCACCAAAACCCTGGGCACGGGCTCACCCGTAACCGAGTTCAGAACCGTCCCTTCCACGCGGCACGGACCTTGCGCCGCCGGCTGAGTCTGGGCCGCTAGCAGGCCCGCGCACAACACAATCGGACCGAATCGCATAGCCGCCTCGGCGCGCTCGCCGGGGCCTCGACATTCCGTCAGAACAAGACTACCACGTGCCCTACTTCGCCATCACCGATAATTCCACCAAATTATCCCTTTCGTTCCCATCACTTGCCGCCGCCGATTTCAGACCCAAGCTAAACCAGGTGCGACCCTGAAAGTGTAAGGAGTATCAGATGCAAAATGCCCAATTGTACCGCCGCCGGTCTCAGCCGGCGGTGTTCCCGGCCCCCGAAACACGCTGCACCAAACGAACCCAATCTGCCGAATTTCTCTACAAATGCGGGAACGAACTGCGCCCGCCAACGTGCTGCACCAAACGAACCCAATCTGCCGAATTCTTCCACAAATGCGGGAACGAACCCAATTCCGACCCCGGCCCGACCCAACCACGCCCGCCAAACACATCTCACCAAACGAACCCAATTACCCCCGATTACTCACAAAGCAAAGCCTTTACCTATGCCGCGACCCAACCGGGCTCGCCCCCCGCCCCCCGGCCCCCGGCCCCCGGCCCCCAACCCCCGGCCCCGGCCCCCGACCCCCGACGATAGAATGGAAACAAGGGCGGGCCCGCAGTCCCGCCGGCGAGGGGAAAACATGGATCCATTCTCATCGACCCAGGCGAGCGGCGCTCCGCGCCGCGCGTTTCTCCTCATGCCCGTGGCCTTTGCCGGCTTGCTGGCGTTGTACTCACGCCGGGATCGTCCGCTGCCGGACGCCGCGCGCCCCGGGGCCGGCGCCGATATCGAGCTCGTCATCTTTTCGGATCACGGGCGAAACAGGAGGACCGTCACCATGCACAAGATCGTGAAGACCGACGCCGAATGGCGCAGCGAGCTTACCCCGGAGGAATTCGCCGTGACACGCAAACGCGGCACGGAACGCGCGTTCACCGGGCGCTACTGGAATAACCATGCGAACGGCTTGTACGCCTGCGTCTGTTGTGGCGTTACTCTTTTCCGGTCGCAGGAGAAATTCGAGTCCGGCACCGGCTGGCCCAGCTTCTGGTCCCCCGCCGCCGAACAAAACGTTCGCACCGAAAAAGACAGCAGCCTGTTCATGGACCGGGTCGAGGCCCTCTGCGCCAAGTGTGACGCCCATCTGGGCCATGTTTTCGACGACGGCCCCGAACCTACCAACCTTCGCTACTGTATCAACTCCGCGGCGCTCCGGTTCGTTCCCGAAGATTCATAACCGGTTGATCAGGCTCGCCACATATCCGGCGCCGAAGCCGTTATCGATGTTGACCACCGTCACGTTGCTGGCGCAACTGTTCAGCATCCCCAGCAAGGCGGCCAGGCCGTGGAAACTCGCGCCGTAACCCACGCTGGTGGGCACCGCGATCACCGGGCAGGAAACCAGGCCCCCCACCACGCTCGGCAGCGCGCCTTCCATGCCGGCGCAGACTACCACCACCCGCGCTTCGGTCAGGCGCTCGCGATTGGTCATCAAACGGTGGATGCCCGCGACGCCAATATCGTGGATGGCCACCACTTCGTTGCCCATGACTTCCGCCGTCACCCTCGCTTCTTCCGCCACCGGCATGTCGCTCGTTCCGGCGCAGACTACGGCGATCGTACCCTTTCCGCGCACCGTCTTGTCCCGCCAGAAGCGAACCGCGCGGGAAAGCGGAAAATACTCGCCGCCCGGAAGCTTCTCGGTCACCACCGCGGCGCACGCCGGATCGGCCCGCGTGATCAGAACGTTGGATGCGTTTTCAAACAGGCTCCCCGCGATGGCGGCGACCTGCTCCGGCGTCTTCCCCTGGGCTAGGATCACCTCCGGCATTCCGTGCCGCAACGCGCGGTGATGATCCACCTTGGCGAATCCCAGGTCCTCGAATGGCATATGGCGCATTCGCTTGATAGCCGCTTCCACGTCCACTGCGCCGCTTTGCACCTGCTCGAATAACGACCGGAGCTGCTCCTGATCCATGAGGCCAGAATATCAGAACCGTCCGCGCCGCCCGCTAAATTGCCGGCGTAGTCCGGTCTTAACCCGATTGTCAAGAGGAATAAGTGAGAAGAAAGTACTATTGAAACGTGACTTTTTGCACGTTTCCGTCTATTGTTCCGATTGGCTAACAGGCCGATCATAGAAACTAACATGACCGCGCCACGACCCGTTTCGACCCGTTGCGTGCCCACGTCTGACCGCCGGGGAAGTAACCGATACCCGTTTCGGGAGCAGGTCCGCTATCGCGCGCTCAGCGCCGGGTCGTCCGGTCTGGCAGGATTCGGAAAGACCATCGACATGAGCAGCACCGGAGTCCGCTTCACCACGGAAGCAGAACTGTCGCGGGGGCGGCTTATTGAGTGCGCCATGAATTGGCCGGCGCGGCTGGGCGGCGATTGCGCGCTCCAGCTAGTCGCGGTGGGCCGGGTAGTACGCTCCGACGCTGCCAGCGCCGTGGTACGTATTGCAAAGTACGAGTTCAAGACGCGCAGGCTGCGGCCCGCTCCACTGGCTGCCGGCGCCGCTGGCAGCTAACAATTTGGGACTTGCCACAGGGTTGGGGACGCCGTTATACTGACATTTCCGCTAGATGTTTTATGACGGCGAGAGACGATTTCGACCCCTTGGCTCCCCAGCGGGAAGCGGCCTTCTTTTACGGCCTATTCCTCCGCGGACATGATATCGATACCCTCAGGCAGGATATCGACGTGCCGCGGACCATGCTGGAGAAGTGGATGCGGGCCCACGATTTCGAGGCCTCATTCCGTGAAAACCTGCACCGCGTATACGCTTACCGCAAGCAGGTCCTGGCGATTTTCGACGGCCTGATTTCCAACGAGCAGCTACAGCCCCGCCTGCAGTAATTCTTTCACGGCGCAAGAATCCGATGATCCGGGCAGTCCAGTTCGATCGCCTGGTGCAGTTGTGCGGGCAGATCGAGGCCGTGCCTGGCCAGGAACGGAAGGATGGAGTAGAGCCGCTCCTGCAAATGCCCTTCGGGACAAACCAGGCCATGGAGCGACCGGGCGTCGCTCACCGCGCGCGCATCGCGCGCCAGCGCCTCGCGGCCCGCTTTGCGCCCGATTTTCGCTATCTGGTAGCGGATCTTGCGCGCGCCCCGGTCGAGCGCGCCGGTCAGCGTGGCGTCGAACCCCGCCATTTCCCGGCGGAGCCTGTCAAGCGCAACATCCACCGCCGCTTCCGTGCCGCGCAGGGCTCCGGCCAGCGACGGCGGCACGAGCTTCGCCGACAACCGTTCGTGCAAGGCCGCCTCGCCGTGGAAGAAGTCCGGCAGCGAAAGGTCATACCGCCTGAACAGCTTCTCGCTGCGCGCGTCCAGGATGGTGAATCCGGTGCGTGGAACCGCAACCGGCATGCGCTTCAGCATCGCGCTGTAAAGGACTTCGGATTGCGCCAGATAAGCGATTTCGGCGGCTCCGCCGATGTAAGCCACCGTCGGCAGCATCGAATCCTGAACCACCGGCCGCAGCAGGGCGTTGGGTGAGAGCGAACTCGCCTTGTCCATGAGCTCCGGCGCGCCAATCCTGCGGCCGTTCAGGAGGTACTCGTTTCCATGCCGGCGCAGCGCCAGACGCTTGCCGCCTTCCAACAGGAACACCAGGGAGGTGTGCTCTTCCATGTGCACCTGGGCGTGATATCCGGCGGCGGCCAGTTCGCGCCCGCGTTCCATGACTCGGGCGGACATCTCAGGGGCCGACTCCACCGCGGCGCGCAGCGCCGGGACCGCCAGCTCGCGGAACTGCGGCAGCATGGGGTCCACCTGGAGGACATCGAAACCCTCCAGCAGACGGCGCAGCAGGGCGCCAAAGCCGTCCCCCATCGTGGCGCCAAGCCGATAACTTTCCTCGACCAGGCTCGCCGCCTCATCGGCGAACGGCAGGCCGGCCATGCCCTCGCGCAGCGCGGTCAGGGGCGGCGCCGGCAGAACCACTCCGCCCACCGGCCGCGCCCCGGCCTCGCTCGACGCCTCCGCCTTGGCCGGACGGTTCTCCGCATTGAAAACCCAAACGTGGTTGACCTCCGCGAAATCGTGGTCCTCCGTGGCCAGCCAGAACACCGGAGCGGCGGGCTGGCCGTTGGCCGTCAGCCACTCCGCCAGCTTGACCGCGTGCAGAGCCTTATAGATGGTGTATGCGGGACCGCCGAACAGCCCTACCTGTTGGCCCGTGACCACGGCCACCGCGCCGGGCTGCGCCAGCCGTTCGAGCGAAGGACTCTCCGGGTTGCGCGCGCGCAAAGCGGCGACAAGCGCCGCGCGCCGCTCGGCGGGAAACCGTATCTCCGCGGCGGCCGCCTGGAACGAGGCCGCGTCGCGCAAGGGGTGTCGATAAAAACCGGCCACGCGATCCGGATGGTAGAAAACGTCCAGGGCTAGCGGCGAGAGATTGGGCAATTCGGACTGGCGGACGCAGCTACAGTGCATGTCGTTGGAGTATCAGATTAGCAGATGTTTATCCGATGGCGTGGGATTCACTAACCGGCCGGCAGGTAGCGCGAAATGTCGTTGTAAAGCACGAAGGCCACCACCAGCATAATGAAGACAAATCCGACCTTGAACACTGCTTCCTTCACGGTCAGGCTAAGGTCGCGATGCATGACCATCTCGACCAGCAGCATCAGGATCAAACCGCCGTCCAGGATGGGGATGGGCAGCAGATTGAAAATCGCCAGGTTCAAGCTGACCATCGACATCAGGCCCAGGAAAGCCGACGGCCCTTCGCGCGCCGCGTCGCCCGAAAGTTCGATCATGCCGATGGGGCCGGTCAGGTTCTTTGGCGACATGCGCCGCTGCACCATGCCTTGGAGGAACTTCCCAATCATGCTCGCCCCCTTGGCGTTTTCGCTGAGGGATTCGTTGAGCGCCGCCGGCAGGGAAAGCCGCGTGTCCATGTAGTGCGGCTTGAGCCCCGGTCCCACGCCCACCATCCAGCGCGCCGGGCCGTCCTTCTTGTCGAAAACCGGCGCCACTGTGGCTTCGATCTTACGCCCGTCGCGTTCGTATTCGATGTTCAGCGGGTGGCCACCGCTGTTTTCGGTGATGTTGTGGAGTTTGTTGACCGAATCGATGGGTTGTCCGTTGACCGCGACCACCACGTCGCCGGCCTTGATCCCGGCCTTGCCGGCAGGCATTTCGGGATCCACGCTGTACAGTTCCACTTCACCGCGTTTGTCCCAGCCAGCCGATCCAACTCCGGAGCGCTCGCTCAACGCAGGCGTCACTTGCGTCTCGAAACGCCGTCCATGGCGATCGACCGTGACTGCCATCGACCGGTAGGCGCTCACTGTTTCCTTCATCTTGACGTCGTCCCACGTGGGGTCAGGTTGGTTATCCAGCTTGACGATCCGGTCCCCGGCCTCGATGCCGGCTCTGGCCGCGGGCGAATCGGGCAGAACGTCGCCGATCACCGCCTCTTCATCCGCCTGGGAGAGCTTCGGGAAGCTCACCATGTAGAGCCCGGTGAGCAACCCCACCGCCAGAACGACATTCATCATCGGCCCCGCAAGGGCGATCAGCAAGCGCTGCCAGCGGGGTTTGGCCAGCAGGCTTCGCGGATCGGCGGGCGCGGACCCGTCCGCCGCCTGCTCCCCAGTCATTTTGACATAGCCGCCGAAGGGAATCAGCGAAAACCGGAAGTCGGTTTCACCGCGCCGGAACCCGAACAGGCGGGGGCCGAAACCGAAGCTGAATGCCTCCACCTTCACGTCGAAGTAACGCGCAACCCAATAATGGCCCATCTCATGGATGTTGATCATGACGCCGATCAGCACCAGCACCCACAGGATGTCTTCGAAGCTTTGTATGAATTGGATTCCCATATAACGAACTCAGACCGACGCCGCGGCGCGAGCCTCAACCAACCCGAGCGCTTCCGCGCGCGACTCGCGGTCGATTTCGAGAATTTCGCCTACGGTTTGGGGCGTACGGGCCGTCATGCGCTCGAGCGTCTCCCGCACAACCTCATATATCGAAGGATACCCGATTCGTCCCGCCAAAAAAGCCTCCACGGCGATTTCGTCGGCGGCGTTCAATGTACACGTGGCGGACCCGCCGGCTTCCTGACACTGGCAGGCCAGCCGGAGCAGGGGGAACTTTTCGAAATCCGGCGGAAGGAAATCCCACTGCCGCGCCTTTGCCCAGTCGATTTTCGGAACCGGAGCCTCGCGCCGTTCTGGGTAAGTGAGCGCGTATTGAATGGGCATGCGCATGTCCGTCGCTGAAACTTGGGCAAGTACGCTGCCATCGCTGTACTCGATCATGGCATGCACGGTGGATTGGGGATGAATCACCACACTCACCTGTGAAGGTTCGAAACCGAACAACCAGCAGGCCTCGATCACCTCGAACCCCTTGTTCATGAGGGTCGCGCAATCGACGGTGATGCGTTTGCCCATCTTCCATGTTGGATGATCGAGGGCCTGCTCAGGCGTCACGAAGGCCAGCGCCGCGGCCGGCGTATTGCGGAATGGGCCTCCGGACGCGGTCAGGATTAGCCTTGAAACCTGCTGGCGGCCGCCCGCGCGGAGGCATTGGTGAGCGCCGTTGTGCTCGCTATCGATGGGGATGAGCAGCGCCTTATGCGCTCGAACGGCTTCCATCACCAATTTGCCGCCCGAAACCAGGACCTCTTTGTTGGCCAGACCGATCCGCTTGCCCAGGCACACGGCCCGGTAAGTGGCTTCCAAACCGGCCACTCCCACGATGGCAGAGATCACGGTATCGGCTTCGGTCGCGGTGGCGACCTGAACGAGCGCCTGCGATCCCGACAGCAATTCCGGCCACTCCGAACGCGGCAGCCCCTTGGAGGCGAGTGCGGCTCCTAGCGGCGCCAGACTGCTGGAATCGGCAACAACTGCAACTCCGGGCCGAAATTCAAGCACTTGCGAGGCCAGCAGTTCGACATTTTGGCCAGCCGCGAGAGCGAAGATACGGTACTCACCGGAGTTACGCCGCACGACGTCCAGGGTGTTGGTCCCAATCGAGCCTGTTGAACCCAGAACCGTGAGAATCTTCATGGGGAGAATTTCTTCTCGGGGCGCATCCACATGATATCACGCCGCCTCACCTTAGAACGGGCAAGGCGCGCGGTTGAAAACCTCCGGCGACGTCATCAGGGGCTAAAGCCCTAATAATTATGCCTTTTGCGGCTTGGCTGAAGCCGTGCCCTGAGACAATGCGCGAACCGAGCCGCGCTCCGATGCAAGGCGTGAACCGGCACAATGGGTTTTCATGAGTTTTGGCGGCCCGCCGAACCATGGAGACAGGCCGGAAACCAAGGCGTTTGGCGTTTGGCGTTTGGCGTTTGGCGTTTTTCGAAACCCTCTAAGCTTTTCGGGGCGCCGGGGAGGCTTTTTCAGGGGTCTTTACTTCTTAGAGGTTAGTCTCGCTTTGGTGGGAGTTTCCTCCCCGGCTTACTACCAATAATAATAGATTCCGAATTTGGAATCAACAGAAATCTGTAGCGTCTTATGGAATTTTGACCTCGACCCCCGCCATTCCCTCTAATACACTGATTGTAGAGCACATATCACTGTCGCCAAGACCGGCGGCCATGGCGGTTTGAAAGAGCTGGCGGGTCAATCCGGTCAAAAGCAGCGGAACCCCCAACTCTTCTCCGGATTCCAGCATCAGGCCTAAGTCCTTGTTCATCCACTTGGTGGAGAAGTTCGGGTGGAAGTCCCGGCGAAAGACGAAGGGCGCTTTATAGGCGATGAGACCGGACTTAGCCGCACTATTTTCAAGGATTTCCAGCATAAGCTGTAGGTCGACGCCAGCCTTGGCAGCCAGGACCATCCCCTCGTTAAACGCCATCAAAATGTTGGAAAGAATCAGGTTCTGCGTAAGCTTGGCCTGGAGACCCATGCCGGGGCCGCCACAGTAATACAGGCGTTTCCCCATAGGCTCGAAATGCGGCTTTGCCCTGTCGAAAACCGCCCGATTGCCGCCGACCATGAAGGTCAGAGTGCCACCCTCGGCGCCCGGAACCGACCCGGTGCAGGGGGCGTCGAGAAAATCGACTCCGATGGCCTTCAAGGACTGGCCGATCTTCCGGCTGGCGCTCGGGCTGATGGTGCTGGCATCGGCAACCACGCTGCCGGGCCGCGCGCCGTGGACGATTCCGTCCGCGCCCAAGATGACTGCTTTCGCCATGGCCGTATTGCCTACGCAAAGGAACATGCACTCCGCGTCTTCGGCGGCCTCCCGAGGAGAGCTGCAGAACCGCCCTCCCGCCTCTCCCGCAAGCCGGCGGGCTTTATCGGCGGTATGCGACCAGAGGGCCACCTGGTGACCCGCGCGCAAGAGGTTGCGCGCCATGGGATACCCCATCAGTCCCAAACCGAAGAAAGCCAGTTTTGCCATAACCCTCAGGATACAACGCGCTACGTGTAGACCCGCCGGACGCGCGCGCCGATACCGCACAGAATGTCGTAGGCGATGGTGCCAGCCGCCCTGGCAATCTGCCGCGCGTCCAGGCTGGCATCGCCTTCGGAGCCGAGCAGCGTGATTTCGTCGCCGGCCGCCAATGACGAGGTGTGGCTGAGGTCGATGGTGGTGAGGTCCATGGAAACAGCCCCCAGAATGGAGGTGAGCTGGCCGTCCGCGATCACGTGCCCGCGGTTGGAGAGCCGGTGGGACACGCCGTCCGCGTAACCCGCGCCGGCGATGCCGATGCGCATGGGGCGGGGCGCGCGGAAGGTTCCACCGTAGCCCACCAGCGCGCCTTCGGGGATGTCCTTGACCGCGACGAGCCTAGCCTTCCACGTCAGCGCGGGTTTCACATCGAGCCGCTGGCGGGGGGCGTCGCCGCGGGCCCGGGACACATAGCCGTAGAGCGAGAGGCCGGCGCGCACCATGTTGTACCAGCCTTCGCGGCGGCCGTAGCCGATGGGGTTACTGCTGGAGGCATGCACCACCGCCAGGTTGACCCCGGCGGCGCGAAGAGCTTCCGTCATGCCGTGGAAGTAGGCCAGTTGCTCGCCCGTCTGAGCTGACGCGTAGTCGGCCGAAGAGGCCAGGTGCGTCATCAGCCCCTCCAGTTTCGCGTGAGGCGTCTCGGCGAGCACGGCGAGAATCTCCGAGGCCGACGCGCGCGTCCCCAGGCGGCCCATCCCCGAATCGATTTTCAGGTGATAGCTTAGCTGCGCGCCGGAACTACGCGCCACGGCATCGGCTTCGCGAATCTGGTCGAGCGAATGCACGGCGGGCGTGAGGTGGTACTCGATTAGAGCCTCGCGTTCGTGAGGAAGGAAGCCGCCCATGACGAGGATGCGCGTTTGGTGGATGCCCGCGTCGCGCAGGTGCGTGCCTTCTTCCACGGAACTGACCGCCAACCATCGCGCGCCCTGGGCCGTCAGCACCCGCGCGACCTCGATCATGCCGTGGCCGTAGGCGTCCGCCTTGACCACGCCGGCAACCTCGATGCCGGGACCGACTACCGACTGGACGTTGCGGTAATTGAGGGCGATTTGTTCACGGGAGATGAGGGCGTAGGAACGATAGGGGGCGGGCACTTACTTATTCTAGCGAGCGGGAGGGTGGGGCAGGACCAGCAGGCACAACAGTCAGCGATCAGCACAAGCTGTTCTTGCCGCCGCCGAGCGCGCATCGCGCGGTAGTGGAGTTCGCCAAGGACGATCCAGGGCAGATAAGCAAGGTGGGGTCGAAGCCAGGCGCGCCGTAGGAAGGCGGAAGATCCGATTGACGGGTGTAGGCAGCCGTTCTTGAAACATCCCTTCCGGGTTGAGCAATAGCGAAGCAGCAGCCACCCGCGCACACGCGCGCACGGCGCGTCCACGTGGCATACGAGAAAAGAACGGAAGCGCGATAATCTTGCGGCCTGCATTGTTATTCCTCGACCCGGAAATCCACCGTCTGGACCACGGAAACGTTTTCGGGCGAATGCGAAGCCTTCACCTCAAGACGATAGGAACCCGGAGATAACGGGGCTATCGGAACACTGAGCAGAACCGGAACAACCGGATTGCCGGGTCGGATAAAGGCCGCCGCACTGATTGCTCCGGCTTCCCTTTGCTCGCCCGTCCCCCGGTCCACAAGCCGCATTTCAAGACCGAGCGTGGGAGGGTTCGGCCCCACGAGCGCCGGGTCATAGATTTCCAGATACGCATAGCATGGCGCCGAGGGGCGAAAGCGATTGCTGCCGGAAGCGAAAACCTCGACCGATTTTGCGACGAGCCACTTATGACCCTCCATCAAAGACGGATCCAGATCCGAGGTCAGGTCCGAAACCTTGTGAGATTCGCTCGCGAGCGCGATGCCGCTCAAGGCGAGACGCTGCCCATCCCAAGGATCGATCGTCAGCGGCGCCTCCACTTTGCCGAATGTCTCCTCCCCCGAACTGAACGCCACGCGGAGGTTGTACCGGCCGGACGGCAGGTCGAATTGATGCTCATAACGGTAAGGCCGTCGACGGAACGCTTCGGCCTCCTGGGCGGTCTCGAAATCGAGCGGAACTGCGTCGCTGAATCTCCCCGCAACCTCGCCGTCGGTTCCATAGGCCAGGGCCACCAGGTTCAGTTCCGCGTGCTGTTTGCCGTTCTGTTTCGCGAACTTGAGATGCGCGAGGTCCATCTCCATGGCGAGTTCCACCACGGCGACGCCGGGCGACCTATAGAAGTACGAAAGCGCCATGGACGCGGCGGAATTCCCGGCGGAGGGGGCGGCCGCACGCGCTTCCAGAGCTTTTCCCTCCACTTTTCCCGCCAACAGGTCCGGCGCTTTCACGTTGCAGTACGCATTCCGCGCGCGCACATCGAGACCGGCCCGCGTGGTGCGCACTCGCAGCGAATGGCAGCTTCCATCGGGCGATTCGACCGGCGTGAAACTGAGTATGTATCGCTTCTCCTGGTCGTCGGCGATGTCGCCCAACTCGCGGACCAGTTTGTGATTGTCGATCCACCGGCCCCCGGTTTCCTCAGCCAAGGTCTTCAAATCCGGGTTGGCGGCGTACACGGCAACGTTGGCCGCGTTGCAGGCGCGCACGCCCGCGGCAACCTGCACGGCAGGGGGGATGTCCCCCGACGGCACAGAGGCGCTCAGGATGACGATGGACTTGCGGCCCCGGATGGATGCCATGGAATCCGCGAGGACTCCGATGGCGTCCAGGATGGGGAACCCCTTAGGTTCAACAGCGTCGGCGGGCGCCTCCGCCTGCGGTCCGACTGTCCGAGCCGTCTGACCCGGCAACCGGGGGTTCGCATCAGGCACCTGGTAATCCAGGCCCGATCCCAAGCCTGAGTCTGAGGCAGGTGCGCTGGTCCTCCGCTCATCGACGGGTGCGCCGGCAGCCCGCTGAACGCGATCAGCCATTGCCGTGAGGTTCTGAGCGATCGATAGGTCTCCGTTGAAGTTCACCACCGCGTGGTAGCGGACGGGGCTGGCATAAGCGCCGACGAAGCTGGCGACATCCTGGCGGGCGAGTCTCTCGGCCGCTACCCTGCTTCCGGCCGAGGCTCCCGAACTGTCGAAGAGGAACACCAGGTACTGGGTCTCCGACTGGTCCAGAGGGCCGGCAAAGTCGAGAGAGGAGCTTGTTATGGGCCGCTCCTTGCCGTCCTCCCACAGGCGAAAGTCTCCGGCTCCCAAGTCGGTCACGCTGTTGCCCTTCTTATCGCGCACGACGGCGTCGACCAGGACCAGTCGGGTTTCCGTGCGGATCACGGTCGAGGGAGCATTGCGAGCCGCCGGGTTGCTCCCCTCCTGGGCAAGCGCAACCAAACCGAGCGTTGCCGTGCAAAGCACCAAAGGCAGTAGGACAGGCCATCGTTTCATGGAATCTCCACCGCGCCGCTGAGGGCGGTCAGCTCCTGGCCTTGGGAATCGCGCACGACCACCCGGACCAGGTACTTGCCGGACTTTGCCTGAAGGCTGCTCCTCACCGAGATCCCCGAAGCCAAGCCCGTTGCGAGGGTTTCGTCCTTAAGGCGCATCTCCAGCACCTTTTGAATTCCGGACACGTAGTTGCCATTCTCATCGAACAAGCCGCAGACAACGGTCACGTCGTTCCGGTTGCGTCCATCCTCTTGCTTGAAATTAAGCTGCTTGACATCCACTTTGGCGACAACATTGACCGTCGCATCATCGGGGCCGGTCTTGAAGAACTGCGTCTCCATTGTGGCGGGAATCTCGTGGATCTCCTCGGTGGAAAAGAACGCCGCCTGGATTTCCTCCTTGGCCTGCTCGGCGGGATCGCGCGCGCGGTTGGGGGCGTAGTAGCCGGGGCGCGCGTCCACCGTCAGCCCTTTCGGATTCCGGAGCGTGACCTTGAGCGCATGGTAACCGCCATCGGGCCTGAGGTCCTGGGGCGCGAAACCGAGCAGATAGATGCACTCGGGCTGGCCCGCCAGGAGTTCCAACCCCTCGTCCAGGGCATTGCTGTTCTCAAAGAATCTGCCGCCGGTGCTCTCCGCGGTCTCAGCCATTACCGCGATTGCGGCGGCGGCCTCGATACTGGAGTACTTCACGTCCACCAGCATCTTCGAATTAGCGAGGGATCCGCGCTGGTCGGCGTCCCCTCCGGGAACAAGTATCTGAAGACCGCGCGCGCCCAGAGCGTTGACGACTACGTTGGCGAGGATCGCCTGCTCTATGAAGTCCATCTCTTCCGGCCGGCGGTCGTCCGGCACCAGAAAGCCGTCGGAGATCAGGACCAGAGATCGTTGGCCGGGCATGGTTGTGAGCTTTCGGACGACGGCTCTCAACGCGTCCAGGGTTTGGCGGATGTCCGCGTCGCCCTCCGTCACTACCTGTTTCGCGGCGGCCGCGACGATGCGTTCGACCTCATCGGGCGAATATGAGAGCGGGGTACAGGCCAGGACTTCGTCCTCCATGGCGGTGAGGATCTCCATATCGCCGCCGGGCGGCGGCGAGTCGGAAGAAGACGACGTCGTCGCAACGGACGCTGTAAAGGCGCCGGGCGGCGGCGAATGGTTCACGATCTGGTCCGCTTCCCAGTAGTTCATGCGCGGGCATGAGGCCGCCGGCTTCATACCAGAGTGGATCGCGAGCAGGTCCTGCTCCAACTGGTCACGATCGTTCGTGAAATCAACCGCGTTCAGGCCCGACGTGGTATAGACCGCAACACGTTCTGACGGACTGGTCGCCGAGGCCAGGACTTTCTCAGCGGCCTGGCGCGCCTGGGCCAGATGGAGGGTCTCGATATGCAGATCGTCGAAGACCAAGGCGACGTAGCGTTGCGGCATCGCGGGCGGCGCAACCACGGGCGGAGCGCCTGTCGCCGCCGGAGGAGAAGGTTGGTTGAAGCCGGTCCTGTCGACGGTGAACCGGGACACAATCTGTGGCTTGCCGCCGTCGAAAAGCTGAAAGTCGTCCTTCTCGAGATTCTCTACCACGCGCCGGTTGGAGTCGCGCACTACCACTGGCACGGTCACGAGATTGACTGTGGATTTGAAAGTCACCGGCGCTTCGCGAGTGGTGATCTCACTCGGCGACTGCTGCGGGGGCTGCGCTTCGCAGCACGAAACCGCTAGAGGCACCAGAAGCCCCGCTATCACGGTGCACCGCAGCCAGTCGGGAAACACGCTGCGTATTCTCATCTGCTGACCTCCGCTACTCAATTTCTTCAAGCCAGGATTTCCCCTTTGGCTTCCTGGCCGTAGCAAGCAACTGAATCTCGACCACCAGCGCGAGAAGAGGCGTTCTGAACTAGCATTTCCAGCCGTTGCGCGCTCATGGAATCTCCACTGCGCCGCTCTCCGCCGTCAATCGCTGCCCTTCCGCGTCCCGCACCACCAGCCGCACGCCGTATCTGCCGGGCGGCACGTTCAGCGTGGTGCGCACCGTCAGCCCTGACACCATCCGCCCCGCCAACGTCTCATCCTTTAGTCGCATCGCGACGATCTTCTGAATCCCCTCGATGTAATCTCCATCCGCGTTGAACAGCCCGGAAATCACCGTCAAGTCGTTGCGGTTGCGTCCCTCTTCTTTCCGGAACGGAATCTGCTTCAAGTCCACTTTCGCCAGAATCGCCACCGTGGCCCGGTCTTCGCCGGTCTTATAGAACTGCGTTTCCATGGAGGCCGGCAGGTCGTGAATCTGCTCGCCGGAAAAGAACGCCTCTTCCAGCTCCCGCTTCACCTGCTCGGCCGGGCTCTCCTCGTAGCGTGCGGTGTAATAGCCGCGGCGAGCCTGCACGGTCAGCCCGCTCGGCTTCTTGATTTCCACCCGCAGCCCGTGGAACTTGCCATCCAGCTTCAGGTTTTGCGGCGTAAAGCCGAGAAGATACAGGTGCTCCGGCGCCACCGCGGCCAACCGGAACCTTTCATCCAGATTGCTTTCCAGCAGCACTCGTCCACCGGTTCCGCTGGCGAGGTCTTCCGGCACGCCGTGGTCAAGAGGGTTGCTCAAATCCGCGCGGCCTGCGCAATCATAAGTCGCTAGCGGCGGCGTGGCCGCCTGGTTGGCCCGGTTGAAATCCTCTAACGTCGCGTAGGTAACCCCCGGGTCGACCACGTTCACCACAATGCCAGCCCGCACCGCGGTTTCGATAAGGTCCGTCTGCTCGTAGCGCCAGTCCTCGGTCTGCGCGAACCCCGGCGTCACCAGCGCCACCAGCCGTTTGCCGGGCATGTGGGCCAACGCCCGGAACACACCACGCAGGCCGTCCAGGGCGGAGCGCGCGCGCAGCGAATCGTAAGCGGGTTGAACGTTCAGGCCGTATCCGAGCGGAAGAACGTCCCTGCATGACGCCCCGCGCGCTAAAGCCAGCGCCTGAACCAACGCCTCCCGATCACCCGTGAAACCAGGATCGCCGCCGCCCGAAGTAGTGAAAATCGCTGCCCGGTCTCCCGGCCCCAGCGCCGTGGAAATATAGCGCTGGGCCGCTTGCCGCGCCGGAGCCAATTGCTCTGCGCTCGAATGCATGTCGTCGAAAACGAAGGCCAGGAACCGCGCCGGCACCCCGGACTGCGCCTTCGGCGCGGCCGCCTGCTCCACCGAGAACCGCGAGATGGCCTGCGGCTTGCCGTCGTCGAAAAGCTGGAAATCTTGCCGGTCAAGCGTTCCTATCGAGCGCCCTTGAGAGTCGGTGACGATCACCGGCACAGCCACCAGCGTGAATCTCGTCTTGAAGCTGGCCGGCGATTCGCGCGTAGTGATTTCGGTTGCCCCTGGGCCGGAAACGCGGATGTAATCGGTCAGCTTCTGCCGGCCGTTGGGGCTCGTCATCAGGTCGAACGCGATGATATCGCCCTCGCGCAGCGTCTGTGGCGGCGGATACCTGGGCTGCGCCGCAGGCCTTAGGCTCAGGCCCGGCGCGAAGCGCTCCGTCATTTCGTCCACACGGCTGAGCGGCCCTATCGATACCGAATAGCCAGATGCGCTCACGGAAACCGTCAGATCGTAGCCGAGCCAGCGAAGGTTCGCTTTGTCGTACAGGAAACGGCGCACCGTTTCGCCTTCCGGCTGGAATCCGCCGCCGAAATCGTCGGCCACACCCGCCGGCGCCGACACGATGGTTTGGCATCCGACCCGTATGCCCGACGCCAGCGTCGCTTCGATGCCCCCAGGGGCCGCCGTCTGAGCCGCCGCCAGCGTCGCGAATATGACGAGCAGACTACTCTTCATTGGCCGCGCCCCTGATGATTCTGGGCTGCAACTCCGTCACCGGCTGTAGCCGTTGCAAAACGGCGGCCCGGCCCGGCTGGCAGTGATACACCGTCCTGGTAACCACGGTTTCCCTCGGCGCCGGAACCTCTACGCGCACGGTTCTGGTTACCACGCTCGGCGGCGCCGCCCTGGGAAGCCGCCACGCGCCGAACGCCAGAACCACGCCGATCGTACATGCCACCGGCAGCGGGATGCGGATCGACGTTCCCCAGAAGCTCCGCCACTTCGACCGGGCGCTTTTCGGGAAAATTGCCGCCCGCAGGCGATCCGGCGCCTCCGGGCCCCTCCACTGTTCGAGAAGGCCGTCCAGTTCCCGGTCGGATAGTTCGTCAGGCTCCAATGGTTCCATTTGTGTTTCCTATGCTTCGATATGGGGCTAGGTCCCGCCGCAGCCGCGTCCGCGCCCGGTACAGGCGCGACTTCACGGTTCCGGCGTCGGTCCCGGCGATTTCCGCAATTTCCTCGAGCGTGAAGCCCTCATACTCGAAGAGAATCAGCGCTTCCTGTTGCAGCGCCGGCAAAGCGCCTACCGCCGCCGCCACCGCCGATGAGATCTCCCAATTCGCGCTTGGATCGGGTGCGGCCGCTTCACACCCGTCCAGCGTTTCCGGCTCGCGGTTATCGCGCCAACGCTTGAAAACCAGGTTGCGGGCGATGGAAAACAGGTAAGTCTTGACCGTCCCGCGGGCTTCATCGAACCGCGCTGGCACCCGCATAAACGCCAGGAAGCAATCCTGGGTAACGTCCTCCGCGAGGTCCTCGCTGGCCGTCAGCCGGTAAACGAACCGGAAAACAGCCCCGTGATAAAGGTCGAACGCTTCGAGCGGCGTCACCGTCCGAATCCCGGTCCCACCTGATATTACCGCCAGAGCCATCCCAGGATACGGCCCCCTTGCAGAATTCTTCGGAATGGGTTTCCGGTGGAACCCAGGGGTTGACCGACAAGGAGTTCACCCGAAGCGTTCCATGGCCCGGTTACCGCGTGGACCAGCATGGAATCCAGGTGGAACAGGTGAACGCCGAATCGATTTCGCGCGGGCCAGGGCCAGATCTACTCAGAAATGCAGGCCGCCGCTACAGAGGAGAACTTCGCCGGTGACGTAATCGGAAAGCGGCGAGCAGAAGAAGAGGACGGCGTTGGCGGCTTCTTCGGGCGTGCCGAGGCGGCCGAGGGGGCAGGCGGCTTTGGCCCAGTCGAGGGTCTTTTGCTGGGCGCCCACAGGGATCTTGCGGCCATGCACTTCGATGGCGGCGGCGCCATCGGGCGTAATGGCCTTCACCAGACGAGTCTCCACAATGCCGAAGCCCACCGCGTTCACGTTGATGTTGTAACGTCCCCATTCCTTGGCCAGGGTCTTGGTGAGGCCAATGACGCCGGCCTTGGCGGAAGAATAGGCCGCCTGTCCGGCGCTGCCGTCGATGCCTGCGATGGAGGTAATGTTTACCACTTTGCGCATCGCGCGCCGGCCCTCGGAGGCTTCCCGCTTGGCCGTATCGCGGAGCCACGTGGAGGCAGCCCGCAGGATGCGGAACGGCGCCACCAGGTGAACGTTGAGCATGGTCTGGAACTGCTCGTCGGTCATCTTCTGGATAACGTTGTCCCAGGTGTAGCCGGCGTTGTTCACGACGATATCGAGCGACCCGAAGCGCTCGATGGCGGCGTCCACCATGCGCTGCGGGAATGCCGGATCGGCGATATCGCCGGGACAGGACGCCGCGGTCCCTCCGGCGATACGAATCAAGGTTTCGGTTTCGTAAGCGGGACCGGCGTCCAGATCGTTCACCATGACCGAAGCGCCGTATTCGGCGAGCGTCGTCGCGATGGCGCGGCCGATGCCGCGGCCGGCCCCGGTGACCAGGGCGGTTTTCGAAGCGAGAGAGAACATAGGGATCTCCGGAGAAAATCACCGCCGGCGGAGACCGGCGGCGGTACTTATCTTAGTAGATCTTCGAGATGGATTTTGGCGTCGGTCTTTTCGTCGCGGTACTTGACGATGACGGGCGTATATACCGAAAGACCCCAATCTTTGCCGGGACCGATGGTGATGGCGCGCGCGCCGGCGATGACTACGGCCTGTTCGGGGATCACCAGCGGCTGGTCCTCGGTGGCGCGGTGCACCACGCCGCGCACCACGTCGTAAACCGGCGTGGAGCGGTTGAGGATGGTTCCGGTGCCCAGCACGGCGCGGCGTTTCACCACCGTGCCCTCATAGATGCCGCAGTTACCGCCGATCAGGACATCGTCTTCGACCACCACAGGCATGGCGCCGACCGGCTCCAGGACGCCGCCAATCTGGCTGGCGGCCGAGATGTGGCAGTTCTTGCCCACTTGCGCGCAACTGCCTACCAGCGCGTGCGAATCGATCATGGTCCCGTCGTCCACGTATGCGCCCGCATTGATGAACATCGGCGGCATGCAGACCACGCCCTTTCCGATGTAGCAGCCACTGCGCACGCTGGAGCCGCCCGGTACGACGCGCACATCCGGACCGACGCGCTTGAGGGGGAAGGTGTCCTTATCGCGAAACGAAAGGTCGCCGACGGACATATCGATCACGACTCCCATGCGGAAGCCCAGCAGGATGCCCTTCTTGACCCAGGCGTTCACGCGCCAGCCGGTGGCGCAAAGCGCATCGGGCTCGGCCGCGCGCACGCGCCCTTCGTTGAGCGCCTCTTGAAACGCATAGAACAGGCGGCGGTGGGCCTCCGTGTAGGCGGCGGGCTTATCGTCGAAGAGGAGTTCGATTTCAGCTTGCAAGGGCGGACCTTTCGAGCAGGCCGGTGGATTCCAGCACCTTTTCGATCCTGGCCAGGTTGGCGGGACTCGGCGGGACCATGGGCAGGCGGAAAACCGGCTCCAGCAATCCCATGAGGCCCATGGCGGCTTTCACCGGAATAGGGTTCGATTCCACGAAGTTCACGTTCATCAAGGCGAAGAAGCGCTTCTGGATGGCGCGCGCGGATTCGAAATCGCCGCGGAGGCAGGCCTGCGCCAGTTGCGCCATCTCGCGGGGAATTTCGTTCGACGCTACGGAAACAATGCCGCGGCCGCCCATCGCCATGAGGGGGATGGTGATGGCGTCGTCGCCCGAAAGCACCGTGAAATCGGAAGGGACCTCATTCAGGATGGCGGCCATTTGGGCGATGTTGCCGGACGCCTCCTTGACCCCCACGATGTTCCCGATCCGCGCGAGGCGCGCCAGGGTAGACGGCTCCACATTGACGCCCGTGCGGCCTTGCACGCTGTAGACCACGATGGGAATCCGGATGGCCGAGGCGATGGCCTGGTAGTGCAGGTAGAGACCTTCCTGGGTGGGCTTGTTGTAATAGGGCGTCACGGAGAGGATGCCGTCCGCGCCGAGGCGCTCCAACTCGCGGGCAAGCTCGACGACTTCGCGGGTGCAATAGCCTCCGGCGCCGCCCAGCACCGGAACCTTGCCGCTGGCTTCCTCGATGGCGATTTCGACCACGCGCAGGTGTTCGGCCCGCGTCAGCGTGGGGCTTTCGCCGGTGGTCCCGCAGGGCACCAGGAAGTTAATGCCTGCGTCGATCTGGCGCCGGACCAGCTTGCGCAGCGTTTCTTCATCGAGCGACTGGTCGCGCCGGAACGGGGTTACCAGCGCGGTGCCACAGCCTGTAAACATGGGACCTCCAAAAAACCCAAAAGAACCGCTCTCTTACGTTCGCGGCTCGGCAAATACAATTTCACCAAATTCGTAGAAGCCTTTTTTCCCCACCACCCATTGTGCGGCCTTCAGGGCGCCGTGGGCGAAGCCTTCGCGGCCGCGGGCTGTATGGCGCAGCACGATGGTATCGGCCGCGGAATCGAAACCGATTTCATGCGTGCCGGGATGCGCGCCGGCGCGATTGGAGCCGACGTCGATGGGCCGCGCGTAGCCGGATTTTTTCATTTCCTCGACCAGTTTCAGTAATGTACCGGATGGCGCATCTTTCTTGGTGGCGTGATGAATCTCCCAGGCCCACGCGCCGTATTCCGGCTGGCCGGCCAGCAGGCGCGCTGCCTCCGCCACGAGACGGAAGAAAGCGTTGACCCCCACGGAGTAATTGGGGCTCCATACCAGGCCCACGCCATGTTTCTTCACCGCCCGCTTGACGGCATCGGCGTGCTCCATCCATCCGGTGGTGCCGAGCACCAGGTTGACGCCCAGGGCGGCGATGCCTTCCACGTTGCGCCGCACGGCGGAGGGAATGGAGAAATCGATGGCCACATCGATGCCGCGAAAGTTCTCAGGCGTGAGGCCTTCGAAATTGGAGTTGTTGAACTCATCGAGCTTCAGCGCCACGGTGAAGCCGTAACCTGGGGCAAGCTGTTCCACCAGCTTACCCATCTTGCCGTAGCCGACGATGGCCAACCTGCGGTCAGACATGCGCCACCTCGTGTCTCTCGAATACGGCGGGGTCGAGTTCGGCGAAAAACGCATCGTGCAGCGACGCCACGGCGCGGGGCAGGGCGGCTTCGTCTACCACGACGCTCAGGTTCAATAGCGAAGCGCCCTGGGAGATCATGCGGACGTTGATGCCGCCGAGGGCGTCGAACACGCGGCGCGCCACGCCGGGGGTGTAGCGGATGTTCTCGCCGACCAGGCAGACGATGGCCTGGTCGTGCTCGATGCCGGCCTCGGAGAATTGGCGCAGCTCCGCCATGATCGCATCCAGGTTCTTGCAGTTATCGATGGTGAGGGAAACGCTGACCTCGGAAGTGGAAACCATATCCACGGCGGTTTGGTATCGATCGAACACTTCGAAGATGCGGCGCAGAAAGCCGTGCGCCATCAACATGCGCGTGGAGTGGATGTTCACGAGCGTGATTTTGCGCTTGCAGGCGATGGACTTCACGGCGTTGCCGCAGGGAACGGTCTCGGCGACGATGCGCGTGCCATCGACCTCCGGCCGCCTGGAATTCAGGATCAGCACCGGGATGTTCTTTTCCATGGCGGGAACCACGGTGGCCGGGTGCAGCACCTTGGCGCCAAAGTAAGCCAGCTCGGCGGCCTCGGCGAAGGAGATGGTCTTGACGCGATGGCCGCCGGGGAGAATGGTGGGATCGGCCGTGAGCATGCCATCGACATCCGTCCAGATCTGGATCTCTTCGGCGCCGATGCCCGCGCCCACGATGGAGGCGGTGAAATCGGAGCCTCCGCGGCCGAGCGTGGTGGTTACGCCATCCTCGGTGGCGGCGATGAACCCGCCCATGACGACGACGGCGCGTTCGGCGAGCGGCGGAATGGCGGCGGCCAGGCGCTTGCCGGTCTCGGCGAAATTGGGCGCGGCCTGCGTGTGGCGATTGTCGGTGACGATCACGTCGCGCGCATCCACGTGTTCGGCTGGAAGTCCGAAGTGGCGGAATGCGAGGGTGACAATGTAGCTCGAGAGGCGCTCGCCATAGGCCGAAATGGCGTCGATGGAACGCGGCGTCAGCTCGCCCAGCACGGCGAGGCCTTTCACCAGCTCGGTCAATTCCTGGAAATGTTCATCGAGAAAACGGTCCAGATCGACGCGGGCGGCAAGCGGGGCCACTTGCCGGGCCTCGCGCGAGTGAAAGTCGCGCAGGTCGTGGAGCTGGGCGATGTAGTCGGCGCGCCGGCCCGCGATGGCGGCGGCGGCGATGGCCAGAAGCTTGTTGGTGGTCTTGCCCATGGCCGAGACTACAACCACAGGGTGGCGGTTTTGGCGCGCCTTGACGATGCCGGCTACCCGTTCGATGGCGGCCGCGGATTCCACCGACGTGCCGCCGAATTTCATAACAATCATGTGTGAGAACCCAAGAAGGCAGACGGACCCACAAACAGCGCGGGTACCCCGGTCCGCCCCACAATCAATCCAACATTCCTTCCGACTGCATCAGCCCGGCATTGAGCACGGCCGCGCCCGTGGCTCGGCGCACGGTATTGTGGGCGACCGCAACAAATCAAGAAGGCAGACCAGGAGGTCCGCCCCACTCTTATAACAATCATCAGTCCAGCATCCCTTCCGACTGCATCAGCTCGGCATTGAGCACGGCCGCGCCGGCGGCCCCGCGGATGGTATTGTGGCTGAGCGCGACAAATTTGTAATCGAGCACCGGGCAGGGGCGCAGACGTCCGACGAAAGTGGCCATGCCGTTTTCGCGCTCGGCGTCCTTGCGGGGCTGCGGGCGGTTGGATTCCTCCATATAAATCACCGGCCGCGGAGGCGCGCTGGGAAGCCGGCGCTGCTGCGGAACGGCGGTAAAGGCGTCGAAGGCGGCGCGCAGATCGGCCGGCGCGGGCTTGGAGGAAAGCTCGACGGAGACGGTGACCGTGTGGCCATCGACCACGGCGACGCGATTGCAGTGGGCGCTCACCTTGGCGGCCAGCGGCTCGATGCGGCCGTTGCGGAATTCGCCGAGGATCTTCTGCGTCTCCTGCTCCATTTTCTCCTCTTCGCCGCCGATGTAAGGGATCACATTGCCCACGATATCCATGGATGGCACGCCCGGATATCCCGCGCCGGAGATGGCCTGCATGGTGGTGGCGACCACGCGCGCGATGCCGAACGGCTTCAGCGGCGCGAGGCCCATGGTCAGCACGATCGTGGAACAGTTCGGATTGGTGACGATTTGCCCCTTCCATCCGCGCGCGCGCCGCTGCCCCGGCACAAGCTGAAGATGGCCGGGATTGATTTCGGGCACCAACAGCGGAACGTCGGTCTCCATGCGATGGTTCTTGGAATTGGAGACCACCACATGGCCGGCCTCGGCGAAGGCGCGCTCAATCTCCGTGGCCACGGAAGCGTCCATGGCGGAGAACAGCAGGTGCGGGGCATTGCCCGGGGTGCACTCCTCGACCGTGAGATCCGCCACGGATTGGGGCGCGCCGCCGGCCAGGTGCCATGTCATGGCGTCCTTGTACTTCTTGCCGGCGGAGCGGTCGCTCGCGCCGAGCCACTTCAGGCGGAACCAGGGATGGCCCTGCAGGAACTTCACGAAATGCTGGCCCACCATGCCGGTGGCGCCGAGAATGCCTACTTCGATTGGCGTTTGCATAATTGCCTGATGATGTTTCGATAGATTGCGACGGCTTCGAGTAACTGGCGCTTCGGCACATACTCGCCGGGTGTGTGCGCCACATGAATGGACCCCGGCCCGAGCAGGAACGGTTCGCCCCATTGCCCGCCGAAGGCCGGAATATCGGTGGTGAAAGCGACTACGGTGGTCTCGAGACCGTCGAGCGCGTTCAGATGCAAGGCCGGGAGCTCCAATACTTCGCGCAGGGCGACTGTCCCCGCCGCATCCGCCAGCTTTTCCTTGATCTCCGACGAATCTCCCACCAGGCGCACCAGGATCTCCGCGCGCGCTTCGTCCGCAATCACGTTGGGCGCGCGGCCGCCGGAGATGGTTCCGACGTTGAGCGTGCTCGGTCCCAGGAGCCGGTCCGAGGGCAGCGGAATGCGCAGCATCCTCTCGAGCGCCTCGACCAGCTTGTGGATCGCGGAATCGCCCAGTTCCGGATAGGCCGAGTGGGCCATCACGCCGGAGGCGGCAACCTCATAGCGCAATGCGCCTTTGGAGCCGAGCGCCAGCTTGTTCCCGGTGGGCTCGCCATTGACGATGTAGCGGGAACCGCGCGGCGAAGCGGCGGCGCAATAGGCCCCGGCGCTATTGCGTTCCTCGCCGACCACGAAGAGCACGCCGAAATCGCGCTCGCCGGCTTCGAGCAGCGCCTCGACGGCCTTGATCATGGACGCGATGATGCCCTTGGCGTCGCACGCGCCGCGTCCCCAGATGTTGCCGGCATCTTCGCGCGAGGCGAAGAACGGCGGCACGGTATCCATGTGGGTGGAGAGCGTGACCGTGAGCTTTTCGCCCCACCCGGCGAAGACGTTGAAGCGGCCGGGCTCGACGTCCATGCGCTCGATGCGGCCGTCAAATCGCGACGCCAGCGGCGCCAGGTAGTCGTAAAGAAACTGGCCGGCCCGCCCTTCGTTGCCGGTGACGGATTCGATATCGACCAGCGCGCGCGCGAGTTCGAAGAGGTCCATAAAAATCCAAAGGGGGGAGGCGAAAGAGAAGAGAGTGCGCGTGGAAGGCCGGCGCGTCCTCATTCCCGATAGCGCTCCACCCGTCCGAGAAACGAGTGACAGTGAGCGGGTATTAGCCCGGCTCCCCAACCGGAGGGGATGAAGCTTTCCCCGACCGGTTTCGGCGAATAATCCCTTTCAACGAGCCTCCGAAGCGCATCGGAAAGACGGCCCGCCTACTGATGATTTTCGCACCTCTACCGCGAAGTATCAGGATATCGGAAGGGAGAAGGGCAAGTCAAATCGGGAGGGAGAGCGCCAGCTTATCGGTACGTTCCGCCGGATCGCACAGAGATTTGATGGACAACGATTGTCTTTTGCGAATGGTCCGCGGTAAAGAAGAGCCGATAATCGCCGATGCGCCGCCGGAATACGCCCTTCCATTCCGAACCCTTTGAGGGCCTTCACGTCGCCCTGGAAGGGATCGGAGGCCATCTGTGCCAGCACGCGCGCCACGCGTCTTTGGATGGCTTTCGGAAGGCCGCGAAGGTCCAGTTCGGCACTGGCCGTGAACTTACAGACCCAATTCACGTTTGATTTCGGCCCACGGCCGAGTCTTCCCTTGGCCCGTTTGTCGGAGGCTCTTGCGCAGCCGTTTCGCCTCATCCGGCGTGAGCACATCGCCTGGGTCTACAACCTGCCTGGGCTTCACAAGCACGCCGTTGCCGTGCTTGGCGAACGCCACGAAGTCCCCCTCGCGCATGTGGAGGTTGTCGAAAATTTCGCGGGGGATCACCACCTGGCGCCGCTGGCCAACGCGCCCAATCGGCTCCCTGAGCGCTGCGTTCGTCTTGCCTCGCATACCTTCAGATTATCCGATTGTCAGGAACTGTCAAGCTCACAGCGCGTCCATCCAACTCACTGCCGTCCATGTTTCTTTCGGGGAGTGTTCTTGCCTGCTGCTTGCTTATCGATCGGGGCCCTTCTCGCCGGGGCGCAGCAGGGTTGGGGCCTTCTCCTCCGACCGCGAAACCGATTTGCTGTCAACCGCGGGCTTGGAACCGTCGGCGGGGGCCATGGCGGCCTTGCGCTCCTGCTCTTCCTGCTTCTGGCGGGCCAGGACCTTATTCATGCGGCTGCCCAAATCCTCGTGCGCCGCATTGAGGCTGTCGGAGGTGGCGTCGATGGCGTCCGTCAGAACGAATTCATAACGGTCCACGTCCCTGGGATGGCTATCCCGGATTCTCTTCAGCTCGACGAGCGAGGCCATCTCCACACGCTCCTGCGCACGGACCCCTTTGTCCACATCGATCTTGCGTTCCAGGGCATCGTCGGTGACGTCGTCCATGGCATCGATGATTTTCGAGTATGCGTCCAACGCGTCGTGGATCATCAGGGAGCGGCCGGGCTTGTCTTTCGCGATCATGTTCTTGATGAGATCGATCCGGTCTTTAGCGAAGCCGGCGTAGACTTCGAGGCGCAGGTTGGGATCCTGCGCCTCTCGAACCTTTTCGACTTCGGTGGTCGTAAGAAAATCGCCCTGCGCGGCCATAGGGACCGCGACCGCCAGGAAACACAGCAGGCTCTTCATTTGTGTTTGCCCTCCATCAGCCCCTCCAACAGGTCGTCGTGGACCTTGGCGATGTGCGCCTTGAGCGCATCCAACTGGGGCCGGTCCGCATAGTTCATTGCCTGCTGGAAGGCCTCCAGCCGGCGGAGCAAGTCGCGCGTCGAAATCTCCGCCTTCTTGAACCACTTGGGGTGGCTGCGCGGATCTTTCCCGGTCCGCTGCAAAGACGTTTGCGCCAGATCCACGGACTGTTCGAGTTCAGCGGCCAAGCCGGTAAACAGGGAGTTGTTGCCGTTGTCGTAAGCTTCGCGAGCGGCCTTCAGGGCTTCGGCGGCGTTGTCGAGGGCCAGCCCGGAGCGCTTCTCCAAGTCCGGCTCGGCAAGGGCCGCCTTCAGATCCGCGCGGGCGGGCAAGGCGCCGCAGAGCGATAGCGCCAGCACTCCCGCGGTCAACGGGTAACCCCACACGCGCGCCCGCATCACTTCCTCTCCAATTCCAGTTGAATGATCCGCACCCTTTGCCGCGCCTGGAATTCCTGGTCGGGGTTCTTCCCCTGGCTCATGGAAAGGAATCGTTGGTAGGCTTCCAGTGCGGGTTTCAACTGCGCCGCCTTATCTAAAATGATCGCACGAAAGAACCAGTTCCCGGCGGTGTCTTCGCCCAGATCGCGGGCGCGGTCCAGATCCGCCAGGGTTTGCTTCGCGTCGCCCGTCATGTAACGGGCGGCGGCCAACTCGCTCCAGGTCATGGCGTCGTTGGGCTTCAGCCGCGCGGCTTCCTGGAATTGCTCCACGGCGGCTGGAAACAACCGCAGATCGCGCAAGGCGCGCGCGTACGACATCCGAAGATCGAAGTTGGCGGGATCGGCCGCCACGCTTTTCTCCAGCAGCGGAACGGCCTTATCGGGTTGGCGATTCAAGATGTAGGCCTGCGCCAACAGGTTGCGGTTGGCCTGGGTTGCGGCCTTGGCGTACGCCTGTTCCAGGCGCGCGACCCCATCGGCATACTGGCGGGATTCGAGCAGCAACTGGCCGAGGCGCTCTCCGGCGGCGGCGTTGCCGGGGAACTGCTGGTAAATGGCGATGGCGTCGGCCGGCCGGGCGGCCTTCTCGTAAAGGCCCGCCAATTCGAGGAGCGCGTTGCGATGGGCGGGGTCCAGTTCGGCGGACTGGCGGAAATGCGGCGCGGCATCGTCCAGCTTGTCCTGGCGGGTGAGCGACCGCGCCAAGCCGAGTTGGGAGTCGGCGGATTTGGGATTGGCTTCAAGCGCGCGGCTGAAGTTCTGTTCCGCGAGCTCCGGCGCGCCGGTGTCTAGCTCAGCCTGCGCCAGATAAAAGCGTGGCTGGAACTCGGCAGGCTTCTGTTCCGCGGCGGCTTCGAGGAGCGGCAACGCGTCGGCGGGCTGCTTGTCGCGCATCAAGAGCATGCCGGCGTTCAGCTCGGCTTCATACAAGCCCGGCTTCAGCTCCAGAGCCTTGCGATATTCCGCGACGCCTTCGGCATCGCGGCGCAGGAAGGTGTAGGCCAGCGCCAGGTTGAAATGGGAGAAGTAATCCGTGGAATCGGCTGCGATGGCCGCGGTGAATTCCTGAACGGCGGCTTCGTACTTACCGTCCTGCAGGGCCTTTTGGCCGTCCGATGCCGGGCCGGACGCCTGCAGGAAAAACAAGGCCAGAACCACCGCCCACATACTCCGATTCTAATGGAAGCGGGGAAGCGGCGGATATATTCGGCAGGCGAAGCGACTACGCTGCCTTGTTAACCTTGTTGGAGCGGATGCAGGAGGTACACACGCGAAGGCGCCGGCTGGCGCCGTTCACCAGCGCGCGAACGCTTTGCAGATTGATGTTCCAGCGGCGCTTGGTCATGTTATGGGCGTGGCTGATTTTATTGCCGAATTGAGGCCCGCGGCCGCAAACGTCGCATACTTGTGCCATAAGACAGAAATCTCCCTCGTACTTCAAAAAGCGATTATACCAGTAGGGTTAAGCCTCCTGCAACCGCGCCAGGAAAAGACCAAATTCGTTTTCGCGCGGCCGATGTATTGACGCCCCGGCGGACTGGGTGGCTTCGGCCGCGGCGGGCGGGGCCGGGGCGAGGGCCGCGGCCTCATGGGGGATTGGCGGCAGGGTTACACTTGGTGGACTAACGACTATCCGCGCGCAGACAGGCATTTGCTCTTGGCTCTGCGGCGGTTAATGCGGGTGCAGGTGCGGTCGGTCGAGCAACCGGTGAACCTCGAGGATGACGACGACGTATACAATTGGCCCTTCATCTACGCGGCGACCTTCAACTGGCGGCTTACCGATTCCCAGGTGGCTAAGCTGCGCGATTACCTGGACTGCGGCGGCTTCCTGATTTGCGATGACTTCTGGGGCGACGCGGCCTGGCAGGTCTTCACGGCTTCCATGTCGCGGGTGTACGAGCGACGCCACAATGCCCGTCAGCAGCGCCACACGCCAAGCGACGCCAAGGGAACATGGCCGCCGCGCGCCGAGACCGCCGGGAAGACTGCCAACCAAGCGCACGCCGTTTCCGTCGCAAGACCCACCACGAGGAGTGAGAAGAAGCTGAAATAGAGGAAGTACTGGTCGAAGTCCGTAGCGCCCGCGGACGCCTCAACGGCCTTGGAGCGCAGAGACACCACCGAGAGGCCCATGGCGGCGGGATCCAGCGCCGCGCGCAGCCGCGCGCCGTAAGCGGCCGACGGCGGAGAGACGCGAATCGAAGACAGGCTCCCAAAGCGCGTGCCCCATAGCCGTCGGCCACGCTCCAGACGTATGAAGGCTTTGGGGGTAGCGCGATATTGCGCCCAGAACCCTCGTCGGAGGGCCGCACGAGGGAAAGGTCCAGCGGGAATGGAGGGTCCCAATCGTGCAAGCTGTTCGAATCCGTAATGCCCGGATAACTAGGCGCGAAGTCCCGGTCTGCCGCCGCACCCGTAAGAGGAACGATGCGATCGACATGGAAACCCGCGCTCTCAGTCGCGAACTGGCCTTCCGGCTTCCATTCAAAACGGTTGAGCGTCGATCGCATCGCCGGGCTTGGCGCCGAGGCTGCGGGCGGTCCAGTCGTTCAGCACGATGCCATCGTCGCCGGCCGGCGCCAGTTCGGAATCGAGCGCCGTGACGACCGAATATGGAACCGTGGGGCAGTTCCGGTCTGCGCCGGCGCACTCCAGGATGATGCTGTTGGCCACTACATGAAGATCCTCTTGCTAACTGCCGGAGCCGCGCGGATGTATCGCGGCAGTTGCCTGCGCAACAACGCCCTGGCCGCCGAACTCAAGCGGCAAGGTCACGACGCGACGTCCTTGCCATTTCTCTTCACGCATCGCGGCCTAGTGCTGTCAAGGCCGCCTGTCTTTGCGCCGGTCACGAGCGCCGGACGGTGGGCGACGTTTGCAGGTGAGCGGCAATCCGGCCCAGGACAGTCCCAAAATCAGCTAAGTCGGAGCCGTTCCGACATCGCCGGCGCCGGAGAAGGAGATGTTTCGCGCCTACTGCGCGTCCTGTCAGGGAGCGGATTGGAAGGGCCATGGACCGGCCGCGCAGGCCCCGGAAAAGCAACCGTCGGACTTAACCTGGTTAACCAGGCAAAGCGGCGGCAAGTTTCAGGCGATGCGCGTGACGAGATCGATCCGCGACGGCGCTCTGGCCGTAAACGGCCCGAAGGACATGCCCGTGTGGGGTCTGACTTTGTCGTCGGTGAGCTTGGATAACCCGAAGATTGTCGACCAGCGTGTGAGTAACCTGGTCGGATCCATCGAGTCGATGCAGGTGAAATAGACGGGTCGGTGCGGGCGTAGCCGGATCACAGGCCCATGACTGATGCCCTGTAACCGTGCTAGCACGGTTACACCGCCGGCTGCGCTGGTTCCTTATGATAAACTGAGCCTCGCGGGCGTCCCTTCGCCCCGCTCAAGGGTGATCTCATGTTTAGGGAACGGCTCGGTCTGGCGCTTCTAGCGGTCCTGTGCGGCTCGCTGCTGGTGGAAGCGCAACAGAATCCCGCGACCCCCGCTGCGCCCCAGGGAGGGCGCGCTCAAGGCCAGCCCGGCGGCGGCCGCGGCGGCCGCGGACGCCCACCTGGGCGAAAGGCCGTCTTGGCATGGGCCGATACGCGCAACGGTATCGCCCAGCATGATTCCGTCTCGCACGCGCTGGCTATGATCGAGCGCCTCGGCTACGAGTCCGGTCTCTGGGATACCTACATTCGAACCGATTCCAACATCGCTTCGTACCACCCACTGATGACCACCGGGCAGCCTGCCAGCGGCGGTCCCAGCTTCAACAGCGTCGATGCGATCTTCTTCATGGGCCACAGGGAAGTGCCCATCGACGACCAGCAGAAAGCGGACCTGCTCAAGTTCGTACACGATGACGGCAGAGGATTCGTCGCCGCGCACGTCGCGCTGACCGCGCTCATGTCGTGGCCTGAGTTCGGCGAGATGCTCGGGGGGCAGTTCCAAGACCACCCCTACGGCTCAGTCGCTGGAGTGGTGATCAACGAGGACCCGATGTTTCCGGCGACCAGCCACTTTCCTGCATTCTTCAACCTGACCGACGAGTTCTACCAGGTGAAGAACTTCTCTCGCGAGAAGAGCCGCGTCCTGCTCCGGCTGTACACGTCCAAACTGCCGCCCAACCAGAACCTGGTAAACAAGAACGGCGATTTTCCGCTGGCCTGGGCAAAAACGTACGGCCAGGGACGTGTGTTTTACGCCTCATTCGCGCACGATGCAAAGACCTGGGACAACCCGGACATCTCCAAGATGTACTTCGAAGCCATCAAGTGGGCCTTGAAGCTGACGGATGCCGACGTAACGCCGCGGCCTTACCCAGCGATGCCCGCGCCCGCAAACGGCGACGCAAAGAATTGACGGAAGGCGCCTGACCGCCACAGTCCGGATAAGTGGGCGCGCGAGGCGGCGCCAGCAGATCAGTCAATAAGTCCCGGCGTCAGATGAATCGAGCAACGCCTGTCTCGTTCCGACAAGGCTCATTCCAGCATCTTCAGGGCAGCCGGAACGCCGTGATCTCGTCCGATGTTACCGGCGCGGCGGCGTCGCCACCGCCGGTTCCCGATACGACGACATACTGCTCGCCGTCCCTGCCCAGATAAGTGGCCGGCACCGATTCCGCCGAAGCGTTGAGTTTCGCGGACCACAATTCCTTTCCGGTCCTGGCGTCGAAAGCGCGGAAATAGTTGTCGTCCGCGGCGCCGATGAATACGAGGCCTGAAGCGGTCGCGATCGAGCCACCCATGCCGGGACGCCCGGTCTTTTGCTTTTCGGGAGGAAGACTTTCGGTGATGCCCAGCGGCACGCGCCAGGCGATATCGCCGGTGTTGACGTTGACCGCCACCAGTTCGCCCCAGGGCGGCTGGCTGCAGAACATGCGGGTGGCGTTGTCGCGGAAACGGCCGCTGGGACCGCCGTTAACATAAGCGCCGGTGCGGCCGCCCGGTTCATTACTGCCCGCCAGAGTGGCGAGATCTAAAGGACCGGAGGGCGGGTCCTTCACGCCGTTGAGCTGGCCCAAGTCGTTCACATTGATGAAGAGATAGCCGAGCTCCGGGTTGAAGGATCCGCCGCCCCAATTGGCCCCGCCAATTTCGCTGGGGAAAATGACGCGGGAGTGGTTATAGGTGGGCGGCGCATAGGGTCCCATCCCGACTTGGATATGGTTATCGTCGATCAGCTTGCGGCAGTTCGCTTCCAGCTCAGGCGTCACCGTCGCGATGTCTTTCATGGTGAAGTCGATCCGCGCCAGCGGCGCAGGCTTGGATGGAAAGGGCTGCGTGGGTGAGGTCTTCTCGCCCGGAACGTCGCTCTGAGCGACCGTTTTCTCGGCCACGTCATAGATGGGCTTGCCGGTGGTCCGGTCCAGCAGGAAAAGGAGCGAGCTCTTGCCGAAAACCGCGACGGAAGGAATCGCCTTCCCATTCCTCTTGATGTCCATCAGCACTGGCGGCGATTCGAGATCGAAGTCCCAGATGTCGTGATGGACGACCTGAAAGTGCCACAGATACTTGCCCGTTTTGGCGTCGGCTGCCACCACGCAGGAGTCGTAGAGATCGTCGCCGGGACGGTCGGCGCCCCACAGGTCACCCGAGGGCGCGCCAAACGGCATATACACGATGCCTCGCGCGGCATCGACCGTCATAAAGCCCCAGACATTGACTCCGCTGCGCAACTTCCAACTGTCACCTGCCCAGGCGCCGAAGTTGGTTTCGCCGGGCCGCGGAATGGAGTGGAACGTCCAGGCCAGTTTGCCGTCATGGATGTCGAAGGCGCGCACATCGCCGGCCACGCCGGGGCCGTTGCTTTCCTGAACATGGTCGCCAACTATGATGAGGTTCCGATACATGACTGGGGGAGAAGACATGCCGGCATTCCCGCGCGTACCATTGCGGATCTCGGGAGTGTTGAGGTCCACAACTCCGCCGGCGCCGAACTTGGCGTTCGGAACACCGGTCCTGGCGTCCAGTGCGATTAGCCTGCCGCCCCCAGTTCCGACCACGATCTGGGGGGGAGTCAGATTGTCGCCGGCGAAATACTCCACACCTCGCGTAGCCGGACTGTCGCCCGCGGGCATGCTATTGACCCAGACTTGCTTTCCGGACGTGGGATCGAGCGCCACCACCTGACCATAGGGCGAGCCAATATACATGGTTCCGTGCACGACGAGGGGCGTAACCTCGGCGGCGCGGAAGCCGGTGTTGCCGCGTCCGCCACCGCCTGCGGCGGGAGGGGGGCCGGCAGCAGCGCCCGGTAACAGCGCACCCTGCGGTCCCGCAGCCGGCGCGCCTTCAACGCCACTCGGGCCACGGCCACCTCCTCCTCCACCGCGGCCTCCTGCCGGAGCAACATAGTCAACCGGCTTCAGGTGATACGTCCAGGCAACTTTGAGATTGGAGACATTTGCCGGGGTGATCCGCTTCAACGGTGAGTAGCGCATCCCGCCGGGATCGTGCCCATAAGTCGGCCATTCCTTCGATTCGGTGGCGCCCGGCTGCCCCAGAGCGACCAAGCTCGCGCAAGCGATGACGAGGCTTGCGGCTACCGTCAACACGCCCAAGGGGCGTATCTTCCCAACACCCATCGTTTTCTCCCCTCTCCTGGACTGGGATGAACCACAGGGTTCGCCAGCATGGCTCTCATTATCTACGATACATTTCGCAGCGGCGGAAGGGGAACGGTATCGTTACCGTAACATCGCAGTGAAAAGAAAGAAATGGACTGTGTCTGGTCCCCTAGATAGTCCGCGGATGGCGCGATAATGGGAGTTCATCGGAAGAGTAGCGGGTAGCTACAGGAGGTTCGCGCACGGGGCTGGAAGAACAGCCTCCGCCGCGCCAACCACCAGCAATTCCAGGAGTCCAACGTGGCCAGATCCATCACGGCAGAAGAAAAACAATACGCACACGAGTTGTTGGCCAGGGCGCGCCGCGCCATGGCCGCCATTGAGGATTACGATCAGGTTCGCATTGACCGGTTGTGCCAGGCGGTTGGATGGGCCACCGCGAATGAAACGACCTTCACGCGCCTGGCCTACATGAGCGTGGACGAAAGCGGATTGGGCGACCGCAAGGGCCGACCCAACAAGCGCTTCAAGATTATGGGGATCCTGCGCGATGCGCTACGGCAGAAGAGCATGGGCATCATCGAGGAGATTCCCGATAAGGGAATTGCGAAATATGCCAAACCCGTGGGCGTCGTGGCCTCCCTGGTTCCGGTCACCAACGCCGCGCTGACCGAGGCAGGCAACGGCATTTACGCTCTGAAGTGCAAGGACGCCATCATTTTCTCTCCTCACCCGGCCAGTTCGAAGACGACCAATGAAACGGTACGCATCATGCGGGCGGCGCTCAAGAAAGAGGGGGCGCCCGAGGATCTTTTTCAGTGCATCGAAAAGCCCAGCATTCCTCTAGCGCAGGAATTGATGGCGATTTGCGATCTGACAATCGCCACGGGCGGACCGGCGATGGTTAGAGCGGCGTACAGTTCCGGGAAGCCGGCGTATGGGGTCGGCGCAGGCAACGCCACAATGGTGATCGACGAAACGGCCAATATTGAAGAGGCGGCCAGAAATACGCGGATCAGTAAGACCTCCGATAACGGGTCTGGCTGCTCGTCGGACGGGAATCTGCTCGTCGAAGCTTCGATTTACGACAGATTCCTGGGACAACTGCAAGCGGAAGGCGGCTACCTGGTTTCGGAAGAGGAAAAGCGGAAATTGCAGGGCGTCATGTGGGATTCCGAGGGCCATCGGACGGCTCCGACCATTGCGCGTCCCGCTGCGAGAATCGCCGAACTCGCCGGGTTCGCAATCCCGGTAGATAAGACGTTCCTCGTCGTCAAGGAGGAGCGCATCGGCAAGGAAAATCTTTTCTCCAGCGAGAAGCTTTCTCCCGTACTGGCGATCTTCAAGTATTCCGGATTTGAGAATGCTCTTACCATGGTCAAACAGATCTACGAAGTGGGTGGGAAGGGCCATTCCTGCGGGATCTACTCGTTCCACGACGGCCATATCCATAGTCTGGCGTTGACCGCGCCGGTGAGCCGGATAATGGTACGGCAGCCGCAATCCAAGGCCAACGCCGGCGCCTTCAACAACGGCATGCCCATGACGTCCAGCATGGGCTGCGGGACCTGGGGCGGCAACATCACCAACGAGAATATCTCCTTGAAGCATTACATGAATGTCACTTGGGTGAGCCGGCCGATTGCGGAAGACAGACCTCCGGAAGCGGAGTTATTCGGAGACTTTTACAATGCCGAAGTCATGTAGCCCTAACGTCTCATCCAATGAGGCTACGCAAGACCCAACTGAGCGAATAATTGCTTGAAGCGGGCATCGTCTCGCAGGGAATCTACCCTTGGATCGACTCTGGCGACAATCAGCTCGAAACAGCGGGACTGAAATGCCCTCGTCAGCCATTCATAGCCTTCGTCGGAGTTTCCAAGAGCGAAATGGACTGAAGCCAGTTCGAATGGCGAAATATACCGTTTCTTAGAAAGGTCGTGCAACTCCGCAAGAATTCCCAATGCCTCAGCGCGCCGGCCCGAAACAGCCAGCGTCCGGGCAAGCCCGCTACGCATCCGCGGACTTTGGGGCGCCAGTTGGATGCCGCGCTGAAAAGCGGCAGCCGATTCGTCGAGATCGCCTCGTTGTTCCTGGACGAGGCCGAGTGTCCAGTAGGCGCTTTCGAAGTGCGGGTTCTGTTCGATAGTGCGGTCGCACTGTTCCAAAGCCGCTTCCAGTTCGCGCCGGTAATAATGGGTCATGGCGACGTCGCGCGAGACGATCGAAGAAATCGGGTCCAGCGCGCGCGCAACCTGAATCTCCTGCAAAGCGTCATCCAATCTTCCCAGCGGCGTCAAGCACGATGCGCAGTACCAGTGGTGAGCGGTCGAATAGCGAGGATCCAGGCCGATAGCGCGCTGAAACTCCAGCTCGGCGCCTAGAAAATCCCAATCCTGCGTAGACTTCGTATGGGCCAAAGAGGTGTGGACTTCGACTGAGTCTTCATCCAATAGCACGGCCCACGCGGCGTCGGAAGCAGCCTTGGTGCAAACTTCCACGGGCGACAGAACCCCATAATGGCCCAGCAGAGCAAACGCGTCCGCACGCCCCGAAAAAGCCTGGGCATATTGCGGGTCTTCGCCGATCGCCTTATCGAAAAACTCGGCCGCTCTGCGCAGGGCATCCTCGGTCCGCTGCGCCAATTGATGACGGCCCTGTAAGTAGAAGTTGTAAGCCTCCATGTTCTCGGTAGGGCGGTCCGATGCCCTGCCGGCGCCCGTTCCCGTGAACTCGCTTTGCAGCTTTTCGGAAATCACTCGGGCCACTTCTTCCTGCAACTTGAGAATGTCGTCAAACGGTCTGTCAATCGAGGCGGACCAAAGGTAACGCCGGCTGAATGCGTCGACCAGATGCATCGCAATGCGAACGGTATTGCGAGTTCTGCGAACGCTGCCGCCGACCCGCGTGGCGGAATTACCGGGGTGGTTAGCGTCCTGACGCTCATCCTCCTGGCTCCACTGAATCACGCGCAGCGCCTTGAGATTCGTCAATGTGCAGACGATTTCTTCCGTTAGCCCGCGGCAGAAATAGGCAAGGTCGCGTTCGTGGCTGTCATCCACGAACGGAACGACCATAATGGTGTTTCGAGTGGGGAGAACGGAAGCGACGGAATGTCTCCGCTCACCAGTCTCGTTCTTCTGAAAAAGCGGGACGTAGCCTCCTTTGGGCAGTTCGATCTGGATCTCGTCGTTTTGGCCCTCTTCCTGGTAATAGCGGGCCAGCCGGGTGCGCAGGCGCCTGGCCTGTACACGAACGATTGGATCCATTCGTGGGTCGAAGGAGGCTTCCTTACCGAACACCTCGACGCCGATCAGGAACTCCTTGAGATTGTCGCCGGGGCCAGACAGGGCCTCATTCACAACGAACCGCAGAAACCGTTGGAGGCGATCAACCTGGCGGAAAGCCCTGCTTGAAAGTATCCGGTCCAACTGCTGGCGGATCTTGGCAGAATCGCTACTCGACGGAGCTAACGGAGTTCGATCCACAACGATGGGTTGATGCTAACAAATCAGAGACTTGCTGACAAGGCCCAAGGCGAAAGCCGGAATGCAGCACGCTACTCGCCATTACGGTAGATGTCGTTGATGTTCCAGTGCCCGGGAGTCGGCGTGGGGGCGTTCTGCATGGGAACACGAATCACGGTGGGCAGATCCGATTTCAGGGCCATATCGAGCGCGGGGCCCAATTCGCCGGGGGCCTTGATGTCGATGCCGTTGGCGCCGTGAGCGCGCGCCACGGCTGGATAGTCGACGCTGTAGGGCTGGCCGTCGCGCAAGAACAGGCAGCCGAAGCTCCAGTCGTACTTGGCCTTTTCCAGGCCGGCGATCGTTCCGAATGCCGAGTTGTCCATGACAACCCAGACGGCAGGAATCTTCGCTTCCATGGCGGTCGCGATCACGGACATATTGGCGCTGAATCCGCCATCGCCGGTGAGAGAAACGGCAGCGCGGTCAGGCTTGGCGCACTTGACGCCAAGAACCGCTGCTGGGCCGAAACCCATGGTTGCCAGACCGCTGGTGGTGATGAACGTGCCCGGAACCGAGAATGGAAACTGTTGGGCCACGCCATTCTTGTTCCAGCCGACATCGGTGACGACGTAGCCGTCCTCGGGCAGGGCCTTGCGAAGCTCGCGAAGGATGCGCTCCGGCCGAAGCGGAAACTGCTCGGAAGAATAGTATTCGCTGAAATTCCCGATGAACTCGGCTCTGCCCTCGGCGATTCGCGCGCGCAAACTCCCACGAGTACGGGGCTTTACATCCCTGGCGGCGGCAATGAGCTGCTGAAGGGCCAGCTTGGAGTCGGCGACGGCGCCGAGGGCGGTGGCATAGTTGCGTCCGATTTCGGCGGGGTCGATGTCGATGTGCATCAACTTCGTGGGCGGAATCTGAAAGGTGAAGCGGGTATCCCATGAACTGGAGTTCGCTTCCGCGAGACGTGTGCCGATAGCGAGAATCAAGTCCGCGTTCCGGCACAGCTCATTAGAAATCGGAACGCCCCAGAACCCTGTCTGTCCGGCGAGCAGCGGGTGGCTGTCTGGAAGACACCCCTTACCCATGAGCGTGTGCGCCACGGGGAGATCCAGGGCCTCCGCCAACTCGGCCAGGAGTACGGGAGCGCCTTCGACCAACGGAGACATTACGCCGCCGCCGACATACAGGACGGGGCGTTGCGCTTCCGCCAGCGCCTCGACTATTTTCTGGGCCGTGGCTGCGTCCAAGGACGGCTTGGCCACCGGGGCGGGCGACTTCGCGAACGCATCCACAAACAGGTTCGACGAAAAGTGGTCCATGGGGACGTCCACGAGCACGGGGCCAGGACGGCCGGTCATCGACAAGTGGAATGCGCGCTCCATGATCCGCGGAAGGTCGTCGACCCGGTCGACCCGATAGATTCGCTTGCAGAAGGGGCGACAGATTTCGAACTGTCCCCCGTCGAGAAACTGGTTGATCTCCTGATGCGGGTGCCGCCCAAAGTAGTAGGATGGAACATCGCCCGCGATCACTACCATTGGAATGGAATCGAGGGCGGCATTGGCAATACCAGTCACGGCATTTGCGAGGCCGGGGCCCAGGTGGGTCATCAGGACGCCAGGCTTTCCGGTGACGCGCGCGTATCCATCGGCGGCGTGAGCAGCCACCTGCTCATGGCGCGCCGAGATGTACCGGATCTTACTCTTGCCCAAAGCGTCCAGGAGGCCAATAACCGTGTGGCCGCAAAGGCCGAATATGACGTCGACCCCCAGCCTCTCCAGGTATTCGGTCAGAAGATAAGATGAAATCCTCTGCTCTGTGCCGATGGGACGGCCATAAGCGGCCGTTTCGCCGTTTCTTCCCTGGGGCAGTGAGATCTCCCCCAGGTCCCCCACCTCGACATTCGAGTAGGCGCCGGATTTGTGGACAAGAGTTGACATGGTAAACCGCCTTAATGGTAGCCGATCGCGGGCGACGCCACGAGCATTTAACGGCGCCGCCACGGCGATACGCGTCTGGTTCCATTCTAACGAGGTGCGGCGGCCCGCCGCCAATCGCGCTCGGTTGTTACGGTATGCGCACGGTAAAAGACTCTATACTCCGGGCTGAAACGCTGTTGAGGTGCTAATGTCTCAGTGAGGCGTCCAGGGCTGGCACGTGGATGCGGGCGGACTGCGTGGGCCCCAGCCGGGTGGTGCTGCCAGGCGCCTGTCATTTGATTAGATGCCAAGAGAAAGGAGCCTCGGATGGACAACCGAAGCGCGCCGGCCGGCAAGAGCTACCCCAGTACCAGGCGTTCTCTGGCGATATGGGGCATCGCGGCGTTCTTCTATCTGACGGTCTTCTACCAGCTTGTCGCCCCAGCCATGATGCGCGCTGAACTGATGCGCGATTTCGGAGTCGACGCCGGCGGGTTTGGGACGATTCTGATGTGGTACCTCACGATCTATGTGCTGCTGCAGATACCGGTTGGCGTGTTTATCGATTGCTGGGGCGCGAGAAGGATCCTCATCATCGGCGCCCTGCTTTCCGCCTCGGGCAGTTTCATCTTCGGGACCGCTCCAACGTTTGGCGTGGCTTGCGTCGGCCGGGCGCTCATCGGAGCGGCGAATGCGGCGGGCTGGCTGGTACTGATGAAATTGCTGGGAGCATGGTTCCCTTCCAAGAGGTTCGCGATGCTCACGGGGCTGGGGCTGCTCTGGGGCAACCTGGGATCTGTCGCGGGCCAGGCGCCATTGCGCATAGCCATTGAACGCTTCGGCTGGCGCCCGGTGGCTCTGGCCTCGGGAGCGGTAATTCTCGCGATCGGCATCGTGGCGTGCGCGTTCGTCCGCAACGATCCGTCCGAGCTGGGATATCTGAGCTACGGTCCGGACGCGGCGGACCAGCCGAAGCAGAGCGCCCTGACCGGCTTGCGCGCGGGATGGCGAGGGTTCAAGGGCGTCTTCCGCTACAAGAACACCTGGTTGATCTTCTTCGCCCAAGGCGGCATCGTGGGCCCGATCCTGACGTTCACCGGAGCGTGGGGTGCGCCGTACCTGGCAGTCCGTTACGGCTTGGTCACGAGGAGCGGCGCGTTGGTCTGCTCAGTGATGACGATGTGCTGGGCGGCCGCCAGTCCACTCTTCGGCCAGATGTCGCAGAAGATTGGCCGGCGGAAGCCGCTGTACATCGGTGGCGTGGCCGTGGCTTGCGCTGGATGGCTCACGATTTACTACACGCAAGTGCCGTTGGCCGCATTTGTGGCGGTTGCGGGCATCGCCAGTTTTGCCAGCGGATGCGTCATCATCGGGTTCGCGCTGGGCCGGGAATCCGTCTCCCCAAGGTTGCTCGGAACGCTCGCCGGCGCGGTCACGATGGGCAACATGATCGGTCCGAACATCCTCCAGCCGGCTGTCGGCCGCGTGCTCGAAATGCAATGGAGGGGCAAAATAGCGAACGGCGTGCACGTCTACGGGCTACCCGAATTCCACACTGCGTTCTTGATGGTGATCGGGTGGTGCATGTTAGCCATCATCTTGCTCAGCCTAACGACCGAGACGTACAACAAGCCAATGGCTAAGGATTAGGCGGGCTTGACTACCGAAGCTGGAAGTACAATGACGGTGCATGGTGGAATGATGAGCGACGAATCGATCGATGCAGTGGTCAGTGAGGTCGGCCCCCGCGACGGGCTGCAGAACATTGCGCGGGTCATGCCTACGGCGGCGAAGATACGCTGGATCGCAGCCCTTGCCGCGGCCGGATTGCGGGAAATCGAGGTGGGCTCCTTTGTTTCACCGAAGCTGTTGCCGCAAATGGGCGACGCCGAGGAGGTTGTGCGAGCCGCGGTCGCGATACCCGCGCTGACTGTACTGGCGCTGGCGCCGAACCTCCGAGGAGCCGAGCGTGCGGCGAGATGCGGAGTGCACCGAATCACCATGCCTGTTTCCGCCTCGCGGGAACACAGCATGGCGAACATTCACAGGACGCCCGAGGAGGCCGTGGAGGAGGTTCGAAAGGTCCGGAAGCTGTGCGACAGCCGGCCTGCGGATGGGCGGCCGGGCCTGGAAGTCGGTATCTCCACAGCCTTCGGTTGCTCGCTCCAAGGCCCGGTAGCCGAGGACTGGGTCATGAGGCTAGCCGTGATGGCGGCAGAGGCGGGCGCGGAATCCGTAGGGCTGTCCGACTCAACCGGTTACGCCAATCCCGCGCAGGTCAAGCGCATGTTTAAGCAGCTCCAGCGCGAGCTTGGCGACAAAGCGGGCGCTGCGCACTTCCACAACACTCGCGGCCAGGGACTTGCGAACGTCGTCGCGGCCCTTGATGCCGGCGTCAAGACCTTCGACGCCTCACAAGGCGGGCTCGGCGGTTGTCCGTATGCTCCGGGGGCCACTGGGAACATTGTCACAGAAGATCTCGTGTTCCTACTCGAGTCCATGGGGCTAAGGACGGGCATCGACATCGAGCGCCTGATCGCCGCGCGCGCACTGATCGCTGAAGGACTGCCCGGTGAGCGGATTTACGGAAACGTGCCCGAGGCCGGTCTTCCCAAAGGCTTTGTTTATGCACGCGCCGCTCACGCAGGTTAACGCCGCAAGTTGGAGGGCGGGACAATGGAGACACCCCTAAGACTCGCAATGGCCGCCGTCTTCATGGCAGCTCTGCCATTCCTGCATGGCCAGGGCCAAGCGGGAGATTTGCCTGACACTAAGGACAAGGCCACCTTGCAACGGGTTTGCACGAGTTGCCACGAACTGGATGAAGTTCTCGCTTCGCGGCGAACGGCGATCGGATGGCAACAGAGCGTGGATGACATGATCTCCCGCGGAGCCGAAGGTTCCAACCAAGAGATGGAAGCGGTGGTCGCCTACTTGACCAGGTACGTCGGTAAGCTGAATGTTAACACCGCTTCTCTACAGCAACTGCAAGACTTCCTAGGCCTGACCGAGAAGGAAGCGCAGGCCTTAGTCGCCTACCGCGACCATGGCGGAAAGATCAAGGACTTCGAGCAGTTGAAGAGCGTCCCCGGCCTCACTCCGGAAGTATTGCAGGAAAAAAGAAGCCTCATCGCTTTCACGCTTTAAATTCCCGTCCCGAGCGCCCTCTTCCACATATCGGAAGTTTCGGCCTCTTAATTACACAGATGCGTTGCGAGCCCGCATGATCCTTCAGTACAATTAAGGATGAGAGGATCTTGAACTGCAAATCTAAGATTCGATCGTGAAGAAGATCGCTCTCATCGCTGGCCTGTAGGAGATATCGCGATGAAGAAGTATCTATTAGCGGGCGCATGCGCACTACTCGGTTTGGCGGTGGCGGCCCAAGGTCAAGAGACGGCCTCTGTCACGCTCGAGGGTCATGCGTTCACAATCAAGTACGCCGCGCCCGTGGCCAAGGACCGCGCTTCGGGCAGCTTCCATGCCGACGAGGACGTCGTGTTCACCGGGTTCAACGTTCCGAAAGGCGACTACACGGTCTACATTCTTGCGAGTGGCGCCGAGTGGCAGCTTGCGATCAATAAGGCGGCCGGGGCGGCGGCAGCATACAATCCGAAATTGGATTTGGGCCGCGTGCCAATGAAGATGACCAAATCTCCCGCTCCCGCGGCGGCATGCAAGATCGCTCTCACCAAAGCGGCGGTGCTGGCGGCTAAGATCGAAGTGACATGGAACGACTCCATGGCCAGCGCGCAGTTCTACATCGACCGGCACGGCAGCGACAGCGAATGGTAGGATGCTGCCCGCGCGGCCCTGCGCGGCTGCTGGTCTGGACGGCAGCGGCTGCACGGACATTTACCGGCATCCTCCCGGTAGCCTACTTGGCAAATCCGGTCTCGCTGTGGAAAATGACGCGCGCGAAGCTTACGCCGATGCAGCCCCCTGCTTTTGAGCGAAGTAATCGTGCACGATCTGGGCGTCCTGGCGGATTTGATCCGAATACTTGCTGAACACACCCGCGCACACGCAATCGCCCGGCTTCAAGCTGTCAAAAGCCTGTTTGAAGCCCGTTTGGGGGTTGACGCGGCCAGCGGCCAGCACTTTGTAGGCGATGCACGGCTTCTTGGACTGTTTAAGAATCTTATACATGCGCGGCGGATCGTCCACAAGGAATAGTTCGCCAATGGGATTCTCGTTGTTGAGCAGCTCACGGCGCTGGGCTTCGGTGCGCCGGCGGCCGTAGACGCAGGCGTACAGGAAATCCACGTCCCAATTCTCCTCCTCCACCAGCGCGAGAGCTTCTGGTATATGGCTGCCAACTCCCACGAACATGCCGGCGTCCCGCTGCTTCTTGCACCACGTCTTGACCGTATCCATCGTGCCGTTCTGGAAGGCGCTGTCCGTGTTTTCGCCATGGTGGTAGATCATGGCCGGCTTGAGGGACTTGTAAAGGGGATGGCTCGGATCGCCGTCGCCTTGGAAGATGATGTTCATCTTTCCCCCCTCGGACTGGAAGAGCGCATGGTCGTCGACGGCGCGGCTACTGGGCGTCAACGAGCAGGTGTTGATGCCGAATCGAGCGCACCGGTGCAGATCCTCAACTACTCTGGCCGGAGTGTAATACTCGATCATCGCGGCGTTGAGAGTTGAGACGTTGTGAGACTGTCCGTGGAACGGATTGTAACCGATAATCAGCCGGCTTATTTCCACGGGACCGAACTTTACATGCGGCACTTGCACTTCGGAGACTGGCGCCGGAGGGGTCGTCGAGGCACCGCCGCGTTCCCCGCCGCCCGGTCCGCCGCGGCCTGCGCCGCCTGGCCCACCGCGGCCTCCCGCTCCCGCCTGTCCGGCCGGGTTCCCGCCACGCCCGCCAGGCTCTTGCTGCGGCGCGGCCGTCTGGGCAGTGGCCTCGGCCGCAGCCTCGGTTATGCCAGCCGCCAGGACGGCCGACTGGAGGAAGGTTCTACGAGTGTTGGCCATTTTCATTCTCCTTACGTGCGTTGCAACAGTTAAGAATATTAATGCCTTATAAGATGAAGTATATCCCGGATCTCTAGCTCGGGGAACCACCGCTCGCCTCCAGAACGGTACCGATACCGTAAAACAAGTCCAAAACCGGGTCCGCGACATGATAAGAGATGGAATGAAGCCTTCGCGCCACAGTTGTATCAGTAGCGGTCAAGGAAAGAGGAGAGAGAACTATGACAGCGAAATTCGTGGTGAGGGCGGGAATGGCGTTCGCGTCGCTCCTGTCCGCGTGCATGGCATACTCGCAACAGCCCGCGCCCCCCGCCGCGGCGGGACGCGGCGCCGCCTCCGGCCTGGCCCCCGGGGGCAGCGGCGCCCGGCGCGCCGGCGGATCCGCGCCCTCCCGCGCCTCCGAAGCCTCCCCGTCCGACTACGAGGCGCCCGATACTACCGGTGGCGCCAACTACCAGCACAGTCATGCGGGGAATCTTCACAATGTCTCCTTGCTCTGTTCTGCGGCGCGCCGCCCGCCTTACTCACGGCTTGGTGACCTCATCAACGACCCGCAGCGCGTTGAGCGTGCGGGGATATCCGATGAATGGCAGTAGCTGGGTCAAGACATCGATCAGCCGTGCGCGGTCATTGCCGACATTTAGATTCGCGGCCACATGGCCCTTGACCTGCGGCTCGCATCCGCCTAGCGAGACAAGCATGCTGAAGGTGAGCAACTCGCGTGTAGGAACGTCGATGCCCGTGCGCGTGTAGTGGTCGCCGAAGCAGTGGGCCGACAGGTAGCGCTGGATGTGCATCAGGTCCTCGGGCGCGGAGGCGTAGAGCTTTTCGACCACAGCGGCGCCGATGATCTGCTGCTGGACCGCCAGGCCCTTCCCCGCGCGGGTCCCCGGCGTCGTCGTTGACTGGCCCGGCAGGGGCAGCCCGACGCCTCGCTCGGTGAGCGCGTCGTTGGTGGCCTGGATGAAATCGAAGACCTTGGCCATCCCCACGTACGGCACCGCCTGGTACAGGATCTCCTTGATCTCCACCGGAGTAACCCCGACGGCGAACGCCGCGCCGAGCATCGCGCGGTACTCGCGCAGGGCCTGGGATGCAATCATCGACGCAAGCTGAACCATCAGCCGCGTCCGGGCGTCCAGATCGCCGTGACGGAGCACCTCGTCAAAGGCAAAGTTGTCGAAGATCTCGACGAGTTCAGGGTCGGTCGCCGCCGCGGTGGAAACGTGACCGGGAAAAAGTTCGTCGTGGTTCTTGCGCGCCTGCTCGCTGATAGCCATCGTAGTTTTCCTTGCCGCCTATTATCGTCCTACTCCGATTTGAGGGAAGCCATGTCAATCGAGAAGCGGTATTTCACATCGGACCTGAGGAGTCTCTCGTAGGCTTCGTTGACCTTCTGGATCGGGATCACCTCAACATCCGCAGTGAGGTTCTGCGCTCCGCAAAAGTCCAGCATCTCCTGCGTCTGAGGGATGCCGCCGATATTTGAGCCGGAGAAACTGCGGTTGCCGAAGATGAGGGAAAAGGCGGAGACGCCCAGAGGCTTCGGGGGCGCGCCAACGATGGTGAGGTTGCCGTTGAGCGCGAGCAGGTTGAGGTAGGCGTTGATATCGTGATCGGCGGACACGGCGTCGAGGATGAAATCGAGACTTCCCGCGTGCTTCCGCATCTCGTTGGCGTTGCGGGAAACGACAACTTCATCGGCGCCGAGCCGGAGCGCGTCGTCTTTCTTTCTGGGTGACGTGGTGAAGACCACCACGTGCGCGCCGAGCGCATGAGCGATCTTCACGCCCATGTGACCCAATCCGCCAAGGCCGACAACGCCCACCTTCTTGCCCTTGCCGACGCCCTGGCGGCGCATGGGCGAGTATGTCGTGATACCAGCGCAGAGCAGCGGAGCCGCCCCGGCGAGAGGGAGATTGGAAGGCACGCGCAGCACGAAACGCTCATCTACAACGATGCTGTCGGAATATCCGCCATAGGTGACGCCCCCAAGGTGGCTGTCCGGGGAGTTGAAGGTGAGCCTCAGGTTCGGGCAAAAATTCTCAAGGCCGGCCTGGCATCGGGGGCAGGTGCGGTCAGAGTCCACCAGGCAGCCGACCGCGGCCAGGTCGCCCAGCTTGAACTTCGTAACCGCCGAGCCGATTCTGGCGACCCTGCCGACGATCTCATGGCCGGGGACAATCGGGTACACAGTGGGCATGAACTCGCTCCACTCGTTGCGGACCGAGTGGAGATCGGAGTGGCAGATCCCGCAGAACAGGATTTCAATCTGAACGTCGTGTTCGGTTGGATCGCGCCGCGCGATGGTCGCGCCGGCAAGGGGCGCGGTGGCGCTGGTAGCGGAATAAGCCTTCGTCTGGTACATGGTTGCTCCTTCTGATCGATTTGTACTTTACCGGCTGACTCGCTGTTGGAGATGGGCCGGGTAGCGGGCGCCTTGCACGGTGAACCGGGAGACAGCATCGTGGATCGCGCGGAGATCTTCGGCAGTCAGTATAACTTCAGCCGCGCCGATATTCTCCTCAAGCCGGTGTTGCTTCGTGGTTCCGGGAATCGGAACGATCCACGCCTTCTGCGCCAGCAGCCACGCAAGTGCGATCTGCGCAGAGGACACTTGCTTCGAGGCTGCGATCTCCCCCAATGCATCCACTAGCGCCTGGTTCGCCTTGCGGGCCTCGGGCGTAAAGCGAGGCACAATGTTCCGGAAATCGGGTGCTGTCGAACGACGTTTTCTCGGTGATGGCGCCCGTAAGATAGCCCTTGCCAAGCGGACTGAACGGAACAAAGCCGATCCCCAGTTCCTCCAGCGCCGGCAGAATCTCCTGCTCCGGCTCTCGCCACCGCAGCGAATACTCGCTTTGGAGGGCTGTCACGGGCAGCACGGCGTGAGCGCGGCGAATCGTCTCCACGCCTGCTTCGGACAGGCCGAAGTATTTGACCTTGCCTTCCTGGATGAGATCCTTGACGGCGCCGGCGACGTCTTCAATGGGCGTCTTTGGATCCACGCGGTGTTGATAAAACAGATCGATCACGTCGCTTTTCAGCCGTCTGAGCGACGCGTCGGCAACAGCCCGGATGCGCTCCGGCCGGCTGTTCAGGCCCTTATGTGAGTCCCCATCCTCGAAGCCGAATTTGGTTGCTATCGCGACCTGTTCCCGGAAAGGCGAAAGCGCCTCGCCGACCAGTTCCTCGTTCGTGAACGGACCGTAGCACTCCGCGGTGTCAAAAAATGTGACCCCTCGGTCGAATGCCGATCGGATCACCCGAATTGCCTGCTGTTTCTCCGTCGCGGCGCCGCAGCCGAAGCTCAGTCCCATGCAGCCAAACCCAAGGGCTGAAACTTCCAGACCGCTCTTTCCCAGCTTTCGCTTCTGCATTGTCTCCTCGAGCGTACCGTTTCTCTCTTCTATAGATTAGGATCGATCGCGAGGGAGGCGGTATCCCGATCCTCCTGAATAATTGCCTAATCCTCTCTGCGGTTGAAAAATGTGTATGCTTCGCAGCGCCGAGCGGTTATCCTGGGCTGGGAGTAAGGCAAGCCGCCGCTATGAGAAACCAGCAAGAAAACAAAGGTTCTTTACCGGGCCGAACTCGTGAATTGCTATCCGAGCTAGCCCGCAAGATTACCGCACATATGGGATCGGCAGAGAATCGGGCAACGCCAATTCCCGGCATGACGCTCCACCGTCGGACCGCCCCGACCGCCCCTTGTTCAGCAACCTACGAGCCGGGCGTCACCGTGATTGCCCAGGGGCGGAAGCGGGTAGACCTCGGCCGAACCACCTTTACCTACGGCGAGTCGCGATACCTGCTGACGTCGCTCGATTTGCCGATTGTCAGCCAGATTACCGAGGCCAGTGAACAAGTTCCTTGCCTGGCGATGTCGCTGAAGCTCGAAATGCCTGTAATCCGGGAACTCCTCATCCGGGAGGACATTCAGGTGGCTGAGGCGTCCTCTGACAGTCCGGCCATGGCGACCGGTGAAGTTACGGTGGAATTCCTGAGTGCTTGCTGCCGGCTCATGGACCTACTGGACACTCCGCAGGACATTCCCTTTCTGAGTGGCCTGATCCAACGCGAGATTGTTTACCGCATTCTGCACGGACCTGAAGGGGCCCGCCTTCGAGCGATTGCAACCCTGGGAGATCGGAGTCACCGTACGGCGAAAGCAATCGCCTGGATCAGGGTGAATTACGCGAAGCCGCTAAGGGTGGAAGATCTCGCTCAGATCGCGGGTATGGGCCTGTCCACGTTGCACACCCACTTCCGGGCGCTGACCGCCATGAGTCCGCTTCAGTATCAGAAGCAGCTTCGGCTGCAGGCAGCGCGGGCACGCATGCTCATCGATGGTCTGGACGCCGCGAGTGCGGCCTTTGAAGTCGGATACGAAAGCGCCAGCCAATTCAATCGCGAATACAGCCGTCTCTTCGGCCAACCACCCATGCGGGATATCCGGACCCTTCGCTCGCCTGGCGCTCCGTCTTTGGAGTCCGTCAGCAACGGGTAAGAACGCTAACTGGTGGTAGCTAGTCGATCGGTCCGCGTCCCGCTCTCCCACCGCCTATCCCGCCGCCGGCGGCGCGGTGCTTCGAAATGAAGTCCAGCCTCGCCGTGTTGACCTTCTCGATCGAGATTTTGTTGCCGAAGCTGACGTACTGCTGATTCTGCGCACTCCACGCCGGCCACGGAACGGCTGCAGTGGCCGGATTGCCCGTGTTCGCGAATGCGATCAGCGTGTCTGTCATCTTCGCGGAGAGGTCGCGGTCATACGGGGTCCAGGTTCGGGTGGGACGGAAGAGGTTGAAAGCATCCAGCGTGCCGAAGAAATATGGCACTTCGCTAGTGTGATACGCTCCGATGGTGACGGGGTCCTGGTCGGCGATCTGTACGCCCGGCGTGTAGGGATGCTTGCGGGCGAAGACCATGACATAGGCCGCTGACTTGTTGTACTTCGCTTCGAGCGCGGCGCAATTGCAGGAGTTCGCCAAACCGGCGCCGTCGTTCGCGGCCTCTTGCGCCATTACCGCGATGTCGGCGGCGCTGTTAACTGGATATAGCTTCAGGAATTCCGCCGCTGCATCGCCGTACAGTTTGGCCGCCATGGCTTTGTATTCCTCGACTGTCTTGGCTTGCTTCAGTTGGCTTGAAGCTTCGTCGTGGGTATAGCTCGCGATGAAAGGCACGTCGTTGATCTCGTGCGCCGCCAGAAGCTCGGCCTGCGATTTCGGCATAAAGTACCCGTCCACCACACCGCTCGCGCGGAAGCCGCCCGTGGAAACGCCGACTTGGTTCTCCGCCTGTCCGGCGACGATCCGGTCGGCCGGTACTTGCCGCAAGGCGTTCAGGTTCTCCGCCTTCAGCGCCTTCTGAATCTCAAGGCCGTTCCTCTCGGCGGCAGCGAGCACGTTGCCCGCTCCGGCGCCGCGTCCGGCGGCTGCCGTCCCGGAGGCAGGCATTGCGCTTCGGTCGTTCCAGTTGCACCCACTCCACATCACCGCGGCTCGGAAGAGACCTTTCGATAGCGGGCTGTACATCTGCTGCGAAACCGACCCGGCTCCGGCGGATTGCCCTGTGATGAGCACCTTGTTCGGGTCCCCGCCGAACTTGGCTATGTTTCTATGAATCCACTTCAGCGCCGCATTCTGGTCGAGATAGCCCTCGTTCCCCGAGTGTCCCCCCTGCTCTTTGGTTAATTCCGGATGCGCCATGAAGCCGAGAACGCCCACGCGATAGTTGAAGTTCACAAATACGGCTCCGCGCCTGGCGACCTGCTCGCCGTCGTAATGCGCCATGCCGGAAGATCCGATGGTTCCGCCGCCGCCGTAGATGAACACAATCACGGGCACCTTCGCGCCGGCCTTGGCCGCTGGCGGAGCCCACACGTTCATGTACAGGCAGTCTTCGCTGGTCGCCTCTTCGCCGAAATAGTGGTTGATATTGTGCGGACGAAGAACTTGCATGCACTCCGGCATCTTGCGGTCGGCATGGTAAACCCCTTTCCAGGGCTTGACCGGCTGCGGATCGCGCCAGCGCAGCTCACGCACTGGTGGGGCGGCGAACGGAATCCCCAGGTAGGCCTTCACGCCGGAGGCAAGTACCTTTCCGGAGACGGCCCCGCTGTCGATCGGCACGGGGTCGCCTGGCACGGGTTTCTCCACCACCTGGGACACGACGGGCAGCAAACTGAGGCTGGCCGCGACAACGGCGCAGAAGACGACGGATTTCATTCGCGGAATCCTTTCATCTTGGCTCGCGATTTTCACTGAGGTTATCACAGGGCGCTAACCTCCGGTCTCCATAGCAGTCTGCGCGCGTTCGTTCAGTCCAGTTCGATGCGCTTCACGTCGCCGAGGAGGAAGACGTACGAAAACGCGCCCAGTAAGGCTGACGCTCCCACGTAGGCCAGCGCGTAGAAAAACGATCCCGTGGCCCCGATGATCGCGCCCACCACAATCGGGGTGATCACGCCGGCCAGGTTGGCAGCGAAGTTGAAAATGCCGCCCGTTAGACCGAGCATTTCCCTCGGCGCCACATCGGAAATCACCGTCCATCCCAGTCCGGTCATCCCCTGGCAGAAGAAGGCGAACGAAAGGACCCCGATGACCACGGCATTGGCGTCTACGTAGTTTGCCAAGACGATGCTGGAAGCGCCGAAGAGGCCGGTGACGACTGGCAGCTTGCGAGCTAGGTTGGCCGAACCGGTGCGCTTCAGCGTCGTATCCGATACCCATCCGCCCAGCAGTACGCCGCACGCCGCGGCCAGGAATGGCAGAATGGCGTAAAAGCCGGCCTGCATCCATTCCATGCGCCGCTCCTTGGCCAGGTAGGTCGGAAACCAGGTGAGAAAGAAGACCAGGGTGGAGTTCCCGCCGAATTGGCCGATGCAGGCGCCCCAGACTTGGCGGCGGCGGAGCAGTTTGCCCAACCGATCCCACTGAATGGAGTTGCCGTGCGGCCCGCTCCCACTGGGTTCCTGCGTCTCAGGCTCGCGATACAGCGCCCACCAGATTGCGGCAAAGACCAGACCAACGGCTCCCACCGCGAGGAATAACGCGCGCCAGCCGAGCGTGCGCGAGATCCAGAACAGCAGCGGCCCGAAGCAGGCCAACCCAAGGTATTCGCCGACCGTGTACACCGCGGTAGCCTGGGCGCGTTCGTGCTCAGGAAACCATGTCGCCACCACGCGGCTGTTAGTGGGAAAGCAGGGCGCCTCACTGATGCCCAGTCCCAGGCGGAAGGCCAGCAGCGAGGGGACCCCGGTGACGAAGCCCTGCACCAGGGTAAACACTGACCAGAACGACACGGCCAGCAAGTATGTAATGCGCGTTCCAATCCGGTCCAGGACCCAGCCGCCGGGTAACTGCGCCGCGGCATAACTCCACGAGAAAGCCGAGAAGACCACTCCCATCACGGCGGGCGTGAGATGAAGATCCGAGACCATCCCCGGCGCCGCGATGCCCAGCACGGTACGATCCAGGTAGTTGATCATGGTCCCGGCCGAGATCAGCGCCAGGACGCGAAAGCGGGCGCGGGAGACTGCGGCATCACCGCGGCCGGACTGGGTCGTCGGGATCACCGAAGCTGCCCCATGGCGACGAAATGCCGGTGCATGCGCGCTACGTCCGGTTCGAGGCCGGAAAAGAGGCGAAACGCCTCTGCCGCCTGGTGGACGGCCATGCCGCTGCCGTCTAACGTGCGGCACCCGGCTGCGCGAGCCGCACGCAGGAATTCCGTTTCGAGGGGGAAGTACACGATTTCCGCTACCCACAAAGAGGCCCGGAGCAGAGACGCCGGCAGCGCCATCCCTGGGTGGCCGAACATCCCGGTGGGCGTCGCGTGAATCAGTCCGTCGGCTCCGCCCAGGCTGGCGGCGATATCGTCGGAAGCGCTGGCGCGCCCCTCGCCGAAAACCGAATTGCAACGCGCCGCCAGTGCGCGGCTGAGGCTCGCATCCCGATCGATGAGCGTGAGATGACCGGCGCCGGCCTTGAGGATCGCGTAAGCCGTCGCCGCGCCGCCGCCGCCGGCGCCCAACTGCACAACCCGCCGGACGGAGGCGTCGGGCAGGCCTTGGCGGAAACTAGCCGCAAAGCCTACCCAATCGGTGTTGTGCCCACAGCGGCGTCCCTCGCGCAGCACCACGGTGTTCACGGCTCCCAACGCGCGCGCGTCGCCTGAAAGATCGGTAAGCAGCGGCAGAACCGCCTGCTTGCACGGGTGCGTGATGTTCAGCCCCGCGAACCCCAACCGCTCGGCGCTGGATAGCAACTCGGGCAGCGCCTCCGGGCCCCGGCCGGGCTCGTCCAGGTCGATCGGCTGGTACAGGCATGTCAGCCCGTGCTCCGCGGCTTCCTGTTCGTGCATGGCCGGCGTCCGCGACGCCTGAATGCCTGATCCAATCAGCCCCAGCAGAAGGCGGCGACGCTTGGTCTCCATCACGGGCTGCCGGTTCTCTCTCATAGTGTGGAACATTCGACGTCCTTGGCGGGAGCGGCCAACTTTCTATCTTGACCCCTGGATCTCCCTCGCGCAATGCATTTGCGGCGGTCGCGTGGTTTGGCCGCCAACAGGCACGGGGCAGGCCGCGGAGCGGGCGCGGCGGCGCCGTCGAGCCGCGGAATGGGCGGCGGGAGGGGGCCTGCGGTGGTTTCCCCGGAGGTCCACCCGGATCGGATGGTCACGCTTCGCATTCTGGCTCCGCTCGCCAAACCCGTCACGGTGAGCGGCGAGATCACGGGAACGAAACCGCCGGCCGCGCTGACCGCCGACGCCAGTGGCGTTTCGAGCGTGACTCTCGGTCCGCTTGAGCCGGAGATCTACTCGTACGGATTCAATGTGGACGGCATGACAGTCAATGACCAGCGCACGTCTTACGTCAAGCCCAGTTCCAGCTATACCAGCCAAGTGGAAGTCCCCGGCGACGGCCCGCAGTTCTACGACGCGCGTCCCGTTCCGCACGGGGATCTGCGCATCGTCACATATGAGGCCAAAACGCTTGATGGCCGGACCCGCCGCATGTGCGTCTACACGCCGCCCGATTATGACGCTGGCAAAGCCGCGCCGGCGGCTGGCGGGCGAGCCAACGCCGCCGTTGGCCAGGACGATGCCTTTACGAAGGAGCTTCTATGCCTACAACAGCTACAGAGAAGACATGTGGACTCTATTTTGAATTTTGAGAGATTTTGATTTTGGACCCTGTTTGGACCCTGATTAGGTAGGCTAATGTCTGTAAGTCTATGAAAACATGGTACGCCCGGGCAGATTCGAACTGCCGACCTTTTGCTCCGGAGGCAAACGCTCTATCCAGCTGAGCTACGGGCGCACAATCGCTGCAATTCAATTGTAGCTCGCCCGCAAGCGGAATCAAACCAGCACGGTGAAAGTCGTTTCGGTTCGCTCCACGGGCCGGTAGAGCGTGTCGCGCTCTATCGGATCGCGGCCGGCTTTGCGGATCAATCGCAATAGTTCCGTCCGCCGGAGTCCTTGCGTTGTGGTGGCGCCGGCGTCGTGATAGATGCGCTCCTCCACAATCGTGCCGTCGATATCGTCGGCGCCGAAGCGCAGCGCGATCTGCGCGATCCGCGGGGTCATCATCACCCAATAGGCCTTGATGTGCGGAATGTTATCCAGCATCAGCCGCGCCACCGCGATGTTCTTGATGTCCGCAAAGCCGGTCGTCTTCGCGATATGCTGCAAAGCAGTGTTGTCGGGGTGAAAAGCCAGGGGGATGTACGTCACGAAGCCGTGCGTTTCGTCCTGCAGCGCGCGCAGGCGGACCAGGTGATCCACGCGATCTTCGTCGTTCTCGATATGGCCGTAAAGCATCGTGCAGTTGGAGCGGAGACCCAATTGATGGGCCGTACGGGCGGTCTCAATCCATTCGTCGCCATCGATTTTGTGATCGCAGATAATCCGCCGCACGCGTTCGTCGAAGATCTCCGCGCCGCCGCCCGGCAGCGAATCCATGCCCGCGTCCCGCAGGCGCTCCAGGGTCTCCCGCGTCGAGATCTTGGTGCGGCGCGCCAGGTAGCCGATTTCCACCATGGTGAACGCCTTCAAATGGACCTTGGGGAACCGCTGCTTCAACCCCCGCAGCATCTCGCAATACCAATCGAGCGTCAGCTCGGGGTGCAGGCCGCCCACAATGTGGAACTCGGTGACCGCTTCGCTCCAGCCCTCGCCCGCGCGCTGCCACACCTCGTCGAGCGACATGGTGTAGGCTTTCGGGTCGCGCACGCGCTTGCCGAACGCGCACAGGCGGCAACTGGCGACGCAAACATCCGTAGGGTTGATGTGCCGGTTCACGTTGAAGTACGTTGCATTCCCGTGCAAGCGCTCTCGAACCAGGTTGGCTAAATAGCCAAGCGCCAGAATGTCGCCCGTGCGGTAGAGCGCCACGCCGTCCTCCACGGACAGGCGCTCGCCCGCCTCCACTTTCGTACGGATGGGAACCAGACGGGAGTCTTCAATCGTGGTTTGCATGGCTCAAACACCCGGTCGGAACAGGAAGATATCGGCGGCCCAGAAAAGAAAGAATAGCACGCTCACCCAACCGTTCATGGTGAAGAAGGCCGCATCGACGCGCGACAGGTCGTTGGGTTTGACCAGGCTGTGTTCGTAAAACAGCAGGCCCGCCACCGCCGCCACGCCGGCCAGCGCCAGAACGCCCAAATGCAGCGCGTATGCCAAGGCGAGCAGGCAGAGCAGCATGGCAAAGTGCAGCGCCTGGGCCACATGCAGCGCGCCCGCTATGCCCATGCTCCGTGGAATGCTGAAAAGCGCTTCGGCGCCATCGAATTCGTAGTCCTGGCAGGCGTAGATCACGTCGAAGCCGCCCGTCCAGAGCGTCACGGCGGCCGTGAGCCAGAGGATGCGAGGATCGAGCGAACCGCGCACGGCGATCCAGGCAGCGGCGGGCGCAATGCCCAGGCTGAACCCCAGCACCAGGTGCGAAAACGACGTGAAGCGCTTGGTGAAGGAGTAGAGGAAAACAATAATCAAGGCTACCGGCGCCAGTCGCAGGCATAGCCGGTTCAGCTCGCCGGCCGCCAGAAAAAAGAGGGCCGCCGATGCCGCCACGAACCCCCAGCCGAAGCCACGGCTCACCAGGCCGGCCGGAAGGTGACGCGCCCTCGTTCGGGGATTGCGCGCGTCTATATCGGCATCCACCAGGCGGTTGAAAGCCATGGCCGCCGAACGCGCCCCCACCATGGCAACCACAATCCAGAGCAGCTTGATCGCGAACCCCTCGCGAACGCTCGATTCCCGCCACGCCAGCAACGCTCCGGTAAGCGCAAACGGCAGGGCGAAGATGGAGTGTTCGAACTTGATCATTTCGAGCGTCAAGCGGAGGCGTTTCCAAATCATGCGCAGAGATTGCTTTATTTTACCGCCCGCGGCCACCATTCGCTAGAATGTAGGGCGTGCCGCGTAGGGGCCTGGCATGACGGACCCCTGGACCGCTTGCGCGCGCCGGGGCATTTTGAAGGGAGAATCGCCGCATGCTGGAAGCCTTCCAGTTGTCCGATCTGGGCTGCGTCAGGACCAATAACGAGGACTATTGCCTGATTGCACCGGAGTTGGGACTGTACATTGTGGCCGATGGCATGGGCGGCGCCAAAGCCGGTGAGCGCGCCTCCTGTCTGGCCGTGGATACCGTGGTTGAGATGCTGCGCTTTGCGCCGAACCGCGATTCCCAAGCGCTGTTGACAGCCGTCGAAGAGGCCAACCGGAGGGTGATCGAGACCGCGCATAGCGACTTCGCGTTGGAGGGCATGGGCACCACTCTGGTGGCGGCGCTCGAAATTGGCGACGATCTGTGCATCGCGAGCGTTGGGGATAGCCGCGCCTACCTTCTGGATGGCGCGGGACTCCGCCTGATTACCGACGATCAGACGTGGGTGAACGAGGTCGGCCGGCCGCTTGGATTGGACGAGGAATCCCTGCGTACGCACCCCATGCGGCACGTCTTGACCATGGCGATCGGCGCCGGTTCTCCGCTGACGGTAAATTACTACGCGGTCCGTTTGGAGCCGGGATCGCTAGCGCTGCTGTCGAGCGATGGGCTGCACGGCGTGGTGGAAGCGTCCCGCCTGGAGGAGATTTTGCAGGGCGGCCGCAACGCCAGCCTGGAGCAGTGTTGCCAGTTTCTGGTGGACGCCGCCAAAGAAGCCGGGGGCCCTGACAACGTCACCGTCGTGCTGCTGCGAAAAGCCGCGGGATAGCCCCGCGTTCGCTGCGGCATGTGCTCCTAATGCCAAATCGCTCCCTCGGGCGGCCATGTAAATGTTCGTGCAGCGTCCGCATCGGGCGACATGGGAAAGAACCGCTTCGTCCCTCTGTAATACGGCAGCCCGCACCAGGGAATCGGGCGGGCACCCCTCCGCGGAACCTGCGTTGACGGCAGTAGGCACTTCATGACGGAACCCTAAACACTGGTGCGAGTTGCGCTCCGGCAATGCCTTTCATGGAGTTGTCCCGGCAGAAATGTGCGCTAACGCCCATCCTTGCCAAACTGCGGATTTCGACTCGAAGCCGTTACTGCGAAACCACAGGCGCCGGTACGGATTCCGGTTGCGTGGGCGCAGCGGCCGGGGGAGTCCGCGTCGTCGTCGCTGGCCGCTTCACGGCGGCCTGCTTTACCGGGGCCGGTTTCCCCTTCGCCTGCGCCGCACGTTTCGGGGGAACCGCCGGCGGTTTGCTCGCGGCGCGCTTCTTTACCACTCGCCTCGGAGCCGCCGCAAGCCGCGCTTCCTCCGCCGCGGCAGCCTTGGCTTTGCGGACAGCGGACCACCGCCTCTTTTGGGCGGCAGCCATTCGCCTTCGGGACTTGGCGCTCAACGGCCGCCTGGCTCCGGCGGGCGCGCTGACGGGCGCGGACTTACCGGCCAGCCTGCTCCGCAGATCCGCCATGCGAGCCTCCATTTCGTCGATCTTCTCCTGGTAGCCAACCAGAGCGGCGGCCAGGATGTCCGCATCGATTGTTTGTGGCATACAAAACGAGTATACGACTTACCTTTCCGCAATTTGCAGCTAACCTTCTTCCCGCCGTATCCCCGCACCCTCGAATTTTGACTGGAATAATGCGACCATTCCGCCGATGAGAATTCTGTGAGTTCAGTATGGCGGCGCCGCCATAGTTGATAAGGGTTATAATCCCAGGAGGCATGCGGTGGAACTAGCAAGCCAGGATTTGATCGCCACGCTGCTGCGGGAAGCCGCGCGGGCGAGACCGGCCAGGTCGCGGCGCGGTGGCGCGCAGATGGACGGCGCTCAACCCGAAAGCAGAGCCGCGGAGCGCCGCCGGCCACGATGCCGGTGCGGCCACTGCCGCCAGTGCCTCGACGACGCACGCTGGGAGCGCATTTTCGCTGAGAAATTCGCCGATCCCGATTACTACACACGCCGCCACGTCCGGTGCTCATCGCCGCTCGAGTCTATATAAGCGCCCGTCCGGCGTACTCCGGCGTACTGCTCAGAGGCCGCCGTTGCTGCTATCGTAGGAATTGATGATTACGCCGGAAATCGCGGACAAGCGGCTCCAAAGCATTGCCGAACATGCCGCCGCGGGCAGTTTCGACCAGGTTGAGATGCAAGCCAAGGTCCTCGCTGAGGACTTGGGCCGGGCAAGCCGCCCGGTTTATCCCAACTACAAGGCCGGTCGAGGCGGACAGGCTCCAGCCTGGGACGCCAACCACCAGCGCTACGCCGCGGCTCTGCCACATGTCAAGTCGGCGCTCGTGCGCGCGGCCCACGCGGACGCGTCCGGAATCGCGGAGAGCGTTGAGAAAGCGCGCGCGGCTCTAGCCCCGCGGCCGGAAGAGAAAGAAGCCGCGAAGTAACGCGCGAAGGCGGTCGGGTTTCCGCCGGCCCCTTTCGGGCGCCACCGCATGGAGCCGCCCTCCTTCTCTTGGACTCCCACACCTCTCCGCCAGTCGAAGCGCCCTTAACAGGTTCGCGCATCCCGCCAGCAACTGCGAAACGATGTGTCACAATGGGCAACGAGGACGAACGCCATGATGACACGCCGCGAGGCGATTGGGTCCCTGGGAACCCTGGCGGGCGCGCTGGGATGGGCGGCGGAACGGCTTCCCGCCAACAAAAACGTAAAGTGGGGATTGGGGTCGAACCTCTGGAATTCCTTCAAGGGTTCGAAGTTCACGGACATCCTTGACGTGATGCACGACACCGGGTTTATCGGCCTCCGGCTGACCCAGTTCCCCGCGATTCTCACAACCTACGGCATCACCGCCGAACAAATGGAAGCGGAAGTTTCCAAACGCGGGTTGCAAGTGGTGACCATTTCGTTCAACGCCCAGGCTCAGGACGCGTCCAGACGCCAGCAGATCCTGGACAGCGCCAAGGCGGCGATGACTTTCCTGAAGAATTTCGGCGCGGAGCGGCTGGTCGTGTTCTCGCCGAACCGGAATGCCGGCGCTGCCCCCGACGCTTTCAAGACCATGTGCGAGTGCTATAACCAACTCGGCGAGCTGGCAGGCGGAATGGGCTTTCAGGCGGGCCTGCACAACCACATGGGGCAGATGGTGCAGACCGAAGACGAACTCGACCGGTGCATGCAGATGACCGACCCCAAGCTGTTCTGGCTATCGCCGGATACCGCGCACCTTCACCTGGCCGGCATGGATGCGGCCAAGATCCTGGATCGCTATAAGAACCGGCTTATGCTTGCGGACTACAAAGACGCCAAGCGGGGCAGCGGCAATTTCCTCGAGAACATTTACGACCTGGGCGATGGGGAGGTGGACTTTCCGGCTTGCCATCGCGTGCTGAAGGCGGCGTCCTTCAAAGGCTGGCTCATCGTCGACCTGGACGTGGCCCGCCAGGGCCCCCGCGTCAGCTACGAGCGCTGCGGCGCGTACGTCGTCAACAAGCTGGAACCGATTTATGTCTGAGGTTTCGCGCCGGACCTTCCTCGGAACCACGTTCGCTATGACCACGCTTGCGGCCCCCGATTATCGCATCGTCGATTCTCATGTTCACACCTGGAAACACGACCCTGAGTTCCCGTTCGCGCCGGGGGCCAATGTGCCTGCGCGCGATGCCGCGCCGGAAACGCTGCTGGACCTGATGAAAACCAACGGGGTTTCGAAAACCGTCATCATTCAAGTGATCCACTACCGTTACGACAACCGCTATCTGGAGCACGTGCTGAAGCAGCATCCGGGGACCTTCAGGGGCGTCTGCCGCGTGGACCCGCTGGACCCGGCGGCGCCGGACCAGTTATCGCAGCTCACCGAGAGGGGGTTCAGCGGAGTGCGTCTCAGCCCCGGCGCCGGCGCTTCCGGCGACTGGATCGCGGGGCCCCTCATGCCCCCACTCTGGAAACGCTGCTTCGAGCTGAAAGTACCCATGACGGTTCTGGCGCCCATCGGGCGTATGCCGCAGTTAGCCGCCTTAATGGAGAATCTGCCCGATTTGACGCTGGTCGTCGACCACATGGCCGATTGCCCCGTGGACCAGCCGCGGGAACTCGAAAAGCTCATCGCGCTGAAGCGCTTCCCGAATGTGTTCGTCAAGATTTCGCACACCTGGTCGCTTTCGCGCCAGCGGTATCCGTGGCTGGACGCGCAGGATCTCGTGAAGCGACTGTATGAAGCCTTCGGCCCGCGACGGTTGATGTGGGGCACCGATTGGCCTATCATCGAGGGCGTCGCAAAATATGAACAGGCTCTCACGGTGGTCCGCGACGACATGAAGTTTCTCAACGCCGACGATAAGAGCTGGATGCTCAGCAAGACAATCGAGCGCGTATGGCCCTTTCCGGCGTAACCCGGAACGACAGGAGATTGGGGAGGTGTCTCGATGCGAGTACTCGTAGCGGACAAGTTCGAGCAGTCCGGCCTGGACGGTCTGGCTGCTCTCGGGTTCGAGGTTTCCTGTGAACCCGGATTGAAGGACCAGGCGCTCGCCGAAAGGGTCGCCGGGTTCAAGCCGGATGTACTGATCGTGCGCTCGACCCGGGTCGGCGAGCCTGTGCTGGCGGCCGGGTCGATCAAGCTGGTGGTCCGCGCAGGCGCCGGCTATAACACCATCGATCTGGCGGCGGCCTCTCGCCGCGGCATTTACGTTTCGAACTGCCCCGGAAAGAACTCCATCGCCGTAGCCGAGTTGGCGTTCGCGCTGATTCTGGCGCTCGACCGGCGCATCGCGGACAACGTGATTTCGCTCCGCGCCGGCCAGTGGAAGAAGGCGGAGTTCTCGAAAGCTCGTGGGCTGTTCGGCCGCACTCTGGGCTTGCTGGGAACCGGCGACATCGGCAGCCAGATGATCCCGCGCGCGAAGGCCTTCGGCATGCGCGTGGTGGCATGGAGCCGCGGTCTTACCCCGGAAAGAGCCGAAGCGCTCGGCATTGAGCGGAAAGATTCGCCCCGCGAAGTCGCGGCGGCGGCCGACATCGTGAGCGTGCATCTTGCCCTGGCCCCCGAAACGCGCGGCCTCTGCGACGCCGGCTTTTTCGCGGCCATGCAAAAGGGCGCCTGCTTCATCAACACCGCTCGCGGCGAAATCGTCGATGAAGAAGCGCTCAAGGATGCGATCTGCAACCAGGGCATTCGCGCCGGTCTGGATGTCTTCGCCCGGGAGCCCGCCGGCGGGACGGGCGAGTTCACAAGCGACATCGCACAATCCGCGGCCATTTACGGCACGCACCACATCGGCGCGTCCACCGAACAGGCGCAGGAGGCCATTGCGGCGGAGGCGGTGCGGATTGTCCGCGTCTTCCAGGAAACCGGCAAGCCGCCTAATGTCGTGAATCTTGCCCGGAAGACCCCCGCCACCTGTACGCTGGTGGTGCGGCATCTCGACCGGCCGGGCGTGCTCGCATCGGTGCTCAATGCCATCAGTGCGGCGAAGATCAACGTTCAGGAAATGGAAAACGTGGTCTTCGACGGCGCCGAAGCGGCCGTGGCCCGGGTCAACCTCGAGACCATCCCCTCGGAAGCTACGCTGCAACTGGCGCGCACCGCCAATCCAAACATCCTGGAACTGAGCCTCATCCGCCTGTGAATTGGGCCGTTTCCTGTGCATCGCGCCCAGGATGTAGAATCGTGCACATGATCTCGCGGAACAACCCAAGGCCCGCGCGCGCCGCCGCGGTTCTGGCCGGACTGCTGCTCGCGGCCGTTTTGCTCCCGGCCCAAACCAGCGTGGTGATGCTCTGGCCCAACGGCGCCCCCGGCTCCGGGAACTGGACTCAAAAAGAGGCCGAGTACACTGCGGCCAATTCCGGCCTCAGAGCCGTCCGCAACGTCGTCAACCCCAGCATCGCGGTCTATCTGCCCTCGGATGACACCGCTGCGCGAACCTCCGTGGTCATCGCCCCGGGAGGCGGGTTCAGCCATCTCTCCTGGGATTCCGAGGGAACCCAGGCGGCCGACTGGCTGCGTCAGCGCGGCGTTGCGTGCTTCGTTCTCAAGTACCGCCTCACCGACTCTGGAACCGATGGGCGTGGCGCCGCCGCGGGGAACGCCGGACCTGGCGCCGCCGCCCCCGTTACCCAGGCTCAGATTCGCGCCATGGCCGCCGCCGACGGGTTGCGCGCCATCGAGGTCGTGCGTCAGCACGCCGCGGAGTGGCATCTCGATCCCGCCAAGGTCGGCATCATGGGCTTTTCAGCCGGCGGCTATGTGGCCGTTCAGGCCGCCCTCGACCACACGGCCGCCAATCGCCCGGCATTCGTCGCTTCCATCTACGCGTGCTGCGAGGACGCCGCCCAGGTGAAGGTCCCCGACGACGCCCCACCAGCGTTCTTCCTGCACGCCTACGACGACCCCGTATCCGCCTCCAGCCCCGCGCTCTTCCTGGCCTGGAAAGCCGCCAACAAACCGGCCGAACTGCACACCTACGCTGCCGGCGGCCATGGATTCGGCATTCCCAATCACGGCCAGCCCACCGACAACTGGATCGAGCGCTTCGGCGACTGGCTCCGCTACCAGAAACTCATGAAATAGCTTTACGGCGCCGGCCCAGTTCAACACACGACCTTCTGGGGCTTGTTCCGAATAGGGATATCAGTTAAGATTCCTACATCCGAATTTGAAAGGAGCCGTCTTCACGTGAGCTACATACATACCAGCAAGCCGAGCAGGCGCAAGATGCTGTGGCGGGCAGCCGCAGCCAGTGGATTGGGCGCGATTTTCAAAATGACAGCCGGGGCTCAAGCGCCGGCAACTCCGCCTGCTGGTGGCGCAGGCGCCGCGGGGCGCGGAGGCGCGGCCGGCGCTGGCGGCAGGGGCGTCGGCCCCGGGAGAGGCGCAACCATCCAAACGCCCCCCACCAGCAGGCTATCGGCGCCGAGCGATCTGAAGATCACCGGCATGCGGTCCCTGCGCGTCGCCGCCAACTACGATTACCCCATTATCCGCATCGACACCAATCAGGACGTGTACGGGCTGGGGGAAGTTCGCGACGCCGGCAGCGAGTATGCGGCCCTCGCCATGAAGCCCTTCTTGCTCGGCAGGAACCCGCTGGACTTCGATACCTTGATGTCGTATGTGCTGCCCTATGCCGGCCAGGGCCGGGCGGGCGGCGGCTACAGCGCCATCGACCTTGCGCTCAACGACATCATCGGCAAGGTCTATGGCATCCCCGTGTGGCGACTCCTCGGTCCGAAGGTGCGCTCGACCGTGCGCATGTACTGCGACACCACGGGCACGCACGATCCCAAAGCCTACGGACAGCGCATGTTGGAGCGCCAGAAGAAGGGCTTTACCTTCTTCAAGATGGATGTCACCACCAATTTCATCAGCGGCGAAGGCAAGCCAGGGGCTCTCGACCCCGTCACCGGCGTTCCGACCGACAGGGGTCTGGCATATGGCGGCGAATTGGTCGCAGCCGTGCGCGACGCCATCGGCTACGATAAGCCGCTGGCCATCGATGCCGCCAGCCTCCGCTGCGGCACGGTCCAGGACGGAATCCGCGCAGGCAGGGCCTTCGAGAAATACAAGCTCGAGTGGCTGGAGGACCTGTTCGGCACCGGCGGCTTCGGCCGCTGGAGGGATTTCAAGGCGATCAAGGCAAACACCACCACGCCTCTGTTGACCGGTGAGGACGCCTTTGGCCTGGAGGCGCCCTTGGGGTTCAAGCCTCTGATCGACAACCGCGCCGTCGACAAGATTCACTGCGATCACGGCACCTCCGGTGGCTGCCGCCTGACCAAGCGCATCGCGGACTACGCCTGGAACGAACAGGAAATCCCAACAGCTATCCACATGGCCGGCTCCCCGCTGGCCACCATGGGCGCGGTTCATACCGCCGCCACAATCCAGACCTTCATCGCCATGGAATGCCACGCCGTGGATTTCATCTCCTGGTGGTCGGAGCTTGTCACGGGGGTCACGCAGCCGGTCATCAAGGACGGCTACGTCACGGTTCCGGACGCGCCCGGTCTTGGCGTGGAGTTGAACGAGGCCGTCGTGAAGGAGCACCTGCGCTATCCAGGCTATTTCGAGCCGAACGCGGTGTGGGATCCAACCCGCCCAAGCGGCGGGGCGTGGCCGCACTTCAACGTGGATGGCGTCTGGGTCAACGAACGGACCTCGGATTACTAATTCGCGCGCCAGTGCACGGCTCACATCGTGGCTCTTTGGGGCTGGCCCCCGCACGGTACTTGACCGGAACCGGAGATCGGCACATACTCTATAGGGGGATATCCTTATGCCCAAGACCTGTAGGTGCGCGCTCCTGACTTTGGCGGCGTTCCTGGCGCTGACGCTTCCAGCGGCCGCTCAATCGGTGATTTCCACCCGTTCCGGCGTGATCCACTACTTCGAAGGCGCTGTTTATTTGGGCGATCGACCGCTGGAATCTCATCTGGGCAAGTTCCCCAGCGTGCCCCAAGGCGCCGAACTGCGCACGCTGGACGGCCGCGCCGAAGTCCTCCTCACGCCCGGCGTCTTCCTTCGCATGGGTGAGCACAGCTCCATTCGCATGGTATCGAACGACCTCGCGGACACGCAGGTCCAATTGGAGACCGGCTCCGTCATCGTGGATTCAGGGGAACCCAATTTAGACACCTCGGTAACCTTGATCTGCAAGGATCGTAGGGTTCACCTCCTTCAGAAGGGCGTTTACCGGGTCGATTCCGACCCGCCGCACCTGTGGGTCAGCCAAGGGGCAGCGGAAGTGTTCGACGGGACTGCCGGTAAGCCGGTCTCCGTGGCAGACGGCATGAAGCTGTCGTTGGTGGACGCCGCGCCGGCGCCCGAGCGTTCGATTGGGGAGTCTGCCGACGCGCTCAGCGATTGGGCCGATGGCCGCGGCGAATCGATTGCCGCGGACGATGCCATTACGGCCCAGATCGGCGAAGATCCCGCTTCGCAGACCGCCGCGGACGGCTTCACAAATTATCCGTTCCTCGGCGTGCCCTCTCTTGGCCTCGTTTCCTCCAGCCCGTATGGCTCCTACGCCCTTTACCAGCCGGGGTTCTACTCCATCTACCTGCCCGGTTACGCGTATCCTCCGCTACTCTTGGGACTCATGGGGTCGGGCTTCCGATACGGCAATCCTTCGATCTACGGTCACATCGGAGTCGTGCCGGGGATCGGCGCCGGCGTGCGCATTCCGATTACGGTTCCTGTTCCGCGCGCTCCGATCGCCCCAGGTGTGCGGCCCGTGCCTGCGCCTGTCCGCGCCCCGGCGCATATCGTAGTGCGCGGCGGCGGCCACCGGTAGCTAGGGTGGGGCGGACCTCCTGGTCTGCCTTCTTCTGGCTTGTTGAGTTTATTCCTGGACGCTGCACTCGTCGTCATTCACTCGGAGCGTAGTAGCCGAGCCGCCAGTGCGCCGTGAGGGCCGAGACGCCGCGCGGTTGCGTCAGCTTCACTTCCACGTGGCGGTATTTTCCATCTCTGGCCTGATCCTTCGGGTAATAACCGAGAACATATTGATTCCGCAATTCGAGCGCAATTCGTGCGGCGACGCTCGGCAGATCGCTGGTCAGTTGCGCGTTGAAAGCGCGCCCGCCGGTTTGCGTCGCAATTTCCGATAGCAACTGCGGTCCCGAAATTTCCTCCGGCGTCAGCCCCGGGAACAGGATGCGCTCATAAACGCCCATCGCGTAGATCTGGACGTCCGCTTCGCGAACCAGCGCTTCAATCTGAGCCGCGGTGTAGTGGCTGTGGTTGTCGCCGCCATCGGAAACCACGACGATGGCCTTGCGGGAGTTCTCCGCCTTCTTCATCTCGCGCAGGGCAAGGTCGATGGCGTCGAGCATCGCGGTCTGTCCTGTCGGCTGCGACTGCTTCAACGTGTTATTGATTTCTTCGCCGTGGGACGTGAATCCGACCGAAACTTTCGCGCTATCGCTGAACTCCACCAGGAATGCTTCGTCATCCGCGTTCAGGGTTTTCAGGAACTGAGCGACTGCCACCTGGGAAGTCCGGACCTTTTCGTCCATGCTCCCGCTCTCATCGAAGACCAGCCCGACCGAGAGGGGCGCGTCCTCACCCGAAAAGTGCGCCACGGTCTGTTCGATGCCGTCTTCCAATAAATGAAAATCTTCCTTCTGAAGTCCCAGCACGAAACGATTCACCGAATCGGTTACCGCTACCGGGATCTGCACCAGGGTGGTGTCCACCCGCAGCTTGAGCCCGGTGTCCAGAGGGGCGTTTTCAGGAGCGGCGGTCTGCTGGCCTGTTGCCGGTCCCGATAGCAGCGCAAGCGCCATGGCGCAAGCGCTCGAAGCAGCCCAGCTTCTCCACTGCATAATCCTACCCACGACAACGCCCGGGCAACCGCACTTCGAACCGAGCCGCGAATGTAAGAGAGCGTTATTCGTCGCAGCTTTGGACGCCCACCATTAGCATTGCACACTTTCGGGAACGCGAAAATTGTCTGCCAGCCGCGACAACTCGTCGGCGGCATCCCGCATGGGAACTCCGTGGCCCGCCCCGATCCACGAGGGGCGCAGACTCGCCAGCAACGCCACCGACCGTCGTGCATTTTCCCAATTCGAGGTGGCGGGCGCCGGCGGCCGGCACACCTGTTTTCGTTTGGCCACCGTGTCCCAAAAGCTGTCGAGATTCATGGTGGTTACCGCGTCGCCGGCCAGTAGAAACGCATCCCTGCGGCGGAAGAATGCCACGTGCCCCGGCGTGTGGCCGGGAGTCTCGATCGTCTCCCACTCGGGGAGTCCCGGAATGGCCCCATCCGGTTCCAGCGCGCCGGCTCGCGCTCCCAGATTGACTGTGCCGGTTGGGAAGAATCTCGCAATCCGTGTGAAGAAACCCGGCGATCTCAGGTCGAAGGGCGGGTAACTTGACCGGCCTGTCAGATATGGGAGTTCCAGTGGATGGGCGACGATGGGCACGCCCCATACATCGGCCAGCGGACCGGCCGATCCGGCGTGATCGAAATGCCCATGCGTGAGCAGGATTGCGCGCGGCCGGCTGCCGCGCCCAAAACGCCGTTCCGCCGCGCGTTGAATCCGTCTCTCGTTCCCAGGCGTACAGGCATCCACGAGCACCCAAGAGGCGCTGTCGCCCACCAGATACGCGTTGGCAATCAACGTGGGAATGAGAGCCACGCCCGGAGCGATTTCCCGCATGTTTCATTCTGCAACATCCGCGCGCACCTTGCGATTCGCCGTATAATGGCGTGCATGATCCCACGCATCCTGGTTACCGCGCTGCTGGGCGCAACGCTTCTGCTGGCCGCCGATCCGACCGGCGTCTGGACCGGCGACCAGCCCGGTCCCAACGGCAATACCTACAACATCACTTTTAAATTGAAGGCCGATGGCGCGAAACTCACGGGCACGATGGGCGGCGACCAGTTCGAGCAACCCATCCAGAACGGTGAGATCCATGGCGACGACATCTCTTTTACGGTTCACCTGGAGTTCGGGGATGGCATCGATTTGAAGTACACCGGCAAAGTGTCCGCGGACAAAATCGATTTCAAAGTGCAGCGCAGCGGCCAGGACGCCGCGCAGCCGTTCGTCGCCAAAAAGACCACGTGACCGAGCCGCGAACGTAAGAGAGCGGTTGCCGGAGCGCTCGTATTCGTCGCAACTCTGGGACGCACACCGCTACGCCAACTGCCTGTCGGCTGCGTATAACACCCGCTCCAGATCTTGTTCCTGCACCGGCTTCGGTAAAACGAAGCGGTTGGGTCCCTCAAAGTCGGCGCTGAGCTCGGCGTCGTAACGGTCGGATAAAAGCGCGAAGGCTCCAATCCGCGCCTGCATCCGCTCGGAGAGTTCCACCCAATTCAGGCCGGGAGCGTGTACCGAGCAGAATGCCAGGTCGAAACGCATCCTCTGCGCCAGTTCCAGGCCGATATCGGCGTTGTCGAGCGGGACTACCCGGCAGCCTTGCGCCGTCAGCAAGGTCGATAACTGTCGCTGCGCGGCCTCGTCGGGTTCGATCACCATGACCGTAATCCGCCGCGTAGGGTCGCGGGCCGGACCGGCGGACACCGTCACGCGCTCCTGCGCAATCGGAAATTCCACTTCGAAACGGGGATCCTCGCCACTCCTCAGGACCAGGCGCGCCTCTCCACCATGCCCGGCAATGACGCTGCGAGTCACGCCAAGAAGCGATGCCGTCTCCCCTGCCCTGTGCGGCGGCTCGGGCGGCGCGGTAAACGCGATCTCCACTACCAGGCGCTTGTTCAGCACAATGGTGCGGATCGAAATCACCTTCTCGGCCGCCTCTGTCAAAGACTGCTCGGCGTGAACCAGCAGGTTCAGAAAGACCTGCTCCAACTGGCCCCTGGCGCCCAGCACGAAGAGCGGCTCGGGCGAAGTCAGGTCGACCGCCCGTATTCCCGAAGCCTTCCAATCGCCTTCGCGGAACTCGATCAGGTCCCGCAGCAGAGTCGAAACGCACACCGGGCGGGCCTCCACGTGTTCGCTCCCGGAGAACGCTACCAGCCGGGACACCGTGTCCGCTGCCTTGCGCGCTTCTGAAGCGATGGCGGATACCTCGCCGCCGACCCGTCCGGCTGCCGCCTTCCCCAGCGCCTTGTCCGCCAATTCGGAGATGGAGGAAAGCGGCGCCTGCAGTTCGTTAGCGATCGCCGAGATCAGCCGACCCACGGCCGCCAGTTTCTCGGTGCGGAAAAGCTGCTCCTGCACCGATCGCTGGTCCTGCAGCCGGATCGCCACGCCAATCTGGTTCCCCAAGTGCTGCGCCATGGCCTGCTCATCGGGCGTGAAGTCGCGCACCTTGGCGTCCTGGTCCAGTTCAAGCACGCCCACCGCTTCGCCCTGCGCCAGCATCGGGACAAACAGCAGGGACCGGGGACCTCGTGCGCCGGCGTCGCGTGCAATGGGAAATGGGCTGCGGTCGATATCGGGAATCGCCAGCAGAGTCCTGTAGGAAAAGCACGCCACTACGCCGGCTTGCGTTCCCGCGCCGGGCGAAGCGAGCGAAATGGAAACTGCCGCGCCGCCGTCCTCGAGCGCCTCATCCAGCGTCTTCGCGGCGCGGTTGTAGATGAACAACTGGACCCGGGAGACGCCCAGGATGCCAGGCAACATCTCCGAAATCCGATTCAACATAACGCCCGCCGATGGGGCGCCCAGAATCTCTTCGCCGAGCTGATACGTCGCCCGCAGCCGTTTCCGCTGCTTGCGCTGCCGGCGCTCGCGGTTCCAGAGCAATAGGGCCGCCAGCACCGCAAAGAAAACTCCCGCCATCAGCGCCAGCGGCTGAACCGTCAGCAAGGGGGGAACCGCGGGGACCACCTTGACATCGGCTGGATCCGATACCAGCAACTCGAAGAAACGGCTATACGGAGGCAGTGGACAGTATTGCAGAGCCACCCCGCTGGCCGTTGCCGTCCAGCCCGGTTTGAAAGCGCTCAAGTCCGGTTGGCCGGCGGCGCTGGGGATGAAAAACTTCAACGATTCCGGCCCGACGTAGATCTGCCCCCCGGCCGTCGTGTCGGATGCCTCAATGATTTGCGCTGTCATGCGGACCAGCAGCCCGAGATAGCGGATGTTATCCGGAAAGCTCCGCACCTGTCCAGGGGAAACGTCGATGGGCGCCGGCGGCTCCGCCCGGCCAAGCGCGCCCGCCCGCTCCACCGCAAGAACGGGCATGCCGGCCACCGCGTCGACCAGGCCCGCAGCCTCGACATCGTCGCCGGGTACGAAGCCGTCCAGCTTGAAATCGCCCTTGCCGGCTCGCAATACCCCGCCTCGCCCGTCCGCCTGGATAGCCAGCAGGGTGTAGTCCGGAAAGTGGAAGGCCCGCGCCGAAACCACTCCGCGAACCAGCGCCCGCTCCCCACGATGCGCGGGCAGGTAGTCCGGCTGCGGTCCCCGCGCGCCGAGTTCCTCAAGCGAGAGTCTGGTTTGGGAGAACGCCGGCCAGCACGCCAGGGCCGCGAGCGCGGCTCCCATGCCCCAGCATCCTAAACGGCGCGGCTTTGCGCTTCCAGCCATGTCTCCAATTCCGGATCCAGAAAATTCGCGACGCTGAGGGCTGCGCCCGGAAGCTCCGCGTGCGTCGAGCCGACGCCGGCTACCCGCATCCCCGCCGCCCGCGCCGCTTGCACTCCCGAAACCGAGTCCTCGAACACGATGCAGTCGACCGGCGGCGTCTTGAGCAGTTCCGCCGCACGCAGGTAGATATCGGGAAACGGCTTGGGACGCCGGACCTGATACCCGTCCACTACCGCGCGAAAATACGGCGTCAGGTTGGCCTCCTCCAGAATGAGCCGCACATTGTCCCGTTCCGCGTTGCTGGCAACCGCCATGGGGGCCTCCCGATGCCGTTCCAGAAACGCCCGCAGCCCCGGCTTCAACAGCTCCTCTACCCTGCCCTCCATAGCTGCGCGAAAAAGCCGCTCCTTGGCCGCGCCCAACTCGGCGACTTGCGCCGCCGTTAAGCCTTCGCCGCAAAAGTAGCGCACAATCTCGTCGTTGCGTCTGCCGAACATGGACTCAAGCATGGCCTCGGTCGGCTCCATCCCGAACTGCCGGCTGAACGAAGCCCACGCCTCCTTATGGCCCGCGTTCGAATCCACCAATACGCCGTCCATATCGAAAATCAGTGCGAGACCGGGCGCCAGGCTATGGTCCAAGCACGATTGTAACGAATGGCACGCTAGTCTTGGACGTCCTCGGAACGCAAATTCCCGCCGAGCCAATGCAAGTAGTTCGCCGCCCCATCGACAATCGCAACCGCCACCGCCTCCGGCACTTCGTAGGAGTGCGCTTTTTCGAGTGCGGCGGTCAGGGAACCGAACAGATCGCGCGAGGACTTCACCAGGAGCATGACTTCGCCTGCCGTTTCCACCGCGCCCTTCCAACGATAGTAGCTGCGGATGCCGGGAATCACATTCACGCAAGCCGCCAGCCGCTGCTCCACTAGCAGACGCGCGATTCGTTCCGCCTCCTCTTCCGTGGCGCAGGTGCTTAACAGAACTATTTTATCGGTCATGTTTTTTCAAAAAAGTTCGCAAAGAAATCGCCCAAGCGATGGTATCATTATCTTCCAGGCATGAGAGGACGGCTTGCCAGATTCGCTTACGCATTGGCATTTGCGCTGGTCGCGATTTATGCAGTCGTCACTTTGACCGGTCCCAAGGGCGTCGCCGCTCTGTTCGAGAAGGAGCGCCAGATCCAAGCCTCCGAGAAGCGCAACGCCGATCTGGAGAAGGATATCGAGCGGACCAAACAGCGTATCGCCCGGATCGGCAGCCAGACCGAGCAGGAACGGCTAGTGGAAGAGCGCCTCAACATGGTGCGCCCCGGCGACAAGGTCTTCATGCTGCCGGATTCCAAGAAGAAGTAGCCCTCCTCCTTCAGCAGATCCGCGGCAATTGCTCTCCGAACGGCAAATCCACAACGCGCGTGCCGCCGATCTCCGTCTTCAGCAGCACCATCCCCGGATGCGACTCCACCGCTTCGCCGATGACCACGGCGTCCCGGCCCAGGGGATTCGCGCGCATGGCTTCCAGCACGCGTCCCGCACTTTCCGGAGCTACGAAGGCCGCCAATTTGCCTTCGTTGGCCACGAACAGCGGGTCCAATCCCAGCAGCTCGCACGCCGCGCGGACCGGTTCTCGCACCGGAATGGCCGCGGACTCCGCTTCCACCCCGATGCCGGCCGCCGTTGCAATTTCCACCAGCGTTGCGCCTAGACCGCCGCGCGTGGGGTCCCGCATCGCGTGAATTTCGCCGGCCGCCATCATTTCAGCCACCAGCCGGTGCAGCGCGGCGGTGTCGGATTCGATGGCTCCTTCGAACTCCAGGCCTTCGCGCTTGGACATGACGGCCATCCCGTGATCCGCGATCGTTCCGCTCAGCAGGATCTTATCGCCGGGACGCGCCAGCCGCGCCGAGATGTTCACGCCCGCCGCCACCAGGCCCACGCCGGAGGTGGTAATGAACATGCCATCGGCCTTGCCTCGAGGCACCACCTTGGTATCGCCCGTCGCGATGGGCACGCCTGCCGCGCGCGCGGCGTCCGCCATGGAAGCCACAATCCGCGCCAGTTCCTCCATGGGAAAACCTTCCTCCAGGATGAACGCCGCGCCTAGCGCCAGAGGGGTCGCGCCGCTCATGGTAAGGTCGTTGATGGTCCCATGCACCGCCAGCTTTCCGATATCGCCGCCGGGAAAGAATAGCGGCGTGACCACGAACGAATCCGTGGTGAAGGCGACGCGCGCCGGGCCGGCTTCGAACACCGCCTGGTCGTCCAGCCGGTTGAGCAGCGGGTTGTCGAAGGCCGGCAGAAACATCTCGCGGATGAGCTGCGCGCTGAGTTTGCCGCCGCTGCCGTGTCCCAACACCACCGTCTTGCGTTGCGCGATGGGCAGCGGGCAGGAAAGCGTGAAATCGCTCATCGCCGCCGCCCGTAGTTGTAGTACGCCGCGCAGGCGCCCTCCGCGGAAACCATGGTCGCCCCCAGCGGCGTTTCCGGCGTGCAGCTAGTCCCGAAGGCCGGACAATCGAGCGGCCGCCGCGCGCCCTGCAATACCAGCCCGCTGATGCACGCTTCCGGCTCATGCGAGACGATGCCGTCCAGGTCGAAAACCCGCTCGGCGTCGAAGGCCGCAAACTCCTCCCGCAGCCGGTAGCCGCTGCCGGGAATCATGCCAATCCCCCGCCACGCCCGGTCGCACGGCTCGAACACCTGCGCGATCATGCGGCGCGCTTCGGGGTTGCCCTCCCGAACCACGGCGCGGGCGTACTGGTTCTCCACCTCATGCCGGCCGCTTTCCAGTTGGCGCACCGCCATCAGGATTCCCTCCAGCAGATCGACCGGCTCGAAGCCCGTCACCACAATCGGCACGCCGTAACGCGCCGCCAGCGGCTCATATTCCTCCCACCCCATTACCGCGCACACGTGACCCGCGCCCAGAAATGCCCGCACGCGGTTGCCCGGAGATTCCAGAATGGCGGTCATCGCCGGCGGCACGGTCACATGCGAAACCAGGACCGAGTAGTTGGCCAGACCCTCCGCGCGCGCTTGCCACACGGACATGGCGTTCGCCGGCGCAGTGGTCTCGAATCCAATGGCAAAGAACACCACGCTCTTCGCCGGGTTCGCGCGGGCCACTTTGAGGCAATCGAGCGGCGAATACACCACCCGCACGTCGCCGCCCAGCGCCTTAATCTGGAACAAGTCCCCATCCGAACCGGGCACGCGCAGCATGTCGCCGAAGGAGCAGAAGATCGCGTCCTGCCGTCGAGCCAGGGCGTGGGCGCGGTCGATCGATTCGAGCGCCGTCACGCACACCGGACAGCCTGGCCCATGCGCCAGTTCGATTTCGGGGGGTAAAAGATCGTCGAGGCCGTATTTCACGATCGAGTGGGTCTGCCCGCCGCAGACTTCCATGATTACCCACGGACGCGTGACCGTCCGGCGGATTTCGGCAAGCAGTTTCTGAGCTAGATCATGATTTCGAAACTCGTCTAAATACTTCATGTTTCGGCTGAAATTTCATCTAACGCCTGAAGATCTGCAAGCGTGCGCCGGGCTTCTTCCTCGTCCATCTTGGTAATCGCGAAACCGGCGTGTACCAGCACGTATTCACCCACGCGCGCCTCCGGAAGGTAGACCATGCACGCCTCGCGCGCGATGCCGCCGAAATCCACGCGGGCCATGGACACGCTGCCCGCCTTATAGAGTTCAGCCACTTTTCCGGGGATTGCCAGGCACATGAGATTAGCCCCATGGTAACAGGAAGCAATCCCTTGTCCCGATGGCGTTGCGCCACTATAGTGAAGAAAGCATGATTCGCGCGTCCAACCAGACCAACCGCGAACTCTCTCTCGCGGAAGTACACTCCAGCGTGGGGACCTCCCAGGTCACCTTCTGGCGGCGCATGTTCGCCTTCGCCGGTCCCGCCTACCTGGTCAGCGTGGGGTACATGGACCCCGGCAACTGGGCCACGGACCTGGAGGGCGGCGCGCGTTTCGGCTACCAGTTGCTGTGGGTCTTGGTCATGTCGAACGCCATGGCCATCCTGCTGCAAACGCTCTCCGCCCGGCTGGGCATTGTCAGCGGGCGCGATCTGGCGCAGGCCTGCCGTGAAACCTACCCGCGCCGGGTCACGGTGGCGCTTTGGGCGCTGTGCGAGATCGCCATCGCGGCCTGCGATCTGGCCGAAGTCCTGGGCGCCGCCATCGCGCTGAATTTGCTGTTTCACATCCCGCTGCTGACCGGCGTTCTGCTCACCGCGGCGGATACTTTGCTGCTGCTCTGGTTTCAGAGCTTCGGCATACGGACGATTGAGGCTTTCGTGCTGTCGCTGATCGCCGTGATCGGCTGCTGCTTCTTCATCGAGGTCGTCTGGGCCAAACCGTCGATGGGCGAAATGGCCGGCGGAATGCTGTTCCACCTCAATCGCCAGAGCCTGTACGTCGCCATCGGAATCCTGGGCGCCACCGTGATGCCGCACAATCTGTATCTGCATTCGGCCCTGGTGCAAACCCGGCACATCAACCGCACGGATGCGGCCAAGCGCACGGCCTGCCATTACAACCTGATCGATTCCGTAGTGGCGCTGAACGGCGCGATGTTCGTCAATCTTGCAATCCTGGTGCTGGCGGCGGCGGTTTTCTTCAAACACGGCATCGTCGTGACGGAGATCCAGCAGGCCCACGAACTTCTGACCCCCTTGTTGGGAACCGGCGCGGCCAGCGTCATCTTCGCCGTCGCGCTGCTCTGTTCCGGACAGTCTTCCACCCTCACGGGAACCCTTGCCGGTCAGATAGTTATGGAAGGTTTTCTCAACTTCCGAATGAGGCCGTTCCTGCGCCGCTTGGTCACCCGCGCGCTGGCGATCGTACCGGCCGCCCTTACCATTTACATCGCAGGGGATAAATCCACGTTCGGCCTGCTCATCCTCAGCCAGGTGATCCTCAGCATGCAATTGCCGTTTGCGGTGATTCCGCTGATTCACTTCACCAGCGACCGCTCCCGCATGGGGTCGTTCTCGAACAAGACCTGGGTGCGCGCGCTTTCCTGGATCACCGCGGCCGTCATCGTGGGGTTGAACCTGCGGCTGGCCGGGATGGCCCTGATGGATTGGATAAGCGGCGCGGGCGCCTGGCGTCCGGTGGTCCTGCTGGTGACCGTACCGGTTTCGGGCCTGCTCCTATTGCTGCTCGGCTGGGTAACCATCGAACCGGCGATCACCCATCGGCGTCTTGGCAGAGAGCCGGTAACGCTGCCGGAAATGGCCGGGGCCGAAGCCGAAGCGGCGCCGGTTTATCAGCGCATCCTGCTCACCCTCGACCACACCCCCCTGGACCGTCTGGCCGTAGGCCATACCGCCGCCATGGCGAGGCTGCACGGCGCCAAGGTATTTCTACTCCACGTCGAGGAAGGCGTGACCAGCCAGATCTACGGCAAGGATTCCTCCACGGCGGAAGTGGAGGCCGGCGAACAGTACCTGGGCCGCATCGCGGAATCCCTTCGGGAGCAAGGGATCGCCGTGGAAACGGAAATCTCGCATTCGTCCTCCCCAAGGAAAGAGATCGTGCGGTACGCGCGCGAAGTCCACCCGGATCTGGTCATCATGGGCGCGCATGGCCACGGCGGGCTGAAGGATCTGATCTTCGGAACAACCATCAACCCGGTACGGCACAAGCTGGACGCGCCCATGCTCATCGTGCGCGCCGGCAAACGGTAACTCCGGCCCGTGTTGTCCCAACCGCGTGTCCGCAAGCCCGCGTGTCCGCAAGCCCGCGCGTCCCGCAACCCGGCGTGTCCCGCAAACCCCCCGTGGCCCGCAAACCCCCCGTGTCCCGCAAACCCCGCGTGTCCCGCGAACCCGGCCATTGCGCCGGGGAAATCTCAGCCCGTTGATTTTGAGCAGGCTCCGGGTGCTTATTTGTGCGATAATTTCGGTTAAAGAGAGATATTTATATGAAAACAATCTGCTCTATAGTGGCTTTCCTGCTGATGAGTTGCGCCTGCTTCGCGCAGCCGTCCATCACCACGTCCTCAAGCTTGCCCCCAGGGGACACTGGCGCGCCGTATTCGCAGACCCTCGCCGCCACCGGCGGCACGTCTCCTTACACCTGGTCGCTCACGGCTGGCTCGTTACCCGCTGGCCTCTCTCTTTCCACCGCCGGCGTGATCGCCGGAACCCCCATCGTAACCGGGACCTTCGGGTTCAGCGTCACAGTCACCGACGCCGCCTCGTTAACCGGCAGCCAAACGTTCTCGTTGAAGATCCCTTACACCCAGCTCACCGTCACCTCGCCTGCAACCTTGCCTGCGGGTGTGGTGAACGCGGCCTATTCGCAGACTCTCGCCGCCTCAGGCGGCTACCCTCCATACGCGTGGTTGGTCGCATCCGGAACGCTGCCAACCGGCCTCGCCCTCTCTTCGAACGGCGTGCTTTCCGGAACTCCCACAACGCTTGGAACCTCCACGTTCAACATCAACGTCGTTTATGGCGGCATATTCTATGCCAGCCAGTCGTTCTCTCTGACGATTGTCGGCGCAGCTCTCGCCGTCACCACGTCTTCGCCTTTGCCCTCCGGCGCGACCGGCACAGCCTATTCGCAGACCCTGGCCGCCACGGGCGACGTTCCTCCGTATACGTGGTCGGTAGTCTCCGGCGCTCTGCCGCCGGGGCTGATTCTTTCCAGTTCGGGCGCGATCTCGGGCACCCCCACCGCCTCCGGCACTTACATTTTCGCGGTCCAGGTGCAAGATAGCACTTCCCTGACTGCCTCCCAGCCGTTCAGCCTGACGGTCACCGCGCCGGGCGTGCTCACGCGCCTGGGGATCCTGTCCCAATTATCGGCGGGCGCCGGTTGGGTTACCACGATATGGCTGACCAACAGGTCCGCGGCGCCGGTCCAAACCAATCTCAACTTTTACGGGGACGACGGCAACCCGCTGACCCTGCCCCTCACCGTCATCCAGCCGGGCACTTCGCTGCAAGCCACGAGGAACACGGTGCCAGAGGTAATCGCACCCAACACGACGCTGGTCGTGGTGACAGGGAGCTTGACCGCTAACGTGGAGGGATGGGTCGACGTCCTCAGCGATGGCGCCCTGAGCGGTTTTGCGGTCTTTAGCAACGGGAGCGTGGAGGCATCCGTCCCGTTGCAGAGCCAGATCGGCTCCTCGATTAGCCTCTACTTCGACAACACCAACGGCTCCTCTACGGCTGTCGCCATCGCAAACCTCTCCGGCACGCCCGCGGCCATCACCGCAACGGTTTGGGACCTGAACGGCAACCTGGTCACCGCGCAGCCGGTTGCGGTTCCCCTAACCCACAACGACGCCAACGGCAACGGGCACGATGCGTTCATGCTGCCCGCCCGGCTGGCGATGACGGCGAATATACGAGGCATTGTGCAATTCCAGGGGAACCCCGGTTCCGCCTCCGTGCCCGCCGGCCCGTTGACCGGCCTCGGCCTGAAAACCGACCCGAACGGCCTATACACGTCCATACCGACCATGTTGCCGTAGCCGTCCAATGGCGAGGGCCCGCCCCACATTGTCCCGGGCGCGTGTCCAGGGAACCCAAACCAGGACGCACGGGAAATGTTAACCCGTTTCGTTTGAGCCGGCTTCGCTGGCAGGGCAATTGCCTACGGTATGTATCGTGAAACTGCGGCTGCTCTCCGTGTTCGGCTTGGTTCTCTCGGTGGCGCCCCTCCACCCGGCCACCTTGGAACAGCTATCGCTCGACGACATGGTCGCCAAGTCCACCGCCATCGTCCGCGGCAGGGTCATGGATTCTTATGCGGCGTTCTCCGGCAGGGTCATCTACACCCACTACACCGTGCAAGTCTCCGAGCGCTTTAAAGGCGCCGGCACGAGTTCCGTCGATGTTGCGGTCCCCGGTGGCGTGGCCAACAAGCTCCGGCAGACTTTTGAGGGAGCGCCGGTGTTCCATCGGGGCGAAGAATATGTGTTCTTCCTTTGGACGGGCGCATCGGGGCCAACTCAGGTGGTCGGGCTGACGCAGGGTCTCTTTTCCATCGCTCCTGGCGGATCGCGGGATCCGGCGGCCACACGCGCCGCAAGCCACGAAGTGATGCTGGCCGCGGGAACGGGCCGGCCCGTAAAAGACCAGACCATGGTCATGCCGCTTAGCCAACTGAGGAGCCGGATTGCCGCTTCGCTCGCGGCGGTGGGCGGGAGCGTGCAGAAGTGAGCCGTCCGCGCATCGGGATTCTCTCCCTGCTCCTAGCGCTGTCCCTGGCGACGCCCGCGGCGGCGTATTACCACTACGTGCACTTCCTCGGCACGAACTCTTACGTCCCGATTTACGAGAAGTTCGACCTTACCGCGTTGCTAGAAAACACCGTGTCCGTCCATGTCAGCGACGCCGCCCCGCAAACCACCGGTAGCGACAGTTTCGCCTCCGTCCTCAGCCAGGTGAAACAGGCCGCGGCGGTGTGGAACTCCGTGAGCGTTTCGAGCTTGCGCGTGGCGTTTGGCGGGCTTGAGGCGCAGGGCCAGCCGCCCGGCAATACTCCGGGCATTGAAGTGGAATTTGCCCCATTGCCGCCGGGGATACTCGCCGAGGCCGCGCCGACGGTGGCCCTCGATCCTGTCGTCACGGAACAGGGCGATACGTTTTTCCCGATCTCCGGCTCCATTGTGTTCCTGAACAGCGAAACCAGCGTGCCGCCGGGACCAAGCTACGCCGAGACCTATTTCACCACCACCGTGCACGAACTGGGACACGCGCTGGGCTTACAGCACACGTTTACTTCGAGCGCCATGTCGCAAGCCGTGGTCCGCAATACCACGCGGACATACCCCCTGGGGCCGGACGATGTGGCCGCACTGGCGCTGCTTTACGCCCCGTACGGTTGGACCAGCGCCTACGGTTCCATCTCGGGGCAAGTTACCGTCAACAACGCGGGCGTCGCGCTGGCCTCGGTGGTGGCGCTTCCGGCCGTGGGCCTGCCGGTGAGCACCCTGACGAATCCGGACGGAACCTATGAGATCGACGGCTTGCCACCGGGCCAGTACCTGCTTTACGTTCACCCGCTTCCTCCGGATGCCGACGTCACGCTTCCGGTGGACGTCAATGGAAACCCCATCGCGGCAAGCGCGCCGTTCGGGACGGTGTTCTACGCGGCTGGCGGCGGCGCGGGGACGCTCGATCCAACCCAGGCCGCGTCCATCGCCATCCAGGCCGGCGCCAGCGTTACCTCCCAGAATTTCACCGTGACGCCGCGCGCGGCGGTTCCTATTTACGACGTGGTGACGTTCGGATATTTCGATTCCGTCAACCAGACTTACTCCTACAACGGCAGCGCGGTTACGCCTGCGTTTGTGAATGCCACCCAGACCGAAACCAACGGGATCGCCACCGTCACCGTTCAGTCGGCGGACGGAAACACCCCGGTTCCGAAGTCGGCGACCATTCTCGGCGCCATCGGAGCGACCCGGCAACCGCCGGCTTCCTGCTGTACCCCCCAGGCGGTGGCGCTCTACTTCAACATGCCGCAGGGAGTCTCGCCCGGTCCCCAACATCTGCTTCTGAATTTCGGCGACGACATCTACGTTCTGCCGAATGCGGTTGTCGTGGTAAGCAAAAACCCGCCGGCGATCGGCGCGGTCACGGCCAATGCCGATGGCAGCGCTACCGTCTCCGGAACGAATCTGGCTTCCGATAGCCGCGTGTTTTTCGACGGCCTCGAAACCGCCGTCAAAACCCCTTTCAGCGGCACGCTCCAGGGCGCTTCCATCGGCGTCGTTCCGCCACCCGGGTTTAGCGGCCAGAAAGCCAGCGTGGTGGTCTACAACAGCGACTGGCAGAGCTCGACCACCTTGGATTCCACGGCCTTGGCCTATGGCGCTGCCCTGCCCGACCCGCCGCCGACCTATGCCTATCCGGTATCCGCCCCGGCGCTGGTCAGCGCGGTTCCCGCGAATCTGCCGGGCGGCGTCGCCGCCAGAGTGGACATCACGGCCACCAACATGAATTTTGTGAATGGCCAGGTGACGGTGGGCCTTGGAACCAGCGACGCTCAGGTGCGGGACATCTTTGTGCTCAGCCCGACCCACTTGGTTGCCAACGTGGTGACCGCGTCCAATGGGGCGTCCCCGGCGTCCGAGCTCAGCGTGATTTCGGGCTTCCAGGTGGCCTCGCAAGGGAATGCGGTCCAGTTGCAGCCGGCCAATCCGTCCGCGCCCTACGTCACCGGCGTGGCGAATGGCATCGCCGGCCAGGCCACCGTTTACGGCCGCGGTTATGCAACCATCGACGGCGCCAACCTCGGTGTCTCGCGCGGCTCGGTGCAAGCGGCCTTTACCGACCCCTCCTCCGGAATCAGCCAACCGGCGCCGGTTGTGTACGGTACCGAGAGCCAGATCAACATCCTGGTCCCCGGCAGCGTGCCGGCGGGGCTGATGAATCTGGTTGTAAACAACGGTATGGCGAGCTCCCCGCCGCTGGCGGTCCAGGTCGGGCTGCCGCCGCCCGAAATTGTGGGCATTACGCTCCCCTCCGGCCAGCCGGTCGGCGGTTCCACCCCCGCCACGGTGGGCGGCGTCGTCGACGTGCAGGTCACCGGCCTCGATCCGACGGTAATCGCCAATCCGAGCCGCCTCTCGGTCACTCTCGACGGCGTCAGCATGACCATCGCGCAGATCGTGCCGCAGGCTAGCGGCGTATCCCAGATTCAGGTCCAGTTGACGCAGGCGCCCACAGGCTCCCAGATCGCCCTGACCGTCTGGGTGGACGGGTCGAGTTGGCCGCCGGTTCCGATTGTGGTGACGGCTGCGAAGTAAGGCGGGCCTCCTGGCCGGCCTTCTTCTCCTGGCCCTGTCCTCGTGGCCTTCTTCTACACCGCGATGCGGTGATAAACTTCGACCTCTTCCAGCACGTTCAGGCCAGCCTCGCGGAGACGGTCAATCGCTGCGTCTGGCCGGTTGAATCGAAAAATCAGAGCCGCCCGGCCCAGCGGCCCGAAGGCGAACGCGTACATGTACTCGATGTTGATCTCCGTGTCCACGAAGACCTCCAGCAGTTCGCCCAGACCGCCGGGAGTGTCGGCCACCTCCACCGCCACCACCTCGGTGACGTTGACCAGATAGCCGGCTTCCTCCAGCAGCGACCGGCTCCTCTGCCAGTCCGAGACAATCATCCGCAGAATCCCGAAGCGCTCCGTGTCCGCCAGCGTCAGCGTGCGGATGTTGATGCCGGCGCCCGCCAGCAGCTTGCACGGAGCGGCCATCTGTCCTGGCCTATTTTCGAGGAAGAGCGACAGTTGATGGATTTTCATGACGACCTTCTTCTCCCAGGTTGCGGCGGTCCATGACGCGCTGCGCCTTGCCCTCGCTCCGCCGGATGCTGCGCGCCGCCGCCAGCGTCACCTCCACGCGCAGGCCGAGCGTCTGTTCGAGCGCGTAACTCAACCGGCCATGCAGGCTTTCCATGGCGCCGACCTTATCGCTGAAAAGCTCCGGCGTGATTTCCACCTGCACTTCGATGGCATCCAGGCCCTTCTGCCGCGTGAGAATAATCTGGTAATGCGGCAGCGTCCCTTCCACCGCCAGCAGCGCGGCCTCGATCTGCGATGGGAATACGTTGATGCCGCGGATGATGATCATATCGTCGCTGCGGCGCCCGATCCGGCCGATCCTACGCACGGTGCGGCCGCAAGGGCACGGCTCCGGAGCGAGTGAAGTGATGTCGCGCGTGCGGTAGCGGATCATCGGCATGGCCTGCTTGCTCAGGGTGGTCAGCACCAGCTCGCCCTCCTCGCCATCGGGCAGCACGCCGCCGGTCTCCGGGTCGACAATCTCCGGGTAGAAGTGGTCCTCGAAAATATGCAGCCCGTTGTGGTACGAGCACTCGACGCCCACGCCGGGGCCGATAATCTCCGACAGGCCGTAAATGTCGAACGCCTGGATCCCGCCTTCGATCTCGATGTGCCGGCGCATGGATTCGGTCCAGGGCTCCGCTCCGAAGATGCCCACCCGCAGGGGCAGCTCGCGCACGTTCACGCCCAACTCCCCCGCGCGCTCCAAAAGATGGATGAAGTAGCTCGGCGTGCAGCAGATCGCGGTGACGCGGAAATCCTTCATCACCATGATTTGGCGGTCGGTATTGCCGCCCGACACGGGGATGACCGTCGCGCCCAGCGATTCGGCCCCATAGTGCGCTCCCAGCCCGCCGGTAAACAGGCCGTAGCCGTAAGCATTCTGGACGATGTCGCCGTGGGTCAGCCCGCAAGCTGCCAGGGCCCGCACCATCACGCTGGTCCAGACTTCCAGGTCCTGTCTGGTGTACGCCACCACGATAGGCTTGCCGGTAGTGCCGCTCGACGCGTGCAGCCGCACCACTTCCTCAATCGGGCTGGCGAACAGGCCGAACGGGTAGGTATCGCGCAGATCGGCCTTGGTGGTGAAGGGAAGCTGCCGCAGGTCGCCAAGCTCGCGTATATCCTCGGGCCGGACGCCGCGCGCGTTGAGCCGTTCGCGAAACAGCGGAACATTGCCATAGGCGCGGCGCACCACGGCCCGCAAGCGCTCAAGCTGGAGCTCGCGCATCCGCACGGGCGGAAGATAATCGGGCGTGCTGGCCGGGTGGAAAGCGGATTCGAGTTCCATGACTTCGAAGCCCGATTGTAGCGTCCGGCGTGAGATTCAGGCAACCAGGTCTGGAAACCGCCATGCCGGTTTGTGGAACGGCCGAGGGATTTCAATCGTACAGGTCCATGGAGGCATGGATGAGAGGATTTCTGGCGGTAGTCCTAGCGTTTTGCAGCGGCTTAGCCGCCGTGGCAGCGCAGCCGGGCATAAAACGCTTGGATGGCAGTTCGCTCTCCGGCGCGGAAATCGACGCGACCGTTTCGCGACTGATGAAAGCGGCCGAGGTAACCGGCGCCGGCATTGCCATTTTCAACCGCGGCAAGGTGGCCTACCTGATGGCCTACGGATTCCGCGACACGGAGAAGAAGCTGCCGCTGACGGAAGATTCGGTAATGGCCGCGGCTTCTTTCACCAAAGTCGCGTTCACTTACCTGGTGATGCAACTTGTGGACAACCGGACGCTCGACCTCGACAGCCCAGTGCAGGACTACCTCCCCAAGCCCCTTCCGGATTACGCGGCCTATCGGGATCTGGCTGACGACCCGCGCTACAAGAAGATCACCGCGCGGATGCTGCTGAGCCACACTGCGGGCTTTCCGAACATCCGATGGCTGAATGAGGACCACAAGCTGAACATCAATTTCGAGCCAGGCACACGGTACGCGTACTCCGGCGAAGGAATGCAGCTCCTGCAGCTTGTGGTGGAGACCGTTACCAAGACGCCGCTGCGGGAACTAATGGAGACCCGCGTATTCAAGCCGCTCGCCATGACGCGCACGAGCATGGTCTCGGAGGACCGGTTCGAAAACGACTACGCCAACGGCTACGACGAGTGGAGGCGCTCGCTCGGCCATCAACAACAAAAAAGGGCCGAATCGGCCGGCTCCATGCAGACCACTCTGCGCGATTTCAGCGCGTTTACGCAGGCGGTAATTGCCGGCAAGGGGCTGTCGAAATCAGCCAGGGACCTTATGCTCAGCCCTCAGATTCAGATTGCCTCAAAGCATCAGTTCCCAACGCTTGAGACGGCCACCACCGACGCGAATCGCTCCATTCGCTTGAGCTATGGATTGGGTTGGGGCTTGTACTGGAGCCCGTACGGCAAGGCATTCTTCAAGGAAGGCCACGACAACGGCTTCCGAAACTACGCGGTCGTCTTCGATAAGCCCAAGGACGGTATTGTCATCCTGACCAATAGCTCAAACGGCGAAGGGATATTCAAGGATCTGCTGGAGACCTTACTGCGGGACACCTTCACGCCGATCGAGTGGGAAGGATTCACGCCTTATGACCAGTTGCCCCCGCGAAAGCCTTTGCCGCATCACACCGAAGTCACGCTCGGTCCGCCATCTCTCGACCGGTTAGTGGGCAGCTACGCTGTATCGCCGGAACTGGTTCTGAAGGTCGCGCGTCAGGGCGGCCACTTGAGCATGCAGGAGAACGACGAAGCGCCCGAAGAGCTATTCCCCGAATCGGAGCTCCGGTTCTTCAGCAAGACCTCCGATGACGTGGTCACCTTCGATCTCGGCGGTCAGGGGCATATTACCGGGCTGGTGGTCCACACAGGCGGCCAAAGCATCCCCGTCAACCGGGTCCATTGACCCGTCCGCTACTCCTTCAGCCGCGCGACCAGGTTCAGAAGTTCCTTCGCCGCGTCGGCCAGGGTACGGGTTGGAGACAAACGGATTCCGTGTTTCAGCCGGAGCCCGTACGGCGCGTCCTCCGGATCGGTGCCATCGAGAAACACCGGCACCACCCGATGCTCCCCCTCGCTGGTTCGGGCCATGTGAATCGCCGCGGCTATTTCCTCTCTCTGATAATACGCTTGCTCGGTCTTAGGGGATACCAATACCACCGTCACCAGAGCCTTTTTCTGCGCCTGTGACAACTCGCGGTCCCAATCGGCTCCGAGCAGTAAGCTCTCGCTATCCAGAAAAACCTTGCAGTGGGGAGACAAACGATCGTACAGTTCCTTTGCGGGCCCGCCGTCCGGTCCCGCATGGGCCAGGAACAGCGTCCAAACGTAGGACGTCTCTTTCTTGACCACTCCCGTCGGGCTCAACAATAAGATCTCTGTCCCAAACCGGAAGGCTCTTCGACTCGGAAACTCCCTTCGCAGTCTCTTCAGACTCTGAAACCCGCAGCCCTCAACCAGGGCGACAATTCCCTTGTCCGTGTACTTGCGCATTGTCAAAAGGCGTATCGTGTCTCGCTCCGGAAACGAAACCTGCGTGCGATCCGGCAGGGTGACTCTCAATGGTCCACCGGTAGTGTTTCGGTATAAAGACTTAATGAGAATTGCCCGATCCTTTTCCGCCGAACTGGTGAAAGAGATGCTGTCGAGATCCACACGCAGGTCGGTATTTTGGAAAAGGGAGCTGCTTACAAACTCCTTAAACATTCTGCTTCGGTCGTATTCCTCGGCAGCCTTGACGAGCGCGTCGTCGTCCAGACTATCGGTGTAAGCTACTTCCAAAAGCAGGCGGTCCTTCGGCCTGATCAGCAGGGAGATCGTCCGCAAAAGGCTGACATCGTACACGAAGTTGGAAAGCGTGTTGCCTAGAAGAGAGAATAGTATGGGCGCCTCCCCAAGGATGCGATCCAAAAGGTCCCGCAGTTCCGCGGCATTCTCATCGAGTGAAAAGTCGATCTGAACGGGCAGGAGCTTGCTTCGCTCGACCTCGGTGCCTTTCATCGCCTCTCTCCCGCCCATTCGCAGCATCTCCGGACTCATATCGACGGGGAAGTAATACAACCCTGGATTCATCGGATGCAGGCCTTGCAAGATCAGGTTGTCTTTCTCTCCACTGCCAACACCCAGACTGACATAGTGATAGTTCTGAGGATCGAGTGTGGCGAGGGCCTGGTCCCAAAGGCCGGAGAAATTCCTGATGCTTTGGTTCATTACCGGATAGAGATTATCCTTGCAGGCCATCAGCCACGCGATGGTCGGACCTATCCCCCAGTATGAGAAGCCTGAAGCGATCCGCTTCCCATCGCCGGTCTCCGACACGCCCTTTCTCAGATCGCTGGTGAGAGTTCCTAACTTGCTGGCCTGGTCCTCGCCAACAAAGCACAGACTCCATCCCAATCCCAGCTTGTTTACCGCGGTTGTAATCTTATCCAGTTCTTTTGTCGGCGCGCTCATACCCAGTGCCCTCCGCCCTTTAGGCGAGAATATCATGAAATTGACACGCCCCGGGCCGCGGCGGAAGTTGGGAGCCGCCACGGGAACGCTGGCCAGAAGCAAACCGCCGACATTCGTGCCAATTCGCACGTTTCCAGCGAAGATCCCGCCGCCTCATGTGCAAAGATGGCGCCATGGCGTATCACAAAATCCACTTCACCTGCGCCCTACTGGCTGTCGTTTGCATGGCATGCGGCCCCTCAGTCAGCGGGCAATCGCTCAACGCGCAACCCAACTTCAACGACCCGCTCTACGTCCCTTACGGGACGCGCGCGCCTCGTCCGTGCCCGAATATTACCCACGCCCCATCAAGCGCGGAGGCTGCCGTGCTGGTCCAGTGTACGATGGAAGGCGGAATCGCCAGCGACAATGTACGGCTGTTGTCCGGCGTTAACGTTCAGGTTAAAGGATCGCGCGCATTTGGTTTCTCGGTGGCCAACGACGACTCAGCTCTGCTCCCGATGATCGAAGCGGCGCAGTACAAAGGTGACCCGCGAGATCTGCACATCGACCCCAAAGCCCAGATCTACGACATCGTCGGCAACGCCAACCAGTTCAACTGTGGGTACAAGAACGAGAGTGCGCCCGGCCAGAATTGCACCCAGACGCAATTCGTCAACTCGCCCGGCGCTTGCTGGAGGATGAACAACGGGCAGTGGCGGTGCTCGCTTGAGGGCATATCCACCGGCTGGAAGATCAAACAACCGCCGCCCGCCGGGTTCTAATTCTATCGCCAGGAGCCGCCGTGGCGCCTTTGAAAACACCTGGCGCCACTCGCGGCCCCTGGCAAGACCGGCGGCTTCGGTGACGGGTTGCGCTTGCCCGTGCTCACCACAGCCCGTTTCCCCGCAGGAGACTCCCCGAACCGAGCTCGGCCGGATTCGCGATAATGGTCTCGGGGTTGGCACACCTCACGCAATAGATCCGCAAGACGATGGATAGCTACCAGCGGCCACCTTGGAGCGCCCGGCTCAACGCGATCCTGGAGAGACTTCGCCAAAGCGAAGACCGGTTGACGCTGGTCCTCAGCGTTGTCATCGGCGCGCTGGTCAGCCTGGTCGTGGTAGCCTTCATCCTGCTGACCGGGCGGCTCGCGGCCCGCATGTATCCGGCCGGGGGATCGGGCTGGCGGCGGATTCTGGTTCCCACTCTCGGCTCGCTCAGCACAGGTTACTTACTGTGGCGCTATTTTCCGTTTGCGCGCGGCAGCGGCATCCCGCAAACCAAGTTCGCCTATTTCATCAACGACGGCCGAATCCGGTTTCGAACCGTATTCGGGAAGTTCTTTTGCTGCTCGGCCTCGCTTGCCAGCGGAATCGCCCTCGGCCGCGAAGGGCCGTCCGTGCAGGTTGGCGCGGGACTCGCCTCGGTGATCGCGCGGAATTTGGGACTCTCTCCCAAGCAGGTGAAGGCGCTGGTCCCGGCAGGCTGCGCAGCCGCGCTGGCGGCGGCCTTCAACACCCCGATCGCCGCGATCCTGTTCACCCTCGAAGAGATCATGGGCGATTTGCACGCCGGTGTGCTCGGCTCCGTCGTCCTCGCCTCCGCCATCTCCTGGATGGTCCTGCACCTGGTGCTGGGCGACGAGCCTCTCTTCCATGTCCCCGGCTACCGCCTGGTGCATCCCGTGGAGTTCGCCGTTTACGCCGTGCTCGGCGTGGTTGGCGGCCTCGGATCCGTGTGCTTCGTCAAACTTCTATTGGGCACTCGCGCCCGCTTCATGCGCCTGCCGAAATGGTCGGTTTGGTTGCAGCCGGCCGTGGGCGGCCTGACGGTTGGGCTGATGGGTTACTTCGTCCCCGGAGTATTGGGGGTCGGCTACGAGCATGTCGAAATGGTGCTCAACGGCGACATCGTGCTGCAGCTCGTCGTGCTCCTGGCCGTGCTCAAAATTGTGGCCACCGCGGTTTGCTATGGGACCGGCAACGCGGGCGGCATCTTCGGCCCAAGCCTGTTCATAGGCGCAATGATGGGCGCGGCGGTGGGAGGCGTGGCCCATGCGCTGTTTCCCCTCCACACCGCCGGCCCCGGCGCGTATGCGCTGGTGGGAATGGGTACCGCGTTTGCCGGAATCGTGCGCACGCCCATGACCTCGGTGATCATGATTTTCGAGATGACGCGCGATTACTCGATCATCGTTCCGCTGATGATCTCCAATATGATCGCGTACTTCATTTCGCTCAAACTTCAGACAGAGCCGATCTATGAAGCGCTCGCCCATCAGGAGGGCGTACACCTGCCCACCGCTCACTCCCGCGCCGACGCCGACCGGCTCCTGGTGCAACAGGCCATGCGTCCGGCGCCGGTAGTCCTATCGCCGGACCTGCGCATCGGGACGGCGCTCCATCAAGTGGAGGATGGCGCGTTCGACGCCTGGCCCGTCGCCGGCCCTGAAGGGCTGTGGGGAATGATCCGGACGAACGAACTGGAGCAGGCCGAGGAGGATGGAGCGGGGAATCGGAAAATCGCGGATATTCTCGACTACCGTCCCCAGGACGGCCACGCCGTGGATTTCCCGCACCTGCATACCGACCACAGCCTGAGCCTGGCCCTGCAACGCATGGGCGCCAGCGGACTGCACGTCCTTCCCGTCGTCAGCCGCGCCAACTTGCGCCAGTTGCTGGGAATCGTGGCGCTGAACGATGTCCTGGACGCCTACGGCGTGGCCAAACGCGGCGCCGGTCCGGAGCGGAGTGAGTAATGGCCGCGCCATCTCCCGCACGCTCTTTCCTGGGGACCATCAGCCTGGTCTTCCTAGCCATCGGGGCGATGTTTGCGATCGATATGTTTCTTGCCAACACGCAAAGGGTGGAGAGCCACGTTGCGGCGGCGCGCCTGTTCAGGCAGGGGCGCGACTTGATGCAGCTCGGCCGGAACGCGGAGGCCATCGAGCAGATCAAAGGCGCAATTGCCATTGAGCGCGGCAATCGCGACTACCTGCGGGCGCTGGCGCAGGCGCAACTCTCGGCTGGACATACCGCCGCCGCCGAATCGACTCTGGCGGACCTGTTGCAGAGCGACTCCACCGACGGTCTCGCCAGCTTGATCATGGCGCGGGTGTTAGTGAAAGAAGGCCGCTTCGCTGAGGCGATCTCGTATTTCCATCGCGCAGTTTACGGCCATTGGAACCAGGCCGCGGCGGACAACCAGCTCCGCGCGCGGTTCGAGTTGATCGATTTGCTGGCGCAAAGGAACTCCAAGGAAGAGCTCCTCGCGGAGTTGCTCCCCATTCAGGATTATGCTCCGAGCGATTTGAAGACCCGAACGCGTCTGGGAGGGCTTTTCCTCCTGGCGGGATCTCCAGTCCGGGCAGCCGAAGTATTTCGTGGAATTCTGCGCGACGCCCCATCGAACGCAGACGCATTTGACGGCCTCGGCGAGGCGGAATTCGACCGCGGCAACTATCTCCTGGCGCAACGGGATTTCCAGGCCGCGCTACGGCTGGCGCCCGACCAACAGGCCGCCCGCCAGGACCTCGACCGCTGCGAGGAACTGCTCACGCTCGATCCCACGCTGAGAGGCCTCGCCCCGGCTGAGCGCTTGGGCCGGAGCCTGAAGCTTGTCGAGCTTACGCAGAAACAGACCAGTCAATGCACCGGTCCGAATCCGTCGCCGGAGTTACAGGAATTGTTCGACCAGGCCGTGCGGGCCGCCGAAGCGCATGTGAGCGCCGCCCGCCAGAGTGAGGCTGCCGAATCCAATCTGGATCTTGCCGAGCAGCTCTGGCAGGCCGCCAGGAAAGAATGCGCGCCGCCGCCGCCCTCCGATAGTCCGCTAGCGTTGGTCATGGCGCGAATCGCTCAGTAGGCCAAGCAACGCTCCCGCAAGCGCGCTGAGCGGAATCACCGCGGTGTGCCAGACCATCACGTGCAGCGCCTCGAAATTCGGGCAGTGCAGCTCCAGCATGGTCATGCCGGCAAGACCCGCCAGCATCCCCGCTGCCAGTCCCGCGGCAACGGCGTTCACCGCAAAGCCGCGCCGCAAAACGAGCCAGGCCGCGAGACCCGCCGGAATCGCGTGAAGCAGGCCCGCGGTCAGGCACGCGACCCCTTGCGGCACGAAGCGTTCCGTCCGGTAGTCGTGGAACAGCGCCGCGAAAATCGCCACCAGCGCCAGGCTGCCGGCCCCCAGCAGGATCCATGGGGACACGCGGCGCCGGCTTCCGGGAGTGGTTTCGCCGGCGCACACCGTAGCCGCAAGCCATATCAGGACGGCCAGCGCGGGAAAAATCGTCGCGCGTTCCAAACCGCTCAGCCGTTGAATGCCAAACAGTCCTAATCGCGCGGCCCCGCCGAGGGCGACGGCCGCGCAAATCAGAGCCAGCCCGCCCTCCAGAACCCATGCCGCCGGCAGCGGCCGCACCGGAACGAGCGGCGGCCCAATCGATCGCGCGACCCGGTCCAGCAGACCCGGGGCCACGTCATCCGGCGTCTGAGCGGCTAGATCGAGAACCATGTCGATCTCGCGATCCGTCATGCCAGCCCCCCCGTCCGCTCTCTACTGAGCCCCGCGGCGGTCAATTGCTCCCTCAACTTCTCGTAGCCGCGGTGGGCCTTCTGCTTGACCGACCCTACGCTCGACGAGGTTGCCCGCGCCACCTCCTCGATGGACATCCCCGCGATCTTCAACATGGCGATCACTTCGCGCTGGCTCTCCGGCAGCGGCGCCAGCAACGCTTCCAAATCCGCGCTCTCAGCCCGCGCGGCCGGGAGGGCCGCCATGGGAGCCATTTCCTCCAGCCGCCCTTCGCGCGCCGCCGCCCTCCGCTCCTTTCGGTAATGATCCACGCGAATATGCCGCGCGATTGCGTACAGCCAGGGCAGCACCGGTTCACCCGCGCGGTAGGTGCGCCGCACCTCATGGATGCGCAGCCAGGTCTCCTGCAACAGGTCGTCGGCATCTCCACGGCTCGCGAACTGGACCGCGAAAAACCGATGCAGCCGCGGACCCAACCGGTGGATCAGGGCAGTGGCGGCGTCGAAATCGCCCTGTTGATAGCGGGCCATCAGCATTTCCAGATCGTTGTCCGAATCCATGGGGAAGAAGCCGCTCACCCAATTATTTGCCATCCGCCGAACTCGCGAGCCCCGTTCCGGGTCCATCCGCAGGCTCCTTGCGCGAGTTGTGTAAGGAAGTATACGATGCAGGCCGCCCAAAAGTTACGCTGGCAAGTACTCCCGTAACTTTTCGCCTGCCGCCGCCGAAAATGTCTTCGTGACCGCTTATTTCAAGGAGACTCCAAGGAGATTTCGATGAAGCTTCGCAAAAACGTTTTCGGCATGATGCTCGCAGCCGTCGCAGCCGCTGCTTCCCTACAGGCCGCCGGCAATCCAGCCATGGTGGTGACTTCTTCCAATGCCGCCGCCGCCAACCAACTCATGGTTTACGATTCCAGCGGCAACCTGCTCCAGACCGTGAACACCGGCGGCAAGGGCGGCGTCAGCGGCAACGCCGGAGGCATTGAGGCGAGTGGTGGCATGGTCGCCGTTGTGAACTTCGGCTCGCAGAACGTATCCCTGTTCGACAGCGCGTTCCATGGCTTCCGGATGTCGCAGTTAATCCCCGCGGCCTCCAGCCCGGTCAGCGTCGCCTTCGGCAACAACCATCTGTACATCCTCGGTACGACCAAGGTCGAGTCTCATCGCATGGATGGGTTCTTTGGTTCTTCCGTAAGTTCCACTCCCGATGGCGTGGCGCCGCTGTTTCTCGCGGATGGGTCCGCCGCCCAAGTCGGGGTCCTGCCGGGCCAGCTTGTCATCACGGAGAAAGGCGCCGTCAACACGGGCACAATTGAAACCGTGAACCTGCTTTCCGATGGAGCCGTAACCGGCGTTGCCACTCAGGTCATGGACATTCCGGCCGACCCGCTTGCGCCGTTCGGATTGGTCACGCGGGGCAACGATGCCTACGTCACCATCGCGCATTCCAATAAGATCACCCTGGTGCGCAATGGGACGGTTCTGACCGTCACCGGCTCAGGCACGCAGAACGCGCCTTGCTGGCTGACTCTGGAGGGACCGTTCCTGTTCTCGAGTAATTCGCCCAGCATGAGCATTTCACGCTACGCCGTCTACGGGCAGAAGATTGTGCAGGACGCGGCCGTGGCAGCTACCCTGAGTGGCGATCCGACCGATATTGCCTATGGCGCCGGTTTGGTGGCCGTAATTGACGGCAGCGGTCATCTGTCGATCTTCAGCGTCGATGAGGACGGCAACCTCACCCTGGTCAAGGCGGACGTCATCCCCACCGCCGCCAACGGCGCAGCGGTCATTTGGGGCGACTGAAGCGCAGCGCCGGAGAAAAAGGGGCGGCGCCGTCAAGCCTTCTTGAGAGCGTCGCCCGTCGGATCCTCTTCCCCGTGGCGGCAGGAGGGGTAGGCGAATCCCCGATTGGGAAGATTGACGAGATTCCCGACTCTTGGCCACCGCGCGCATCAGAATTTTGGAAGGCTTTTGTTTTCTGATGCATAGCGCGGTACGCCGAACCGTATTCACAGGGGAACTCAATTCTCCTCAGGACTCTTGTCAATGTGATCGATCACAAGAAAATCGGCCATGACCCTCTTATTGCGCGTCAGTTTCAGACCTTGTCGGCCTAGCGCCTGGAAGATTGTCGGCAAGGACTCTGTTGGTTCCGGCGTGCCAGGCGGTGGAGTGTAGTCCGGGGTCTCAAAGCGCAGGTTAAAGCTGTAGACGTCCTTCAATCCCGTGTCGTCCGTGACCGGGATTCCCTGGAATACCGATCTTGACAAACCTTCGGCGAACTCTCGCATTGAGGTTCGCGTAACATCAAGCCGGTTCTCAGCCGGGAAATGCCATGTCGGCGAGACGCTTCCAGCCGGCGGAACGTAGTCCTTCGGCGCGCCAACCGGTCTTGACGTTGGATCGCGTCTTGGTTTAAAGCCAGGCTTGTCTATGGTCAAACTGTAGGCCAGCACTTCCCTCTTCTCATAATGATAGGTGAGTGCAAAACGGTCTATCAGAAGATTCCGGAGCATCGCCATCTGCTCTTCGAAATTGCCCTTCGGTGGGATGCCCCATTTTTTGGCGGCTTCTCCAGGGACAGCGGCGACTATCTGGATTACTTGCTCGTATCCTTTGCTCGTTCGCACGAAAGCCGGGTCAAGCCGTTGATATGCAGGTACCTCGAATGCCATGAAGATCATTTCCTGCAGCGGTCTCAGGCAAGTAAAACGTCCAGGACTCTGGGATATACATTCCCCATAGCCACGACTTGGTTTGACTGACGCTACCTCAAACTTCAACTCTGATGGAGTGATCTTTTGCGCCTCGATGGAGCACGTGAACAGCGCTGCTAACGCGATCGCAAGAGACCTGTTGGCCACTGCCCATCTCCTTCATTCCTACGTTCTGACTCGCCGGGGCGGCGGCTCAAACCTTCTTTAGCGCGTCGCCCTTGCGGTCGATCGCCTTGGTCTGTCCGACGTCCAGCGGAACCCAGAAATCCGCCTGTCCCAGCCCGCATTCCTCCACCATCCGCAGCGAGTACTCGCAGCGGCCCACATCGTCCGGTCCCGCGTTGTTGGTTCCGAATGTGAACTTGCACCCCGCCTCCTTCATCACCTTGATGAAGGAAGCGCTGGGGAGCTTGTAGCGGTTGTTCAGCTCGACGGCGACGTGGTTCCTGGCGGCGGCGTTGGCCACTTTCTGGCGACGCTCGTCGGTCCACAGAGCTTCGTAATCCTTCGAAAGCTGATCGGGAAGGTAGGTCGGGTTGGCGTAGATATCGACCGGCTCGCGCTCCAGAATGCCGACGGCCCGGTCCACCAGCGTGTCCATGAATTCCCGCGGATCGGCGATCGTGCCGATCTCATCCGCGAGCCACGTGCGCATCCGCTTGCCGTGGTTGTCCGTCCAGGTCATGGAGTCGCTGAAGACATAGTCGCATTGAGCCACGGCGCTCTTCGAAAACATCTGGAGCCACTCGCGGCCTTCTGCTTGCATTCCCACGAAAACCGGCAGACCCTTCAGGCTTTCCACCCACTTGGCAAGACCGGCGTCGTCCGTGACGGGTTGCGCCTGCCCCGCGTTCACCGCCAGCCCGTACTGAATGCCGCCCCGCTGCGATTGTTCGATGGCCTGGTCGATGGAAAGCCCGCCCTTCGGGTGTACGTGCAGATCCAGCATGGGGATGCCGCGCGCGCCGGTGGCCATGATCTTCTTAAACGTGTCGTCCGCGGTGACGGTCATGCCGGCGGGCGTCGGGGTATCGTCCGGCAGCGGGCGGATGCGCACGCTCCGGAATCTGGCGTTCGACCGCGGGTCGTGGCATTGCAGCGCGATCGTGCCATGGTCCAGAAAGCGCTCGCGCTCCATGGCCGGCGGAGGCGGGATGTAGGGCGGGTCCGGCTGGACGTAATTCACCGTCATCATGCCGTTAAGCCGCACCTGGACGTTCTTGCCGCGCACCAGGATGTTAAGCTTGAACCACTGGTCGTCGGGTACGTATTGGCGGTAGACGTTGCGCAGGTTATAGAGCGACGCGGTCTTCTTGTGCTCGCCCGGCTGGGTGTTGTTAATTTGAATCTCGCAGCCTTTTTGCGGCCAGTTGGATTCCTGATAGGCGGTGTGAATGTAGACCCCGGAATTGCAGGACGGACGGGTGGTCGCCTCCACTTCCAGCTCGAAATTCCTGAAGTCGGCGTTATGGAAGGGGCCGGTATAAAACAGATGGCACATGGGCCCATCCGCCGTGAGAAGGCCGTCCACCACCTTCCAGGAGGCCCCAGGGTTCTGCGGCCGCCAGCCATCCAGGCTTGTGCCGTTGAACAACTCCACCCAACCGTCGTTCTGGCCGAGCAGCGGAACCGCTGCCAGCGCGCCGACGAACGCCCGCCGCGTCGGTTGCAGATCCAATTTCGGGTTCATTTGTCCTCCAAGGCTCAGTATAGCGGCTGTAACGGCCACCGCTCTCTTACGTTCGCGGCTCGGTTCGAAGTGCTTGACCCGGTCATCGATCGAGGGGGGTGAGCGAGGGGGAAGCCGCTGGGTTCGACGGGTGCGCGAGGTCTTGCGGTGGATTTGAGGGAACGAACCCAATTTGGGGGTCGGACGCTGGCGGGGGAATGACACTGACGGGGGCGGGCGGCTTCGGGTTGGGTTCTGCCGCGAGGCTTTCGGCCTCCGCTTCCTCGGCGGCGGAGCGTTCCCGCTGGGCGCGGCGCAACTCTTTCAACGCACGGAAGTAGCTGCGTTCGGCGGCAGCCAGGCGACGGAAGACCAGTTGGGCGGCTTTCCCGGTGAAGGCGTCGAGTTGGGCCTGGAGGATTTGGGCTTCGATGCGGGTGTAGCGGCGGCGGTTCCAGTCGGATTGAACGATGGTCCCGACGAGGTAGTCTTCGAGCGGGCCTTGGGGATTGAACTGTTGGTGATACTCGAGCGCGAGGGCTTCAAGTTCGGTGGGGTCTTCGCCGGGGATCACGAGGGATCGAGCGTCGATGCCGTGTTTCAGGGCATTGAAGCGAGAGGCGGCCTTGCCGTCCCCGGTGCGCGGTCCGGTTGAGGATTGCGCGTTG
>Ga0181520_10000192_pt1 | contig 128644 bp, 107 predicted proteins | sample PEATcosm2014_Bin_29_FD_132451 | JGI IMG/M metagenome (GOLD analysis project Ga0181520, IMG submission 132451) | Peatland microbial communities from MTU Mesocosm Facility, Houghton, MI, USA - PEATcosm2014_Bin02_30_metaG | ecosystem: Environmental > Terrestrial > Soil > Wetlands > Peat | place... | reverse complement strand
TTGCGGGCGAAGGACCTGCTGTTTTCGTGCGCGTGCACGGGAAAGCAGGTTCTTCGCTGCGCTCAGAATGACAGATAATTGTGTTCCCATCGCCAAATCAACCCCTAAAACCGCGATTGTAAGCAACGTAACCAGGGGTTCCGGGCCGAGAACGGCCATCCACCCCTGGCTATGATTCTTGGCACCGCTTCGCGGTTCAGGCCCTAAAGATAAATGTCCATCTACCTGACGCACTACAAATCCCTAAACATAATGCCCGTCTACCTAACGCACTACACTAGTTGCCGCGGCATAGCTCCGCCGCCAGCCTTCACTGGCGCGGGGATTCGGCATACTATGAGAGGACGATGTCGTCTCGAACTCAGGTGGGTCCCGGCTCCGATCGGTTATCCCCGGTCAGCAATTCGCGGCGAACCATTGCGGTAGTTTTAGCGGGATTCTGCGCGTTTGTCGACCTATACGCGCCGCAACCGCTGCTGCCGCAGTTAGCCCGCGCTTTTCATAAGTCTCCCGGCCACGTCAGTCTGCTGATGACCATCTCGACCCTGGCCGTAGCCTTGGCCGCTCCCTTTATCGGCTCGATTTCGGATCGCTGGGGACGCCGGCGAATCATTGTGCCGGCGGCGCTGCTACTCGCCTTGCCGACGTTACTGGCCGCCTCCGCCACAAGCTTTGGGCATCTGGTGTTCTGGCGTTTTTGGCAAGGGTTACTGACGCCGGCCGTCTTTGCCGTCACCGTCACCTACGTCAACGAAGAGTGGCAACAGGGAGCGGGAGCGGCGATGTCCGCCTACGTCTCCGGTACCGTACTGGGCGGATTCGCCGGACGGAGCGTATCGGCCCTGGTGGCGGCGCATTTTGCCTGGCAATGGGCCTTTATCGCGCTCGGGATACTGAACGTGCTGGGCGGGCTGGCCATCTGGGCTTGGCTTCCCAAAGAGCGCCGGGCGCCGCGGCGGACGGATGAGGGAATGATCTCCGCCATGGGGCAACACCTGCGAAATCCGCAACTGCTGGCGACCTATGCGGCCGGTTTTTGTATTTTATTTGCGCTTCTCGGCACCTTTACCTACGTCAATTTTTATCTGGCGGCTCCGCCCTTTCGCCTGAACACGGTAGCCTTGGGATTGGTTTTTGTCGTTTACCTGATCGCCGCCGGCCTGACGCCGCTGGGGGGCCGATGGATCGACCGTCTGGGACATCGCGTATCTTTTTCCGCAGCCATTTTGTTATCCATCGCCGGCGTCCTGATTACTTTGAACCATAATCTGTTGGCCGTCGTCGCTGGCCTGGCAATCTTTTGTACCGGGCTCTTTATTGCCCAGTCGGCGGCCAGCTCCTATATAGGGATAGCGGCCACGAGCGCCCAGGCGGCGGCCGTCGGGCTATACGCCACTTCCTATTATTTGGGAGGCAGCTTCGGCTCGGCGATTCCCGGGCTGACGTGGTCAAGAGGTGGATGGCCTGCTTGTGTAGCTCTGACGGTGGCCGTTAGCTTGGCCACCATTGCTCTGGTCTGGTTCTCCTGGCCGAGGCTGGAGAGCGCGGATACTCATGAGCCGAAACTCGACGTGGCGGTCGGGGAAATTGGGGATTAGCCCACCTCCTACCGCGCTATCCCCAAGACACCGCGATAGCAAAGCTGGGATCCCAACCAGATCAGCCAGACGGAGATGGCCGCGCGCAACACGCGCTTGGGAAATATTCCAGCCAGGTACGCTCCCACGATTCCGCCCACGGCGCCTCCGGCGATCAAGCGGACGAGCACATGCGGATCATAACTGCCTTGGACAAAGTGAAATCCGCCGCCGATCAGGGCCACGACAAAGCCGAACAGCAAGTCGGTGCCCACGACTTCGGGAGCGGCCATGGTAGTGAATTGCATGAGGGCAACCGTGCCCAGAGCGCCGGCGCCGGCGGAGGAAAAGCCTACTTCCCACCCGATTACGGTCGCCGCCAAGGCCAGCAAGAGATAGTGGTTACGATCACTGTTAGGCTCGAGCTTCAGCGCCATGCGCAGCAGCGTTAACGATGCCGAGATCACCACGATAAAACCCACTACCGCCAATACCAGCCCACTCTGGGCCTTGAGTTGCCGCAACAGGATGGAACCGCTCAGGACTCCCGGCACTCCGCCCAACAACAGAAATTTCAAGGCGCGAAAGTCCACTTGCTTGCGCCACAAATAAACGGGCACGGCAAACGTCTTGACCGCCACGGCAAAGATCAAGGCAGTGCCCACGGCCACCGCCGCCGGTACGTGCAGGAACAGGATCAGCACCGGAGCGGTAATCACACCACCACCCACTCCAGTAAGACCAATTCCCAGCGCGATCAGAAAACCTACGACGATTTCCACTTATTTACCCTCCGCAAAGGTGTGAATGCCGCATTCCAGTTTGCGTCCCGCCCAACGGCCGGAGCGCTGGTCGTTGGAACTCAGGGGCAAGCTGGTACAAGGCTCACAGCCGATGCTGGGATAACCCTGGTCATACAGGGACAACGTGGGAATCTGCCGTTCGTGCGCGTGACGCCACAGTTCTTTCCAATTCCAGAAAGCCAGCGGATTGACTTTGCTGAGCTTCTTTCCACTGGGCAGGGTGTGCGGCTCCAGCAACTGCAACTGCGCCCGCGTGGGGGATTGCTCGCGCCGCAGTCCGGTAAACCAAATATCGAAATTTTCCAGGCCGCGCAGCAACGGTTGCACTTTGCGCAGCTGGCAGCATTTGTCCGGCGCCGTCTGGTAGAGTTTGCCGAAGGCAGACTCCTGCTCGGCCACCGGCTGTGCCGCCTGCAGATTCACCAGATTTAAACTCCACTCCGCTACCATGCGATCGCGATAGGCGTAGGTCTCCGCGAAGTGATAACCGGTTTCCAGAAACAGGACAGGGATATCGGGTTGCACCTTGCGCAGGGCATCCAGAACGATCATGTCCTCAATTTGGAAGCTGCAGGTGAGGCAAGCCTGCGAGCCTGTCTGGAGACCGTCGCTACCAAGTACGTGGCTCACAAATTCATCGAGACTTAAAGTGGTATAGTCCACGCCGCTATTTGCTTCCGACATATTCAGGTTCCCCGGTTGGCGCGTATCAAATCCTTATGCGCCCTTTCATTGATTAGCGCTAAATGTCCTGCGAGACACAAGTCGCGAATGCGGCACTCACAACTCGTGACTCGCGTCTCGTGACTCGCCTCCGCTAAAGTCGCGCCCTGACACGAATCTGCCCTAAATGCCTTCCCCGGTGCTGAGTTTGCCGCTGCGAATTACACCGTCGGCTTCCAGCAGGGCGCAGATCTCTTCGGCAGCACGCTCGTCGTTCGGGTTGAGCGTTTCGGGCGCTACATCGAAGAAATGTTGATCCCCGGCCAAAGCACGAGCGCGCTCGCGCTCCTCCCCGTCAAAAAACGGGGCGGTAAAGATGGAAATCAAGCCGGCGGTATGGAGCAGTTGCGCCAGTTCCGGGAGGATGCGGCTATCCCCGGAATCGGCCAGCACATGCACCAGGCAACCGCGCTGGAACAATTTTCGTTCCAGCACGTAAGCCAGATTTTCCCGGGCCGTGAGCCAGATGGTAGCGGGATAGTGTCCCGCCCGCGCATGACGCTCGGCGGGCGTGAGGCGTGAGGCTTCCACTTTCAGCAAGGCCGAGCGGAGTTTTCTATCCGCTTCCCCATCCGTTTTTTCTTCAATCATTCCCGCCGCCACTGTGGCGTTGGAAATGGGATCGATGAGAATGAAGCTGCCGGTCGAGCGATTGGTACGGTACGCATCGAAGTACAACGGCCGATTGGCCTCGATGGAAACGGCGGCGATATCGTTCATCCGCACTTCGCCGGCAGGGTCCGGGGCGCCATCCGGGGCAGCCTGGCGGTTTGAAATCTGCTCCAGCGTTTCCACGTCCACCTTGTAATGCAGGACGCTGATCGTGGCGGGCACCTGTTGGGTGGTGTGTTTCAGCAGGTACGGCTGATTCACCCGCAGCGGTTGCTCATTCATCCACACCAGCTTGGCCTGGAAATTACGCGACACATGCGGCAGGTGTTGCGGGTTCACCAGGATATCGCCGCGGCTGATGTCCAACTCGTCTTCCAGGCAAACCGTGGCGGCCATGGGAGCGAAAACCTCCGCTTGCTCTCCCCCGAAACTGGGCAGCGCCTTCACCCGGCTGGTACGGCCCGAAGGCAGAACCATCACCGTATCTCCGGGACGAATGGTTCCCGAGGCCACCTGCCCGGCATATCCACGAAAATTGAGGTCGGGACGCAGAACATATTGCACCGGAAAACGCAGGCTGGCCGCCGGATGGCGGTGCGCCAGCGGCGTGCCTTCCAGATGTTCCAGCAAACTATCTTGTTCGTACCAGGGCATTTTGCCGCTGCGATGGACCACATTGTCGCCTTCCAGCGCGCTGACCGGAATGAAGGTGGCCCCGGTAATTCCCAGTTGCTTCAAATAGGCGCTGAATTCATCGCGAATGGCGCGGAACACTGATTCCTGGTATTCGACCAGATCCATCTTGTTCACCGCCACCACCACTTGCGGAATCCCCAGCAAGGCGGCGATATAGGCGTGCCGCTTGGACTGCGGCAACACCCCATTGCGCGCATCGATCAGGACAATGGCTAGGTCCGCGGTGGAGGCGCCGGTGGCCATGTTACGCGTGTACTGCACGTGCCCCGGAGTGTCGGCGATGATGAATTTGCGGCGTGGCGTGGTGAAGTAGCGATAAGCCACGTCAATGGTAATTCCCTGCTCGCGTTCCGCCCGCAATCCATCGGTCAACAAGGAGAAGTCAATGGGACCCAGCGCCCGGTTGACGGGAGATTTGCGGACCGCCGCCAACTGATCCTCATAGACGCCGCGCGAGTCGTACAAAAGGCGTCCAATCAGCGTGGATTTTCCGTCATCGACGCTGCCCGCGGTGCTGAAGCGCAGGAGTTCTTTTTCCTCGCCCTGCTTGAGAAAGGCATCCACATTGCCGGCAAGCTCTTCCACCAACTCCGGGTTGTCGTGCTCGACGCTTGCCGAGGCTCGGCTGTCCAATATTGAAAGCAATGCCATCAGAAGTAGCCCTCCCGCTTCTTCAACTCCATGGAACCTTCCTGGTCGTGATCGATGGCGCGGTTCTCGCGCTCGGAACGGCGGAAGGTAAACAGCTCTTCAATGATCTTGGGTACAGTGTCCGCTTGCGAGCGGATGGCGCCCGTGCAGGGCGTGCAGCCCAGCGAACGCATGCGGCACATGACTTTCTGGGGCCGCTCCCCGGGCAATAACGGCGGATTATTCTCCATCGAAATCAGGCTCTCCCCGCGCACCACCACCTCCCGCTCCTTGGCGAAGTACAGCGGAACAATCGGAATCTCCTCCAGATGGATGTACTGCCAGACGTCGAGTTCGGTCCAATTGGAAAGCGGGAAGACACGAATGCTCTCGCCTTTGTCGATACGGGCGTTGAACAGATTCCAAAGTTCCGGCCGCTGGTTCTTGGGGTCCCACTGCCCGTAGCTATCGCGAAAGGAGTAGATCCGTTCCTTAGCCCGAGACTTCTCCTCGTCGCGTCGCGCGCCGCCAAAGGCGGCGTCAAAGCCGCCTTCCGTCAACGCGTCCAGCAGCGCCCGCGTCTTCAGCAGGGAGCAGCATTTTTGCGTTCCCAATTTGTAAGGATTGGCTCCCTCGGCAATCGCCTGGCGATTCGTGTGCACAATCAGTTCGGCGCCAATCTGGCGCGGATAGGAGTCGCGGAACTCGATCATCTCCTGAAACTTGAAGGTGGTATCGACATGCAACAGGGGAAACGGGATGCGGCCGGGATAAAATGCCTTCTGCGCCAGCCGCAACATCACCGACGAGTCCTTGCCGATGGAATAGAGCATCACCGGACGGGCGAACTCAGCCGCCACCTCGCGCAGGATATGGATGCTTTCCGCCTCTAAGTCTTGCAGATGCGTAAGTTTAGGAACGCTTGCCACCGATGCCATCGTCGGTACTCTCCTCTGTGTCAGCCAATTGGATGAACTCTGCTCTCACCCCGTCGCATTAATATGCCTTATATGATCGAGATACTCAAGTTAGTTTTTTGGATGGGGGGAAACGGAAATTCAAGCAGAATTGAGAATCTAGGAGTTAGGAGTTAGAAGTTAGAAGTAGGGACCCGAATTCTAACTCCTAACTCCTAAATTCTGTGTTCTGCCTTTCTAACTCCTAACTCCTAGATTCTGCGTTCTGCCCTAAGCACCAACGCGGAATTTTTGGAGCCGAAGGCGATGCAATTGCATACCGCGACATCGATCTGCGCAGCTCTTCCCGGCTCCGGGATATAGTCGAGATCGCATTCTGGATCGGGCAGGTCGAGATTGATGGTGGGAGGCAGTTTGCCGCATTGCATGGCCACCAGGGTAGCGGCTACCCCGGCGGCACCGCTGGCGCCTTGCGGATGACCAATCTGCGATTTCAAAGAGGACATGGGAATCCGCCGCGCCCGCTCTTCGCCGAAGGCTAACTTCATAGCCCGGGTCTCGATACGGTCGTTCAACTCGGTGGAGGTACCGTGCAGGTTGACATAGCCAACGTCGGAAGGCCTCACGCCAGCGGCATCCATCGCCAATTGCACGGCACGCGCCGGTTCCTCGCCACATTCCTCCAAACGGACACGGTGAAAAGCTTCGCAACTGGAGCCATAGCCGGCCACCTCGGCATAGATATGGGCGCCGCGAGCGCGGGCACGATCATAGTCCTCCAGCACGAACATCCAGGCGCCCTCGCTCAAAACAAAACCATCCCGATTGGCGGTGAACGGGCGAGAGCCGCGCATCGGATCGTGATTCCAGGAGGGAGTAACCACCCGCATCATGGCAAAGGCCAGCATGACGCCGGGAGTAATCGGCGAGTCCACACCCCCGGCCAAGATCACAGGCAACCGGCCCAGCTGAATATGCTCCGCCGCGTAGCCCAGAGCATCGGTGGAGGAGGTGCATCCGGTAGTGATCACATGGCTAAGACCGCGAAAGCCGAAGCGCATGCTGATTTCACTGGAGATGGTTCCCATGGTGCCGCTGGGCACGGTAAAAATGCTCACTTGCTTGAGGTTTCCCGTGTGCCACAGACGGTATTGCTCTTCCGAGAAATCCTGGGCTCCGCCGCCACTGCCCAGCATGATTCCGACCTCACGCTTTTCCGCCATGGACATGGCGGCCGCGTCCACGCCGGCATCCGCGAGAGCTTCCGAGGAAGCGGCCAACGCCAGCGGCACGGCGCGCGAGACGTGCTTGCGCTCGCTGGCCGGCACCCAATCCAGTTCCGGAAAATCCTTCACTTCCCCGGCAATCTGCACGCGCATGGCGGTTGCATCGAATAACGATATGCGCGAAACGCCGCTGCGTCCGCCCAGCACGGCTTCGGCAAAGGCCCGCCGGCCAATGCCATTCGGACTCACCACCCCCATGCCCGTGATGACTGCTTTCTTCATCTGCACGCTCCCGGCATCGCCTCGACTTATGGTGGTGCCCCATATAGAGATGCAAGAACTCTGGCGAGAAGCTCATAACCCGCATCGAACTTAGGTGGCTGGAGACGGATGCAGGAGGAAGCATGGCCGACGAAATTGCGGAAAAAGTCATGACAACGATTGCCGACGTGAAGAATCTTACGCGCGACCAGGTCACAGAAGCCCATAGCTTCGCGGATTTGAACATCGATTCCCTGGACGCCATGAACATCGCGTTTGCCCTGGAGGAAGAGTTCCGAATCAATATCCCAGACGACGACGTGCGGCAAATGCAAACGGTGGGACAAGCCATCGAGGGCATACGCCGGTTGCTCCCAGCCGCGGGAACGCGTTCCATACCGGCGGCGTAAGGGCAAGGTTTCGGAAGTTTCAGAGGTTTCGGAGGCTTCGCCGTCGCGGTGGCATGAGCGCCTCACAAACCTCCGAAACCTCCGAAACTTCCGAAACTTCCGAAACTTCCGAAACCTCTGGATTTATGAGACGAGTCGCTATTACCGGCATCGGAGCGCTTTGCAGCCTTGGTCTTAACGTGGCTGAAATTCGCGCTGCCTTGCGGGAGGGCCGTTGCGGATTCAGTCCGCTTCAACGGCCGGAGGGCAGTTTGCGCTTTCACCAGGCGGCGCAGATTTGTGGCTATCGCGAGGCGGATTACTTCCCTGCCGAGCGGGCGCAACTTCTCGATCCGTTTGCCCAATATGCCCTGCTGGCCGCCCGCCAAGCCGTTGCGGACTCGCAAGTCGAGTTTTCGGGGGATCGCGCGTTCCGAACTGCCGTAGTCATGGGCAGCGCCATGGGGGGCCAACTGACGGAAGATGCCGGATACCAGCAGCTCTACGGTCAACAATCGGAGCGCGTCCATCCCTTCACCATTCCGCGCAGTATGGCGTGTGCCGCGGCCGGACAAATGGCGATGGAATTCGGCATACAAGGCCCGGTATTCACGCTGTCCACGGCTTGCGCCTCTGCGACGCATGCCATCGGCCAGGCGTTCTGGCTATTGCGCTCCGGCGCCGCCGATATCGCACTGACCGGAGGCAGCGAAGCTCCTTTCAGTTGGGGCGTCCTAAAGGCCTGGGAGGCGTTGCGCGTCGTCTCCCCCGACACTTGCCGTCCCTTCGCCAAGGATCGTTGCGGCATGATCCTGGGCGAGGGCGCCGCCGTCCTGGTTCTCGAAGATAGGGACGCAGCCCGTGCCCGTGGCGCCCACATTTATGCGGAGATCGTCGGCTTTGGCATGTCGGCGGACGCGCACCATATTACGCAACCAAACGTGGGCGGGCCCGTGGCGGCCATGCGTGCCGCCCTATGCGATGCCCGCCTGGCGCCTGCGCAAGTTGGATACATCAATGCCCACGGCACCGGCACCCCGACCAATGACCCCGTGGAAGCCCACGCCATTCGTGAAGTTTTCGCTGCTCACACCGCGCGCTTACCGGTGAGTTCCACCAAATCCATGCATGGACATGCCTTGGGAGCCACCGGAGCCTTGGAGGCTCTGGCTACGATCGCGGCGCTGGAAGACGGCGTGCTTCCGCCAACAATCAACCTTACCCAGCTGGATCCGGAGTGCGACCTGGATGTGGTCGCCAATCAAGCCCGCCTTTGTCCAATCGATTATGCGCTCTCCAATTCCTTTGCCTTCGGCGGCATTAACGCCGTCCTGGCTCTAGGGGCGGCGCACTAATGCAGCGCCAAGTTACCGCCGAGTTGCTGGATCGCGATGAGGGCACGCCTGCCGAGATCGCCGCTTCTCTACGCGATCTCCGCTCCATCAACCGCCGCCTGGGTGGAATTTCCACCACTCGTCTACTGCTCGCCCAGGCCATGCACGCCCAGGGGTTGCACTCGGCATCCTTACTGGACGCGGGCAGTGGGGACGGCTACATGATCGGCGTGGTTGCCGCCAGCCTGCGGCGCAATGGGCTTTCGTTGCGCATTACTTTGTTGGATCGCGCGGCCTCGCACATGGCTGGCGCCGCCTACCCCGCGGTTGTCGGTGACGCTCTGGCGCTGCCCTTTGCCGCCGCCAGCTTCGATTTTGTCACGTGCAACCTGCTGGCCCATCACTTGGAACCGGCAGAGTTGATTGAGTTCATAGCCGGCGCACGCGCCGTGTGCCGGGTGGCGGTAATCGTCAATGATCTCCGCCGGCATTGGCTGCACTTGTGGCTGGCGCGGATCGGAGGCTTGGTTTATCGCAGCCGCATCACGCGCCACGATGCGGTGGCCTCGGTCCGGCGCGCCTATACGATCCACGAGTGGCGCAATATGCTGCGCGGCTTCAACGTGGAAATTACGACCCACTTCCTGTTCCGCATCGGAATCGTGATCTGGAAGCAATCCGATGGGTAGGCCCTACGATCTGGCGATAATCGGTGGAGGCCCGGCAGGGAGCGCGGCGGCGATTACCACGGCGCGCGCTGGTCGCCGCGTGCTGCTGATGGAGGCCGGCCGTTATCCCCGCCACAAGGTCTGCGGCGAATTCGTTTCAGCAGAGGCGCTCAACCCGTTGCGCGATTTGCTGGGGCCGCGCTTCGCCGGCTTTGCCGGCCAACCGCCAATCTCGCGCGTACGCCTGTTTCTGGACGGCGCCATCATGGAAATGGGCCTGAACCCTCCGGCCCTCTCGTTGCCGCGCATTCAGTTGGACGCCGCACTCTGGGAGGCCGCGGCCGAGGCCGGCGCCGACACGCGGAGCAACGTCACGACGCATTCCATTCAGCGCAGCACCGAGTCATCGCTTTTCCTGGTTCAAGCCGGGGAAAAGACTTTTGAGAGCACGGCGGTAGTGGATGCCAGCGGACGCCATTCCCGTCTTCATCCCGCCAGCTTAGGCCAGCGCACCGCGATAGGGCTGAAAGCTCATGCCTTTGCCGAGAGCGCCCCCGGCACACTGGATATGTACTTTTTTCGTGGCGGCTACTGCGGCGTGCAGCCGGTAAGCCACGAGCAGATCAACGTATGCGCTCTGGTTTCCCCGCGAGTGGCCTCGAGCCTCCCCGAGTTGTTCGAGCAGTGCCCGCGGCTGCACGCACGCAGCCGCGACTGGCAGTTTTGCATGAAGCCCATTGTGACCGCCGGCTTGGCTCCCGGCCTGCGGCTGGTCGAGGACAATGGCATCTTGCGCGCAGGCGATGCCGCCGGCTTTATCGATCCCTTTGCCGGCGATGGCATTTCCCTGGCTGTGCGTAGCGGCATTTTAGCCGGAGAGTTGGCCGCCACTCCCCACCGCTATGCCCCGGCCTATCGCGCGCAATTTGCCCGCGGCTTCCAAACCGCGGCTGCGGCCCGCTGGGTGCTGCAAGCTCCCGCCTCTTTGCGTCAGGCGCTATTCTTCGCCCTGGGGAGCGCCCGCGTGCTCGAGTGGACTGTGCAAAACACCAGAAAGATTGCCTGACCGGCAACCTCCCCGCCGCGGAGTGAATCTAACTTCGCGCCAGAGTTCCGGGCGGCCCGGGCGGCCCCCTCGTCTGGGCCGTTGACCAAGACAATTTCAGCGGCCTAACTCAAAGTTTCAAAAAGGACATCGCTATGAACTTCAATGCAGCTGTACAAACCGGGCTTGCTTTGCTTACCGCTTTTGGCCTCAAGATTCTGGGTGCAATCGTACTATGGTTCGTCGGGCGCTGGCTGATCCGCATGGCCACAACGTTGACCGCGCGGGCGCTGGATCGACAAGGCATGGATCGCACCCTGGTCACCTACATGCGCTCCGGACTGGGCCTGGTGCTCACCGTCGTGCTGATCGTGGCCCTGCTGGGGATGTTCGGAGTACAGACGGCCTCGTTCGCCGCGCTGCTCGCGGGGGTGGGGATTGCGGTCGGCATGGCCTGGAGTGGACTTCTCTCGAATTTTGCCGCCGGAATGTTTTTGCTCGTCCTGCGTCCCTTTAAAGTAGCCGATTACGTGGAAGCCGGTGGGGTCACGGGTACCGTGGAAACGATCGGTTTATTTACCACCACGTTGAACCTGCCGGAAAACGTGACGGCCATTGTGGGCAATGCCAAGGTTTTCGGCGACACGATTCGCAACTATACGCACAACGATTATCGCCGGGTCGATTTAACCGCTCACCTGTCGCATGACGTCGACAGCGGGCAGGCGATAGCGCTGCTAAGAGAAGGATTGGCGCGCATTCCGAACGTGCTCCCCAACCCCGCGCCAACGGTGGAGATATTGGAATTTTCTTTGGCTGGTCCGGTGCTGGCCGTTCGTCCCTTCTGCGCCAACGAACACTATTGGCAGGTGTACTTCGAGACCAATCGCCTGATTCGCGACAGCTTCACGGCGGCTGGCTTCCCGGCACCCGAACAGCACTATGCGATCCATGGCCAACTCGAGTCCCAGGCTATGCCGGTAATCACGAAGGTGGCGTAGCAGAAGACCGGAGACCGAAGACAGGAGTTAGGAGTTAGGAGTTAGGAGTTAGCCAGGATTTTTCACGAAACCTGAGAGCTTCGGTTGCCTCAGGGTGGAAGCAGCGGGCTTTAGCCCCGGCAATTACCCACAAATATCACTTCGGGCTGGAAAGACCTGTTCTATCGGTTGAGGTTCGTGTCAGGGCACGACTTTAGTCGTGCCGTTCGGCGCAATAAAATTGCCGGCTTTAGCCGCTGTTTATACGAACGCAAGGAAAAAGCGAAGCGCAGCGGCTAAAGCCGCCCTTTAGAATAAGCCGCTTACGGCACGACTAAAGTCGTGCCCTGACACGTTTCGCTTCTGGAAGGATTAAATCGCAAACCAAACTAAGTAGCATTAGGCTGCCAGCCCGCCCGGCAGCGGCGCCCAGGAGCGTTTGCGTTTTGCGTTGCATCTAACGTAACGTTCGTCCTTGGAAAGCTTCCGGCGGAGTATCTTACCTATGGAAACTGCTGCGCTGCTTGGGGCAATGGTAGCCGCACTCTATTTATTCTGGCCGTGCAAGAAACGTTCTGCCACTCCGGCTATCAAGACCCTGGAGCCGACTGAGCGTCCGCAGGCGGCAACCGAGGCCAAAGATGAACTATGAACGGAACAGCGCGAGAATCCTGTCATCGATTTCCCGTCTTCAACTGAGAATACTTGTACTGCTCGGGATTTCAGTTTGGACTGTGACCGCGCCATCGGCACAAGCCGCAGAGCGTGGCGGTGTTCTGGCCACGATCCTGCAGTCGGGTTCCACCAACGCTCGTGGCTATAAAGTGACAATCTATAAAGACGGTAGCGCCATGGCGGAAATCGGCGCGGCCGCAACCGCTCTGCATTCCGAACCCGCCCAGATCCAGCAGTTCGGCACGGGGACAGTTCAGACGGGCAAGTTGCAGGCATTGCTCACGCAAATCGGCGATGTCAGCGCAATCCCCACGGGCCATTGTATGAAATCCGTCTCGTTTGGGACGCGGACCGAGATTTCCTATCAAGGCAAAACCAGCGGAGATCTGCAGTGTGTCAGGGGGACCGCGGGCGAGCAGCCGGAGAATCTGCTACGCGCCTCTGTGGAGTTAAGCAGGTTCGTGCAGAATACGTTGAAACAGCTGAAGATCAACAACCGTCGTCTTCCGTTGGATCAAGCACGCTAGATTTTAGGGAGACACGAGTCGCGAGACGCGAGTGCGGAACTCACAACTCGTGACTCGCGTCTCGTGACTCGCCCACCAGGAAGACAGCTCGGCACGTAAAGGCTGAATCCAACCAGGGTTATGGAAGAGAATATTTCCGCCATTCCGCGCCTTATCCTTTGCGGATGCATCCTGTTGTTTGTATTAGCTATCGCGGGAGAGTCTCCTCGCACCGTTGCGCAAGAAAAAGGCAGAGACGATACGTCCCGGGTGGCGCGCGGCGACTACATCGTGAACGGTATCGCGCATTGCGGGGACTGTCACACTCCACGTATGGCGAACGGAGAGCCCGATACGGACCATTGGCTGGCGGGGGCATCGGAGCCTTACTTGCCGGCTCGGCCCGAGCAGGATTGGCCAGTCTTGGCGCCTCGTCTGGCAGGCTCGCCGCCCGCCACCGATGCCCAGATGATCACCCTGTTGACCACTGGAATCTGGAGCAACGGACGACCGCTTCGCTCCCCGATGCCTCGTTTTCATATGACGACCGCGGACGCGGAAGCGGTCCTCGCATATTTGAAGTCCGTGAAGTGAAAGACAGGATAAGAATGGACGGGAACCCTCCACGAGCATGGACGGCGCTAACAATATTCGGAGCGGCGATCAATCGTCTGCCGCGCAAGAGCGGATGAGACACGAACTCTCCCCCTGGAAGTTGGGAGGACTAAGCTGGCAGGAGCTCGGCAAAAGACTCTGGCTCCAGATTCGCGAAGACGATGTCTCGGGCCGGGCGGCCGAGCTATCCTATTTTTTCTTTCTGGCGGTCTTCCCCCTGCTGTTTTTTTTGGTCTCCATGCTGGGATTTATTGCCCACGGCAACCCGCAATTCCAGCAACGCCTGATCTCCTACCTGGGAACGGTGATGCCCCCCGACGCAACCTCGTTGGTCGCCAGAACCTTGAGCCAACTCGTAAGACACACCAGCGGTTCAAAGCTGGCCCTGGGCCTGGTGGGCGCGTTATGGACCGCCTCCAGCGGCATGAATGCCATGATCGAGATGTGTAACATCACCTACGATGTGAAGGAAGCACGTCCTTATTGGAAGGCGCGGGGACTGGCGCTGATGCTCACCATCGCCACATCCATCCTGGTGATGGCGGCGCTGATTCTGATCCTTTATGGCCCGAATATTGCCGACGCCGTATTCGGCAATAATCCCTTGGTGGCTTGGCTGTGGAAGATCGGCCAATGGCCGGTAGCGATATTCTTTGTACTGGCCGCTTTCGCCCTCATCTATTACTTCGGCCCGGACGTGGAGCACGCCAGATGGCACTGGATCACTCCGGGTTCGGCGCTGGGACTGACGCTCTGGCTGTTAACCTCATTTGCCTTCCGGGCGTACTTGCATTTTTCGAACAGCTACAGCGCGACCTATGGCTCGCTGGGCGCTGTCATTATTCTGCTGGTGTGGTGCTATCTGACGGGAGCGGCGGTAATGATCGGCAGCGAGCTCAACTCGGAAATCGAACACGCCGCAGGCGAACGAGGCTTGGCGGAAGCCAAAGAACCCGGAGAGAAGAAAGCGGCGTGAGACGGCAGGAGTTGGAAGTTAGAAGTTAAGGCCACCTTATCTTCTGGCTTCAATCTTGGCCACAGCGTTGGCGAGCAGCGTGCCGGCGTCATTCACCGCGTCGTAGACGCCCAACTCGCTAAATGCCTGCTGATGCCGCTTGAGGGACTCCGCCAGATACTCCGCCAAACCCGAAAGGCCCTTGATCGCCGCTTGCGAGGCGCTGTTCAATGGAGCCAGCCGACTTTGGGGATCACGTTGATAGATGGGTCTCCCCGGAATAGTGGACGTCTCGGTACAACTTGTAGTCAGTTCGGATCGGCTCAATGGTAAGTTCGGCGCAGGCTGAGGCGCTGCCCTTAGCGAACAATCCCGGGGGGCTTGTTTCGCTCTCCTCAGAACTGCAAGTTCCATCGGGGAAATCATCATGTCTTGCCTCTGTGGGCCGGCAATGACCGTTGAGGCGCCCCTGACCTGGAGGCGTTTCAAAATATCCTTGCTGGCGCGCACGATTCGACTGCCGTGTAGCTGATCCTTTCGATGTACTCTGCTCCAGCAGGGTTGTCTTGCCGCGCGATTCCTGGAACTACGGCATCGGAATCGATCGCACCGGATTTTCCAGAGGAAGGAAGACAGAGAAGCAGGTTCCTGAGCGCCCGGGCCGCACCGAACTGGAAAGGCGCAAAGTCCCGCCATGCTGCCGCACAATCGTTCTCGAAATCCATAAACCGATGCCTGTGCCCTGATCGCCCTTGGTGGTGTAAAAGGCTTGAAAGAGCTGAGAACGGTGTTCGGGAGCGATTCCCGGACCATTGTCGACGATGGTCACCCGCACGCCCCGCACGCCAGTGTCCCAGCGTTGCGCCAGCCGCACGCGAAGGACCAGCTTGTCGCCGGTAGTGGCCAACGCATCCATGGCATTGACGATGAGATTGGAAAAGACTTGGCGCAGTTCCCCGGGCGACCCCACGACCGATCCTTCAAACTCATAGTGTCGTCGCACTTCAATCCCGAGAGTTTTGGTCTTGCGTTGGTAGAGGGTAAGCACGTTATCCAGAAGGCCGGTCAATGGCACCGACTCGCGCCGATCGGCAGTGCCGCGCTGCATGCCCAGCGTCAACCGCGTAATATCCGCGACGCGTTTGAGTTCCTCGTGGGCGGTGTCCACGTACTTACGCGCAGCCGCGTTGAGCTCCACCGTGTTGCGCAGCAGGTAGAGAATATTGCCGATGGCCTCGATGGGATTGTTAATCTCGTGAGCCACCGTGCTGGCCATACGACCGGCCAGGGCCAGCTTCTCGGCCCGGCGCAGGGCTTCTTCCGCATTCTTTTGTTCGCTGATATCTCGCGCGATGGTCGAAGCGCCCACCATGCGACCTTGGCCGTCGCAAATGGGTGAGATAGTTAGACCCACGTCTAGCCTGCGGCCATCTTTGGCGACACGGACGGTCTCGAAGTGGCGAATTCGCTCTCCGCGCTTAAGCCGGCCCAGGATATGAGTCACCTCGTCGGGACGGTCTGGCGGCAGGAGGGTAGCCACGGACTTGCCAATCATCTCCCGGCGCGTATAGCCATACATGACTTCGGCGGAGTGATTCCACGTGGTAACTATGCCGTCCAGGGTCTTGCTCAGTATGGCATCGGAGGAATCTTCGACAATGGCCGCCAACAAGGCTTGTAAGGTAGCGAGATCGGCGGGTCCTGCCGGCGCTTCGCCGGAAACCGGCGGAACGGTGCTGGCCTGTTGCGACAAAATCCGATCGAGAGTGGCGATCAGGGCCTCTGGACCTTCGGCCTTCCCGATGAAATGATCGGCGTATTTGAGCGCCTCTTCCAGGCTTGTCGTACCCGACAGGGAGACAATGGGAACATGGGGCTTTAGCCGCTTCATCGCAACCGCCATACCGGCCGCGGTCGCACGTCCTAACAGATGATCGGTTACGACCACATCGACATCATGCAATCGAAACAAGCTCATGCCTTCCTCGCCGGTATTACCGGCCAGCGCCTTGAAGCCGGCATTTTCCAAAACACACTTGCGCAGCATCAAGCCCGCTTGCTCGTCATCGATTAGCAGTACCGTGCAGTTCGCCCGCTCAACCGCCATAGTTGCTCTCTCCATGCATTGGTTCAAGCTTCACCCGTCGCTTGAAAGACGATTCCACCGGCCCGCCAGCGAAGGGGGAAACGCTGGCATATTGGCTGCGGGCTATTTGGGACACGCGGAGGTGCTTCCGCGTTTAGCCGCCATACGATAAGACCGAATACAGACCCAATACTCCTCAGATGCAATCTAAGCGCCCGCAGGTTGCATCACGGGAAAGCGATTGACTATCTGGCCGGTGTGGCCAGCATCGAAGGGACGAGACATTTTCGAGAGTAGGGCCACTATTATGGCTATGGTAGCGGAAGAGCAAACCCGAGGGAAACGCCAACCTAGCCCCGGCGCCGGCAACATCCACCACGCAGACTCAGAGTCACGGAGGAGACGGAGATTCCAGAAAGAATTTGCCCTTTTTTCTCCGTGTGCTCCGTGACTCTGTGTCTCCGTGGTGGGTGTTCACAGGGCGTGGCGCCATTGCAGGCGAACCTGTTTGGACTCCGCAACAATGCTGGCCTCAACGTCGCCCTTGAGAGCGCCCAGCAGAGCGCTGCCCACCAGTTGACGGCGCCATCCGCGCAGGAGCGCAATATTCGCCGTCTCGCCTAAGGTAATCAATAAGCGGAGATCCGTACGGCTGGCCAGCGTACCGGTCGAAATGGAGTGCTCCTGGGCAACCGAACGCAAGCAGAGGGAAAGAAAATCGACAGTCGAGTCCAGTGCCGAGGGAAAAGACTCTTCCCGCTGGATCGCCGGCGGCTCATTGTGCGCGCCGCGGCGTAGCGCTTCCAGAATCTCCGCCCCATACTTTTCCGCTTGCCAGGGACTGAATCCCCGCACTTCCCCGAGTTGCCGGACGGAGCTGCGAGGACGCATCGCCAACTCCACCAGCACCGGATCGATCATAATTTTACGAGCCGGCATGTTCAGGCGTCGCGCCGTCACTTCGCGCCAAGCAGCCACTTCCTGCAGCAAGCCCAGCGCCGTCGGGTTCAATCGTTCCGCACCCTTCAACCCTAAATACGCCTGGCGCTCATCCGAAGGGAGGAAGTTTTCCACCGCCTCCGACTGCCGGAACTCCTCTTCCGCCCAGGCCAGACGGCCTTTGGCCGTCAGGCGATCGCGGAGCATTTCATACAACCGTCCCAGAGAGCGGACGTCGTTGAGGGCGTATTCCACCTGACTGGCACTCAAGGGGCGACGAAGCCAATCGGTAAACGTATGCTCCTTTTCGAGATGTTCCCCGAGCGTGCTTTGCAGGAGAGAGCGCAGCGAGACCTGGTCCCCGTACCCTAAAAAGGCCGCGGCAACCTGCGTATCGAACAGCGGGGTCACCGGGTGGCCCAAGAGGCGATAGAAGATTTCCAGGTCCTGTTCGCCGGCATGGACGACTTTCACGACCTCGGGATCCACCAGCAAGGGAAGTAACCCGTTGAGATCGCGAACGGCTATGGGATCAATCAGGGCAACCTCGGCGCCTCCCGCGATCTGAATGGTGCCCAGCTCAGGATAGTAGCGCCCCTCGCGGGCAAATTCCGTATCGATGCACAGGACGCGGGCCTCGCGCAGCCGTTCACACAGCGCGGCCAGGCCCTCGCGCGATTGGATAACCTGCTGACCATTCTCCACGTACTCAACTCCAGATTTGGCGCTTGGATTCAGGCGGTAGCTCTTGTAGGTATTCTCCACTGCGATACAGGCTTTGAGCAATGAAAACCGGCGACGCCGGCAAGGAATTGGCAATAATCTCCCGGCAAACTTTCAGAGAAGCGGAGGCGCATGATACAAATAAATAATGACCAACCATCAATTAGAGCAGCGGTGCCTACAAGTAATCGAGGAGGCGTCGACCCGGATGAAGGCGGCTCCCAACGTCAAGATGCGGGAAAAGTGGCGAGTGATTCAGGAGACTTGGCAGGCATTACTGCTCAAAACACAGAGCCCGTCGGTCGAACCGCCCGAAGCGTAGCCTCAGGCCCATCCCGCCCGGTTCAAAGTGCCCAGAAGTCGTTCATACGCAGCTTCCAGAGCGGGCAGCAATTGGGAGCAGCGCGCCAGATCCCTCGCCGTCCCCGCTTCTTGCATGGCCAAGGCTAATTCGTGCAACGCTTCGGCCGAGAGGTTGGCCGCGGCGCCCTTCAAGGTATGGGCTTGCAAGCACACGCCTGCCCAATCCCCTTCCCGCACTCGCTCTCGCAAGCTGGCCAACATTGCGGGGGCATCCCGCAACACGAGGGTGGCAACCTCATGGGCCAGTTCCCGGTCTCCCAGCAGACGGTCCAGCAAGGATTCCTCATCGAAGACAACGGGCGCCGCCACCGGAGCGGAGATGGCGCTTTGCCTCTCGGTGGGGTCAGGAGACGACGCCAGCCATCGTCTTAAAAGCTCAGCCAGTCGCTTCGGGACAAGCGGTTTGGCGAGATAGTCATTCATGCCGGAGTCGAGGCAGCGCAGGCGGTCTTCGGCCATAGCATCCGCCGTCACAGCGATAATGGGGATGGCGGGGTTGCGCACTCCCGTAGCCACGAACCGTATCCTGCGCGTGGTCTCATAGCCGTCCATGTCGGGCATGTGGCAGTCCATCAGCACCGCGTCGTAGTCCTGTTGCTGAAGGTTTCGGATAGCGGCGGCTCCGCTCCCCACAATGTCGGTCTGGTACCCCACTTTGGCTAAGATCGCGGCAACGACTTTCTGATTCGCCAGGTTATCCTCGACCACGAGAATTCGCGGCGCGGAATGAAGGTCCGGGGCAACCTCCGGCGGCGCGCTCTCGCGAATGAAACCGGCCGCGGAGGCCGCTTCCGTCCCCACCGGCAAGGTCAAGGCACCGTACAAACGCGATTCCCAGATCGGCTTGCTGATTTGTCCGGCGAATCCCAGCTCTTTCAAGCAAGTCCAATCAATATGCCTCCCCAAGCGGGTCATCGCCAGAAGGCGCACCTTTCCCGGCCGTAAATCCGAAGGCATCAGGCCAGCCCAACCCTGGCCGTTGAGCCCGAGGAGATCCTCGTCCAATAACACGACCTGAAATGGCTCCGCGGTAAGTGTCGCCTGCCGGAGAAGGGCCAAGGCGGAGACGGGATCGCCCGTTTCCTGGCAGCGGCATTCCCACGATTCTAAAATCGAAGCCACCAGGGTTCGGCTTGTCGCATGACTATCGGCAACCAGCACCTTCAATCCACGCAAGTTGGCCGGCGAAACAGCTGCTTCGCCGGGCTCTCGCAGGCTCGGTGTTGCCAGGGCCGCGCCAATCTGCTCGCTTGATTTTTCGAAGGCAACGACCACGGAGAAGGTGGACCCCTCTCCCGGGTGGCTCTCAACCCGGAGTTGCCCGCCCATCAATTCGACGAGCTGCTTGGAAATGGCCAATCCCAGTCCAGTGCCCCCATAGTTTCTGGTAGTGGAGCAATCGGCTTGAACAAACGGCGCGAATACGGCGCTTATGCGATCCGCCGCAATGCCGATGCCGGTGTCGCTGATGGCGAAGCTCACGAGGACGGTTTGCTCGTCCGCCTTTTCAAGCGCCACCCGAACCGCGATTTCTCCTTCTTGGGTGAACTTGATAGCGTTTCCCAACAGGTTGACCAGCACCTGTTGCAAGCGGTTGGCATCGCCCCGCAGCCGGCAGGGGATGGAAGAGGCGATTTGGCAGGTCAACTCCAATCCCTTCTCATGAGCCTTGGGCGCCAGTAACTCCACCGCATTCTGTAAAGTAATACGCAGATCGAAATCCAGCTTCTCCAGGATTACCCGGTGAGCCTCGATACGCGAGAACTCGAGGATGTTCTCGATGATGACCATGAGACTCTCGGCGCCGGCACTGACGATTTCAGCGTACTGCCGTTGCTCCGGGGTTAGCTGGGTGTCCAAGAGCAGATCGGTCATGGCCACTACGCCGTTGATCGGAGTACGGATTTCGTGGCTCATGTTGGCCAGAAAGCGGCTCTTGGCTTGATTGGCGTCATCGGCGCCCTCGCGGGCCCGAATCAACTCCGCCTCAGCTTGCTTGCGCTCGGTAATATCGCGAAAAAACCACACGCGCCCGAGGAATAGGCCGCCTTCTTTCCCCAGGCTGGTGGAATAGCGTTCGAGAGTCCGGCCATCCTTTAGCTCAATTTCACAATGATCGTTGGCGCTGGGATCGTCATAAAGCGATTGAATTCGCTTCAAAAACAGTTCCGGGTCTTTCACCCGCTCGAGATTAGCCAACAAAAGCGGCTGATCCTGAACCGCTACCGGGATATTGAACGGATCTTCGGAAAGCTTGGTCCCGGAATATCCCCAGACTTCGAGAAACCTTTGGTTGTGCGATAGGACCGCGCCTTGGCCGTTCACGACAAGTATCCCGTCCAGCGAGACTTCGTGGATGGCTCGAATCAGGGAGATCTGGAATTGTTGCGCTTGCTCGGCCTGTTTACGCTCGGTGATATCCTCCACGTGGACCACAAAATATTGAGGCTTGCCTCCGGAGTCTTGTACGGTCGCGATCTTGATGCGCACCCACACGAAGGCCCCGCTCCAGTGGAGGTAGCGTTTCTCCCAGTCCGCGCATCCCGCCGGGTCCTCGAACAACTGATCCTTCATGCGCAGGGAGGACTCCAGATCCTCGGGGTGGGTCAACTTCGCCCATGTGCAGCCCAGCAACTCCTGCTCGGGATAGCCCAACATTTTGCAAAAGGCCGCGTTGACCTGAATGAAGTGGCCGTCCAGCGCGGTCACGCACAGCCCAAAGGGAGCATGTTCGAAGACCGCGCGAAAGCGGTCTTGCGTTTCGCGAAGTTTTCGTTCGGAGCCTAAACGATTGCCGATAAAGCGGGCTATGCCGGAAGCGCCTACGACCTTGCCCGCGGAATTCCGTATGGGCGAGATGGAGAGCGAGACGTCGATTCCGCGTCCATCCTTCCCTTGCAGGACCGTGTCAAAGGGGCTGATCGCGCCTCCTTCCTGAATGACTTCGAGGCACTGGCGCACTTCGGCGGAGCGGCCAGACGGCGCGAGAATCGCCACGCTTTTTCCGATGATTTCCTGACTGGAATAACCGAAGAGCGCTTGCGCCCCCTGGTTCCAACTAACCACGGTGCCGTCCAAGGTAACGCCATGAATCGCATCGTCGGAGGATTCGACGATCGAGGCCAACAAAGCCCGGGCTTGTTCGGTCGCTAACCGCTCCGAAATATCCCGAAGAATGACCGAGATGGCCGTAACTTCCCCGCCAGCATCTCGAACGGGGCACATGGAAACCGAAACGTGGAAACGCCGCCCGTCTTTGCGTAGCCCCAACCCCTCGTGTTGATAGTCAGCCTTGCCTTGCAATACCTGACCGGTAAGTTGCCGCAGTGCCGCACGCCGTTCGAGAGGAACCAGCATGGAGACGTGCTTCCCGATCATTTCGGCGGCGGAATAACCAAAAGCCGTCTCCGCGCCGCGGTTGCAAGTCAGGATGATACCGGCAGGGGTATAGGCGAAAATCGAATCCTCGGAACTCTCCACAATGGCGGCTAAGAATCGCTGCGCCTCGTCGCTCGCCCGCTGAATACCAATTTCCGGGAACATAACTCACCTCGAGCGCCTAGTCTCATTTTACCGACCTGCTCAGGTCTTTACTTCAGCGGAACAGGCTTAGGTTTTCCTTATCTATGAATATATGCATCGGCAGAGACATGGCAAGTTGCTATGCTGTTGTTAACGAGCAGATTGGGATGACAACCAGACCCGGAACAACTACCTTGCGCGCGCTGCTGCGGCTGGCACGACCTCACCGGAATCGTTTTCTGCTGGTCGCGGTGCTGGCGCTGCTCGGAACCGGCGCCGGCCTGCTGCAGCCCTTGATTTATCGCGTGGCCATCAACGATGTGGCCGGTTTGTTTGTGGATCGCCCCAGCGGGAGCAACGAAGGAAGAGCTGGGTTCTCCAGCCCGGAAAAGCGCAATTCGGGAACAACTTCCGCAGCAATCAAGCGCCACGAAGAAGAGCTGGAACGGCTGGGAAGAACCCGCCAGTCGCATCGCCGCGACTATGTGGCCCCGCGCACCCGCCAGCAGGCCTTGACCACGTTATTGTGGGCGGCTGGGTTATTGTTCCTGATCAGCGTGGTCGGGTATTTCCTATCGCTGGCCGCTGACTATCAGAGTTCGGTGGCGGCTTGCGATCTGGAAGCCACCTTAATCCAATCCACCTTCGGCCATGTCCTGCGCCTGCCGCTCTCCTTCTTCAATAAGCGTGCCAGTGGTGGGCTGGCGAAACGAATCGATCAATCCGACCAGGTGGCCCCGGTGGTATCGGCTTTCGCCCAGGAGATCGCTCCCGCTTGTTTGCGCATCATCGGGATCTGCGCCATTATGCTCACGCAGAGCTGGAGACTGACGCTGGCGGCGATGGCCATTTTGCCCCTCTATTTTCTGATCGCGCGCCATTCCGCGCGCCGGTTGGAATCCGGCATGGCCGAATATTACAAGATGTGGGAGAACGTTTCGGTCCGTATCCAGGATGCCTTGTCGGCCATAAAAACGGTCAAGCTCTCCGGCGCCGAACCGCGTGAGACACAGCGTCTGCGGGAATCCTCGCAAGTCGCCTACGAAGACTATCTGCAACGGGCTCGCCTCAGCAATCGCTACCTGTTTCTGCAGACCACCCTCAGCCATCTCAGCAAAGCCCTGGTCTTGGGCTACGGCGGTTGGATGGTGATGAATCGGATGCTCACTCCGGGCGATGTCGTCATGTTTGTGGCCTATCTGGACCAGCTCTACGATCCCATCGATTCGTTGAGCAGTCTGGCGGTCAGTCTCCAGCAGAATCTGGCTTCGTTAGCGCGCGCTGTGCGCTTGCTGGAGACCGGCAGCGAGGAGGCTGGAGGGGCGGAATTGCAGCCGGGCCCAGGACTAATCGAGTTCCGCAACGTCGGGTTCCAGTACGTGACCGGCCGCGAGGTCCTGCACGAGCTAAGCTTCGTATTGCAGCCGGGAAGCGTGACCGCACTGGTCGGACCCTCCGGGGCGGGAAAGACCACTCTGGCCGATTTGCTGCTGAAGCTATGGGAGCCCACCGTGGGAGAGATTCGCATCGACAGCCAACCGCTGGCCCAGCTCAACGCTTCTTCGGTTCGCCGCAGGGTAGGCATGGTCGCCGCCGATGGCGCCGTCTTCCGCGGCACCTTGGCCGACAATATCCGTTACGGACGTCCCCAGGCCACCGAGGAAGAGGTAACCAGCGCCGCATTGGCCGCGGGCTTGGGAAACACTTTGCGGCGTTTGCCCCAGGGACTGCGGACCGAAGTCGGAGAACGCGGTTTGGGCTTGTCCGTAGGAGAACGGCAACGACTGCAGATCGCGCGCATGCTGGTCGACCAGCCACGCATCCTGGTTTTGGATGAGGCCACGGCCAATCTCGATTACGCCACCGAAAATGAGGTCAAGCTGGCGCTCCGTCACTTGAGCCACCGACCCACCATCCTGCTGATCGCCCACCGCTATTCCATGGTGAAAGATGCGGATTGCGTGATTGTGCTGGATAACGGCCGCATTGTGGAACAGGGTGCGCCCGAACAACTGGCAGCGGCCGGCGGCTGGTTCGCCGCCCTAGCCCGGCAGTTCTCCGAGGAACAACTGAGCTCGCCCGCCTAAGGCGCAGAGGCCAATAGTTGAATTTCGCGATAATGTTGGCGCTTCAGGCTTGCAATACCGTATCGCCACTCTGGAGCGACTCGGTTTCGGCCGCCACCCGCCGGCAATCCTCCGCGAAATCCTCGACTTCCGCGACACGCCGCCGCAGTTCTATCTCGAATTGCTCGACGCGCCGCTTGATTTCGGCTTCGGCTTCGGGTGAAAACTCACGCATAAATAGGGTCGACTCTCAAAAACAGAATTACCGCTCTGGCTCAGCTCGGGAGAGGAGCATGAACATTATTTTAAAAGCATAATCCAGGGCGCGGAAGTCCCTTACGTGGTTCCAAGTGAAGAAGGAGTTAGGAGTTAGAAGTCACGCTCATTCAAAAGCACTTACGGCACGGCTGCCTGGGTGCGCGGCCTGGCAGCCCTTAATCTCCGGATTCTCCGTGGCCTCTGTGCCTCCGTGGTGGGTGTTATGCACGGCCGGAATACGAAACCCGCCGCAAGCCGCGCCCATAAATGACTCCTATATTGCTGATCAGCTATTTTTATTGGACACTCCGGAGCGGCCTGGGCTAACCTTTATTGCACTGACGAGTGCACTACTCTTTTTTTTAATTCAAATGTTTTGGGCGGCCTAGAGCGATCCCAAGTCAAGGAGATTAATGTCGAACGAACTGCGTAACTTCCTTACGCTCCCCTATGAGGAGCTCGAAGAACTTAATCTGGCAGCCAGGGAACAGCGCAAGAACCGCGTTGCCCCCGATAAGATCCGCGAAGAACGGCTCAAGTACCTGACAGACGAGAAGCGGGTCAAGGCGGTAACCGTGCTCTTCAGCGATCTCGAAGGCCGGCTGCACATGCTGGATTATGACAAAAAATTCCTGATCAAGAGCTGGGACAACCTCACTTTTGATGGTTCCTCCATCCGCGGCTTCACCGCGCAGAAGGAAAGCGATCTTCGTCTGGGTTTGGACTGGGGTTCGTTCTTCTGGGGTCCCTCCGATATCTTCGGCACCGGCAAGGTGCTGGTGTTTGGCGAAGTCATCGACAAGGGCGGAAAGCCGTATGCCGGCGATCTGCGCGGCGTACTGAAAGCTTATGCCAACCGGATGCACAAAGAGCAGGGCTATACGCTGAATGCCGCCAACGAAATCGAAGGCTTTGTGTTCAAGGGCCTCGATGCCGAGCGTAAGTATCATGAGACGGGCAAGTTCGAATATGTGAGTGAAGGTGGCTATTATCATTCCCTGCCCGGCGACCTGCTGCGTGGCTTCCTGGACACCACCGCCGAAGTACAGCGCGCGATGGGCTTCGAGAACGAAAAGGATCACGCCGAAGTAGCGCCCTCGCAATTCGAAATCAACTACTGCTATTCCGACGTAGTGAATGCCGCCGACCAGATCCAACTGTATAAGTTGATCTGCCGTCAAGTGGCGAACAATATGGGCCTGACGGCTTGCTTTTTGCCGAAACCGGTAGTGGGCGTCAACGGCAGCGGCATGCACACCAACGTTTCCGTGATGAAGGATGGCAAGAATCTGTTCTGGGATCCGCAAGGCGAAGAGAAGTTATCCAGCCTGGGATGGTCCTTTGTCGACCGCATTTTGACCCACGGCAACGATCTTTGCCTGGCCTTCAACGCCAGCGTCAATGCCTATCGCCGTTTGGACCCGCACTTTGAAGCGCCCAACCAGATCAAGGCCTCGGCCATTGATCGCGGTTCGATGATCCGCATTCCTATCGGCAATAGCCGCAGCATGCGCGTCGAAGTCCGCTCGGTGGGTCCGGATGCGAATCCTTACCTGACCATGCTGGCGGTATTTAAGACCGGTCTGGAAGGCCAGATCGCCAAGATCGACAATCTGCGCCAGGCTTCGCGCTACTTGCCCGATAACATCTACACCGCGATGGAAAATTTCGCCAAGGCGGAGTGGACCACTTGCTTGCTGGGCGAGGACGTAAAGGGCCGTTACTTGGATCTGAAACAGGCTTCCGCCGATCGTTGCCCGCGTTTGCTGGGCAGCCTGGTGAAACCGCCCGAGATCCAGTTCCACCACGACGTCTACAACCAGTGCCTCTGGAATTTGTTCTAAGAAATGTCCCTCTCTCGACGCCCCAGGCCAAAAACCTGGGGCGTTTTTTTGAGGCAAAATGCAGAACGCAGGAGTTAGGAGTTAGAAGTCTGGCTCCAGATTCTAACTCCTAACTCCTAGCTTCTAAATTCTGTGTTCTTGCTAATTTAGCGGGGAACTCTCAAAAGGAAGCTGCGGGAGTATTCGAGCACCGTATGGTTCGCGCTAAAGACGGCAAAGCGGGCTTCCAGTTTGCGCGACCGTACCGCGCTCCAGTCCAAGGGAATGGCCACCTCGGTGATGGGAACGCACTTGAGAATACGGCTGCTACTCATGCGAACCAATGGCCGCCTTCCGGAAGCGACCTTCGGGTCCCAGGCCAGAAAGACTACCTCCATGGGACCTTCCGGATTGCGGCATTGCACATCGATCATCGCCTGCTCCCCGTTCGCTGTGGGTTCGCTAAAGAAGACGACCATGGGCGGTGCTCCACCGGGCGGACTGCTGCCCTCCGGCCAGCGATCTTCGAAGACCCAATCAGCCTGAATCGATTGATCCCGTCCGGCGTGGTCGCGCTCCTCCCATCCCGGGTGAGAAGCGAGGTGGGGATGGAGGGAGTCCTGCCCCGGCAAAGCCTTCAGCAGATGATTCAAGGCGAAGAAGAATTCGGGGTTATAACCGGCGTGCGCCATCAGCAGCATGCCCTGGCGGTCCGCCTCCAGTTCCTGCTCACGGGAAAAGACTGCACCCGGACCCGCTTGCAGCGGATTCAACTCGGCGCTGACGGAAACGTCCTCTCGGACGCCAGGTAAAGCTTCGCCGCGATTTTGCTCCCCTTCCCATTGGCAATACCTTTTGAACCAATGCTGGCCGGCAATATGGGAAAGCTCGTGCGACAATACGGCCGCCCATAACCCCCGGCTATGGCCTAAGCGCATCGCCAGCGGCCGGGTGACCAACACCTCGCCGTCGGGAAACGAAAAGGCATTGACCTCCGTACTTTCCACCAAGTTCAGGCGCCAACGGAAGGGGAGATGCAAATCGGTGATGGTGGAATCGGTGATCAGCGTTTGAAACGTCTCCTCCGCTTCGGGAAAGGACGAATCGGGAGAAAACAGCTTAGCGGTGGCCAGCAACGCGTGGCGATACTCTTCGGCTTGCCTGATTTCGAAGCGGACAGCGGCTTTCGCGGAGGATTGGCAGATCGAGAGCTGCGCCGCTAAGGAAAGCGGCAACAGTAAACCCGGCATTACCCACAGGACAGCCAGTCGGACGATTCGGCCACTCACCATCTCTCCACCCCCGCGTCATGGAGAAGATTTTCACGGAAATGCAACTCTACGTTCACACTCCCGTAACAATTCTGTGCTTACGATGTTCTCGTTGTCCCGGTCTGTCAAGAGCCGAAATCCATGGCTGCACACTTTAGTCATATTGTCTTCGCCCCGCTCGGCGAAGCCAGGCGCAACGTTTTGTCATGATGCCGTCGATAGCCTTGGCGCGGCGGAAGGGTTTGTCTGGCCTGGAGCTTGTGGCTTATGGCTTGGTGCTTCGACTACGGCAGGAGCGGCAGTTCGTTCGTATCTTTCGGCGGGCTGGACTGTAAGTCATACCGATCAGCATCGAGCCACCAGACTTTGCGGTCGGGATAGTAATCGATTAGTTCGTTATTGCCGCTATAGCCCAGGTCGCGTGCCCACACTACCTTGGAATGATCCAGGTCAGCGGGGTTATAGACCCACTCTTCGTAGTAGTCGTGGCCGTCGCCATACTTGACCAGCACTAATTGCTTGCCCGGTTGAGCTTCCAACTGCTTCGCCATGGCCGCCCGTTTCTCGGCCCATACGCGCATGGGAGTCGGCGAGGCCAGGGAGAGCGCCGCCATCATGGCCAAAGCCAGCAAGGGCACGCCGATCAAAATGGGCAGGGCGAGGAAGCGGCGGCCTTGGCTGGCTTGGTATACGCGGCGTATCGACTCGGTGGCCAAAAACAAGGTAAGTGGGATAACCGGCGCGATGTAGTGGGTGCGGAAGCGAGCGCTCTCGGCCGCCACGCCCAACACGACTAAACCCGTGGTCATCAGCGCCAGGCGCTCCCAGCGTCCGGCAAGCAAACGCCACAGGAGCCAGCATTGCACCAATAAGGCGATCAGCAAACCGGCAACCAATACTTCGTTGGGCCGCGGCCAAAAGAGAAAGCGCCGCAAGGCGATCAGTTGCACCGCCGCGTAAGTTGCCAGTTGCAATCCTCGCAGATACCACGACTGGCCTTCGAGCAGAACCATCAGCAGGAGTGGGATTCCCAGAACCACCCCAAAGGCGAATTGCCAGAAGAAAAACAGCTTACTGGTGACAAAATCGAGCGCATGTTGCCGCGCCCAGTGAACTTCTTGCAGCGCGTCCACGCCGGAAGCTTGCATGGCCACCCCAATGGACTCCGGCATGGGCCGCAGGTGCTGAAAGAACAGCATCGGCGCGGGATTGTATTCCCTCTCGTAGGCCTGATAGGGCAGGGTGAGGAAATAGCGCGTAACTCGCTGATTGTACAGGGCCATCAGGACGCCAGAGGACGCAAGAATGACCAACAGGGCGGCAATTGCGGCCATTCCTTTCGAGCTGTAGCCACTCGAGCTGTAGCCACCGCGCCAAGGTTGGGAACGAAGGGCGGCCCCGTCTGACAATGCCGAGTCGGTGCCGCGCCGACCCATCAGCAGCATCAGGACGGCGGGAATCACAGTGATTAACCCCTCATATGGACGGCTATTAGCGAGAACCACTATACCCAGCGCCAAGACGATAGCATTCCGCTTTCGTGGCGCGGCATCCAGCAGACGGCGCCAAGCGCCGAAGAGCAACGCGCCGCCCGTGGCCGCCACCATTCCTCCCCAATAACTCTGCGACCAGTGGCCAAAGCAAGCAAGCTGACAAATTGCCAGCAACGATCCATAGAGCGCCCACACCGGGGGGAGCCAGGCCTGCAACATCCAGCAGAGCGCGGCGGCGAAGGCGGCGGAACTTAGCCAGACACCCGCCACAGGGCGCGAAAAGAGCCGTTGTCCCGCCGCCAGGAACAGGGCCTGCGCCGGCGGATATTTGGATTGATACGTGGGCCGCACCAGTACGTAAGGCGCTTCGAAGTGCTCGGGCAAAGGCGGCGGCGGATTGGTAATCCGGCCATGGGCAAAGGTATCGGCCTGTAATAAATAGCTGAATTCATCAAGAATCTCGGGGACGGGAGGCTTCCAGTGCGAAACCAAAGCATCGCCGGAAAATGCCAGACAGGCGACCAGACAGATTGACCAAGTGCGAAATCCGCGAACTTTATCGAACTCGCTGTTTGTCAGGCGCCAGGCGCCGAGCCTGCAAAGACCCAAGGCGCTGGCCGAAGTCATGAGCACTGCGGCGGCGATCAGCGTCCATAGTTGAACGGAATCAAGCTGGGAAACAGGCATTATGGGAAGTTTAAACCAGGGTTAGTGCCGGGGTGGAAGCGCTGGGCTTCAGCCCAGCGAAATGAGACATGAAGTATTGCGGGCTTTAGCCCTGGGGGTTGCCCCTCGCCGGGGCTAACCAGCGTGCGTGAAAACTCGCTTTCCGCCCCCTTCCATGGTGTCATCCAGAGCGAGGCCCGCAGGGCCGACCTATGTATTCTTTGCGTGACCCCATGCATTGTGCTCGCGCACGAAACTGCATAGGTGCTTCGACTCCGCGCCTCCGGCGCTCGCTCAGCATGACACACCTCGTTGGTTTGAAGGATGCGTTCTCACGCACGCTCTAAAGGCCTATAACCAACGTTTGTGCTTACCTCGCAGCGCCAGCGCCCGTTATGCCATATATGCGGCTTTACCCCTAAGTAAAACAAGTAACTCCCTTAAGGCAGTTCTAGCGTATAACGCCCACGAGCTCTAGTGGCTCCACCGGATATCACGATCGGACCGACACAGTTAATCTGCCTCCACGTTAGAAAACATTTCCCCCATGGAGGCAGAATGAGGAATTTTATTTGCTCGACCCTCATCGTAGTTTTTGCGGCCGCGGTATGCGTCGCCCAGGTTCCCACCAGTAATCACGTGTACTTTCTCGTGGAAGAGAATGAGCCCTATACCAGCGTCATCGGCAACAGCAGCTTGCCCTACATTAACGGTCTCGCCCAGAAGTATGGTTTGGCCACCAGCTATTACGGCAATACCCACCCGTCGATCGGCAATTACTTCATGATGACGACCGGGCAGATCTATACCAATGACGACTCCTATTTGGGACCGCTGCCCAGCAGCGTGGATAATATCGTGCGCCGCCTGATGACGGCGGGTAAAACCTGGAAGTCCTATGCCGAAGGCGTGCCTTATGCCGGATATCTGGGCGGCAACACGCTCAGCAATGGAGACTACTACAAGCGCCATGATCCCTTTTCCTATTTCAGCGATGTGGCCAACAGCAGCACCGAGAAAATGAACCTGGTCGACACGAACCAACTGGTTACCGACTTGGCCAACAACCAGTCGCCCAATTTATCGTTCATCGTGCCCAACGGCATGGATGATGCCCACGACGGGACGCCCCAGGCTATGGATAACTGGCTGAGCCAGTATGTGCCCAAGATTCTTGCCAGCAAGGGATTCCAGGAAGACGGCATTCTGTTCATCACCTTCGATGAATCGGTCGATACCGATACCACTCATGGTGGCGGCCATATTATGACGATTGTCATCAGCCCGAAAGGCAAGGCGGGCTACAAGAGCACTACCCTTTATCAGCACCAGAGCCTATTGAAGTCGATGCTTCTGGCGCTGAGTCTGCCGACCGATCTGTTAGCCGCCAGCACCGCGCCGGATATGGGCGAATTCTTTGGCGCCAGCACTGCTCCCGCACCGACGCCAACTCCAACGCCCACCCCGACTCCGAAGCCCACTCCGACGCCCATTCCTACCCCGACTCCGAAGCCCACGCCCACATCGGCCCCGACCACGGGCGCCGGTGTCACCATTACCGCTCCGGCCAACGGTGCAACCAGCGGTTCCCCCGTCACGGTTGTGGCTTCCGCCACCGCATCTTCGGGAAAAACCATCATGACCATGCGCTGCTACGTGGACGGCGTGAGCGCCTATACGGTCTCGGCCAATCACATCAACTACAGTCTGGCCATGACCGCCGGAACGCACCACCTGATCATCAACGCCTGGGATAACACCGGAGCCGTTTACGTCTCGGGCAGCACGACGATTACCGTAGGCAGCGCCAGCGCTCCCGCGCCTACCCCAACGCCGACTCCCGCCCCGATTACGGGCGCCGGCGTCACCATTACCGCTCCCGTAACGGGAGCGACCAGCGGTTCCCCCGTCACGGTGGTGGCCTCCGCCGCCGCGCCTGCGGGAAGAACCATCTCCACCATGCGCTGTTACGTGGACGGCATAAGCGCCTATACGGTATCGGCCAACCACATAAAGTACAGTCTGGCCATGTCCGCCGGAACGCACCACCTGATCATCAACGCCTGGGATAACACCGGAGCCGTTTACGTCTCGGGCAGTACGACGATTACGGTCGGTGGCGCCAGCAGCGGCGCCCCAGTACCGACACCGACCCCAACTCCAACCCCAGCCCCGGTGGCGCCCAGCGGAAGTTTCGATACTTATCCTTCGACGGCCCTGGTTACGAGCCACATGGAAGACGATACGTGGAATTCCTGCAACTGCGGCGGGACGGGCAGCAATCCATCTTCGGAGACTCTGTCCAAGGCCAATAGCGAGGCAACTTTCAAAATCACCGGCAACGGTGGCGGGGTCTCCGGTTGGCTCTGGTACAGCGCCTTCGGCAGCGCCGATGCCAATAACTGGATCATGGATTACGATGTGACGCCAAGCACGAATCTAGCTACCGCCGCCGCGCTGGAATTCGACGGCAATCAGACCGGCAGCCGCGGCAACTTCGTCTTCGGCACGGAATGCAACTTTGGCTATAACCCCAGCCGGAAAACGGTATGGCGCTTCTGGACGACGTCGGGAGGCGAGACCTGGGGAACCACCACTTATGCCTGCCCGATTACGCAGGCAAACCACACCTACCATGTGCAGATGCACTTCATCGCCTCTTCCGGCACTTATGAAGTAGCCCATGTGAAAGTTACCGATACCACCACCGGAACAGTGGTTCAGAACGATCAGAACCTGGGCGTCTTTAATTCGGTCGGCTCCGACAGCGGCCACGGGAATTCTCTCGATGTGCAAGAGGACGTTCCCGGCAGCGCCAGCCTGGCCGCCAGCTATCAGAACATAACGCTGGTACGCTGGTAGGACGATAGAAACGCAAAACTCCAACGCCGCGCCCCACACGGGCGCGGCGTTGGAGTTGAACATTTGCAAATGGCTCCGGGCACCTGAACGCACACGAGAGGTTGGGGAATACAGGGGTGGAAGCGTCGGGCTTCAGCCCGACGAACTGAGGGCTCGCCTAGCTTGGGCCTTTAGGCCCGGTGACGCAACCTCCCGAAACGGTTCGGAACAGCATACGCCGGGCCTAAAGGCAGGCCTAAAGGCCCGTTTGAAGCGAACGTCCGATCACCGGGCTAAAGCCCGGTGCTTCCACCCTTATGTATGCCCAAACCCCGACTTCAAAATACACAGGCTGTAGCGCCGCGCCCCTTTACGGGGCGCGGCGGTTTTTTATTGGACCGTTAAGTTAGCGACCTTCACGTGGTGGTCGTCCGCCCCGCCCACGCCGGTAACGATCACCTCGTAGGGGCCGGTTGGGGTGCCGCCCGTTCCCGCCGTGGTCGTAATCTGCAGATTCGAGGAATTCGAGGCGCTTCCAGGCGTTACCACGGACGGGGAGAATAAGCAGGTTGCTCCCACCGGCAATCCCGAGGTGCAAGCTAGCGTGACCGCGGCGTTATAGGCGCCGTCCACCGCAGCTACGGTGATACCGTAGGTGGCCGAAGCTCCGGCCGTAACTGTGGCACTTGTGGGAGAGAGCGCCAGAGAAAAGTCCGTCCCCGTACCTCCCAACTGCACATTGAACTTAGTGATATTAATCGCGGTATCGTAAACCACGAGTGCCCCGCCTTGCGTGTCCAAGCTCAAGGGAGTAAAGGTGATGGCAAAGGTACAATTCGCGCCCGCGGCCAATACGGCTCCGCAGTTATTGGTCTGGCTGAAATGTCCGCTGGTACTGACCCGGCTCAGGGTCATGGCCGCATCGCCGCTATTGGTCAACGTAACGGGCTGAGACGCGCTGGGGGTTCCTAACGCCTGAGCTCCAAAATCAATCGAAGCAGGAGAAATGCCGGCTATTCCGTCAATTCCGGTACCGGTCAGAGCTACGGCCGAAGGAGCTTGCGGAGCGTCGCTGAGCAGGGTCAAAGTCCCGGTAACCGTGCCGCGAGCCACGGGCAGGAAGGAAATGGCAATCGTGCAACTTCCGCCAGCGGATAGCTCGTGCGGACAGCGGTTGGACAACACGAAGTCTCCGCTCACCCGGAAGTTGGTAATGAAAAGCGGAGCCGTGCCGTTATTTTTCAAGGTAGCGTTCTGGCTGACACTGGTGGCGCCCACCCGCTGATTGGCGAAGGTCAGGGACGGGGTAGTAAACACCGCGCCGGGAACCGTGCCGGTCCCGGACAACGGCACCGGCAAAGGAGCTGGAACGCTATTGCTGTTGAGCGTCAAGAAACCATCCACGGAACCGGAGCTCAGCGGGGTAAAAGTCACTCCAACAGCACATTTGGCTCCCGCCGCCAAAGACGTGCCGCAGTTATTGCTTTGGGAAAATCCCGGGCCGGCCACAATACCGGAGATCAGCAGGGGTGCGCTTCCGATATTGGTAAGCGCCATCCCCTCGGTTTTGCCGATGGTATCCACGGGAGCGCTGCCAAAACTGAGCGAGGTAAGAGAGAACGTGGCGACCGCTCCTAATCCCGTGCCGGTCAGCGACACGGCGGGAATCGGCGATCCGCCATAACGGCTAACCGTCAGCGTCCCCGTACGAGGGCCATTTTCGGTCGGAGTAAAGGTTACATTGATGGTACAACTCGCCCCCGCAAGCAGAGAGGCTCCGCAGTTGTTGCTCTGGCTGAAGTCGCCGCTGGAGGAAACGACAATATCCAAAAGCGTTATTCCCAGAGGGTTCGTCAACGTGACCGATTGCGCCGCACTGGCGGTGTTCACCGTCTGACTGCTGAATACCAGCGCCGCGGGAGCCATGGCGGGCTGAATCGAACTCCACGCATTCACCAGGTTTGCAACATTGACCGAACCCAGGCCGGTAGCCAGATCGTAGCCGGCCGTGGCATTGTAGCCGCTCAAAACTCCGTAGGCGCCCTCCGTGGTGGCCAAACAATTGGGAGTGCCGCCGGCACAGGGCACCGCGTTGGCGCCTGTAGTCACATCGTTGAAAAGACAGGTACTGGATACGCTGCCGCCGTTCGAGCTATTGCAGACATTCAGATCCCCCCAAGCAGTCAGATTGCCGTGATTTGGGCTGCCAACGCTGCCGTACTCACTAGCCGCGAGTTGGTAGAGAACATAGTTAGCCTGTCCCTGGCGCGAACCGGTCTTCTGATTGACCAAGGCCATGATCCCGGCAAAAGCGGGAGCGGAAAACGATGTTCCCCCGGCAAGTGCAAAGCCGCCCGCATATTGGTAAACATAGGCATCATGATCCGCCGCGCTGAAGGAGACGTCGGGCAGATCGCGCACGCCGTCATTGGGAATTCCGTATACTCCGCTCTGCCACGAGGGCTTGGGCCAACCTGCCAGACAATTCTTCGACTCATCCAGGGTGGCGCAATTGCTGGCTCCGCCGGAACCCGCCCATAAACTCGCATCCGCTAAACCGCAAACATCTGGAGAACAGCTCTCGTTCCACACTTCTTCGGCGATATACCCGATCGCCGATGTGTACGGCAAGGGAATAGAACCCGCGGAGCTGTACCAACTGGCACTTTCGTCATAAAACTCGTTGCCGCCCACAGCCACGTTATAGGGACTAGAGGCAACTCCACTGACGGTCAGACCTTCCAGGGCCACAGGATTGCCGAGGTCGCAAAAGTCAGAGCCGCTATCGCCCGCAGCCACCGAAACGGTTATACCGAGGGCCGCCGCTTGCTCCCAGAGTCCCGCCCAAAACTGATTTTCCGTAGTCCCTTGCTGCGACTCACAAAGGCCATAGCTATCGCTGATCACATCGGCAGCATTGTTATCCACGATATATTGGGCAGACAGATTCAACCCTTCGGTCGTGCCCGGCGGAGTAGCCGTAACCACCAGTTTGATGGTGGCGTCAGGCGCCAGCGCCCCCGCCCACTCAACGTCCACCGTACTCTCCGCATCGTCCCCATATTCACTATAGATTCCGGGATCGGGACCATTGTTAATTACCACAAAGTTGTTGGGGTAGCCCGGCAGGTAGGTGGACCAAAAGGTCGAGATATCGCTCGCCAGAATGTCGCTTTGGCTGACAATGCCTATGGTTACGCCAGCGCCGGTGATCCCGGAATTGATCACTGGCGTGACGTTGTAAATCGTCCAAAAATCACCGGGCGCCAGATAACGGCTGCCATCGCTATCATCGTATTGCGGCGAACTGGCCGCCGACGGCTTCAGGGGATGAACCGCGGGATGCTGGAAAAAATTATTCAACGAAGCGACCCCGGCCACCACTGGAGCCAAAGCCGAGGGAATCTTGGGATCGCTGGCGTTAGCCAGATGCGGGTTGCCGTTGACCAGGTACCGATGGATCTCGGTATGGAAGGTCTCGCGTACTTGAGCATGTATGCCCGAGAATTCAATCACATTGCGGGCCGCAGCCACGCGATTGACGGAAAATCCGTGCGCGCTGAGCCATTGTGAAACTTTTTGGATATCCTCGGAGGCCGGACCATACTGTTCGCCGAGCTGTTGCGGGGTCAGCCACTGATGAAATTGCGCCGAGCCGGGATTGTGCTGGGCTTCGATCAACTGCCGTAAGGCGGCTTCCCTCTCCGGAGCGCGCTTGAGCACCAAAAGCAGACGATCCAGGGGCAAGTCCCCGGGCGCTATGCCTTGATCGAACTCGGGCCGTGCCAGCGGATGGGTATTGCCCGCCACAGTCACCAGCCGGGTTTCGTCGACCGGCCCGGTGATCAACGGCACACTCTGCGCCTGCGCCGGCCGCCCCGCGAGCGCCGGCAGCAAAAAACCCAAAATCAATATTAACGACCAGAGCCGGTTCATGGCGCGCACCACAACCATGCGGCAGATACCCAGCGAATTAGGCATCGCAACTTTTTCCTTCGTCAGCTTTAACTGCTACCGCGGATTCAACTGGAAGCGGGGGTACACGTCTCGCGCCGTTCGGCGATCCAAGTGGCGAGCGCCGCGCGGGTCTCGGGGGAAAGATCAAAGATGTGTATCCCCGCATGTCCCCAACTATCCATCCAGGAGATTTCTCCCTTGGCTCGAATTTTGTGCTCGACGCCGGACAATTCGAAACTTACTTCCAAGACTTCGCGAAAAGGCAAGGGGACGGGCAGGCGGACGCCCATGCCGTCATGGCCCAGATCGGTGGAAGTAGCCACATATTGGGCCGGGCCCAGCATGATGGTCACCGGCACGCGAAGAGGCACACGAATCTGTTCGCGCTTCTCGTTAAACAGCGCGTCATAGTGCGCTTGCACGGCGCCCTGAAGATCGCCCGCCTGCAACGGCCGGCTGAGCATGACAGTGCCGTCGGCGAGAGGGATGGCGGCTTTCTCGGAATCGGCCACAATCACGGTAAGCAAGGCGGTTCGGCTGTTCGCCAGGAAAGCGAGCAAGTCGGCGCTTTCGGCTTCCTCGGTGAGTTCGAAGACCACTACATCGATGCGCTCGCCGCATAACATTGCCATGGCCGCATAGGGGGATTCGGCCCGTTTGACGCTTCCGCCCATTTCCGTCAATTCGTTCAGGTGCGCGGACAACTGGTCGTTGGGAGCGACGACTAAGGCAACGAAACTGCGAGCAGGTGACATAGGCAATACCACGCTACAACATCTATGCATTAAAGTATCGCGGTTTTGGGGCAAAATAAAGGCCAAACGCCGCCACCCGGCCGCGAGCGGCACTCGCGATAGCGCCCAAACCGCCGCTTCGCGAAGTACTCCCATTCGTATTATCGACTATTCCGAGGAAAACTTTAGGGGGAAGTCGCGAGACACGAGTCACGAGTCACGAGTTCCGCACACGCGTCTCGCGACTCGTGTCTCGCGACTTCCTTATTGTCCCAATATCCAGCTCGCGATTTTATCCATCGCCCGGGGGGACATGGTCTCTTCAATTTCCCCGTATTCGCTGGGAAGCCCGGTTTTAGCGGTTTGGAAGAGGTGATTGAGGCCGGGAAGTTCGTCCACCTCGAAGTGTTGGTTACCAGCCGCTTCGAGGGCCTTGCGAATGGCGGGGAGGTTCTGGTCAGGAGGCACCTGCATGTCCTTTTCCCCATTGAGCACCAGCACCGGACAGGTAAGCTTGCGCAAAGCCACCGCCGGATCGTATGCGATAAAGAAACGAATCCATGGCGAGTCGAGGGTTTTGACCGAATCCTCAATCCGCCCTTCCGGAACCTCACCGGCCAACGATTCCCGCAACTCCTTGTCCAGTACAGTGGCATCCTTCTGGTGCTCGATCAGGGAAAAAAGCTTGCGCTTGTTTGCGGCATTGGTAGCGGCTTGCTCGTGGCTCATCCCGCTGGCCTCGGAGATCAAGCGTCCTTGCTCGACGATGATCTCATCGCCCCGCACGCCGGGACCGGCCATCAGGACCAGGAAGGCCACCTTGGGATTGCGGACGGCCACCATGGGAGCGATCTCTCCGCCTTCGCTATGCCCCACCAAGCCCAGTTTGCGGCGATTCACTTCCGGGCGGGTGGCCAGATATTCGAGTCCGGCCTCGGCATCGGTGGCGAAATCGGCGGTGGTCGCCAACGTCAGATCACCGCCCGACTTGCCGATGCCGCGTTTGTCGGCGCGCAATACGACAATTCCCTGGCGCGTGAGATAGTCCGCCAGCACCAGAAAGGGCCGGTGCCCCACCAGACTTTCGTTCCGATCATTGGGTCCTGAACCGGCAATCAGCAATACCGAGGGAAAGGGACCTTCCCCCGGCGGAATGGTCAGCGTGGCGGCAAGTTTGATTCCAGCCGCCGGATTGTCATAACGGACTTCCTCTTCGCGATAGGGGAACGGTCTGATGGGATTCTGTGGCCGCCGCCGCTCCAGTTCCGACGCATTCTTCACGCGCTTAAGGACTAGAGGAAGCGTGCCACCACTCTGGGTCCAGGTTCCCGTAATTCCCTGCCGATCGTCATCGATCTTGCCTTCGAACCTCCCTCCCAGTTGTTTCATTTCCAGCGTAAGGGAGGAGCCGTTCCTCGTGACAGAAGTGACGGGCATCCCCATCGCGCCCTGATCGGGACTATCGACTGTCGCCGTAAGCCCGTCCGCCGTATTGGTCAGATGAAAGACGATACGCAGTTTGACGCCTCCAGCATCGGGGCTCCCCATCCATGCGCCATCAATGTCGGAAGGAGGCGCGGGTTTATGTTCCGTCTTGAGCGGCACGGTTGCGCGCGTGAAATCAAGCGGCAGCGGCGCGCCCTGCGTCCAGGTGCCGTGGATCGAGCTGCCCTCAGGGTTGACCACCCCGGCGTACGAGCCGTGGACCGCTTCGACGGCAAAATTCAGCTTCGTGGCGTCCAGCGAAATGGATGAGACGGGAATTCCGCTGGCTCCTTGATCGAGGCTGTCCATGGTTGCGGTTAAACCGCCTTTATCGTTCTTGGTGATGTGCAATCCCAGGCGCAGTTCCACCGGGCCGGCCTTTAGTGTTCCCTGCCAGTCTCCCACAATGTTCTGGGCCTGCATGCCGCAGGCTGCGGCCAGGATGAATGCGAGAAAAATAGATTTCTTCATAGGAATATAGGCAGCATATTACGCCATGTCCTCCAGTGGCTTTTGCAGGTCTTCGAAACGATACCCAATGTCGCGAATGGTATGAATAAAGCGCGGATGGCGCGGATCGGCCTCAATTTTAGAGCGCAAGGTGGTCACGCAGCGATCGACGCTACGTTCTGTCACCATGACGGAATGTCCCCAAACCGCGTCGAGAATATCATTGCGCGCCAACGCGCGACCGCAACGATTTACGAAGTGCTCCAGCAAACCAAATTCTTTACTGGTAAGGACTACTTCCCTGTCATGGCAAAAAAGCTTGCGGGCGGCGGTGTCGATGACGAAGTCGCCGAACCGATGAGGTGCGAGAGGCTTCAACTGCCGGCGGCGCAGAAAAGCGTTGGCGCGGGCCAATAATTCGCGAATATGGAAGGGTTTGGTGACGTAATCGTCGGCTCCCAGATTGAGGCCCAAAATGATGTCCTCTTCCTGTCCCTTGGCGGTGAGCATGATGATCGGCGTAGCAATGCCGTGCTCGCGCACCACCCGGCAAATCTCGTAGCCGTTTACCTTGGGCAGCATGATGTCCAGGAGGATCAGATCGTACTCGCCGGCCAATACGGCATTCAAGCCGGCCTCCCCGTCAGACGCCACGGCGACGGCACAACCGCGCGCGGTAAAGTTGTCCCGCAACCCCCGCAGCAGGGCGGCGTCATCTTCCACAATGAGAATGCGGCTGCCCTTCACGATATCGCCCTCAGCGTCACCAGGAATGTGCTTCCCTTTCCCTGTTCACTGGTCACCCGCACGGTGCCTCCTTGCGATTCCACCAGAAAGCGGACGATTGCCAACCCCAAACCGCAACCGCCGCCACTCCGCGACAGACGCTGGTCCACCTGATAGAACTTGCGAAAGATCCTCTGCTGCTCGCCGGGGGCAATGCCGACACCATTATCGCGCACTTCAAACGCCACGCCGCCCGCGTCCGCGTAGGCCCGCAAGCGGATGAGTTTTTCCGGCGGAGTATATTTATAGGCATTATCCAGCAGATTCACCAGGGCAATGACCAGGGCATTTTGGTCGACACGAATCTCGGGAAGCGCCGGCGCCACTTCCACGCTCAATTCGCAACCCGAATGCTGGAACCGTTCCCCGGCGCCTTGCACCGCGGCTTGCACGACGTCGTCCACCCGCACCGAGGTAAATTCGAAGTTGTACTTATTCCTCTCCATGCGGGAAAAAGTCAGGAAGTTGGAGATCAGGCCGCTCAGACGGGCATTCTCCTGCGCCACCAAAACCAGGTACTCGCGAGTCTTCCCCGGATCGAGGACGGCATCGTCAAGCAGCGTATCAATCAGCAATCGCATGGAAGCGAGCGGGGTTTTGAGTTCGTGCGAGACGGTGGCGACCAGGTCGGATTTGATCCCGGCAAGCCGCAAGCTGCGCCGCATGGTGCGGGCGGCCAGAATAGCCAAAACCATGACGGCGGAGATAATCAGCGCCCCAATCCAGAGATACAACGCAGACTGGCGGTTCACCGCTTCGGCAAACGGATCGTTGCCGGCGGGAGTCAAGGAAAGCTGCCAACCGGGCAAGCGATTCCCTATCGGCATCATGGGAATGGCCGTCGGCGGTTTCGACAGGGTTCCAGGAGGCGAAATCGAAAGGCGCACACTGGACGACAGCTTCTGGCGTTTCAGAAATTCGCGCATGTCCGCCAGTACCCTCTGGGTGCTAAACAGCGCTACTACCCTACCCGTATTGGAGCCATACTCCCACATATCGGGAAGGGCGCTGGCGCTCAGGCCGGCTGGCACCCGCGGCCTCGGTTCGGCTTCCAGCAGGCGCGCCGTCATCTCCTCGGCCGGCAGAGTCGGAAAATCGGTCAGCGTCGAAGGCAACGCAAGCCCCCGCATTTCCTTCATGAGGAACAAACGCTGACTGGAGGGCATGGCGGGATTCGTGTAGTCCAGCAATAGATTCCGCAGACGATTGGCCGCCATCCGGCAATTGTCCGGCGGACGGCACAACTGCACGGCCATCAGGAGAACATCGCCGGCAATGAAGCGGCCTTGCGGATCCGTAGCATGGAGCAGGACCTCGCTCCGCGCAAAACGTTCCATGACGAGATTAGCCGCGCTCCGCGGTTGACCGGATTGAACCAGGCAACGTGCTTCCGCTTGTACGGCCCGCGCCACCAGCGCGGGACTTGCGGCGGACTCGGCCAAACGATGATAGGCCAAGGCGGCGGCGGTGGGATCGGAGGTCTCCAACCGCTGCGCTTGCCGCCAGCCAATTGGCAGGGCCTCCGGGTCGACAGCCGGAACACGCACCGGCGAGGGATAGACGGGCGAACCGGCCGTGTCCAGGATGACCACGCCATCGGCCAATCCTCCGGAGGTAATCCGTTCGAAGGCCACGGCAGTCGGGCCGGCCGCATCCAGAGCGGCGGCCTTGGCCGCCCATTCGGATTCCAGCCGCTCGCGGGTAAGCGTCAATTGCGTGTCGTAGGCCTCGACCAGTTTTTGCCGCACCAGCAGACGTTCGCTGTGCAGCGATCGGCTGATCAGCCAGAGCACGCAGATCGTGGGCAGCAGCACGGCACAAAGCAGCAATAGCACGGGCCAACCTTCGCGGAAGTGGCCCGTGCCGAGAATGTGCCTGCGTGCCCGCATCGTCATTGAATCTACAGACGAGATATTACCGAATTGTTACGGCAAGAGCTCCTTTTTCTTCCGAAACATGGGCATGCGGACTTCGGACCTTCTGCCCCTGGGTCGGTGGTTTCGCCGCCGGTCGTCCCGGCTCGGCCGGGACGACCGGATGGGTGGAAGCACCGGCCTTTAGGCCGGTGAATTTAGGACGCAAAAATGGCGGCTTTAGCCGCGGGCGGCCGGGCCTAAAGGCCCAACTTTTAAGGACCTTCGGTTCGTCGGGCTAAAGCCCGACGCTTCCACCGGTTGTAAAACAGGAGTTTGGACAGATTACGAACACGTGATTTCCCTGCGGGAAATGTAGAAAACGAATCATGCTTCACATCTTCGCAGTGCTACCCTTGTACCGCCTCGGCAACCGAAGCAATATTCAGGTTCGTCGAGCCCACCAGTTTGAGTTTGGGCTCGCACTCGATGGCGTCCAGCAATTCATGCGCGATCCGGCCATCCACAGCGGCCGCTTTCTCTAACTCCAGGGGATAGCGGATGACGATTTCGATTCCCGTCTGCGTCAAACGTAACCTGCTGCTGGGGGCCAGCGACCGCACCGTCACCGAGTTAATCGCCTTTTCCATCCGCTGACGCTGCCCTTCCATTTCATCCTGGTATTCCAGCAACGCCGTGGTAACGGCGCCCATCAACCGCTCTTCCACCATCTGGACATCGGCCTCCGGCTCCAGCAGCAAGGTGATTTCGTGCCAGACGAAGCTGGTGCCGGGAATCTGGCGGAAGATTCCGCCCGCCGCCTGAAACACCGCCGCATTGGAAAAGGCCACGACACGCCCGGTCGGTTGCGCATCGACGGCGCCACTGCCCATTTCCATCACATGCAAGCGCACTAAACCAATCTCCACCACTTCCCCGCTGACCCCGGCTATCTGCACGCGGTCGCCTACGCGGACGCCGTACTTGCCGATGAGGAAGAAGTAGCCCACCACCGAGAGAATTACGCTTTGCAGAGCAAGGGCGATTCCGGCCGTCATCAGGCCGGCAAAAGTAGCCAGCGAGCTCAACTCGGTGGCGAAGGCAAACACCAGAATCACGGCGGTCAGAAACCAGCAGGCGATGCGCCGGAACAAAAGCAACTGATGACGGCGCTGCGACTCCTGTACATAGCGAAAGATGGCCTTGCGCCACAACTCCGCGCCGCCAAACACCAACGCTAAGACAACCCCCAACAGCGCCAGGCGAAGCAGCAGACTTTTCAATTCGCTGGTGTATTGGGTCTTGACGGCGGTGTGCCAACTGGCCAGGCTACGGCCATAGAGATCGAGCAGAATGCGCTGTTTGGCCAAAGGCAGTACGGCCGCCGCTTGTTGTTTAAACTGCAACGTAAGCGCATCAATCTGACTCTTTTGTTGCGTGAGTACCGCCGGGTCTGTGGAATCGGGCTCATTGCCCAGCGCATCTCCGCGTTGGGCAATGGCCTTGAGATTGGCGGACAGAGGAGTGCGGAGGCTCTGCGCGGCCTCGGCAAAATCCGCGGTGATGCGAATGCTCTCGTTCAGTGCGCTCGCTTTGCGGGAGAGGGCAAACAAATCCGTGGTCAGGGACAAAAGTCCGCCCGGCTCGGGCCGAACGGATAATTCGGAGAGCGAAAGAGAGCGGGAGCGATCGGCCCCGGCGGCATTCCCGGGTTCCGCGTCCTTCGCCCCAACGGCAGGCAGCGTCTTTTCCAACTCTTCGATTTGTGCCCTTACGCCGCTGGCGCCGGAGCCGGTGGCGTTGGCTCCGCCGACGAATTCCAGCATATTGCGCATCACGTCGCGGCGAGTTACCGCCAAATCCAGTTCGCTTTGCGTCTCGGCAATGGTGGACTGCAACGACTCTCGCCGTTTCCCGGTGGCGGAATCAAACTTGGGACGTAACGAATCCAGCTCCGCCTGCAGATTTTTTACCTGCTTTTCCGCTTTGTCGGCCAGATCCAGCAACGAACTGTAAGGCGAGGCGGCGGCGCCCTGCTGCCCCGAGGCTCCGGCCGCGTCTTTCGAGTCGGCCAGTAATTCCACATCGGCGCGGGCGAAATCGAAAGAGAGCCGCACAATCTGACTGGCCAGACGGCGATTATCCTCCAGAAAGCTCAAATCCGCTGGCTCGCTGGCCAACTGCTGCTCCACCGGCAAGTGGCGATACCAGGAAACCGTCCGATCCAGATAGCCAATGATCTGTTGGGAATCCGGAACATTCGTGGGCTCAACCGGCGCCGCCGCCACCGCCGGGGTCAAGGCGATGAACACGGCAACCGTTAAAATGAAAGCCGTCGAACTTAGAATCCCGTTGTGCTGTTTTGTTCGCAAATATCTACCGCTGTCCCCAACTGAGCTTGGTGCGCAGGATTTCAAAAAACGTCTTATGCATGCGCAGCAGCTTCACCTGGTATTGGCTCTTGCGGCACACCACCCGGTCTCCGCCGCTCAGGGGCAAGCCAATCTGTCCATCAATGGATAAGAATGCTTCTTGCTCTATGCTATTACAAACCACTTCAATCCGCGCGGTGTCCCGCACCACAAAGGGACGATGCGTCAGGGCATGCGGACTGACCGGCGTAATGACGAACCCATCCACCGAGGGCATCAGGATGGGACCGCCCGCGGCCAACGAATACGCGGTGGAACCCGTTGGGGTGGCGATGATGACTCCGTCGGCATTGTAATTGGCGACGAAATTTCCTTCTACGAACAGGTCGATGCTCACCAGGCGGGCGATAAAAGTCTTATTAATGACGGCGTCATTTAAGGCGTCATATTCACTCACGCATCGGCCATTGCGCATGACCTCGCAGTGGATCATGGAGCGGGCTTCCTGCGGGCAGGTGCCGTCATGCACGGCTTCCAGCGTGGGATAAAGGTCTTCCAGCGTCACCTCGGTGAGAAAGCCCAGAGAGCCCAGATTCACGGCCACGATCGGGATGCCCTTCGGGGAAACCGCTCGGGCCGCCGAGAGCAACGTGCCATCCCCGCCTAACACCACCACAAAGGCGGGTTCGCGATCGGCGATTTCGTGACGCCGGGTAGCCGTTTCCCCCGGAGCGTAGACCGCGGTCTCCTCGTCGAGATAAACCGTATAGTTACGCGCCCGCAGCCAACGCAACAGCTCGGGAATGATCTGTTCTAACTCGGGTTTTTCCGGTTTGGCGATGAGGGCGGCGGATTTCATAAGGGCGAGTGACATTGTAGCAAGTTTCAAAGTTTCAAGGTTTCTTGAGCAGGTTTCAAAGTTTCAAGGTTTCAAGGTTTCAAGGTTGGCACCAGCCGTGAAGCGGCGCCATCTCGCGGTAATGCGCCGACCATGCCAGAAAGCGCCGCGAGAACTTTGCCCCGGCTCACTTTGAAACCTAGCTTTTGAATCTTGCGTACAGCAAGAATTCGCGATTGCCTTCCATGCCGAGGATGGGCGAATCGATGGAATCGGTGGTTACGGCGCCCAAGCTTTGCAGGCAGGCGCGAACCTTCTCCAAGGCCGCGGCTTGGGCGGCGGGGTCGCGCACAATACCCCCCTTGCCCACATGTTCCCGTCCGGCTTCGAACTGCGGCTTTACCAGAACAATGACACCCGCCGGCGCTTCCCCGGATCGGGCCGCCACTACCGCTCGCAGCACCGGGGGAAGCACGAGGGTGGCGGAAATAAACGAAACATCCATCGCCACCAATTCCACCCGCTCCGTAATATCTTCGGGCTTCAGATAGCGCGCATTGGTCTTTTCACGCAGGCACACCCGCGAATCCTGGCGGAGACGGTAATCGATTTGTCCATAGCCGGTGTCGATAGCGATCACGCGGGCGGCGCCATGTTGCAGCAGGCAGTCGGTGAAGCCGCCCGTGGATGCGCCAACGTCCAGGCAGGTCCAGTCCCGTACATCGATGTGCCAGTGATCGAGTGCGGCTTCCAATTTCAGGCCGCCCCGGCTGACATAGCGCACATCGGCGCCCAGCAAGCGCAGCACGGCGTCGTCGGCCACATTCGTGCCCGGCTTCTCGACCTTTTGCTCATTCACCAGCACCTTGCCGGCAAGCACCAAGGCCTGAGCCCGTTCGCGCGATTGCGCCAGCCCACGGTCGACGATCAGTTTGTCCAATCGAAGTTTCACGCCGCAAGACTATCATGACTGGAGTTGCGAGTTGCTAGTTGCGAGTGGCGAGGGGCCGACCACCCAATTTCAAATTTGAAATTTAAAATTTGAAATTTTCGTTGGCCCAATCATGAATGTCGACCGCTCCACAGTGCCGAAGTAGCAGGACTTAGCGTCCATCGATGCCCCCTGCGAGTGCATTAACCACTTTTGACCAACCCGGTGTGCAAACCGCTCAAGAGCGCCTAGGTACCGGGACTTGGCGTCTTCCGGCAGCCGTTTTCCACAAGGTTTCGCACACAACGGTGGAAAACTCGTCCCAAACCCGAAGAGTGGCGAGTTGTTAGTTGCGAGTTGCGAGGCGCGGAGCCAGTTGCGAGTTGCGAGTGGCGAGCGGCCCGGGCCGGTTGCGAGGGGCGAGTCGGGAATTGCAAGGAAACATGGTGCAAGTGGCAATTGGCGCGTGCTTCGCGGTTATAGACGCTATTTCGCATCTCGGCGGCATAGCGCCTCGCAACTCGCAACTCACAACTCGCCACTCCCGCGCCCCTCGCAACTCGCAACTCACAACTCGCAACTCCCCGGGGCCACTCGCCACTCGCGACTCGCGACTCTTAACGCAACTCGGAATTTTGTGGCCAATCGGGATTCTGGATCATCAAAGAATTGAGACGTATAAATACAAGCAGATCGGACCCGGATTTCGGGAAAGCGCGCATCTTGCGGCTCGATCAGATAAAATGACGATTTCGAGGACGACAGAATGGCAACTAAGACCAGACAGCCCGTGTTGGAAGAAGAAGAGATCAAACCGTCCGGCAACGGCGGCGGTCCCCTCAACCCCGACCTGCTGAAGCGATTGTATTACTACATGCTGAAGTGCCGGACAGTGGAAGAGCGTGCACGCCTGCTGTTCCGGCAAGGAAAATTTTCCGGCAATTATTACGCCGCCGTCGGCCAGGAAGCCACCGAAGTCGGGGCGACCATGGATCTGCTGCCGGACGATACAGTGGCGCCCTCGCATCGCAATTTTGTCACGAACATCATGAAGGGGACGCCGCTCAAATTCATGTTCGCGCAGCTTTATGCGCGCAAGACCAGTCCCGATCAGGGCCGTTCCTCTCCGGCCCATTGCGGCTATGCCCCGCTGAACGTGATCACTCCATCCTCGACCATTGCCGCCCAATTGAATATCGGCACCGGGGTGGCGCTGGCCTACAAGTTGCAGAAGAAGACCAATCTGGTAGTCGCCCTGTCGGGGGATGGCTCCACGTCGTTGGGTTTCTGGCACGAGGCGCTCAATTTCGCGGGCGTACAAAAACTGCCCATCGTATTCATCGTGGAAAATAATCTCTGGGCGGAATCGGTTTCGTCCAAGTTGCAGACCGCGGTGGAAGATTTAAGCGTCAAGGCGCAAGCCTACGGCTTCCCCGGCGTCACTGTGGATGGGAATGACGTGGTCGCGGTCTATCGGGTTTGCCACGAGGCGCAGGAGCGGGCCCGCCAAGGCTACGGTCCCACGCTGGTGGAATGTAAGACCTATCGCTGGTACGGACACTCCGAGATCGATCCCGCCAAGTACCGCCGTCCCGAAGAGGTCGAGTACTGGAAGGGGCGCGATCCCATTCCCCACATGGAGCGCTATCTGCGCGAGCGCGATCTCTGGTCGGACGAGTGGAAGCAGCAGATTGCCGCCGAGATCAACCAGGAAATCGATGCCGCGGTGGAATTTGCCGAGAACTCGCCCTATCCCGAACCGGAGGAGGCTTTAGATCATGTGTACTCCTTCAGCATTCGGGAAAGACAATTGAAGCAGTAAGAGGCGAGGTTTCGGAGGTTTCGAAAACCGAGGTTTCGGAGGTTTCGAAAACCGAGGTTTCGGAGGTTTCTTAGGTTCGGAGGTTTCGAAGCCACAAGGTTACAGGGTTTCAAGATTTAAGAGTTCCGCGCCTCTTGCAAACCACCCGGCTTTTGGTCGGGGGACGGGGAACGGGGAACGGGAGACGTTAAAAAATATGCCTTTGACAACTTATATTGATGCCATCACCGGTGCTTTGCGGGAAGAAATGAAGCGCGACGAACGCGTATACATTATCGGCGAAGACGTAGGCGTGATGGGCGGAGTATTTAAAGCGACCAAGGGCCTGTTCGAGGAGTTCGGGCCGGAACGAGTGATCGATTCTCCATTGGCCGAGGGCATTATCGTCAGCTCGTCCATCGGGGCGGCCATGTCGGGACTGCGCCCGGTCCCGGAGATCCAGTTCGCCGATTTCATCACGCCGGCCATGGACGCGCTGACGCAACAGGCGGCCAAGCTGCGCTATCGCAGTGCCGGCACGCAAACCGTGCCCATGACCTTACGCGTCTGTTACGGCGGCGGAGTCGGCGGCGGTCTATATCACTCCCAAACCAACACCACATGGTTTAGCCATGAACCCGGCCTGGTGGTAGTGGCGCCGGCCACTCCCTACGACGCCAAGGGCATGTTGAAGGCGGCGATCCGCGACGATAACCCGGTGATCTATTTCGAGCACAAGAAGCTCTATCGCTCGGTGAAAGAAGATATCCCCGATGAGGAATACGTCGCCGATCTGTACAAGTCGGCGATCCGTCGTCCGGGAAACGACCTTACCGTCATCACCTACGGGTACATGCTCCAGTTGACCCTGCAGGCGGCGGAAAAGATGAAGCAGGAACATGGCGTGGAGGTCGAAGTCATCGATCTGCGAATTCTCAATCCGCTCGACAAGAACACCTTTCTGCAGTCGGTCGCGCGCACCAACCGCTGCGTGATCGTGCATGAGGACCACCGCACGCTGGGCATAGGCGCGGAAATCTCGGCCATCCTGGCCGAAGAGATCTTCGATAGCCTGGACGCGCCCATTGCACGCGTTACCGCCCCCGATGTACCGGCCATTCCCTTCGCTCCGCCACTGGAAAAGTTCTATATGCCCTCGGTGGAAAAGATCGTGGCCGCAATGAAAAGGACGATGGAATACTGAAGAGAGTTGCGAGTGGTTAGTTGCGAGTTGCGAGTCGGGCGTGTTCACTCGCCGCTCACAACTCGCAACTCGTAGCGTTTACGCGGCGCGGGTATCGACGTGGACACTTTCAAAAATGTTCACAAACATGAGATAGCGGCGGGCGATTTCGGCGACCGCCTCATCCCGTGTCACCTTGTGGGACCGCCAGGCAACAAGGGGGTCCCAGAAGACCGTCCGGCCCACTGCGAAGCCGATGAAGCCCGGGACTCCGGCCGCCGTCAGGAGCCAATGGCGCACCTTCTTATCATCCGCGGCGCGGCCCAGGATGATGCAGCCGACTTTGTCGCGCCCACCCCGCCGCGCCGCCGCCACGATTCTTACGCAGTCCTCACGGCGATCGAGGCCTTCAATTTTCCAGACATCCGGCTCGACGCGAGCGTCTTGAAGCTGCTGGATCGCTTCCAGCATCAGCCGCGGGCGCAGTTCCAAGTCGTAGGCTTGCTTGTCGCCTTTCAGCTTTTCGAGCTGTTCCTTCTCCGGTGGTACTAGGAGCTCAAACAGAAACAGGCTTTTGCTCTGACTATGCAGGTAGTCCGATAACCGGTTCAGACGGGCCGACTGCCGGCGGTTGAGCACCGGATCGCCCTCCGGGTTGTAACGCACCAGCACCTTGCAAAACGTGGGATGAAAAGCCTCGATGTGTTTGGCAAAGTCATCGCCATACTCGAAGTCGAATTCTTCCTGGCCGCTTTTTTCCGCGGGAGCGGCGGTGACGAAGCCCCGCTCGGCCGCGTCGCGAAGAATGGCGGCCCCAAACTGCTCGTCCACCAGGACTCCGGCGTGGTCGATATGCGATCCCACCGCGGCCCGCAGGCCGTCGTAGATCACCTGCTTGGTGGCGGCAATCTGCGCCGTCTGCTCTGGAGTCAATGCGCCCTTCCAGCCGAACATTCCCGTTACGAACGAGCCGCGATGGTCGAAGGGCAGGATATATAGAGGCCGATCAAAGCCACGAGTCGTCATTACAACCCCCGATCGGGTAACCCCGTTATCGGGAATGGATGAGCAAGGACTCTGGAATGTTGTACTGTTTATCGGCCTACTGTACTTACAGCCGCAATCGTAGCGGCTGCCTCTTTGGCATAAGGTTTGATGGTTTTCAGTTTCCCTGCCAATCGCTTCCTTGACAGAGAAAGCTCGTAGGCGTTTTGGAGATTCAACCAAAACTGCTCGGTTGTATCGAAAAAGCGAGCAAGCCTGACAGCCATGTCCGCTGTTATTGCCTTGTGCTGTCTAACAATCTCATTCACTGTAGGGGCGCTGACGTGAAGTTCTCGCGCAAGTTGCGCGGGTTTCATGTTCAGTGGAATCAAAAACTCTTCGCTCAAAATCTCGCCTGGATGTACTCCCCAATTCGGATTTCCGCTCCGTGGAATGGACATGATCACTCCCCCTCAACTATTCCTGTAATGCTTATTAATTTCCACATCGTACGCATCGCCGCTTCGCCATTTGAAGCAGATTCGGTATTGGTCGTTAATGCGTATGCTGTGCTGCCCTTCTCTGTCACCGCGCAACGTCTCCAACCGATTGCCCGGCGGCTTGAGCAAATCTTTAATGTCCGATGCGCTATCCAACATTTGCAACTTTCGTTTCGCCGGATTCGATGGCCAGCCACGACGGGTCTTCCCCGTGTCGAAAAGATTAGGCACAATCGCAAAAAGCAGGTGCAGAGGTCATCGGGGAAAGTTGCCGCAAGTGCAGGAAACCAAAGAAGAAAAGTGGTGAGCGCGTTGGGACTCGAACCCAAGACCCATGCCTTAAAAGGGCATTGCTCTACCAACTGAGCTACGCGCCCTCACCTCATTTAATTTAACACACGCCAAGTGTTTGCTGAACGGTTGTAAGGGCCAATGCCTCTGCCGGGGGGGCTAATCCCCCCTCCGCCAGAACTATCGTTTTCATGCGCTACGTTTTTCGTTCCAGCTTGCCCGCCCGAAGTTCTTCGAGTTTTGTCGCTTGGAATTTGACCACTCGTCATGAACGCGCCACTTCTCCTCGCTCTGTGCTAAAGTTTCCCCTATGGAAATCAGGGTCAATATCCCGGAGGAACTTGCGGAGCAGGCTCAGGCGCGGGGCTTGCGGCCCGAGGCTTATGCCGAGGAAATTCTGGCGCGACAGGCCCAAGCCGAATCGGCTGCGGCCCGGCAACCGCGTACCCCACAGGAGATTCGCGCCTGGCTTGACTCACTGGCCCAATTCTCCGGTAAGATTCCGCCACTGCCGCATACGATCTCGCGCGAGTGGATTTACGAGGATCACGATTAGATGGCCATTGGCTCGTGCGTGATCGATACAAACATCCTGCTCCGCATCACCAGACGCTCCGACCCCCAGCATCAACTCGTGGACATGGCCCTCGCTCAACTGGCCGGCCAGGGAACCGTGCTTCACTACACGCACCAGAATATTGCCGAACTGTGGAATGTGATGACGCGCCCAATTGCCCGCAATGGCTTCGGGCTGACCGTCGCCGAAGCTGAACATGAAGTTCGCGCCGTCGAAGCCGGAATGAGTCTTTTACCAGACAGCGAAGCCGTGTATCGGGAATGGCGAAGAATCGTTGCGCAATACAGCGTTGCTGGCGTTCAGGTACACGATGCGCGTTTGGCGGCGGCGATGTACGTACATCACGTGTCCCACATTCTCACCTTGAATGTGGCAGACTTCAGCCGTTTTGCTGAGCTGGTGGCGCTGCATCCAAACAGCTTATAAAGCACCGTTACTGACAGAAAAACTGCCACACCGTTGCACTGCGTTTTCACTGGCACACTGGGTTGGAACCAACCGGCAGTAATTGGATTCGCTGGCCTCCCTGAACGAGCACCAGTTCATTAATCTTCCATGTGTGGCGCTGCTTGTCTGCCGACACGACAAGGTTGGCCTTACCTTTGGAACCGTGGAGAGGGATTTCCAGATGCGCGGAACCTTGCGTATCACTTTCCTCAACACTCCCGTTCATCATCCACCCGGGCGCAAACGGAGTGCCCACCTTGCTAGCGACACACCCAGAATGCGCGGCTTCATCCAAAGTGATCTTGTAGATGTCTGATTGGCGAATCATCCCGTCTACCACGGCAACCAGGGAGCAAATGGCTATCCCAACCGAGGCAACCGCAACCGTTCCAGTAACGAGCTTCCCATTCCACGACATACCGGGCGGCGGTTGCACGGCATCTTCTATCGGCTGCTCGGGCCCGAGCAGTTGGAACGCGAATCGCACTCGCGGGCGCTTCAGATACCAGATCGTCCAGCCGACTGGGACCGCGACCCAGATAAGTAATGGAATAGCCAAAATTCTCGGAGTTGCAAAAAGGGGTATAAACACGGCACCCAAAACAGGCACCATGATGATCGACAATCCGAAGACCGCGCGATAAGCCCATGCCCGCAGCTTCCAGAGGCCAAAGCCGATAAACGCATAGGCTACATAGAACAAGTACCAAATAGACAGAAGGGCGTACTTAGCGATAGGGAGAAATGGTCGTAACCAGGGGTGCGCGGCTCCGATTGCGGCTGTGGGCTGGTTCCACATGGAGCCACCCAAGCCCGCGATTAGAAAAAACGGGAAGATCACGCTGCCGATGCACCCGATCCACGAGAACATCACGGCAAGCAGCGTGATCCCAGCAGGTCGTTTCTGTTTGGGGGCAGCGTATCCCGTAGCTTTCCGTGGAAAGCGATTTGCGAGCTTCCTAATTGCTGCTCTAATTCCATAGCCCGCGCTCCAGAACATCAGAATTAGCCACAGTGTTATGAGGATACACAGTGTTGGAGTCACTATTGGGGTCCAAACAGGGCTGGGCGCGTAAAGCGGAACAAGGACCGCAATCCCTGTCACAACCAGCAAGGAAACCCAACACACCACGAGGATTCGCAGCATCGCAGATTCAACTCCCCGACAAAAGACTATTCAAAAATCTGCCTGACGAGTGGGACGCTACGATGATACATGTACCGCCATGTCGTGGTAAGGCAGAAACGGGCCTCAATCGGGTCGGCTGAAGCCGAGCCCTGATACAAACTCTCGGATTCGCCGCCGGGCGCCAGTCCTCAACTAATTCCACTGACTCACCGGTCATCCCGCTTTGCTATCTTTCAACCACGGTATCGAGGGTGGTATAGAACTCGGGAAACGAAATGCGAGCGGCTTCGGCGCCGGCGATTTGGGTTTCGCCTTCGGCGCGCAGGGCGGCGACGGCGAAAGCCATGGCAATGCGGTGATCGTCGAAGGATTCCAGCTTCGCGCCGTGCAAGTGTTGTTTCCCCGGAACGCGCAAGCCGTCTTCCCGTTCTTCCACGGTAGCGCCCATGGCGCGCAGATTCGCGGCAACGGCGGCAATGCGATCGGACTCTTTCACCCGCAACTCGCGGGCATCGCGGATTTCAATCCCTTCGGAGGAGAAAGGCGCAATGGCGGCCAGAACGGGCAACTCGTCGATCAGCGCGGCCGACATGGCGCCGCTGATGGTGGCGCCCCGCAATCCACCATAGCGCGCATGGACTACGCCCACCAGTTCCCCGTGCCGCTCCTCGACCTTCAATATCTTGATATGCAGACCCAATCCGCTGAGCACGTCGAATAGCGCCGCCCGCGTAGGATTCAATAGCAGATTATCGAAGACCAGATTCGAGTCTGGAAATAACGCGGCCGCGCATAGGAAAAACGCCGCCGTCGAAATGTCGCCCGGCACCAGGGCGTGGATGGGACGTAACTTCTGACCGCCGCGAACGCGCCAGCGATTCGGGCCGACGCTCTCCACCTCGGCTCCGAAGGCGCGCAACGCCAACTCGCCATGGTCCCGGGTACGCAGCGGTTCGGACACATACGTGTCCCCGGCGGCATACAGGCCCGCGAACATGACAGAAGATTTCACCTGGGCGCTGGCCACCGGCAGCGTGTAATCGATCGCTTTCAGCGCTCCACCACGAATCTGCAACGGAGGCCGATCTTGTTCCGCGGTGAGGGTGGCGCCCATCTCCCGCAGCGGCTTCATAATGCGCGCCATCGGCCGCCGGGAAAGCGAGGCGTCGCCGATCAGTTCACTACAGAATTCCTGCCCCGCCAGGATGCCCGAGAGCATACGCATGGTGGACCCGGAATTCCCGCAATCCAGCGCTCCCGCGGGGGCCTGCAATTGCGCTCCGTTGCCTTCCACTTCCACGGCCGGAACGGCGCCTGGCCGGGTGTCGTGCTCGACCACGCAACCTAATTGGCGCATACAGGCCAATGTGCTGGCACAATCGGCGCCGCTGGCAAAATTCTCCAACCGTGAACATCCGTTGGCGATTCCGGCCAACATGGCATAGCGGTGAGAAATCGATTTGTCGCCGGGTAGACGCAAACTGCCAGCGATATGGCGCGCGGGTTGAATCGTTATGGTTTCACTCATCGGATCTTCGAACTCCAACTTTTTCTGTCCCTTTAGTGTAAATGTCTGAGTGAAATACGCCGCCCCGAAAAACGTCACCCGTCCCCCGTCTCCCGCCAGGCGCCGTTTCTGCCTGTGCCATCGACCGCTGGTCGCTGGCCGACAGCCGAGAGTCGAAGGTCGAAGGCGTCCTAGGGCTGGCCGACAGCCGAGAGCCGAGGGCCGACAGCCGTCCGACACAACTTGTTTTCGGGCGTTCCCATCCAACTCGCTTAGTACGGCATTAGCCGTTCCGAGGTAGCATCATCGGGCCCGATCGTCCCCTGCGGTTCAGTGACCTGAGTCAGCGTCTCGTACTTCGCAGGATGGGCAGATATGTCCCCCAAGGTTCCGGCCCTCATCGCAGGCGCCTTTCTCCTATTCTCCCTCATTCCCGCCCAAGCCCAGATGGAGGGAGTGGGATCAATTTCGGAAGGTATCGGCCGTCCCGAGAGCACAGGAACCATGAACCCGCGGGCCTGGGAGGTGAACACCGGCGCGATTTCCGGTGTCGTACGCGATCCCGAGGGGCACCCCGCCCGGGGAATTCGCGTCGAACTGCACGATCGCAATCAAGGGAACCTGCTCAGCACGGTATTCACCAATGCCACGGGCGGCTTCGAGTTCCATGAACTCCCCCGTGGCGGATATGAAGTGGTGGCCTCGTCCGGCGCCGGCGAAGACCAGCAGTTCGTTAATGTCCTCTCCGGCGAGTACAACCTCTCGCTGCGCCTGCCGGGCATGACGGCGGACGGCAGTGGAGACGATACGGTTTCGTTGGCGAACCTCAAAGTTCCTGATAAAGCGAAGAACGAGTTGGAAAAAGCCCGCAGATTCCTGAACAAACAAAAAATGGATGCGGCACGCGATGCGGCGCTGAAGGCGATCGCTATCTATCCCGATTACGCGGAGGCGCACAATTTTCTCGGCCTGCTCGATCTGCGGGAACACAAGGTGCAAGACGCGCTGGCCGAAATACAGAAGGCCACGCAACTGGATACGCACTCGCCAATGGCGTTCTACGGACTGGGAGTCACCTATGACGTCCTGGGGCGGTACGATGATGCGTTGCATGCGCTCGACAGCAGCCTGCGCCTGTCTCCCAATCTTTGGCAAACTCATTATGAACTGGGCAGAGCCTACCTGGGCAAGCACGACTTCAACGCCGCTTTGCGCGAGGGAGACAAAGTGCTCGCGCTGGCGCCCGCCGAGTACTTCCCTGCCCACTTAGTCCGCGCTCAAGCCTTGCTGGGCCTGCAACAATATCCCCAGGCCATTGCCGAGTTGGAAACCTACTTAAAGCACGAGCCCCAAGGACCGTCCGCCGCCGAAGCCCGCGAAACCTTGGATCGGGTGAAAGCGCTGACAGCCAATAAAAATTGAGCAATTCAGTAATTGAGTAATTGAGTAATTTTCGGCCCAGCCAGACCGGTATCTGGCAATCGCTCAATTGCTCAAACACTGAAATTACTCAATCCCAAGACACTGGCTCTGGCAATTACTCAATTACTCAATTGCTCAATTACTTAATTGCCCGTTGGCTAAGCAGTTCGGGGGAAACTTCGGTCGCGTTCAGGCTAAATTCAAAGCAAGGGGTTTCGGAGCCGCGGCCCCACCGATTCACGTCCCAATGGGCGCGCAACACTTTAATTTCCGGGTGGCCGCTCAGGTCCAGCAAAAGCGGATATTCGCCGGGATAGAAGAGCTGCGGGAACGAGGCCAGCGGCGTCTTGCCGATACCGGCTTCGTCGGGTCCTCCAAATAAACTGAGGTCGAGCGACTCCTGCTCGACCGCGCTCGTAATCTTCAGGTCCAACAGCAGTACTCGGCTTTGTGCCGCCGCCAGATCCACGATCGGGCCATCGCCTTTGGCGCTAACCACCGTTTTTTCCGGAACAAGGAATGTATCGAACATGGCGGGATTGTAACAGGAAACCCGCAGCTAATTACTTCTTGGCATCTGCTCCAGGAAGCCGCGAATCAACTCGTGTGCCGCTTCGGCTTGCTCGAAGATGGCGAGATGGCCGGCGTAGGGAAGGCTGTACAGGCGGCTATCGGCAATCTCCCGTTTCATCAGTTCGCCTTCGGCGAAGGGAGTGGCGGTATCCTGATCGCCGAAGAGCAACAAAGTGGGCACAGCAATCGTGCGTAAGGTAGGAACGGAATCCGGGCGCTCAGCCATGCCGCGCTGTACGGCGGCAATGCCGGCGGCGGAACTGGCGGCCGCCATGCGTTTCAACTCGTCGACCAGATCGGGGCGATTGGATTGCGTAGTTGGAGCAATCAACTTAGGCAGGAAAGCTTCGATATAGCTCGCGGCGCCTTGCTTCTCGACTTGTTCGGCGGCCTGCAGGCGGCTGGTGCGCGCCGATTCGGTGTCGGCTTGGGGGCGCGTATCCGCCAGGATCAGGGCGGAAACCCGCTCCCGCCAGCGGCGCCAGAATTCAAACAGCACATATCCGCCAATGGAAACGCCGCCGAAGACCGCTTTACGCACTCCAGCCGCGTCGCAGATTCGCAGCAGATCGTGGGCCTGCTTGGCCATGGTAGCCGGGCCCTCGCCCACGCCCGATTGGCCGAGCCCACGCAAATCCGGCAACACCACCCGATAGCGCGTAGCCAAGCGCTCCGCCACCGGCCGCCATAGATTGTGGTTCATGGGGAAAGCATGCAAAAGAACCACCGCCGGACCGTCGCCCAGCACCTCGTAGAAGAGTTCGGTGTCATTGGAAGAAATCAGCATAGTAGCGCCCTCGGCTGTCGGCCCTTGGCCTTCGGCAAGCAAGAAGCCCTCGGCCCTTGGCCAGCTGCGGGCCGCCGGCTGGGTTGCGCCTTTTCTGGCCGACAGCCGACGGCCGACAGCCGACGGCCGACGGCCGACGGCGTCCTACTGCCGATATGGCCGTTTCAAATATTTGCGAGCTTGATCGGCGTGGGAGGAATCGCCTGACACGGCGATCACTAGCCTGTATCTTTGCACGGCTAAATCTCGTTTCTGCATGACATCGTACATTTCTCCGGCGGCGAGGTTGGCGCGAGCCAATAAATCCGGCTCGACCCGGGCAAAGCGTCCGACCGAGTCATAAGCCGCGGCAGCCTGTTGAAACTGATTTTGCCCGCGTAAGGCCTCGCCTAATCCCCAACCCACCTGCTCCAGCTTCGGCTCCTGGTATTGTCCGTTCTTGGCCAAGATGGTTCGAAAGGCCGCAATCGCCTCCGGTCCGTGGCCGGCGGCATTCAACAGGTTGGCATATTCCAAGGCCAACAAGAAACTGCGCGGATAGTCGCGGGTGAGACCGCCTATTAAATTAATGGCCTCGGGGTATCGTTGCTCGCGCCGTAAGAAGAGAGAGAGCACGATCTTGGCATCAACGCTGGTCTCGCCACCGCCGTTCGCCGCTTCATACAGGTATTGCAAACCTTTTTCTTTACTTCCGGTTAAACCGACCACGGAAGCCGCCACTTTCACCGCCCAACTAAGGCTCCCCAGGATATAACAGTGAGTGCCCAGAGCCATCTTCGCATCGGTATTTCCGGGGTCCAATTCCAGTACGCGTTCTTCATCGTGGCGGGCGCCAATCGCATTGCGCAGAGCGGCAAACCAGGACTTGTCCATCACGCCCACAGTCATGGCGCGGGTGGCGCGGGTGGAGCCCCGGGCATACAGAGCCAGCACATCATTGGGATTGGCTTGCAATCGTTGCTCGGAAAGAGCCAAGGCGCGGTCGGTCAGATCGCGAATACGCTGACGCACCTTTGGATCCACCGAAAACTGCCGCACCGAGAGAAAGCTGTCGTTGGCATAAATTTCCGTATCCATGGCGCCAATACGATACAGCTCCTTGAACAACACCGCCGTCAGCAAGTGATTTGCGGCCAACGGGTCCTGCGGGTGCTGTTGGACGTCCAGTTCGAAGTCATGGATCGCCTTGTCGTACTCCATATTGTAGAAGTGGTCGAAGCCGCTTTGGCTGAGCGGATCGGAGCCGAGTTTGGGCGCCGTGGATAGGACTTCTTTCTTAGCCAGCGAGCGTTTAAGGGCGCAGGCCGGGGCGACTAGGTTAATAACTATAAAAGCAATCAGGATCAATCTGCGCAAGGCACCGGTCGCTGCGAGGCTACGGTAAGGTTTCATCGCCGTGGGGTAATGAGTATTTTAGCCGATACGCGATCCAGAGTCGAAGGAGTACAACTTGAGTCGACAAAGAACTTGCCTGGGGTTCCGAGCGGTCAGGATTAGCCGCGTTCCCAGGCACGGTGGGATCCCAATTCAATGCAGAACATGAAGAACTACGAAATGTACAGCGAAGCGGATGCCGCGGATGCCCTGGGCATTTCGCTAGCGCGCTTGCACGAGTTACTGGACCAGCATGTCTTTAACGACGGCGTCGCGCGTCCCGCTGGTCTGACGTTCACCAACGCGGAGCTGTTGCTGCTCGGTTTCTGGCAGCGCACCGAGCCCAATCCCAAGGTGTTGCGCATGCCGCGGAGGAACTAAATTCCCGCGCCAGACTGGCCCTTGAGGCCACTGAGGAATGCCGCGAGCAGTCCAGCCTTATGGGCTGCTCGTGAGGATTATAGGTAGTTTCACTGTTGCCCTTATGGGCAACTACTTACTCGGTTGCGGCCGTTTCTCCTGAACCATCATACGGTCGGCAAAGTATTGTGAGCCGTCGAAGCGCGCGCTGATATTCACCTCGCTTCCCACCGTAAGATGATCGTAGGCGCCGGTGGACGGGTCAAAGTGCAGCTCATAGCTGTTGTCGTCGGAGCGATTTTGTACGGCGAGCACCTTGCGGCTCATGTCCAGATAGGTCACCGGTCCCACAAAGGTAAAGGTCGAACCCGGGGCGGCCAGAATATCCACCTCGCGTACCAGGTCCCGGTTCTTATCCCCCTGGGCAAAACGCACCTGCACCAGCGAACCAGTCAATAGATCCGCCGGAGATCCCGCCTCATCCTGACGCCGGATCACCGTGTCGCCGGCGAGCCGAAACTTGACCGCCATCGACGAAATCTGGTCTTGAATGGCCAGCCGGCCATGACGAGGATCATAAGCAAGGATCTGACCGCGAGCATCGGCCTCGGCGTGCGTGACCACCCGTATGCTCTTGGCTAAAACGTGTCCGCCATCGGAGAGCGTGTCGACGTAAATCCGCTCTCCCGGATGAATTCCGAGCATCGTGGTCTCCACACCGTCGCGAAAAATATGGGTACGCTCGTCGAAATAGATTTTCATATGGCTGCCGTTGCCGAAAGGCTTCACGGTGACCGTCTGATGCACCTTATCGACTTTACCCACTCTGCCCCCCATCAGGCTGACCTTGCCGGAGGGCAGGGGCGGCGGTTGCAATAGCGGGTCATTCGAATCGATCGATCCATTCGGCGCCGCCGCGGGAATGACCGGCGAGGTATTCTGCGCCCGCCCGCTGGTGGCCAAGGCGAGGGCAAGCAATAGAAACTGGCCGCGGAGCAACGTGGAAATCGTGCGTCCACGGCGGCCAGTTCTTCCCGATGCGGGCGAGACGCCCGCATCGACAGCCGGCGAGACGCCGGCGCTACATCGGTAGACACTATTTTTCGGGGAACACGCAGCAAAATCGAAGGACACGGTACTCTCCTGCACTTTCGATGCTGAAGGCGAGTTCAGAGGCAGCCTTTGAGGCAGCCTTCGGTCGTCGGCTTTCGGCCGTCGGCCAGAAGAGGCGTACTGGACAACGGCCGACGGCCGAAGGTGTCCCCGGGTTGGCCTAAGGCCGACGGCCGAAAGCCGAAGGCTGCCTCAGGCAACTCGTAATGCTTGACGGCCTTTCAAACTGAGAGCGGCTGCACGGGCAGGCGGGTTGTTAACTAAGAATTCAGAATTTAGGAGTTAGAAGATGGGGTCCTCGTAATTCCTGCCCCAAAAATTCTGACTCCGAACTCCTAAATTCTGAGTTCTTCGGTTGTGGAGGTGTTATGGATCGGTTAATCCTGCCCAGGGTGGGTCCGTGGGTGGCGGCGTTCCTCTTGTTTATAGCCCTGAGTGCTGTTGCCGCCGATAAGGCGGTAGCCATCAGACTGCCCAAACACACCAAGCCTACCCCGGTGCAGCAGTTGAATCGCGAGGGCGTAAAGGCCATCGAACGGCACGATTACGATAAGGCCAGCAAATTCTTTTACCGCGCTTACCTGCTGGATCCAAATGATCCATTTACCTTGAACAATCTGGGATACGCCTCGGAGTTGCAAGGCGACATCGAACGGGCCACTCGCTTCTACGACTTGGCCCAGCAACAGAATTCCGACGCCGCCATCGATATCGCCAGCTCGCCGGACTTGCAGGGCAAGGCCGTGTCCAAGGTAGCCGGCAACGCCGCAGAAATGGGCATGCAAATCAACCGGATCAACCTGGCGGCCATAAGCTTACTGAAAAAAGGCCGGGCTCCGGAAGCGGACATATTGCTCCAACAGGGGCTTACGCTGGATCCGAACAATCCCTTCACTTTGAACAACATGGGATATGCCAGGGAAAAGGAGGGCGAACTGGATTCGGCGCTTAGTTTCTACACGACCGCCGCCGCCCTGAACTCGAGGGACCCGATAATCGTTACCCTTAATCGCTCCTGGCGCGGCAAGCCCATTAGTTCCATTGCCGGCGAAAATGCCGGCAAACTCCGCAAGGAATTGGCCCGGCAACAGGGTTCGGCGGAGCTGGTGGCCCGACTAAACCTGCAAGGCGTGTCCGCCATGAACCGCAATGACCGTGAGGATGCGCGCAAGGATTTCGCCCAAGCCTACCAACTCGACGCCGGGGACGCCTTCACCTTGAACAATATGGGATATCTGGCGGAACTCGACGGGGACCGCGAAACCGCGAACTTCTATTATGAGAAGGCGCAGGAGGCCCGACGCCATAGTGCCGTGGTCACCGCTGCGACCCGCACCGAGGTTGAAGGCAAGAAGGTTCAACAGGTGGCGGACGCCAGCGATCAGGCCGTTGCCGCGCAATTGAAAGCCCAGCAGGAATTGAAACAACGCCAAGGCGTACCGATCGAGCTGAAAACACGACCCAAGCCGCCAACCAGCCAGCCCACGGATCAACCGCCCAGCGTATCCGAACCAATTGGGAATTGAGTTTGAAATTGAAATATCGCAGTACCCGGACAGCCTCGCGCGGTCCTCAATTTCAAATTTAAAATTTCAAATTTGCCCGAAGTGGTTCAGCGGTCCCGTGCCCGAGCCCAACTCGTGAGCTTGGCGCATGGCGGTGGTGACGTATTGTTTAGCCATGTCCACCGCTTCCGGCAGTTTCCGGCCCAGCGCCAAGTGGCAGGCTAGCGAGCTGGAGAAGGCGCAGCCGGTACCATGAGTGGCGCGAGTTTGGAGGCGCGGTCCGCGAAATTCCCGCTCACAAACCTGTCCTCCGTCGCTATAACTTAGGAACTCGACAGTTTCCTCCCCGCTCAGGTGTCCTCCCTTAACCACCACCGCTTTGGCGCCAAGTTCACGGAGCTTGGCAGCGGCAATCTTCATCTCCAAAAGGTTGGAAACCGGACCACCGGTCAGAGCGGCCGCCTCATCGAGATTGGGCGTAATCACATCGGCATGAACCAGCAATCGCCCAAGCAGCACCTCTATAGCTCCCGTATCGAGCAAGCCCATGCCCGAGGAAGAGCGCAGGACAGGATCTAGAACTATATTGGGGGGAGAACTCAGCTCCAAATAAGAAGCGACTGCCTCGGCAACCTCGCGGCTGCCCAGCATACCAATTTTGATGGCCGCCGGCGCCAGATCGGACGTAAGCTCTTGAATCGTTGAGCGAACCAAATCGGGGTTCACCGGTACCACTTGCACCACGCCGCGCGTGGACTGCACCGTCAAGGCGGTGACGCAGGCAATGCCATAACAATGATGTGCGGCAATGGTCTTAATATCGGCGGTGATACCCGCCCCCGACGAAGGGTCGAAGCCAGCGATACTAAGCACGATCGGGAACCTTTCCATGCTCCTAGCGTATCAGGGCAAATTTCAAATTTTTAAATTTCAAATTTGAAATTCGAAATTGAGAGCCAGCAGCGGCGGGCGGACTTCTAACTTCTAACTCCTAACTCCTAGCTCCTGGTTCTCTCAGGCAACTACCGATAAACACCTTTCTTCTAAGTACTTAGGCTTAAGCAAACGGGATAATTCGAGGGGCGAAAGAGCATTAACTGCTTCGTTAACATTGACTTAGGAGATACGGAATCAATAGAATTAACGAGTTCGCCGCAGAGCTCTGCGGACCTCGAGATCAGAGGTGTTCTTTATGAGACCTGTACTAGCCCACACGCTGGTAATGCTTGTTCTGGTTGCCAACGTTGAGGCGGCACGGCCCAAAGACTCCGACTCGAAGCCAACGGCGGCTACCGCGTCGCGTGCCCATCCTCGAATTCATCATCCGTATCAGGTAGGACGAGCCTCCTGGTATGGCAAGCATTTTCACGGCAAGGTCACAGCCAGCGGGGAACGCTATAATATGTTCCAATTTACCGCTGCCCACCCCAGGCTCCCCCTGGGAACAATGGTAAGAGTAACCAACCTGCAGAATGGCCGCTGGGTGATTGTGCGGGTAAATGACCGTGGACCGGTGCCCAAGTCCCGGATCATCGACTTATCCTACGGGGCGGCACAGATCCTTGGCTTACGCTGCCAAGGGCTGGAACGAGTGCGCCTGGACTTGGTCGAATCCACCGAATTGGCATCGGTACAGCCAGAAATTGCCGGAATCCAATGAGTTGCGAGTTGCGAGATGCGAGTTGCGAGGAACCCCGTCGTGCACAGGGAGTCACACTCGCAACTCGCAACTAACAACTCGCAACTTTTCTCAATTACCCGATTACTCAATTACCAATTCCTCGCAACTCCGCGGTCATGCGTTAAACTAACCACGCATGTTTGAACCGGATGATCGCAATCGTTTAATTGTCGCCTTGGACGTCTCGACCGCCGATGAGGCGCGCCGCTTGGTTCGCGCTCTTGGGGATACGGTAACCACCTATAAGATCGGGAAACAGCTTTTCACCGCTGCCGGGCCCCAATTGGTTACCGAATTTGTCGCCGCCGGCTATAGGATCTTTTTAGATCTGAAGTTTCATGACATTCCCAATACGGTTTACGCGGCCGTACACTCCGCCGTCCGGTTGGGAGTCAGCATGTTAACCGTGCACGCCAGTGGCGGCCCTAAAATGCTGCGTGCGGCCGTCGAAGCGGCGGGACAAGGCGACAAACCTCCCCTGGTTCTGGCCGTAACCGTGCTTACCAGTCTCGCGGAAGAGGATCTGGCCCTGATTGGCGTGCAAGGTAAGGTTCAGGATCAAGTACTCCGGCTGGCGGCGTTGGCCATAGAGTCCGGCTGTGGCGGGATCGTGGCCTCGGCGCTAGAGGTTTGCGAGTTACGCCGAAAGCTGGGATCGGAATTTGCCATCGTCACCCCTGGGGTACGCCCTACCGGGGTTCCTGCCGGCGATCAGGCTCGCGTGGTGACCCCGCTGGAAGCTATCGCGGCGGGCGCTACCCATCTCGTCGTCGGACGCCCAATCACCGAGGCGCAAAATCCAGCGGCCGCCGCCAAAGCGGTTTTGCGGGAAATTAGCGGAAATAAGTAGGTTTACAGTTGCGAGACACCGGACACAAGACGCGAGTTGTGAGTTCCGCACTCGCGTCTCCTGTCTCGCGACTGCTGCAAAAAAAGCTCACAGTTTACAGCTGACAGTTCGCAGCCAAACCAGGGGTTTACTGGGCTGCCAACGGTACACTGTAAACGGTGAGCTTTTTACCTTAAACCGCTACTTACAGTTTCTCGTAGAACTCACACGCAGAACAAGAGATGTAGATGCCGCCGGGGATATCTCGCTCCCGATCTTTCAAACGCTTGACAATGCGCGTAGCCTTGCCGCACTTCGGGCAGTCGGTGCTTTTGGTGGTATCCATGACCTTTTTGCGGTCGGCGGTCTTTGCGATCTTTGCCATTTGCCTCTCCTGATTGGAATTTTTGATTTTACACGATGAGCGCTCCCGAACAAAACAAACCGCAAACTGTAAACTGGGAACCGATAGCATTCCGAGGATCACGACCATGGCGCTGAGATTCCGCGGGGTTGATTTCGCACACTTCGATTCCCTTCTCAACCAAGACGAACTTCTGGTTCGCGGCACTACCCGCCAATTCATCGAAGACCGTTTGATTCCCATGATTGAAGCCTGTAACCGCGAGGGCCGCTTTCCACGGGAGTTGGTAGCGCCCATGGCGGAACTGGGATTTTTTGGAGCCAATCTGCCGGACTACGGCTGTGCCGGGATGTCGAACGTCGAATATGGGCTGGTCATGCAGGAGTTGGAAAGGGGCGATAGCGGAGTGCGCTCCTTCGTTAGCGTTCAGTCGGCGCTGGTGATGTATCCCATTCATGCCTTTGGCAGCGAGGAACAAAAACAACGCTGGCTTCCGCCGCTGCAAAAGGGAGAGGCGATCGGCTGCTTCGGGTTAACCGAGCCGGATTTCGGCTCCAATCCTGCCGGCATGCGCATGCAAGCTCGCCGTGAGGGCAACGATTATGTCCTGAGCGGCGAAAAGATGTGGATCACCTCCGGCTCGATAGCCGAGGTGGCGGTGGTGTGGGCCAAGAGTGAAGAAGAGGACGGCACGATTCGCGGCTTTCTGGTGGAAACCGATCGTCCGGGTTTTCATGCCAGGGATGTGCATGGGAAATGGTCGCTGCGGGCATCGGTGACTTCAAGCTTATCGTTGCAGGACGTGCGGGTGCCGGCCGGCAACCGGTTGCCCGGGGCCGAGGGTTTGAAGGCGCCCCTGATGTGCCTGAACCAGGCACGGTATGGCATTGCATGGGGCGCCATTGGAGCGGCCATGGCCTGCTATGACACCGCCCTGCAATATGCCGGCTTCCGCAAGCAGTTCCACGATCAACCCATTGCCAGCCACCAGTTGGTGCAGGAGAAGCTGGTCTGGATGATTACCGAGATCACCAAAGCGCAACTCCTGGCCTTGCAGGTGGGACGGCTTAAAGATCATGGACAGGCCGGTTTCCAACACATCTCGATGGCCAAACGGAATAACGTCTGGATGGCGCTGGAGTGTGCGCGTCTGGCGCGGGATATCCTGGGCGCCAACGGCATTGCCGACGAGTATCCGGTGTTCCGGCATATGTGCAACCTGGAGTCGGTAAAAACTTATGAAGGCACCCACGATATTCACACCCTGATCCTCGGGAGCAGCATCACAGGGGTAGACGCCTTTTAAGCCGGCGCATTTGCCATGCCCACATTGGCCGCGCCGGAGGGCATTCTCTGGAGGCTCTCAATGGCTACCAATCCTCTGCTGCATACGGTTAACAAGATTAAAAGTTATGGCGTAAACATCGAGAGCGATCTGGCTCTGGAATTTCTGCGGGTCGTGGAAAACGCCGCCATCGCCTCGGCCAAGACCATGGGCCAGGGTGACCGCCGGCTCGCCGACTTTGTGGCCACCGAGGCCATGCGCCAGACCATGGACACCGTCCCCATGAAGGGGACCATTGTCATCGGCGAAGGGGAGCGGGACGAAGCACCCATGCTCTATATTGGGGAACCTGTAGGCGGGGAATTTTCGGACAACACGGAAGTGCCCGCCATCGACATTGCTGTGGATCCGCTGGAAGGAACCAATCTCTGTGCCACCGGCAGCGCGGGCGCCATTACCGTGCTGGCGGCCGCCGAAAAGGGCGGCCTTTTGCATGCCCCCGACTGTTACATGGACAAGATCATAGTCGGACCGTCCTGCAAGGGAGTGGTAGACCTGGACGCGCCCGTGGCAGCCAACCTGCGAGCGATTGCCAAGGCATTAGGCCGCGACGTAAGCGACCTGGTGATCGTCGTACTGGACCGGCCGCGTCACGAAAAGCTGATCGAGGAGATTCGCCAGGCGGGCGCGCGAATCCGGCTGATCAGCGATGGGGACGTAGCCGCAGGCATTGCCGCCGCCGTAATTGGCTCGGGCGTGCATGCCGTGATCGGGGTGGGCGGCGCCCCGGAGGGCGTATTGACGGCGGCGGCCATCCGTTGCCTCAATGGCTACATGCTGGGCCGGCTGGTCATTCACCAGCCCGAACTCGAAGAGCGCATACACCGGATGGGCATTCGGGACATCCACAAGATGTATACCGCCGACGACCTGGCGCCCGGCAAACAATTGATCTTTGCCGCCACCGGGGTTACCGACAGCTCGCTGATGCGCGGCGTCCGCTTCTTTGGCGAAGGCGCGCGTACTTCTTCGGTGGTTATGACATTGAACACCGGCAAAGTGCGTTTCATCGACAGCATCCATCTGGACAAGCAGGCGGAGGTGAAGGTGCGCTTCGCGTAAATAGCGGTAGTTAGTAGCTAGTAGCTAGTAGCTAGGGACCCCCAGTGTAGTGCGTCGTAAGTGGTGAATTTGGGGTACGAACCGGTGGAAGCACCGGGCTTCAGCCCGGTGAACAGAACGTGAACCGTAGCCGGGCCTTTAGGCCCGGTGTATGCTGTTGCCAGCGGCGGCGAGGCAGCAAATGCAGATGGCATCGAGAGAAATTCGCACGTTCTTCGTCAGCGCTGTGACGTGGGAAAGGCGAGCGATTTTTCGCGCCGAACCTATGTAACTGCCCATCTGCATGACGCACTACACTAGCGGCCCCTAGCTACTAACTACTAGCCGCTAGCCACTGCTATCCAGCATATCGCCCACGGTCGCGACCAGCGCGGCGGGAGAGATGGGCTTTTCGATGGTGGCGAACTTGAGCTGCGAAGAATTGGGGGGCGCATCGCAGGCGTAACCGGAAACAAAAATCACCTTCAGCCTGGGTTTTAACGCCGTCAACTCTTCCGCCAATTGATAACCGCCCATGCGAGGCATGATCACGTCGGTAAGGAGAAGGTCGATGGTGTCGAGCCGGGTTGCGGCGATGGAAAGTGCGTCTTCTCCGTCGACCGCCTCAATCACCGCATAGCCCTCCTGGGCAAGAATGGTGCTGGTCATCGACCGCAATTCCTCGCCATCTTCCACCAGGAGAATGGTTTCATGTCTCTGCCGAGCCAGGGGGATGCGCTTGGGCTCCGCCAACTCCGGGACCGCGCCTTCGACCCGAGGGAGGTAGATGGAAAAACAGGTTCCCTGCCCCGGTTCTGAGGTGACAGTAATCTGGCCACCGCTTTGTTTGACAATGCCATAGACCATTGACAGCCCGAGTCCCGTTCCCTTGCCCACCTCCTTGGTGGTAAAGAAGGGCTCGAAGATCCGCTCTCTGGTCTTCTGGTCCATGCCAATCCCGTTGTCGGAAACCCGCAGCACCACATAGTCGCCCGGGGGGATATCCGGTATCTCCGCACCGGCGACCTGATGGAGACGGAGGGTTTCAATGGTAAGCAGGCCGCCTCGCGGCATGGCGTCGCGGGCATTGATCCCGAGATTGATGATCAACTGCTGAATCTGTGCGGGATCGGTTTTCACGATCACGGGTTGATTATCCGTATGGATAACCACCTTGACCTCTTCGCTAATCAGACGCGGCAGCATTCGCACCACGTCGGCCGCAACTTCGTTGAGGTCGACCAAGATCTCAGCGAAGGGCTGCTTACGGCTAAAGGTCAGCAACTGCCGCACCAAAGCGGCGGCGGTTTCGCTGGCTCGCAAGATGGCGCTGACATGAGCCGCGGGGGACCCGGTAACACTTACTCGCCCCTCCAACAGCCCGGCGTAGCCCATGATGACACTAAGCAAATTGTTGAAGTCGTGCGCGATGCCACCGGCCAAGCGGCCCACCGTCTCCAATTTCTGCGCATGGTGGAGCTGTTCCTGGAGGCGCTGACGCTCGGTCACATCCATGACCAGCAGGAAACAACCGGAATCGGCGGGGAGGGGCGTACCCGAGACAATCGTCCACAGCTCCGCGCCCTGCGCGCCTTGAAAGCGAAAATCCTTCTGCCCGGCGGCCCCCTGGCACCAGCGTTTCAGTTGCTCGGCAAAGGCGGGAGCATCGGTTGGATGGAGAAAGGGCAACAGTGGCTTATCCGCCAAATCCCCGGCGCCGCATTGCAACAGCTCCGCCATGCGAGGATTGACGAACAGGATCCGGCCATCTCCACGGAGACGGCAAACGCCTTCCGTAGTGGCTTGGATCAGCATGCGAAATTCGGCTTCACTTGCCGCCAGGGATCGCTGCGCCCGCCGCATTTGGGAGACCAGCTTATTCACCAGCAGAAACAGCATCAGGGCGGTAACCAATACAAAAACAATGCCCTTGCTCGTACTCAGCACCAGCCGCAAATGCTCATCGCTCACCCGATTCACGATTCGGTCGGATACCGCAATCCACAGCACCGAGAAGATCACGTACACCGACACAATTTTGGCTGGACTTAAGCCCACTCGTACATCCGAACTGGACCGGGGAAGGACAGACATCGGTGCCTAGAGACTACAACAAAAACAGTCGCGAGTCGCGAGCGAGTTGCGAGCCAGTTGCGAGTTGCGAGCAGGCCGCTTCCGTTCCTCACCCGCCACTCGCCGCCTGCCACGCATTCGTTCTTGTGCGGCCGTGGGCGTCCCCACAACTCGGCAAACCATGAGGCTACATAACCCGGCCACTCGCAACTAACAACTCGCAACTCGTGACTCGCCCGGCCACTCGCAACTCGCAACTGACAACTCGCAACTCGCTCGCGACTCGGGTGATTTTCGTCACACTTGCGCGTGACAAGACTCGCAGTGTTCCCGGCGGGCCGATATCATGATTGAGAGAATCGCAATTCGTGCGGCCGCCCTCTTGTGAAAAGAGGGTTTCTGGTACATCTTTGAAGATCTGACAGCAAGGGCAGGGTGGTCTTATGTCTGCAAAGGGCCCGTTGAATCGACTCTTCCTTCGTTATCTGGTTGCGATCGGCACGGTTGCGGCGGCCTTTCTGTTGCGCCTGGCCCTGGGGCGATGGGGCGTGCAACTGCCGACCTATATCACCTTTTATCCCGCCGTCATGCTGACAGCACTGGTGGCCGGAATGTGGCCGGGGATCACGGCCACCGCGCTCTCCGCCCTGATCGTCGACTACTTCCTCTTACCACCGCAACGGACCTTTCAGATCAGCAATCCCTCCGAAGCCATAGGGCTAGCGCTGTTTTCGGCGATGGGCGTGTTTATGTGCCTGGTGGCGGAACGCAACCGGCGCAACCGGCAAAAGACCGCTGCCTATGAACAAGAGTTGGCGGTGCAGGCTCAGGAAAAACGATATCGGGATTTGGTGGAATTTTCTCCTTTGGCGATCCTGGTGCATCGCGAACAACGCATCGATTTTGCCAATCCCGCCGCCTGCCGGCTATTTGCCGCCAACGGTCCGGAACAGCTTTGCGGCAAGCCGGTACTCGACCTGTTTCATCCCGACTACCATGCCCTGATCCAGGAGCGCATTCAGAGCCTGAAAGAAGGCAATCGCACGCCCTTGATCGAGGAAAAGATCGTGCGGTTCGACGGGGAGGTGCGCGATGTGGAAGTTGTGGCATCCCCAGTTGTGGATGAAAAGGGACCAGCCATTCAGGTCATCGTTCACGATATCAGCGAGCGCAAGCAGCGCGAAGCACAATTGCAGCGACTCCATCGCACGCTCAAAGCCTTGAATAACAGCAACCAGGCAATGCTGCGGGCTACCGGGGAAGCCACGTTGCTGCAACAAGTTTGCAAGATTGTTACGGAAGATTGTGGCCATGCCATGGTCTGGATCGGCTTTGCCGAGGAGGACGAAAACAAGACCGTGCGACCGGTGGCTTATGCGGGTTTTGAAGATGGGTATCTGAAAACCTTGCAGGTCACCTGGGCCGATACCGAACGCGGTCGCGGGCCGACAGGTATGGCCATTCGCACCGGGAAGCCGTGTGCCTGCCGCAATATGCTGACCGATCCCAAGTTTGCCCCCTGGAAGGCGGAGGCTATCAAGCGCGGCTATGCCTGTTCCCTGGTGGTTCCGCTGTTGGCGAGCGGCAAGGCCTTCGGTGCGATCACCATTTACTCGAAGGAGCAGGATGCGTTCTCCGAAGACGAAGTGAGATTGCTTACGGAACTGGCCGGCGATCTTGCCCACGGGATCAATACGCTTCGGCTACGCGCCGACAAGGAGCGCGCGGATGCGGAATTGCGGCAGAGCCGGGAGTGGCTCAGTGTAACCCTGGCTAGTATTGGCGATGCGGTCATGGCCAGCGATGCTGAGGGCCGGATTTCATTTCTCAACCCGGTCGCCGAGGCGCTTACCGGCTGGAAGACCGAAGAGGCCATCGGCCAGACCATGCAACAGGTGTTCCAGATCATCAACGAGAAGACCGGCGCACCGGCGGACGACATCGTGGCGCGGGTTCTCCGCGAGCGGCGCACGTTTGCCTTGGCCAACCACACCGCGCTGGTGACCCGGGATGGACGGGAAATCCCCATCGAAGACAGCGCCGCTCCCATTATGGATGCCGCCGGGAACGTTTCCGGGGTCGTGCTGGTCTTCCACGAAGTAACGGAACGGCGGCGGGCACAGAACGCGTTGCGCCAAAGCAACGCCGTGCTGAAGAGCTTTAACGTCATTCTGGAAGAGGCGCTCCATTGCGACACCGAAGAGGCTCTGGGCCAGACGTGCCTGCGAGAGATGGTCCAAGTCACCGAAAGCAAGTTTGGCTTTGTGGGAGAGATCGGTACGGACGGATTGTTACACGACACGGCGATCAGCGATATTGATGGGTTCTGCACCATGTACGACAGTCAAACCGGCGACCGCCGACCGCCGGGCAACTTCAAAATTCACGGATTATATGGCCGGGTATTGCTGGATGGCCGGAGTTTACTCACCAATTCCCCCGCCGAGCATCCCGACAGTATCGGAACGCCGCCGGGACATCCGCCGTTGACCGCCTTCCTGGGCGTGCCCTTGATCGATGGCGGACGGACCATCGGCATGATCGCCGTCGGCAATCGTTCGCAAGGATACCGGCTGGAAGACCAGGCGGCGCTGGAGTCCCTGGCGCCGGCGGTGGTGGAGGCCCTGCGTCGCAGCCGCGCCGAGCAAGCCCTGCGCTCCAATGAGGCTCGCCTGCGCCTGGCGCTGGATTCCGCCAACTCCGGCACTTGGGAGTGGGAGCTGAAGACCAACAAAAACAAATGGTCGGAAGAACTGTGGTCGCTCTATGGGATTTCGCCACATAGTTGTGAACCCTCTTTTGATACTTGGATCGAGAGCATCCATCCGGAAGACCGGGAGATGGCGGAGACGACGGTCCGGGAAGCGTCTGCCACCGGGAGCGATCTCGACCTGGAGTATCGCGTGCCTGCGGAGGACCGAACGATTCGCTGGCTGATGGCTCGCGGACGCTGCCTGCGCGATGCGAACGACAATCCGGTTCGTTATGTGGGCATCGTGATGAACGTTACTGAGCGCAAGCGGGCGGAAGCGACCCTGATGCAAAGCGAGAAACTGGCCTCGGTAGGCCGGGTGGCCGCCACCATCGCTCACGAGATCAATAATCCCCTGGCGGCGGTGATGAACACTTTGTACTTGGCTCGAACTTGCGCCGAGGCTCCGGCCTTGGTTCAGCACTATCTTGAAATTGCCGATGATGAACTGAAACGGGTATCGCTCATCACCCATCAAGCGTTGGGTTTCTATCGCGAGTCTACCGCCCCGGCCCAGGTTGCGGTTGCCGTCATTCTGGATTCCGCCATGGACCTGCTGCAAAGCCGCATCAAGAGCAAAGGCGCCATCATTGCCAAGCAATACCAAAGCGGGCTTCAGTTGACCGCGGTAGCCGGCGAACTGCGACAGGTGTTTTCCAATCTGTTGGCCAATAGCCTGGATGCGATCTCCGAATACGGCACCATCAAAATGCGCGCGCGCGCCATCAAGTCGCCGAAAGACGGCAGCCGATGCATCCGTATTACCGTGGCCGACGATGGTTCGGGAATCGCACGCTCCGCTCGTTCCCGTATTTTCGAGGCATTATTTACGACCAAAGACGCCATCGGAACCGGTCTGGGCCTCTGGGTCAGCAAGCAGATTGTGGACAAGCACAGCGGGTGGATTCACCTACGCTCGAAGACCGAGGGTCCGCGCCGCGGCACGGCGTTTTCCATTGTTTTGCCGTTACAAGCCGCGGACTGCGTGCGGAAAGCTAGTGGCATGGCGGCGGGAGGAAGCGAGTAGTCGAGTAATTGAAGAATTGAGTAATCAAGTAATTGCCAGAGGTGCGCGATGGGGACAGCCACAGCTATGGCGATAACGCCGAACGTCCAGCCCGCCGTGGCGGGCGAAATATTGTGCGGCCCGGGCGCAAGCCTGGGGCCTGGAGATGCTACATTTTCAAGTGAATTTGGGTACGAACCGGTGGAAGCACCGGGCTTCAGCCCGGTGAACAGAGCGTGAACCGTAGCCGGGCCTTTAGGCCCGGTGTATGCTGTTGCCAGCGGCGGGTAGGCAGCAAATGCCGATGGCACCGCAAGAAATTCGCACCGTTCTTTATGGCAAAATCCTGTGAAGAGGCATTTGGTAGAAAATGCGCACGAATAACCCTTACAGTTCTGCATCAAGGGCGCTGGAAGTATATCCTGCACCACCGGGCCTAAAGGCCTGCGGCCTACTGCTTATTGCTTCTTGGGCGCGGCAGCAGCGAGGACTGGCTATTCAAGGGGGCCTCGCCGTTCGCTGCGCGGCGAACGTAGCTTCCATCCGCATGCATTTCGCGCGCTTTCACGTTGTCGGCCAAATAGGTCGCCAGCACATCGTCGAGCAAATAACGCACCAGGCGCACGTCCTCAATCGGGTAAATGACTTCGACCCGGCGATTCAGATTGCGCGGCATAAGATCGGCGCTGCCGGCAAAAATCTCATCCTGCCCATCATTATGGAAGTAAAAGATACGGCTATGCTCGAGAAAACGGCCGACAATGCTGATGACGCGGATATTCTCGCTCACGCCCGGCACGCCCGGGCGCAGGCAACAGATGCCGCGCACCAGTAGATCCACCTTCACGCCGGCTTGCGAGGCGCGATACAGCAATTTGATCATCTCGCAATCGACCAGGGCGTTCATTTTGAATATCAAGTGCCCGTTACGCTTCACCCGGTGATGAGCAATCTCCCGTTCAATCAGCTCCTGAAAGCGCTGCCGCATATTAATGGGCGCGACCAACAATTTCCGATAGTTCGGTTTCGCCGAATAACCGGTCAAATAGTTGAATAGATCGGTTACGTCGGCGCCGATTTCCTCGTCGCAGGTGAGCAGCCCGAGATCGGTATAAAGCCGCGCGGTCTGCGGATTGTAATTGCCCGTTCCCAGATGGATGTAACGGCGGATGGTGTCTCCCTCCCGGCGCACAACCATGATCATCTTGCAATGCACCTTGAGGCCGACCAGTCCGTAAACCACGTGGACGCCATCATGTTCCAGCGCCCGGGCCCACTCGATATTGCTGTCCTCGTCGAAACGGGCTTTAAGTTCCACCACGGCGGCCACTTGCTTATCGTTCTCGATCGCCTCCAGCAGCGCATTGACGATGGGGGATTTGCGGCCCACCCGATAAAGCGTGACTTTGGCCGCCAAGACATCGGAGTCTTCTGATGCCTTCTCCATAAAATCAACGACGGGCTGGAACGACTGGAAAGGATGATGCAGGAGAATATCGCGGCGGCGAATGGCGGCAAACACGTCCTCGTCCTCCCCATCGAATTCCAGGGCGGGAGGAATACTGGGAACGAAGACCGGATCCTTCAACTCGGGAAGATCCAGAGCGGCCAGATGCGAAAGCCGGCTGAGGGAAAGCGGACCGCGCACGCGGTAAATGTCAGGCCGCTGCACATCGAGATTGCTGGAGAGTAGCCGCAACATGGTCGCCGGCATATCGCGATCCACTTGCAGTCGCACCACGTCGCCGAAGCGGCGCTGCCGCAAGCCCTCTTCGGTGGTTTCCAGCAGGTCGCCCGCCTCCAATTCCTGAATCTCAATATCGGCGTCCCGGGTCACATGGAAAGGATGAGCCTGAACGACTTCAATGCCGGGAAAAAGCGCTCCCAGGTTGGCTTTGATCAGATCTTCCAGCCAGATAAAAGTTTGTCGGGTAGGAGGCTTTCGCGCCGGCCGGAGGCCGCGATCCAAGTTAATCAGCTGCGGCAAGCTGTTAGGCACCTTGATACGCGCAAAGTGCTGCTCGCCTTGCTTATCCCGAATCAACACCGCCAGATTCACCGAAAGATTGGAGATGTGCGGGAAGGGCCGTCCGGGATCGAAAGCCAATGGGGTAAGCACCGGAAAAACGCTTTCCTCAAAATACTTGATGGCCCGCCGCTGCTGCTCTTCGGACAGCTCGCGATAAGGCTGGATGAGAATGCCGTGCTTCATCAAAGCGGGTTCCAACTGGCGCTGAAAACAACGCATGGCCCAGCCGGTCAACCGGGTAACTTCCGCCCGGATCGCGTCCAATTGTGCGGCCGGCAGCATACCGTCCGGCCCTACTTCCCGGCTGCCGGCCTCCACCTGGCGCTTCAATCCGGCCACACGAACCATAAAGAATTCATCCAGGTTGGAGCCCACAATCGACAGGAACTTCACTCGTTCCAACAGCGGATTGGAATCCCCTTGCGCTTCCTCCAGCACTCTTCGCTGAAAAGCCAACAGACTGAGTTCCCGGTTGACGTACAGCTCCGGATCATCCAGAGAACGCCGTCGCTTGATTGGTTCGCGGGAAGAAGCCACCGCTGTGGGAGCAGCGGGACGGCGCGCGCGGCGGCGGCTGACGGGAGCAATTGAGGCCATAACGTACTAGTTTACACGGGGCTGCAGTCGTTAGTCTTCCGCCAACCGCAGTCCTGGGGCGCACCCTGTTAACCAGGAGGGCGCATGCGGCCCCCCGAATTCCGATCGGTTTCGATGGCCAGTGGCGCGGTTATAATACAGGCGAGTGTTGCGTAGCCGGAACGGGTTGCCCACAACTCCGCAAATCGGCATTTGCCGGTCTCCGAATCCCGGGAACAAGCGAATCCTTTGAGAAGGGATATAGATCAACGTGAAGAAATTATTTTGTATAGCGGCCCTTGTCGCCGTTATGGGGCTCTGGGCGGGTTGCGGCAGCGGGGGAACCCACGTGCTTTACGCCGTCAGCAAAACCACTAACCAAGTGACCGGCTATACCATCTCCGGCAGCACTTTAACTCAGATCGCCACGCCCGTGACCACGGGCGCCAGTAGCGTACCCGTAGCGGCCGTAGCCCATCCCAACGGCAACTTCTTATATGTCGCCGATTCGGGGAGCAACGAGGTTTCCGTCTTTGCAATTGACGGCAGTGGCGCCCTGACGGCGAACCCAGCCAACGCCGATGCCGGATCGCAACCCTCGGCCCTGGCGATTCAGCCCAACGGGGATTTCCTGTATGTCGCCGATGCCCCCCTCGCTGGGAGTAGTACCTTGACCGTATACAGCGTCGATTCCAGCTCCGGCAGCCTGACACCGATCACGGGATCTCCATTCCCGCTTCAGTTCAAGCCAGCCGCTATCGTGCAGGATCCGGTGCTGACGGTGCTGTTTGCCGCCGCCCAAGAAACCTTTTCGATTCCGACATTGTCGACCGGAGCACCGGAGCAATATGCCGGATACTCCGGAACCACTACACCTTCAGCGATCGCCATTGATTCCGCCAGCCGCTTTCTTTATGTTGCCGACTCTTCCAGTGCTGTCATCCTTGGGTATACCATCGCCAGCGACGGCAGCCTGGCGGAGCTTAGTCCTCCTTTTGCAGCTGGCGGACTGAAACCGGTATCCCTGGCCATCGATCCTTCCGGCACCTATTTGTTCGTAGCCAATCAAGGTTCGAACAGTGTTTATGGATTCATCATCGCGCAAGGTACCGGAGCGCTTACGGCTATCGCCGGATCGCCCTTCCCTGTTGGCAGCGCGCCCTCGTCGCTCGCTTTTGACAATAAGTCAGGCAACCTCTACGTCGCGAATTCTGGCGGCAACTCGATTTCCGGCTTCTCCATGAACTCCACCACCGGCGTACTTACGAGCCTGGGGGCCGCCACTGCTACCGGCGCTACACCTGTGTGGCTTACGGTGCTGGATAAGTAGCAGGAGGCAGAAGACAGAAGACAGGAGTTAGGAGTTAGGAGTCAGGAGTCAGGAGCCGGTACCCGGGATGCCAACCCCGGGTATCGGCAGAGTCGAAGGACCCATGTACTTTTTGTGCACCCGCGATATCCCCTCTCTTCAGTAGCCACGCCATTGAGGGTAGCGCCGGCGTCTCGCCGGCTGTCGGTGCGGCCGTCCCCGGCCGTACCAGTACATGCAGCAAAACCCCGTGGGCGAGACGCCCACAGGACAGCCGGCGAGGACGCCGGCGCTACATCGTGCGGAGTTTCTGGTCCCTATGTGCCCGCCGTCAGGCGGGTGCGTCACTCAGCATGATAATTCTTTCGGTTCGTTTGGAAGCGCTGCAAATAATCCCGCGGCGCGAATTCTAACTTCTAACTCCTAACTCCTTTCTTCTGCCCCTTGCCCCCACCTTTAGAAAACATTTACGCGCTCTTCACGGATTCTTCATTTCTCTTCCGCATCACAGGGGAGTAAGGCCCACTCACTCCGCGGCGCTACGGATTCAGGCTCTCGCGGCGTAGTCGGCGAGGAATTTCGATGCCCACAGAACCACTCCGTAACGCAGTCGAGCACGCTTTCCGGTTCCAGCTATGTCGTTTTCTGGGTTTGACTACCCTTCTGCTTGTCCTAGCTCCTGCCATATGGGCACAGGATAGCGAAGAACCAGTTCACATCGCCGTACGAACCGAAATGGCCTCGCCGATGCGCCAAGCGGCAAGCTTTCGCTCGGATGTGAATCTGGTCATGGTGCCGGTGACCGTCACCGATGAGAATGGCCATCCCGCCACTCAATTGACGGCCGACAACTTTTCCATCCTGGAGAACAAGCAGCCGCAGCAAATCCGTTATTTTCTCCAGGAGGACTTACCGGTTTCGGTGACCCTGATCCTGGATACGAGCCAGAGCATGAAGCCGCACTTCGAGGAAGCTCGGGCCGCGGCCGTGGAATTCATTCAGGCCTCAAATCCACAGGACGAATTTCGGCTGATTACCTTTGCGGAACGGCCGCACCCGCAAACGGGATTCATGCCGCCTTCCGACGCCACGGCCAAGACAATCCTGGCGCCGCTGCAGGCCAAAGGCAACACCGCGCTCTGGGACACCCTGTATTCCGCCTTGGAGGGATTAGGCATGGCGCAACACGACCGCCGTGCTTTTCTGCTGATTTCCGACGGGGGCGACAACCGCAGCCGCTATACGGAACATGAAATCAAACAAGCGCTCGCCGAGGCGGATGTACAACTCTATGCGATTGACATTCTGAAGCCCGGCCCATTAAGCCGGGACGACCGGGCCGGACTATTGTGGCTTGACGACGTGACCGACATTACTGGCGGACAGGTCTCGGTGGTTCATGATGGCGGCGAAATGGCTCATGCCGTGGATCAGATTAGCCGACTTCTCCGGAATCAGTATGTTCTCGGGTACTATCCGCCCGCCTCCATGCGGGACGGCAAGTGGCATAAGTTGAAAGTAAAAGTAAACAGCGGGGGCGATCAGGGAAAGTTACACGCCTATGCCAAAGGCGGATACTACGGGCCGGAATAGTCCGTTCCGCGCTATACTCAGTCGAGAATCTCAATTGGGCAAGAGATCCCCCGAGATGGCGAAAGTTCACTCCCATAAATTGCGGCGTTCCCTCCTCAGAACCATTCCCGGCATTCTTCTTGTAGCACTAGTGACTTTCATTTGCTACGAGTTGGGACTGAATATCACGGCAACCGGCTTCCTTTACCTGATTGTCGTGGTGCTGCAATCCCTTTTTGGCGACTTCGCCTCCTCGGCGGCGGTCTCCGTCATTGCGGACCTGTGCCTGAACTTCTTTTTTGTGCCGCCAATTCTATCGTTCCGGGTGAGCGATTCCTCCGACACCTGGGCTCTGATCTCTTTCCTGATTACGGGGTTGATTATCACTCGCCTTACCGGTCAAGTGCGCCGTGCCGGGGAAGCATCGGAGCTTCAGCGCCAAGAGATGAAGTCGCTGTACGAATTGGCACAACGGTTACTGGCCTTAGATCCCCGCAAACAGATGCTGACGAAGGCGGCCGCGTTATTTCGCTCGCTTTTCGTTCTCCGGGCGGCGTGCTTGTACGACGGGGTGACCGCGGAGCTTTACCACGACGGCGACTCCGCGTCCGGCCTCGCCGATCGAACCCGCGCCGCCTACCTCTCACGGAAGGATAGCGATGACCCTGTCTCCGGAGTGTTTGTCCGCCCTCTGCTGGTGGCCGGCAACACGATCGGGGCCGTGGGATTTGACGGTTTGCGCGATGCCGATCTGATCGAGGGTCCCCTGGCGGCACTGGCGACCAACATACTGGAAAGAGCGCGTGTCTTTCGTGATGCCAGTCACGCCTCTGCCGCCGTTCAGGCGGAAGCCTTCCGCGGAGCCATTTTGGATGCTCTGGCTCACGAATTCAAAACTCCTCTGGCCACCATCGTGACTGCCGCCGGCGGTCTTCGGGAATCCGGCGGACTGCGCCCGGAACAGAAGGAACTGGCCGAAATAGCGGAGACGGAGGCTTCCCGCCTCGGCCGGCTGACCTCACGCTTGCTCCGCGTCGCCCGGCTGGACCGGGAAGAGGTCAAGCCGCTTCTGGAATTAGTGGATATTGTCGATCTGGTGGCGCATTTGGTCAGAGAATACGCTGACCGTTGGACGGATCGACACTTGTCTTTGACGAAGTCCGTAACCTCGGTTGCAGTCCTGGCCGACGCTGAGTTGCTGAAGCTTGCGGTGCGCCAGTTGCTGGACAATGCCTACAAATACTCCCCTTCGGGCTCTGCCATCACCATCTGCCTCGAAATGCAGCCGAAGGTGGTGGTGGTTCGCGTGAGGAACGAGGGCAACCCGATCGCCCCGAAGGAGCGCAACCGGATTTTCGAGCGCTTTTATCGCGGCGCGGAAGCGAGCCAGGTAGCTCCCGGTTCGGGCCTCGGCCTCTATGTGGCGCGCAAGATCGCACAGGCTCACGGCGGCGACGTCAACCTTGAGGACAGCGAGGCTTCTCCGGCGGAGGGCATCACTTTTCGCCTGACCATCCCTATCACCGAAGACGACGCCGCGGCTGTCGACAGCGCGGTTTAGCTCTCCGAAAGTCTGTTATCGCAAGGCCGCATCGCCGGAAGCCCGTTCCGGCCACAGTAATCTTTTCAGTAATTCTTTATGCTTTTTTCATATGGTTCGCTCTATATTCTTAACGGAGGCTCAGTTACCAGGGCTTCGCACCTGCTTCCACCGTCAGTGCCTGCGGCAAAGTGGCAACTCGCAAGTACCTATGCGGCATCGAATCAGTGCCCGTGCGACACTTACACCGAGGTGTGCAGGCGGAACATGGGCAAGTTCAATGTCTTTGCCAAGGCGCCATGTCCCTTCGATTCGGCAACAGCGGAGAAATACATGACTAATCCGTCCCAACCTCTTCAGGTACTGGTCGTTGACGATGAACCGGCCTTGCGCAGAGTGTTTCGCACCTCCCTGGCCGCCAATGGTTTCGTGGTGCAGGAGGCCCGCAGCGGAGAAGAAGCGGTTGAACTCCTTTCCCAATTCCCTTTTTCCCTGGTTCTGCTCGATATCAATATGCCGGGAATCGGAGGAGTGGAAGCCTGTCGCGAGATTCGCGCGCTGGCGCCTAAAATTGGCATCCTGATGGTCACGGTGCGGGATGCGGAGAATGACCTGGTGCGGGCGTTGGAGGCGGGGGCCGACGACTATGTCACCAAACCCGTCCGCTTTCGTGAACTGGTGGCGCGCATGCGGGCCGTCCTGCGCCGCCTCGAATCCGACGATGCCACCAAACCTGTCGTGATACGAGTATCAGCGCTGGAACTCGATATGGAACGCCATTGCCTGCGCAAAGCGGGAACTTTGATTCACTTGACGCCCACCGAATTCGACCTGCTGGCGCTACTCATGCGGCACCAGGGCGTCCCCGTCACTCATGCCAAACTATTACGTACAATCTGGGGACCGGAGTACGGAACGGAACTCGACTATCTTCGCTCCTATGTCAGGAATCTTCGCAAAAAAATCGAGGATGATGCCACACGTCCGCAATATATCCTGACCGAGCCTTGGGTGGGCTACCAGTTCCGCGATCCTTCCGACCCGCAGTCCGCGCCGCCCAATAGCGACTCCATCTAAGCCTTGTTGGCTTCTCTCCCTAGCTGCTTTTTCGATATCTTCCCGCCAAAACTTTTATGAACAAACTCTAAATTCTTCACGGTTTTTCCATTTCCGCCGTTCTATCTTGTCATCCGAGGGAGCGCACTCACATAGCGCGCTTAAGCATTACGGGAGACTAACATGAGAGCTTCGTTGATTTGCCGAGTAGTAGCCGTTATTAGCTTTGCCGCATTGTGCCTGACCGTTACCGTTCGGCCAGCCCACTCCGCCACCACTAACGTCACACTTACGGGAACGCTGAGTTGCGCCCATTGCCAAGGCGTGCAGCCCATGCATAAGGGATATACCCAATTCACCTGGGCCCTTCACTCCGTCGATCTCGGGGACGATGTCGTACTGCTCGTCCAGGACAAGACTTACACCCTAAAGGGCGACACCACTCAGTTCCGGCAATTCATGTCCAGCACGGCCAGAGTAACCGGATATCTGGACGGAAACACTTTGAATGTTGAATCTATCCATCGCACCACGGCCAACGACTAAGTCGCAGGCCCCTGGGTGCGCGGGCTTCCAGCCCGCATTCCGGTGCGGGCTGAAAGCCCGCGCACCCAGAGCCAGTTAAAAAAGTTATGGCGGTCAGTTGAAGTTTTGATAAGCAATTTTCATGAAGTTTTCATGTCGCGCACTTTATCTTGCAACTGCTGACATTCTGCATTAACAACGATGTCGGCAGAGTTAACTCATCAGCGAGGTGACTTATATGGGAATGAATACGGATGGTAGGGACTTAGAACTTAGCCTACTGCGGACGTTTCTCGCGGTTGTGCGATATGGAAGTATGAGCCGGACCGCCACCGCGGTAGCCAAGACGCAGCCGGCTGTCAGCCAACAGATGCTGAGGCTGGAGAAGATTACCGGGCAGAAGCTGCTCCATCGGGATCCGCATGGCGTGAAGCTGACCGGCCATGGCGAGCTCTTGGTAACCTACGCCACTCAGGCCATTAACCTCAACGAGGAAGTATTGGCCCGGCTCCGCAAGAAGCCAATTTCCAGACGGTCGCGGTACCGCCAACACCAAAGCTAGGGTTTGTCCTCGCCGGCGCTGCACCGGCGAGCGAAGTCTCTTCAACTATGGTCCGCCGTCAGCGTGGGCGCTTCGCTCAGAATGACAACCTAACTGAACGTTAGAGAACAGCCATACAGTCATCGAGCGCATAGAGAATCTTCCGCGCGAAAGCGTCGGGGAAGGGGAAGGACCGGTCACGCTTCCGCAGGCCCGTTTTGGGAATTGTTTTTATGAATCTTTTAGCTACTTTTTATACGAGTTTTATGCTCTTCGACCTCCAATTAGGTGAGGGACCAGAACTATTCCGGATCGCACTATGGCGACAACCGTACGAACGGAAGAGGCGGGCACTTATATTACATGGCAACCAACCATGAGAACGAACAACACTGCTGGCGAGGGGACGAAAAGGAGCACGACATGAAGAAGATTTTCAGGCTGCAGCGGGCCCATGGTGAGTGGACAAGCGGGTTCACACCGGAAAGGAAGAGAAACATGAGAGACACACGGGCTTTACTACACACAAACACGGTTGGAGCAGCGATCTTGGCCACGCTTGTGATTGGCCTGGCATTGGCTCAGAGCTCCCGTTGTTATGCGCAGGTTCAGGGGCAGCCGCAAGCTCAGCCAAAGGTGGCGGAGCTACACGAATCCACTTCGACGGAAACCGCCTCCGGCGCCGGCACGGCAAGCGGTGCGGAAGTCTCGGTTGCGCCCACGGAGGTCGAAAAGGAACTGGCGGCCATGAAAGCGCGCATCGACCAACTGGAAGCGGAACTCAACGCCCGTAATGCGGCTGCCGCCGTAGTTACAGTGAACACGCAGGCGCCGAACCAGCCTTCCGCCGCCGAAAAGGGTGCTCCGGTGGTTCCGCCGGAAAAAGCGGCGCCCACCGAACCGTTCGCCTACGCCGACTGGACATGGTTGAACGGCAACCCCCGCACCAAGGATGTGGTGTGGGACTCGAAGTTTTTCACTCCGGAAGTCCGCTTCGACACCGACTATGTCTATAGTTTCAACCACCCGAAGGACGACACGCTGGGCGGATCGACCGAGATTTTCCGGGCCAACGAGGTTCAGGTGGAGCAAGCCAGCGTGGGCGGCGACTTCCACTGGGATAACGTCCGGGGCCGCATCCTGTTTATGGACGGAATGTTTGCCACCACCACGCCGCGCAATGACGCCAGTCCCGGACGCGGGCAGTGGGACTTGCGCGATGCCTATCGCTATGTGTCGGAAGCCTATGGCGGGTATCACTTCGACGTGAACCACGGGTTGAACATTGACGCCGGCATCTTCGTTTCCTATATCGGCCTGTTCAGCTACTACAACTTCGATAACTGGACCTACCAACCGTCGTATGTGTCCTCTAATACCCCATGGTTTTTCAACGGCATACGCATCCAATGGTTTCCCACGGACAAGCTGAAGATTGAACCCTGGTTTATCAATGGCTGGCAATCCTACGGCCGCTTGGGCAGCAAGCCGGGATTGGGCGGACAGATTCTGTGGCGGCCGAAGAGTTGGCTGTCTATGGTCTTCAACAACTACGGTATGGGCGAAGACACTCTGGGCACGGGCGATGGCCACTCCGGACGCTCGCGTATCCATACCGACGACAGCATCGAGATCAAATACTACGACCATCCGGAACGGACCCTCGACAAGATGGCCTTCTCCCTGACCGGCGATTTGGGCTGTGAATACGGCAATGGCAATATCGCGGAAGGCGTCGCGGCCACCAATTGTTACCACAACAAAGTGAGTACGACTGGGGGAACCAGCTTCAAGCAGACCTTCACGGGCTGGATGCTCTACAACCGCTTCTGGTTCAAGAAGGACATCTATGGCGTCACCCTCGGCGGCGGCGTGATGGACAATCCGGGACGCTACCTGGTCCTGCTTCCGCCCATCAACGGCGCCGATGCTATTTCGGGATCGCCTTACTTTACGCAGAATTCCGGGGATTTGTACAAGGCCTGGGATAGTTCCCTCACCTTCAACTGGATGCCTAAACAATACATCACCTTTTTGGCGGAGTACGGTTATCGCCATGCGAGTGTGCCGTATTTCACTGGCCCCGGCGGCATAACTCCTCCGGGCGGCAATACCGGGTCGCCGGCCCAGGTCGTCCCCGGTTGGGCCCCGGATCTACGCAAGGATGAAGGCACGATCAGAACGGCCATCATGGTCAAGTTCTAACTCTGGATAGCGCTCCGTCCTGGGTACGCGGGCTTCCAGCCCGCATCCCGGTGCGGGCTGGAAGCCCGCGTACCCAGGACGGAGCGCGTAAACCCAAGAGGCGTTTGTTGGATGTTTACTACAAGGAAGAGTGAATCGTCTTATGAAACGCAATATATGGAAGTTTCAACTACTTCTCGTCTGTTTCTCGTTGCTACTCGCTTTGGGCGCCTGTAATAAAGGACAAGACGATACATCGGCGGGGGCGCCGCCTCCGGCCAACATCGTTCCCGGAGCGGATGTCGCTCTATTCACAGTCGACCACCCGGAGCAATTTCCGCTGGCGGAGGCCGTCGCGCACCCCACGGCCTCTTCCTTGAGCGTGACCGGGACCGTTACTCCCGATATCGCGCGCAATGTCCCGGTGGTCTCGCTGGCTTCCGGGCGAGTCGTGGGCATTCATGCGCGTCTGGGCGACACCGTGAAGAAGGGCCAGCTACTGCTCAGCATACGCAGCGACGACGTGTCCGGCGGCTTCTCCACCTATCGGATGGCGGTCGCCGACGAGATCCTGGCGCGCGCCCAACTGGAACGTTCCGTCGACCTGTACAAGAATGGCGCCATCGCCTTGAACGATCTGCAGGTCGCGCAGGACGCGGAAGACAAAGCTAAAGTCGCGCTGGAAACCGCCGAAGAGCATCTGCGGTTGCTCGGCAACGACCCGAAGAAACCCATGGGCATGGTGGATATCTTCGCGCCCGTTTCGGGCGTGATCACCGATCAGGAAGTCACCGATGCGGCCACCGTACAAGCGTTCAACACTCCCAGCCCGTTCACGATTTCCGATCTTTCGTCCATCTGGGTGGTCTGCGACGTGTACGAAAATGATATGGCCAAAGTGCGGATCGGCGACACGGCGGAGATCGCGCTGAATGCGTATCCCGGCCGCGTGTTCAAAGGGACAGTCAGCAACATCGGCGCGATCCTGGATCCCAATATTCGCACCGCCAAGGTTCGCATCGAAGTTCCCAATCCCGGCATCATGCGCATCGGTATGTTCGCGACGGCAACCTTCCGCGGCCAAAGCACGGAGGAGCACACGGTGGTTCCGGCCTCCGCCATCATGCACCTGCACGATCGCGATTTCATCTTTGTTCCCGCACCCGACAATAAGTTTCGCCGCTTGGAGGTAGTCAGCGGCGACCTGTTGCCGGAGAACACCAATCTGCAAGAAATTAAGTCCGGACTCCAGCCAGGGCAAAAAGTGGTTACCAACGCCTTGGTCTTGGATCATGTGCTGGCTCAGTAATGGTTAACCAGGCACTTGGGATCTTTAGATACACCGTTAGGCACAGGAAGTGGAAAGGAAACGGTAAATAAGCAATGATCCGCGCTCTGGTAGATTTCGCCCTCAACAACAAGTTTGTGGTGCTGGCCATCGCCTTCTTGTTGCTCGTATGGGGAGCCATCTGTTTTCATAACTTGCCGGTTGAGGCTTACCCGGATATCGCCGACAACTATGTGACGGTGATTACCCAATGGCCGGGACGCTCGGCGGAAGAGGTCGAGCAACAGGTCACGATTCCTATCGAAATACAGATGGCCGGAATGCCGCACATGACTTTTCTGCGCTCCGAGTCGATTTTCGGCCTGTCGTACGTAATCATGATCTTCGACGACAGCTCGGTAAACGACTGGAACCGGCAGAAGGTACTGGAACGGCTCACCCAGGTCAATCTTCCTCCGGGGCAAAACCTGCAACCGCAAATCGGCACCGACTGGAGCACCACGGGGCAGATTTACTGGTACACGATACGCAGCACCAACCCCCGATACGACCTGATGGAGTTGCGGTCGATCGAAGACTGGGTTCTGCTCAAACAATTCAAATCCGTTCCTGACGTGGTGGACGTCTCCGACTTCGGGGGCACGGTACGCGAATACCAGGTGCGGGTCGATCCCAACAAACTGGTTTCTTACGGACTCGGCATCGGCCAGGTCGAGCAGCAGTTGGCCAACAACAACATCAATGCCGGCGGCAGCTTCGTGGAAGAAGGCCTGCAGCAGATGAATGTGCGCGCGCTCGGACTATTCAGCAGCGTACAGGATATCGAGCAGACCGTCTTAAAGACCCAGACCGGAACGGCGCTGCGGGTCAAGGATATCGCCGACGTAGTGCAGGGCCCAGAGATCCGGTTGGGCCACATGGCCCGGGCCAACCATATGCAGGACGGGCGCATTATCGACGAGCCCGACGTCATTCAGGGCGGGGTGCTGATGCGCAAAGGCGCGGAAGAGCAGACCACGCTGGATGGCATCCACAAGAAAGTCTACGAGCTCAATCACGGCCTTCTGCCTCCTGGCGTTGAGGTCGTGCCCATGCTGGACCGTAGCGATCTGCTGCACTACACGACGCACACGGTGCTGCACAACCTGACGGAAGGGATGATTCTGGTCACGATCATTCTCATCCTCTTCCTGTTCAATGCCCGGGCCGCCTTTATCGTCGCGCTGACCATTCCGTTCTCTTTGTTATTTGCGTCGATTTGGCTCGACCTGAGCAAAATTCCGGCCAACCTCTTGTCGCTGGGAGCGCTGGACTTCGGAATGGTGGTGGACGGCGCCGTAGTCATGGTGGAAAACATCGTCCGCCATCTAAGCCGCCGGCAGCACAAAGTCGAGGGACGATCCACCGCGATCATCAAGAGCCCCGCCCAAGCCATCCGTGAAGCCGCGCATGAAGTGCAGCGGCCGGTGTTCTATGCCATTGCCATCATCATCACCGCTTACCTGCCGATCTTCACGTTGCAACGGGTGGAGGGCCGTTTATTCCGGCCCATGGCCTTGACCGTCGCTTTCGCGCTGCTGGGCGCTTTGACCTTCTCGATCTTGATCGCCCCGGTTTTGGCCGCCATATTGTTCCGTAACGGAGTGCAGGAAAAGAAGAACCCCGCTATGGCCTACCTGACCGAGCGCTATCGCAGAAGATTGCGCTGGTGTCTCGGACATCGTCAAATCACGGTCGGCGTTGGCGTCTTGGCGCTGTTGGGGAGCCTATACCTGGCCTTCAGCGGGGTCATTGGTTCGGAGTTCCTGCCTCACCTGGACGAAGGCGCCATCTGGGCGCGCGGCACCCTGGCGAACAGCACAAGTCTTACGGAAGGCGAGAGGTTTGCCACCTGCGGCCGCTATGTTTTCGCTTCTTTCCCGGAAGTGCCTACGGTTGTATCGCAGGCGGGCCGGCCGGATGACGGAACCGACACCGGGGGCTTCGGCAACACCGAGTACTTCGTCGATCTGAAGCCGCACGACGAATGGCGGCCGGTCTTTCATAAAAACAAAGATGAACTGATCGCCGCCATGGACCGTGAGCTGCAACAAAAATGCCCGGGAGCGGAGTGGAACTACTCGCAGCCGATCGAAGATAACGTCGGAGAAACCCTGACCGGCACCAAGGGTTCCCTGGCCTTCAAGATCTTCGGCGACGATCTCAAAACGCTGGAAGAGAAGGGCGAAGAAGTCACCAACGTCATGTCGGCCATTCCCGGCATGCATGACGTCAAGCTCTTGCGCGATTTTGGCCAGCCCAACCTTGACATCACTATCGACCGCAAGGCGGCGGCCCGTTTTGGCATCAACGTGGCCGACATACAGGACGCCGTGCAGACGGCCGTCGGCGGGAATGCCGTCAGTCAGGTGCTTCAAGGAGAGGCACGCTATAACGTAGTGGTGCGCTACCAGGCGCCTTATCGAAATACGCAAGCGGCCATTGCGAACGTTCGCCTGCTGTCTCCCAGCGGAGAACGGGTGTCTCTGGCGCAATTGGCTACCGTCTCGGTGAAAGACGGCGCCTACGACATCTACCGCGAAGGCAACGGCCGTTACCTGGCCATCACCTTCAACGTGCGCGGCCGCGATCTGGGAACCACGGTCGAAGAGGCGATCAAACAGATTCACGACAAAGTAAAGATGCCGCCAGGTTATACCGTCGGTTCGTCGGGCGAATACGAGAGCGAACAACGCGCGGAAGCGCGTTTGTTGATCATCGTTCCCCTGGTGATCCTGGTGATCTACATCATTCTCTACACCATGTTCAAGTCGGCGAAGTGGGCGTTGCTCATCCTCACCAACGTGGCCATGGCTCGTATCGGCGGGCTGATGGCTCTGCTGATCACGGGAACCCATTTCAGCGTTTCCTCGGGGGTTGGCTTCCTGGCCTTGTTCGGTGTTTCGGTGCAAACCGGGGTCATCATGCTGGAATACATCAATCAGCTCCGCGCGCGGGGCTACACCATCGTGGATGCGTCCATCGAAGGCGCGGTCCTGAGGCTTCGTCCCATCATGATGACTATGCTGGTGGCGACTTTCGGACTGCTGCCGGCGGCTTTTTCGCACGCTATCGGCTCCGATTCCCAGCGGCCATTCGCGATCGTGATCGTCGGAGGCCTCATTTCCGACTTATTCCTGAGCATCATTCTGTTGCCCACGCTCTATGTTTGGTTCGCGAGCGACAACGATAAGCTCCCGGAAACGGAGGAATCGATTGAAAACTAACTGGCTATATTGCACTCTTGCTCTGATGGTCAGTGTTTGCGCAGTGGCGCAAACACCTATGACGTGGGATCAAGTGCTTCAGGGCTTTGATCAGAACAATCCAACCTTGCTGGCCGGCGCGTTAAACATTGACGAGTCCAAGGCAGAGGAGATCACCGCCTATCTTCGTCCGAATCCGCAGTTTACGGTGGCGTCGGACGGGACCCAGCCAATTCCCACGGGAGGAGGAAATCCCTGGCAACCGTTCGTCGGCGCTTACCAGATGGGGAGTTTCAGCTATCTGCACGAACGCCGGCACAAGCGCGAGCTGCGCCTGGAGAGCGCCCAAAAGGGCACGACCATCGCCGTCTCTACGCAGGCCGACCTGAAGCGGAATATGCTCTTCAGCCTGCGCAGCGCATTTGTCGCGACGCTACAAGCCAAGGCGGTGCTGCAACTGGCAAAAGACGACCTGGCCTACTACGACCATGTGCTCGCGATCAGCAGGATTCGCTTCCAGGACGGGGACATCGCCAAAATCGATCTCAACCGGCTCGAACTGCAGCGCGTGCAGTATGAATCGGAGTTGCAAACGGCGGTGGAGAATCTGGACACGACTAAGATCCAACTGCTCACGCTGCTGAATTCCCGAACGCCCCTGGACCAGTTCGACGTAACCGGGCCGTTCGAGTTCCGCGGCCAACTCCAGCCGCGCGACGAGTTGAGGAGGGTTGCGCTGGAGAACCGGCCCGACCTGCGGGCCGCCGTGCAAACGGTGGACCAGGCCCGGACCAACCACGAACTGGCGGTGGCGAACGGTTCTACCGACCCGACGTGGAGCGTGTGGTGGACGCACGACGGATCGTATAACTTTTCCCCCGGCGACGTGTTTGGCCGCCAAACTTTAGGTGCGAGCATCAGCATCCCCCTCCGCATCTTCGATCGCAACCAGGGAGAAAAGCTGCGCACCAAAATCGATATCACGCGCAACGAAAAACTCCGCGATGCCGCCACCGCCCAGGTGTTCAGCGACGTAGACTCCGCTTACACCGCGGTCAACAGCAACGTAGTTCTGTTGCAGCCCTACAAGGACAAATACCTGCAAATGTCGGTGGAGGTGCGGGACGCCGTCTACTATGCCTATCAGAAGGGCAGCGCGTCCCTCCTTGATTTTTTGAACGCGGAAAGCGATTACCGCCAAGTCCAACTGGCTTACCTCAACCTGATCGGCTCTTACTTAACGACCGCCGCCCAATTGAATGAGGCGGCGGGCAAAGAGGTAATCCCATGAAGTCCCACCGCGAACTTGCGCCGGTAAAACGTTCCAAGGAGCTGAATCCATGAATAAACAAGAGGTACGAGCCCGCATCGAAGAAATTGGAATCATTCCGACCATTCGTGTATCCGCTATCGAGGACGCGGTGTTCGCCGCCGAAGCCGTGTCCCGGGGCGGGATCACCATCGTCGAGGTCATCTTAGCCGCGGCGGAGGCAAGTAAAGTGATCGCCGCCCTGGTAAAGAAGCTTCCCCATCTGATCGTCGGCGCGGGCGGCAGTTTAGACCTGGAAGCGGCGCGCCGCTGTCTGGATGCCGGGGCGCATTTTCTGGCCAGTGACGGATTCGACCCCGAACTCGTATGTTTTTCGGTGCAGGAAGAGGTAGTTGTAATCCCGGGGGTACTGACCCCGAGCGAAGTGATCAAGGCATGGACGCTGGGGCCGGACTACGTCAAGGTGGTTCCCTGCGCCCAGGTGGGCGGAGACAGTTATATCCGGGCTTTGAAGACCATGTTTCCGCAAGTGCCCCTGATCGCGGCCGGCGGAGTCAATCAGCAGACGGCCTCGGGCTTCATTCTGGCAGGGGCCATGGCGCTCGGTATCGGCGCGGCGCTAATTCCCCGGGAGGCCATTCGGATGCGCCAAGCGGATCGAATTGCTGAACTGGCGCGACGCTTTATCGGCTTTGTGGACACCGCCCGGGGCTAGTGCGGTGTCCCTTGTCGCGAACATGGAAACGGCAGGAAGCAATAGTTGGCGGTTGAATGGACAGGAAAAGGTCAAAAGGAGGCAGGAAATGCGGCAACAACTAGGTACGGTGCCCATACCGATGGGCGCACATGTTCTCGGGGAAGACACGATCACGGAGACCGTCTCTCACTTCGAGCAGGATTTAAACGATTTGACTGACGCCTTAGCTCTACTGGGCGTCAAGCGCTGCGGCCGCTGCCGCAGATTCTTCCGTTGCACCGAACCGGGCGTGCTCTTTGAAAACGGGCACTCCATTTGTTACGGATGTATCCCGGATTGGTGGTCCGCGCAGTCGGCACGGCTTCCCGTCAGCGAGCGGGAACGGACCTTGGGAAAACTGGCGGTGTGGCTACGAAAATACCACCAGGCCGAAGTCGTAAAGGAGACTGCCGGCGCAGCGCCGGAGGCCGTCAACGCCGATTTCCAGATCGTGGCCAACTGCGCGGAATGCGGCGGCTCCGGAAAACTGATGGAAGGCGAGCGCTGCCGATTTTGCAACGGAGCGGGCACGGTGCGGATCGTGGTGCCCAAATAACCTTTACGAACATTTTATGGACCTTTTACTCGAAGTTTATGACGCCGGGCGTCCAATGAATTGGGCGCAGTTTTAGCCTGGATTTCACGAAAGCTGAGGGCTTCGGTTGCCTCAGGGTGGAAGCACCGGGCTTTAGCCCGGTGAATTCAAGCGCACACGCGATGGGCTTTAGCCCCGGCTTCCTGAGTAGTCGAGGTTAGAGGCCCACCGGAGGCGAAAATGGGCATTGCGATTCTGGGCGTCATCTGTGTGGCGGCTGTGGCTTTCATGGCCCGGTTCTTTGTCGCATTATGCCGGGATCAGTCCGGCCGTAAGTGCTATGTGGTTCCAGTGGGCACACCGGGCTGGGAAGGGCCGTTGTCCCTCGCCACAGAAAATGTCCCGGCGAGCCGCTCGCGAGTTGCTTGAAGGGCTGCCCTCGGTATGAGAAGCAGGGAGTTGTGTTATGGACATATTGGTTCCCGTAATGGTGGTTGTGACGCTCTGCATCGCGGGCTCAATATTCCCGGCCAATCACGATATACCCTTCTTCCACTAAGCCGGATAGCCGTGGATCGAAACATCGGGACGAGGTCAGAGTTATGGCAAACCCGTCGAGAATCAAGCGCACGCTACTTCGGTTGGATTCGCTGCTTGGTCAAAGCGCACGCAGTCGGGACCCCGAAGAATCAATGGAAGCCGGCGACTTTCGCATTGACATGCAAAATCATCAGGCCACGGTTCGCGGCGCATGCCTGCATTTGAGTGCGGCGGAGTTCGATTTGCTGGTCTTCCTGGTAAAACATCCGCGCAAACTCATCTCTCCACGCACGCTTCTGACGACTCGCTGGAGCAGCGATCATGTGCGGCAGACGGAGTTCCTCCCCCTCCTGATGGGCCTGCGCAAGAAGATCATGGAAGTGGGGGGCGAATCGTCCCATTACCTTCGCACGGAACCTTGGATCTTTTACCGCTTCGAAACGACGCGGGACGCCTCCGAGGCTGGCCCAGCGAGCGCCGCCAAAAGCGCTTAGCGCCGGGAAAGAGGCCGGAGCCATCTCGCAACCGAGCGGAACTCTTTACGAACTTTTTATGAACCTTTTATCCCGACTTTACGCCGAACAGGATTAAATCAGAGTTGTCGATGCGGATGTAGTCAAAGCCTAAGTTGCGGCCGTCGCGCGAAGACACCTAAGGGCCGTGCCAATTACCAACGAGTGAAAACGATGAACTTCAGAGGAACCGACTTCCGACAACCGCCGCCTTTCACTTCGCGGCTGCGATCCGGCCAGACGGATGGACGGGTTCACCGGAAACAGAGCACATGGTAAGTTAAGGACGCGCTAACAGGAGAGGACCATGCAAGACATAGTGTTTGTGGCAACCACGATCACCTTCTTTGTGATGGCGATCGGGTACGTACATTTTTGCGATCGGGTGAAATGAGGCAACGATGAGTATGGAATCGATTGTCATGCTGATAGTGAGTGCGTTGCTGCTTGTCTACCTGGGCTACGCCATGCTTAGACCGGAGAAATTCTGATGAACATCAACGGATGGCTCCAGATTCTGCTGTATCTGGCCCTGATCCTGGCGGTAACTAAGCCGCTGGGCGTCTTTATGACCCGCGTTTTCAACCGCGAGCACACCTTCTTGGATCCGGTGCTGCGCCCTTTAGAACGACTTATCTATCGCTGTACGGGTGTGGACGAAGAGCATGAGATGAGTTGGATCGAGTATGGCGTAGCCATGCTTCTATTCAGCGGGATTTCGATGCTGCTGCTGTATCTGATCCAACGCGTGCAAGGCGCTCTGCCCTTCAACCCGCAGCATCTCGGCAAAGTGACCCCGGATCTGGCTTTCAATACCGCCGCCTCCTTTACCACCAACACCAACTGGCAGGCGTACACGCCGGAAACCACCATGAGCTATTTCACGCAAATGGCCGGCTTGGCGTATCACAACTTTATCTCAGCGGCGACGGGCATCGCGCTGGCAATCGCCTTTATTCGCGGTATCGCGCGCCGGGAAATGAAGACCCTGGGCAACTTCTGGGTCGATATGGTCCGCTCTCTCCTCTGGGTACTACTGCCGGCGTGCCTGGTGGGCGCCTTGTTTTTCGTATGGCAGGGGGTTCCGCAAAACCTGAAAGCCTACGACACGGTAAAACTGCTGGAACCGCAACAGGTCCCGCACTTGGACGCCAGCGGGAAGCCGGCGATGACGGCCGACGGCAAACCGGTAATGGATACGGTAACCGATCAGGTGATCGCGCAAGGCCCGGTGGCTTCGCAAGAAGTGATTAAGATGTACGGCACGAATGGCGGCGGCTTCTTTAACGCCAATAGCGCGCATCCGTACGAAAATCCCACGCCGCTGAGCAATTATCTGCAGATGTTTATGATCTTCGCCATTTCCGCCGGTCTTACTTATACGTTGGGGCGCATGACCGGCTCCCAGCGCCATGGTTGGGCGGTTTGGACGGCGATGGCCCTTCTCTGTTTTGCCGGCATCACCGCTGCCTACTGGGCGGAAGCCCGCGGGAACCCGCTGCTGGCCGGGGCCAATCAACAGGTAACGTCGTCGCAAGCCGGCGGCAACATGGAAGGCAAGGAAGTTCGTTTCGGCATCGCGAACTCCGCGCTATTTGCCACCCTGACCACCGATGCCAGTTGCGGCGCGGTAAACGGCATGCACGATTCCTTTACCCCGTTGGGCGGTATGGTTCCCTTGGCCAACATCATGTTGAGCGAAGTGATCTTCGGTGGTGTGGGGGCGGGCTTATACGGCATCCTTATCTATGTAGTGCTGGCGGTATTTATCGCCGGACTGATGGTGGGCCGCACGCCGGAGTACCTCGGAAAGAAGATCGAGGCCTACGACGTCAAGATGGCCATGCTGGTTGCCCTGATCTTCCCGCTGGCAATCCTGTTTATGACCAGCATCTCGGTGATCCATGGCTTTGGCACCATCGGCATCGCCAATCCCGGACCGCATGGTTTCAGTGAGATCCTGTATGCCTTCGCCTCGGCGGCGGCTAACAACGGTTCCGCCTTCGCCGGGCTGAGCGCCAATACACTCTGGTACAACACCTCGATCGGAATCACGACCCTGATTGGGCGTTTCCTGATGATCATCCCCATGTTGGGCATTGCCGGAAGCCTGGCGCGCAAGAAGCATGTGCCGGCATCGTTAGGAACGTTTCCGGTGACGACCCCGCTCTTCAGCATGCTGCTGATCGGCGTGATCATCATTGTGGGCGCGTTGACCTTCTTCCCGGCCCTGAGCCTGGGACCCATTCTCGAGCACCTGCTGATGATGGCAGGCAAGACCTTCTGAGGAATATATGGCTAAGAAAAAGGCAATCTGGGAATGGAAGATCGTGCGTCGCGCGATCGTGGACTCCCTGCTCAAACTTAATCCTCGCAAGATGATGGGCAATCCCGTCATGTTCGTGGTCGAGGTCGGCAGCGTGGCCACGTCTATACTGTTGCTGCGAAATCTGTCACAGCATGCCCCGGGAACCAGCTTCAATCTGCAGATTACGCTCTGGCTGTGGTTCACCGTACTATTCGCGAACTTCGCCGAAGCCATGGCGGAAGGCCGCGGCAAGGCTCAGGCCGACACCTTGCGCAAAGCCCGCGCCGAAACCGTCGCCAATCGGATATTGCCCGATGGCACGACGGAAAGCATTCCCGGCTCCAAGTTGCGCACCGGCGACGTGGTCCTGGTGATCGCCGGGGAACTGGTCCCCGGGGACGGCGAGATCATTGAGGGAGTGGCTTCGGTGGATGAGTCGGCGATTACCGGCGAATCCGCTCCCGTGATTCGCGAGTCCGGCGGCGACCGTTCGGCGGTTACCGGCGGCACCCGTGTCCTGTCCGACCAGGTAAAGATTCGGATCACGGCGAATCCCGGCGAAACCTTTATGGATCGCATGATCGCGCTGGTGGAAGGCGCCGAGCGCCAAAAGACGCCGAATGAAATCGCGTTGAATATTCTGCTGGCCGGACTGACGATCATCTTCCTGCTGGCGGTAGTCACCCTGCAACCCTTCGCGATATACGCCGGCGCACCCCAGACCGTCTTCGTCCTGGTTTCGTTGCTGGTATGCCTGATCCCCACCACCATCGGTGGTTTGCTTTCCGCCATTGGCATTGCCGGCATGGACCGTCTGGTCCAGCACAACGTGCTGGCCATGTCGGGACGCGCGGTGGAAGCAGCCGGCGACGTCAATACTCTGTTGTTGGATAAAACCGGCACGATTACCTTAGGCAATCGGCAAGCCACTCGCTTCGTTCCCGCTCCAGGCGTGACCGAAGAGGAAATGGCCAATGCCGCTCAGCTCTCTTCCCTACCCGACGAAACTCCGGAAGGCCGCTCCATCGTGGTGCTGGCCAAAGAAAAGTATGGGTTACGCGGCCGCCAATTGGCGGATCACGAAGCCGTATTCGTACCGTTTACCGCGCAAACGCGCATGTCGGGAATCAACCTGAATGGCTTCCAGATCCGCAAGGGAGCCGCCGAGGCGATCACGAAATATGTGGAAGACAATGGTTTGGTCGTTCCTCCCGAAGTGCGGGCAGCGGCCGACGAGATCGCTCGTTCCGGCGGCACCCCGCTGGTAGTCGCGGAAAAGACCCGGGGCGCGCTGGGCGTGATCGAATTGAAGGACATCGTTAAGGGCGGCATGCGCGAACGCTTTGCGCAGCTGCGCGCGATGGGCATCAAGACGGTCATGATTACCGGCGACAATCCACTGACTGCCGCGGCCATCGCGGCCGAAGCGGGGGTGGACGATTTCCTCGCCCAGGCCACGCCCAAAGACAAAATGGATCTGATCCGGCGCGAACAGGCCGCCGGAAAACTGGTCGCCATGACCGGGGACGGCACCAACGACGCGCCCGCCCTGGCCCAGGCGGATGTGGGCGTCGCCATGAATACCGGTACCCAGGCCGCCAAGGAAGCCGGCAACATGGTGGACCTGGATTCCAACCCAACCAAACTGATCGAAGTCGTGGAAATCGGCAAGCAACTGCTGATGACGCGCGGATCGCTCACCACCTTCTCCATCGCCAATGACGTGGCCAAGTATTTCGCCATCATCCCGGCAATGTTTGCCGGAACCTTCCCGGTGCTGAATTCGTTGAACATCATGCATCTGCGAACTCCGCAATCGGCGGTGCTCTCGGCGGTCATTTTCAACGCCTTGATTATCATCGCGCTGATTCCGCTGGCCCTGAAGGGCGTCAAGTATCGCCCCCTGGGGGCAGCCCTGCTGTTGCGGGATAACCTGCTGATCTACGGTCTGGGCGGCATCATCGTGCCCTTTATCGGAATCAAGCTGATTGACATGATCATTACCCGGATTGGACTCGCGTAGAGGCAGCCATGAAAAAGAATATTCTGACAGCGATCTTAATGACGGTAGTCACCACCATCCTGCTGGGGATTATCTATCCCCTGGCGGTTACGGGAATCGCGAAGGTGCTGTTTCCGCACAAGGCAAACGGCTCCCTGATTAAGAAGGATGGCGTGGTCGTAGGGTCCAGCCTCATCGGCCAGCCCTTCTCCTCGCCCGGCTACTTCCACTCACGGCCCTCGGCGGCCGGCAACGGCTATGACGCGGGCAACTCCGGCGGCTCGAACCTCGGGCCGACCAACCATCAACTGGTCGACCGCGTGAAGGCCGACGTCGCCAAATTACAAGCGGAAAACCCTGGCCAACCAGTGCCCATCGATTTAGTAACGACTTCCGGGTCGGGTCTCGATCCGGATATCACCCCGGCCGCCGCGGCGTTCCAAGTACCACGCATCGCGCGCGAACGTCGAATGACGCCCGACGAGGTTCAGCGTTTGGTCGGGGAACATACACAAGGACGGCAGTTGGGATTTCTGGGGGAAGCCCGAGTCAACGTGTTGGAGCTGAATCTGGCGCTCGATCAGGCACACCCGCTGGCCAGCACCGCCGGAAAGGTTCAGGGCCAGTGAATTCGCTCACCGCTTTCGGATTGTTCGCAGTCTCGGCCATGCTGATTTTTTACGCCCTGGAATCCCGCGGCCGGCACTATGTTCTAGGTTTTGCCGGAGCATGTATGCTCGGATCGATTTACGGTTTCCTGCAAGGCGCATGGCCGTTTGGCGCGGTGGAAGCGGTTTGGTCCGTTGTAGCCTTGCGGCGCTGGGCACAGGCGGCAAAGAAGTAAGGATATTCGGTTGTAGCACTGGCCTCCTGGCCGGATGTGGGTGCGGACGTCCCGTCCGCACCATTTTTATTGGCTATTCAATTGTCACCCTGAGCAAGTCCCGGCACGCCGGGACGAGTCGAAGGGCCTATGCACTTTTCATGCACCCGCGATATCGTGCGCATGCACAGGAGTGCATAGGTGCTTCGACTCAGCGCGTCCCGCTCAGCGGGACGCGCTACGCTCAGCATGACAGCTCTTCTGGCTTGCTTTGATAAGTCAACACCCCAAAACTTCAAGCGTAAGCTACATCCGGCTGGCAGCCCGCGTTCCCAGGGACAGCCTCCTACCAGATGGTTTTGAACGTTGCGGAAGCCCGGATCGCGCGGTCCTTGGTGATCAAGGGAATCGCGGAGGCCCAAGCTGTGGCGCCGATCAGTCGATCAGCGGGGTCGCTTGGGTATTCCTCCGGAAGTTGATATGCGAGTGCCGCGATCTTGGCGGTAATCGGTAGTACTGCCGTGTGCGAGCTGATCTTGTTAAGAAAGTCTTCCGGCGCTTGCGCAATCTCCAGAGCGCCGTGGGCAATCAGGCAGGAGAGTTCCCAGAGCGTGATTCCCGATATGGCCAAGCCTCCCTGGGCAACTGCTGATTGGATCGCCTCGTAGGCCGCTCTGGACAATCTTCGCGGATCATTCACCGCCCACAGCAGCGCGTACGTATCCAACAGAATCATCGCTTCCCGCCTCGGGTAGCGGTCCATGTCTTTGCAGGAACGGCCGGTGACTCGACGTCCCCAACAATCGTAAAATCATTCGCCATCGATCCCAATATGTTTGTACCCGTTGTGGCCGCGACCAGTTTGGCCACGGGAACACCGTGTTTGGTGATCAGCACCGATTCCCCGGTGGCCTGCACCTGATCCATGACGGCCAGACATTGCGCTTTGAATCGACCGGCGGGCATGCTTTTCATGGTGACACTCCACTCTTATGGTCATATTATATGACCACTTTCAGATTTCAGCAATCAGCATAACCCTGGGTGCGCGGGCTTCCAGCCCGCACCGCCTTGCGGGCTGGGAACCAGTTTGCTCGCAAACCTACATCGAAGCTACCGGCCTGTAATCGGCTATAGTATATCTTGTATAACTCGATCCTTTTGGAATAACCTTCCCCCATACCATGGCACGGAAAGACAATCCGCCAATAACCGAGCTTCACTTTGAGGGTGACTCGCTGGAGGTCCTGACCGCCTTCCCCGATGACATTCGAAAGTCTTTGGGCTTCTCGTTATGGCAACTGCAGAACGGGCTGGAGCCGGCCTGCGGAAAACGCAGCCTGAGTTCGGTGGGACGGGGCGTGTACGAACTGAAGGAATCGGACGAACGGACGTGGTATCGCGCCGTTTATCTCTCGAAGATCGACAACGCCATTTACGTTCTGCACTGCTTTGAGAAGGACAGCAGGAAGAGCAGCCAGCGGGATCTCGAACTGGCACGAAAGCGGTTATCGATGGTGAATCAGCGAATACAGGAGCAAAGGACACATGAAAAGCACGCCGAACAAAGCAAGCCACGTGGTTAAGGGGAATGTCTTCGAGGCAATCGGATTTTCGCAATCGGAAGCTACCGCGCTCACGGTCAAGGCCGAGATTCTGTCCGCAATCCTGGAGCACATCCGGGGTAAAAGATACACCCAGGCTCAACTCGGAGACATCCTCGACGAGCACCAGCCTTCGGTGAGCAACCTGCTTCGAGGCCGCATCGGCAATGTGAGCATCGAGAAACTGCTGCGTTACGCCGATCGGCTACGGCTGAAGACCAACATCACGGTACAAGCGATGCCTCCCCGTCGAGTGAATTCACGACGCGCAAGTAAGCAGATGGAAGCCGCGGGCGATTGATTTGGCGATGATTCCATGGCCAGTCGTGAGACACCGAAGCGATCCGCCGCCCATCCGGCGACCACGCGCAACCCGTCACAGAGCTTGGCGCCCGGAGAGAGTTTCCAGACACGCGGCGGCTGTCCTGTGGGCGTCTCGCCCACAGTGGTTTTCGATGGTGCAGCCGGGACGGCTGCACCGACAGCCGGCGAGACGCCGGCGCTACATCGGCTACTCTTCCATTCTTACCAGATCGCGAAAGCTCTCGCGCCGGCGGATCACTTGCGCTTTGCGGCCTGTGACCAGCACTTCGGCGGAGCAGGGGCGGGAGTTATAGTTCGAAGCCAGCGACATACCATAGGCGCCCGCGTCCAGAATGGCCAGCAGTTCCCCTTCTTCAATCGGCGGCAACTCGCGGGCGCGAGCAAAGAAATCGCCGCTTTCGCAGATAGGGCCGACAACGTCGTAGGAGACGCGCGGAGCCTTCATGGCCGCAGCCCGGCGCGATACCGGAACAATCTCGTGGTACGCTCCATACAGCGAGGGCCGGATCAGGTCATTCATCCCCGCGTCCACCACCAGAAAGCGCTTGCCTTCATTGCGTTTGGTATAAACCACGCGAGTCAGCAGGGTTCCGGCAGGTCCGACGATGGACCGGCCCGGCTCCAACAGCAGGTGCAGGTTCATTCCGCTGCAGGCCGCCATGACGACTTGGCCGTATTCGGCAACGCGCGCGCCGAAATCGTCTGCCGGAGTGTGCGGATGATATGGAATCCCCAGTCCCCCGCCCACATCGAGATAGCGGATCTTCATATCTTCCGACTGGAGTTCACGAATCATGTCCACCAACAAGCCAATGGCATCGCGGAAGGGAGTTACATCCATGATCTGGGAGCCGATATGGGCGCTCACACCGGCCACGTCTAGCCATTTCTCCCGCGCGGCCTGGCGATACAAGCGCAACGCTTCCACGACCGGTACGCCAAACTTGTGTTCGTGCAATCCGGTGGAGATGTAGGGATGCGTGCCGGCCGAGACATCGGGATTCACGCGCAACGCCACGCGGGGACGCTTCTTCAATTTCGCCGCCCGTTGCGCCACCGCCGCCAATTCGCTCTCACTTTCGATGTTGAATAACAGAATCCCGGCGCGCAGTGCCGCTTCGATTTCCTCCCCGGTCTTGCCGACTCCGGAAAAGACCACCCGCTCGGCCGCGCCGCGGTCGGCGCGCAGGGCGCGTTGCAGTTCCCCGCCGGAAACCACATCGAAACCGGCGCCCCGCTTGGCCAGCAGCCGCAGAATCTGAAGGTTCGAGTTGGCTTTGACCGAATAACACACCGTATGCGGCACGCCGGCAAACGCCTTCTCAAATTGCGCAAAACGCTGAGTGATGGCGCTCGCCGAGTACACGTACAAGGGCGTACCGTGCTTCTTGACCAACTGGGCCAGAGGAACGTCTTCACAACACAATTGGTCGCGGCGATATAGGAAGGCCGGAGGGCGTGGGGATGCGGCCTCGGGAGAGCTCTTGGTCTTCTTCAAAATCGGTCCTCTGTCACAAATGTATCGAGGAACATTTCAAATTTGAAATTTTAAATTTAAAATTTGACTTCTCCGATCTAGCGTCCCACCGCCGGGGTGCGAAACTTCAGCACCACCGCGGTCTGATCGTCAAACGCTTCCGCGCCTGCCGCGTGCTGGGTGATAGCCGCAAAAATGGCGTCCACCACATTCTGCGGCGAGGCATGGCGATTATCGGTCACCACTTGTTCCAAGCGCGTGCGGCCGAACATTTTTCCGTCGGCGTCGGAGGCATCGGTAATGCCGTCGCTGAAAAATACCAGCAAGTCGCCGGATTGCGGACGAACCACGACTTCATCGTACTGCGCCTTGGGAAACAGTCCCAGCGGCAAACCCTCCACCCGCAAAGTCTCCACCTTGCCCTGATGACAATGGATCGGGCGGGGCAATCCGGAGTTGGCGATGCGTAGCCGCCGCCGCCGTTCGTCCCATAAAGCAAAGATCATGGAAATGTATTGCGCCGAAATCGGACGCTCCGTCAGCGAACGGTTGATGGCTTTCATCAGCTCCGCCGGCCCCAATTCGTTGCGGGCATGGGAGCGCAAAAAACCGCTGACCAGCGCGGCATAAATCGCCGCCGGCGCGCCCTTGCCGCTGACGTCTCCAATCGCCACCCCCATGCGTTCACGGGAGTAGGGCACAAAATCATAGAGGTCGCCGCCGATAAAACGCGCCGACTGAAAGCGTGCTGAAATCTGGACCGTCCGGAGACGGGGGCAACTGGGCGGCATAATCCGAAGCTGCAACTCGCGAGCCAGCTCCAGATCATGCTGCATCTGCTGCTCCTGCCGGGTTACGGTCTCGTAGAGCCGCGCATTTTCGATGGCAATGGCCACCTGCGCCGCCAGCGTGGTCAGGGTGCGCACATGTTGCTCGACGAAGTATCCCCGCTTGGTATGCTCCAGATCGAGCACGCCGATGGCTTTCCCCTTGTAGACCAGCGGCACCACCAACTCCGACCGCGTATCGGGATTCAGGTTGATATAGCGCGGCTCGATGGCCACATCCGGCACCACCACCGATTCCTTATGCAGTGCGGCATAGCCGACCAAGCCGTCGCCCAACCGGATATCGTGCTTCATTTGAACCCGTTCGCCATAACGCAGGGAAAAGCGATGCTCCAGCTTATTGCCGGTCTTATCCAGCAGCAGCACGCTGAACAACTGGTAATCGGTGAGGCGCTTCAACTGTTCGCCAATGTGTTTGAACAGGTCGTCGAGGTTCAGAATCGAAGTTAAATCGCGCGCGATTTCGTTCAACACCGCCAACGAGCGCGCCTGCCGGGCCACCCGCGTATAAAGCCGCGCATTTTCAATCGCGGTGGCAATACGGGAGGCCAGCAAGGTCAACAGCAGCTTGTCCTCGGGGGTGAAATATCCCGCCTTGGATGCCTCCACGTCGATAACGCCGATTACCTTGTTCTTGGAAATCAGGGGGACGGCCAGCTCGGAACGCACGCCGGCGGCTCCGGCAATATAGTGGGTAACCGCGGTCACGTCATCGACCAACATCGCTTCCCGCCGCATCGCCGCCTGCCCGGTAACGCCTTCGCCCAGCTTGATCCGGCAAGTATCAATAACGGTTTGGGCATGCCCAATGCCAAAACGGATGCGCAACTCCTGCGTCCGCTCGTTGAGCAGCAGAATGGCGAAGATCTCATAATCCAGAATGTTGTGGACGATTTCCGCTACCCGCTGGAGCAGTTTGTCGAGGTCCAGAGTGGTATTCACCGCATCCGCGACTTCGAGCAAAAAGGCTTCTATATGAACGGGGTCCGACAGGACCGCTGGCGATACGGGCATAGCAGAATCATAGCAGGCAGAAAAGATAGAAGTTAGGAGTTAGGAGTTAGGAGTTAGAATACCGCTCTTCTAACTCCTAACTCCTGCATTCTTCCTCCTCGCGAATTGAGCGCAACTCACTCAACTTTCGCAACTCCCAACTTGACAGCCTGATCGGTTTGGTTTAAATTAGCACTCGTAGGAACTGAGTGCTAACAGAGTGTCTGGCGAGGGTGCCAGATAACAGCCAGGCGGAGCCGGAAGCACATTGAAGCATTTGATTTTCGGCGAGCCAAACATCTAGGTTAAGATGAAACCTTGCGCATATAACCAACAAATATAAAGAGTTAACAACTAACACAAAAAAGGAGTCAAATACATGGCAACTAAGCTCACTCCCCTGCATGACCGTATTTTAGTACGTCGACTAGAGGGAGAAGATAAGACGCGTGGCGGCTTGATCATTCCCGATAGCGCCAAAGATAAGCCGCAGGAAGGCGAAGTAATCTCCGCCGGCAAAGGCAAGAGCAACGAAGAAGGCAAGATTCGTCCCCTGGACGTGAAGGCGGGCGACCGCATTCTATTCGGAAAGTATTCCGGGACGGAAGTCAAAATTGATGGCGAAGAGTTCCTGATCATGCGCGAGGAAGAAGTCCTCGGCATCATCGAAGGCGCACAAAAAGCAGCCGGCAAGTAAGTACGGCCCCGCGTTTCATGAAGGCATCGCCCGAGTCCGCCCTGGCGGACCGGCAATAGAAATCGACAGGAGATAGTAACAATGGCAAAGCAGATTATTCATGGCGAGGAGTCGCGCCAAGCGATTCTGCGTGGCGTCAATGTGCTGGCTGACGCCGTGAAGGTCACGCTGGGTCCCAAAGGACGCAACGTGGTAATCGAGAAGAAGTTCGGTTCGCCGAGCATCACCAAAGACGGCGTCACCGTAGCCAAAGAGATCGAACTGAAGGACCCGTTGGAAAACATGGGCGCCCAGATGGTGCGCGAAGTGGCCAGCAAGACCAGTGATGTGGCCGGCGACGGCACCACTACGGCCACCGTGTTAGCCCAGTCGATTTACCGCGAAGGCATCAAGATGGTCGCCGCCGGCGCCAATCCGATGGCCCTCAAGCGCGGCATCGAGAAGGCCGTGCAAGCCGTAACCGGCACCATCGACAAGGACGGCAACCGCGTCAAAGGCGCCCTGGACAAACTCTCCAAGTCGGTAGCCGGCGACATGACGGCCATCGCCCAGGTCGGCACCATCTCCGCCAATAACGACGAGACCATTGGTCGCATCATTGCCGAAGCCATGAAGAAGGTCGGCAAAGATGGCGTCATCACCGTGGAAGAATCCAAGACCATGGAAACCCAGTTGGACGTGGTCGAAGGCATGCAGTTCGACCGTGGCTATCTGTCTCCCTATTTCGTGACCGATCCCGAGCGCATGGAAGCGGTCATTGAAAACGCCTACATCCTGATCCACGAGAAGAAGATCTCTTCGATGAAGGATCTGCTTCCCTTACTGGAACAGATTGCCAAGAGCAGCAAGCCGTTGTTGATCATTGCCGAGGACGTGGAAGGCGAAGCCCTGGCCACCCTGGTAGTCAATAAACTGCGTGGCACGTTGCAGACCGTGGCCGTCAAGGCGCCGGGCTTCGGCGATCGCCGCAAGGCCATGTTGCAGGACATCGCCACTCTTACCGGCGGCAAGGCCATCACGGAAGATCTGGGCATCAAGTTGGAGAACGTTCAGATCGCCGATTTGGGACAGGCCAAGAAGCTCACCATCGACAAGGACAACACCACCATCGTCGAAGGCAAGGGCAAGCAGTCCGAAATCGAAGGCCGGGTGAAGGAAATCCGCGGCCAGATCGACAAGACCACCAGCGACTACGACCGCGAGAAGCTCCAGGAACGTCTGGCCAAGCTCGTGGGCGGCGTAGCGGTGATCAAAGTCGGCGCCGCGACCGAAACCGAAATGAAGGAAAAGAAGGCTCGCGTCGAGGATGCTATGCATGCCACACGCGCGGCCGTGGAAGAAGGAATCGTCCCGGGCGGCGGCGTAGCTCTCGTACGTTGCGCGGCAGCCGTGGATGCCCTGAAGTTGGAAGGGGACGAAGCCACCGGCGCCCGCATCGTGCGGCGCGCTCTGGAAGAGCCCATGCGTCAGATCGTTGTCAACGCTGGAGAAGAAGGCGCCATCGTCGTAGGGAAGATCCTGGACAACAAGGATACGAACTACGGCTACAACGCCCAAACCGGCCAATATGAAGATCTGGTTGCCGCGGGCGTCATCGACCCCACCAAGGTCACCCGTACCGCATTGCAGAACGCCGGATCCATCTCTTCCCTGATGCTGACCACCGAAGCTCTGGTGGCGGAGATCCCGGAAGATAAGAAAGAAGCTCCCATGCCGGGCGGTCACGGCGGCATGGGTGGAATGTACTAAGAAGCAGCTGTCGGCTGTCGGCCTTTGGCCGTCGGCCTCAAAGCAAAAGCCTCGCGCGCTGCGCGGGGCTTTTGCTTTTTCTGCAGGTCTCCGGCCGAAAGCCGAAGGCCGAGAGCCGACAGCGTTCCTACGGTCCCTGCTCGGCAATGTAGTTCCAGTCGCGTGGCTCCCACCACGGACTCTTATTGTCCTCGTCGGCTTTCTTATTGTTCTGCTTCTTCTTTTCCACCGCTGGCTCGTACGGAGTCATAGGAGCGGCTGCCGTCATGGCGGCGGGAGCGCTGATGGCTGACGTATTGCCAGGTGTGGTTTCGTGGGTGATGTTGGTGGAAGGGGACTCGGCTCGAGGAGCCGGATTGGGCGCCGCCACTGGGGCTTGCTGGGCCATAGCCAATTGCCCCATTCCCAGCCCGCCCAGGGCTAACAGCATCAAGTGAATTCTTCGCATTTTTTCTGCCTCCCGGTGAGGTCCTGATGTTTCAACCTCACATGGCTATTAACCGGGGACAGCGCATTTTATTCCCGCCCTTCCCGCAGTAAACTTAAGGAGACATCCGAAGGGGTCTGCCATGACGACGATGGTTCGCATGCCCGCGGTGGCGGGACAATTTTATCCGGGACAACGGCAAGCGCTGGAGCAAGAGCTTGACGGGTACACGCGTGTTTACGGAGACAAGATTGTGGCTCGCGGCTGCATTGTTCCGCACGCCGGCTACATGTATTCGGGTCACGTGGCGGGAGCCGTCTATGGGCGACTGGAACTGCCGCGGCGGTTCATCATTCTTTGTCCCAATCACACGGGAATGGGCGAGCCCTTGGCGGTGATGAGCAGTGGCGATTGGATGACTCCGCTGGGCAAGGCTCCGGTGGATAAGGCTCTAGCCGAATCGTTAAAGGATCGCTATCCCCGTTTAACGGAAGATGCCGAAGCTCATTTGCGCGAACATGCGCTGGAGGTACAACTGCCCTTCTTGCAGAAGCTGCGGCCGGATTTTTCGTTTGTTCCCATTACCGTGGGAGCCGATCAATACGACGCACTGGAAGGCTTGGGCCGCGCCATTGCCGCCGCGTTGGAGGAGATCGCGGACGAGGTTTTAATCGTCGCCTCCAGCGACATGAATCATTACGAGTCCGACGAGATTACTCGCCAGAAGGATGGACGAGCCTTGGAGCGGATTCTGGCTCTCGACCCACCCGGCCTTTACGAGGTGATCATGCACCAGAACATCTCCATGTGCGGGTTTGGCCCCGCCATTGTTATGCTGACCGCGGCCAAACTGCGCGGCGCCAAACGCGCCGAATTAATCCGTTACGCCACCTCCGGCGATATTAGCGGGGATCGCAAAAAAGTGGTGGGCTATGCCGGGGTGGCAGTGATTTAGGAAGGTTTCAAAGTTGGGTCGATCACGAGATGCGTAACCGGGATCGGTTTGCCCTCTGCGTCTCCACGTCTCAGCGCCAGATTCCTGGTTTTGGGTTTTGGGGTTTCCCCTCTGCGTCTCAGCGCCTCTGCGCGAGATTCCTGGTTCTTTACCTTAACCCGGGATAAAGCTCTTTGATCGCCGTGCTGAGTCCGTGAATTAATTCGTGTTTGGGAACAAACGCATCAGCGCCGTGCAGGCGGCCTTGGTTGGGGAGTTCGGGATCGTCATCGGCGGACATGAGTAAAATTCTGAGATCGGGATAATGAGCGGAAAGGATCCCGGCGGTTCTAAGCCCGTCCAGGTGGGGCATATTGACATCCATGATGACCAGTTGCGGATTGAGGCTGGCTACGGCGGCAATCGCTTCGACGCCATCGCCGGCCCGGCCGATTACCTCGACCATGGGTTCCAGTTCGATCAAGGCGCATATGGCGCGCATGGCATTCTCCGAGTCGTCCACCACGACCACGCGAATGCACTCCTCTTGTTCCGTCTGTTCGTCCATCGTTGCCGCTCCCAATACCGAATCCTGATAGGCCGCCATCTTGGTTGAACTCCTTTCAAAAGCTCCACGCAAGAATATAGACGCGACAGCCGGCTATTCGGTGTTAAGAATCGGTCAATGGAAGGTAAAGATTGTTCAAGCCGCTTATTCACCGGGATCGAAGCGGTAGCCCACCCAAGGTTCGGTATGGATGTAACGAGGCTGAGCGCCTTCGGGTTCGATTTTTTTGCGAAGATGTCCGACGAAGACCCGCAAATACTCCGGCTGTTCCATGCTGTTATCGCCCCACACGGCGGCGAGCAAGGCGCGATGGGTGATCACTTTTCCGGGATGGCGGGCGAGATAGACCAGCAACTCGAATTCCTTGGGAGTTAACCGTACGTCACGATCCAGCAGGCTCACGCTATGGCTTTCCAGATCGATGCGAAAGTCGCCGATGGCAATCACCGGTGAGGGAGCCGCGGGAGTGACCGTCGAGGCCCGCCGCAACGCCGCGCGCACGCGAGCCAATAGTTCATTCAGGCTAAACGGCTTGGTGACAAAATCATCGGCGCCCGCATCCAGCGCCGCCACCTTGGTGGTTTCCTGACCGCGTACGGACAAGACGATAATCGGAACTTGCGACTTGGTACGAATATGACGGCACAGTTCCAGCCCATCCATGTTGGGCATGCCCAGATCGGTGATCACCAGGTCCGGGTTCCACTCTTTCATGACCTGCAAGGCTTCGTCTCCGTCGGCGGCGGAACGAATGGCATGCCCATGGGAAGAGAGGGTGGTACGCAGGACGCGGGTGATCTGCGCTTCATCGTCCACGACCAGAATTCGTGATTTCTCGCCTGCTGCCATAATCCCTCCGCCTACCGCGTTTCCTGCGACACAATATGGACATCAACGGCCGGCGAGTCGCGCAAAAACTTATGAATCGCGGAGAGATAGAGATATCTCCGCCATCCCTTGGTAGCTGAATGTCCGAAGACAACCTGGGTAATATGCTTTTCGCGCACGAATTTAGCCACCGTTTCCGATACGCTCTTGCCTTGCAGGCGAATAATTTTAGCGCCCAAATCCTCGGCAAAACGAATATTCTGCGCCAGGGATCGTTGGTTTTCCGGAGTCTCGTCCACTCCGCTATCGACGTAGACGACGGTAAACTCGGCATCCAGCCGTTGCGCCATGCGGGCGCCCCGGGCGACCAGGTACTGCGCCGCGGGATTGGAGCTGATACACACCGCAATGCGTTCGTGAACTTCCGCCGCGCGTTCGAAATTATCGCGCTCCAAGTAGGATTCCAGGCTGCGGTCCACCACATTGGCGACCTGGCGCAAGGCCAATTCGCGCAAGGCGATCAGGTTGCTCACCTGAAAAAAGTTGGAGAGCGCGCGTTCGGCCCGCTCCACCGGATAAATGTCGCCGCGCTGCATCCGCTTTTGCAAGGCCTGCGGAGTTAAGTCCGCCATCAGAATTTCGTCCACCCGCTGCAAGACCCAGTCGGGAACGGTCTCCCGGACCTGCACTCCGGTCAGGTTACGCACCGTGGGTCCCAGGCTCTCGACGTGCTGCACATTCATGGTGGAGAGCACATCGATCTTGGCGTCCAGGATTTCAATGACATCTTCGTAGCGCTTATTGTGACGGCTGCCCTCCACGTTGGTGTGAGCCAGTTCGTCCACCAACACGATCTGCGGCCGGCGCGCCAGAATCGCGTCGATATCCATCTCTTCGAAGGTGGTGCCTTTGTATTCGATTTTACGTTTGGGAACTAATTCCAAGCGGGAGGCCAACTCGCCAATGGGCTTGCGGCCATGGGTCTCGATGACGCCGATGACCACATCTTCGCCGCGGCTGCTGCGGCGGAGGCCTTCACTGAGCATGTTATAGGTCTTCCCCACCCCGGGGGCATACCCCATGAACAGCTTAAACAGACCTTTATCCTTGGTCGCTGCGGTTTCTTCCAGCCATTGCTCGGGTGTTTTAGCCATCGGCAATATTCTCTTTAAAAGTCCACCGTGTGTCGAATCGGCTACAATCTTGCATGTGAAGAGTGTAGCTCAAATAACCTCGCGATTTATGGCCGCCGCCGCAATCATTGTGGCCATTGCCGTCATTTATTTCAAGGTGATTCACGCGAATGCAACCACCGCGGGATTCACCTTTCTGTTGGCGGTGCTGATCGGCGCCACCACCTGGGGTCTGGCACTGGCGGTATTCACGGCCGTCATCGCCACGTTCTGTCTTAATTTCTTTTTTCTGCCCCCGGTTCTCCATCTGACCATCGCCGATCCGCAGAACTGGGTGGCACTGGTCGCCTTTTTGGCGACGGCGCTGGTGGGCAGCCAGCTTTCGCAGCGGGCCAAACGGGAAGCGCTGAATGCCGACCATCGCCGCCAGGAGTCCGAGCGCCTGTTCTTATTTACCCAGCGGCTGCTGGCCACCGACAACATAGTCGAACTGCTCAACGCGATTCCCCGTTACATTGTGGATACCTTTGGCGTCAACGCCGCCGGCATCTACATGACCCAAAAGCGCGAAGTATACCACTCCGACATTGCGAGCCGCGGCTTACTGGATGTGCAGGAATTGCAAACCGTGGCGGGACGCGGAGAATCGGTAATCGATCTCGACCGCGCTTTGGCGTTCGTTCCCCTGCGCATGGGCGTACGGTCGGTAGGGAGTGTGGGAGTGGCCGGCGGGCCCTTGTCGCGCCAGATGCTGGATGCCATCGGCAGCCTGGTGGCCATCTCCATCGAGCGCGCCGGCGCTGTGGAGCAACTCAGCAAAACCGAGGCCGTGCGCGAGAACGAGCGCTTGCGTTCGGTGCTGATGGATGCTGTCACCCACGAATTTCGAACACCGCTCACCTCGATCAAGGCCTCCGCCGAAAGTCTGCTTTCCGACTTTGAGTTGAGTGAGGCGGAAAAAAAGGATCTGCTCACCATCATTAACGAGGAAAGCGATCGGCTGAACCGCTTGATCAGCGAAGCCACGGAAATGGCCCAATTGGACGCCAGCAGCGTGCAACTGCATCGTGAGATCCACAATATTCAGGAAGCGATCGACGCCGCCCTGAATATCTCCAAGCAAAATCTGGCCAATTATTCCGTCGAAGTCCGGGTCCAGCCCAACCTGCCCCCGGCCTTCATGGACGTCGATCGCATCACCGAAGTACTGACGCAATTGCTGGATAATGCCGCCAAATATTCGTATGCGGGGGGATCGATTCGCATCACCTGCGAACTGGCCGACCGCACGATTACCACCAGCGTCGCTGACCAAGGCGCGGGTATCGATACCTTTGAGCAGGCCTTGGTGTTTGATAAGTTCTATCGCGGCCGCAACAAACGGGCTACCGTGCAAGGTACCGGCATGGGACTGGCCATCGCCAAAGCCATAGTCGAAGCCCACGGAGGCACCATCGGCGTCACCAGCCAACTAGGCTGTGGTTCGGTGTTTCATTTCACTCTGCCAATAGCGTAGTAAGAATTTCACCACAGAGGACACAGAGGACACAGAGGAAAATCATAAGAATAACCCAATGCCCGAATGAGCCACGGTTCTGGCGTCAGGACCTCTCGTCCCATTCGTAAAGGCGCTCGCGCTGGCGACAAATGCAGGATTAGCGGAAGAGCGCGTGGCAAATTGAACCGTTTCCCTATGTTCCTTGTTGTCCTCTGCGTCCTCCGCGCCCTCTGCGGTGAAAAGTCAAACTTCCACGTCGGCCAAGCGGACGGTGTTCCCAGCCGTAATCGTCAGTTCGGTTCCTCCACACTCGGCACAAGCGAGGGCTGAGCTGCCGGCAGGAAATGGAGTACCGCAGGCGGCGCAGGTGGCAGCAAGTTTTTCGGAGATGAACTCCAGCTTTGAGCCTTCAGCGCTGGTGCCGCGGGAAGCCTCGGCAAAATGAGCTTCGATGTGGCGCGCATCGTGTCCCGAAGCCTCGCCTACGACGATCTTTAAGCACTTAATACGGGCTCCAGCGGGGACGCGACCACAGGCTTCGCAGACCATAGCTTGGACTTCGGGGAACTCGTGCACGGTTGAATCCTCTACAATTCGATGGCAAATTTCAAATTTGAAATTTTAAATTTGAAATCGTTCAGATCTTCTCCACTTTTTCGTACACCACCAATTCGCCTTCGCCGCTCAGGTCCTCCGGGTGGTAGCGCGGGACCGGCATTTCCAGCTGCTTGAATTGCACCGGAGCTACCTTCTTATCCACCAAACCGAGAGCAACCGCGACCCCATAGATGATCGCCTCCGGACGCGGGGGACATCCGGGAATGTAGTAGTTTACGGGAACCGCCTTCTCCACCGGTCCCAGTACAGAATAGGAATCAAACCATATCCCGCCGCCGCAAGCACAAGAGCCGATGGCAAATACCAGTTTGGGCGCAGGCATCGCGTCATAAGCACACCGTAAGGCCTTGGCTGTGGCACGCATTGCCGGTCCCTGGCAGAGCATGACATCGGCATGACGCGGAGACCCCACCAGCTTCATGCCAAAGCGCTCGATGTCATAGTACGGCGTAAGCACGTTGAGCACTTCGATGTCGCAACCATTACAGCCGCCACTATTGGCGTGGTACACCCATAGCGAGCGGCCGAACATCCGTTGGCATAGATTCTTTAGCACCTTATCGTCTCCCGCCCGATTTCAAATTTCAAATTTGTAATTTGAAATTAAACCCCGCCCCACGCATCGCGCGCCGTTCAATTTCAAATTTGAAATTTCAAATTACAAATCCGCTAACTACTCCATCTCAATCTCAATATCATCCACCCCCGCTTGCCCTTCTAAATAGGCGGTCGAGCGAAACACCCAGCGTTCGTTTTGCACATCGTCGAAGCGGTAGCCTTTCATCTTCAACTCCTCCAATACGGACGGAGCCTTGAAGCAGCGGCCACAACGCTGGCAGGTGCTCATGAAGAGTTCCAGGCGCTGTTGCAGATCGCCGATCTGGTTGGTGGCGGTTTCAAAGTCCGGGCTCATGGTAATGGCTTTTTCCGGACAAACCTCGGCACAACGGCCGCAATAGGTGCAGCGGCGGCCGAGGTACTGAAGAATACGCACTTCCTGGCAGAGATCGACGACCAGGATCTCCCGTGCCGGACAGTTATTGGCACAACCCGCGCAGCCAACGCACTTGGTTGCATCGAAGATCGGGCGACCGCGAAAACCCTCCGGCGTGGGTTGCGTCTGCGCCGGATACGGCAAGGTCACTCGCCCCGCCTTCAGGCAGACGATGGTTTCTCCGAGTTTGCTAAATACCGACATGATCGTCTCCCGTCTCCAGTCCCCCGTCTCCGGCCCGAGGGCCGTTCCACGTTCCTCGTTTCACGTTCCTCGTTCGGAACCTCCGAAACTTCCGAAACTAGTATCCGCAGCTCGCCAGCAGCAGGGCCACCAGCGATGCCGCTAGCAGACCGGCAAAGTAACGAATCGCCTGATCGATGCGATAACGCGCATGGGTAGCGGCCACCAGCGTTACCAGCAGGACCAATCCGAACACCTTGGCCCAAAAGAATAACCAGCCCAGGGGAAAGGCCATGGCCGATCCCCAAGGCAGAAACAACGTGGTAAACAGGCCGCTATAGGTCACCAGCTTGGCCATCTGCGCGTATTGAAACAGCGCCAGTTTGGGACCGGAGTATTCCATCAGCGGACCGGACATCAACTCGGTCTCCGCTTCCGCCATGTCGAAAGGTACCCGTTGCACGAAAGCTTGAAACGACAACAGGATTACCGCCAACATAATCAGCCCCGACCAGGGTACGCCCGCTCCCAGATACACGGAGCCATTCAATACGGTATCCAAGCGGAAGGAATGGACGCGAATGGCGCCCACCAGCAGAGCGATGGCCAACAAAGGCTCCAGGGCAATCATGCTCATCATTTCGCGGCTGATACCCACCAGCGAATAGGTGGAACCGGCCGCCAAACCCGCGAGCAGGGTGCAGATACTGCACAAGGTCAACAGGTAAATCAGCAGGATCGAATCGCCCGCGCCATTGAGTGGAGCGGCAAAACCCATGGGCACCAGACAGGCCACGGTAAGCGCGACCGCCAACGAGAGATAGGCGGCGAAGCGTTGCATCCAGGGGCTCTCGCCCGATTCGATGTCCTCTTTGCCCAGCAGTTTGAGCAGATCGAAGTACGGCTGCAAAAGTGGCGGTCCCTGGCGGGATTGGATGCGCGCGGTGACCTTGCGCAGCACGCCCTGCAGGAACGGAGCGGCCAGCAACACCAGCAGCACATTCAGCGCCGCGCCGGCGAACATCGAGATTAGATGGTGAGCCAAATTCACGTTCTCTTTACCCTCACTGCTGTTGCGCAACTGTAGCGCCGCCGTCCCGGCGGCTGTCCTGTGGGCGTCCTCGCCCACAGTTTGGCCGTAATGGTGCGTCCGGGACGGACGCACCGACAGCCGGCGAGACGCCGGCGCTACACCGTCTATTTACTCCGCGTCAATTTCAACAACTCTTCCTGCGACCATACGCGCGTCGTACCGGAGCGCAAATCCACGGTTTCCAGCCGGTCAGTACACGAAAAGCACGGGTCGATGCTGGCCAGCGAAATCGTCATGTCCGCAATCTGCTGGTCTTTGATCATCATGGGAACCGCCTGCAGGTTCTGGTAGGTAGGCGCGCGTACCCGCCAGCGCCGCGGGCGATTGTTTTCCCCAGTGATCACAAAATGATGGCTCTCCCCTCGTGGGGCCTCCACCGACGACAGGCCAAAGCGTCCCACCGGCAATTCGTCGTCAATTTGCAATTGCAGTGGCCCGGCATCCATCTTCTCCAGACACTGGCGAATGATCCGGATGGATTCGAAGACTTCTTTCATACGGACCAGCAACCGCGACCACACATCGCCACCTTCTCCGGTGATGACGTTAAACTCCACGCGATCGTAGGCCGCGTAAGGATGATCGCGCCGGCAATCGATATCCACGCCCGCGGCTCGCGCCACCGGGCCAATCAGAGCACATTCCTTTACCAGCGTCTTATCGGTGATTCCGACGCCACGGGTTCGCTTCTGTATGTTTTTGTCTTTGCTTACGGCCGCGACCACCGGACGCCACTCGGCTTCCAGCTTATCCAATACCCGCTCCAACTCCGTCTTCACTTCGGGTGTAATATCCCAGCGCACGCCGCCAATAACACAGAGCGCATAGGTCTTGCGGTTCCCGCTGATCTTTTCCGCAATCCACATGATCGGCTCGCGGATACGGAAGCTTTGCATAAACAACGTATCGAAGCCCACGATATGGCAGGCCAATCCCACCCACAGCAGGTGGCTGTGCAAGCGCTCGATTTCCAGCATGATGGTGCGGATATACTCGGCCCGCGGCGGCGGCTTGAGGACGGCAGCGGCCTCCACCGCCTGCACATAGGTCACATTGTGCACGCAGCCGCAAATGCCACAAATGCGCTCCGCCAACATGGGAATATCGTTGTAACTCATTACCGATTCGGCCAGCTTCTCGATCCCACGGTGCACCATGAAACCGCGGTACTCGCAGCCGCGCACCATCTCGCCTTCAACATAGAGCCGGAAGTGTGCCGGCTCGTCCAGCGTGGGATGGAAGGGGCCAAAAGGAACGACCATACAGCCCTCGGGCGGCTCGTCAAACTGGAACTCGCGATCCGGGTCGTACTCGGCAGGAACCTCATTCCAAGGCACATCTTTGCGAAGCGGATGAACGCCGTCAGGCCAGCCATCCGGCAACACCAGGCGCTTGGGATAGCGATGCCCCACCGGCTCGATGCCGATCAGATCGCGCATCTCGCGTTCCGCCCAACTGGCGGCGGGAATCACGTCCGATATGCTTTCGATCTTGGGATCATCCGCCGGAAGATAAACCAGCACGCTACAGAGCACATGGTCCTGATCGAAGGCGAAATCATGGGCCACCATGAATTGGCCGGAAAAAGGACGGTCGTCGGCGCCGATCGAAATCACATAGCGCGCATCCAGGTTGCGGAAAAGATAGCGGCAGACCTGCTTAACCCAGGGCAGATCCACCACGACAAACAAGCGGTTGTCGGCAGGCAGATCCGCCCGCTGAATCGCGGGACCGAATTTCTCTTTCAACTGGTCGAGTCTGTCGCGAGCAAGCATGTCACCGCTCCTTCAGCGGGGTCGCCTTGTTGGGGGCGAAAGTGGGCAAGCTTTTGGGCTGGGGCTTTGGAGTTCCCCCCAGCCAATGAAAATAGCGTTTGATCTCGCCGTAGAAATTGCTGGCTACATAGCGATGGCATTCCGCCTCGCTCGCATAACCGCATAACCAGGGAACGGCAACACGGCGCGACGCCCCTCCCAGCTTCGAGATTCCGTAAACGGTCAGGAAGGCCAGCCCCATCACCGCGGCCAGCATCAGCGGCATATACAGCGCACTCGAATGCGGTCCGGTGACGCCCGTGAAGCCGCCCCCGGTGAAAGGCGCCGCATCGGCCAGCGCTACGCCGAAGCCTTGCCGGCTATGCTCCAGGGCACGTTGCAGGAAGCGGAAGCCGATCACCGGCGCCAATCCCAAGAGCACGCAACCGGAAGCCATCGCGAATTGCGGAAGCTGCATCATCCACCCGGGTTCAAGCCGGCCTTGCTTGGCCGCTTGCTCAACCAGGGTGCTGGTACGCGACAAAAAGCTGACACCAAAAAACTTCATTAACGTGGCTAGAGTAAGCGCACTGGTCAGGATCGCAATCGCGGCACACACGCCCAGATACGGGGCAAACTGGCTTCCCTGCACCGCCGCCACATAGATGGCCCACTTGCTCACGAAGCCGTTGAACAGCGGTACGCCGGAAATGGAGAACGAGGCGATCAGCGTGGTCAGGGCGGTAAGCGGCATGAACTTGATGAGCCCGCCCATCCGGTTAAGATCCTGCGTCCCCGTGGCATACAGCATGGAGCCCGCGTCGAGGAACAATAGCCCCTTAAACAAACCATGGTTCAGAACATGAAAGAGTGCGCCGATCAGACCGATGGCGGCAAGCGTGGTGGTGGCGGGCTTGCCTACAGCCAGCAAGGCCATACAGGTTCCCGTACCCAGCAGGATGTAACCGACCTGGCCAATGCTGGAAAAGGCAAGCAGGCGCTTCGACTGTTCCTGCTTGAGCGCCTGCATGGTGCCACTGAACAAAGTAATGGTACCGAGTACGGCGATCACCATGCCCCAGGTCGCCAGTGGATAGGCGGCCTGCGCCCGCATCGGTACCAGCCAGAGGAAATAACGCATCAGCCCGTAGACGCCGGTCTTGAGCATGACTCCGGACAGCATGGCGCTGACCGGCGAAGGCGCCGCCGGATGCGCATCCGGCAGCCATATCTGGCCGAAGGGCCACATGCCCATCTTGATGCCAAAGCCCACTAAAAACAGAGCAAAGGCCAGAGCCGTGGTTCCGGGGCGGGCAGTCAGCAACAGGGGAAGGTTGGAGCTTACCGTGTCAAAGTCATATCGCAAGGTCGAGCTGCCGGTCAGCGCCGCCCCGGCGGAGGCCAACCGTTCCGCCCCGATCATGGTGGCGGCACACGCGATCTGCATCATGATCAGGTAGCGGTTGGCGGCGCGCAGGTTCTCCGTCTTCCGCTTCTCAAAGCGAATCAGCATGTACCCCGGAAGGGTCATCAATTGCCAAAAGATGAAGAAGAACCACATCATGTCGGTAGTGCTGAGCAGTCCGAACATGGCGGCCAGAAACAGCAGGAAACACGGATAGTAACGATCCACTCCGTAATCCTGATAATGCCGCATATAAGTAATGGAATAAAACGAGGCCGGCACAGCGACCAGGACCGCCAACAGCAGGAAGACCGAGGTCAAGCCATCGACGTATATGCGCAGGGCGAAACCCAATTGCGGCAGTTCCCAGAACTTCGCCGGAGCCGAGGGGCCATGGAGAAACACCTGGGCGACGGCAAACAGGATAAGGGCGGCGGCCACAGTGGTGACCGAGAAAGCCAACCAGCCAGCGGTGATCCGGTTGCGCGAAAACAGCCAAGTCAAGCCCGCCCCGGCGATGCAAACCAGGATGGAAGCCAGGACCGCTTGTTCGGGTGTCAGCATGTTCGTTTTTCCGCCAAAGATCGCTAATGTTACCGCTCTTGCTATGACGATCAAAATCTTTCGCTTTGTGTCAGGGCACGACTTTAGTCGTGCCGAATTTCCGCGTAAGGCCTGGGGCTTTAGCCCCTGGGGTCGCCGCCCCACAGGGGCTAAAGCCCGACACATTTTTTTAGCTCTGCGGCACGACTAAAGTCGTGCCCTGACACGAACCCGTACCCACGCTCTGGGGCACAGGCCCCATTTATCCATGGTAAAGTCCACTCGGCTCCGAAGCTGGCTGAAACTCCAAAATCAACTCCTTAAGTATCCCAAGCGTCGTCCGTACCGGCTCCGACAATTCCCTTCCCGGCTTCAGCGATTCCGGTTGCAAGCCCAGCAGCCAGGCTTTGGTGGTTCCGCTGGCTTCCGCCCACATGGCCAACACACTGAGCGAAATCTTGTGGGTCGAGATCTGTGGAAAACGCGCAGCCATATCACTGGAATCGAGAAATACGACCGAGCCGGCGGCGCCGCCAAATTCCACGGCGTCGAGAAAAACGATGTGTTCAAAGCCTTCGCCACAGGCCCGGCTGATAGAACTTTCCGGACGAGTGCCCGCGATCACAACATCCGGCATACCGCAGCCGATCAATTCCTCGGCCAACCGCAGGCCGGCGGCATCATCGCCATAGTCTTCGTTTCCCAATCCGATCAGACAGGTCCGGCCGTTAAGACACTGTTGCAATTGCTCTCGCAAGTCCGGCATCAGATATCCTCCCCCAGACTCTTGATCTGCTGGTAGGTAAACACCGGACCATCCGTGCACACGTAAGCCACGCCGATGCAGCAATGCCCGCACTTTCCCACCCCACACTTCATGTAACGCTCGAGGGTAGATACAATGTCCCGCTCTCGAAAACCCATCTCCAGCAAGTCGCGGATGACGAAGCGGAACATAACCGGAGGACCGCAGACGAAGGCCACGGTGTTTTCCACCGGCACCTGCACTCCCGGCTTCTTGAAGAGACTGCCCACCACGCCGACGTTGCCGTCCCAACTGTCGTCCGCCCGATCTACCGTCAGATAACATTCAATGCCCGCCTGGATTCCCCATTCACCCAGCTTGGACACGTACATCAATTCCTTAGGACTCTTTGCGCCGTGGAAGATCTGTATGCCGGCAAACTTGTCGCGATGTTGCAGCGCATAAACGATGCACGAACGCAACGGGATCAGCCCAATCCCGCCGGCGACGAAGACCAGATTCTTGCCGTAATACTCCTCCATGGGGAAACCATTGCCATAAGGCCCGCGCACGGCAAAGCGATCGCCCGGCTGGAGTTGATGAAGAGCGGAGGTACAACTGCCGACATTGCGTACGGTGAAAAAGACTTCGTCCTCGGTGGGACTGGCCGGCAGCGAGGTAGGAAACTCGCCTACGCCGAACAACGATACCTGGGCAAATTGCCCGGGTTTAAAACATTTAAATGCAGCCTGTTCCGCAGCATCCTCAAAGCGCCAATAGAACGTCTTGACGTCCTGGATTTCCGACACGACGCGGTCGAGAAGCGCGATCTTCGGCAGATAAATGTTTGCGGTAGGACTCGTCATTGTGCTCGCAGTGCTCATGCGAAAACACCTACCACGGAGGCACGGAGACACGGAGATTCACGGAGAAACCTCTTAGAGAGTTGATCGCACATTTTCTGTGATCCTCCTATATTGCAGGTACCCAAATCACCTGTTCTATATCTGTCCGGCTCTCCGTGAACTCCGTGTCTCCGTGCCTCCGTGGTGGGTGTTACTTTTCCACCCCCGCGGTGGCCCGGCGGATTGTTTCCACCACACTGGGCATGCCAATGTCGCCATGGCAGACGGCGGCACAGCGTCCGCAGCCGACGCACGCCATCGAAAGTTCCCGCTGAATGAAATACTGTGCCAGTTTACGGAAGAAACGGCGATTGCGACGATCGTGAACGGCGCGGCGCGGGTTATGCCCTCCGGCCATGCGAGTGAAGCCGCCCAGCGCGCAGGAATCCCAAACCCGGACGCGCTCGATCTCCTCCGGCGCCACCTGCCGGTCACTGACCGAGAAACAGGTGCAAGCCGGGCAGACATAAGTACAGCCGCCACACTCGACGCAGCAATTGCCGATCTCTTCCCAGGTTTTTTCCAGAATGTCGCCCTGGGAAACATAACGCACGGTGGCCGAGAACCAACTGGTGGTCGTCTTGAAATGCTTTCGCACCTCATCTAAGAGCGAACGACGCTTCCCTGCCTGTGCTTCGGTTCCCTGCTTGAACAGCGGATCGGCCAACAAGGCCTCGCCGGCGGGGGTACCGGCCACAGCCATGAATTCCCCGCCCAAGTCCATCAACTGCAGATCGAAGCCCTTGCGCGCCGCCGGCCCCGTGTCGGCGCACACACAGAAGCACTCTTCCCCAATATCACGTTCCGCATCGGTGCAGACGACATTCACCAACAACAGATTCTGCCGGTGCTTCTCGTAATAGATGTCGCGGAACTCGCGGCCCAGATAAAAGCGATCGAGGTGCTGAATACCCGCCACATCACAAGAACGAATGCCGAAGATGGCGCGCTTGCTCTCGTCGTAAGACGGTTCGATGGAAATCTGCCCCGCGCGTTTGTGGATTTTCAGCAGGCGCTCCAGGGGCGGGAGGACAAAACGTTTGGGCGGATAGTAAGGATTGGGCAGATGAATTTGAACCTGATCGCGGTTCTGGTCGGTGACCGCCTCGAAATAAGTATCGCGGCCTCGCCCACAGAAGGGCGCGATCACCTCATAGCCCTGTTGGCGAAGGAGGTCGATGAGCTTCAGTACATCGGCGCCGGCAAGAATACGCGCTTTCACGAAGCCTCCTTTTCCACCCGGACCGGAACCAATTCGCTGCCAAATTCGCTCTTACCCAGAATCTGCAAGGCCACGTCGCGTACGAAATAAGGGACGTAGATGGCGCCGCTACGCACCTCGGGGGTCACGCGCGCCGTCGCCGCGGCCGAAGCCTGGGCCGAGCATACGCGGATGCGCTGTCCATCGCGGATACCCAGGCGTTTAGCGTCATCCGGATTCAGTTCAATAAAGCCGTTGGGATAATCGAGACACAAGGCGCGATATTCGCGTTTCAAGGTGCTGCTGTGCCGTACCAACACATTCTGATTCCAGTAATAGACCGAGTTACCAAAGACCAGCGTAAAGGGAAACTCCTTCGGCGCCGGCTCCGTGCGCGGAGGTTTGGGCACGGGTACAAATTTGAAGGCCGGAGACGTGGCGGGGTCGGCAAACAAAAACGGAGTACCCAGCGGACGGTCTTTTGTGCAAGGCCATTGCCGTCCGTATTCCCGAACCAGATTGTCATAGCCGGCGCCGCTATAAAACGGAATGGCTTCGCCGATCTCCCGCATAACCTCCTCGACTGATTGATAGTTCCAATCGGCGCCCATGAGCCGGGCGAGTTGCGTCAGTTGCTGCCATGCAGGCATCAACCCCGGCGGGGGCAGGATGGCCTGTTCGGCCAATTGAATACGCCGTTCGGTGCTGGTAAACGATACCCGCTCTTCTGCATAGGCGGTTGTGGGCAACACCACATGGGCGTACTGCGCCGCCTCGGTGAGGAACAGATGCTGCAATACGATCAGTTCGCACTCCCGCAGCGAGCCGCCAACATCGGCAAAAAACGCGGTGGCGATGGGACTATAGCGGGAGAGCCACAGGCCTTTCACTTTCCCACGCCCGCGATCGGCGAGCACAGCCCGCGCGTCCAAGCCGGGGTTGGCGGGAATTTTGGATTTCCATACCGCTTCCAACTCGCCGCGGGCCGCCGAATCGGATACCGCGCGGTAGCCCGGTAAACGATCGGGCAATACGCCCATATCGCACACGCCCTGGAGATTGTTCTGTTCGGCGAGCGCGAAAATCCCCGCGCCAGGCTTACCCAGATTGCCGGTCAGCAGGACCAGGTTCACCATCCCTTGTATGCTTTCGGCCGTGCGGTCTTCCATACTGCTGGAAAACAGGAGCGATGCCGCAGGGGCGCGGGCATAGAGCAAGGCCGCGCTTTCGATCAGCTCCGCCGCCACGCCACAGCATTCCGCGATTTCCAGCAGATCGTATCCGCGCACCTGGGCGAGAAACGCCTCATAGTTGCGGCAACGAGCCTTGATGAAGGGCATATTCATCAACCCGCGGTCTTCGATCACCTTGGCCATAGCGCCGTAAAGCAACGACTCGGTACCGGGCTTGGCTTGCAGGAAAAAGTCGGCATGCTCGGCCACACGATGGCGGCGCGTGCCGATGACAATCAACTTGCTGCCGTTGAGCTTGGCCCGGATTACGGCGCCCCCCACGGTGGGCACCCGGCGGACCAGATCCACTCCGTCCACGACAATCACTTCACTCTTGGCTAACTCGGCGATGGAATTGGTGCTGGCCGGTATTCCCAGCATGTCGAGCAGTACGTTAATCGAGTTATTGCAGTAGATTCCGGTCCCGTGATCCACGTTATTGGTGCCGATCACGGTGCGCGCTAACTTTTGCAGCAAGTAGGCTTCTTCGTTGGAACAGCGCGGCGAATTCAGAAAGGCCAGCGAATCGGGGCCATGAGTTTGGCGGATTTCTCCCAGGCGCTGGGCGATAAACCCGAGCGCCTCGTCCCAGGATACCGCCTGCAGACGGCCATTCTTCTTGAGGAGCGGGGTTTTCAGGCGATCTGGAGAACTGGCAATTTCATGGACATGCCAGCCCCGCACGCAGATCTTGCCCGCGTTGGTCGGATGCGAGGTGCTGGGATAGACACCGACCACTTGGTTGCCCGAGGTCTCCAGATAGAGACCGCAACCCACGCCGCAAAACGTGCAGGTAGTCAGCTTTTGAGCCATGGTTGTTTTCTTGTCTTCTAATGTGGTGGTTCAACCATGAGCCTGTCTGTGACCGCCGACACCCTGGTTCAGTGTTTCAACTAACTGAGTTTCCCGAGGCGAAATGGTAGACTATTGAATTCAGAAAACACCCCTCCGGAATCTCGCGCAGAGGCGCAGAGCCGCTGAGGGAAAACCCACAAGGGAAAAACCCAAAACCAAACCCCAGGAAGCTGGCGCAGAGGTGCAGAGGCGCAGAGGGGAACCATGGACGAGAATCAGATTGGAACGCTAGTAATCGAGGCGGCAATCGAAGTCCATCGGCATCTTGGCCCGGGGCTACTCGAGTCCGTCTACGAATCCGCACTGGCTCATGAGTTGGCTGCTAAAGGATTATCAGTCCAGCGGCAAGTTCCCGTTACCTTCGAGCTTTGGTTTTGGTTTTGGTTTTCCGCGCCTCTGCACCTCTGCGTCAGATCCCGGGTTTTGGGTTTGGGTTTTCCCTTTGGGGGTTTTCCCTCTGCGTCTCAGCGCCTCTGCGCGAGATTCCTGGGTTCTGGGTTTTTCACTTCCGCCAAAGCCATTGCCACCTCGCCCTGTTCCGATTCGCTCAGATACGGATGCATGGGCAAACTGAGCACTCGTCGGGCGGCAGCTTCGGATATCGGAAAAGCGCCTTCGCCTAGCCCCAAAAACCGAAACACCGGCTGCTGGTGTAATGCGATGGGATAATGCACGGCGGTAGGTATCCCCTTGGCTTTCAGTGCCGCCTCGATCTCGGCGCGATCGTCCACCTGAATCGTGTACTGCGCATAAACCGAAGTGCAATTCGGCGCGACATACGGAGTGATCACATTGCCGGCGAGAAGACGGTCATAACGAGCCCCAACTTGCCGGCGCGCTTCGACTTCTTGCGGGAAGGCATCGAGCTTTGCCAACAGTACCGCGGCCTGTAACGTGTCCAGGCGTCCGTTGATCCCCAGCACCGGATGATGATAGCGGCGATCCTGGCCATGCACGCGAATCTGTCTCATCTTCTCGGCCAATTCAGGCGAAGTGGTAAAACAGGCGCCGCCATCGCCGTAGCCTCCCAACGGCTTCGAAGGGAAGAAGCTGGTGCAGCCAATCGCCGAGAGATTGCAGGATCGCCGGCCATTGTAGGTCGCGCCAAAACTTTGCGCGCCGTCCTCGATGACCACCACTCCATGCCGGGCGGCAATCTCATTGATGGCATCAAAGTCGGCACACTGCCCGTACAGAGAGACTGCCAGAATAGCCTTGGTCTTGGCGTTGATCGCCTCCGGCAGGCGCGCCGGGTCCAGATTGTAAGTACGCGGATCGATATCGACAAACACCGGCGTCGCCCGCAGCAAGGCAATCACTTCCGCCGTGGCGATAAAACTAAACGGCGTAGTAATGATCTCGTCACCCGGTCCCACGCCGAGTGCCATCAGCGCCAGCAGCAAGGCATCGGTGCCACTGGAACAGGCAATGGCGTGGAGCGAACCGGTATAGGCCGCCAGTTGATCTTCCAGTTCCCCAACCTCCGGCCCCATGATGAACTGCCCATGGTCCAGCACAGCTTGCATGCGCCGATCAATGGCCGGCTTAAGGAGGCGATATTGCTTTTTGAGATCTATGAATTCCATTGCTTTTCAAGAGTAGCACCCGCTTGCAGCCGCATTCAAATGTTGATCAAGGGTAGCGCCGCCGTCCCGGCGGCTGTCCTGTGGGCGTCCGCGCCCACAGGTGGAGCTGCGATGGTGCGGCCAGGATGCCCAATGGCACTTAGTTTTGAGGCGTGTAATCATTTCGAACGCCCAATTCAATTGTCACCCTGAGCGAGTCCCGGCACGCCGGGACGAGTCGAAGGGCCTATGCACTTTTCGTGCACCCGCGATATCATGCGCGTGCACAGGAGTGCATAGGTGCTTCGACTCCGCGCTGGCGCGCTCCGCTCAGCATGACAACTCCTCTTGGTTGTTTTGATAAGTCAACACCTTGAAAGCTCAGAAGTAAGTAGCATTGGGCGTCCACGCCCGCGCACTCGCCCGCAGGCCCTACCTTCGTTACTCGTTTAATTCCGAATATCCCCCATCAACCCCTCGACTTCCGCCTTTACTTCGGCGGTGAGGGATAACAACGGCAACCGCACCGGCCCTCCATAATAGCCGTTCAGGTCGCAGGCGTATTTGACGCCGGGAATACTCAGATCCCCGCCCACTCGATCGGCGGCCAGGGCGACGCGCTGTTGCTTCTGCTGCGCCAGTTTCATGTCGCCATCCTTCCACGCGGCATAGATCTCGAACATGGCGGTGGGAGCGGGATCGGCAAAAGACAGAATTCCGCCCACCGCTCCCGCCTGTAGCAACTCGTAAAACTTATTGGCGGCGCCCACCAGAATCTGGAAGCCGGCCTGTTTTTCCCGAACCTTGATTCCACTTTCCAAGACCGCGATGGAGGAAGACGCCTGACCTCCGGCAATAGTCTGCGCCGTGCCCAGCTTTAACATGCGCGGAGTCAGCGCCTGGAGGGTTTCCGTCACCTTAACCGTTCGCTTCACATGCTTTGTGCCTGCAACCATTTGTTGCAACTTCTCGACGGAAGCGTTGGATTCCTTCAGGCCAATGACGTTGGGATGCTCGGCCAGCGCGATCACCACCTCGGCCGGTATGTCGTAGCCGGTGGCTTGGGGAAAGTTGTAGAGCAGGATCGGCAGCGGGGAGCGATCGGCTACAAATCGGTAGAACGCCAGCATGTTCTCCGGCAGTTCGATCTGCGATTTGTAATAGTGCGGGGTGCGCACCATGGCGACATCGTAGCCCAACTCGGCAGCATACTCGGTCAAGCGCAAAGTCTCGCTGGCGGACTCGACGCCGGTACCGGCCAGCAACACCTTGTCCGGGGCCGCCACTTCCCGCGCGCACTTCAGCACATCGCGGCGCTCCTGCTCGCTCAGTAGAATGGCCTCTCCCGTGGAGCCGAGAATCACCATGCCGGCAATCGGCGTGCGCGAATAGCGCTCGACATTATGTTCGAGCTTCTTGTAATACACCTCGCCGCCGGCATAAAACGGCGTCGTAAGCGGAGGAAAGATACCGTGTAATAGCATTTTGGGTTTCTCAAGTGTAGAACATTTCACCGCAGAGGACGCGGGGCGCCCAGTTGCGAGTGGCGAGTTGCGAGTGGCGAGCGGCCGTAAACTCGCAACTCGCAACTCGAAGCTACGCCATTACTTCACTACCCACGGTTTCGCCGGGCTTGAGCAACAGCACCTCGACGCCGCCGCCGGCGTCCTCTACCAGGGAACGAAATTCGGAGGGCGTGCCGGTAAGCACCGGGAAGGTTCCGAAGTGCATAGGAATAACGGCCTTGGGCCGCAGCATGCGCACGGCATAGGCGGCTTCCTTGGGCGACATAACGAAATGATCGCCAATCGGCACAATCGCCAAATCCGGCTTGTAAAGCTCACGGATGATCATCATGTCGCTGAACACAGCGGTATCTCCGGCGTGATAGATCCGCAGGCCATTTTCCAGCTCCAACACATAGCCGCAGGCTTCCCCGCCATAGATGATCTGCTCGCCATCGAGAATGCCGCAGGAGTGCACGGCGTGGGTCATGGTGATCTTGAGCCCGGCCACTTCCTGGGTACCGCCTTTATTCATGGGGGAGAGCTGCTTGACGCCCTTTTTTTGCAGCCAGTGACACAGTTCGAAGATGCCCACCACCATGGGATTGTGCTCCCGGGCAATATCGAGGGCATCGCCAATGTGATCAAAATGCCCGTGCGTTGCCAGCATCACATCCACCCGATCGAGCTTCTTCTCGCGCTCCGGGCAGGCTGGATTATTCATAACCCAGGGATCGATAAGAACGTTCTTGCCTCCCGGAGTAACAATCCGAAAAGTCGAATGGCCCAACCAGGTTATCCGCGCGCCGTTCAGTTCCATGGTTCCGCCTCCCCTCACACAACGAATATGATGAAGATTGTAGCCGAACCGCAGGAAGCTTTTCTGATTTCTAAATCGACCGAGGCTTTTCCCCGGAGGGCAGACTAGCTGTGCCGTGCTGTACGATCAGAGCTGAATGAGCGCACAGCAAGGTTCACAGGTTTCCTGGCCGCGGTTCTATACAGTCGACGTATTGCGAGGGATTTCCATCCTGGCCGTCGTGCTGCTGCACATCCGGATTCGTCTGGGCGCCAGCGGCTTTCGCTTGGGGACGGTACTCCCGCGCTGGTTCTTTCACCCACTCTTTGACAATGGGAACAACGGCGTGACTGTGTTCTTCGCGGTCTCAGGCTTCCTGATTACCCTTACCTCACTGCGCCGCGTTGGCTCCCTTGGCAGCGTCTCTCCCCGGACTTTTTATCGCATCCGCTTTGCCCGCATCATGCCCATGTTGTTGCTAACTCTCTCCGTGCTAAGCGTGCTCCACCTGCTGCATGCGCGGGGCTTTGTGATCGCACCGGGAAAGGCCAGCCTGCCGCGTGCCCTGTTTGCGGCCCTTACCTTCCACCTGAACTGGCTGGAGGCAACCCGGGGATGGCTGCCCGCCAACTGGGACGTGCTCTGGTCGCTCTCCGTAGAAGAGGTCTTCTATCTCTTCTTCCCCTTGGTCTGTTTCGTTTTATTTCGTTTACGTCAGGGCACTTTCTTCTTTGTCGTCCTGCTGTTCTCCTTTGTCGCCGTAGGACCATTTGCCCGCATCGTGTGGACCCAGAATCCGATCTGGCAGGAGAAGTGTTATTTGGGGGGCATGGATTGCATCGCCCTCGGCTGCCTTACGGCCCTTCTGACTCATCGCTTGCTGCGGAAAGATCAGGCGTTTGGAGAAGGGATCAGAAACCTGCTGTTTGCCTTCCAAGTTGCCGGCGCCGGTCTGATCACGCTGATCTTCTTCTGGCCGCGCTGGCCCGGGATGTCTGTCATCGGCAAAGCGGGGCTCGACACCACCATCATTGCGGGGGGAACCTGCCTGGTTATGATTGCCTCCGTGTTGCGAGGAGGCGCCGGACGCTGCTGGACCTACCCCATTCGCTGGTTCGGCCGTTGCAGCTATGAGGTATATCTCACACACGAATTCATCGTCGTGTGGGGAACGGCGTTGTGGGCCAAGTTGCATCGTGGGCCGATGACCGCATGGATCGTGGGCATGCTGCTGCTGACCGCGCCCGTCGGGTGGGCAGCCGCGACGTTTTTTTCGGAGCCCTTGAACCGGAAACTGAGAAAATCGAGGACAGCACAAAATGTCCCGCCAGCGCCGGTAGCCGTGTAGATGTTTGGGGATTGCGATGAAGCCTCAGATCTCATCCGAACGGCAGCTCAGAGTGCAAGTATAGCCTGATCATCAACATCAGCGCCGGAGAGGTAGCGCCGCCGTCTCGGCGGCTGTCCTGTGGGCGTCTCGCCCACAGTGGTTTTCGAAGCGTGTGTTCCCTTATCGGAGTGTAATTAAACTCGCTTCGTAAGCATTCGGAATGGCGGGATCGCGCAAGTTTCAACGGCCAGCTTGATCTGATTTCGCCGTGAACCTACTGATGCAATGAGAATCCGGACGGCAAAGCTGCCTCAAGATTGATTTGTTCTCCGGTGATGGGGTGGTGGAATTTCAGAAATTGGGCATGCAGGAAATATCCGCCATCGCCGGGGAGGCCGGGGAGATTTTCAAGAGGCTGGCCGGTTAAGCCGTACAGCGGATCGCCAACCAGGGGATGGCCGATGGATGCCAGATGGATTCTGATTTGATGAGGGCGGCCCGAATTTATTCTTACCTCAAATGTTGTGGTGCTTGTGGTGCGTGAGAGCACCTTTGCCAATGACTTTGCTGGTTTGCCACTTGGGTTGGCGGCCCACACGGAACCGATGAGCGGGTGCGGTACGAGGCCGATGGGGGTGAGGATTTCGTAGGCGTCGTGCTGTGCAATGTTTTGCGCCAGCGCCCGGTAGATTTTTTGATTTTTGGGTGTGTTCCAGTTTGCGGATAGATTAGAGGCCGCCTGCGGTGTTTTGGCGAACAGGACGATGCCGCTGGTGGCTCGGCCCAACCGGTGGACAGGGTTTGCGTTGGGGAATTGCTTTTGCACCAAGCGCAGGAGGGTGTTTTCCATGAAACCGGCGCCGGGGAGGGTGGGCAGCCCGCTGGGTTTGTTGACGGCCAACAGATGGGGGTCATCAAACAGGACTTCGAAGTGCCGAGGGGCGTCTGGCTCGATCCAGGGTGGACGGTTCCAGACAAGGGTTTGGCCTAAAGTGACCGATTCGCTTCCGGTGGCGGTGACGCCGTTGAGGATGACTTCGCCGTTGTTCAGTTTTTGTTGCCAAGCTTGTGGGGTTGAGTGGGGGTAAAGGCTTGCCAAGTGGGAGAGCAGGGTCTGTCCATGGTATTTGCCGCTGATGATTGTGGTGCAGGCATAGCCTCGGTTGAGCATGTAGTTCAAGTGTAAGCTATGGCATCTGCGGCAGGAGGATCAACGTTGTGATTGAGTCAGGTTTGGACACACGCCATGCCATGCGCCATTGCGAATCCTACGATCACTTGATTCGCGATGAGGCGGAGTTCACTCACGCAGTCGAGGATATTCTGGGCAATGCACGGCATGCCGATTTACACGGATGGCCCTGGTTGTATGTGAGAGGGCAATAGGGCCCGCAGGCGGGGGGGCCTGCGCGCTGTTCCCAGTGTAGAGTTCTTCGTTCGCTCCTGCACCATTGAAGCCACAGCCAGCGAAAGTAGAGAATGCTAACGAAACGCCAAGCCGGGTTCAAGGAACAAATGCTGGGGGCAGGTGGC
>Ga0181520_10000191_pt1 | contig 128868 bp, 109 predicted proteins | sample PEATcosm2014_Bin_29_FD_132451 | JGI IMG/M metagenome (GOLD analysis project Ga0181520, IMG submission 132451) | Peatland microbial communities from MTU Mesocosm Facility, Houghton, MI, USA - PEATcosm2014_Bin02_30_metaG | ecosystem: Environmental > Terrestrial > Soil > Wetlands > Peat | place... | reverse complement strand
GTTCTGCGCTCCGCCTCCGCCCGCGCCTCCAACCCGCCCGCGCCGGCCGGCTCGCGGCCGCTGCCCGTCGCCTGCCGCCAGATCTCCCGCAACTGTTCTCCTACCTTCACGCGCACCTTCCTTCTTCGCCGCCCAAAAACAAAAAGGCACGGCTCCGGAAAGAGCCATGCCTCATCGTTGCCAGAGATCAGGGATCAGTGATCAGTGATCAGTGGTTCGTTGTCAGTGATCCGCTAACTATCTCATACTTCTTTTGCCGCTCAACAAAATCAACTCTATCGCAAAGTCAATAAATTATCTGCAATTCTTCAACACGTCGTTTGATTAAATATCAGTAACTCAAAGCTAGAAGTCGCGGGAAAGAAACTGATCCCAGATCTCTGACCCCTGATCTCTGTCGTCACACCCGCAGCTCCCGCCGCGCCGTCTCCGCCACACGCCCCAGGTCCGAGGTCGTCAGCACCCGGATCTGGTGCTCTTCCATCGTCTCCACGCCAAACCGGTACATCTCCAGCCGTTCCGGCTCCTCGTCGCTCGCTCCCAGCCGCGCCGCCGGCTCAATCACGGCAGTCAGCTCCAGGCTGGCCCTTTCCACCCGCTCCACTCCGGCCCGCAATCCCGCAGCCGAAAAGGCCAGCACCTTGGCCATCTCCACGCCCGGCTCCAGGCTCACCGCGTGAAACATGCGGATCATCCCATTCGGCCGATAACCAACATCAATCCGCAGCGGATCTCCCGGCCGGGTGTACTCCGAGGCCGCGATCCGCTTCCGCAGCAGCTCCCACACCCCGGCCCGTTCGAACTCCGTCCGCATCTTCGCCTGAATCGCAGCGCGTCCGCTCAACCGCGGGATTCTTTCGCGCGCCGGCGGCTCCACATACAGCCGCATCAGCTCTTCCATCCCCGCCGGAAGGCTCTCCGCCAGATAAGCCTTGGCCTCGGTCAGTTGCACGCTCAGCGAGAGAGATTCATTCAGCAGCCGCAGCAGATTCCCCTCCGGCTCGGCCGCGAAGCGCCTCTGCAGCTCGCTCTCCATCCCCTCCAGCAGCGCGGTGTCGGCCTCCGGGTCCAGGCAGCGCACCCGCCGCCAGTCGCGGGTAAACCGGACCAAGGGAGGCTCAGGCCCGCCCGCCGCCGGACTGTTCGATGAGGGACCGCCCTGTTCACGCAGGATCACCCCGATATGCACATACTCGTTCCGCACCGCATCCGGCACATACCGGAGCAGTTGAAAATCGCACGCTCGCCGCTGGTTGTGGCTACTCATTGATGTTAGCTCTCAGCTCTCAGCTATCAGCCCTCAGCTTGCCGATGTTGTCCAATTCCAAGACTGAAAGCTGATAGCTGAAAGCTACTTCAATTCACTCTCCCCATGATGTTATTCCCCCACCGCGTCTCTTTCCAATCCTCACCACCCAAATTCTTTCCCATCCCCACCCATTTCGGAAATGGCTCTCTCCCCGACTTCCCGAAGCCCGTTATCAGCTCCCGGATCCGGCCGCGCCGCAGGAGCAGCCGTTCCACCAGCGTTTCCATCTCACTCAGGTCGCCGCCGTACCACTCCGGCGGAACCTCGTTGGCCGCCGCCCACACTGTCTCCGCCGACAGCGTCTCCAGCCGTGTCAGCCAGGGCTCAAAGGACTCCCATCCTCGGATCTCCCGGTACACATCATTGCGGTAATAGACCCCGCGTAGCGGCGCATCTTCAAACTTCCACTCTCCGGCGTGAAAGCAGTACCCAAAGTCGATGAAGACCGCCCGGTAGCGCCGTTCCCGCTGCTTGCGCTGAAAGACCGCCTGCCGGCCATTCGCATTGCCGGTCCACTTGTCTAGCGCCAGGATCCCGGCGAACTCGTCCAGGTTCCTCACCTCGGTCATCTGCTCTTCAGGCAGGAAATCCACCACCTGTCCGGGCATCAGCCCGCCCACGAACCGCGACCCGAACTGCAACCCCGCCGAGCAGCGCACTCGCGTCTTGCCCAGGTCCATCTCCAGCTCCGGCGTATTCTCCACCAGCCAGTCGGAGACCTCCACCAGCTCCGTCTCCGCAGCCGTCAGCCCCACTGCCGCCGCCAGCCTGGAGGCCAGAAACTCGTTGGCTAGCACCCGTGTATGCTGAGGGTTGTTCTGGAACTTCACAACGTACACGTGTCCGTCCGCGCCCAGCATCAACTGCCCCTGCGCGCCGCCCCGCATCCGCCGGATCTGCTGCACCGCCAGAACCGCCAACTCCGTTCCCCCGACTCGCTTTCAGCCTCTATCGAATTCTAAGCGCTCATACCCGGAAAAACAGCTCTTAGCTTCTAGCCTTTAGCTCCAAGCCTGAACTTTGCTCCTTTCGCAATGAATGATTCTCAGGATGCGCCACAAATGCTCCGTGCCCCATCCTTTTCGCGTACGTTGCGAAAAGGGTGGGATACTGCCAACCTCAACCGGCATCACATTGGTCAACAGCTGAAAGCCAGAAGCTAGAAGCTAGCGGCTCGCCTTTCCCAGCAGCTCCGCCCGCGCCCCCAGCCCGATCGCCATTGCCATCACCCGGTCGTCATGCGTTCCCGGCCGCGCCCCGCTCCCGCCATTTGGTAGGCGCACAAAGCTCCGGCACTCGGCCAGCAACCGCCGGCTCTGAAAGCGCTCCGGCTGCTCCACAAACCCCGCATCCAGACGCCCCAAAGCCGCCGGCCGGCTCATCGTAGTCGTCAGCCAGCCCGCCTGCCCGCCCTGCCGGTAGACCTTCCCGTAGCCGCACGCCGTCTCGATCAGCGCCAACACTCCACTGCCGTGGTTGTTTCTCTCCACCACCAGCCAGGCCCGGTTATACTCTGCTGCCAGCGCCGTCACCAGCCGCGCCAGCTCCCACCCGCCCACATGCCCGGCAAACTCCGCGCACTGCAACCCCGTCTCCATCTCCAGCACCTGCGCCGCCGAATAGTCGCCCTCGCTCCCGCCGCCGGCCGGGTCCACCGCCACCAGGTACTCCTTGCCCTTCAGCGGCGGCAGCCAAATCTCCAACTCCCCATTCCGCCGTACTTCTACCGGAGGCGCCATCGTCGCCAGGCGCGCCTCAATCGCATCGAGTTCAAAGACCGAATTCCCGCTGGCCAGAAAGCAGCTCTCTTCATCCTCGGCGTACTCCTGCCGCGCCATCCCGCGAAAATCCGCCCGCATCTGCCGCCGATAGCCTATCTGCTCCAGATTCAGGCGTTTCCGCGCCATCAGATCTCGCTCATCGTCCGTCAGGCTGCCTGCATCCACCGCTTTGGCTCGATACCGCCGCTCCATCCACCAAGGGAAAAAATGCCGCACCATCCCCGTTTCGCCGGCCTTTTGCCACTCCTCGTGGAAGCATCCACCCACCCCGTCCGGAGTCGACTCCAGAATCAGTTCCGCCCCCGGCGCCAGCGATGCCCGCAGCCCCGCCAGCGTCTCCGCCGGCTCTCCCGGCCAGCGCGCCAGCTCTGAGCAGTGCAGATTCTGCACCGTCAATCCCCGCCCCGCATTCCGGTCTCCCGCCGAGACCACCCGGTACTGCGCATCGATCTCCGGAAAGACAATCTGCCGCACATTCGCCCGCGAGGTCCGCAAGGTCCCTTCGCGCAGATTCTCCGGCAAACAGTCCAGAAACCGGTGCACAATTCTGAAAATCTCCTCAGCCGACTCCTGCGTATGCGCAACCTCCAGCGTCAGCGTCCCCGGATGCGTGATCGTCTTCAGAAAAAATCGCGCCGCCGACCAGGTCGTCAGCCCCATCTGCCGCGCCTTCAGCACGATATTCCGCTCGCCCCGCCACCGCTCGAAGGCCCGCTGCGCCGCATTCGCCTTCAGCAGCGCCGTCTTGCCCTCGCGCATCCTCACCTGCAGAAGCTGCGCGGCCAGCGCCATCCCCACGCTCTTTCCGTGCAGGCTCACCGGACGCTGATCCAGAATCCTCCCGTACCGCTCCAGTTCCTCCCGGTTCAGCGCCTCCGGGCAAAAAATCCATTCCTGCGCGGCAGCCGCGCATCCTTCCGTTCTTTCCGCCACGGATCCCCCATTTCATCCGGATGAGCAAAACGATGGATCCGGCCCGATAGGAACTTACTCTACAAATCTCTCATCCCGCACCCAAAACGCACTTGCCTCTAACGGCCAGAAATGAACAAGTCACAATAGCTCCGTGCCCCTGTCATTCTGTGCGTAGCGCAAAGAAGTCGAAGGACCTGCGTCTCGTTTTTCTGGCGAAAGGGTGGGACACCCCGAAACTCAACCAGTTTTGTTCATGAAGAGTGAACTCCGGCGTGCGATATCAAATCTTGCATCGTGGACTGGGAGGTCTTCCATTCTTGCCCAAATAGTATTCGGAGAGAGGCTTCTCTTCGCCACAAATACGCACACTTTCGTCAGAGGAATTTCGGACATATTGTCTCCTGTCCAGATATTGGACTTTACTTACTTTTTCTTCGAAGTTTTAGGCAACGTAACGCCTATCTAACGCGTTACTGCTCTAGCTGCACCTTCATCGTCTCCAGTTTCCATGCGTCAGTGCTTGTAGCATCAGCAACTTGCAAACTGATGGCAAGCGCACTCGTTGACGCTTGGCTAAAACTCTGGAATGTAGGGCTAAGCGATCCGCTAAGATAAGAGGCTTCTGACAGGGATGTTTGACCCCCCGCACCAGTTCCTGTTGTGTTGCAATAGGTTGCTCTGATTACTAAGTGGCCTGTAGCAGTGGTACTTATTCCTGAGACAGCCTGACTACCTACGTAGAGTGACACAGTGGAGGTTGTCGTCCCTGTAGAATGCGACGCAGAGAACAGAATATCCAGGCACCCACTGCCTGTCAGTGTGTTAGCGGGAAGCGTGTAGGTCGATCCTGTCAATGTTACGGGATTGGTGCTGGTTGTTGTTGGACTTTGTAGACCCGCCAGATAAAGGCATCTTGACTGAGTTGATCCGCAGCCGGTGTTTAAAACCGCTTTCGACGCCGAGATGCCGCTGTCAGAGAGCGCCCTGCTCCCGCTTGCGCCCGTCACCAGATTCCCGCTAAAGTTCGAGGCTGCTGAGGCGGAAGGCCCATCGCTCAGATTGGCGCTGCTGATTGGGGTGCCGTTCACCTGAAATCCGGTTGAAGACTTAACATTCACCAGTGGAACAGATAGAGGATTCTGGTTAATGTCTGCGCCACCAGTCGTTGTATCAGGCAATCCCCAAGTCTGCTCATAATTTCCCGGTAATGCAAGGCTACACGAACCCGATGCACTATCATCCTGAATAAAACAACCTATACTGTTACTAACGCCATTGTGGGAGCGAATGTGCCGAAATTCGTTTCCAGAATTTGTTTCGTTGGTTGCATCTCCCATGTGAACACAGGTCATGCCATTTGGTCCGACACAGTCAAGGTTGTCAAAAATGGAATCAGTTGCGCCGTCGAGTTCAATGTTCGGATTCGTCCCGGTGAAATGGGAGTCTGTTACGTGCAGACCCCAAATCTGGCCGCTCAATCCAGAGGTTACTTTCAGTCCCGGAATAGTGGTGCCTTCTACTTTCACCTGCTCAAGCGTGATTTCATTCATATGCAAAGAAGAATTCTGTGTGCCATCTATGACGACACCCGCATCATACTCAGTAGGAGTATTCGCCGCGTCAAGGTAAAGATTCTTGAGAAGAAAGGCTCCTATGCCGTTGTTTACGCCACCCGGCACAACGGAAATAACAACTCCCGGCGTGTAGCTCCCCGGCGTGCCAGATGACCACTGCTCCACTGTGCTATTTGTAAATGTACTCGTGTTGAAAGTCTCACTTAAATCAACAACAGCGTGGGTAACTATCGCACCGCCGCCCGCATTTGCAGAGATTGTACAACCATCCACGCCTATCGACTCCTGAAGTCCGGTCTGATCTACAGGACCGACAACATTCCGCACCACTGCCGTTGGAGTTAAGAATATTGAAGCGTAGGGTACTGCTCCACCGGGAACGCCTCCAGGAGCACCCCCATCGCAATTCACGGCAAATGCGTCGATGCAATCAGTATTGTTGGTCATTGAGCATAGGATTTGGCCGCCATTGGCGATATGAATCGTTGGTGCTATTTGTTGACTTCCTGTTGCTACATAACCGCACACAACGGTGGATGATACGGTTACCGTAGAGTTGATGCGCACTTCTCCTGATCCCGAAGCTATAGCGGCATTGCAAGCAGCCTGGAGATTATTACCGTATGCACGAGGGTCAATCCATGGGCCAGTTGTAAGTATTAGGTCATTCAACGCACCGCCGACAAATCCACTAGGCGCCGTAGCGCCAGCCGCTACGGTACTTGCAATCACACTCGGCGCACTCACAGGTCCTGTAAACGCCGCGCCAGTGATAGACGCGCCGCCCAGGTTCGCCAACGCCCCTGACGCGGAGGAAGCACCGGTTCCTCCTGCTGCGATTGATATCGTATTTGTTCCCGATATGGCCGTGCCCGTGCCGCTGTAATAGGCTATTTGCCCGCTGGTCCCCGCGTTGACTGTTCCGTTGCTGCTTCCGGTGCCACAGGCTGCGCCCGTATTGGTGATATACCCGGAGTTATCGATTTGCAGGCAATTATGGCCGCTGCTCGCAGCCAGTCCCGGAAACTTGATTGAGGTTGTGCCCGTAAAGCTCGCATATAGGCTGCTGCTGCCGCCTCCGTAGATGTTGAAGGCCGTCCCCGCCCCCGTCTCATAGTTGATACGCACTGTGCCGGAACTGTTGGAGGCATCGATGTAAGTGTCACCGCTGTTGGTGCTCTGGTATGCCTTGAAGCTGTCCAGTCCGCCGGTTGCCGAGTTGAGCGCCCAGTTATTGTTCGCATCCTTCAACATGTACCATTGGCTATTGCCGTTCCAGTCCTTGAAAATTAAGGATTCCTTCTGACTGGTCGTCAATCCCGCCCACAATGTTGCATCAATTTCCGCGTCCGCCTGGTTCTCTACCGTCGGCGTGCCGCTAAAAGTCGAGACCCCACTCACTTGCAGCGTTCCGTTTAGTTGTGCGTTTCCCGCTACGACGACGCCATTTGCTCCGTTCGACGTGACCCCCGGCAGTAGATTCGCCATCGCTCCCGCTGCTGTGGTTGCGCCCGTGCCACCGTTCCCCACCAGCACTGTCCCCGTCACATTGACCGCTGTTCCGGTGGTATTTTGATTCCAGGTGGGCACGATGCCAGTTAGCCCGCTATAGGGCACGTTGGTGGCTGTGGCCGCGTTGCCCGTGATGCTTCCGCTCGGAATTATATAGTCCGTGCCCGCTACTGCAATTGTTGGAACGCCTGTCGAGTTAGTATTCTTCAGAATTCCTGTTGCTAATCCCGAAAGTGAGACGCTATTGATCTGCGTGGCGTTGGCATTGCCAAGCTGCCCTTCAAGCTGCCAGTTAGCGCCGTCAAAGGTGGCGCTGATCCAATGTCCCTCCAGCAAATCGTTGGCCGTCAGCCCGCTGCTCGCTCCCCACTTCTTGATGCTTGCCGCGGACGCGCCGTTCACCGCGAGCGTGGCCGTTCCGGTATTAGCAACGTCCGCCCTGAATTGAATGTGGTCACCCGCTGCCGGTGTAAAGACAGGCGATGTGGAGCAGGTATAGGCCGTGCCGCTGCCACTTGCCGCGCTGCAATTCGCTGGGAGGCTTTCGTTGTGACTGGTAGCAGTTCCCGGTGCTGATGCGCCATTGCCGTTGAGCAAGCCTGTAACCTGTGTAGCTAAGTTGGTTGCGGTCGCCGCGTTGCCGGTAGTATTTGCCGCATTGTTCGGAATGTCGCCGTTCACAAGCGACGGTATTTGTGCGTGAGGCAACGTGCCGGTTGTCAAATCCGAAGCGGAAACGGTTACATTGCTGCCTAATGCATGGCCGTTGACCGTGGTTGCAGTTGAAACCGCCCCCAGATTCGTCAGCGCGCCCGCTGCCGTGGCTGCGCCCGTTCCGCCCGCCGTGACCGGAACTGTGGAAATGCCTGACAGTGTCGTGCCGGCTGCGCTGTAATAGGCTATCTGCCCGCTGGTCCCCGCGTTGACCGTTCCGTTGCCGCCGCCGGTGCCGCAGGCTGTACTCGTATTGGTGATATACCCGGAGTTATCGATCTGCAGGCAATTATGGCCGCTGCTCGCAGCCAGTCCCGGAAACTTGATTGAGGTTGTGCCCGTAAAGCTCGCATATAAGCTGCTGCTGCCGCCGCCGTAGATGTTGAAGGCCGTCCCCGCCCCCGTCTCATAGTTGATACGCACCGTGCCCGAGCTGTTGGACGCATCGATGTAGGTGTCGCCGCTGTTGGTGCTTTGGTAAGCCTTGAAGCTGTCCAATCCGCCGGTTGCTGAATTCAACTCCCAGTTGTTGCTCGCGTCCTTCTCCATATACCACTGACTGTTGCCGTTCCAGTCCTTGTAGATGAAGGATTCCTTCTGACTAGCCGTCAATCCCGCCCACAGCGTTGCGTCAATCTCCGCATCCGCCTGGTTCTTTACAGTCGGCGTGCCGATGAATGTGGACGTCCCGCCCACCTGCAGTGTCCCGTTGAACTGCGCGTTCCCGGCGTTGTTGATCGTCGCCACTGTTGTCTCGCTCGCTCCGCCTGACCCGATTACCACCCCGCCGGTCCCCGAGTTATTCGACCCATTCAAAACCACTGCTCCGGTCCCTGCCGAATTAATAACCGTCTGGTTGTTTGTGCTCGACTGTCCGTTGTTATACTGACCTATCGATACGCGGTACACATTGTTCAATTCATCCAGAATTTCGTAAAACTGCTCCCCTGCCGTCGCGTCGCTCAAGCCCATCGTCCAGCGGTAGCCGTAGTCGGTTTGATAGCGGTTTAGCAATCCGCGCTCATTGCCCGCCCCTATGCCAATGCGATAGTGGTTGGTGACTGTGGCATCCTTCTGGCTCCCGTACCAATCACCATTTAAGCCGTTGAAACTCCTGTGAAATGTATCGAGAAAGCTGTTGCGCGTGCCGTTGTCAGTCAATGCCCCCGTGAACATTGTGCCGCCCGTCATCCAGTTGTTGTATGCGCTGCCCGCGTCCGCCACAACTTGGTTGGTCGAGTTTTCGTTCCGTAGCCCAACGATTGTGTTGTTCTGCGCGTTCGCTCCCAGGTGCAATGCTGTCGAGCATCCCTCTATGTCCCCTCCGGTGATCGTGTTTCCATCACCCTGTTGTAAGTTGATGCCATAACTCCCGCTGATCGGGCTTCCCCCGCTCGTCGGGCAATCAATGTGCAGCCGCATAAACGTGCTTGCGTTCAGCCAATCGGTCGTTGCGGGATTCGAAATCTGGTGCCCGATCGCATTCACCGCCGTCTGGAATCCTGTGAATTCGTCGTCGTAAAACGATCCCCCCGTGTAATTCCCAGTCCCATCCAGCGTCATGCCCGTCTGGTTCGAGTTACCCAGAAAATACAGGCTTTCCAGGTCCAGCTCCTGCGTCCGGTATGCCAGGAATCCCTGCGCCGTCGCGCTCGCCGCGGAGGTAGTATTGATGACCGCATTGTCCAGGTGGAAGCCCATTGTATCCGCCACATAAGTCGGGTCGCCCACCTGCACCATCGCCCCGGTCCCGGAGTACAGAAAAACCGTGCCGCCCTGGCTCCCGCTCGCCGTGCTCGCGCCGCGCAATGCGCACCCGCGCAGCGATACATTCCTCGTTCCCGCCGTCACAATAATTTGGTTGCCCGTTGAAATCGTGGCGCAAGGCAGTTGCACGGTGGCATTCCCCGTCGATATTGTCAGGTTCGATCCCATCGACAGTGTCCCGGAAAAATTCCGCGCATCGCACGTCCCGCCTTGCGTCTGGCTCAGTCCGCTCAGGCACGCGCCTAGCTTGGCTCCAAAATCCGCCCCGGAAAATTGGTCCACCTGATACAGAGCCCCTAACTTCACACTCGTCAGCGGCCCCGTCAGGGTCCCCCCGGTTAGCGGCAGATTTAACCCCACATTTTCATCCACATAATGCTTGTCCGCCGCCTGTAGCGGCTGTGTCGGATCGCAGCACAAGGTCAGCGGCCCGGTCATCGTTGCGCCCGTGACCGTCAGTATGCCGCCCGCAAGACTCGCGATCGCCTGATCCACATACGCCTTGCTTACCGTCTGCACCGCCTGCGCCGCCGGCATCAACTGCGACTGTACCTGCCCCAGCGTCGCCTGCGCACCCGTCGGAACCACCCAGTACTGCGTACTCGTCGTCCCGTCGCTCAGGTAGTAAACCGCTGTGTAATACTGCCCCGCCGGCGTCGCCCCCAGGTTCGGAGCTAGATTCACGCTCACAAATCCATCTGGCGCAATCGTTACCGTCGTACTGTCGGCCGCCACCAGCTGGCCGCTCGCCGTTGTGAACGACGGCCAGCTCAACACCAGCGTCCCCGCGCCTGGCTGACCATTCGCCAGATAAACCGTTCCCTGAACCGTCGTTGTGCTGACCGCCTGCGCATGAGCTGCGCTCCCCATCCCCATGCCCGTCAGACCCATCACAATCGACAACAGTCCCAGCCATTCGCCGGCGCGTAACCACTCGTGATTCGTGAGCTTCATCCGTCTCTCTTCTTTCTTCCCGGGAGCACCGCAAAGAGACCTTCCCTCTCTGCCGTCATCCCTGCAAAGACTTGTCTTCAGCGATCACTCGCTGACTTACTGACTCGTTGGGAGCCCCATCCTTGGCGCGTTCTTGTTTTTGCGCCAAGGGTGGGATACCACGACCCTCAATCCGCCCTGTTCGTCAGGTGTGGAATTGAGGCGCCTGCATTTGTTCTCTTGGATGCAATTCAGTCGGACCGGATCATCAACTCTCCGGCTCACATCGTTCCAAGCTACTCCGTCGCTGCGTCGATCTCCTCGGCGCTGCACTCCGGTTCTGCCGTCAGCCGCTCTGCAAGGCTCACATAACGCTGCACTACGACTTCGTCTTCGCAATCGATTTGCCCATCTGCAAGGGCAAACAGCAGTTTTGCGCTGGTTACGTTTCCGCCGAATGTGCTCATCAGCAACGTATTCGCTATCTTCACGCTGTTCAGCTCCAGGGCCTTGTCTGCCGCCGCGTTCATACTTGCTTTGCCGCGGTTGACAACGATCTTCTGAGCCACTCTTCCATGTGGTTTCCTCACCACCGGATGCATCTCTCGTGCCTGCTCCATTTGTCCGCCAATCCCGTCCCGCCATTCCACGGTCTGACTCACGACTCCGTAGAAAGGGAAAGGGGGCAATTCCTCTCTGGATTTGCCCCCTGCTTTCGCCGAATTGGTCCATCGGTCGCCGCGAAGAACTGCGGCTTCTTCTTTTTTCTGAGGAAGCCGTCTTGCTCAGCCCCTCGCTGCTCCGCCTCAACTCGGAGAATGCCCGAATCGCTTCAAGAGTTTGTTCCCCCAGAGCCATTCCGCCTTTAGCCGCTTGCGCCTCTTCCCTGTGCGGCCCTTCGCTAAGGCCAAAACACCCTCTCGCTCTCTCAAAGTGCTCTCAGTCTCTCCCCACGCTTGCGAATCCGCGGAAGTTGTCCGAATATAATCAGGAAGCCTCGTCTTCTCTCCCCTGTCGCTCTGTTTCTCGTTGAATGTTCTTAGCATATCGAATCGATACAGAATTCCATGCAATCCAAGATAGTATGCTTATCCACTGTTATTTCAATCACTTAAACCAGATTCTGCGCCCAGGTCTCTTTGACACGATCTCCGAAATAGACATTTCTCTTCAACTAATGTTGCGTGCCCCACCCTCGGGCTTTATTCCTGGCGCAAGGGTGGAAAACCTGGATTTCAATCTGTCCAGTCTCTAAAGAGCAGCTCGATTCGCTGCTGCAAGTTACGCCAGCAATGACCCCGCTAACTCGCGAACTCGCTATCACCGCGAAGCGGTGGCTAACCTGCGAAATGGATAAACAGTCTTCGTGAGTATGACGAACGTATGGGGAAGACCTCACCTTCAACCAGCTTCGTTTATAGAGAGTGAAGCAAGGCCCCCGCTCGCCTTACCCGGCACGTTCGAAGGTGAGAGAAGCGGAGTTGATGCAGTAGCGCAGGCCGGTGGGACGCGGTCCGTCGGGAAAGACGTGGCCCAGATGGCCGCCGCAGCAGGCGCAGGTAACCTCGACGCGGCGCATTCCCAGGCTCCGGTCCTCGTGCTCGGCAACGGCCTTCGCGTCGGCAGGCAGCAGAAAGCTGGGCCAACCGCAGCCGGAGTCGAATTTGGCCCCGCTCAGAAACAGCAACACCCCGCAGCCCGCGCAGTGATAGTTCCCTGTCTCGTGGTTCTCAGTCAGCGCGCCGGTGAAGGGCCGCTCGGTGGCCTTTTCGCGCAAGATGCTGTACTGCTCCGGCGTGAGCAGTGCGCGCCACTCCGCCTCATTCCGCACAACCTTCTCCGGCCCCTCGCTCATGCAAACCTCCTGGACATACCGTCCATGAGATGCTCGCGGCTCGGGAAAAAGCGGCATGAACTTCGTCCTCAGACCTCAGCCACCAGTTCAATCTCCACCAGCACATCCTTCGGCAGGCGGGCGACTTCGACGGTGCTGCGCGCGGGCAACGGCGCGTCCTCCTGCTCAAAATAGCTGGCATAGACCGCGTTCATGGCGGCAAAATCATTCATGTTTTTCAGAAACACCGTGGCTTTGACCACCTGCGCCAGGCTAGATCCCCCCGCTTCGAGGATAGCCCTCAGGTTTTCGAAAGCGCGTGTCGTCTGTTCCGTGATCCCGCCCGCGACCACCAGCTGGGTCACCGGGTCGACGCCCACCTGCCCGGCTGTGAAAACAAGGTGCCCCACACGCACGCCCTGAGAATAAGGCCCGATCGCGGCTGGAGCATCGTCGGTTGCGATGACTTGTTTGCTCATGCCTCAATTGTAGCGGCAAATCGGTCAGCAAATCTCAATGCCAGACCGCCAGCAGACAGCCGCTGCCCAACAGCGCCGCCAGCCAGTAGCCCGTATTGATAGCGAACAGTTTCCAGGGACGCTGCTCGTAGATCGTCTCCGAGAAGAGCGGCGCAGCGATGAAGCCCAGCCAGCAGATGAACCCGATAAAAGCGCCACTGCCAATGGTCGTCGCGCCAGACCAAAGCACTACGTGCGCCAGCATAAACGACAGGATCAACCCGCCGACGAACGACGAGATCATACCCACGACGGCGCCCTTGGGCCGCGAGCCGGCAACGTGGCCGGTCAGCGCCATCCACGGCTTGGCGAAGAACAGCGAATACCAGAGCGCGCCCAGAATCCACTGATAGAACGCGGATACCAGCACAGCCAGGTGATTGAAGTGCAGATGATGCATCGAAGAACCTCCTTGGGGAAAGTGAGTCGTATCTTAGCACTCTTTCCCAGGGAGGACGGCATTGTCAAGAAAAATGCTCGCGAATCGGCGTCAGGCGAGAATCGCGTTATCGATCAGACGCGTAGCCCCCACCCAGGCGGCCGCGGCAAAAAGGCTTCCCGGCGCAGCCATCTCCACCGGCTCCAGCGTTGCCCAATTCACCAGCTCGATATAATCCACCCGCACATCGGCCTCGGCCGCAAAGGTCTGCCGTGCGGCAGCGACGAGCGCCTCGGCTCGCCGTTCGCCCCCAGCAACAAGCGTCTCTACCTGCCGAACCGCCCGGCTAAGCGCAAGTGCCTGATTACGTTCTGTTTGGCTGAGATAAATGTTCCGCGAGCTGAGCGCCAGCCCGTCCGGTTCGCGGACGATGGGGCAGACGACGATCTCTGTGGCGAGCCGCAGGTCGGACACCATGCGCCGGAGCACGGCCACCTGCGCTGCATCCTTTTGCCCGAAGAAGGTGCGATCCGCCTCCGACGCGATCAGCAGCTTGGCCACCACCGTCGCCACGCCGCGAAAGTGCCCTGGCCGCGAGGCGCCGTCCAAACGCTCGCTCAGCCCCTCAACCTCAACAAAGGTCGCCGCGCCGTTGGGATAAAGCTCTTCGACATTCGGAGCAAAAACCACGTCTGCGCCCTCGGCCTTGGCCAGAGCGCAATCTGCCTCAAACGTGCGCGGGTAGCGCGCATAATCCTCGTTCGGCCCAAACTGTGTCGGGTTCACGAAGATGCTCACTGCCACGTAACCCACCGAAGCGCAGGCGGCACGAATCAGCGAAGCGTGTCCGGCATGCAGCGCGCCCATGGTGGGCACCAGGCCGATGGTGTTCCCGCCGTCGTTGCGCTCTTCCCGCGACCACTGGCGCAATTCGGCGATTGTGCGCAGAATCTCCATCAATCCTTTTTCAGCGTCCCTGTCTTTTCAGTCACTTCCAGCGCCCGGCGCTCCGGCTCCGGCAAGTGGTAGCTCTCTTCGTCGCTGGGAAATGCCCGCCGTTCCACGTCTTCGTGATACTCTTCGATGGCCGACCGAATCACCGCCCCGGCATCCGCATAGCGGCGTACAAATTTGGCCGCCGGAGCAAAAGTCAGGCCCACCAGATCATGAAAAACCAGGATCTGCCCGTCGCAATCCGGCCCTGCGCCGATGCCGATTGTAGGAATTGGAAGCTCGGCGGTAATCGCCGCGGCCACCTCGCGTGGAACTCCTTCCAACACCAGCGCCCCCGCTCCCGCCTCGGCCAGCGCCTGAGCATCGGCCCGCAGCTTCAGTACGGCATCGGCGGTACGCGCCTGCACCCGATAGCCGCCCATGCGGTGTAAGCTCTGCGGCGTCAGTCCCAGGTGGCCCACTACGGGGATTTCAGCCTCAATGAGGGCGCGCACCAGCTCAACTCGCGCCCCTTCGATCTTCACCGCCTCCGCGCCCGCCTCTTTCACAAAGCGAATCGCATTGGCCACTCCTTCGTCCACCGTGCCGTGATAGCTGCCAAAGGGCATATCGGCCACCAGCAGCGCCCGTCGCACACCCCGTCGCACAGCCCGCGTGTGGTGCAGCATCTCGTCCACGTTCACGGCGAGAGTATTATCATGGCCCAGAACCACCATCGCCAGCGAGTCGCCCACCAGGATCAGATCAATCCCAGCCTCGTCCGCCAGCCGCGCACTTGAGTAGTCGTACGCCGTTAACGCGCAGATAGCCTTGCCCTGCCGCTTCATCTCGGTCAGTGCGGGCATCGTAACTTTTAGAAAGGAAGTGCTTGCATTCAAAGCGCCGTGGGGCGCGCCATCCGCGCCGCCGGGAAAATTATTAACGCTCATAAGCTCTCCAGTGCCGCTCCGAACACCCAGGATGCAGCCCGACCAACCGTAGTATACGCTGCATGGCAAGCCCACACACAGTGTGAGCCTCCAAATTCCTGCGCTGACGGTGGACTGAATTACAAATGCAAGGAATCTGGGACTTTGAACTCTGTCGCCGAGAGCGGGGGTCTGTCGCCGAAGGCGGCTAACTCGCTAACTTGCTAACCTCGCGAAGCGAGGCTAACTGGCTGCATTTATCAGAACCTCTACGAATTGCCCCGGCAAAAATATAAGGATTTCTTGCCGTTCATGCCTCCAACACTGCACACTGAAAGACAGAATGTTCTCCCCAACGGCCACAGAAATCTCCGTCGGGCTCAGTGCGGCAGCCGGTCTCGGCCTGGTTGCGGGTGACTGCGCCTATGCGGCTATGTGGCCAACCTCGCAGCTCTTCGGCCCCACGCTGATCGCGCCGCCGCGCCCCGACGAACTGGCGCTCACCTTCGACGACGGCCCCAATCCAGTCTGGACGCCGCACCTGCTGGATCTTCTGGCCAGCCACGACGTACGTGCGACATTCTTTCTCGTCGGCAGCCGCGCCCAGTCCATGCCCACGCTCGTCCGCCAGATCATCGCCGCCGGGCACCTCATCGGTAACCACTCCTGGAGCCATCCCAACCTGGCGCTCTCTTCAGCCCGACGCATCGACGAGGAACTCTCCCGCACCCATCAAATTCTAGCCCAGATCGCCGGCGCGCCCCCGCGCTACTTTCGTCCCCCCTACGGCGCACGCCGTCCCGAGGTGCTGCGCATCGCCCGCCGCTTAGGTCTTGTTCCTGTCTTGTGGAACGCAATGACCTCCGACTGGAAGAACCCTTCGGCCGATGCCATCGCCAGCCAGCTAACTCACAAAATCGACCGTCTGCACCGCCAGGGTCATGCCGCCAATATCGTCCTACACGACGGAAGCCACGCGGACCCAGCCGCCAATCGCGCCCCGTCTATAGCCGCCGCCGCCCAACTCATCGCCCACTACCAGCCAACCCATCGCTTTATGACCATCAGCGCCTGGTGTTAAGGAAGCCAGGCTTTAGTCGATGTTTTGAAAGGGCACGACTTTACGGCTGCGGAAAAACTCAATGGAAGCCAGGCTATGTATTAGGGCATGGCTTCAGCTGTGCCGTAAGCCATTGATGATAAAGGACCTGTCTTTAGCCACTGAGGGAATGCTGGACTGCAACAAGAACTTGTTGATCGCGCAGGTTCCCGGTTTTCTCGCCTCACTCTGCGGCCAACTGCTCCAGCAGTAGATCAAAATCCTCCAGCCGCGCGTATTCAATGATGACTTTACCGCGGCCGTCGTGGTCTTCGATGTGGACCTTCAGTCCGAGGGCACGCTGTAATCGCTCCTGGACCGCGCGAACATTCGGGTCGATGGGAGGCTCGGGCTTGGCCTCCTTCTTACCGGCGCGATCGGGACGGATAAGGCTCTGCACATAGCTCTCTGTCTGGCGAACAGAAAGTGAAAGTGCTACAATCCGTTGCGCCGCCTTCTCCATCTCCTCCGCATGCTCGAAGGACAGCAGCGTCCGCGCGTGCCCAAAGCTCAGCTCCCCGGCCTCCACCCGCGCCTGCACAGATGCAGGTAACTTCAATAAACGCAAGAAGTTAGCAACCGTTGCGCGGTCCTTGCCGGTGCGCACCGCCATCTGCTCTTGCGTCATATGGAACTCGCGCGCTAGCCGTTCGAAGGCGCGCGCCTGTTCCATCGCGTTTAGATCGGCGCGTTGAAGGTTTTCGACGATGGTGATCTCCATCGCCTGCTCATCGGAGACCTGCCGCAGAATGGCCGGAATTGTAGCCTTTCCGGCAAGCTCCGAGGCCCGCCAGCGCCGCTCTCCGGCAATCAGCTGAAAGCGCCCATTGGCCAGCGGGCGCACCAGCACCGGCTGCACCACCCCGTTCGCCTTGATCGATGCTGCCAGTTCCGCCATCTGCTCCTCGTTCGTATGTGAGCGGGTCTGGAAGGGATTTCGATCCAGCTGATCGAGTGGAATCTCCAGCGGCTTGCCCCCTTCATTTTCAACAACATAGGAAGTTGGGGGGACTTGCACGCGAGGCAGCAGGGAGTCCAGTCCTTTGCCCAGGGCGCGGCGTTTCATGTCGGGTGCGGCGTTTGTCATAATTCAGAATCCTTTATCCAGGAAAATACTCGGGGCATTTCAAATCTTTGTGGTTAAAGTACTTACGGTTACGACGACTGCATTCAAGCAGCCGTCAGGAACGAGGTAAAACACGAGCCACTACCTCCGGCTCACCGGCGATGCGCCCCTTCCGGGCCGGAAGCTCGATCGCGTTGCGCGCCAGAAACTCCCCGGCCAGCTCGAAGTAGGCCTCGGTTCCCCGCGAGCGCGCATCGTAAAGAGCCACCGGCTTGCCGTGACTGGGCGCCTCGGCCAGCCGCACGTTGCGCGGAATTACCGTGCAGAAGAGCCGCTCCTTGAAGTACTCGCGCAAGGTTTGGGTCACCTGCTGGGCCAGGTTGGTGCGGTCGTCGTACATCGTCAGCAGCACGCCTTCAATAGTCAGCGTCGGATTGTAAGCCGCGCGCACCCGTTCCAGCGTCGAAATCAGCTCTGAGATCCCCTCCAGAGCAAAGTATTCTGCCTGCATCGGCACAATCAGCGTGTCGGCGGCGACTAGAACGTTGAGGGTAAGCAGGTCAAGAGCCGGCGGGCAATCCAGAATCACCAGATCGTAACTCTCTTGAATCGGATCCAGAGCCCTGCGCAAACGAATCGCGCGGTCCTCGGCTCCAGCCAGCTCGATATTCGCTCCCGTCAGGTTCTTCGAACCGGGCAGCAGCGACAGCAGATCGATCTCCGTGGGCAGAATCACCTGCTCCGCCGGAGCCTCGCCCATCAGCACGTCATACACTGAATGACGGTTGTCGTCCCGCTGAAATCCGAGCCCAGAAGAGCAGTTCGCCTGCGGGTCGCAGTCCACCAAAAGAACCTGGAGGCCTTCCAGAGCGAGGCAGGCGGCCAAATTGATCGCGGTAGTGGTTTTGCCGACTCCGCCCTTTTGGTTGACAATGCCGAGTATCTTGCCCATGGATTTTAAGAGTAAAGGCAAGAGCCATTCCGCGGTTAGGAGCTAATGCTGTGGAGAACTGCGCCTAACTGTGGAAACCACCTGTGGTGGGGCAGGGCAATAATGCGGCATATTCTAGCAGAGCAAGACTTTCGTGGCGGGTTGCGTGCCTCGTGGTGACCGGATAGCATAAGGGGCTTTCGGTGGAAATCTTTCCTGTTTCAGCCCCGATTCCGCAGCAGTTTCCGGAATCCCTATCCTGAATCCTCGCCCTTTTAGGCAAACGCCTCTGTGTTTCACGTAAAACTATTTCCATTGGCTTGCTTTTCGATATGTTTCACGTGGAACAAGCCTCCCGCCTACTTCTACCCATTCCAATTACAATTCATCCCAGCCATTCTCAAAAGAATTTACGGCAACTGTCACACAGCCCTATCCAGATTGTCCTAACTGTAGGAGGCTTTTCATGCAAACCACTCCCGAAGCACTACAAAACCCCTTCCTTGAGAACTCCCCCGGCGATCCGGACCAAGAATTTTTAGCCGGCGCAAAGGCCGGCGGCCGCGATCAACTCGAACTTCTTCTCTCACGCCATCTTCCCTGGCTCTTCAATCTATCCCTCCGTATGCTCCATCGCCGCGCCGACGCCGAGGATGCCACCCAGGAAATCCTGCTCAAGACCATCAAAACTCTGCCGGAGTTCCGGGGTGAGGCGAAGTTCCGTACCTGGCTGTATCGCATCGCCGTCAACCACCTGTTAAGCGTCAAGAAGCCCAAGTGGGCCGCCGCCGATGCCATCTGCTCCTTTACCGTAGCCTCCGCCGGGCTACGCCAGGTTCCCGATCTCGACCTACCCGACCCGCGCACCGTGCCTGTGCCGATCGAAATCCTCATCGAAGAAACCAAGAACAATTGCATGATTGGCACGTTGCTTTGCCTGGACGGTCGCCAGCGCCTTGTCTTTATTCTCGGTGAAATCTTTCAGGTCAGCGATCAGGTGGGCGCCGAGATCGCCGAGGTCTCTCCCGCCAACTTTCGCCAGATTCTCTCCCGCGCGCGCCGCGATCTCTTCGAGTATCTGCGCGACAATTGCAGCCTCGTCAATCCGGAAAACGACTGCAAATGCGCTCGCAAAACCCGCTCCTTCATCCAGGCTGGCTTTGTGAACTCGGCCAAACTCGAGTTCACGCAGGCTCACGTCCGTAGAGTCCGGGATGTCGCCGCCCAACGAACCCTGGAAATCTTTGACGCGTACATGGAGGCCGGGGCCAGTGTCTACCGCAACCATCCCTTCTACGAGCCTCCCGAGCAGGCCGAAATCCTGCGCCGGGTTCTCCCGCCGTTGACAATTTAATCTATATTCAGGCAATGAAAGGAGTAAGATGGAAAATTCGAACGCTTTCATAGGCAAAACTACCCAACCCACGACCGAAGATGTGATCGCTGTCCTGGGTCCAACGGCTGCTGTGTGGAAGGAATTGATAGATTGGTTAGCGGAGCAGAAGGTCGTCGACCAGGAGTGGAAGTCATATTCGCCCAAAGCCGGTTGGTCACTCCGACTAAAAGTCAAGAAGAGAAACATCATTTATCTCTCTCCCTGCTCTGGCTGCTTCCGCGTTGCGTTTATCTTCGGCGACAAGGCGGTTGTTGCGGCGCGACAATCCAATCTCTCGAAAAGCACACTCAAACTGATTGATGAAGCGCCGCGTTACCCGGAGGGGACAGGCCTGCGCCTTACAGTCAAGTTGTCAAAGGATCTGGCGGCGATTCGCAAGCTGGCCCTCATCAAACTGGCAAACTGATCACGCGCTCTCCCAGCGCTAGCAGCCGGTCCTCGCCGCCGGGAAGCGGAACCAGCTCCCGCCAGGCAAACTCAGCTCCTGCCGCTGCCTTGAGCGCTTCCCTCTCCTTGCTCGTGGTCATCAGCGCCAGCAAGCCCCCAGGCCGAACCAACTGCGCCGCCGACTCGACGGCAACTCCCCTCTTGTCTACCGCCCGCATAGTGATGCAATCAAAGGCTTTATGAAGCTCTTCAGCCCGTCCGGAATGGACCGTTGCGGCAACGCCCAGCACCCGTACCGCTTCTCTCAGAAACGCCGCCTTCTTGCCCTGCGACTCGGCCAGTGTCACGGCAATCTCCGGACGGCAGAGCGCAATCGGAATCCCCGGGAAGCCCGCGCCGGAGCCGAAGTCCAGCAGCGTTGCGATTCCGCCAGTCAGCGCACGGGCACAGGCAATCGATTCAACAAAATGGCGGCGCAGAATCCCTTCCTCATCGCGAATCGCTGTCAGATTCACACGCGCATTCCAGCGAAGAAGAAGCGAAAGATACTCCTCAAAGCGTCCAGCAAGCACGACATCCAGCGGGGCCAGGCCTACTTCCGCAAGGAGTGTATTGAGACGTGCGCCTATTGCATGCAATCCCTCGCTCACGCCAGCGCCACCGATTCCTGAATTCTCCGCGGCTGCCAGATCACCGCCGCCTGCACGAATGCCGCGAAGATGGCGCGTGAAAATGCGCTTTGCGTATACGTCCTCTCGGGATGCCACTGCACTCCCAGGACAAAATGTTCGCGCGAGTCCAGTTCCACCGCCTCCACTCCGCCATCCTCCGTGGACACTGCACTCACAAGCAGGCCATCGCCCGGAACACGAATCGCCTGGTGGTGGCTGGAGTTAACTTCGGGATCAGCCGTATAACTGTGCGGAACCAGCCCCGCCAGCCGCGATCCGGGCGCAATCCGTACCGGATGAGCCTCGATTACATCTCGCCCAGGCCGGTGATTGACAGCGGTCTGCAAATCCTGCACCAGCGAACCATTCAGCCACACGTTCAGGCTCTGTGCGCCGTGACAGATAGCCAGAACTGGTTTGTGCAAACTGAAGGCATCTTGTAGCAGAAGTTCGTCCACGGCGGTGCGGGCAGGGTCCGCCTCGCCGCACTCAGGAATTGGATCCTCGCCATATCTTTGTGGGTCAACATCGAATCTGCTGCCCGGCAGCAAGATTCCTTGCACCCCCGCAAGCAACCGTGCGACGCGGTCTTGACGTTCGTGAAGTGGAACAAGAATCGGCATTGCCCCGGCAGAACGCAGGGCGACAAGATAAGCCGGTAGCGACCGCTGATTGTATCCCGGATCGCTGCCGGTGGGCTCGGGAATTGCGATATGTACGCACATGGCAGCAAACAGTGTAATCACACCAGCACCACATGCGATAGAGGGCATGGAACCAAGAATCAAACCTTTGTACCTTGAGCCTCAACCCCCGCCGGTCGCAATCCCTCCGCGCCCCGCGTCGGACAAAGGCTTTCAATCGCCGTTCGCAGTTGCACCGTCAGCTTATCGGTCTGCCGTACGGTCATTCCGGCGGTCTGAATCGGCTCGCCGATTGTCAGCGTCAACTCTCCGGGATAAAAGTGGCGTGTGTGAATCGGCAGTAGTTCGTAGACTCCACTCAATGCCATCGGTACCAGAGGAACTTGTGCGCGAATGGCCAGGTAGGCCGCGCCAGAAAGAAACGGACGCAGTTCGCCGTCCGTAGTCCGCCCGCCCTCCGGAAAAACAAACAGCGCCATGCCGGAGCGAAGCGCCCTGACTCCCGCGCCCAGGCTGGAGAGAGTGGCGCGCGGGTTATTGGTGTCGATAGGAATCTGTCCTGATCGATTTAAGTACCATCCTATGAATGGGATAGGCCATAATACTGTCCTCGCAAGAATGCGAAACTGGAAGGGCAGCGCGGCAAAGATGACGGGCGTATCCATGTACGACGTATGGTTCGAGGTATAGACGGCCATCTGGTGCTTGTGTAGGTTCTCAGCCCCCACCACCCTCAGTTTTGACCCGGAGGCCCATACGCAGCCCCGTGCCCAGATCCGCGCGATCCGGTGCTGCGCGTTGCCCTTCTTGTCCACCAGCGAAACCAGCAGTGAGAGGCTTCCGCACGCTACCGTAATCACCGTCATCAGCGGCACATGAAGCAGATTCGACCGCCAGCTATAGATCCATGGCAGCGGATTGGGACGCACTCTCATCCGATGTCTCCCTCACCCAGCAGTTGCGACCGCGCCTCGCCCACCAGGTAAACCGATCCGGAGACGACTACCACCCCGCCCTGGCCACACTCCTCGGCCAATAGAAGAGCCTCTCGAACCGATCCGGCGCTCACTGCCGGCGTCACCGTTGCCCTTCCCGCAGCCTCTAATTCCTCCATCGCGGCCGCCCGGGCGGAGTGGATGGGCACAAAGATTACCTGCTCAAAAAGTGGAAAGAGAATCTGCGCCATCTCGCCCACCGGCTTATCGCGCAGGCAACTGAAAATCAACCTTCGCGAGCGCTTTTCACTCAGTAACTCGGAGAGCCCAGCACGCAGCGCCCAGGCTCCCGCCGGGTTGTGCGCCACATCCAGAATCCATTCCACGCCCCTCGCCTCAAAGTGTTCCAGCCGCCCCGGCCAGTGCGTCTGCCGAATTCCTTCGGCGATAGCCGCCGGAAGAATGGGAAATCCGTGCGCCATTGCTAGCTCCACAGCCGCAGCAATAGCCAGCGCCACATTGCGCTTTTGATGCGCGCCGATCAGTGGAGAATCCACCTCGATCACCGCGCCGAGCGCCTCCACAGAATAGGAGCCAGCCGTACTCGCGCCGATAGGCGGCATATACTCCGCTGCGTTCAACACGCGCACATTCAGCGCCGCCGCCGCCTCTCCCAGCGCCTGGTTCGCCTCCGGATACTGCGGCAAAGTGATCAGTGTCCCGCTCCGTCGCAGAATCCCGGCCTTCTCCCGCGTGATGGCGGTAATTGTCGAGCCCAGCCATTCTGTATGGTCCAGCGATATGTCGGTAATGATCGACAGCAGCGGATCGACGGCGTTGGTCGCGTCCAGCCGCCCCCCCATCCCCACCTCCAGCACCATCAGCTCCACCTCCTGCTCGGCAAAGTACAGTAGCGCCTGCGCCGTTAGAATCTCAAAAAAGCTGGGAAGCTGCGGCAGCCTGCCCTCCCGTACCAGCAATTGCGCCGCATCCATCACGTGAAAAAAAAGGCGGGCAAAGGCCTCGTCGCCTATCTGTTCCCTGCCGATGCGTATGCGCTCGTTCACCCGCGCCAGATGCGGCGAAGTGTAGAGTCCGGTACGCACCCCTGAAACGTTCAAAATCGACGCCAGTGTGGACGCCGTCGAGCCTTTGCCGTTGGTCCCGGCAATCAGCACTGACCGAACGCGCCGCTGCGGATGGCCCAGTGCCGCTAGCAGCGTGCGAACCTCGTCCAGTGAAAACTTCCGCCGCGCTGCTCCAGGCCGCGTATACAGCTCCGGCGTCATGGCGTTCAACTGATCGATGGCTGCTAGATAAGACATGGAAAGATAAGTATAAGAGCCTCATCCTATGTCGTGGGTAATTGACTCAGCGCGCAGCAGCAGTTGCAGCGCCGTGCCCGTAATACGTATAGCACAGCACGAGCCTTCGCTCCCGTCTTTGTGCATAGCCTGTCCTCTGCAACCCATTGCCCTACACATCTCTGGACCCGCTTTTCACACAAACCATTCGCTTTGCACAGCCCTTTTTACGTCTCCTGTGGAAGTCGTGGGAAACAGGGGCCACTCAACACCTCTACCCACCCTGTTTTCCAATTACCCTGAATTCCACAGCCACGATTTAGAAAACTCACCCGCCTGCCAACCCTATCTCTTCCAGCCATTTCAGCAACATTTCCACTTTTCCTGCCTGAACGACGGGTACTACTGTCTTATTTCTTTATCTCCTATACGTTTTCCTAACCCCTATCGCACGGCATCGTCCACCTGCAAACCTTCCCATCATCCTGCGCTGAACCCTCCCCTCTACCCCAATCGCTCCACCCCGGAACAACCAATCCCGGGAATCCAGAGAAGTACCCCTCTTTTCCACCTCCATAACTGAGCAAAGGTGAATACAATCAAGAGGAAGAAGAGAAAACCGTTTCCGTCAGGTGGCTACTTGTTGTACAGTGTGGCCAGCGCGGAATCTGCTTCAATCGGTTTCTTCGGTAGCCGCAAGTCAAGGGTGAGTTCATGTCGAACGTGGAAAATGAAGAAGTTGAGAAGCCGGCCGCATCAGGAGCAGCGATGGAGATTACCGTAACCCGTCAGGATCTGGTCAAGGAGCTCACCGCCACACAAAGCGTCGTCGAGCGCAAAACCACCATTCCCATTCTCTCCAACTTCCTCATCGAAGCCGATGGCGACCGCCTCAACATCACCGCCACCGACCTCGACCAGGCGATTCGTACCAGCGCCGCTGCAAAAGTTAAGAAGCCCGGAGCCTGCACCATCCCCGCCCGCAAACTTTACGACTACGTCAAGCTGTTTCCCGATGGCGACATCTCCATCAAGCTCCTCGACAACCACTGGGTCCAGATCCGCTCCGGCCGCTCCAACACCAAAATGGTCGGCATGGCTCGCGCCAACTACCCGCAGGTTCCCGAATTCCCCGCCGTTCCGTCCACCGGCATCTCCACAATAGCCCTCAAGACACTCATCAATCGCACCATTTTTGCTATCTCCAACGAAGAGTCGCGCTACACACTCAACGGCGCACTGCTTGTCATTAAGGCCGAGTCGCTGGCCATGGTTGCCACCGACGGCCATCGTCTCGCTTACGTCGAAAAGCCCAATGAGATTCTCGAAGGCATCAGCGGCGAGAAGCGCATCCTTATTCCCCGCAAAGCCCTCCAGGAGCTGCAACAGTTGCTCACATACACTGAGGCTGAAAAGGTCGAGTTCTCCGATGACGAGCACACCCTCTTCTTCCGCGTCGGCCATCGCACGCTGAGTACCCGTAAGCTCTCCGGCCAGTTCCCCAACTTCGAAGCCGTCATGCCGCGTGACAACAACAAATTTGCAGTCGTCAGCGCTAGCGAACTTGCCTCGGCCATCCAGCGCGTCGCCCAATTCGCCGACGAGCGCTCCGGCGCCATCCGCATCCGGCTGGAGAGCAACGAACTCAAAATCAGCTCCAGCTCCACCGAGTCCGGCGAGAGCGAAGACACCATTGACACGCCCTACTCCAGCGATCCCATCGCAGTCGGCTTCAACTCCGTCTACATCCTCGACTTCCTCAAAGCGCTCAACAACGAGGGCGAGGTCCGCCTGGAGTTTAAAGACTCCCAGTCCGCCGGCCAGATGCGCCCCGAAGACCCCGACGCCGAGTACAAGTACCGCTACGTCCTTATGCCCATGCGCATCTGAGCCGCAGCTTAATCAGCAAGACACAACGGCTACTACCTGAAGAGGATATTGTTCAGGAGCAGCCCCACTTGCTCTTGCAAATTACGCCAGCAATGAACCCGCTAACTCGCTAACCTGCCAACTCCCGCGAAGCGGGTGCTAACCAGCTAAATAGAAAACCAGTCCTCACAAGTTTTTCGCCAAAGATTGAGATTGTCCAGATCTCAACCAGTTTTGTTCAAAGGAAGCATAGACAATCAGATAGCATCGAACCACTTTGAATCTGAGCGGCCGGGAAGTAAAGGAATGGCCGCCGAAACCCTGGATGCGGCATCGCCGAAAGCGAATCAAACGCTGTAAATAATTCATCCGGAACGCGGTCAGCCGGTCTGGATTTGAAGCGGTCTATGGATTCGTGAATTTCATCCAGGCTTCGATAGCTTCAGGATGAAATTCGAAATTCATCACGCAATCGATATGCGCCTTGCAGAGGCGCGTTCTAGTTCGGCGCGCCCGGAGTTTCCGCGGCAGCAAACGTGCACTCTCTGCACTGGCAAGTCCGCCGCAGGTAATCCCATGAATAGATCCCGCCGGAGTGGCCGTCTTGCCAGTTGAACTGAATGGCGTAGCGGCCCACGGCATGGGCGCTCGCCGGTTTGGCGGGCGGAGTGTACATCGGCAGCACGGCGGCCGGCTTGGCTTTGGGCTGGCCGGCTTTGCGGCCTTCCCGCTTGCGCTCCTCGACGCAGGTGGCGCAGGGGCAGGCCTCGCGCAGCCAGGAAAAGCTCCAGGCGCTGCGGTGGCCGTCCACCCAATCAATCTCCATGCCTTTGCCCTCGGTCAGCAGCACCCGCACCTTCTCCGGGGTGATGCTGATGCGCGGCAGCGAACGAGCCTCTTCGCTCTCGCGAGCCTCGTCTTCCTTGGGTACAAAGCGAATGCCTTCATGGCTCATAGGTCCATTTTAGTCGTCAGGGTGCAGTTGTCGGCGAAGGAAGCTCAAACTTAGAACTGAGAACTGAGAACAGACTACTGCTTCCAGAAGAACCACGCCGCCATGCTCAGCCCGATCGCCACCACCAGCCCGCGCAGCACCGCTTGCGGCACGCGCTTCGCCAGCCGCGCCGAGGCGTAGCCTCCGATCGCGCAAGAGATCATCGCCACCAGGCAGAAGCGCCAGATGATCTGCCCGCTCACAGCAAAAATAATGCAAGCAATGCCGTTTGCCGAGGTGGTGGCCGCTACCTTCAGAGCGTTTATCTCGTGCAAATCTTGGTGGCCAAAGAGCGAGAGAGCCGTGATTAGCAAAAATCCCGCCCCTGCGCCGAAGTAGCCGATATAAAAGCAGACCGCCACGGTCGCCAGAAACACTGGCAGCCCCCGCGACGGCTTGCCAGGTACAGTCTTGCGCGCTTCCAGCCAGCGTGAAACCGGGCCGCTCACCGCAAAGATCAATGCCGCCCCCAGCAGCAGCCAGGGCACCAGATGCAAAAAAGTCATCTGCGGCGTGCGGATCAGCACCAGTGCCCCGGCCGTGCCGCCCGTAAACCCCGCCGCGCTCATCAGCAGAGCCAGCCGCAGATTCTTGAGAATGTCCTCGCGGTAGGCGGCCACTGAGGTCAGTTGGCCCGGCCATACGGCCACCGAGTTGGTGGCGTTGGCCTGGATAGGCAGCATCTTCATCCCCAGCATCGCCGGAAAGGACAAAAACGAGCCGCCGCCGGCCACCGCATTCAGCACCCCAGCCAGAAACGCCGCCACGGCGAGCCAAAGCCAGTGCCAGTCAATGAATGAGGGAAGGCTAGAGAAATGAAGCATCTGTATCTATTGTAGAGGGCAACTAGAAAGCCACAGATCTATAAATCGGCCTTCTTAGCAGGGGTGCTGCTTGACGGTTGTCCGCCACTCCCGGAGGGAGTGGGTGATAGTAGCCCTGGGTGGAGCGAAGTGCAACCCGGGGAACGCGGTCCATTCAGGAGGTGTGCCCCGGAGGGGCGCGATGATAGTTCCACCATAATCCGCAACTCAAGTCGGTATTTTCAACAAAAGTAGAAATAATCACGGTTATTCAGAAGTAAATCCGACGGCCAAGCCAGCGTAAGCAATTGAAAATAAAGATAGATAAAAATATTGCAAATATGAGCGTAAATCACGCACATTATCTGAACATGTTGTGCTATATTTGTATCAGATTATGTGAGCGGCTCGGACTCATCCTCCGGCCCCACATCCAAAACATCAGGAGGTATACTCAAATGGCAATCACTCGTTGGGACCCGTTTCGGGATGTCGTTACTCTGCAGAATCGCATCAACTCGCTCTTCAACAATATGAGCGGCGAAAACGATCCGCTGGCAGCGGCCAATTTTGTGCCACCGGTCGATATCTATGAGGACCCGGAGAAGGTGGTCCTCAAGCTTGAGGTTCCGGGCATCGACCAGAAGGACCTGGACGTGCGCATCGAGAACCACACGCTGACCGTCAAGGGCGAGCGCAAGTTCGAGGCCGAGGAGAAGGAGCAGAACTTCCATCGCATCGAGCGGCGCTACGGCAGCTTCTATCGCGCCTTCACGCTGCCCTCCACGGTCGATACAGAGAACGTCGGAGCCAGCTACAATGCGGGTGTGCTCAAGCTGGAGCTGAAGAAGAAGCCGGAGGCCCAGCCCAAGCAGATCGAAATCAAAGTGGCGGCGTAACAACAGTTGTCAATCTCCAGTTGTCAGAATCCAAGCCTGACGCTGAGAACTGAGAACTGGGAACTGGAAAACCATGGCTATTCGTTGGGAGAAGTTGACGGTCAAGTCGCAGCAGGCAATGGAGCAGGCTGGAGCGCGGGCCACCGAACTTGGCAACCCCGAAGTCCAGCCGGTGCATCTGTTGCTGGCGCTCATTGAGGACCGCGAAGGCGTGATCCCCGCGGTCCTCGAAAAAATCGGCGTTCCCACCGAACGGCTGGAGCACGACCTGCACCAGATCGAGGAGAAACTGCCTCGAGTAGCCGGCGCGGCCACGCAGCCCGGCATCAGCCAGGCGCTCAATAAGGTACTCGACCAGGCCTTCCGCGAGGCGCAGAACTTCAAGGACGAGTACGTCTCCACGGAGCACCTCTTGTTGGGCGCGGCGCACCAGAAAAATGATGCCGCGCGCGAGGCGCTGGTCGCTCTGGGCGCAACCCACGATGCAATTCTGAAAGCGCTGACCGCGGTCCGTGGCTCGCAGCGCGTCACCGATCAGAACCCCGAAGGCAAGTTTCAGGCCCTGGAAAAATACGCCAAGGATCTGACCGAGCTGGCCCGTCGCGGCAAGCTCGATCCGGTCATCGGCCGCGACGAGGAGATTCGCCGCGTCATTCAGGTCCTCAGCCGCCGCACCAAAAACAACCCGGTGCTGATCGGCGAACCCGGCGTCGGCAAAACAGCCATCGTCGAGGGTCTCGCCCGCCGCATCGTCTCTGGCGACGTGCCCGAGAGCCTGCGCGACAAGCGCGTGATCTCGCTTGACCTGGGCTCGATGCTGGCCGGCGCCAAGTATCGCGGTGAATTCGAGGATCGTCTCAAAGCGGTGCTCAAGGAAATCGAAGAAGCAAATGGTGAAATCATTCTCTTCATCGACGAGCTGCACACGCTGGTCGGCGCGGGCGCGGCCGAGGGCGCCATCGACGCCAGCAACATGCTCAAGCCGGCCCTCGCGCGCGGCGAATTGCGGGCCATCGGCGCAACCACGCTGAACGAGTACCGCAAGTACATCGAGAAGGACAAGGCCCTCGAGCGCCGCTTCCAGATTGTGTACATCGGCGAACCCAACGTCGAAGACACCATCGCCATTCTGCGCGGCCTCAAGGAGCGCTACGAGGCCCACCACAACGTGCGCATCAAGGACGCGGCGATTGTGGCCGCGGCCACGCTTTCTCATCGATATATCAGCGACCGCTTCCTGCCCGACAAGGCCATTGACCTGGTTGATGAGGCCGCCGCCTCGCTGGCCATTCAGAAAGGCTCGGTTCCCACGGAGATCGATCAACGCGAGCGCGCCCGAACCTCGCTGGAGATTGAGCGCGCCGCCCTCAAGCGCGAGACCGACGCGAACAGCGTCGAGCGCCGCAATGAAGTGGAGCGCGAAGTGGCCGCGCTGAGCGAGGAGATCACCGCGCTGCGTGCCCGCTGGACGAAGGAGCGCGAGGCCAGCAGCCGCATCAGCGAGGTCAAGAAAAAGATTGAGGCGTTGCGTTTCGAAGCCGAGGAGCAGACCCGCAAGGGCCAGCTCGACCGCGCCGCGCAGATTCAGTACGGCGAACTGCCGAAGCTGGAAACCGAGCTGAAAAAGTTGAGCGCCGCGCAGGACGGCAACTCCGGCGTCGCGCGCATGTTGAAGGACGAGGTCGACGAGGAAGACATCGCCGGCATCGTCAGCAAGTGGACCGGAATTCCCGTCTCGCGGATGCTCGAAGGCGAAGTCAAGAAGCTGGTCCAGATGGAGCAGAGGCTGCGCGAGCGGGTCATCGGCCAGGATGCGGCGCTGACCATCGTGGCCAATGCAATTCGCCGTTCCCGCGCCGGCTTGAGCGATCCCAAGCGGCCGATCGGTTCGTTCATCTTTCTCGGCCCCACCGGCGTCGGCAAAACCGAGACCGCCCGCGCGCTGGCCGAGTTCATGTTCGACGATGAGCAGTCCATGATTCGCATCGACATGAGCGAGTACATGGAGAAGCATGCCGTGGCGCGTCTGATTGGAGCGCCTCCGGGCTATGTCGGCTACGACGAAGGCGGCCAGTTGACTGAGGCCGTCCGCCGCCGCCCCTACGCGGTCATCCTCTTCGACGAAATCGAAAAGGCCCATCCCGATGTCTTCAACATTCTGCTGCAAATCATGGACGACGGCCGTCTGACCGACGCCAAAGGCCGCACCGTGGACTTCAAGAACACGGTACTCATCATGACCTCCAATCTGGGCGCAACTCTTCTGATCGGCGACACGCTCAAGACCGAGCACGATTTCGACATGGCGCGCGAGTCGGTGATGCGCGTCCTGCGTGAGCACTTCCGCCCGGAATTCCTCAACCGCGTCGACGATATCGTGATCTTCCGTCCGCTGGGTGCGGCGCAGATGAGCCAGATTCTCGAATTGCGGCTGAACGAAGTCAGCAAGCTGCTCGAAGACCGCCAGATTTCGCTCGAACTGACCGAACCGGCGCGTCAACTGATTCTTGCTGCCGGCTCCGACGCGGCTTACGGCGCACGTCCGCTGAAGCGCGCCCTGCAGCGCATGATTCAGGATCCGCTGGCCATCAAAATCCTCAACGGCGAAATCCTCCACGGCGCGCACGTCCGCATCGGCGTGGACCGCGCCACCAACCAATTGAAGTTTGAGCCGATGAGCCGCGAGGCGATGGCGTAACCACCTGCGGTGGGGCCAATCGCTCGCTTTCCGCTCGCATAAGGTTCGTGGTTCCCAGGTCTCAAAATTGAGACTTGGGGCACCTGGCCTTCATCACACAAGACTTGCGGCCTGATCTATCGCGGGGCTACACTGTCCCCATGAAATCGACGCTCCGCGTGCTTCCCCTCGTCGCTGGCGTTCTACTCTCGCTGGCCGCCGCAACCCTTCAGGCTCAGGACTGGGCCAAAGCCCGTCTTGAAGCCTCGCCCCGCCACCGCGAATACGTCGCTCTGAAGCACGGCAGCCGCACCGTTCAGGCCTACGTCGCCTACCCGGAGGTCAGCGCCAAAGCCCCGGTCGTGATCCTCATCCATGAAATCTTCGGCCTCAGCGACTGGGCCAAAGAGATGACTGACGAGTTGGCCGCGCAGGGCTTCATCGTCATCGCTCCTGACCTGCTCTCCGGCTTCGGCCCCAATGGCGGCGGTTCCAGTGAGTTTGCCAGCCAGGACGCAACCGTGAAGGCTGTCTCCGCCCTCGATCCGGACGTTGTCACCGCCGATCTGGACGCCGCGGCCGACTACGGCAAGCATCTGCCTGCCGCCAACGGCAAGATCGCCACCGTCGGCTTTTGCTGGGGTGGAGGCAAATCCTTCGCATTCGCAACTCATAGCAAAGACCTCTCCGCCGCCTTTGTCTTCTACGGCCCTGGCCCTACAGATGTATCCGCGATCGCCGCTCCGGTCTATGGCTTCTACGCCGGCAACGACGCGCGCATCGGAGCCACCCTCCCCGCTACTGTTGCGGCAATGAAGGCCGCGGGCAAAACCTTCGAACCCGTCACCTACGATGCCGCCGGCCACGGCTTCATGCGCGCCGGCGAGGATCCCGGTAACACCGTCCCCGGCAACAAAACCGCCCGTGAACAGGGCTTTGCCCGATTGGTGAAGTTGCTCAAGGAAATGAAGAGCGCGCCCTCGGCCAGCAATGGCAATCCAAGCAGCACCCACGCCAACAACTCCGCAGCCCAAGCCGTCTCTTGTCACGACAGCGGCGTAACTTCGCCGGCGGCTACCATGTAATTGTTCATTGCTGTTGCACCTGCGTTGCAACCAACTATCCTTGGTTGGTCATGCTCATGAGACGTGCGGGAGATGGTGGTTTAACCGGGGTGGAAAGGTGAGCGACCTTCCCACCATTCACATTTTTCCTCGAAAAGCCACGAAGGATGGGAGGCAACTATTGCCAGCGCGAGAGTCCTGGCGGTGGATACTTTGCTGCTTCGTCGTCCAGCACCAGCACCCAGTCCGGCCCATAAGAGGGTGTGCGAAACTCCTTGCGCACTCCACCTTCAAGAGTGCCAATCAACGTACCGATGCCGGTGCGCGGATCAAACCACCAGGCGCGAATCCGCTTGCCCTTCAAAATACCCAAATCGATAGTCTTATATTCGTCGATGGCCGGAAAGTATATGAACGCATAGCTGCCTTCATGATCCCGGATAGCTTGTGTATGCTGCCCGCCCTCTCCGGCATCGCCAACGATCAGAGACTGATCAGGAACACGTGAGAAGAATGGCCGCGACTCCACGAGCGCGCGCAGATATTGCATCTGCCGTCCGGCGGGGCGCTGCATGCTGTCTATCCAGTCTCGATCGGCATAATCGATGCTTCCATTGCGAGCATTCGCAAAGCCCCACACGGCATGATGTCCGTAGGTTACACCGCAGGCACCGGCAAAGACTGAGCGATAAACCTGCTTGCGCACATCCAGATCGCGGAAGTAGCCGGTTGCGGGATCCCAACTAGGCCATGGATTATAGGGATGATCCTCGTAGTTAGGTTCCAGATCCAGCGTGGGCTTGGCGGGTTGCATCGCATAGTCGCGCGCAATCCATTCCCACACGGGAATGTCGTGTCCGCCGCCGTGGCCGCTTTGCATCCCATTGACAGAGAGCCACGGCTCGTTATGCAGATAAACAGAGGACGACTCCTGCCCGCCCTGGGGATGGTAAAGGATCAACGGTGTGCGTCCCAACCCTTCCTTGATTCCACGCGCAACCTCACGCCAGATGGGCGTCCAATCCTGATCTGGCGAAAAGCCCGCGGACTTGCCCATCTCCATAAGGTAATCGTTGTTCATCCCCTTCAGCTTCACTGGCCGGTCGCCGCCAAGAATCCAGACCACATTCGTGCGGTCTTTCAACCGGTCGGCCAGATAGTGCGCAAAAAAGCGCGCATCCGTCAGATTGTCATCGCGGAAGAGGCGCGGTCCAGAGCCCCATGGAGCCGTCAGCTTGTCGCCCCAGATGGGTACCAGCGCCACATAAAGCCCGTTGACTGCAGCCTCGTCCACGATCTCCACGATGCGGTCAAAGTACGCGGGGTTGGGCTTGTGTATATCGTTGTCAATCAGTGGCAGCAGTCCCAGCGTGCTGGGCTTGGTGATGCCATCGAACTCCGATAAAACCACCGTCTGAATGATCGTATAGCCCTGCTGGCCGCGAGTATGCAGATAATAGCTGGCCTCTTCGCGGGTAGTGTGGTGAATCAACTCCCATGCTGTGTCGCCCATCCAGAAGAACGGGCGGCCATCAACCGTTTCCAGCGTATGCCCGTCGGCGTGTACGCGGATCAGCGGCAGCGGCTTTGATCCCGTGCTTTGAGTCCAACCCAACGGGTTGAGAATCAAAGCAAAAAGCGTACTGAGAAAGAATCCTGCAATAGAATTACGTTTCATCTTGTCTCTGTTTCTCAACTGTTAATCACACATTCGAAGCAATTCTCGGCATAAGGATAGACAAAGCTTCCCCTCACTTTAACCCATCAAGCTCCTTCGCCATATGCCTCCAAATTAGCGCTAGATCCACAACAGCAATTCAAATCACTGCCTCAGCTCAACCAGCGTCGCTCCCTGCCCGCCTTCATTTTGTGGAGCCTCTTCAATCCCCGCCACGTGCGGATGCCCCTTCAAAAACTCCCGCACCCCGCGGCGAAGGACGCCGGCCCCGTGGCCGTGGATGATGCGCACGCGCTCCAGGCCGGCCAGGAAGGCGCGGTCCAGGTACTGTTCCAGCTCCCCGGTGGCCTCGTCCACGGTGCGGCCGATCAGGTTGATCTCCATGCGCAGATCGTCGCTGTTGGCGTTGGTGACCGTGACGTGAACGCCCTTCTGCTTGCGCACGGCAGCCAGCGGGTCGGACTTCCCCGGCGATGGCTCTTGACCAAAAGGCTGCGCCTCGCAGAGGTCATCACGTTTCACGCGCATCTTGATTGGCCCGAGCGCCACTTCAAAAAGGTCTATTTCCACCTCGCGCTGCACTACGGCGATCTTGTTCATGGACTTGAGCAGAACCTGGTCGCCGACGGCAATGTGTTTCAGCACATGCGGCTGGGCATTCACGTCGCCGACATCCGCGCCGGTGCGGTGGGCGACAACGGTCTGGTTGAAGCTCTCCTGAAACTCGCGGCGCAGGCGCAGGATGCGGCGCTCGGCCTCCTTGGAGAGCTTTTGCTGCCCAACGCGATCCTCGATGGCTCGCACCGTCTCGCGCATCTGAAACTCGAAGTCCTTCAGCAGCGAGGCCAGCTTGCTCTCCAGCTCCCGCGTCCGCTTGCGCTGCTCGACGTCGCCCTCGCGCGCCAGCTTCGCCCGCTCCTGATTCAACGCGTACTGCTCAACGCGCGCCGCCTTGCGTTCCGCTTCGAGTTGGGTGAGTTCACTGTGCAGCTTATCGAGGAAGCGCGCGATGTCCACCTGCTGCGAACCCAGCCTTTGCCTGGCGGCGGCGATGATGCTCGCGTTCATGCCCAGCCGCTCGGCGGTTTGTATTCCCGCCGATGCGCCGGGAACGCCGAGCCGCAGTTTGTAGTTGGGCGCCAGCGTTACCTCGTCTACGCCCGCCGCTGCGTTCAGAACACCGGGTGTATTCGCCGCATAGACCTTGAGCGAGGTGTGGTGCGTGGAGATCAGCGTCCATGCCCCCGCCGTCAAAAAGTGGCTGGCAATCGCCACGGCCAATGCCGAGCCTTCTTCGGGATCGGTCGAGGAGCCAAGCTCGTCCACCAGCACCAGCGAGCGCCCACCGGCCAGCCGCGAGAGCCGGTCAAGGTTGGTAATATGCGCGGAAAAGGTGGAGAGTTCCGCCTCGATCGATTGCGCGTCGCCGATGTCGGCCAAAAAAGCCGTAAAAACCGGAAAGCTGGCAGCCGTCGCGGGAACCGGCAACCCGGCCTGCGCCATCATCGCCAGCAGCGCCGTGGTCTTCAACGTGACGGTTTTGCCGCCGGTGTTGGGACCGCTGATGATCAGTTGGCGCTCGGCCGCGGTCAGTTCCAGCGTGAGCGGAACAATCCCACACCCCACGGACGAAGACCTGTCCGCGGGGGCCCCTGAACGTCCGCCGGTCACGCGCAGGTGCCGTTCCAGCAGCGGATGGCGGGCAGCTTCCAGGCGCAGAAGATCGGGCGCAATCGCCGGCCTTACGCAGTCGTAGTCGCGCGCAAAGCGGGCGCGGGCCTGCAGGCTATCCACCAGCGCCAGCACGCGCGCGCCTTCCACCAGTGCCACGGCGTAACCGCCCACCTGGCGGGTCAGCGCCACAAAGATGCGGTGAATCTCGGCCTGCTCCTCTTCCAGCAGCCGCACCAGCTCGTTGTTCTGCTCAATGGTCTCCAGCGGCTCCACGTAAACGGTCTGCCCCGACGAGCTCGTGCCGTGAACCACGCCACTGATGCGCCGCTTCAACTCCGCGCGCACGGGAATCACAAAGCGGTCGCCGCGAATGGTGATCAGCTCGTCCTGCGTTGCGCCCTCCGCGGCCAGCTTGCGCAGCGCGGCGCGCAGGCTTTCTTCAATCAGCCTTTGCTGGCGCTCCTGCTCACGGCGAATGCGGCCCAGCTCTGGCGAGGCGTTGTCGGCCAGCGAGCCGTCGGGCTGAATCGTGCGCTCGATCGACTCCGCCAGCGGACGCAAACTTGTAGTGAGTGCCGACGACAGCCCCGAAAGCCCCATCAGCTTGCCCACCAGCCGCGCCGGGGGCGATTGCAGCAGCGCTTGCCACGAGGCTACGTCGTTGGCCAGCCGCGCCACGGCCTGCAGTTCGTTCGCCTCCAGCGCCGCGCCGGGAATCTGCGCCTTGGCGGCGTGCTGCGTGGGGTCGAAGAGTCCGCCCACGGGAATGGAAGTCTGCTCAGCCAGCAGCAGACGCAGCTCTTCGGTGAGCTGATGCTGCCGGGTAATCCAATCTTCGTCAGTCGAGGGCTTCAGATCGAGAATCGCCTGCCTGCCCACGGGCGAAGCGGCAAAGCCGGCCACCAGCGCCAGCAGCGCCTCCCACTCCAAAGCGGCAAAGTCGGCGTCCAGCACCGGCGACGGAATGGGATCAAGCAGCGGCATGTCTATCAGGAACTATCTTACCGGGCCTGAACGCCCAGTATCATTGTCAGGCCGATCCATGCCCCGCTATTCATCAGTTCTTCGATTTCAGCTTTGCCAATCCTTGCACTAAAACGAAAGGAAACCCCGGTAGATCGTCCTTGACCTCAAACGCTTGGCTTGTGGCAGTCTGGTTCCCTTTACACACGGCGAAGCCGTAGTCATACCGTGTGAACGATACAATGTCCCGGTATTTGATTCTTAAAGCTTTATGAGAACCCCCGAATAAAATCGCGCGGTCTGTCAAGGCTAGCAACCCAGTATCAACCAGCACATAGCCTTCGGATACATTCATCGGAGCGGACTGGCCTAAATGCGCATACATTCCAGGAAGTACCCTTACACTCACCCCTCCATAGCTGCGAGTCGAAGAACGCACTGTCTTGAATTCAAGATATTCTACACCGGGAAAAACCCAGACGACAATCTCCCCTGTCTCAGTATTAAATGGTAGGTTTCCCGCCACCTTTACCCTCGCAGGAAGCACGCCACGGTCAATATCCCCACAGGCGCAAATGCGCACGAATTTGCCCCATAAGTTGTCAGGCAGATCGGCGCCGTTGATGTGGTAACGGTCAAGTATCGCGGGGGCGAGTGCTTCCACTCGCGACTGTGAGGCGTCGTCCAGCACGGCATCGCTAATCAGGTACCTGAACCATTCCACAACACTGCGGCGGATAAGGTCCGAATCGCCCCCTGTCGCACGGTCGAGCGATGAGATTATTTCCTCGCTCGATTCGGATGGAGATGAGATGAGAATAGCTTTGATCTCTTCAGCTTTCCCTATTGCCTGTATCTCGCGGGCCAGACGTTCAGCCTCCTCGTGTTCATGCCGCTGCTCGCACTCGGGATGCACGTCTTTGAACAGACCGGCCCCTTTGCCGCAATACTTGCAATTCGCCATCACGTACTCGCTTTCTGGTTTTTCAGAGTTTATCGAGCTCTGCTATTGCGTCCCGCGTGATCTTCTGAAGTTCGGCGGCCTTGGCCGCATTTAAGGCTACTGACTTGCCGTCGACAGTCAAGTAGAGAAAATCTGTATTGCTCCCCTTGGAATGAAAAATCGAAGCATCAAAATTGTCCTTCGAGTCGAAAGCAACCTCGACATGGCCCGTCTTTCCTTGTTCTCGCCACGGAGAGGCATCCGACTCGAAGAAGTCGAGAGCGCTGTCCAGATCGCGCAACTCCTCCAAGTCGAGAAAAGCAGTGCGCTCGTCGCCCCCTTCCTTATGCAGGGAGTATCCCTCTCCCATCCATATCCAGGATGTGACAAGCGAGATCGACGCGCCCTTTTCTCCTTTTTTCTCTTTACCGGGTTCGTACACCCAGATCGGCTCCATGCTCAGGGAGCCGGGGCGAATGTCGGGATGATTCGCGTCCTGATCTTCTTTGATTGTCTGCTCTTCGTAGAAGTGCTTCACTAGGACGATATCCGTTCGGGCCAAAAGCTTTTTGATGGCCGGTTCTGGCTTTTCTGCGATTTCCTTCTTGCAGCCAACCAATAATATAAGGGACCCAAACACCACACATGCAATTGCTCGTTTCATTCTTTCTCTCACTTTCTGACCGGCTGTTGCATCCGGCTCTGCTGTGCGAAAGGGGCAAATCCCCGATTCAGAGCACGAGGCCAACGATACTATTCTCGCCTTGAGACCGCAACCCTTTGAGCGGATGATTGGGCTGGGATGGCATTAATTCCAAAGTATTTAACAGGTTGTAGTGGCGGATGTCGTCTTAATCACGGTCGAAGCGCCGCTTCTATAAACCCACTTGACAACAATAGTACGAAGCGTATTATTACGTATAGACCATGAAAAACGACTCCCTCCTCGGTTACGCACTCCTGGGCCTGATTCACGAACAGCCCCAGTCCGGCTACGATCTACGCAAGATCTTCGCCTCCACAGCCTGGGGCACCTTCAGCGACAGTCCCGGCGCCATCTATCCCGCGCTGCGCAGGCTGGAGAAGCGCGAACTGGTGAGCGGAACCGTTGTGGAGTCGGTAACTTTGCGCAGACGGCGCGTCTTCCGGATCACGCCCCAGGGCCTGGATGCCTTCAAAGCATGGCTATTGCAGCCGGTCACACGCGACGACGTGATCCGCCGCGTCCCTGACCTGATGGTGCGCTTTGCCTTCATGGACCGGACGGTGGGCGAGGAGCGGACGGCGGAGTTCCTGGGCGAGTTTGCCGGAGAGATGGCCGGCTACATTCCTAGTCTCCGGCAATACCTCGAAATTCATATGAGAGAAATGCCGCACTCCGGACGCCTGGCCCTGGAGTGCGGGATTCAGGAGTACGAATCGCGACTCCGGTGGGCCAGAACAGCAAGAACGCTTTACGAACAAAGAAAGAGGAACCAGGAATGAATCTCTATGGGCGAATTGGACTCTATTGTCTGTTGGGCGGGCTGTGCTTCACGGTCTCCGCTCTGGGTGCGGGCCACTTCTGGTTGTGGTGGCTCAGTGGTGTAATCACGGTGGCGGCGCTGACGCCGGTGGTGCGTTTCGGGCCGCGCCATCCGCTGGCGCTTTTTGGCGCAATCGCATTGACACTGGTGGTGGTGGGGTTGGTGTGCACGCTTTCCGAGGGTGTGCTGTTTTACCCGGAGGTGAAGGCAGAGGCGCTGCGCGACCTGATCGGCGGCTCAGTTTCCTATCTCGTTGTTGCTGCTGTACTTGTGGCGCTAGCCAAGCTGCTGAAACTGATAAAGCCGACATCGCAGGTAGTCGAGCATCGCTCAGTGGGGATCGCAATTCCGGCAGTTCTGGCGGCAGGCGCTTCCTATCTGGTCTATTACATGATCTTCGGAGCCATCGCATTTCAGTTCTTTACCAGGCAGTACTATCCCCACGCCGCGGAACAGGTAGCGGCGCTGGGCCAATGGTTCTGGATCTATCAATGGGCACGGGGTACGCTGATGGCGCTGGCCATACTGCCTATTGTATATACACTGCGGTTACCACGCTGGCAGGCCGCTCTGGCCGTAGGTCTCATTGTGTGGATCGTGGGCGGTGGCGCTCCGCTGTTGGTGCCCAATCCCACGATGATCGCGGCGCAGCGCTACGCCCACATTGTCGAGATCATGACGCAGAACGTCTCGCTGGGCGTAACCGCGGTCTTGCTGCTGCGGCCCAGGGCGGCCATTGAGAGAGCGCACTCCGCGCCCGCGGCATAGTCTTGTCAGTTGGTTTCTGAGGCGGTGCTGGCTGCGGCCGCAACGGCGGGGCAGGCGGCTCCGCAGCTTCCGCCGCAGGGCGTCTTGGCTTCGGCCGGTGCGGCTGCCGGGGCGGAGTCGGCGGCAGGCTCGGCGCTCTTGCCCGCGTAGTCGTTGATATAAAATCCCGCCCCCTTGAAGTGCAGGCGCGGCGCGGTCAGCGGGCGCTCCAGAACTCCCTGGCAGACGGGGCACACCATCTCCTGCTCGGAGCTGAAGCTCTGAATCTTCTCAAAGCGATGGCCGCACTGGGTACAGCGATACGCATACAAAGGCAAAGTGTGCTTCCCTTCGGCGAGAAATAGCCTACTCTGTCCATTGTATCGGCTGGGCGGCAATTACCTGCAAAACGCCGCCCAGCCATCCCTAACTTTTGTATCCAGCCCTTCACTTCACCGTGATCGCAACCGAACCGCACAAGTTCTCCCAGGCCAGCGAGAGCTTACCCTTGTTTCCGCCCAGATCCTTGAGCATGTACTTCAGGTTCTCGACCAGCGCCGGCGGCATCTCCATAGTCATCTTCACCCGCCCCAGGTCCTGCGCCTTGTCGTAAACCGTCCCCCATTGGCCGGTCTGCTTGTTCACGATCAGCACCCAGTGGGCTGGATCGGAAACATCAACAAACAGAGTGTAATCGCCCTTGGGAACGGTCAGGCCGCCCAAGTTGAGTTCCGCATCGGTGTGCAGCTTGGTAGCGCCATTGGCGCCGGCGCGCCACACCGGATAGGTGGGATCGTGGCCGATGATGCCGTCTTTGCCGAAGAGCTGTCCGGCGCGGCCTTTCACGCCAGGCGAGTTGTAGCTGATGGTGATGGCTTTGCCGGCGATAATCGCCGACTCAGTGGCTGGTGGGCTCATTGGCGGACCCGGCTGAGCGGATAGGGTGGCGGCGACGGCGAGCAGGCTCGTACAGACCAAAAGACGTTTCATGGTGTTCATCTCCGTGAGGAAGAATCCTAGCCGGGAGCCTTAGCCCCGACGCATCGATTGTCGCACCGCGCCCCCTGATTCGGAAAGCGGGCAGAACTGAGCGGAATGCCGGGAAATGTGAATCTGTTGGCAGATGCATGCGTGGCGCACGGTGCGTTATACTCCACTACACAGCGGAAACAAGGAGGTTTCTCGATGCGTTTCAATGGTATTGGCAAGATTGTGGCGGCCGGAATGGCAGCCATTGTGATGTTAGCGGCGCCGGGATCGATCCGCGCGCAGGGCGTCGATACAGTGCTAAAGGCGGCGGATACGCAGAAACTGCTGCCGGCCAGAGTCTTCTATCGCGGGCAATCGGCAAATACGGAGCTGAGGAACGCCGGCGGGGTGAAGTTCGCCGACGGCTACTATGTGCTGGCCACGCTGGTGGACACCAGTGGGTACTCGACAGGCCTGGCGGTCAAATATCAGGCCTACTTCATTGCCGAAGTTCCCCTCAACGTGGGTGGCCAGAGCCTTCCCGCGGGTGTCTACGGCGTGGGGTTTGTCGGGGACAAGTTTGTGGTCACGGATGTAGGCGCGCACGATGTGCTGACGGTCGCCGCGGGCGACGATCCCGCGCAGATGCATCCCATGCCGTTGCAAGTAAAAGCCGACCCGGCCGGCGGCTTCCGCCTCTACGCCGGGCGCAAGTATGTGAGCTTCAACAGATAGTTGTTAGTGGTCAGTAGCCGAACGCCCCAGGTCTCAATAGTGAGACCTGGGGCGTTCGACGTTTGACAAAGTAATCGCGCGTGAAGGTCTCTTCATTGAGTCCCGCACAAGAGCTACGCAGCTTTCGCGCTGGTTCGCCGAAAAGGAAGATAAAGCAGCAGAAACAGAGTGAAGGCAACGCCGTCGCCTGCCAGGATGTACCAGGGCCATGGTCCAAGAAACGTGAGCAGCGAGACCGTCTCAGGCTTGGTTCTGAGGAACATATAGTTTGTCTTGAAGATGAAATCGAACGTGCCGATCAAGACGATAAGAATGTTAAAGACCAGCATCGCCCTGCCGACCGACCCGGGCAGCGGCCGCGCCTGCCGGGACCAGACAAGATAGAGTATGGCGGTCACGAGCAGGCCGTGGTCCACAAAGAACTGCACCGACAGGAAGAGAGAGGGCTCCGTCAGGTTGGGAGTCAGTAGCGACATCGAAGCTCCGGCCAAGGCAAAATAATAGGCCACGTCGAAGATTGTCGGCTTGAGCGTCAGCAGCGCCAGGATGACCAGCCACAACGAAACATCGCAGAGTTCCAGGGGGAGATGCCCGGGAAACATCGGCTCGCCAAGCACGGCATAGCGTCCGTAATACAGAATCGTGCAGAGGAAGAGAAGCAGAGCCAGGGCAACGCGCACAGCTCTCGATCCGGTCAGCAGCCTTCGCTGAACAACTGCCAGTAAAACCGCAAGCAGAGGAACCGCGGCGAGGATGGCTAGGTGCACGATCCCAAAAAGGTGAAAACTGGCTGCCATGATGCTCCGAAGTTCAGCACGGGGGTTTGTTTGGGGCTGGCGGCATTGTAAAGCTTCTGCGCCTGCTCCGGCTAGAGGGGTGATCTCCACCGCATGGTAGCTGATTGAGCTCTAGGAACCTGTGCCACTCGCCCTCAGCGCAGTGGATAAGCGCCAGGCGTCTTGGCCTCGGCTTCACTCCATCCCAGAAGCGATCGAACCTCGGAAGGAAGAAAGTTCATGGCCGTCGCATTGGGCAGCGGGCGTTGCAGCTCGAAATGCCTCATGTCGGGCCCTTTCAGAACCGAGCGGGGAGAATGATCGATCTCGACGCCGTTCTTTTCGAAGGCCGGCTCGAGCTTGCGGAAATCATCGAGCGAGGCAAGCCGCGAGGCGCAGTTCTCTCCCTGCGACGGGGCATAGACAATCAGCGGCTCCCGCGCGCCTGTTGCGGTAGATGCGTCACGGAGATAGACGTTTCCGTCGACCTCCGTCGCCTGCGCATTCTTGAGCTTGCCACAGAGTAACGATTGCTGCCCAAACTCTAGCAACGGACCGCGAAACGAGTCCGAAGCCGCCATCAGGTTGTGGAGAAAGATTTGGCCATCGCGCTGCTCCAGCCCCGGCCCCGTGGTGGAATGCCAGTCAAAGACGTCGCCCGCGGCCACGCGGTCATTCCGCTCAAAGGATACGCGCGCATTGAAAAAGGTGTTGTTATAGGCATGAACATCCGCCGAGTTCAGTGAGCGAAGTCCATGCTGGGAATTCACCACCACGTTGCCGGCGATGGTGGCGCCGCGCGAAATCTCGATGAAGATGCCGTCCAGAGCGCCTTCCACATAGTTGTCGACAATCACCCCGTCGCGGTTGCCCACGTCATACCAGACTCCGTTCGAGTAGGGCTGCTCCAGAATAAGGTTGTCGCGGAAGGTGACGCGATACGTCTGGTTGAAGATCTTCACCGCCGAGGGAAAGTACCCGCTCAATTGCCTGATGTTGTTCCGGCGGATGATGTTCTTCTCCAGCAGCACATCCGACGAACCGATGACGTAAATGCCTTCCGTGCCGGTATCGCTTATGAGCGAATTGCGAATGATCAACCCATCGCCGCGGAAGTAGCCGGCCACATGAGAGCAGTAGCTGATAGTGACATTCTCAATCAGCGTATTCCTCACCTCTTTGCCATAGGTCGCCGGATCTGAGAGGCCGACAGGCTCGTTGGTAGGCTCCTCAGCCGAGGTGAAATGCTTCTTGCCCTCGATCTCCAGCGCGCGATACGCATACTGCGTGAAGGTGAGGCCGCGAATCACCGGCCCTTTTCCATCCGAGAGCTTGCCATGCGCGGGCCCGGCGGTCCTCACCAGCGCGCTGTCGAAAACGGTAATCTCCACCTGCCGGTTCGCGGGGTCGGCGCCGATGTACACGAATCCGTTTTTGTAATCGATGTAATAGGAATGAGGGTCGAGCTCTCCCTCCCAGCCCTTGGAGCTGAGAAGCTCGCCATCCACGAAGACCATATCGTTGTTGAAACGGTGCAGGGGCGTCTTCATGCCCTCGCCTCTGCGATTCCACCAGGGCAGGGGCTCCGCCGGGAAGAGATGGGACCATTTAGTCCTCCAGACGTTGTTGGGCAAAGCCTCCCACTGGGTTGCAATCAGAGTGCCCTTGAGGACGGGATGCTCCTCTTCGTAAGGCTGCATCGTGATGCCCTGATTCAGCACCAGGCCGCCGGTTCTGTAGATGCCGCCGCGCAGAACAATGGCGTCGCCGGTCACTACGCGCTCCATCGCCGCCTCGATGGTGGTGGGATGGGCAGCGTCGGCGCCGCCCACATCGCTCTTGCCATCCGGCGCAACAAAGTAGACCTTTCCGCTCTTGGGAATCTCATAGCGCTGGTCGATCGGACCGTAAGGCCCTCCGGAAGGCTGCGCGTACACCAGCCCGGCAACGAAGAAGAAGACGAGAAATCGGGTAAAGCGAAGAGTCTGCATAAGATGTGTTTTGTGCGGCCTTTGGTTGGCGGCCACCATCTCAATCTACCACTCCGGTGCTTCGAGGCGCCCCTACAGAGTGCAACGGCTTGTTGGAGATTCACCTCTGCGAAGCACAAGATTTGTATACAGAAGAGAAGAAGCGTAATGTATAGACTGAATCGTCTGTACGGATCCTATGGCGCGGTTTAGCTGGGATGAACGGAAGAATCACGCCAACCTGCGCAAGCATGGCGTGAGTTTCGAGGCCGCGACACGCGTCTTCCGCGACCGTTTCGTGATCTTCGAGCAGGACCGCGAAGTTGAGGGAGAGGCGCGCTGGCAGGCGATTGGAAGAGCGAGCCCAAATTCGAACGATGCACTTTTACTCTTGGTGGCCCACACGTATGAACAGAATGACGAAGAAGAAAGAATCCGCATCATCTCAGCCCGCAAGGCGACCTCAGGCGAGGCGGAAGCCTACCATGCGCAGTTCTATCCGGGTGGTTGACGCCGGCGAGTTGGAGAAGGACGCGCGGGTCAAAGCGCGGGTGGATCGTGAGCTGGCCGCTTTGGCGACGGCGGATCGGACGATTGACCTCACCGATGCCCCCGAACTGTCCGCCGCCCAGTGGAAGAATCCCATTCGCGGCATGGACGCATGGCTCGAGACCGTACGCTCCGGCAATCTCTACCGGCCGGTCAAGCAATCGGTCTCGATGCGCCTCGATGCCGACGTGGTCATCTGGCTGAAACAATCCGGCCCCGGCTACCAGACCCGCGCCAACCAAATCCTGCGGGAGAAGATGCTCGCCAATTCGCCCCGGTAGGTCAGGGAGCAAGGTTGATTCGCGTGGTATCCCAGATCCGAAAATCCGGACCTGGAGCATCCGATACCCAGAGTTATGGGCTACTAGTCGGTTATTTGGGAGGGTTTGATCGTACAATGCCTACAACGTCCATCAGTAGGAGGAAGTGAAATGAGTCCGGAATTGTGGATTGGGGCTGTGCTTTCAATTCCGATAGGAATCGCGAGCGGATTAGCTGTCGCACCCATCCAGCGTTGGATGGACCGGTGGGGAAAGACTTCTCATCAGAAGAAGCATAGCAGGATGAAAGTTGAATACGACCTGGTGATAGACAGTGCGTTGCATCCTGACATGATGATTGCAGGGATGGTCGTCAATTTATTGTTTATGAGTCTTTACGGGTTCATTGTGCTCCTTTCTCTCCTTTTTATTTCTTTAACCCCTGCCCTGGTTGACTCCCTTCTGGAATTCACCCCCCGCCCGATGATGAACGTTACCCATGTTCACGGATTCATTGTATTGGGCTCAGTATTTGTGTTTGGAGTGTTTTGCGCAATTTCCGTATTCGTTTTCCGGACGATTATCAACACGGCTAAGATCTATTTGCATGTAAGGTTTTTTAAAGAATATGTAAAAAGTATTCCCGACGAATTGAGAGACTCAAAGTTGGAAATGATCGTTATTTACGCTGCTCAAGATAGAGCGGTCCCCGGTCTAAATCTTCTCTGGTCTAAGGACATCAATCTCACTGAGAAAGCGAAGCAAGACGATGGACCTCCATCAGCTCAAAATCTAGTTACTCCTACGCTTCCGGAACCACCCGCGCCGGCAACCTAGGTAGCTCCACTGTCTATCGCTGGTTTGCGGTTTGGATGCAAGAACGCGGCCCCCTCGGTCCGCGTTCTTCTTTGGTTGAATTGGTGTTCGCTGTTGCGTCACGACTGAAGTCGTGCCCTGATACAGTACGAGCGGAGGCCCGTACCCTGCTTATTGGCCTATGTTTTTGCCAGCTCGCCGCCGGTGAGCCGCTCTTTCAGGAGTTCGTGGGCGTGGTTTAGGAACTCGTCCAGCGGCAGCTTACCGGCATCCACTTCGGCCAGAATTGCGCGCTGGGCGGCGTATTCCTTGTTCACTATGCCGGCTTTGGATTGCAGCATCCGCCATGCCTTGCGGCGCTCTACGCAGAACATCACCAACTGGCGGCTGATGGCGTAGTGGGTTGTCTTGCCGGCTTCGTCGCTGACGGTGATGGATACGCCGAAGTCGGGGATGAAGGCGCGGTGGCCGGGGTCTAGGTAGCGGCGGTAGACGACGTCCTGCTGCGTAATCCGCACCAGCATATTCTCCAAAGGTATAAGCGCGGAAGCGCCTTCGGGCTTGATCTTCTTCAGGTGGTTGCGGAAGCGGGCTTCGGTGGTGCACCAGTGAGCAACGGTGTAGCGCGCGGTTTCGCCGGTGACCTTGTTCTTTGTCTCGTACCAATCCAGATCGATCGACGGGTTGCCCTTGATGTCCAGCGTCTCCTGGTAGGTTTCGCCGAGCCTTGGGTTGAAGACGAACTCCGGTACGCCGCGCGAATCGCGTACGCGCTGGGCCTGAATGAGGGCCATGTCGTCGGCCACGCCGTGCTCCGGCTGGCAGGTCGTGAAGGCCTGGATGAAGAGCGTCCCGCGATACTCCAGGCCGTCGAGGATGGCGCGATAGAGTTTGGGCGCGTTGGCCATTGAGACCTGCGCGACAAACGGCGAACCGTGCCCGGCCAGGAAGGTTTCGGCGACTGTCTTCTTCTCGGTGTTCTTGCCTTGCGAGGCCGCGCCGAAGGTGTTCATGTCGTTGCCGCCGAGCATCGGCGTCGAGTCTGAGTTCTGTCCGCCGGTGTTGGAGTAGACCTGCGTGTCCAGCATCAGCACCTTGACGTTGGGCCGGTTTTGCAGCATCACCTTGGACATATTCTGGTAGCCGATGTCGCCCATGCCGCCGTCGCCGCCCACCGCCCAGACCTTGGGCAGCTCGACGACTTCCTGGTCGGTCATCAGCGCGTCGGAGAAGTGGCTCAGGTTGTAATACTCCTGGGCGTCGATGACATTCTCGTCGCGAGTCAGCAGAATGTCGGCCAGCCGCTCAGGAATCACGGAGCGCCGCGCATGATCGACGATGAAGCTCTCGCCCATCAGCCAGCCCACGGTGACGCCGTCCTGGAAGAGCGAGTTCATCCACGGGTAAGGGTGAGGATTATTGGGCGCGGTCGAGCCGTAGACGGTGTTGCAGCCGGTATGCGCTGCCATCGCCATCACGCTCATTCCATTGGCCATACGGCCATCCACCGCTTGTAGGTTGCGGTGATTGAAGGCCTCGGTGAGCAGGACAGCGGCAAGAGCCTCCACCAGCTCGGCGTCGCTGACGGGGCCGCGCTTGGCCTCGTAAGCCGCAATGCGGGTGCGGGTGTCCGCTTCGTCTTCACCACCCAGGCCAAGAATCAGATGAGCGATGGCCTGACGCAGCAGATCGTACTCCGCCTGGTTCCGCACTTTGAGGACGGCTAGGCGGGCTACGCCGCGCTTTTCCAGGTCGCCGGCCTTGGCCACGAAGCGGTCGCTCTTGGCGTGGAAGACGGGGCGCATATAGGCCTCCGTGACCGCGGCAATGGAGCGCAGGACGCTCTTTTCTCCGCAGCCGGCGCAGGCGCCATCGCCGGAGACCAGTGCGTCGTAGGTCGAGCGAACCATCAGCATATTGCGCAGCGTCGCGGTCTTCGAGTCGGCCGGATTGGCGGCGTTGTAGAGGCCCAGGAACTTCTGTGTGGTGTCGGGAAGCAGGTCAAGGAAGTGCGTGCCGGTGGTGTGCTCGGCGTTGATCTCCTCGGTCTCGGCGACCATTTTGAGGGCGTTGTGATCGCCGCAGGCGGTGACGCAGGCCGCGCAGCCCTTGCATAAATCACTGACAAAAATCGAAAAAATGCCGCCCGATCCCGGTGATTTCCGCTCCGGCGAACTGAAGATGGCAGTCACCTTCTGATAAGCCATCGGAACTTTTTCGAGAATCTCGAAGAACTGCTCTTTGGCCTGGGCGGAGAATCCGTCCACGGAATCCGTAACTTCGCGCAGGATGGCAGGCAGCGGCGCGCCGGTTTTGATCTCGGCCACCATGCGCAGACGGGTCAGGCGTTCGATCTCCGGCAGCGCATCCAACAGCTTCGCGCGGTCGGCCGGGTTGGCTACGTAGTGGGAGACAGCCGTCCGCAGCAGCGTGCTCAGGTCCTGCGCGGTGTTGGGCAGGGCCGTATCCGGGCAGACGGAGATGCACTCCATGCACTGCGTGCAATTCTCCGGGATGAAGTGCGGAGTTTCGCGGCGGGCCACGTACTTGGAGGCGGTGTCGCCGGTGGCGGCCGCGATCATGCCCATCGCCGACAGAGGCGTGGCCGGCTGGTTATAGCCGAAGTGAGAACGGAACTGGGCGTCGAAGTTGGCGACGCTGGCCAGAGGCGTACGCACAGCCTGGCCGGCGGGCATCGGATTGGAACGGCAGCCGGTGCCGCAGGAGCCGCCAGCGGCAACCGTCTCCAGAATCGGCAGCAGCGCATGGCCGCGCAGGCTGGAGTGATCGGCCGCGCTCAACTCGCCGATCTTGATCTCCTTCACCTGCTCATAGCCCTGCATCATGACTTCCATGTTCGATTGCACGACGGCCTCGCCCAGCTTGCCGAACTTGCTCACATACTGCTTGTGGACGACCTTGCGATACTGCTCCTGGGTAATCCCGAATTCGTTGAGCAGCGTGCTCACGCGGAAGAATGCTCCCAGGAAGGCGTTGCCCTGCATGCGCAGTTGCAGATCGGCGCGGTCGGTGGCCCTTTTGGCGATTTCAAAACCGGGCAGGGTGAAGACACGGATGTGCTTATCGATAATCTGCTTGCGCGCCCAGAGCGGCAACTGCTCCCAGGCGTGTTCGCCCTCCTGATCCGACTCCCAAACCAGTGAGCCGCCCTCGGCCATGCCGTCCAGTGGGTTGCAGTGAGTGAAAGCCTTGGGGTCGCAACAGAGAACCACGGTCACGTGGCGCAGGTCGCAGTTGACGCGAATGCGCTCCTTCGCGGCGACCATGAAATACGAGGTCGGCGCGCCCTTTTTCTCTGACCCGTACTTGGGGTTGGCGCTGACGTGGATCACTTCCTTGGGATTGCCCAGCTCGTCTTTGAGGCCGTCGCGCTCATAAATCAGATCGTTTAGGTCGCCCAGAATCGCGCCCAGGTTTTTGCCGGTGGTTATGGCGCCCCAGCCGCCGATCGAGTGGAAGCGCACCGCCACCGCGCCCTCGGGCAACAGCGACGGCGTTTCCTCGCCAACGACGCTGTAAGGGTGGTCGATACCCAGGACGATGAAAGACACGCCGTCGGCAGCCGTCTTGCCGTCGGTGCGGGCGCGGCCGGCGGTGGCGAATTCGTAGGCGCCGATAATGTGCTCGGGGCGGAAGTCGCGTGAACCCAGGCCATAGCTCCCGCCGTAGAACTTCGGTACTTCCGCTAGCGAAATCGCGGGCAGCCCCTCGACGGATTGAACAGCCTTGGAGAAGGCGGTGCGAATATCGCGGCCCAGCGGATTGTCGCCGGCTAATGGTTCATCAGTCCGCTCCAGAATAATGACGTTCTTCTTTCCCTTGAGTGCGGCCACAATGGCTGCTTCGGGGAAGGGGCGAATCACGTTGACGTGGATCGAGCCGACGCTGGCCCCGCGCGTCTGACGCAGGCAATCGACTGCGGCCTCAATGTTTTCCGCGGCCGACCCGAGCGAGACGAAGACCGTCTCCGCATCGTCGGTCTTATATTCGCTGATCAGTCCATAGCGGCGGCCGGTCAGCAGAGCGAATTGCAGATAGGCGTCTTCCAGAAATTCAAGAATCGGTTCGGCGAAGTTGTTGCGCCGCGCCACGACACCCTGCATATAATGTTCCTGGTTCTGCACCGGCCCCAGCAGAACGGGGTTGGTCAGGTCCATCATCTTCGGCACGCGGCGGCGGGTGGGTCCAAAGAGCGTCCGCTGCGCCTCCGTGGGGCAGTGGATAATGTCCGCCGGCGATCCGAGAAACTCGCGGATCAGCCCGGATTCGTGCTTGTAAAAGGTGCGTTCCAGATGCGTCGTCAGGAAGCCGTCCATGATGTTCATGCCGGGAGTCAGGCTCAACTCGGTCACGCGGCGCAGAATCAACGCCTGATCGGCGGCCTGCTGTGCATCCTTGCCGAAGAGCATGATCCAGCCGGTGTCCAGCGCGCCGTAGATGTCGTCGTGGCCGCAATGCACATTCAGTGCATGTTTGGTCAGCGCGCGCGCGCCCACTTCCAGCACCATCGTCGAGGCTTTGCCCGGCGCGTGATAGTACTGCTCAACGCCGTAGACCACGCCTTGGCCGGAGGTAAAGTTGACCACCCGCTTGCCGCATACCGAATGAGCAATCGCGCCGCCCTGGGCCGCGTGTTCGCCCTCGGTTTCAATCGCAATGGTATTCTGCCCGAAGACGTTCAAGTGGCCTTCGGCGTAGGCCTGCTGAAAGAGTTCGCCGCCCTCCGTGGAAGGCGTAATCGGATAGAAAACGCCGGCGTCACAGATGCGCGTCTCGGTATGGTAAGAGACCAGCTGATTTCCATTTGCGGTAACCCGTATGCCGGGATAGCGTGCTGCAACCGTCATGAATCCCTCTCTGTGAGTTCAGTTTCTGTTTCTTGCCTTCGCCTTGCGCCTGAGCGTTCGTATTCAGGGGAGTGCGCTCCCGTCGAATCCGCGCCGCGATTCGCTGCCTTGTTCTGCCGGATCGCCGCTGAAGCGACCCTGTTCGAATGCCTCTGCAAGTGCATAGGCCGGAATGAAGACGGAAGAACCCAAGGGGGGGCGCTTCTCGAAAATGCGGCCTACATACAAGTATGCGCCCTCCGGGTGGATACATCGTATCAAACTGTGAGACAATGTCTCGGATAGTCAAACCAGCGCAATCAGATTCTCCACGCTACGCTCCCGCATCTTCTGGTAAAGCCCACCCACGGCGTAGTTCTTGAAGTGCTCTGTCTGGTGGTGTGCGGCCTGCGCCTTGGCATCGACGTACTGCTCATAAATGAGCACCGTGTCGGGATCATCTTCCAAATGGTGGGGAATGTAGCTGACGCAACCCGGCTCCTGGCGCGAGGCCGCAGTCAGCAGGCGCAGCGTTTCAACAACATCGGCGCGATCTTCCGGAGCAAACTTCAGCCGTACAACAAAACTGATCATGAAACAGCTTCCTTCTGCACCCCGGAAATCGAATTCTCACCAATTTGCCGGAGACACATTCCAAGTTTATCTGTGAATGCCGTCAAGCGTCGCGGCGAACTCCGGCAGCACCATCGTCTGGTTCCGGTCCGGGCCGGTCGAGACCATTCCGATCTTCGCCCCGCTCTCCCGCTCCTGAAAACGCAGATACTCCCGTGCCTCCTGGGGCAATTTCTCAAACTCGGTAATCCCCTCGGTCGAGTTACGCCAGCCCTTCATCCTGGCATAGACCGGCTTGATCTGTTCAAGCCCCTGTACATCGGCGGGAATCTCGTCGGTGACCTTGCCGGCGATCTCGTAGCCCACGCAGATGGGAATCTCATCGAGCTCGTCCAGCACGTCCAGCTTGGTGATCACCAGCCACTCCGCGCCGTTCACCTGATTGGAGTAGCGCAGCAGCGGAATGTCCAGCCAGCCGCAGCGCCTTGGCCGCCCGGTCACCGCGCCGTACTCCATGCCGCGCGCCCGCAGGTGGTCGCCCACCGCCTCGTGAATCTCCGTTGGGAACGGTCCCTCGCCCACCCGCGTTACGTAGGCCTTGGTCACGCTGATCACCGTGCCGATGGCCGTCGGTCCCACGCCGGTTCCGGTAGCCGCTCCGCCCGCCGTAGCCGACGACGAGGTCACAAACGGGTACGTCCCATGGTCGATGTCCAGCATCGTTCCTTGCGCGCCCTCAAACATCACGCTGCCGCCCTCGGCCAGAATCTTGTTCAGCAAGCGTCCGGTGTCGGTGACAAACGGCCTTACCTCTTCCGCCGCGGCGGCGTACTCGTCGTACATCTGCGCCGGGTCCAGAGGGCTGGCGCCGAACAGAGCGTGCGCAATGGCGTTCTTCTCCGCGCATGCGGCCTCAATGTGCGTCTTCAATAGCTCCGGCCTCAGCAGGTCCACGACACGCAAACCGCTGCGCGCCATCTTGTCCTCGTAGGCCGGCCCAATGCCCCGGCTGGTTGTGCCGATCTTCTGCCGTCCCGGCGCGCTCTCGGCGGCCAGCTCAATCATCCGATGGTAGGGTAGAATCACCTGCGCCCGTTTCGACACAAAAAGCTGCTCATCCACGCCCACTCCCAGCGCCCGCAGCTTAGCCACTTCTTTCAAGAACGCGATCGGGTCCAGCACCACGCCATTGCCGATAATCCCCCGGCAGCCCGGCCGCAGCACCCCGCAGGGAATCAACTGCAAGACGAACTTGTGGTCGCCGATGATGACCGTGTGTCCGGCGTTGTGTCCGCCGGCATAGCGCGCCACGGCGGCGAATCGCTCGCTCAGCACGTCCACAATCTTCCCTTTGCCCTCGTCGCCCCACTGGGCGCCCAGTACTACCGCCGTCTTCGCTCGCATCTCGTCTCGTTCCCTGTAGCCTGTATTGTGAATGAGTTATCGCAGCCCCGGCGACCCTCCCCTTAGGGCGCGCAAATTTCCTGTGCGCAAAACAAGGGCGCAGCCACACCAGCCCGCACCAGTTCTGATGATAAACCCTGCCTCTATCCCGCCTCGGCTTGCCTATCGTGCCGCATTCGATTACCGTGGTATGCATCTCGATTCATCAGGTGCAGCCTTGTCTTCTTTATCGTTCCGTCCGCATCGCGCTCTGCTCTTTTGCGCCCTTTGCGCATTGCCTTCTGTACAGCTTTGCCTCGCCCAGCAAGCTGTTGAACCGTGGAAGGCGTCGCACTTTTCCGTCGAGCCCAAGGCGCTCTATGAAGCCGCTTCGGCGGTCGCTGCGCCCGAAGGCGCGAATGTCTCAATCCTGATAGACGATGAGAGCTACACCTTCGACGAGGCGGGCCGCATCGCGCACGTCTGGCATGTTGTCTTCAAGGTGCTCACACAGAAAGGCGCGGAGGGGTGGGACTCTCTTTCCGTGGGCTGGGAGCCCTGGCATGAGGCTCGCCCGGTCATCAAAGTGCGCGTCATCGCGCCCGACTTCTCGGTGCATCTGCTTGATCCCAATGCCATCACCGAGAAACCGGCCCGCGAGGGCGACTACAAGATTTACTCCGACGCCAAGAGGCTGCATGCGCCCTTTCCCGCCATCGCCCCCGGCGTAGTAGTCGAGGAAGAGTTCTCCGGGAGCGAGACCGAGCCAATCTTCGCTTCAGGCCGGGTTGGCCAAATCTCCTTCGGCCGCGAGCGCATTCCGGTTGCGCACAGCAGAGTGTTCTTCGATGCACCGGCCGCCCTCCCGCTGCGCTTCGGGAACCTGCTGCTGCCGGATCTGAAGCCCCTGCGCGCCGAGGCCAATGGGAGAGTCACGTTTACCTTCGAGCTGGGACCGATGGAGGGCTTTGAGCCCCGCGAGCCAAACCTTCCCCCGGATGTGTCGCGCTTCCCCGAGCTCCGCTTCTCCACCGGCGCATCGTGGCAGGCCATTGCCGCCGCCTACGCAAAAATTGTGGAGGTCCATGCCGCTACCGCCGCTGTTCAGCCGATTGTCGACAAGCTCATTGCCGGCAAGAAGAGCGCGGCGGAGAAGGAAGCGGCGATCGTCGATTATCTCGACCGCGAGGTCCGCTACACCGGCATCGAGTTTGGCGAGGCGGCGATTGTGCCTCATGACCCCGCCGAAACCCTCGGCCACAAGTACGGCGACTGTAAGGACAAGGCAACGCTGCTGGTAACGATGCTGCGCGCGGCCGGCATTCCCGCGTACGTGGCGTTGCTCAATGCCGGTTCGCGGATGGACGTGCCCGCCGATCTGCCCGGCATGGGTTCATTCGACCACGCGATTGTCTACGTGCCGGGGAATCCCAGGCACAAGGAGCCTGAACTGTGGATCGACTCCACCGATCGTTATGCGCGCCTGGGGCAGTTGCCGCCCGACGATCAGGGCCGCCTGGCGCTGATCGCGCGCGCCGAGACCACGACGCTGGTGAAGACCCCGGAGGCTACTTCCAAGGAGAATGTGCTGCTGGAGTCCCGCGAACTCGACTTGGCGGAATACGGCCCGGCCAATGCCTCGGAGATTACCCGCCCGATGGGCATCTTCGAGTCGCACTACCGCTCCTTCTACGCGGACAAGCCCGACAAGGAAACCCGCGAAGGCCTCACCAATTATGTCAAGTCGCAGTATATTGCCGAGAAGCTCGTCAGCGCCGAGCGGACCGACCCCGCCGATCTCTCCCGGCAGTTCGAACTGACGCTCAAATGCGAGAAGGCCAAGCGCGGCTACACCGGACTGGACGGCGCACAGGCCGCCATCCTCCTCGACGGGCTCTTCCAGCGCCTTCCCGATGAACTGAAGAAGAAAGACGATACAGAAGAAGAGAAGAAGAAGCAGGACGACAAGGACAAGCCCCAAAAGCCGCGCACGGCCGACTGGTGGCTGAACGAGTCGTCCAGCGTCGAATGGAATTACCGGATAGTGCCGCCAGACGGCTTTGTCCCCAAGGAACTCCCCGCCGACGCCACGATTCCAGTCGGCCCGGCGCTGTTGACCGAAAAGTTTTCCACCGAAAAAGACGGCGTTGTGGCCGCCCATCTTACCTTCGATACAGTCAAGCGCCGCTACACGGTGGCCGAGGCTACGGAGTTGCGCAACAAGGTCGCTGAGCTGATCGACGGCCCGGCGATTCTGGTCAACTTCGAGTCGAAGGGTGCCGCGCTTCTGCATGATGGCAAGGTTGGCGAAGCGCTGGCCGCCTATCGCAGCCTGATCGCGCTTCACCCCAAGGAGGCGGTCCATCACCTGCAACTGGCCAACGTGCTTCTGGAAGCGGGCATGGGCGAGGCGGCGCGCGCAGAGGCCCGCGAGGCCGTCAAGCTCGATCCCAACTCCGCCGTCGCCGAGCGGGTTCTGGCCTACGTCCTGAAACACGATCTGGTGGGCCGAAATCTGCGCCCCGGCAGCGACCTCAATGGCGCTGCTGAGGCCTTTCGCGCGGCCATCAAGCTGGAGCCGGACGACCACGAAACACAAGCCAACTTGGCCATTCTGCTGGAGTACGACCCGGCTGGGCGGCGCTACGGCAGCCAGGCGAATATGAAGGAAGCCATTGCCGAGTACCGGAAGATCGGTCAGGACAAGCTGGAAGAGCTGGGCATCAAGAACAACCTTGCCTTCGCTCTCTTTTACGGCGGCGATCCCGCTGGAGCCATCCAAGCCGCGCAGAACCTCAATCCCCAGCCTGCCGCTCTGATCGCCGCCAGCGAGGCCCTGCTGCACGGCAGCAAAGCCGGCCTGGCCGAGGCCAATAAGCGCTCCAGCGACGACGCGGCCTTCAAAGAATCCGCGCGCACCGCCGGTAACATGCTGATGAATATACGCCAGTACCCGCTGGCTGCCGATTTCCTGGAGGCGGGCGCGGCCGGCGACAATGCCGCCCAGACCATGGGATTGGCCAGAGTGCTGCGCAACGCCCAGCGCCACGAAGAGCTGCGCTTCGCCAATACTCCCGCCGACCAGGTGAAGCGCGCCTTTTTGCTCACCATGGACCCGGAGCTGACCGAGGCCAAACTGGAGGCTCTCTCCAGCCGCAATGCCCAGGTCGTCCTGAAGAATACGGATGCTGAACAGATGAAAGAAACACTTGCGGCCGGCAAGAAGATGAATAGCTGGCTGGCCCGCGATGACAGCTCCATGGACGTGGAAGTCGACTACAGGTTGCAGGAATTCGATCCCAAAGGCGAAGGCAATGATGACCTCGGCTACCGCGAGAAGGTGCAATATACCAACGGAGCGAACGAAACCTTCTTTGTCGTGAAGGAGGACGTACATTACAAAATACTGGACACCGATGACAAGCCGAACTCGATTGCGCTGGAGATGCTTGACCGCATCAAGGCCGGCGATCTGAATGGCGCGAAAGCGCTGCTCGATTGGCTGCGCGAGGATCTGCACCTCAACGGCGGCGACGATCCGCTGGGAGGAGCCACCTTCCCCCGCTTCTGGACCAAGGGACTGGCCGCAGACGCGCGCAAGATGAAGCTTGCCGCCGCGTCCATTCTCGTCGGTACCAAACCCACCGCAGCCCAGGGAGTCGCGATCCTCGAAGAAGCCCTCAAGGATGCTTCAACCACAGACCGCGAAAAAACCAACATCCAGCTGGCTCTGGCCGACGGCTATTTTCTCCAGGACGACTTCGCCAAGCTGCAGGAAGCCTCTTCGGAACTGCTCAAGCAGGTTCCGGAGTCCCGCCAGGCCTTCATCTACAATGTGCAGGCGTTGATGGGGCTGGGCCGGCATGATCAGGCCACCGCCCTGGCCGACGAGCGCCTCAAGCTACTGGATGGCGACGAGGACGCTCTTCGAATGAAGATGGAGATCGAGGCCAATCGCGGCAACTTTGCCGCCGCTCGCGGCTGGGCGCAAAAGCTGATCGACCAGGGCAAGGAGAGTGCCGGCCTGTTGAACAACTTCGCCTGGTACGCGCTCTTTACCGGTAAAGTGGTGGATGCCGACATCGCCGCGGCCATCAAGTCCGCGCAACTGGCCAAGGACGATCCGTCCATCCTGCACACCCTGGCCTGCCTCTACGCGGAAACCGGCAAGTCCAAGGAAGCCCACGACCTGCTGCTGCGCGGCATGGACGATATGAACCTGGATGAGCCGAACGACGCTTACTGGTATGCCTTCGGTCGAATCGCAGAGCAGTATGGGGAGCGCGAGATCGCCATTGCCGATTACCGCAAGCTGGAGAAGCCCAAGCAGCTTCTGACGATTTCCACCTCTACCTGGCGTCTGGCGCAGATGCGCCTCAAGGCGATGAATGTGGAGGAAGCTGCGCCTGCCAAATAAGCTCGGCGATTTCGCGGAGCGTGCGGCGCCCGGCGCTTCACGCTCTCGCAGGACGCGCGGCAAGCCCTTTGTCGGCCAGCGCGGCCTCGGCTTCCAGTGCGCTGCGTACCGAAGCGGCCAGCCGCGGCATCGCCATCTCTCGCTTCACGCTGGAGAGGATCTTCCTATCAATATCGAGTTGGCTCTTCTCTTTCATCGCAGCCCCCCGGTTCTTGGATATTCGTTAGTTAACGACCGAATCCAACCTCGGAACCGGTCCCAGCCTCAACGCAACCAGAACCTCCAGCAGCGTGGCCGAGTTGCGCACGCTCCCCGAAAGAATCGAGAGCGCTTCCGCGATGGGCGCGTGCTGTATCGCCAGCACATCGAGGCTGTCGCTTACTTTGTGAAGTTTTTTGGCTTCTTGCAGAATTTCTTTGGCGGGCATGGACTGCGCGGCCTTCTGGGAACCTTCAAGGAAGCTGGACCGGCCTTTGTCGCTGCCGTTTCTCACCTTCGCTACGCATGATACTAGCAGCATTCGCGCCCCGCGTCTGGTCACAATGAACCGTCGCAACCCAGGCGTTACACTTCCGTTTCCCGGCAACCCACTACCCGCTGCAATTTACCAGCAATATACCCGCTAACTTGCCATTACTGCGAAGCTGGATGCCCAGGTCTGGATTTTCAAACCAGGGAAACCATGAACCCTGGTTGCTCCACCCTCGCCGCGTTCTTGTTTTTGCGGCTTCGGGGTCCCCGGCGACAGGTCTTCGTCGCTGGGGTGATCAGGGGTGGGATACCTCGAACCTCAACCAGCTTTGTTCATCGGAAGCAGCCCGACTTGCGTTTGCAAGTTACACCAGCAATGAACCCGCTAACTTGCTAACTTGCGATCATCGCGAAGCGATGGCTAACTTGCTAAAGGGAAAACCGATCCGTGCGGGTTATAGCGAAAAGATAGAGAAGACCCAGGTTTCAACCAGTTTTGTTCATAGGGAAGCCGGCTTCCTCGGCCAGCGTCGCGCCACCGCGAGCCACCAAAGCGCATCGAGGTAAAATCATTCCATGAAGCTTCCCCGCCACGCGGAAATCTGGCTTGTGCCGTACCTGAAGGACCGCCTCAGGAAGCAGTCCGCCAAGCCGAAGCGCGCCTGGGTTGCCATCGCCGATCACTACGAGCCGCTGGGCATGGGCGCATCCATCACAACGGCGTGTGCCCGCGTGGCCCGCTGGCGCGACCTGTGGCCTCGCATTGCCCGAGACGCTCCCCGCGACGCCGCCGGCCAGCGCCCCCAGTATAGCTTCTTCTACCCCCAGGAAGAGTACCGCCGCGAATTGCTCGACGGCATCGCCGAGATCGTGCGCCTGGGTGTCGCCGACGTCGAGGTGCATCTCCATCACCACGACGAGCAGCGCGACGCCTTCATCCAAAAAGTGACGGAATACTGCCGCCGCCTCTCCGGCGACCATGGCCTGCTGCGCCAGCAGGACGGCCGCACCGTCTTCGGCTTCATCCATGGCAACTGGGCGCTCGACAACTCCCGCCCGGATGGCAAATGGTGCGGCCTCAACGGCGAGATTGCCCTGTTGCGCGATCTCGGCTGTTACGCCGACTTCACCATGCCCTCAATTCCCTCGCCGACCCAGGGGCGCGTTGTCAATCAAATCTACTGGTGTACGAACAACCCCGGCAATCGTCCCCGCTCCTTCGATCACGGCATTGAAGCCACGGTCGGCGGCGGCAGGCGCGGAGACCTGCTGATGATCACCGGACCGCTCGGCCTGCGCTTCAATGAACGCCTGCTGCCGCGCCTGGAGACCGGTGAGCTTGCCGACTACGACCTGCCCACGGCCTCGCGCGTGTGCCGGTGGTTCGACCTGGCTCCCGCCATCGGAGATGATCTCTTTCTGAAGCTCTACACCCACGGCGCGCAGGAGAGAAATCTCGAGCCGCTGCTCAACGGCGGGCTTGCCAGCCTCTTCCACTGGCTCGCGGAGGAAGCTGAGCGAAGAGGCATCGAGATCCACTGGGCCACAGCGTGGCAGATGTACCGGGCCGCCGATGCGCTAATTCATGGCCGCAATTCTGTTTCCGGTACTGTGGTTTCTGTCGCGGAAGCCTGCCGGTAAGCTATCCTTCGATGAGGGCCTGCCTGAAATGCGCCATGCCGGGGTCTTGAGCACAGAAACTGATTTCATTGGAGGATTAATTCAATGGCAGTGACGCGATCCCTGGCACAAAGAGCGGCTGTTAGATTGCCGGGTAATGATGGCGGGGCGTTGCGAAATTCTACCCTGGAATTGAAAGCTTACTATGCGGCGCTGCTGGTCGTGCTGCTCATGGTTTTGGCGCCGATATGGATTGTGAAATATCCGGGCATGGTGGACTATCCCAATCATCTTGCAAGGTGCTACATCTTCGCTCATTATCAGGCCAATCCCCTCTGGCGGCAGCGGTATGTTCTTGATCTTAGTCCACTGCCGAATCTGGCGATCGATCTAATCGTAACGCCCCTGCTTCGGATACTCCCGCTCATTGTCGCCGGAAAGGTCTTTCTTTCGCTCGCGGCGGCGCTTTATGTTCTTGGTTGCAGCGTCGTCGGGCGTGCGGTGATCGGCAAGCCAAATTGGTTGGCCTTGGTCTGCGCTTTTACGTTTTATAATTCGGCTCTGCTTTTCGGCTTTGTAAATTATGTTTTTGGAATCGGCGTATTTCTGTGCGCCTTTGCATTCTGGTTGCGAGTCCGGAACGCAATGACTCCTTTGCGGTTCTTTCTTTGTTGTTTGCTGAGTTTGGCCGCATATTTTGCGCATCTATCCTCGGTTGTGATTCTCGGCATCGCATGCTGCACCATCGCGCTGCTCGATTTCGTTCGCGATCGCAAGATCCGCGGCCTGATCGTCAAGCTCGTCTGGCTGGCCTGCCCGGTATTCCTCATGGCCGGCTTCCTCAAGAGCAGCGGGCAGATCGGAACCATCGACTGGGGGTCGCCGAGCGAGAAGCTGATCGCTCTGCTCGCGCCGGTCCGCTCCTATAGCGTGGCGCTGGATGTGGGTGTGATCTTCGTATTGCTTCTCTGTGCCCTGGCGATGCGAAGAGGGAGCAAGGTCCACGGCGTCGCGATCGCCGGTCTTATTCTTTTCGTCTTGTTCTTAATCACGCCGCTTGTCTTGTTCACTTCTTCCGCGGCTGACTCGCGTTATGTGATTCCTGCCTATATGCTCCTGATCCTGTCGATCGAACCGCGCTGGGGCCGGTGGCAGAAAGCCGCCCTGGCTGTGGCATTGGCAGCCATGGCGATCCGCGCGGGCAGCATCACAGCCAATTGGCTCACCATAAGCCACCGCAGCGAGCAAGTGCTGGCAATGGGACAGATTCTGCCCCAGGGCACGCGCATTTATGCTATCAAGCCCGCACTCAACCCCTCAAAGCTCGACCGGGGCTTTATCCATGTAATTCAGTTCTGGACCGTCTCGCGCGGCGCGGAGATTTCTACTCTTTTTGCTCTTCCCGGTCAGCAGCCGCTGGTCTTTCGGCAGCCTCCATGCGGCGGCCCTGGTTCTGACAACCCGCAGTGGGAAAAGTGTCTTGCCAGCTACGATTACGTCTGGACAGACGATCCGCCAGAATCTTTGCGGCAGGTTATTCTTCACATGGCAACCCCGGCAGCCGCATGGGAGGGGGTCACACTGTGGCGCGTGAATCGAACGGCAGTGATAGAGGATCTTGCCAATGAAGCTACAAAATAAGCTTCACAAACTATTACTGGACGGCCGTTCGCTCAAACAGGATCGCGCCTTTAATGCGATTTACGGCCTGGCTCTCGCCTTATCCATTTCTACCTGGTTCATTGCCGTCCGCGCCCCATTGTGGTTGGACGAGACATGTTCTTATTGGCAGATCGTCGCAGGCTTCTCAAAGATAATGTCCCGCCAAATCGTTTTCTTTCCCGCATATTCCTACATTCTTTGGTTTTCGACCAAGATAATTGGCAGCAGCGAGATCGCCCTCAGAGTTCCGTCCATTCTCGCCATGTTCGGCGCGGTCTATCTTCTGTACCTGGCAGCGCGCGAGCTTTTCGATCGAGATGTTTCCCTTATTGCCACAATTATTTTTTGCCTCCATCCCATAGTTGTTTTCGCGGCCATCGATGTTAGGTCGTACGCGTTTGCGGCGCTGGCGACGAATGTGTCCATTCTTATCGTGTTTCGTTTGCGGCACAACGATTCGAATTGGCTGGCCGCTCTGTTTGGTCTTTCAGCGGCATGGATTGTCTGGTTTCATTATCTCTTCGCAACCATCCTACCGGCTCTGGTTCTTTGCTTTTTCGTCATCAAGGCCGGCGACCGCAAGACCCTTTGGCGGCAGTTCGGCGTTGCTATGGTTGCGTTTGCGTTGGCGTTTCTACCGGTGATTCCGAGGCTGCTGTACTTGTTCCGTACCAGCGGTTCTCACGTATTCGAGACGGCTCCGAGTGTGATGGCCCCTCCCTGGACACTTGCGCCGGGGGAGCCGTGGGTCGTCGTCGGCCTGATCGCGTTCGCCATGGCTGCGCTGGCCGCGGTGGGTGGAACTCGATTTAGCCGAAAGATTCATCTTGAGGGATGGCATATTCTGCTTTGCCTATCCCTGGCGCTAATCCCACTGCTTATTCTTTACGGGGTGAGCGTGGCAACATCGCTTCACGTTTTTTCGCATCGCTACCGCCTGATCGCGGTTCCAGGAATCTCGCTGTGTTGGGCTAAGCTCTTCAGCGTCATTCGTCCCCGCGCTGCTCGATCAGTGCTCTGCCTGGGTTTAGTGGCCGTCACCGCTTATCTTTCTTACAACTCTCCTTCTTCTGGGCAACACCTTTATTCTTGGAAATACGCGTTACAGGCCGTGGAAATGAGCGCATCAACGGATAAAGCTCCGGTTTTGATTTGCAGTGACCTTCCCGAGGCCGACTACGAGACCATGCCGCTCGACTCGGCAAAGGAAAGTTCTCTCTTTGCGCCACTTTCTTACTACAGGCTCAGCGTGCCGGTTGTGCCCCTGCCCCGTGCGCTCAATGACGAGGCGAGGCGTGTCGGCTCACAGTTCCTCGATGAGGCGGCAATGAAGCATGAACGCTTTCTAGCCGCTGGGTATGAATCGTCTTACGCGACTCTCGATTGGCTTGCGCAAAGCGCCGCGGGAACAAACAGCGTCCGCAAGCTCGGGATCTTCGACGGAGTCGAGGTTCTGGAGTTCGTACCGCGCTCTTTGCCTTCCAGGCCCCTTTCACCGGCTAATCTCCGCTCAAGCCCGAATCCGAGGCGATGATTCGGCTCTGTATAATATGGGAGAATTCTTGTTGACCCGAGGGTCGCAATCACAAGGGACCTTGTCAATGAAGCTACAGAATGAAGTTCGCAAACTATACGACAACGACCGCTGGTTGCAGTACATCCTGCTTGTCTTCATGGTTCTCTTTTACGGCATCATCCTGAGCAATGCCCGGCTGCATCAGCCAACATGGCCGGTGAACGGCACCTTCAACAGCATGATCGATCACCTTGTGCATGGGCAGTTCGATGTCGATCCGAATACCATTGGCAGGGAAGGCTATCTGTGCAACGGACGTGTCTACGCCTATTTTGGCATCACCTGCGCCCTCGTCCGGCTGCCGTTTCTCCTCTTCCATCGGCTAGATCTGGACGTTACCCGGTGGTCCTGCCTCATCGCTGTTTGTCTTGCCTGCATGATGAAAGTAAAAATTGTCCTATTCCTGCGGCGATACTGCGGCGTAACGCCTGCCTCCGAATGGGCCTTTGGGCTGATGCTGGCCTGCATCGTTCTGGGTGGCGCAGCGGTCGGCTACCTCAAGGCCTCCATCTTTCAGGAAGTCCTCTATTGGGCGGTCGGGTTTGCCGCGGTCTTTGTCTACTTCGCGGTGAAAGGCCTGGTGACCGGCCAGTTCACCGCTGCCGAGCTTTCGTGGATGGCTTTCGCTGCCGGTTTTGCCACGCTTACCCGCGTCTCGACCGGTATCGGGCTTTGCGTGGCCTTCGGGCTGCTGCTGCTGGTGCTGCTGGCGCAGGAATTCCGCGCCAGGCGCTCCGTTTTCACACGCCGGTTTCTCATCCCCGTGGCGATCCTTGCCGTCCTCCTCATCGCCGTCGGCACGGTTAACTACTACCGGTGGGGAAACCCCGCGGCATTCACCGGTTCGACCTACCTCGGAAACATTGACTACCCGGACCGGATACCGCGAGTGCACACGTACGGCTTCTTCAATCTAGCCCGGATTCCTTTGGGTCTCCTCTACTATTTCCTGCCACTCTGGGCCATGCAGGGCCCCGATGGCCGTCTCCTATTTGAAGGCACGCAAACCCGGCTGATAGATTACCTTGAACTTCCGCCCAGCAGCTTCTTCCTTACCGATCTGCTGCCCATCGCCTTCATCGTCTTTCTGGCAATAGCCCTATGGGTTGGGCGTCGCGACCTCGCGCTCAACTTGCGGAAGGAATGGGGATTCACGCAGCGTGAAGAGACGCAGCCGCCGTTCCGGCTTTTCTCTCCCGTCCAGGGTCTTGCCTTGGCCGTCGGACTGGCTGTGCCTTGCGTCCTCATGCTGACGTTCATCAGCATGAATTACCGCTACCGCATGGAATTCTATCCCGAGATGGACTTGCTGGCCTTTCTGGGTCTCTACGCAACCGTCGGCAATCCTGCTTTACTGGCCCGCTTCAACCGCTGCCGCCGCTGGATGCTGGCCGCGGCCGTGGTCAGCATCGTGTCGTCCTTTGCGATGATGGTCCTCTACAAGATTTCGGACTGGGGCCCATCCCAGCCGTTGCTGCGGGACGGAGTGGTCCACTACTATGTGCATCATGCTGTCTATTTCCTGCATCATGGTTCGTGAGCCGGACGCAAGGATGCTTGGAATTGACGCTGATCTGCCATGCCTATGGCAGGATTCGATTGGTTGCGTCCATGGGAAGGCCGGGAGGAACACCGCAACGGCCAGGTTGCGCGGCCTTGAAGGCCACGCGTGCGCCATCCAGCTGTTTCAGCGCAGACTAACCATCGATACGGTGCAGCGATGGTTAGGCCGCAAGACATTTCGATCTCCTCGTAGCAAAGTCGCAGCCGCTCGGCATTCTGAGGATCGTAATACTGCGGGTTGGGGCGCCAGCGCAAAGTGGCAATATCCTCGGTCCATTCCCCGCCGCTCGAAAACCCGTGCTTTTCAGGATCTCGTTTGGCGTCTGAGAGCTGGCTATGGCAAGACCAGGGATGGCGTATCCCGAAACCGTCACACTCAAGTCGACGCGACCCTCAGGACGCTGCGACCTTCTACGAGGCTAATCAGGCTACAGTATCCCTGGTTTTGCTCTAAGCTATCGACGCCGCTCTCCATCCTTGTGTCCTTCTGGCGGGTCCTGCCGGTCTGCACGAGTCTTTGAGCTGGAAACGCATGCAAGAAATGGGCCCGGCGGTGGCATCTGGGAGTATATTAGTTTCTAGCAGAAAGTACATAATCGAAGTTCCGGTCTAATGCAGATGGGCATTCTCTCGGTTCTGTCGGAGGATCGTTGCTCATTTGGACGCTAGGAGGAGTGGATTCACGATGAATAATGCAATCAGGCTGGCTTGGTCGGGCCTTCTTACGAAGGGTTTCTATATAACGAAACGAACCAAGACAGAGGACGTCCTTGGTCTTATACAGAACCTGAGGCCTCAAGATTGCGGCAAGGAACTGATTCGCATCGGAGGGCAGAAAGACGGGGGATACTTGATCCCTGACGATCTGGAAGGGATAGAGTATTGTTTTCAGCCTGGAGTAAGGAACATAGCTGACTTTGAAAATCACCTGGCGGATCTCGGTATCAAGTCCTTTCTTGCGGATTACTCTATAGATGAGCCGCCGATTATCAGGCCTGAATTCACCTTTGACAAGATATTTCTCGGCTCATCCGGCCATGGCAACTTTATAACTTTCGCCTCCTGGAAGGATAAGTATATCAAGGATTATGCCGGCGATATGATTCTGCAGATGGATATTGAGGGCGGGGAATATGAGGTGATTATCAATATGCCAGACAGTTTGCTCGGTCAGTTCAGAATCATGGCGATCGAATTTCACTACCTGGAGCGGCTTTTCGACCCATTTGTTTTCAAGTTGTTTTCCTCCAGCTTTGAAAAGATATTGCGGCAATTCCATGTTGTACATCTTCATCCAAATAACACAGGCGGTATTGCCAAGATGGGCGATATAGAGATCCCGAGGGTTATGGAGTTCACATTTCTCAATAAGAGGCGGGTGCGGTCCACAAGGCCGCAGGAAGTATTTCCGCATAAGCTGGATGTACAGACTGAGGCAGACTGGAAACCCATGCAGTTACCTGAATGCTGGTATCGCTCGAAGTAGTTTGGCGCTGACCTGGACTTTCCGTCTATGCGGCGGACCTGCGGCGTGGCTAAGGTCTCGGCCAATACCGCTAAGGCGCAGCAATGACGATGCCGCAGCTATCTTCGATCTCCTTGTAACAAAGCCGCAGCCCCTCGGCATCCTTAGAATCGTAATACTGCGGGTCGGGGCGCCAGCAAAGAGTGGCAATATCCTCGGTCCATTCGCCGCCGTTGTCCAGGGCATTCTGCTTTAGAATCCGGTTCAGCGTTTGAGAGCTGGCGACACAGCCAACTCCATTCTCCATCACCCATTTTCGTGGCTCATATTGCCCGGAGGATTCAACAAAGTCCTTCAATTGCGCAGCCAGATGATCGTGCTGGAGCAAACGGCCGGTATGCTCATTGAAAAAGACTCGCGAGCCCATCTCCGCGTCCTCGTAAATGCCGGCCGGCGTGTTGGCAAACATGGATTCGACGACCACGACGCAGGAGCCTTCGCGGCGCGAGAGCACGATACTGGTCCTGGCGCGCGCCATCAACTCCTGAAGCTCCCGGTAGGGAACGTCGGCGCAAACTTCAAACCGGTCGCACACACCATAGGCAGCGGCCTCGCCGAGAATGGTTTCTTTGGTGCGTCCGCGTTCGCTTTGGCCGACCAGCACGACGCGGTAGCTGCGCGGCAGGTCGCGAAGAGCCGCGAAGAATGCATGATGACGCTTGAATTTCCCGAAATTCGCCACCATGAGAATATCGATTTCTTTTTGCGCCGCGGAAACCGCGGTATAGATGCGCGGATCGAACCAGCTCGAGGCATAGAGCGGAACCATCTTGTACTTCTCGCTGATTCGCGGAAATATATCGAGGTCGCGCGGGTTGCTGATCAGGCAAAAAATCGGATCCGGATAAAGCCGTGGAAACAGATAAGAGGCAATTGAGTGTGGAGGCGACCACGACGGAGCGAGTACCGGCGTGTAACGCTCGGCGAACCGCCGCAGGTTCCCGGCTTTGGCAAGCCGCGCCATCTGATTGTCGAAGGAGAAAAAGACGACGCCCTTCTCGAGTTCACTGACATATCGCTTCAGGACAATAGTCTTGAAAATTCGCTCTTGACCGAAGTCGGGAAGAAATTCGGCCCAGGGCACTTGCTCGGGATCGATTGCGGGCAGTTGATGGGCAATTGCCGCCTCGGCTTTTCGCATCATCGAATCCGTGGAGGCTAGACGGGCTGCCTGACAGAGCTTTTGCACGATGCGAGCCGCCTCGGCTGTATTCGCAGCCCGTGCCGAAGGGGTCTTGAACAGAAGAATGGAGGAAAGAAGATTTCGCAGGGCAGGTTGATACCGAAGAACGTCCTCGGCCTGAATTTTCAGACGATCGAGCATGTATGACTCCTGATAATCCTGGCTAGGCTTAAGTTCCTGGCGCGCAATCGGCTTTGAGAACAAGCCTGGTCAGATCGATGATCTTCAGGCCGCTGGCTTTCATTTGCGCCAGCGCCGCGGCCGTGGGCTTCTGCGCGATGACCAGCGTGTCCGACGAAGTGATCAGGTCATCGAGGCTGCGCGTCAGCAGCCTGCCGATATGCGGAAGAGCTGAGACCACAAAGCTGAGATTGCTTCCGTAGATTTCGTCGAGCTGAATGTGGGGGTCGAAGATTCTGACCGCCCTTCCCTTGCCGATCAGATGCTCAATGATCGTAATCACCGGGCTCTCGCGCAGATCGTCGGTATCTTCCTTGAAGGCCAGGCCGTAAATGCCGATCTGATTTCCGGGCAGTTCAAGCACCTGATGAATGCTTCTTCTGAGGTGTTCGTCGTTGGAAAAAAGGATAGATTCGAGCAGCGGCAGCTTGAGGTCAAGCCGGGAGGCGCGGAAGGTAAGTGCGCGCAGATCCTTGGGCAGACACGATCCGCCAAAGGCGAAGCCGGGCTTAAGGTAAGCCGGAGAGATATTCAGCTTTGTATCCCGGCACATGGTGGCCATGACCTGTTCGGGGTTGACGCCGAGGCTGGCGGCCAGCGAGCCGATCTCGTTGGCAAATCCGATCTTCACCGCGTGAAAAGCATTGCAGGTGTACTTGATCATCTCGGCGGTGCGCAGGGAGACGATGGAGACTTCGCCCGGCAGGCCGGCGTACAAATCAGCCACAAAGCGCGCGGCATCGTCGGTGCTGCCGCCAACCACCAGCAGAGAGGGTTCCATAAAGTCCCGCACCGCGGTGCCTTCGCGGAGGAACTCGGGGTTGGAGACGATTTCGACTTCCTCTCTGCGGGCGAAGACGGTCTCCAGCAGGCTCTCGCAGGTTCCGGGGAAGACGGTGCTGCGCACGGTGACGATCAGGCGCTTGATTCTGGGTCGGAGCAGGCCGGAGATTTCGTCGCAGACGCGGCGCAGATGGCTGAGGTCGATGTTTCCATTCGCCTGCGAAGGAGTGCCCACGCAGAGCATGACAACATCCGCGGCGGCAAGGGCATTCTCATCGAGCGCGCCGGTCTTCAGCCTTCCCGCGGCGACATTCTTTTGGATCAGTTGTTCAAGCCCGGCCTCGAAGAATGGCGATTGCGCCTTGCGGACGGACTCCATTTTATTGAGGTCGCGGTCGACGCCGAGAACATCGTGTCCGATTTCCGAAAAGCAGGCAGCGCTCACGCATCCCACATAACCTAAACCGACCACAATGACGCTGCGCTTGCTTTCCATATCGATTCCGGACGATCCTCGGAGGTAGTTTATCATGGGGTATCTAGAGGTAGATGGAAGATCCGCCTCGTCCATCCTTCAAGCGAGGAGTCGCCCTGCGGGAATGAAGATTCTTTGGGTCTGCCCGTTTTTTCTGCACCCGACCGATCGTGGCGCTCAGATTCGCACGCTGGGAATGCTGAAGGAGCTGAACAAGCGCCATGAGATTCATTTTGCGGCGCTCAATGATCCTCGTAATCTTGAGGGGCCCCGGCGAAGCCAGGAGTATTCCAGCCGCCATTTTTTCGCGGAACATTCCGCCCCCGGCAGAAGATCGATTGGGATTCTTCCTCAACTGGCGGCCAGTTTTGTGCATCCTCAGCCAATGGCGGTCTTTCGTTACTCCTCAAAAAAGCTCCGGCAAATGATCGATGCCTGGATCGCCGCCGAGCATTACGACGCCATTGTCTGCGATTTTCTGGCGGCAGCGCCAAATCTGAGTGACATGCGGCCGTGCGTGCTCTTTCAGCACAATGTGGAGACAACCATCTGGCAGCGGCACGCCGAGCAGAGCCGCTCATTGATGAAGAAGCTGTTCTTTCAGTTGCAAGCCGGAAAGATGGAGGCTTATGAGAGGAAGATATGTCGGACGGCGAAGCATGTAATCGCGGTATCGGATATCGACGCCGCGAGGATGCAGCGCATGTTTGGAATCGAAAACATCAGTAGCGTTCCGACGGGCGTGGATATGGAATTCTTTGCGTCCCGCGGCGCCGCTCCTCCTCTGTCGGACATGGTCTTTTGCGGATCGATGGATTGGCTTCCCAACGTGGATGCGGTGGAGTGGTTCCTCTCCGAGGCGCTTCCCTTGATCCGTGAGCGGCTGCCCGGCGCGACCTTCACCATCGCGGGGCGTTCGCCCGATTCGAGAGTGCTGCGGGCGGTTCAGGGGCTCAGCGGCGTATCCGTGACCGGCAAGGTGGAAGACATGCGGCCCTATCTTTGGGGCGCAAAGATTTCAGTCGTGCCTATCCGCATCGGAGGCGGCACGCGGCTGAAGATCTACGAATGCATGGCGGCGGGCGTTCCCGTGGTTTCTACCCGTGTGGGCGCGGAAGGACTGCGCTACGCGGACGGCGCGGATATCGTCCTGGCCGACGGCGCCGGCGACTTTGCCGATGCTTGTGTGCGCCTGCTCACCGAGGATGCGGCTCGGCGCGCAATTGCGAATCGTGCGCTTGCCAGGGTGCAAGCCATGAATTCATGGGATGCCGCCAGCCGCGAGTTCGAGACTATCCTTGAGAACAACCGGATTCCCGCAGACTGGTTTATTTCAAAGGTTGATCGATGAAGATCGCGGTCGTCACCACGTATTTTCCCAGCTCGGCGGAGCCCTGGCAGGGCCGCTCAGCCTATCAGACGCTGCGTGTGCTTGCCCGCAAGGCCGATCTGCGCGTCTTCTATCCCAACTCGAGTTATCCCTCCTGGCTCAAGCCGCGCAGCCGGGTCTACAGTAACCTCGACGCCTCCTATAGCCCGCCCGGCGTGCGGGCGAATTACTTCGACTTTCCCGCGCTGCCTGTGCTCTCCCGGCCGTTCAATGGATGGAACTCCGCTCGCGCCCTGCTGCCGGCCGTCCGCGCCTTTGCCCCCGAACTGATCTTCGGTTGCTACCTTTATCCTGACTGTTACGCCGCGCTGAAGATCGGCAAAGCCCTCGCGATTCCGGTCGTTGCCATGAGCATCGGCTCCGACATCAACAGAATCGGCGATCCCATCTCGGCGATGCTCACGCGCTCGGTCCTGCGCGAAGCTGATGCTGTGGTCACCGTCAGCACCGATCTGCGCCGGAAGGTTCTGGCCATGGGCGCCGCGCCGCGGACCACTCGCGCCATCGTCAACGGCTGCGATCTCTCAGTCTTCCATCCCAGTGACCGTCTTGCGGCGCGGCGTAAGCTCGGCATCGACCCGGCCGCCGAAGCAATCGTCTATATCGGGCGCATGGACGTGAGGAAAGGCCTTCGTGAATTGGTCGAGGCGGCGGCTTCGTTGCATGTGCACCGCCCCAGTCTGCGCGTCTACATGATCGGCGAAGGGCCGGACAGGCCTCGGCTCGAGAGCGCCATCCGTGCCCGCAATGCCGCTGCCTATATCCACGCCCTGCCCGCATGCGCCTTCGACGAGGTGGCCGTCTGGATGGCGGCGGCCGATCTGGTTACTCTGCCGAGTTATATGGAAGGCTGCCCGAATGTAATCATGGAGGCGCTCGCCTGCGGCCGGCCGATCGTCGCCACGAATGTCGGCGGCATCCCCGAGATTCTCAACGGCGAATGTGGCGAACTCGTGCCCCCGCGCGATTCCGCCGCGCTGGCTCATGCCCTCGCATCGGTCCTCAATAGAAGCTGGGACGCCGCCGACCTCTCCGCGCAAGGCAGCCGAAGCTGGGAGACGGTCGCGGCGGAGCTGCTTGAGGTCTTCGAATCGCTTGTGCCGGCCCGGTGAAAGGAAGCGCATGACAGCTCTACGTACTACTGGAAGGATTCTCGACCGCCTGCTCGCGGCCATTGGACTCGTCACCGTGCTGGTGATGGCGACGCCCATCGTCACTTGGTGGGCACAGGCCTACGCCGGCCCCATCCAGCAGCCCAAAGGTGACGTTCTCATCCTGCTCAGCGCTGCGGGCGACAACCAGTATGGCGGAATCTCTTACACGTCGTACTGGCGCGCGCGCCAGGCGCTTCTCGCCTGGCAAACCGGAGGCTTCAGGAAGATCGTGATCAGCGGCGGCGGCGGTCCCGGCATCCTCGACTTTTTGCTCGGCGTAGGCATTCCCCGCGATGCCATGGTCGCTGAGCGGCGCTCCACCAGCACCCGCGAAAACGCCATCGAGACCGCGCGCCTGATCCAGAACCTGCCCGGCAAAAAGGTTCTGCTCACCAGTGATTTTCATATGTACAGGGCGCTGCGCGTCTTCCGCAAGCTGGGCATCGATGCTGCCCCCATGGCAGTCCCCGATGTGCTTCACTCCACCGAGCATTGGAACGGGCGCTTTTCCGCCTTCGAGACCATGCTGATCGAATCCATCAAAATCGTCTACTACGAACTGCGCGGCTGGATCTAGAAACTCTGCATCACTTCGGCGCTCTCCTGCTTCCCAGCGCCTTGCTCTCCTCGGGCTGCGCCTCGGCAAGCCCGTGACCTTGCGTTTCCTGTAGCTTGTAAAGCAGCGATCGGTAGCTGATGTCCAGCCACTTGGATGTCTTGCGGCGGCTCCAGTTATTCGCCTCCAGAACCTTCAGAATGATCTGCCGCTCCAGCTCCTGAGTGGCGGCTTTGGTGATCTCTTTCAGTGAAACAGGCTTGGCTAGATCGAAATCGGTCTTCGGCCGGGCCGGGCTGGACGGGAAAGCCGGGATCAGCTCCGCCGCCAATGCTTCTTCGTTGCCGATCAGGATGTAGCTGCGCATCATGTTTTCCAGTTGCCGTATGTTACCCGGCCACTCGTAGCGCTGCATCAAGTGCATCATCTCGAGCGAAAGCGGCTTGGGGATGCGACGAAAGACCTTCGCGTGACGGTCAAGAAAATAATCGATCAGCATCGGCAGGTCCGCAGTCCGCTGGCGCAGCGGCGGCAAATCGATGGTCACGGCGTTGATACGAAAGAAAAAATCCCGCCGAAAGCTGCCTTCCTCGGCCTGTTGCCGCAGGTTGACGCTGGCCGCGCTCACCAGCCGAGTGTTCACCCTCCTTGGCTCTTGCCCTCCAACCCGCATGAAGCTGCCATCCTGAAGCATCTGCAGCAGCTTCGCCTGCACAGACAAATCCAGATCGCCAATCTCATCCAGGAAAAGGGTTCCCATATGCGCCAGTTCCACGCGCCCCCGCTTGGTTGCATAAGCCCCGGTGAAGGCTCCTTTTTCATAACCGAAGAGTTCCGACTCGATCAGCGAGTGAGGAATCGCCGGGCACGCCACCTTCACCCACGCGCCCTTCGCGCGATTCGAATACGTATGCAGCAGCTTGGCTATGATCTCCTTGCCTGTCCCGCTCTCGCCCTGTAGCAGCACCGGTACGGTCGTCTCGGCCACCCGTTCCAGCTTCTCCCGGGCAACGGCCATCATCGGCGATTGCCCGAAGATTACCTCAGTCGGGGGCAATTCGTGCAGATCGATGGACTCCGTTGCGCGCGGTAGTGGCATGGCCTTGTGTATGCAACTTCACAGCCAAACTCAACCGTATAACGGTAACTACCTAAAGTGTCCCGCGTAACCATTCGGCCCACGAGACGGTAATCAAAATGCCTAATTTCATTGCGATGAATGCCGTTGCTTTTTCTGGTATGTGAAAAAAAATGCACATTATAGCGAATGAATTACCACTTTTGAGTGGTACTATGGTGAACAAGAAGCATTCCACTTGCATCGACGGGAGGGTGAATTACCACCCCGTTGATATGACTTGTTCCCCAGAATCGGCGGAGTTTGTTTTGCGTTCCCCTGAGAAACACAGCTCGGATCGTTCGACTCTCTTCGTCAGGCGAAAAAGATCCTCTCCCATACGCGGTTTGAAAGCAAAGGAAGGAACCGGGATGGTGAGCATTCCATCAGGAGCCAATTTGAAGACGAAGAGCAAGCGCAAACCTCACATCGTGGCGCTTGACCCGGATCACGCCATCCTGAATTATCTTTATCGCATTCTTGAGGACCGCTTTACCGTGAGCCTGTACACCGAGCCCGCGGATCTGATCCAGTGCCTGAAAGACTCTCCCCCGCCTGACCTGCTCCTGATGGACTGGCACCTGGACGAGGACGGCGACGGGGAAAATGCCCTCAACCTGCTGACCAGGCTGCGCGCCTCACGGCCATCGCTTCCGATCATCATGCTCGCCTGTTCCGCAGAGTTGAAAGAAGTCGTGGCGGCCACGCGCATGGGCGCCACTGATGTGATCCTCAAGCCCTTCCGAAAGGCCGATATCGATCTGGCCGTGGATCAATGCCTCAAGGAGGCGAGCAGACTGAAGGCCGACGATGACGAGGAGATCAAGGAAATTCCCTTGGATGAAAACACCTCCTTTGTCAGAGCCTGCCAGCGGATGAGGGAGATCGAATCCCAATGCCGGCTGGTGGCGCGCGCCGACATCCCCGTCCTCATCCTGGGAGAGAGCGGCACCGGCAAGGAAGTCGCCACCCTGTTCATTCACAAGATGTCGGCCCGCTGCCACCGCCCCTTCATGAAAGTGAATTGCGCCGCCATGCCCGCCGATCTGCTGGAGAGTGAACTCTTCGGCTATGAGCCCGGCGCCTTTACCGGAGCGATCAAGTCCAAGCCCGGCAAGTTTGAAATCTGCAACAACGGCACCATCTTCCTCGATGAAATCGGCGAAATGCCGGCCGTCTTGCAGGCCAAACTGCTCCAGGTTCTTCAGGACGGCAGTTTTTCCCGCCTCGGCAGCCGCTCCAGCGTCAAAGTCGATGTCCGCGTGATTGCCGCTACCAACATCGACATCAAGGCCGCCATCGCGCAAAAGACCTTTCGCGAAGACCTCTACTACCGCCTCAATGGATTTACCCTGAAGATGCCTCCGCTGCGCGAGCGCGTCGAGGAGATTCCCATCCTGGCCAACCACTTCATGCGCAAGGTAGCCGCCAAGTACGAGCGCGATCCCCTGCCCATCTCCCCTGCGCTCCTGATGGCTCTCAACAGCTACTCGTGGCCCGGCAATCTTCGCGAATTGGAGAATACCATCAAGCGCTACCTCATCCTGGACGACGAGCAGGCCATCATCGATGAGTTGATCCCCCGGCTCAGCGAGGAATTGCCGGCGCCCGGCGGGGAAGAGGCCGCCGGCAACAACGGAAGCCTGAAGCATATGGTGCGGAACTTGAAGGACGGCGCAGAATCCGCTGCCATCGCCAAAACTCTGGAGGGTACTGGATGGAATCGAAAGGCCGCCGCAAGCGAATTGCAAATCAGCTACAAAGCCCTGTTGTACAAGATCAAACAATACAATCTCTTTCCGCCGCGGAAACAGGCTCATTCGAACCAGAGAGTCAAGCCATAACGCCTCCTCCCCATGGCTATGATTCGCCCCGCTCGGAAAAGGTTGTCATCCAGTTCGGATCCCGGACGATCAAGGGCTACCTCGACTCACCCGCCTGGAGTACGGTGGAAGAGATGCTGATCCGTGCTCCCCATAACGCGCCGGAGAGCTTCAGGGTGCGCAGCCTGGAGACGGATATCGTCGAGGAGATCTCAGTCGAAGAGATCAAGGCTGTCTTCTATGTCAACAGCTTTGATGGAGACGCGCATCACGAGAGTCTCAACTTCCATTCCCGCGCCCCTATTGTCCATGGAATCTGGATGCGGCTGCAATTCCTCGATGGCGAAGTCATGGAGGGAATCGTCTACAACTCTATTCGCTACCTTATCGATCCCGGCTTCTTCCTGCTGCCCACAGATCCGGAAAGCAATAACCGGCTCGTCTATGTGCGCAAGAACTGGCTCGCCGACCATCGCGTCCTCGGCATGCGCAAACTCTAGGCTCAGGCCGCGGCCTCCCTCTGAATCGAATAATGCAGAATCTCAGCCGCGATCCCGGTCAACTGCCGGGAAGTGTCGTCCATGCGCACCACATGGCCCAGGCAGTGGATCAAACAACAGGTCGATAGAGTAACCTCGGGTGGCAATTCGACCATAAATTCAAAATCGCCGCCGATGGGCGCGCTCTCGGCCATATCTAAATAAAAATAGACTCCCCGGTTGCTCAAGTCCCGCGTAAAGCCGGGTATTTCGCGCTGTCCAATCATCACAGTGAGCGGCGCGTTGATCCCAAAACGCTGCCTCTCCCGCCGGTCGTCCACCGATTTTAAGTTGCTGGTCATAACATCCCTTCTGAAAAGACGCCAGAACGATTTGCGCTGTCGGAGCGTTGGCGTCTGCCGGGCGTGATGAAGCCCCGGCCATAAGCCGATTCCACGACTGTGCCGTTCTGGATTCAAGACGCACATCGAGGCGCCTGCGATGTCGTTTTACAAAGGTAACAGTTCCTCCATTACCAGAGTCCGACGCCTTGGGTACATTTAGTTTTATTGCAATTGCAATGCCAAATTAATTACCTGTAAACCTTGTGTTCTTGATACACACCAATGGAACTATGCAATTATTTGCGCAAAATGTGGGTAGATTCTAGCCACTTCGGTCTATAGCCGGCACGATAATATGGACACCTTGTGCTCCATCCTTGCGCGTTTTTTTTGGCGCAAGGGTGGGAAACCTGACACGATTAAGGGGCCGGATCTATAGGATGGCTTCATGGCTCCTCTGCTGGAGATTTGCGATTTGCAGATTCGCTTTGCGGCGGCTGAGGCGGTGCGCGGCGTGAGCCTGCACATCGACCAGGGAGAGGTGCTGGGGCTGGTGGGCGAGTCGGGATCGGGCAAAAGCGTGACCGCTCTGGCGATTCTGGGGCTGCTCGGACCGGCGGCGCAGGTTGCGGGGCGGATCCTGTGGCGCGGCGGCCGAGCCGGCAGTGCGGACTCGATCAACCTGCTGCGGCAGCCGCAAAGTGCGCTGCAACGGCTGCGGGGACGCGAGATCGCCATGATCTTCCAGGAGCCGATGACGGCGCTGAATCCCGTGATGACGATTGGCAGCCAGGTGGCCGAAGGCGCGCGCGCGCATTCTCCCTCCTGGACTGGCCGCGAGGCGAAGCGCCGGGCCATCGCCGCGCTGGAGGCGGTCTCCATTCCCGACGCCGCGCGGCGCTACGGCGACTATCCGCATCAGTTTTCTGGCGGCCAGCGGCAGCGGATTCTGATCGCCATGGCGCTGATCAACCGGCCGCGGCTGCTGATCGCCGACGAACCCACGACCGCCCTGGATGTCACCGTGCAGGCGCAGGTGCTGGAGCTTCTCCGCGAGTTGCAGCGCTGGCATGGGTTGGCCATGCTCTTCATCTCGCACGACTTGGCGGTAGTGGGCCAGGTGGCCAGCCGGGTTGCGGTGATGCGCGCGGGCGAAGTGGTGGAAACGGGCCCTTGCGCGCGCCTGCTGACCGCGCCCCAGCACCCCTACACGCGCAGTCTGCTGGCGGCCGTGCCCACGCTGCGTACCGACCGCAACCGCCCGCTGGCCATGGTGGGCGCGTAGGAACAGTCTCATTCGCTTCTGCAAGTTACGCCGACAATGAACCCGATAACTCGCTAACTCGCGATCACCGCGAAGCGGTGGCTAACTCGCTAAATGGTAAACCGATCCCCACGAGTTCTGCCGGAAGGATGAAGAAGACCCAACTCTCAACCTGCTTTGTTCATTATGAAATTGCGCGGAAGAGCCAGTAGAGCGTGCCGGAGAGCAGAGCCGCAACCGGCAGGGTAAAGACCCAGCCGGCGGCAATGTTGCGAACCGTGGCCAGGCGCAGGCCGCTGCCGTTGGCGCTCATAGTGCCAGCCACGCCGGAGCTGAGAATGTGGGTCGTCGAAACCGGTTGGCCGAAGATGTTGGCCGCGAAGATCGTTGCCATCGTCACCAGGCTTGCGCTGGCGCCCTGCGCATAGGTCAGATGCTCCTTGCCGATCTTTTCTCCCACCGTGACCACGACGCGCTTCCAGCCGATCATCGTTCCCAGGCCGAGTGACAGGGCAACAGCCACTTTGACCCAGTCGGGAATGAACCGGGTGGCTTTGTCCACCTTGCTCTTATAGTTGCTGAGAGCAGTGCTTTCATCCTTGTTGAAGACCGGCTGCTTCTTCTCTTTCACCAGGCTTACGTCATTCTTCTGCAGCAGGCGAATGGCTTCGCCGGCCACGTACATATCGTTGCGGACATTCGCCTGATCCTGCGCCGGAACCGACTTGAAGACCCTGTATAGGGCAACTTCGTGGTTCAGATCCTCAACCAGCTCTCGTAGCGCCAAAATCGTGTCTGGCTGGAGTTGTTTGGTGCGGATGTAGTCGGTGACCTCGCTGCGGGCATCCTCGCCAAGAATGCCCGTCCTATCGACGTGCCTGTCGAGGATGTGGCCAACTTGCTCGCTGGCGGCGATGAACTCCTGCATATCTTGAGCGGTAACGGCGTGGTTCAGCGCATAAGCCGTCGGTACCGTGCCGATCAGGATCAGCATGATCAGGCCCATCCCCTTTTGCCCGTCATTGGAGCCGTGGAAGAAGCTGACACCGGTGCAGGTAAGCACCATCAGCGCGCGGATCGGCCACGGCGGCGGCTGGTTGTCCTTGGGAGCTTCGTAGAGAGATGGGTACTTGATCGTCTGCTTGGAGACATACAATAGCAGTCCGGCACAGGCGAAGCCCAGCAGAGGCGAAATCAGCAGCCATTTGAGAACCTTGATCGCTTGCTCCCAATCCAGGCCAGAGGTTCCGCTGTGAAAGTGCATCAGTTGGTTGGCGATGCCTACGCCGATGATGGAGCCGATCATGGTATGCGAGCTGGAGGCCGGCAGCCCGAACCACCATGTACTCAGGTTCCAGACAATGGCCGCGATCAGCAGGGCAAAGACCATCGCGAAGCCGGCGCCAGAGCTGACCTGGAGTATCAGTTCCACCGGCAGCAGTGTAATCACCGCGAAGGCTACCGTGCCGGAGGAGAAGAGCACACCGAGCAGGTTGCAGACGCCCGACCAGACCACGGCGATACTCGGCTCCAGCGAGTGGGTATAGATGACTGTGGCCACGGCGTTGGCAGTGTCGTGGAAGCCGTTGACGAATTCGAAGCCAAGCGCAATCAGCAGCGCCAGGCCCAACAGCATATAAGGCCAGATGCTGGTGATAGTGACCGAGTCGAGGTCGCTTGCGACGTGAAACGCAATGTAGCAGAGCCCGCCGGCCAGCGCGAGAAGAAACATCGCGATGCCCGCGCGGCTTTGTGTCTTCTTCAGCTTTCGGTCAAGCAGGGATCTGCCTGAAGGCATCGCGTGCACGGTGGTTGCCAGGTCGGCCATCAGAGTTCACCAATGCGGCCGGAGAAATTCCGGACACGCCTGGGCCTCCGAAGTCTGGACTCGGCAACAACATTACATGGCAAATACAATAGGGATCGCTTGTGGCGGGAGAGAGAAGAGCCGGATAAATTGGCGTCCATAAAACCCCAACAACCGCATTTTCGCGCAGTTGTTTGCGTGTCAGGCTGGGAAATTAACCTGACTGAAACAATTCTACACCGGCAGGGGGGGGGCTTGGGAAGAGGGATTTTTGAGAGCCGGTGGAAAATGCTGCCGTTCACAGGTCCGTAGATCAGGAATCCGCCAACCGCTACAAAGTATCACGATACCTTTCAATCACGCGTTTCGTGGCGTCCAGATGCACAGCGAGTTCCGGATCATCCTAGGCCTTTTCCTGGAGTTCCACCCAAAGGGGGCTATGGCGGTCATTGTCGGGTTTTGCCTTTTCTTCCACTTTGCATCTCCTTCGCGGCGCAGCTAGCAATTTTCTGTTGCCAACCTTCAAGCCAATTCAATCCCAACAATCTCAGCTTCCACGCCGCCATACTCCGGATGTTCGTTCTCGCGGATGCGGTATGCCAGGTCGATAAGGCTTCCCTGAGCCAGCCCAAGCTCGGCGGCGCGGGCGGCCAGATTCCAGCCCACGGCGCGCACAGCGCCGCTCGAGCCGGGCAAGGGCTGCGGCTGAACGGAATCCTGCGCCAATTCCAATCTCAGGTGGCGCTCCTTCATCAGGCGCGGCGGCGTGAGCAGGCGCGCTCTGCGGGCCACGAAGACCGGCTCAGGGTTGCCGTGGCCAAAAGGTTCCAGCTTGCGCAGCCAGCCAACCAGCACAGAGGTAATACGGTCCAGAGGCAGCTCGGCGTGGATGCGCAGCAGGTGCTCCGGCTCACGGCCGCCCAGGTGCTCCTCGGCGTAGAAACGCAGGCGGCGTTTCAGCTCCGGCAGCTTCTCGGCGGGCAGGGCAAAGCCGACCGCGAAGGCATGGCCGCCAAAGCGTATGAAGAGCTCGGCGCAGCTCTCAATGGCGTTGAGCAGATGGAATCCGTCGATGGACCGCCCGGAACCGTGCGCCACGCCCTCTTCGACACTGACCACGATCGCCGGCTTGGCGGTGCGTTCGATCACGCGCGAGGCCAGAATGCCGATGACGCCGCGATGCCAGCCGTCGCCGTCCACTACCAGTAGCCGGTCGGCGGCCAGCTCCGCGTCGCTCGCAAGCCGCGCTTCGATGGCTACAAGCGCTTTGGCCTCCGTCTCGCGACGCTCGCGGTTGAGCCGTTCCAGCTTGGCGGCCAGTTCGGCGGCGCGGGCCGGATCGCGGGTAGTGAAGAGTTCCACGACATCCGAGGCCACGTCCATGCGTCCGGCGGCGTTGATCCGCGGGGCCAGCCGGAAGGCCACATCAAAGCCGCTGATCGCCCGTGTGGCCGGATCAAGCGCCGCGGCGGCAAAGAGTGCGCGCAGCCCGGCCCCGGCAGGCCGTCGCAGCTCTCGTAATCCCAAAGCCGCGATGACGCGGTTCTCACCCTGCAGCGACACGGCGTCGGCGATGGTGGCAATGGCGGCCATCTTCAAAAAGCTGGGCAGCGTTTTCTCTCTCGCACGAGCCAGGTCGCGGCGTTCCAGCAGCGCCTGCGCCAGTTTCATCGCAATCGCCGCGCCGCAGAGAAATTTCTCCGGGTAGCGGCAGGCGGGCTGGTTGGGGTTGAGAATGGCCAGTGCGTGCGGCACGGCCTCGCCCGCCTCCAGCAGATGATGGTCGGTAATAATAAGGTCCAGACCCAGGCGCCGCGCGGTTTCGGCCTCGGCAAAAGCTCTCATGCCGGTGTCCACGGTAATCACCAGCCGCGCGCCCTCCGCGTAAGCCTCTTCCAGCACACTCGATTGCAGCCCGTAGCCTTCGCGCAGCCGGTGCGGCACATGGAAGCGCGCCTCCCCGCCCAGCATCTCGATCGCCGTCTTCAGCAGCACCACGGCAGTGGTGCCGTCCACGTCGTAATCGCCATAGAGCAGCACCGGCTCGCGCCCGGCGATCGCCTGTTCCAGCCGCTCCACGGCGGCCTTCATGCCCAGCATCAGAAAGGGATCGTACAAGTGAGCAATCTCTGGATTGAGAAAGGCGAATGCATCAGCCGGCTGAGTAACGCCACGCGCCACCAGCAGCTCGGCCAGCACTTGTGGCAACCGGGCAGCCTTGGCCAGCGCCACGGCCTCGTCTGGATGCGGCTCAACAATACTCCAGCGCTGGCGCGGCGAATTCAGCGGCAGACCCTGCGGCGCAACACTCCCATTGCCTTCAGCGCCCGCCCCGTTCACCGCGGCTACTCGTCCTCTTCGTCGCCGTCGTGCTCGTGCTCGCCGATGACGAGGTCCTGAAAGGTCTCCACGTCTTCCAGCAGCGCCTGGAAGCGCTCATACCATTCCGTGGTGGTCTCATGCAGGAAGACCAGCCCCTGGTAGACAAAGCCCAGCTGAATGTACCCCAGCTTGCCGGCGTACTTGCGCAGCCACTCCGCCTCCACCAGTTCCGTGGCCTCTTCGTCGGGGAAGTTCATCTCCCCGGCCTCTTCGATCAGCGCGTCCAGCTCCTCGGCCTCCAGCGTCATCTCGCTGAAGGTCACAAAGGGAGCGCCGGCGTGCTTGGCCATCTCCACAAAGTCTTTCCAAGCGTCGGGGTTGTCGGCGCCCTCCCACACAATCGAGGGAATATCCTCGGTGATATAGCCGGGCAGGCGTTTCAAGCCGTGGCCCTCGATGAAGGCCACCATGTCGTCTTTCAGGGAGAGAAGGTTGTCTGTGCTCATAGTCAATCTCTATTTTCGCAGATGCGGGCGGGCCGGCGCCTCAGATTGTGGAAACTTTGGTTTCTAGGACGAGTGCAGAGCATCGGGCTTTACTCTGAATACAGCATTGAACCACCATTGGGTCCCCCCCTCGCCTGTCATCCTTAGCGAAGCGTAGCGAAGTCGAAGGACCTGCTTCTCTTTTCGTTGCGGCTAGGGTGGGATACCAAGAATCTCAACAAGAGGAACGGGTGCCCCTGGTCTCGATTTTGAGACCAGGGAATCCACGAACCCACAGGAGCAATCTCATGCCCCCTTTTGAGCGCCACGTCTTTGTCTGCCACAACACGCGCCCTGAAGGCGCGCCGCGCCCCTCCTGCACCTCCAATGGAACCAGCGATCTGCACACCGAACTCCAGCAGCGGACTAAAGCCGCCGGCCTGGGCGGCCGGGTCCGCATCAACAAATCCGGCTGCCTCGACCAGTGCGAGCACGGCCCCATGGTCGTGGTCTATCCCGAAGCCGTCTGGTACGGCAACGTCCAGCCGGCGGACGCGGCGGAGATCGTCTCCGAGCACCTGCTCGCTGGCCGTCCCGTCGAGCGACTGCGCCTAGCCAACGAGTGCCTCAACACCAAAAGCTGCCCGCACCGCGGCTGATGAAGGTCATACCTATTCCTTGCTCCCAACCCCATAGCGAGAAAAACCCTGAAAAATCGCCCTGACCAAAAAAATTCGTCCTTTCTTCGGTTCTTCTCCCCATTCCCTACTAACGTATTTGCAGCCGATTCATAGAAAACCGTAGCGGCTCAGATCACCGATTCATGCAAAACCAGACAGCTGCAGATCACCACTTTCCCTGAAACCGGTGACCTGTAGCTGCTCATTTCGGGGGTAAACCGGCTGCATTTAGCTTCACAGTATCGACAAACTGATAACCTGTGCCGAACGGTTTTCAAGCGCCATCCGCAGCTCCGCGTGATCAAGTCTGCCGCCCGAAGGTGTACAGAGTGTGCCCCGATGCGCTATTCTGACCCTTAATCCATGATCTTCTCCCGCGATTACATCGGGTACCTTGCCCGCCGGACCGTCAAGCATCTCATCGACGCCAAGATGATCACTACCAGTGACTTGAAGGGGTGTGAGGCGCGCGTCCATGAGGCGCTGGTCGAGGAGTTGTCCCTGGAAGACCGCATCAACGAGGAGGTGCGCGTGATTCTCGACGCCTACTCCGAGGAGATGCGCAAGTCCGGCGCGCAATATGCCGAAATGTTCAAAAAAGTGAAAACCGAGCTGACCAAAAAATACAAGGCGGTGCTATGAGGATCAGCCCCGACAAGCTCAACAAACTGGCCCACACCGTGGCCGACACCCTGGCCGAGATCGACGAGGTCGGCTTCCTTGAGGATCGCAACACCATCCGCCAGGAGGCCCGCAAGGCGCTCACCGCGCTGCTCACCCAGGAGGCCGGCATCGACACCGCCGCCCGGACAAAGATCGCCAACCAGCGCAAGATCATCCAAGAAGGCTCGCAGGAATGGGAGATCCTCTACCGCAAGTACTACAACGACGAAGTCCGCAAACTGGGCATCTGAGCGCCTTCGTTTTGGCAATCTCACCCTTTGCGCCCTTTGCCGCGGCCCGGATTTTTGCTAGAGTAAAAGAAGTGGCCGGGAACGGCTGCCTGCCGCAAATGTGTGGCGCTATCGTCCAGGGGTTAGGACGTGAGATTCTCAATCTTAAAACCCGGGTTCGATTCCCGGTAGCGCTACCAGATTCCTTCGACTTTTCGGATAATCGAGATTGATTCCCATCGGGTTATCCATGTAATCTTTATGCCTCTATTTCTGCTTCTCCGGCGGCGTAATGTCCTTGCCCTCATAGATAATCTTAATCGTCGAGCCGAACTGCTTGTAGTCGGTGTACTTGATGGTGTCGCGCATATGCACGTCCTGGGCCATGTAGTTATGGCCGCCGCTGAAGTGCAGAACGCCTTCGCCCTTAGTGTAGACCGGGAACCAGTAGTGGCCGTCCACCTGCTGCCGCCAGGTCATGAAGGGCGGATGCAAATCTTCGTTTCCCTTGCGCGTGTCGTCGGGAACCATGCGGCCGTTGGTCACCACGATCTGCAGGTCGGTCGCGTCCACCCAGATGCGCCCCAGCAGGTAGCGCTGCTTCTTTTCGATGACTTTGGGAGATACGTCGAAGACGTAGCAGTCCACTTCATCCACCTTCTGTCGGCCCATATACTTGATGTTGTACTGGCCGATCTCCTCGGCGGTGAGCACGAAGGGGTAGCCGTGCTGGATGTCCTGGAGATCAGAGGGCGTCATCTGGACCCGTTGCAAGGTGTTGGTCGGCGCGAAGACCACCTTCTCGGTGCGCTTGCCGGTGGAGTCGAAGATCACGTCGTCCACCTCGTAGTACTCGCCATCCACCCGGTTGTCGTCATCGATGGTCTGCACGCGGGCTATGCGCCGATAGGTGTAGTGGTTCAGTGCCTGCTGGAACTCGCTCTCCTTGGCGGCAAACTGGCGGATGATCTCCTCAGGCGCGATTGCCGGCTCGGAGATATCCATGCGACCAAAGCCCGCGTCGAGGGCCATCGGCGTAAAGCTGTCCTTATCCTGCGCCGCGGCGGCCAGGACGCAGGCCGCGGCCAACTGGAACGCTAATGTCCATCGATTGCGCATATTTCTATTCATCCGTTTGCTCTGCTACAGGATTAGACGCAGGAACTTCGACTCGGTTGGGCGTTCCAATGCTCTCCTGATGCGCGGAATAACGATCGGGATTCGTCGTGTCCCAGGTGTGAAAAGCCGGGCTTGAGGTGCTTTCGGGGTTCCAAAAAGCTCAAAAACGGGGCTTTTTGGATAATAACTGCGCTTTATTAGGCCAAGAAACAGGTAAAATCCAAGGTTTTCAATTGCCAATTCGTTACTGGGCAAAAACTACAAAGTGCTGATGTTGTGTGAGTTGCGGGAAATAAGAGGGCCAAAATAAGTTTTCCACAGGGTGGGGGGGGTGGGGTGCGCATGTTTATGGGGTGCGGAGAGGCCATACTGACGTGGAATTCAGGCGTAGCAAACGGAATGATCTTCATGAATTCGATTATGCGCCTCACGATTGAAATTACCTGCAACCACCTGCAGTGGGGCTGACGGCGCTTACGCGCCACGGGGATCGTGGTATCCCATGTCCGAGAATCTGGACTTGTGGCACCCACTGGCTTCGATTCAGACTTGATCGATAAGTTGCTTTGAAGGTTCATATGCGACCTTCCACTCAGCGGCACAACCCAAGATTCCACAGGATACGCATCGTTCGCCAATTTAGATCCAACGTATTTCTCCATCTTCGTACAACGAAAATCCAACTCCGACATTAACCAGATTGGAGCCGCATTCGACGCACTTCCACTCTTCAGGCTGCGGATCAGGGTAAAACTCCTCGCTGTCGCAGACAAACCGGGCCTCAGAGCAGGAAGGGCAGACTCGCTTTGCGCACCCCTCGTCATCGTCGGCACGCAGATTGAACTGATCGCTTCCACATTTGCATTGAGCAAGTCTGAATTCATGAACCATATACCTATCTGCAGAATAGGCCTCAAGATATTCCTTCAAGTCTTGCGGTTGACTTCCGACCCACCACTGCCCTAACTTATCAACTGCCATTGTCATTCACCCTCGTATGAATCTCGGAGCGATATGCAGAAGAATACAACTGGCGTCATTCAGTTGCGGCATTGGAAAATCCAGAGAATCGCCCCAGAAACCCGTCACCGACCAATATGACGCGGCTGCGGTGTGCACGGGACCAGAGGCTATCTCGCCCGAAGCGGGACCGATCCGGGGTCGTTCTTCCAATTCACCACCCGGTTATTGTTGAAATAAACGACGGAATCGCCATACTTGAACTTATCTTCAGAGAATTCCGTTGGAGTTCCCTGAACCACCAGTACCTCGTCTTTGGTTGAGTTCACGGTAAAAAACTCCAGGTCGGGATCGACGGGAGTTTGCGCCCAGAGCTTGACCCGGATCGGGGATGAAAAGGGATCGATGCGCCAGCCAATAACGCGGCCGTCTTTGAGATACAATTCCGAAGTTCCGTAGACGAGCTTGTCTTCCGAGGAAGCTGTCGGAGTTCCCTGCTGCGCCAGCACCTCGTCCCGGGTGGAACCAACGGTAAGATAGGGCTTGAGCTTGATCGTCGCGGGCTGAGCCGGATGGGCCGCAGTGTGTGCCGTCTGCGGCTGCTGGTTCTTCGCATTGTGGGGCGCGGGCTGTCCGGTTTGCGGGCCAGCCGCGGGCGCGGAGTATTGCGGGGCCAATCTCTTCCATGCCTGCTCCACCGCGTCCAGGATTATTTCCTCCGGCAACACCGGCGCACTGCCTTGAGAGGAACCGTTGACGGCAGCCACCGAGCCGCCTGAAGCGGTTTGTGCCTTGAGAACGGACCACACATACCCAACCCGGAGAATTACCAGGGCAACCGCCGTTATCAGTAACAACATTTTGATCACTGGCCAAGGCCCCTGTGGAGGAGCCTCATCTGGAGCGGCGGCAGGCGAAGCTTCGGCAATGGAAATCGGGGCGGGCACAGGCGCAACACTGCCTGCGTGAGCTACTTGTGCAGCGGATACAGCATTCGGCACCGTTGGCGCGGCCGCCAATTTTGCGGAGAGGGAGAGATAGATGGGCCTCCTAGCTTGGGCGCGGTCCGTGGAGGTCAAAGTAAGAAACTCGAAGGCGCTCTGGACATCCTTCAGTTTGGTTTCCGCGGCCTCTTTCAGCGCTGGGTCGTCCTGGAAACCCTCCGGCTGCCAGGCTTTGGAGAGCAGGCGATAGGCGCTTCTGATTTCATTCTCCAGTGCCCCCATTCCCAGACCGAGAACGTGCAGAGCCTCGCAGCGGGGACACAGCGTGGTCCCTTCCTCTGTCATTTGACCGCATGAGCAGTTAACCATATCGCCGATCGCCCTCGACCTTCTCTCTGCATGAGGAGACGGGACAATTATAGAGGAGCTTGCTGAGCCTCGGCTGAGCGCACCTTCCACAGGCGCTGAGAGGAATCCGTAGAATAGTTTCAGATGGCTTTTACCGAACAATACGATGTGGCAGTGGTGGGCGCGGGGCACGCGGGGTGCGAGGCGGCGATGGCGGCGGCGCGCATGGGAATGAAGACCGCGCTGATCACGATGAACCTGGACCTGATCGCGCAGATGAGCTGCAATCCGGCCATCGGCGGCGTAGCTAAGGGCCACCTGGTGCGCGAGGTGGACGCGCTAGGCGGCATCATGGGCGAGGTGGCCGATGCGGTGGGCATTCAGTTCAGGCTGCTGAATAGCTCACGCGGCCCGGCGGTGTGGAGTCCGCGGGCGCAGTGCGACAAGCAGCTCTACCGGGTGAGGATGCGCGAGGTGCTGGAAGGCCAGCCGGGGCTGCATATCCGGCAGGCTGAGGTGGTTGGGCTGATTGTCGACGAAGGGGATTCAGAATCACGACGAAAGGTACTGGGCCTGAAGCTGCGCGACGGGCGGCAGATGCTGGCTAGGGCCACCATTATTACGACTGGCACCTTTCTGAATGGGTTGATCCACTGCGGCGAGGAGCGCTATCCGGCTGGCCGCAGCGGTGAGCCGGCCTCGGTCCTGCTGGGCGAGGCGTTGCGCGCGCTGGGCCTCAGAACTTGCAGGCTGAAGACCGGGACACCGCCGCGGCTGGATGGGCGGACCATCCGCTGGGAGGCCTTCGAGGAGCAGGCCGGCGACGCGCAGCCGACTCCCTTCAGCTTCCGGACTAAAAAGATTGTCCAGCCGCAGATCAGTTGCCACATCGCCTTCACGACGCCGGAAACGCTCAGAATCATTCGCGCGAATGTGCATCGCTCGGCGATGTATTCGGGGCAGATCGCGGGGATCGGGCCGCGCTATTGCCCGTCCATCGAGGACAAGATCGTCAAGTTTCCCGACAAGACACAGCACCAGTTCTTTCTGGAGCCGGAGGGGCTGCACACGCACGAGATCTACGTGAACGGAATGTCCACCTCGCTGCCGATGGAGGTGCAGTGGGAGATTGTGCATTCGATTCCCGGCCTTGAGCAGGCGGAGATGCTGCGCCCCGGTTATGCCATTGAATACGACAGCGTGGACGCGACCGAGCTGGACCGCAGCTTACGCGTGAAGGCCTTCACAGGTCTTTACCTTGCCGGGCAGATCAATGGAACCAGCGGCTATGAAGAAGCGGCCGGTCAGGGCATCATGGCCGGCATCAACGCGGCGTTGTGGCTCAAGGGCGAGCCGCCGTTCACGATGGACCGGAGCGAGGGCTACATCGGTGTGATGATCGACGACCTGATCTCGAAGGGAACCAACGAGCCGTACCGGATGTTCACCTCGCGGGCCGAGTTCCGGCTGCACCTGCGCATCGACAACGCCGACCGGCGGCTGACTCCGCATGGGCGGCGGCTGGGGCTGATCGGCGACGAGACCTGGGCGGAGTATGAGCGAAAGCAGGCTCGGATGAATGCGCTGGAGCAGTTACTGGTGACGGGCAAGGCGACCCCGGACGGGCTGCGTGCCGCCGGTCTGAGCGAACTAACGGCGACCGCCGGATTGACCTGGGCACAACTGCTGAAGCGGCCCGAGGTGGGCATCGAGGCGGTGATGGGCGCGGTGCGCGATGACCCTGTGGCCGATCCGCTGCTGGCGGAGTGGATGGATCGACCCGGCCTGACTTCCGAAGCGCGAGCGGCGCTGCGCAACGAAGCCCGCGCCGTGGAGACCGAGATCAAGTTCGCCGGCTACCTGGATCAGCAGAAGAAATCCATCGCCAGGTTGAAGGCGGCCGAGGGGGTTGCGATTCCGGAGTGGCTCGATTATGGCGTCATTAGCGGGCTTTCGCGCGAGATGCGCGAGACGCTGCAACGGGTGCGCCCGGTAACCATCGGCCAGGCCAGCCGCCTTCCCGGCGTGACCCCGGCCGCGCTGAGTCTGGTGCATGTCTCAATCCGGCTGCAAGGAGCCATGCGATAGGTTTATAGTTCTTGGTGATGTTTCGGGAGTGATTCGAAATGCCGGTCGATGAAGTCTCTTTGCAAATTATCCATATGGAGCGAGCCGCGCTCGATCGTTGGGGACGCGGCGATCCGGACGGGTTTCTGGAAATCTCCGCGCCGGATGTTGCCTACTTCGATCCATTTCTGCCAGAGCGGATTGACGGCCTGAGCGCCTTGCGGAAGTACTACGCGGAGTTGCGCGGACAGATCTTCATTGATAGTTATGAGTTTGTCGATCCCGAGGTGAAGGTGCAGGGAGAGATCGCGATCCTGACCTATTGCTTTGTCTCCCGCGGAGGCGGCGACGAGATGCGCTGGAATACAACCGAGGTCTACCGGCACGGAGCCGACGGCTGGCGCATCGTTCATACGCATTGGTCGTTTACCCAGCCCGTGCTCGCCAGTTTGCAGGCTTGAATACAACATCATGAATCTGGTTGCCGAGTTGTAGAAACCAGACTCGGGTTTTAGAGCAAAACCACAATTCCCATGCCTATAACAGCCTCATCAATTGTGTTTATTTCTTAAGGAAATCAACACTTTAGAGTCGTAGCCTTGGGTACACCTATTGTGGTTTTGCTATAATCAATCGTCGGCATATTTCATGCGTCACGACAATTGCTTCTGAGCGATAAAGTTCTGACTGGTAACAAGCAATAACATCAAAACTCTTACCTTCCCGTGCCGCCCACCGTCATTTTGTCCAGCTTGATGGTGGGCATGCCAACGCCCACCGGCACGCTCTGCCCATCCTTCCCGCAAGTCCCGATGCCTTCGTCGAGCTTCAGGTCGTGGCCGACCATCGAGACGTGCTTGAGCGCCTCCGGTCCATTGCCGATCAGCGTGGCGTCGCGCACCGGGGCGGTGATCTTGCCGTCTTCGATCAGGTAAGCCTCGGACGCCGAGAAGACAAACTTGCCGTTGGTTATGTCCACCTGGCCGCCGCCGAAGTTGACCGCGTAGAGGCCGTGCTTGACCGAGCGCAGAATATCCTCGGGGGCGTCGTCGCCGGCCAGCATATAGGTGTTGGTCATGCGCGGCATGGGGATGTGCTGATAGCTCTCGCGGCGGCCGGAGCCGGTGTTGGCGGAGTTCATCAGCCGTGCGCTGAGCTTGTCGGTCAGATAGCCGCGCAGGATGCCGCCTTCGATCAGGACGGTTTCCTGCGTGGCCGTGCCCTCGTCGTCCACGTTCAGCGAGCCGCGACGGCCTGAGATCGTGCCATTATCCACCACGGTCACCTTGGAGCTGGCGACTTGCTGCCCGATCAGCCCGGTAAAGGCCGAGGTCTTTTTGCGGTTGAAGTCGGCTTCGAGGCCGTGGCCAACCGCCTCATGCAACAAAATTCCCGGCCACCCGGGGCCGAGTACAACCTCCATCTCGCCTGCCGGTGCGGGCACGGCTTGGAGTTGCAGAATCGCCCCGCGCGCAGCCTCGCGTGCCAGGGTCTCCGGGCTTTTGGAGCCTGTGAATTGATCGAGTCCCGCGCGCCCGCCGCCGCCCGCCGTGCCTTTGGTGACGGTTGCATCCTCCTTGGCGATGACGAAAACGTTGAGCCGGCAGAGGGGCTGCGTGTCGCTGGCAAAGGCGCCGTCGGAGGCGGCGATGAGGATGCGGCGCAGTTCTTCGGAGTAGCCCGCCTTGACCTGCACGATGCGCGGGTCATAAGCACGGGCGGCGCGATCCGCACGCAGGATCAGTTCGAGCCGCGCGGCCAGGTCCAGATCGTAGCCGCCCAGCGGCACGGGATAAAGGTCGGCGGCGGGCGCTTCGGTGAAGCCCTGCACCGTTTGCGTGGCTGGTCCGCTGGCGATCAGCGCCGCGGTACGCGCGGCGTGCAGCAGGCGCTCGGAGTTGAGGTTGTCGGTGTAGGCGTAGCCGGTGCGCTCGCCGCTGAGCACGCGAATGCCGCAGCCGGCGCTGACGCCCTGGCTGGCGGATTTAACGATCTGCTCATCCACGCCCAGCGAGGTAGCCGTTACCGACTCGAAGTATAGATCGGCATAATCGCCGCCGGCGGACAAGGCCTCGCCCAGGCAGCGTTCCAGCAGCCGCTCGGTGAGGCCGAATTTTTCAAAAAAGTAGCGTTTGTGACTGGGAGGCGGGGAAGTGGCCGGTATGTTCATCATATTTACAAGTTTACCCCCGATTGCGTCTCTGCTGAAACCCGTTCCTCTTTTGATGCTGGGCGAACGGAACTCTTCCCCCAGCGCCTGACTCGTGGTACATTTTCTCCATGAAGAAGATTCTTGCCGCCGTCCTGCTGTTGCTGGTCCTGGCGAGCCCGGCCTTCGCCTCGAAGCATAACCACCAGTACCCGCATCGCAGCCATCATCACCATCACCACCCTCATGCCTAGAACCAGTTTGGTCCCAAACGGCGCTGCTGCCGGGTCGGGTGCCTCAATGCGGATTCGTATCTGCACATGAACAGGGTAGGTTTCGAGCTATGACAGACCTGGAAGTACTCCGTTATCCTATCGGCCGCTTCAGCGCGTCAGCCAGCAGTCAGCCCGGCATCCGCGCCGCGCATATTGAAACTCTGCGCCTGTTGCCCGAGCGCCTGCGCGCCGCCGTTGCCGGATTGAGCGATGCGCAACTGGACACGCCTTACCGCGAAGATGGCTGGACCGTCCGGCAGGTGGTGCATCACCTCGCCGACAGCCACGCGGTGGCCTATATTCGCAACAAGCTGGCGCTGACCAGGGATTGGCCCACAATCAATGCTTATGACGAGGCCGCCTGGGCCAATCTGGCCGACAGCCGGCTGCCCATCGATGTTTCCCTGGCGATGATTGAAGGGCTACATGGTCGCTGGGTGGCGCAGCTGGAAGCGATGACAGACGACGACTTCCGCAAGGGCTTCAACCACCCCGAGCATGGCCGTGTTGACCTCGCCAAGGGGCTGGCCATGTACGAATGGCACTCGCGCCACCACACCGCGCACATCACCAGTCTGCGCGCGCGTCAGGGCTGGTAGAGGCAGATGGCCGCCGACGCCGAGGCCGCATCTCCCGAGCGGCTGGCCCAGGCAATTGAAACATACCTTACCGACCACCCAGCGGCCGCGCTGCTGGAGGACGGCCGAGTGCTCTTCGATATGCGCTCCGCCCACTATGCGGTGAGCGAACAGCATGGCCGCTGCCTGCTGCAACTGTGGAGCGAGGAGCGTAATCTGATCCGCACTGTGACCGGCGTGCAGGAGCGCGCGCAATGCCTGCGCCTGGCGACTCGCCGCATGGGCGCTGCCAAGCCGCAAACCCTGGAGCTGGTTCCCACCAGCGACCGCCGCACCCCCACCGCCCGCGAAGTTGCCCGGCGCAACTACCAGCGGCTGCTGGAGCGTGTGCTAACTCGACACTTTATAGGTTGTAAGGTTGACGGTCTGCGCTCGGCAATGGACCTGGAGCACAGCTTTGGACCGGCATACGCGCGCGGACGGCTGCTGCGTGGAACAGCCGCGGACGCGGTGATCGGAGTCGGCGAATCGGAGTCGGCTGCGATGGTGGACGGCGTGCTGACGCTGGGAATCCTCTGGCTGGACCATTGCCGTCAGCACGGCGACGTGCGGCGGCACTTTGGCGGGCTGAAGGTGATCGTGCCCGCCGGGGCGTGGCGAACGACCGCCGAGCGCATGGCCTGGCTGAATCACGCAGCCGCCGACTTCCAGCTTTTCACGCTGGACGAGCGCAGCGAAGAGCTGGTTGTCGTGGACTTTCGAGATACCGGAAATCTCGACTCGCGCTTGGTCCATGCCTTTTCCGCCGCCGCGGCCATCGAGCGCAATCAGGCCGGAATTGATCGGTTGCTTTCTTTGGTCCCGCCGTCCGCGAAGGACCGGGTCGAGGTACGGCCCAGCTCGGCCACCGAAGTTGGGCTGCTGTTGCATGGTCTCGAATTTGCGCGCGTGCGTCATGGCTTTGCCGCCAACACCTTCGCCCGTGAAGCCGCGATCAGCTTCGGCGCGGGCGCCAATGAGACGCCGCTCACGGTGGAGACCGAGCCGCTCTGCCGCGATCTCTTTTCGCGGCTATTCTTGAGCCGTCACGGCGACGGTGCGCACACCGACCCGCTCTTCCGCCTGCAATCGGAGCGCTGGCTGGAAGCGCGGCTGCGCGCGGAGATTACTGAGCTGCTGCCGGGGCTGCGCGGCGACCTGCTCTACTCGCAGGTGCCCGCGCTCTCCACCGGCGACCGGGGATTGCTGGACTTGCTGACGCTGGACCGCAACGGGCGGCTGACAGTGATCGAGCTGAAGGCCGACGAGGACCTGCATCTGCCGTTGCAGGCGCTCGACTATTGGATTCGCGTGCGCGCGCTGAACGACGACCGCCAGCCAGTTGCGGGCAACGAGGGCGGACGGCCGCTATCGGCCTTCGAGCGGCAGGGGTATTTTTCTGGTGTGGAGGTTTCGCCGCTCCAGCCGCGGCTTCTGCTAGCGGCTCCGGCGCTGCGCATCCATCCCGCCAACGAGCCGGTGCTGCGCTATTTTTCTCCGCAGGTCGAGTGGGAACTGATTGCGCTCACCGAGCAATGGCGGCGCGAACTGAAAGTGGTCTTCCGCAAGCGCAGCGGCAGCGCTCACGTCTAGTGCGATTTCTTGTAGATTATTGCTGCGCGTCAGTTATCGAATTCTGAAGCTCTGCCGTGGACACTTCAATGAGTGGCCTCTCTGCGACCAAGAGAAGATCAAAATTACTCCAGATACGAAGCCGCCACCGCCAGCGCGGCAATGGCCGCTGTTTCGGCTCTCAGAATGCGCGGCCCCAGCGATGCGGCTCTCCAGCCATTGGCGTCGAAGAGCGCCTCTTCCTCCGGCGCCCATCCGCCTTCGGGGCCGATGGCAATCTCCAGAGCAGGCATTTCTGTTCCCGCAGCAGCCACGGCTTCTTCCAGCGCATTGCGCAGCGTAGTTGTGCGCTCCTGCTCGGCTAGAACAATGCGCGCTGCTTCCGATGCTGCTCGCACCCGCGCGGACAAAGGCTCTGGATCGTAGACCAGCGGCACGTCGCAGCGTCGCGACTGCTGCGCCGACTCATGCGCAATGCGCCGCCAGCGCTCCGCGCGCTTTTGCGCCGCAGCCGCCAGATGCTTCTCTGTGCGCCGTGCAATCACCGGCGCAATCGCGGCGACTCCTAACTCGGTAGCCTTCTCGATAGCCCACTCCATGTGATCGAATTTATAGACGGCCATTACTAGCGTGATCGGCAGCGCCGGATCGGCATCCAGTTCGGCGATAAGGTTGAAGCGAACTTCACCGCCGGAGACCGCGACCACCTGCGCATGAAAGACGTGGCCGCCCGCCACCACATCGGCCTCCATGCCCGGCTGCGCGCGCAATACGCGCGTCATGTGTTCGGCCTGCGCGCCCGTGAGCGTCGCGGTGGCTTCATCCCAATGTTCGGCAATCCAGCGGCGGCGTGTCATCGATTCCTCCCGTGCTCTGCGTGTACCAGTGTAATCCTTTCTCAAAAAACAAATCAGGGGAACGCTGGAAGCGCTCCCCTGATCTGTTGCCTTTGGGTTGGAGGTACCGCTACTTCTTCTTTGCGGCCTTCTTGGCCGCCTTCTTCGCGGGTGCCTTCTTGGCTGGTGCCTTTTTGGTTGCCATTTGCCTATTCTCCCTTGTGACGATTTTTCCATCGCTGCAAATGTTACTGCAGTTGATGCATATATAGATTCATCCATCGCAAGTGTCAAGAGAAAAACGATGTCGTGGTGGAAAAATAGTCAACAATTTTTTCGAGTGCCGATTTGAATCTCGCTTGTATCGGCTCAGATCACGTGATTCGACCTGAGCAAAGCGATCGCCAGGCCGGCGATCAGGTCATGCCATGCGTGCGCGAAGATGCCCGCGCGCAGGCTGCGGCGATAGAGCGCCAGCAAACTGAAGAGCACGCCGAAGACTGTAATCAAGGCCATGCCGCGCGCGCCTTCATATGCGTGTGCGCTGCCGAAGACCACTGCGGAGGCTAGCACGCCCACCCCCACGCGGCCTCGCGCCCAGTCAATGAACTGGCGCTGCAGGTAGCCGCGAAAGACGATCCCCTCCGTGAAGCCAACCAGCATGCAGAGCAGTATCCATGCGGCTATTTCTCTTCCGTTGGCGGGCGCTATTTGCTTCAGCGCGCGCAGCGATTCGAGCTTTGAGGGATCGTTAGCAAGCGATTGTCCGGCTTTTCCAGCCTCTCCAGCGGCATAAGTCGTCGCTGGCCGGTGCGCCAGCGCGGACTCCGCGCGCAACCATGCCATGCTCAGTGTGCCCAGCACGATCAGCGAGAGAATCCAGAAGCCCATAGCGAAGCTCAAGTCCTCCGCGATGGAGTGAAGGCTCAAGGCGCATGAGCCGAGCAGCGAGCGCAGCGGAATTTTTTTCAGGCGCAATCCAAAAAAGACCCATGCGAGCAAGACCGCTTCCATCGCCGCCGTGAAGCTATAGGTCGCGAGCCGGTTGATTTCGGCGTGCGCGGTTGAAAAGCGCGAGGCGCTATGAATGGAGAACACGACAATGCTCGCAACCAGTACGGCGGTGTGCCATGGGGGCGCAATCGCTGCCGGCGCAGCAGGCGCAACCGGCGGCGTTGGCTGCGGCGATTCGATGTCCTTGGTTTCCATGAAGCCTCTTAAATAGATGGTAGCGAGCGCGTGCTAAACGGCAAAGGAGACAAGGCCAGCGCAAACGAGAATACGAAGCAAACGGAATAAAGATCTGAATCAGCTTTGGTTTTGAAAGGGAGCGGCTTCAGCCGCGCCGTAAGCGCACAATACAGATATTCGGCTTTAGCCGCCGAGGGAATGTTGACTCGCGAAAAGACTTGTTCATTAACTCCCGAAGATCACTTGTGACAGCTTGCGTCTGCGCGCTCCTTTACCCATTGCGCCAGCGTTCCGGCCTCACGCAGCTGGATAAGATGGTTGGCGGTCCTTTGTATTAGACTTCAGTAGAACCTCGTACACTCGCAACACACCATCAACGCCTACCTGATATTCCCCCAGTCGATCATGATGCAATCGCACATTTCAGACGCAGCTCCGATCTGTTTTCCTTACTACCTATTCCCTATTCTCTATTCTCTATACCCTGTTCCCAGCCTCCTGACCCCGCGTATAATGAGAAATCAAGTTCTTTATCTCTCGCGGATGGAGCAAACCCCGCCGCCCCCACGGACCCTGAATGCCCGAGCACATCAAAAAGCAGCTACTCGCCGAGATTGCAATTCTTGAGCACGAGCTCCAGCACGAGCTACCAGCCGAGATCAAAAAAGCCGTGGCCATGGGAGATCTCTCGGAGAATGCCGAGTACCACATGGCCAAGCAACGCCAGACCTTTGTCGATGCCCGCCTGGGCCAACTCAAGCGGCGCATGGCCGAGCTCTCGCTGGTCAACCTGGCCAATATTCCCAGAGACAAGGCCGGCTTCGGCTCGACGGTAGTGGTCTACGACTCGACCAAGGACGAGGAGATCGTCTACCGTCTGGTGACCAGCGAAGAGTCCGATGTCTCGAAGGGGCTGATTTCGACCACCTCGCCGATCGGCCGCGGCCTGGTGGGCAAGCGCGTGGGCGACATCGCCACCATCGTCACCCCGAATGGCAAGCGCGAGCTGGAAATCCTGAAACTGACTACGATCCATGATGAAGCCGCCGCGGCGCTGGCTGAGGCCGCCGCTGAACAGAACCTAAAGCAGAATTTGGAGCAGAAGTAGCACGATGGCAATCACCTGGACCAGCGCTTTCGGCCGCGCCTGCGGATGGCTTCTCGACAAAATCGTGCATGGCCTTGCGCTGACCCGCATCTCGCCCAACGCGCTGACCGTTATAGGCGTGGCCATCAACATCGTCGCCGCCTTCCTCTTCGGCCACGCTAACGCCGCCAACGCCGACTGGGTGTTCTTTTACGCCGGCATGGTTATCTTTGCCGCCGGCGCCTTCGATATGCTCGACGGCCGCGTGGCCCGGCGCAACAATCAGGTCACCGTCTTCGGCTCCTTCTTCGATTCCGTGATGGATCGCTACTCGGACGTCATCCTGTTCTTCGGTTTGCTGGTATACTACGGCCGCATCAATCGGTTCAGGTATGTGGTGCTGGTGGCCTTTGTGATGGTCACGTCCTTGATGGTCAGCTACACGCGCGCCCGCGCCGAGGCGCTGATCGGCCAATGTAAGGTAGGCTTCATGGAGCGGCCGGAGCGCATCGTACTGGTGATTCTGGGCGCACTCTTCAATCACTGGGGCGTGATGGCTCCGGCGCTCTGGGTGCTGGCCGTGCTCTCCACCATCACCGTCGCCCACCGCATCATCTACACCTACCAGAACACCAAGCATTTGTCGCCGCTAGGATGAGGGGATGGCCAGAGCGCTGGCCTCTGAGCGGCCGGCCTCAGCAGTTCACCATCACTGCCGAGCAGCCGGGCTTGACCGGCTTCCACCGCATCAGAAACTTCGTTACCGCCGCCGACTCCATGTTACGCATGTCTTCAAACTCGCCACCCTTCTGGCTATAGAGCAGCACGCCCTTTTCGTCGAGGACAGCCAGCGCGGGCACTCCTTTGTGCAGTGGGATGCCGTACTTTTCAGCGATCTCCACGTTGGCGTCCATGTGCCCAATGTTCACGTGGACCAGCACGAAATTAGCCTCCAGAATTGGCCGGTTGGTTGTGTCGTGGAAGTAGAGGTCGAGCGCCTGGCAGTCGCCGCACCAGTCGCCGCCAAAGTCCAGCAGAACGCGTTTGTGGCTTGCGGCGGCGGTTTTGAGTGCGGCGGCGATGTCGGCTGTAGCATGCGACGGATCGGGATAAATCGCACGTTCGGCGGCGAGAGCGCCTCCTGCACCAAGCACCAAGACGGCGGCAAGGACGAAAAACTTGATGGTCTTCAACGGAGAATCCTCCACAACTGCTCTCAGTCTGCCATAAAACCGCGCCATAACGCCACAAACCTGGGACTCCGCACTCTTTTCTGCCCCGGTTTGGCTGTGGATGCTTCCTTCAGCGGCGCTGGGCATATACTCTGAGGACAAGATGAGAAACTCGACCAATCTGCGATTGCGGCTGGAGTCGTCGCAATTCCCTGACCTGGGGGCGATGATGGAGGGCTATGCGCGGGCTGCGGCGGAGTTGGGCCGCAGCGAGTTCAAGCAGAAGCTGGACTTTACCTCGGATTCCATTGACGCGCTGGACGAGATTCTGGTTATTGTGGGCGAGAGCCCGGAGCTGGAGCTGGACTTCGAGGTGCGGCTCTGGGGCAGCTACCTGGGCGAGGTGCTGCGCCGCCGTTATGCCGGCGCCTGGGAGATGACCCAGTATCCCGGCGGCGCGATGGCGGTTCCGGCCATTGAAGTGCGCGGCTCGCGCTTGTTTCCGCTGATGAAGGTCTACCGGCGGCTGACCGTGGGCGATGAGGAAGACCTGCGCGCCTTCTACGCGATGGTCACGGAAAGACTGGGTAAGCCGGCGCAGGTGAATTGATAGTGGACAGTGAACAGTCGCCAGTCGTCGGGTTTTACTGCCCACTGACCGCTGTCCACTGACCACTATCTTTGTGCGACAATATCCCTTAGAATGTGCGGCGGGCGCGAACCCGGTGCGCGGAGGATAAGACGATGGGTTTCCTGAGTGAACCAACGCATTGGATTTTTATATTAATTCTTCTCTTTGTGCTCTTCGGCGCTAAGCGGCTGCCGGAGCTGGGCAAGGGATTGGGCGAAGGATTGAAGGGATTCAAGGAAGGCCTCAAGGGCATCACCGACCCCACGCCCGCCGTGCCAACCGTGCAGCCAACAGTGCAACAGACCGTGGCTCCCGCGCCGCCTCTGGCATCGACGCCGGCCGCGCCTCCGCCCGCGGAGATGGACTATGTCGTTTGCAGCCGCTGCGGTAATCGATTCGAAAATCCGCTGGGATTCAAAGTGTTGGAATATATTTGCCGCGCATGTCAGTCGCGTGGATAGCAGACAGGAAGAGCCTGTCATCCATGGCTCACGGCGCATCCGCTGGTTCATTCATGCAGAAAGGCCTGTGCGGGCGCACAGGCCTTTCGTGTTGTTGCCGGTTGACGGAATCCATACCAGACCGGGTTAGCGGTAATCCTGCCCCGACGGGTAATAGCCGTTCTTGTTGATGACCTCCATGCCGGGCCGGTCGACGCGCACCTCGATCTTGCGGAACTTTCCGTCGATGAACGGCTGGTGGCTATAGTAGCCCAGCGTGTACTGGTTGCGCGCCTCCTCGGCGATCTTGGCGTAACTCTTTTCGATGCCGTTGGTGCCGCCCTCGAAGTCCGGTGTGCCGCCGGTGGCTAGGATGTACTTCGCTAGGAGGTTGTCGTACATCATGCCGGGTATGTGGAGGCGGCTCACGTAGCTCTCGCCCCAGCGTGCCGAGTCGCCCACCAGCGTGCCGTAGACTGCGGTCTTGTTGGTCTGAAGATAGCGCAGCACCTCCGCGAATTTGGCCTTGCTGCCGTACTCCTTGCCGTCGCTGATGACGTAAATGATGCGGCGGCGGCCCTTGGGGCGCGTGGAGAGTTCCTTGGCTGCGGCCAGTATGGCGTCGTTGAGGGTGTGAATCTCCTTGGGGATGGTCATGAACGTGTTGCCGCCGGCCGAGCGCCCGGGCTGCAGATTGGGGTCGACGCAGTTGCCGTTCTGGCGAACGTTGCAGCCGGCCATGGGGCCATCATTGATCGGCACCAGCATCTCGCTACCGGTCTCCTTGGTGAGAGCCAGCACGGCGGGCAAACGGCCGCTCTGCGCGCCGGTAAAGCCGGTCCGCTCCTGCGCGCCATTGTTATATGAGAAGACGGCCACTTCGTCATAAGGCGTGAGCGCGCCCTGGATGGCGCCCAGCGAGTTGTTCACCTTGGCCATCACGTCCGAGGTCAGGCTCTGATCGAGCACGAAAGCAATCGAAAGGGGGAAGGAATCCGTGGTGAAAAAAGCAAGGGGCTCACGGGTGTCGTTCTCGAAGACTTTGAAGTCGCGGTAGGTGAGGCCAGAGACCAGCTTGCCCTTTGTGTCCTTTACGGTGACCGGAACTTCGACGAAGTTCACGTGCATGATCAGCGTGGTCACTTTGTCAACGCCCTCGCCGGCGGCGGGCATCTCGGGCGGCGCGGTCTGCACCTCGTCCTTGACCTGATTGCCGGATTCCTGACTGCTGCTCCAGGGGCGCTGCTGCTGAACCGATGGATTCGAGGACGAAGGGGCTCCGGGCTGCTCGTCTCCGGCGCCCTTGCCGGGAGTAATCGGTCCGTCCACGTCCGACAGCGGCTTGGGCGCCTGGGGCGTAGGGGCGTCGGGCACGGTAGGTTGCTGCTGTTGGGCCAGTGCCGTCAAACTCAGGCTCGAACTCAGAAGCGCGGCCAGCGCTATTGCCATAAAACCTAGCTTCACAGGTATTCTCCAGTGGGCAGTGGTCAGTGAACAGTGGTCAGTTTTCAGCTGTCAGTGAAAACCAACTACAGGCTTCCGTCAACTGATCCCTGATCTCTGACCCCTGATCCCTGACACAGTGCTGCAATCGTCAGAGTATCAGACGCGCCAGAGCCGCGCTGGTTGCATTTGGCCGAAAATCCTGTTGTATGCTTTCCTCGTGAGTCCTAATTCCGTCTAAAGGACCAGAATGTGTAATCGTTGGGGAGTTGCCGTTTTACTCTGTGGCCTGCCGGCGTTGCTTCCGGCCGGATGGGCCCAGCTTGCCCCGTCGCCGGATGCGCCCCCGGTCAGCACCGCCCAGGCTCCGCCCGAGGAAGAGCCGGTGGCGACGCTCAAGCTGAGCGTCAGCCTGGTGGATGTCGTCTTCACCGTCAAGGACAAGAGCGGCAACTTGGTTCCTCACCTCGGCAAGGACGATTGCACGGTCTCGGAAGACAAGGTACCACAGACGCTCAAGAACTTCGCAGCTGAGTCGCATCTCCCGCTGACCCTGGGAATTCTGCTGGACACCTCCGGCAGCCAGCAGCGCGTCCTCTCCCTGGAGCAGGATGTAGGCAGTCAGTTCCTGGAGCGCGTCCTGCAAAAAAAGGATGAGGCCTTTCTGCTCTCCTTTGATGTAAATGTGGACCTCTTGCAGGACTACACCAACAGTGCGCGGCAGTTGTCGCGGGCGATGAGCCATGCCGAAATCAACACCGCCGGCGGCAATGGCGCGGCGGGCATTCCCGGCGCAGGTGGCGGCACCATCCCCACCATCGGAGCACCCAAGGGAACCGTGCTCTACGACGCGGTCTACCTGGCTGCCAACCAGAAGATGAGCCAGGAGACGGGCCGCAAGGCGATGATTCTGCTGACCGACGGCGAGGACGAGGGCAGCCGCGTCAAGATCAATGAGGCGATTGCCGCGGCCCAGAAGTCCAACGTAATCGTTTACACGATTCTGATCGCTGACCGGGGCTTTTATGGGGGATTTGGCTACAGCGGCTACTCGGCGATGAAGAAGATGACCGAGGAGACCGGCGGCCGGCTGATCGACGTGGGCAACAACGGCAAGAAGCTCGAAGCCGCCTTCCAGCAGATCGAGGACGAGCTGCGCACCGAGTACGTCGCCACCTACACGTCCACGAACAGCAAGCTGGACGGCGGCTTCCGCAAGCTCAGCGTCGAGTGCCGTGGCGACGGCATGAAGGTGCAGGTCCGCAAAGGCTATTTCGCGATCCCACAGCAGGAGTAAAGAACCATTGGGGCTGATTACTGCTGATGCGCGTAGAATATAGATGAACCGGGGCCGTTCCCTGCGCCTCCGAGCACGATGATTCTACTGGACCCAGACCTGGAACCTGACCCCGCGCCGAGCATAGCTTCGACGGAGCGGCTGGCTGCTCTGGGCGCTTCGGCAACTCCCAGTTCCCGCCGCCTTCCCTCAGCCCGCACCCTGGCCCGCTTTCTATCCCAGGCGCAGGCCGCAGTTCGTTTGCGCGGCCAGGTAACCGTGCTGTTGACCACCGACGCCGCGATTCGCAAACTCAATCGCCGGTTCCGCGGCAAGAACAAGGCAACCGACGTGCTTTCGTTTCCGGCGGATGGCATCGGCGCTGAAGAAATTGCCGGCGATCTGGCCATCTCTGTGCCCACCGCGCTCCGTCAGGCCGTCGAGCAACATCACTCGCTCTCCACCGAGATCAAGGTGCTGATCCTGCACGGATTGCTCCACCTGGCAGGCCACGATCATGAGGCCGATGAGGGCAAAATGGCCCGGCGGGAACGGCTGCTCCGCACACGGCTGGGCCTGCCGCAAGGGCTGATCGAGCGCGCGGAAAATCGGGTGTCCCAGGTCCGGATTTTCGGACCTGGGAATCCACGAACCTCAACCCGCAAACGGGGTGCCAAGCCATGACCCCGCTCTTCATTCTCCTCATCCTCTTCCTCGCTGCGGTCGAGACGCTGGCCTCATACATCAGCCGCGTCTACAGCGAGTTCGGCAAGATTCTGACCCGTGAAATCGAAGAAAACCTTGACGCATGGGAGGAGTTGGTCGAACCGCAACTGGGCCTCACTCGCGGGCACGCGGCGATCTGCGCGGCGGTCTTGCAGCAGCTCACCCTGGGCATTATTGCTCTGGAGTTCGGCGCGCTACTTTTTGATCGCGCCCCATATCTGGCCCGCCCCACCCCCGGTGAGATCGCCCAGGCCGTTCTCGCCGTGGTGCTGGTAGTGGTCTTCTGTAACCATCTTCTGCCCACGCTGCTCTTCAACCGCACCGAAGGCCGCTGGGCTCGGTATCTCGTTTGGCCGATCCGCTTGCTGCTCTGGCTGATGACGCCCATCACTGTCTTCGTGCGCTTCTTCTACTCCGTGGCCTCGCTGGCCGAGGAGCCGGTCACTGCCGAAGAGGAGAGCGAAGCCGATGTCGAGGCGCTGCTCGAAGCCGGCGAGGAAGAGGGCATTCTTGAGGAGAGCGACCGCGAGCTGGTCCGCTCCGCCGTCGAGTTCGGCGACAAGCTGGTCCGCGAGGTGATGACTCCGCGCCCGGAGGTCTTCGCCGTGCCCGCGTCCCTCACCCTGGAAGCCTTCCTCGAAGAGCTGCGCGAGCACAACTTCTCCCGCGTGCCGGTCTACTCGGGCTCCATCGACAACATCACCGGCATCGCCTTCGCCCACGACCTGCTGCAAATCGCCGATACCGAGGCTGGTGCGCGAACCGTTGCCAGCATGGCGCGCGAGGCGGAATTCGTCCCCGAAACCAAGCGCGTCTACGAGCTGCTGCGCGAGATGCAGCGCGAGAAGCAGCACATGCGCATTGTCATCGACGAGTACGGCGGTGTCAGCGGCCTGGTCACTATCGAGGATCTGCTCGAAGAGATCGTCGGCGAGATCCACGATGAGCACGAAGAGGACGCTCCCCCCGGCTCCGTTAATGCCGAGCCGCAGCGTGAGCTAAACGGCATATGGCTCGTTCCCGGCAGCTTCCCCGTCGACCAGTTGCCCGACCTCTTCGGCGAGTCGGCCAGCCTGAGCGATCTCGACGGAGCCTACGAAGCCACCACGCTGGGCGGCCTGGTCAGCGAGATCGAGGGCCGCATCCCGCTCCCCGGCGAAGTGGTTCTGCTCGAATCCGCCGGTCTGCGCATGGAGATCGTAGCCTCCACCGACCGCCGCGTCGAGCGACTGCGCGTCTTCCCGCCGGCGGATGATGCGGGATCAACGCCTGCTTCTTAATTCCCGGTCAGAGGCTGGCTGCCCCATCCTTTCGCGTTCTTTGCGAAAGAGTGGGAAACTAGAAACCTCAATCTGAGCACCCGTCGATCGGGCTATTTTTCCCGATTCTTCCACGCCCGCCACTCTTTAGCCGTAATCTCCCAGGCCTCGCTCATCAGCCCCTGTCCCTGCCATGGCGGACTCAGCCAGAAGCCGCGATTGTCTTCCTCGCCCTTCATCAGGTTGAGGTGCCCGATCATTTGCTCCGGCGCGCTGCACAGGCGTAGCGTCCAGTGCCACTCCTCGCCCCGCTCCATCATGGGCAACGCCACATCCCGGCAATAATGGAACGCGCCGTCGTGTGGGTAGGGCCAGGGCACGCGATTCAGCATGAACCGCACGATCTCCCAGTGCGGAAATAGCTCCTGAATCCGTGGTGCGTCGCCGATTTCGAGTGGGCGAAGCAGCAGGCGTTCGGTTGTGCCTTCGCGCATCATGCGCCGATTGTATCAACGCTCCATCTGTAAATCCGCGATAATAGAAGTCAGGAGTCTGAAAACCCTTTGAAATCTGGATTTGTAGCCATTCTCGGCCGGCCCAACGCCGGTAAAAGCACGCTTCTCAACGCTGTGACCGGCGAAAAGGTCGCCATCGTCTCCGCCAAGCCGCAGACCACCCGCAACCGCATCGCCGGAGTGGTCGAGGTTCCCGCGCGCAAGGGTGTGCATCCGGCGGCGCAGATCGTCTTTGTCGATACTCCCGGCATCCACAAGCCCGGCTCGCATCTCGACCGGCGGATGCTGCAAGAGGTCTATGAAGCTCTTGAGACCCGTGATGTGGTGCTGGTGCTGATGGACGCGACGCGCCGGGTGCAACTGGAAGAGGCCGCGGAGCCAGCAGCGGAGTCAAAACACGAGCGCACCAACTGGGCCAGCGAGGACGACTTCCTCTTCGGCCTGATCCGCAAGCTGGACTGCCCGGTCTTCCTGCTGCTCACCAAGATCGATCTGGTCGCCAAGGACCAGCTTCTGCCGCTGATCGACACGCTCACCCGGCACTTCGGCTTCGCACAGGTCATCCCGGTCAGCGCCCGCAAGCGAGACGGCCTGGACCTCCTTGTCCGCAAAATCGTCGATGCACTGCCTGTAGGCGAGCGCTACTACCCCAAAGACCAGTACACCGATCAGCCGCAGCGCTTCATGGTTGCCGAACTGATTCGCGAGAGCATTCTGGTCGAGACCGGTGAAGAGGTTCCTTACGCCTCCGCCGTCGTGATTGAGCGCTATGAAGAGGCCGAACCGCCGGCTCCGCCCCGTAAAAAAAATCAGCCCCCAGCCCGCCTGCCGCTCACCCGCATCGCGGCGGCGATTTATTGCGAACGCGACGGCCAGAAGGCGATTCTGATCGGCAAAGGCGGCTCCAAGTTGAAGGAGATCGGCACCGGCGCACGCCGCAAGATCGAGTCGCTCATCAGCACACGGGTCTATCTGGAGTTGCATGTCATTGTAGAACCCGGCTGGCGCGAATCAAAGAGCTTTGTCGAGTCCCTCGACTGGCGCAACCAACTGGAACGGCTTGCCGGAGATCAGATCACCACAAAGCCGCGTGACAAAGAAGAATAGCTGGGCGCCCCAGGTCCCGTGTTTGGGATCTGGGAAACGAAGAACCCCACCGCCCGATTATCAGGAGGACAGTATCCATGCCCATTCGCTGGATGAGTGAACAAGACGCCTGCACCTTTCTTGCAGAGGGGACGGAAGGCCGTCTGGCTACCTGCGACCATGCCGGACAGCCATACATCACTCCGCTAAATTACCTCTATCACGAAGGGAAAATCTACTTCCACTGCAAGCTGACGGGGCGAAAGCTCGACAATATCGCCGAAAACAACCGCGTCTGCTTTGAAGTTAGTCATGCGATCAAGATGACGATCTCCGAGGATCGTCCCTGCGGCTGCTCCACTCGCTATGCTTCCGTGCTGGCCTTTGGCGCGGCTCGGGTGGTCGCCGATCCCGCCGAAAAGGCGGCTCTGATGAATATGCTGGTGGAAAGATATGCCGCCGGCAAGCCGCAGCAGCCGGTCGAGGAGAAAGACGCCGCCGGATGCGCCGTTGTGGAGATTCGCATCGACGAGATCAGCGGCAAGAGAAACGTCGATCCGGAGTAGTTTGGATTCACGGTCAGCCTGAACCGAAAAGAGTGAGGGAAGATTATTCGCTGTCGGCAGGGGGCTTCTCTGCCAAAGTCGGCTCCGGCGCCGGCGGGGCCACGGGCAGAATCTGCACCAGAGAGGGTGTGGCAGTAGCCACCGGCCCCATCGCAGCCTCATGCTGGCGGCGGCTGGCCGCGTCCAGGTCCACCGGAATGCCGCCCGGCACAATCACCGGCGCGTTATTTTTATAGTCCAGCTCGCGCGTGAGGCGGTAGACCACCGGCAGCGTGATGAGCAGTGCAACGAAGGCGACCCAACTGCCGTCCAGCCCAAAGCCTCCGCCGGTGAGCCAGAACGGCCCCATCGGATTGCCCTGCACCACCGGCGAATGGTCGCTGACGCCGCTGATGGCCAGCCCGAAGACCAGCGCGCGGCTGGCCTTCCAGCCGAAATTGATCCCCCAGCTCACCCACAATGCGCGGCTGCGCAGGTATGCCGTGGAGAGCACCAGGCTCAGCATCACCGAGACGGCAATGCTGGCGTGGTTCGAACCGGGCAGAAGCGCCTGCACAATGGCATAAAAGGCCGCAAAGCCCAGCGCCGCTCCCAGCGGGCCAACCGCGCGTTCAAATCGTTGAAACCCATAACCGCGAAAGGCAATCTCCTCGGCCAGCGCGACCAGCGCGAAGAAGGCCGCGTCCACCACGAGCCATTCCCAGGCCGAAGGCCCCAAAACCAGCACAATGGCGATGCCGCCGCCCACGACCATCGGCAGAACGCACGCCACGGCCAGCGCCCAGCCCACGGCCACGCCCATCCCCGCATCGCCCGGCCAGCCGGTTCGAAAGGGAAGCCCCTGCGCGCTGACCGGATGGGCCTCGCGGTCGAGCCAAAAGCCCATCGACGCATAGCCCAGCAGAAGAAGAAACGCCAGCAACGCCTGCTCGACCAACGGCACAAACGGCCCGGTTGCTTCTCCCAGCGCCAGGCGGTGAGCCAGTCCCCGCGCCAAAAAGAACCATAGTACCGCGACGATGAAGCGCAAGTAAGCGCGCAAGCGGCCAGCGGTTGGCGAAATTGTGCTCATGTTCATCAATCTTCCGTATAGAACTGCGCGATCTTGCGAAATTTGGCCTGGCGCGCGGCCACCAGCTCGTCGACCGGCTGCGCCTTCAGTTCGTCTAGGTGCTTCCTGAGCGCTGTGCCCACCAGGCCGCAGCCCGCCACGCGGTCTGTGTGAATCCCCTCCGGAGGTTCCATAATAATCTCGTCCACGCAACCCAGCGCCGCCACCTCGGGCGCCGAGATGCGCATCGCTTCCGCGGCGAGTTGTTTGTGCGCCGCATCGTGCCACATAATCGCCGCACACGACTCCGGCGTAATCACAAAGTAAAGCGCATTCTCCAGAATCAGCACGCGATCCGCGACGGCCAACGCCAGCGCGCCGCCCGATCCGCCCTCGCCGCTGATTACAGAGATCGTTGGCACCCTCAGCCTCGACATCTCCAGAAGATTGCGCGCAATCGCCTCGGCCTGTCCCCGCTCCTCCGCGCCCAGTCCCGGGAAAGCTCCGGGCAGATCGATGAAGCTGATCACCGGCCGCCCAAATTTCTCGGCAATTTTCATCGCACGGAGCGCCTTGCGATAGCCCTCCGGATGCGGCATTCCGAAGTTGCGCTGGACCCGGTCTTTCGTGCTCCCGCCCTTGCGGTTGCCGATCACCAGCACCTCTTCGCACTGCAGGCGCGCCATTCCGCAAGCCACGGCCTCGTCGTCGCCATAGGCGCGATCCCCGTGAATCTCGCTGAAATCCGTAAAGATTCGCTCAATAAAATCCATAGGGTAGGGCCGCTGCGGATGCCGCGCCCGCTCGATTCGGATCCATGCCGGTGATGCCGTCTGTGCCTGTGGGGAAGTTGCCTGTTCGCTCATCAGCTCCTGTGCGGCTCCCAGCGCGAAATCCAGCGCAATCCACCGCTATTGCTGATTCTACGGGCCGCGGGCCGCTGAAACAAATCGTCAACATTCCGGGGGCGGATTCCTGTCGTACACGGCGCTGTTTTTGAAGATTGCCGGATCTTAGGCAATCGAAAGAAACAGTTGGTTTCATGGTGATTACTTGTTCAGGCCTTCTCTCACGAGGGACAATAGAAACTGATATGAGAACCCGGCACTTCGTCAACTTTTTCCAAGTGGGTTCGCTGGTGATGCTGCTGGTGGCTGTGGCGCTGCTGTCGGCTGACATCACCATGCAATTCGCCATTCACGGCGCGGAGGTGCAGGTGCCCGCGCTAATGGGGATGACCGTGGCCGAAGCGCGCAGCCAGACCTCGGGACTGGGCCTCGATCTGGATGTGGACAATCGCTACTACTCGGGAGATGTAGCTCAGGGACATATTCTTACGCAGTCGCCCGCGCCAGGAACAGTGGTACGGCGGGAGTGGCGCGTGCGCGTCTCTGAGAGCCTGGGGCCGCAAAAGGTGGAAGTACCGCAGACCGTGGGTTTGGATGAGCGCGTGGCGGCGCTGGAGCTGCGGCGAGTGGGCCTGGAGGTGGGCGTGACGGCGCGGCTGCCCTACGGCGCGGCTATCGAGGGAACGGTGCTGGCTCAGGATCCGCCGGCGCACGCTCAGGGTATTGCGCGGCCCAGCATCAACCTACTGGTGGCCGCGGCTAGCGACGATGCGCCCGACGGCTTTGTCATGCCCGATCTGGCTGGCATGCCGGTGGTCAGCGCGCAGGCGGAGCTGACCAGAGTGGGCATCCAGTCCGCGACGAAATATGTGGATGTGCCTGTCGCGCCGCTCGGCAACGGAGACGCGCTCCCAAAACCGCCAGTGAAGCCCGGTGCAGTAATTACGCAATGGCCACTGGCTGGTGCGCGCGTCGAGCAGAGCGATCTGGTGAAATTGACGGTGGTGAAGTAGGTAATTACAGCTCTCGGAATCGCGAACGGGTCACTAGGCGAACAATAGGATGATACTCAAACGTCAAATGAGTCTTCCATACGCTCTGTTCCATTTCTTCGCAATCTTCAGGAAGGCTGTGCGGCCATTGGTGCGGATAAACTCCAGCGATTCTTTATATTTCTTGTATTTGTATCCGTTTTTCCCGTAAAAACCCTGAAGGATGTCACAGCGCGCGAAGTCCGGACAGTCCGCGCAGGTGCGGTTGCTTCCCAGCTTGCCGATGCAGCAAATTTTTATTCTGCATCTAGCTTTTGTAATCTCTCGATCACCGGTTTCGTAACCAGCCGTGCAACCCGGACATCCTCGGCAGCTCCCGCAGAATGCGCCACAACAGCCAATTAGATCTTCTGACATAGTGAATCCTGGACAATGAAAGCTTAACATCGGGAACTCAGCCATGCGGGGGCAAATCGAGATGAACCGCGGAGCGGAAGCGAATTGACTATAAAATGATTCCGGTACCAACGCTATGGAGATTGAAGCTGGATTCGATCGATTACGCCATTCGCTCGAGCAGCGCGATAAAGAAGCCGTCGGTGTGAAATGCGCCGGGCAAGAGGCGCAGGCAGCCTTCGGGCGTGAGTGAGCCGCGCAGTCGCTCTGTGCCTTCAGGCGTGAGAATGCCTTCCTTGCACAGGGCTTCGATGCGGTCAGCCAGCGGAAGCAGTCGGGCAAACGGCGACGCCGCCAGCATCGCCGCAACCACCTGCTCATTCTCTTCCGGCTCCAGCGAGCAGGTAGAGTAGACGATGTGCCCGCCTGGGCAGACGGCGCGCACTGCGGCCGTGAGAATTGTCCGCTGGCGTTCGGCCTGTCGAGCAAGGTCTTCCACGCGAAGACGGTGGCGAATCTCCGGGTTTCGCCCCAGCGTACCGGTGCCGCTGCAGGGCACATCGGCCAGCGCAAGATCGAAGGCAGCATCTTCCGTGAGTGCAGTTGTGTCGGCCAGGCGGCATTCGACCCGGTCGCCGAGGTGCACGAGACGTTTCCGCATCTGCTCCAATCTGGGCGCGCTGGATTCACAAGCCACGAGGTGGGATTGCGGATTCCGCTCGGCCAGGATCAAAGTCTTGCCGCCGGGCGCGGCGCAGGCATCAAGGATTCTATTTACTTTTTCGTTGGGATTCTTGCTGGCACGGCTGGCCAGTTCTGCAACCAGTTGCGAGCCTTCGTCCTGGAGGCGGACTCGACCCTCGCGGAAGGCTTCGGTTGCGATTACGTCGCCTGAAATGACAGCGCGCGCGTCGGTGAGCAGCTCACCGGATTCGAGGACAACTCCTACTGCGCTGAGTTCGGCTTCGACGGCAGGGCTGGCGATCCGCACCGTCAGCGCGGGCTGGATCTGGTTGTGGCGGCAGATAGACTGCGCCGCCTCCAGGCCATAAAAGTTGATCCAGCGCGTGACCATCCACGCGGGATGGGCTTCCATCTCCTCCGTAGAATGTCCCTCAGGATCGTGTTCTTTCAAAACCTGTTTAGCCTTCGCCAGCTTGCGCAGCACGGCGTTGACCATCGCGGAGGCGAAGCGATGACCGGCCTGCTTGGCCAGCTCCACGCTCTCGTCGATCGCGGCGCGGGCGGGGATGCGGTCCATGCGCAGCAATTGAAATGCGCCCAGGCGCAGAGCGATCAGAACTTCCGGGTCTAGTTTGGCGTTGGGCCGGGCGAGCAGCAGGTGTATTTGGTGGTTGAGGAGAATCTGCCAGCGCAGCACGCCCAGCGTCAGCGCCGTGGCCAGGTTGCGGTCTGCCGCAGAGAGCGCGTTGACCGCCTTGCCGCGCAGCAAATCGTCGCTGTGGGAGTGCCCGCGCTCGACGGCTAGCAGAACATTGAAGGAGACTTTCCGGGCTGGGGAGATTTCTGCCGGACAATTCTTCGGAGCTCTCTTTGCCGCTCCTGCCTTTTTCACGGCGTTCATGGCGTCGCGGCCCCGAGTTTCGCGCCGTCCGCCAATGCGGTCCCGCGCAGAAACTCGCTGGCTTTCAGGCGCTTCTTGCCTTCGAGTTGAACTTCAATCAGCTCCAGCCAGGTCTCTTGAGCGCAGGCAACAAAAAGACGATGGCCTTCGAGGTGAATCTGACCGGGTTCAGCGGAGGTTGGTGTTGCGAAGGTAGAAGCATCCACAACACTCATGCGATGAACGATCAGTTTCTTGCCGTCGAGCGCGGTAAAGGCCCCCGGCCAGGGCTGAAAGCCGCGCCAGCGATTCTTCAGCTCCGTCGCCGTGCGCGCGGCAAAGTCCATGCGCCCGTCTTCGCGATTCAGAATCGGAGCCAGTGTCGCTCCCGCGTGGTTCTGCGGCCGTGGCTGAAGGCTTCCGTCGGCCAGGCCGGCCAGCGTCTTCACCATCAGCGCCGCACCGCCCCAGGCCAACTCATCGAGCAACTCCACCGCGGTCAGCTCCGGTGCGATGCCGAAGGCCCGTTGCAGCAGAATCGGGCCGGTGTCGAGGCCCTCTTCCAGCAGCATGGTAGTGTTGCCGGTGAAGGCATCGCCGTTGGCTACGGCCCACTGAATCGGCGCGGCGCCACGGTAGCGGGGCAACAGGGAAGCGTGCAGGTTGATGCAGCCCAGCCGCGGCAGCTTGAGCATCCAGGGCGGAATCAGGCGTCCGTAGGCTACGACCACAATAGCGTCGGGGGCAATGGCTTCCAGTTGCGCGCGAAACTCCGCATTCTCGCGAATCGTTTCCGGCTGCGCGACTGCAAGGCCCGCTTCCAGCGCGGCCAGTTTGACGGGAGGAGCGGAAAGTAGGCGATCTCGTCCAACAGGCCGGTCGGGCTGTGTGACCACCAGCGCGATCTCATGCTCCGCCGCGCTCAGCGCTTCTAGAGTCGGCACAGCAAAGCGCGGAGTCCCGCAGAAGACCAGCTTCATCTCTCTACCACTTGCCTTCGCGGATCAGCTTCCGGATCTTGCGTTGTACCAAATCACGCTTGAGGGCGCTCATGCGGAAGATGAATAACATTCCATCCACGTGGTCAATCTCATGCTGGAAGCAGCGTGAGAGCACGTCTTCGCCGTCCATTTCGAACCACTTGCCCTTCTCGTCCTGGGCGCGAATGCGCACCTTGGCGTGGCGTGCCACCTTCTCGCGAATATCGGGAAAGCTCAAGCAGCCTTCCTCCTCGTAGAGCTTGCCCTCGCTGGAAATGATTTCGGGGTTGATGAGCACCAGCTTGTCTTCAGACACTTTGCCCACGCTCAGGTCGATCACAGTTAAGCGTTTGGAGACGCCCACCTGCGGCGCGGCCAACCCGATACCCTGCGAAGCATAGGTGGTCTCAAACATATCGGTGATCAGTTGGCGCAACTCGCCGTTGAACTCGGTGATGGGTTCACCGGGTCGCGAGAGCACAGGATCGGGATATTTGACAATCTTTAGAATCATCCGTCCGCTAAAATCTCCATATCTGTTCGATGTATCCGTCAAAATTTCGTCGCAATTCCAGGGCCGAATCGCCGCCGAATTTTTCCTGGGCCAGCCGCGCAATGGTCAGCGCCACCATCGCCTCGCCCACCACCCCCGCCGCCGGCACCACGCAAATGTCGCTGCGCTCGTAACTGGCGCTGGTCTTCTCGCGCGTATCAAAGCGCACTGACTCAAGCGGCTTGCGCAGCGTCGAAATCGGTTTCAGGTAGCCGCGCACCACAATATCCTCGCCGTTCGAAACGCCGCCCTCGATGCCGCCCGCATTGTTTTGTGGGCGGGTGAAGCGCGTCGGCTTGGCGGTCTCCTCCGCGGCGTAGTGAATCGGGTCGTGAACCACGGAACCGAAGCTCTCGGCGGCAACGACGCCTTGGCCGATCTCGACCGCCTTGACCGCCTGAATGCTCATCACCGCCCGGGCCAACAGTCCGTCGAGCTTCTCATCCCAGTTGGCATAGCTTCCCAGGCCGGCGGGCACGCCATGGACCACCACCTCGAAGACGCCGCCCACCGTGTCGCCAGTCCTCGCAGCCTCCTCAACTTCTTCTTTCATGCGAGCCTCGGTTGGTTCATCGACGCAGTCTAGGACCACCTCGTCGCGCACGGCCAAAGCGGCAATCTCTTCCCACGCCACTGCACGTTCCAACTCCACGCGGCCCACGCGGATCACGTGGCTCGCGACCTCAATCCCCAGCGTGCGCAGCATCAGTTTGGCGAGGGCTCCGGCGGCCACGCGGGCCGTGGTTTCGCGCGCCGAGGCCCGCTCCAGCACATAACGGGCGTCGGGAAAGTTGTACTTGAGCGCGCCGGCCAGGTCCGCGTGACCGGGCCTGGGCGAAGACACGGCCTGATGCAGCGTCGGATCGCCGGCTTCAACAGGCAATTTCGATTCCCAGTTCTTCCAGTCGCGGTTGATGATCTCAATCGCAATCGGCGATCCGATCGTCTTGCCGTGCCTCACACCGCTCAGCACGTGAGCCTTGTCGGTTTCAATCTTCATGCGCCCGCCGCGCCCGTAGCCCTGCTGACGCCGCCACAGCTCGCGGTTAACGAACTCCAAATCGACCGGCACGCCGGCCGACAGCCCCGAGACCAGCGCAATCAGCGCTTCCCCATGCGACTCCCCGGCAGTTGAAAAACGAATCATAGCGTCTTAATTGTAACGGACTCGCTAATTCTTTCTTGCCGGTTCTAGCTTCCAGGAACCGTATAATTTGCTTCCCCTCCAAGATCGAGCCCACTGTCTTCCTTCGACGACTTACTCCGTGACAGGGATACCGTCTGGGATGGCGCGACCAACCCCACCGTCGTGCTGTACCTGTGAGAGCTTGGCGGTCACGATGGCCTCGGCGGCGGCAACAACCTCATCCAGCGTCAGGTGAGTCGAATCCAGCAGAACGGCGTCCGGGGCCGGTTTGAGTGGCGAATCGGCGCGGTTGCGGTCGCGCTCGTCACGAGCGCGCAGGTCGCGGATCACCTCTTCAGGCTGGATGGCCGGCTCGGGGCCAAGTTGGTCGTAACGGCGCAGGCCGCGCACTTCGGGGGCGGCATCGAGGAAGATTTTGACCTCGGCGTGAGGAAAGACCACGGTGCCGATGTCGCGGCCCTCCATGACCACGCCGCCCTCAGCGCCCATCTGCTGCTGCAGGCGGACGAGCCAGGCGCGAATGGCGGGCCATACACTGACCTGGGAGGCGGCGTCAGTGACCGTTTGATTGCGGATCAGGCCGGTCACGTCCTCACCGTCGATCAGAACGCGATTTTCCTCCTCGCCGGGTTCCAGGCGGATCACGGTTTCGGCGGCAAGGGCTTCCAGGCGCTGGCTATCCTGCAAAGGAATATCCGCGCGGAGAGCCTTGAGGGCAAAGGCGCGGTACATAGCCCCGGTTTCCAGGTTCAACAGTCTAAAGCGCTGGGCCAGATGACGGGCGACGGTGCTCTTTCCCGCTCCGGCAGGGCCGTCGATGGCGACGATGATCTTGTGGGCCGGCGTAAGAGAGCTACAGGAGGAGGCACTCATCCGCGCTTCTTCGTTCCCTGCTTGGGCCGGGCGGTAAAGCCAAACCGCTTGCTGTTTCCCGCTTTTGCACCGGCGGCAAGTGCTGGCCTGCGGCTGCCGTTGCGCGCGGCGCTGGCGCCACGAACCGTGCTGCTGGCGCCACGGGAGGTTGTGTCGGGCTTACCGGCAGGCTTGGAGCCGTTGGCGTGGATCTTGCGTTGCCCCCAGGCGGCTGCGGGAGAGTTGGTGGAGCGGGTGCTGGAAGCGCCGTTCGCCGGGCGAGCCGCCGGACGGCCATTTCCAGTGGAGGGTTTACCGTTGCCCGAAGCTGTGCCGGCATGGGCGCCGTTGCGCTTGCCGTTGGCGCTGGCGGCTGCCTTGGGGCTCCAGCGAGCGGCAGAGGCCGGCCGCGTGCCACTGGCTGGCCGAGCACCGGTGGGCCTGGAGTCGGCGGCAACACGGCGCGCTGGGCGACTGCCGGAGGACGATTGCGTCGGCTTGCGACTGCGGGAGAGGGCTGCCGGGCGGCTGAAGTGGGGCCGGGCAGCAGCGGATTTCCCACTGGCGGCCGGTTTGCGCGCGGCAGCGGCGCGGGGCGCGTGAGCCTCGGCGGACTTATGCGGGGCCGCCGCATCGGGCAAACTCTGCTTGGTTGCCGCAGGCTCGGGCAACTCCTCTTCTTCATGGTCGTTGAAGCGCAGGAAGTACGCGGAGGCCGGCATGGACGAACTGGCGTAAATGGTGGGAGCGACCGCGAACTCCGGCAATGTGCCGGCAACATAGAACAGCGGCGCATGGCCCAGCGAGATGGTGTGGACTTGGCGGGTGGCGACCAGGCCGCGCAGCACTTCACGCACCTTGCTGCGGGCGGTGAGCGGCGCCAGGAAGAGCTCGACCTCTTCCATGCCGGCGGCGATCACTGCTTGCAGGTAAATCGAGGCAAGCACCGAGATGGCGGTCACCTGAGATGTGGAGGCGCCTTCGGCAATGGCTTTCTGGAAGCGCAGGCGGAGCAGTTGCCACTGAGCAGCCTGGCCCGGAGCGGAGACAACCGGAATGATGCGAAGCTGTTGCCAGAGCTCGGTGATGGCGCGCAGAACGGCGGCTTCGGTGACTTCCCTGCCCAGAGCGTGAGTGAGCTTGGCAAGGGTAGTGTCGCCCGCCTCCAGCAGCTTGTAAGCCTCGATGGCCAGTTGCGAAACCTGGCGCGAGCCGGTCAGTTGCGGTGTGCGGCGCCAGTCGCGGTCGCCGCGCAGGGCATAGACGTAGGGCAAGACCCAGCTGGCCACCACGAAATCAGGAGCCTCGCCGGGCAGATCCAGCAGGTTCAGGCGCACGGCCACGCCGTCTGTCTCCAGACGGACCAGCAACTCTTCGGCTAAGGTAACGGTTTCGCGATCAGGGGTGGCGTCGCGCTTGCCGGCTACAGCTTCAACAAACGACGGCGCGATGGAGGTGGAATACTGCCTTCTGGGCAGGAAGAGACACAATCCGGTCTCCTCAATCCACGTCCGGGCGTCCTCAAGTGTGAGTGCCCCATGTCCGTCCAGGCGCATCCTTTCGGCGCGCGATGCTTCCAATTGTTCCGATGTCAAAGAAAAACCTCACTTCCAGGCTGGCGTAGGCGCCGGGCAACCCCGTCCCCTAAGAGGAGGGCTGCCACCTTCCACGCACTTCAAATTCGATGGAAGGCCCGCTGGATCTCCTTCCAAGAATACAGCAAAGCGATTGGACGTCCATGGGGGCAATTGGTTGGGTGGCTTGTTCTAGCCAGTTCCAATAGTAACCACTCCATACGGACTGAGTCAAGAGGCGTGTTCACCTTGATCGCTGAATGACAGGCGATGGAAGCGGCTATGCGCGTTCTTAGAGCTGTAAGATCATGATTCTGCTTAGGTTCGTCTGAATCAGCGCTGGATTGCTCGATGACTTCGGCCAACATCCGCTCCAGAGCCGCTCCTTCCAGGCCGATCGGGGCGGCTTTGACTGCAAGTGTTTGAGGGCCAAATGGTTCCACCTCGAATCCGTTCCGTTCAAGCTCCTCTGCGATGCACGCGAAGGTTACCATCTGTGATGCCTTTAGTTCCACAAACATGGGCATTAGTAACCTTTGACGCTGCACCCGTTCGACTGTTCGGTCCCGCAAAATTTTTTCAAAAAGAATTCGTTCGTGTGCCACATGCTGGTCGATAATCCACAATCCGTCCTCTCCGGTGGCCAGAATGAACGAGTCGCGCAACTGCCCCAGCGGGCGCAGCGAGCCGAGGTGGTTCAGATTGGCGGCGGCCTGCTCGGCCTCGACCAGAGCCGTCTCCGCCGCAGGATTCGTTCGGGCTGCATCGCTGGGGCCCGGGGAGCAATCCCCGGCGGGCGGCAGACTGGCCGGCTGGAAGAGCGCCGCCGCGGCCTCGCCCCACGCTTGCCGGTCGTTCTCATTCCAGCCTCCGGGATTCACGTTCTGGGTGGCAAAGGGCAGGTTGCCGGGAACGGGTGCGTGTAGCCGCGGCGTCAGCTCAAAGGCTACGGCGTCTGCCTGGGCGGATTGAAATGCGGCCGGATCGGAGTCGGGCTCGGGCAATCGTGAATTGCTCTCCGGCGCGCCGGGCAAAGGTGAGGCGGAAGGGGGCATCAGCGAGGAACTGGCGGCAGGCGCTGAGTCCAGCGCTGCCAGAAAGCCGGCGGCGGGCCGGGCTTTGATCAGCGCGGTGCGCAGGCTGTCGCGGACGAAGTCGTGCACCAGGCTCTGCTGGCGAAAACGGACTTCCGTCTTAGCCGGGTGGACATTCACGTCCACCTCTTCGGGCGGCAACTCCAGAAAAAGCAAGACCACGGGAAAGCTGGTGGGCGGAATCACATTGCGATAGGCCTCGGAGATGGCGTGCAGCAGCAGCCGGTCGCGAATCAGGCGCTTGTTGACGAAGATATAAATGGAGTTACGGTTGAGCTTTTGCAGTTCTGGCTTGGAGTAGAAGCCGGTCAGCCGCAGGACGCCGGGCGAGTGCGCAGGTTCGTCCGGGTTCTTCTTCCATGGCGGCGGCTCGGGCAGCCCGGCGCGCTCCAGCGGGAGTTCCGCAGCTACCGGCAGCAGCAGGGCCAGCGTCTCCGAGCCGAAGATTTGATAAATCCTCTCAGCGGTGCGCGCCACCGGTGGTGCGGAGACGATTGTGTGTGTGGCTGAGAGTAGTTCGAAGTGTTTCTCCGGGTGGGCCAGAGCATAATGGGTGACCAGCGCCGTTACGTGGGCCAGCTCGGTGGATTCGGCGCGGAGAAATTTTCGGCGGGCCGGAGTGTTGAAGAAGAGATCGGCGACGGCGAGTGTGGTGCCGCGCGGCAGGGCCGCGTCGTCCATGTGGAGGATCTTGCCCCCGGCGATCTCGACGCGCGTTCCGGCGACTTCCTCTCCCGTGGAAGTCTCCAGCGTGACGCGGGCCACCGAGGCGATGGAGGGCAGCGCCTCGCCGCGAAAACCTAATGTATCAATGGATAGCAGGTCGTCGGCGGTTCTCAGCTTGGAGGTGGCGTGGCGCTCGAAGGCCAGCAGTGCGTCGTCGCGATTCATGCCCAGGCCATCGTCGGTAATGCGGATGAGCCTGCGCCCGCCCGCCTCGACCTCGATGCGGATACGGTTGGCGCCGGCGTCCAGCGCGTTCTCCAGCAGCTCTTTGACGACCGAGGCAGGCCGGTCCACCACTTCGCCAGCGGCGATCTGGTTGGCAACCTGGTCGGGAAGTACGTGAATGCGGCCCATCTTGTCTAAGGGTATCGCAGGCAAGCGCGCATCCTGTCTCTTCTATAATCTGGTGCTATGGCAGTCGGCCTGACATTCGGTGGAAAACGCGAGCTGCTGGCACGCGGATTGCTCTGGAGCGGCGCTTCGTTCCTGCTTTCGCAGCTTCCGGCGAGAGATTCGCTGCTGGTCTTGAACTATCATCGCATCGGCAATGCCGAGGACGATCTCTTCGACCCGGGAGTTTTTTCAGCAACAGCGGAAGAGTTCGACAATCAAATCGCCGACCTGAAGCGCCGTCTTTCGCTGGTAACTCTCGATGAAGCATTGGCTTTTGTCGACGGCACGAGCAAGGAGATGACTCGCCGATGCCGCGTGCTGCTTACCTTCGACGATGGCTATCTGGATAATTACGAGATCGCCTATCCCATCCTCCGCTCGCACGGTGCGCAAGGCGTTTTCTTTCTTGCCACCGGCATGATCGGCTCCTGCGAGTTTCCGTGGTGGGATCGCATTGCCTATCTGGTCAATACCGCGCGCAGGCGCCAATTCTCACTCCGTTATCCGGCCAAGTTAGCCATTGATATCGACAAGAATGGGTTAGCAAAGAGCTTGAATACTATCTTGAAGTCATTTAAGCAGCCGTTTAACTGCGACCCCGCTCGTTTCGTTCGCGAGCTGGCGGAGGAATCAATGGGAGATGATCCACCCGGAACAACAAGGCGCTTCTTGAATTGGGACGAAGCACGGGAGATGAGTATGGGCGGCATGGCGATAGGCTCGCACACTCATTCGCATACGGTGCTCAGCCAATTGGAGCCGGAGCGGCAGCGCGAGGAGTTAGCTAAGTCAAGAACCATCATTCTGGAACAGCTTGGCACTGAGCCAAAGGTGTTTGCCTATCCAGTTGGTCACAAGTCAAGCTTCTCCATTCAGACACAGAAAATCGCGCAAGAGACAGGTTATCGGTGCGCCTTTTCGCACCATGGCGGCGCAAATATGCAAGGAATGATAGACCCCTATGATGTGAAACGAACCAAGATAGCCGTGCAAAGCCTGAGCCGCTTCCGGGTTCAAACGGCTATCGGCCGGTTCACGGGCAGGTTTTGGCCTTGACAGCCAGTGACCGAATCAGTTGAGCAAGGGTATTCACTTGTCGAGACGCATCGAATGTCTCGACAAACCACTGATTGCAACTGATCTCCCGGCCGTCCAGCAGCAGGAGAAATCTCAGGATTCGCATCTCAATCTCATCCGGGGTTTGTCCTGGATAGATGCACTCGAAAGGAACGCCTGCCTGACGAAGAATGTATTCAGACTGGGAGTTGCGGGTCACATAAGCTAGAATCGGGCGTCCAAGGTGCAGATACTCGAATAGTTTCGCGGGAACCTGAATGCTGGACTGCGGTTGAATTAGCAGCAGTCCATCGGAATTGAGAGCAATTGACCGTGCCTCACTGGCAGGAACCTGTTCGCGGATCTCCAGTATTCCGAGCGATTGGATGGCATGGCGCGTGTCATTGCCGGGCAGTTCCGACTTCTCCGCGACGCCGACTTGACGAATGGTTACTCCATTGTCCGCCAACCTGCCACTCTGCGACAACCGTAATACGGCCTCGACGAGGGGCCGGATACTTCGGCCCCCGTACAGTTCTCCCACGTGGCTCAATACCTTGTGTTGACGCACCGGGAGCACATAGTTGCCGATTGCATCCTCGGGGTCATACCCGTTCCAGAGAACATGAGCCTTCCCGCTGAGACCGGGGTAGCGGTCATGCCAGAGCTTGAGCATTGCATCTGTATTCGCGAGAACAATGTCGGCTCTTTTCAGTATCAGCCGTTCCAAGCAGAACGCAAGAAATACCTTAACAGTATTCTTTATACCTACGACGGAGTAAACCGGATCACGGAAATCGGCGATCCATCGCCGGCCGGAAACGGCGGCAAGACACATACCGGCCAGATGCGCAGCTACGGGAGGAGACGAAGAAAGAATGATGATCTCGCGATTTTTTTCTTGCTTCAGAAACAACCGTCCAGCCCGGAAAACCAAGACAGACCATCGCAGCCTCAAGCTAGTGAACCAAAAGTATCTCCGTATAACCTGATCGGCATACCCTGCGAATCTATTGCCATCTCTTGTGTTCAGGGGGTCAGGCTGATATTCGATATCCGCAGCCGCAGCAGCCTGAACGGCCGCGGTGATGACATGGCACTCATAGCCAAGCCTCTTCAGGTATTTGTAAAAACGATACGGTCTTGCTCCACCGATCGCGTTGCTGGGCGGAAAATGATACGCAATGAACAAAACCAGGGGAGCGGTATCGGAATTTATCGGTACGCGATACTCGGAAGCTGGTGGAGTGCTAGCGCTGTCCTGAACAATTCTACGGTGTTCCGGCCGGATCAGCATTGACAAGCACATCTTTGCGGGCGCAATGACCGGCTTGGGCAGCATCCCGGCCAGAACCCCGAAGCGGTCGTGGTCTTCCGGTTCCAACACGCGCATCAGGTAGAGGAGTCCGAAGAGAACAATCAGCGCCGCGCAACCGCCGCAGAGGATGGCCGGCACAGGCGGCAGCCGCACCGCAATTAAATGTGCGGTCAGCGCCGCAAGCGCACTGATAAATACAATCTTTGCAACCTGCAACCAAGGCAGTTTGACTTTAAAGTGATAAAGAGCCATGGCCCACATGATGCCGACGGCTGTTAGTTGCGCCGCTCCGTTGCCGATGCAAGCGCCGACCGCCCCGTGCGCTGGAATGAGATACCACGCCACGCTAATATCGATGATCCCCGCAACAACAGTAGCGGCAATCACATAACGCTGCCGTTCCGAGCTTTCCAACAGGTTTTGCGCGGGCGCAAGAAAGGCTTTGAACATGCAGAGAAGCGGAGCCACCGCTACCACCATCGCGGCGCCTTGAAATTTGTGGCCGTATAAAAGCAGCAGAGCAGGCACGGCGAGCGACGCCGCGATGAAATGCAGCGGAATCGACATCAATGCGATGTAGCGGAAGGCGGAGGCCGCTAGTTCGGGCAGCTTGGATTTGTCTCGACCGTATTGCACAAAGATCGTGGCGCCGGCCGCTGTCCCGAAAATGGTCGCCGCCAGCAGCAACTGTTCCGCCATGGTGAATGCTACTGAATAGAACGACACCTGGTTGACATCCGGGCAGAGCATCTTCAGCAGGATGATCTCCGAGCGACCCCAGACGATCTGCGCCACAAACATGCTGGCAACGGCCTGCAACGCGAACGGCATCATGCGCTGGCGTAATCCCGGGGGATGCGCATGGGTTGTCTCCCATGCCAGCACACGCTTCATGGCGGGAAAAAAGCGCACCAGAAAATCGACGGATCGCATGCTAAGCAACGCCACGCCGACGCCGACTACGCCCCAATGCAGCACCACCGTTGCCGCTATGGCGATGAAGTAGGTCAAGGCCGCGGCGATGGAACCCGGCAGATTCGTCGACAAATCTTCTGTGGCAGTGTTAGCCTGAGCCGAGATGGAGTTGATCATCGCAGGCCAGATGCTCAGCACCAGCAGAGCCGAAGCTAACTTGTATTCCGCACGGGCGTCACCAAGCACCCAGAAGAGAAAGCCGCAGGTGGCCACCGTCGCCAGTCCGGTCTGCAGCAGCAAAGTGCGGAGATAAATGTAGCGCGCAGTGCCGCGGTCGCCTATGCCGATAAACTCGGCCATGTATTTACGGGTAGTTGCGGGAATACCCATTCCACCAAGGCTGCTAACCAGGTTGGCGATATAGGAGACATATATAATATAGCTGTTCTTCTCCGGCCCGAGATAGCGATTAATCGCAATTGAAGTAACAAAAGCGACTACCGCGTTAATTACGTTCTCGATGCTGAACCAGCCGGTGTTGCGTGCGATAGTCTGGGTATTTGTCATGTTGGAATAAACTCTGATTCAAAAATATGCGCGGCAGCGTTACGCGCAGGCAGTTGGGCAAACTGACGGCCAGCAGCTCGCGCCGCTGGCCGTCATGAAAAGCAAACTGCTGCCTAGCTTATTCCTTGCAGCGCCGCCTTAGCGTCCTTGGCCGCAGGCGAATCGGGCGCCAAAGAGATGGCTTTCTTAAAATGAATCGCCGCATTGCTTTTATCCATCATCTTGACGTACACCATTCCCAGGTGATATTGCATCGTCGCGCTGCCCGGATCTTTTTTGACGGCGTCTTCGAGAAGATCGCGAGCGAATCCGTATGTTCCCTTGTAGTAGTAGGCCCAGGCCAGGGTGTCGGCGGAGCTAGGAGAATCCGGCATGTTCCGTCGCGCCGTTTGCGCCAGCGTCAAGGCCACATCCACATTTTCGCCATTTTGCAGCATCAAGTAGGCAAGATTGTTGGCCGCGAGCGACTGGTCGGGCTTGATTTGCAGAGACTTCTTGTAGTAGTCCTCCGCCTTCTGCTTATTCCCGCGCGCATCCTCCAGCATTCCCAGGAAGGCATAGGGGCCGGCATCGTTGGGGTGACTCTTCGACCATTGCTCCCAGGCGCCGATCGCATTCGCCGCCTGTCCGCGCTGAACCTGCAACTGCGCGTAAATCACAACCGCATCTCCATCGCCGGGATTCATCTCCATGGCTTTCTGGGCCGTAGCGGCAGCCTGATCTAAATCCTTGCTTTGGATCTGAAGTTGAGCCAGCATATCGTAGAATCCGCTATTTTTCGGACTCTTGGCGATTTGCGCGTTGAGGCGTGCGATGGCCTGCGCGGGCTGCTTCTTCATAAAATAGTAACCAATCAGCCCGCGCATGGCGCCAATCGAATTGGGGTCGTACTGCAGAGCCTGCTCCATCAGCGCCGCGCCTTCCGGGTATTTCTTTTGCATATAGCGAAGCTCTCCGAGCATAAGATAAGCCGGGGCGCTTTGTGGAGCAATGTTCATAGCTGTCTTCAAGTCGGCCTCAGCCTTGTCCTGTGTTTGACGGGAGACCTCCACGGTAGCTCGCCACAGATAGCCAGTGGGGAAGCGAGGGTCGGCGGCAATGGTCTTCTCCGCCACATCGGAGAGCATGTTCATGTCGCCGCGCTGAGTTGCCATGCGCGCCAGCTCCTCCTGCGCTTCCACGTCGCGCGGGTTCAATTGCGCGGCCTGACGAAAGCTCTTTTCGGCCAGGCTGCTATCGTTTTTAGCCAACGCGGCCTTGCCCAGCCAGAGCTGAATGAAGGCGTCTTTGGGCGCGTCATTGGCCGCTCCCTGAAGAGCATTGACCGCGTCATTTGCCTTGCCGCTGTTAAGCAGGACAATTCCGTTCAGCACCGCGACCTGGGGATCTTTGCTGTTCTTTTTCATCAACTCCGTAATCACGGTTTGGGCGGTGGCAAAGTCCCTGACTTGAAGCAGAATGCGGACGTATCCCTCCTGCACCGAGACATTCTTGGGATACTTCTTGGCCAGTCTTGCGAACTCCTCCCTGGCCTTGTCAATCTGTCCTGAGCCGGTGTAGTAGTCAGCCAGCAATCTGACTCCCTGCGGGTTATCCGCAAGGTCATTTGAAGCCTGGCGAAGCACTTGCTCCGCCCTCGATTGATTGCCCTGTCTGAGAATCATCTGAACCAGGGATTCCCGCGCACTTAGACTCTTCGGATCGGTAGCGACGGCGCTCCAGCAAACCTGCTCGGCGTCCTGCCAGCGACTGTTCCTGGAATAGAAAGCGGCGAGCAGCAGCTTGGCGTTCACGGATTTAGGATCGAGCGCGACCGCTTTCTTCAGTTCGCCTTCCACCAAAACGCTCTGGGCGGAATCACCCATTTGCAACAAAGCAAGTGTTTCGTGAAGCGACGCTTCATTGGGGGCCAGTTCCAGAGCGCGATGAATCTCCGTCAGAGCGATCTCTATTTGTCCCCGCCGGGCCGCGATGCGGGCAAGCAGAGCGTGAACATCTGCATTGTCCGGCTGCGACGCCAGGGCCGCCGCGGCTTGCGCTTGGGCGTCGTCTATCTTATTTCCGGCCAGCAGCATATTCCCCAGATCGATCCGCGCCTTCACATTCGCCGGCTGCAGGTTCACCGTCTTCTGGAGTTCGCCGTAGGCGGCGCTGAATGCGCCCAAATGAAGGTAAGTCTGCGCTAGGGCATAATGAGCTTCGGCAAAGTTCCTGTCGATCTTCAGCGCGTTGGAAAACTGAATGGCGGCTTCCCTGTTTTTTCCCTGGGCGCTATACTTCTGCCCGCTTTCCAGATACTTATGCTTGCGCACATTGGGATCGCGGAAGCACCCGGACAATAGAGTGAGCGATAGAAAGAGCGCGACGATCCCAAAAGCCGCGCGCCCAAGAGCCGCGCGATGATTCCGCAGTTTCCTCGCGCCATCGACAACGAACTGAAATGCCTTGAATCCGCTTTCCACTTTATTCCATCCTTTCAGGCTGTCGACCGATGGCTGCAACTAGCAGCCATCGGTCGAGATCCATTACCTATCCCTGCTCCCGCACCTGCGCTTAGTCAGGGATAAAACGCGGCAGCAAGGGCGCAAGCTGCTTGGCGAATGCCTCAGCGCGCTTTCTGGCAGCCGCCGTGTCTTCGTTGGAAACGATCGGCGTAATGACCCGGACCAGCGCCCCATCCGTGCGATTCAGCCGTATTGCATCGGAAACCATGTAAATCTTGGCCATATATTCACTGGCCACGCTGCGCCCGTGCGCCTGGTACCAGTAGATTACGAACTGCCGGGCATCGCCGTTGGCGACGATGTATTCACCCACCCTGTGAGGCTTGCCTTTGGCATCGATCAGAACGACATAATCCGAAGAGAGAAAGACCCAGCCGGAGCCAGGCAGGCAATGCTTGGGTGAGTGAATGGTCTGGCCGGTTCTCTGGGTTGGGAAATATCCGATGAAGAGGCTGATGGGAGGTGACTGCGCGCCTTGGGAATAAATGCGCGAAAGAAAGTCACCGGCCCCAAGGACCTCGCGGGTCTCCTGGTCGATATCCACATCTGCGCTCGTCCATCCCGCCTGAATGGCCGGCAATTGCGACAAGGGCTCGCTGGGGGGATTGTGATCCACATTGGGGCGCAGATGGAGCAGCAGCGCCGTAACGGCAAGCAGCAGGACCGCACTCCAGAATCGAAGGTTCTTCATGTCTGCCGCCTCGTAGCCGGGAACAGGTTCATCGCGCGATGGACGAAATAGAGGCACACCAGCGAAACCAAGAAGATGACCCAACCGGAAAACTCGTGAAAAAAGCCCAATGCCTTGTCCGGATCCCAATACTGGACGCATAGCCCGGTGCCGAGAATGCGCACCGCGTTGGCCGCAATCGCGATGGGGATGCTGGCCAGCACGAGCACGACGCGCCGCCAAACGGATTTCTCCATAAAGTAACCATAAAAGACGGCTAGCGTGAAGAGGCTCATCAGGGAGCGGATGCCGCTGCACGCCTCGGCCACCTCCAGCTTCATCAGCGGAAGCTCGATGACATTGCCCTCGCGCAGCACCGGCACGCCGAAGTATGGAAGCAGGTTGCTGGCCAGCTTGGAGGCCAGAATCTGGAGGGGAAAGGTAATCTGGTTGTAGACGATTGCCGGTAGCGGAATGGCCAGCAACAGGACCATCAGGGCAAAGCACAACTCCTTCAAGAGCTGCGCTCCGCCGAAGCATAGCACCAGTCCGGCTAGCAGGATGATCAGCGAAACCCGGGAGAGAAAGAGCTCGGAGCCGAAGATTCCCAAAATCAGAACGACCAACCCCAGCGCCATCACGGCAATGCCGCTCCAGGCGGGAGCGATTTTCGTAGCGAGGAGTGTTTTTCTCTTCTCCCACACCAGGAACACCGCGAACAGGGGCACCAGAAAGCCGTGAGAATTATCCTGATTCTGCCAGTCGGTGACCAGTTTTCCCAGCACATGATAGTAAATCGCCAGCACCAGCAGACAGATGGTGAGCGAAGCCAACATAAATGGAGCGTTGCGGGAGAGCCAGGAGCCCAGGGGCGCTGGAGTGTGTCCTTCTTGAACCATATTCTCCGTAATGGAATCCTCGCGCATACTGATCTGTACCACTCTACTCTAGCAATCGGAGCGCCGAAAGGGAAAGGGATTAATTCATAGGAATTTCCTATGAATTTCCCCTCGATTGGGAAGTGCTCTTCCTGTTCTGGAAGAAAACACTTTCCACTTCACCTGAAATTAAGTGGAACATTACTTCCCACTTAAAGAGATAAATTTGCTTTTTATTCGACCCATACTCGGAGAAGAGCGCGCGAAGGAAGCTCGGAAAACGTTCTTGTGGCTGGGTTCCATCTCTTTGCTGGTTCCATGGATAAATTGAATTCCATCCCTATCCGTCCGCGCTGATTATGCGGCATTTACGGCGCGGCTCAAGCCGCACTCGTGCCAAACGCCGCTGGCAAAACGCCCCTGTGTTCAGAGATTCCTCATCGAGCCTGCCTCGCATGAAACGATCATTTTTTATCCTCCACCATGTTTGGAAGCTGCCTTGCTATAGAGTGGATGAACCTTGGTTCTCCTATGGCAGGCATGACAACGATCCAAAATGGGAAACGGCAGACTCACTGGATCCTTGCGGTTGAGGCACGGATGCAGCGCGCGCTGGGCCGGATTGCCGAAAGTGACTGTCCGGTCTTGATTCTGGGCGAGCACGGCGTGGGCAAGCGGTCCATGGCTGCGCAGATCCACGCGCAGTCGACTCGCTCCCGCGGCGAGTTCCGGGAGATGAGCTGCAAGGAAGCCAGCGCGGCGGACCTGGAGGCCGCTCTTGTTGCCAATGGAACAATCTATCTGTATGATATAACTGATCTTAGTATTCCACTCCAGGAATGCATTGTGCATCTCTATTCTCGCTCCGAGCCGGGGCCAACCGGCCGTCTGCTATGCGGTTCTAGCCGCGAACTCGAGGAAGAAGTCAAGTTGCGGCGCATGAAAGAGGATTTTTACTACCTTGTCTCCGCCGTTACGCTGCGGATTCCACCGCTGCGCTGCCGGAAGGCGGAGATTCTCTCGATAGCCGATGAGCTTTTGACGCAGTATTCCAAGCAGTTTGACCGGCCCAAGCCGGTGCTCTGCAAGGAAAGCAATACACACCTGATGGAGCACAACTGGCCGGGCAATCTCACAGAACTTCAGACCGCAATCAAGACCTTCGTCGCCATCGGAGATCAGGCAATCTCCCTGGCGGCCATCAAAGCGGCGACAGCGTCGGGCCGATCAAATGGGAATTCCAGGCATCTATTGCTCAAGGAAGCCACGCGTGCCTCATCGATCCATATCGAGCGGCAGTTAATCTCCGAAGTTCTGGATTCGACCGGCGGCAACCGGAAGCGCGCCGCGGCCGAGCTGGGGATCAGCTATAAGGCCCTGCTTTACAAACTCAAGCAAATGGAAACGGAAAAACGTTCTTTGTCCAACACGAATGGAGTTGCGCTATGAAACCGGGAAGCATTCTCCTAGTGGCATTTCTTGCACCGTCGCTCTTCTGCCTTGCGCAAGACAAGGCGCCGGCCGCACAGGAAACAGCCAAGCCTGTTGCGCCCGATGCCCCCAAGCCGGCCGCGCAGGAAGCAACCAAGCCCGTTGCGCCCGATGCCCCCAAGCCGGCCGCGCAGGAAGCAACCAAGCCCGTTGCGCCCGATGCCCCCAAGCCGGTCGTGCAGGATACGGCCAGGCCAGCAGCTCCAGACGCGGCTAAGGTGGCGGTGACGGACAGCTATGTGATTGGCGCGACCGATGTGCTTGCCGTGAGCGTATTCAAAGAGCCGACGCTGTCGAGCAGCATACTTGTCCGGCCTGACGGGATGATCTCGATGCCGCTCCTGGGGGATGTCCAGGCCTCCGGCAAGACGCCGCTGCAGTTGGCGGATGAAATTACGGCTAAACTCAAGAAGTACGTGCAGGATCCGAATGTCACCGTCATTCTGAACCAGATGAATAGCAAGAAAGTGTACCTGATGGGCGAAATCGGCCATACCGGGCCGATTGAGATGACACCCGGCATGACCCTGTTGCAGGCCATCGCCACCGGCGGCGGACTGAATCCGTACGCCAACGCGAAGAAGATGTACATTCTGCGCGTTGAAGGCGGCAAGCAGCTGAAGATTCCGGTGCAATACAAGCAAGCGCTGAAGGGCGACCTTTCGTTCAATCTCATTCTGAATTCGGGCGATACGATTGTCGTTCCGTAAGGCTTCCCCCATGAAACCGAGTTTTGCAGTTATGGCGATTCTCCTCCTTACCGTCTGTGCCGCGGGCAGAGCGCAAAGTGCGCCTGCGACGCCCAGCCTCGCTTCGACTGGCGAATCGTCCGGGCTGCCGGTCAGCGGCACGCTGCGCTACGATCTGCGTTATGCGGAGACCGCGGAGTTCGGAGGCGGCCAGGACGGCCAGCAGATGAGCTACGTAACCGGAGACGCGAGCTACGCGAATACAGGCAAGCGATTTCCGTTCTCCATGCAGTATGGGGGCGGATATGGCCGGGCCTGGGCCGGTCCGCCCTCGGTGGGCAATGTCTTTCAGCATCTGTCGCTATCGCAAGGCATGGTTGGGCGTGCGTGGAACCTCATGGCCAGCGACAATGTAAGCTATTCTTTTCAGACCCCAACCACAGGCTTCTCGGGAGTTCCAGGAATCGGGGAGCCGATCGGCGGCACAGGCACGCCAACCCCGCCGGACCAGACGATCCTGACGGTGAATACCCGCTCGATCGACAACATGACGATGCTCGGGTTCGGACATCGACTGGACTCTGCAACCACCCTCAACCTGAGCGGCGCTTCTGGGCAAATGCTGTATATCGACAATGATGGCCAGAATATGGATACTTATATGGCTAGCGCGGGCGTCACTCGCCGCCTGAGCGCGCGCAACTCGGCTTCAGCCCAGTATTCTTTTTCCCGTTTCAACTACGCAAGCTCCATCCAGGTGGCCAACACCGCGCCAATCAGTTATAGTCAGGCCAACACCGTGCAATTCAGTTTGAGCCGCCAGTGGAATCCGCATCTGGTGACAAGCGCCTCGGTGGGACCGCAGTGGATTTCGAGTTCGAACAGCGCCATGGTGCCCACTTCCACGAACGTCTCGGCGAACGCTTCGGCCAGCGAGACCTTCCGATACGGGACCGCCAGCCTGTTGTACAGCCATGGAACCACGGGCGGTTCCGGATATATGCTCGGAGCAGAGAGCGATATAGTGATGGCTAATTTCGGCCGGAGTATTGGCAAGAACCTGAATGTCGGTGTGACCGGCTCGTATATGCGCACTGCCGGACTGAACAATAGCGGAGCCACCAGCGGGGAGTACGGTGGAGCGCAGGCAACGCGTATGCTGGGCAGGTATTTCAGCGTATACGCCAATTACACGGCAGCCGACCAATCGTCGAGTCTTCTGAATGCTCCCAACGTCCTCAACACTTTGTGGCAGACGATCGGTTTCGGCATCGGATATTCGCCGCGGGAAAGACGCCTCAAGAAGTAAATGGATCAAGGAGTCCTATGCTCGGGCATCGTGAATTGATAATGCGGGACTACGCGGAGATCTTAAAGCGGAGATTCTGGCTGATTCTGGTTTCCGCAGTCCTTTTTTTGGGGATTGGCCTCGGCATCAGCTACGATCTGCCTCCGCAATATATGTCGCAGACGCTGGTGCTCATCGAGCAGCAGAAGGTGCCGGAAGACTATGTGAAGCCGGTGATCAATGAAGATCTGAACGGGCGGCTGGCGTCGATGAGGGAGCAGATCCTGAGTCGTTCGCGTATCGAGCCGATCATTACCCGCTTCGATTTGTACGGCGGCAACAAATACACCATGGACGACCGCGTCGATATGACGCGCAAGGCCATCGGGATCAATCCGATTCCTTATGGCTCGTCGCGCAGCATGCCGGGCTTTTTTATCACTTTCAAAGCGCAGGATGCGCGCACTGCGCAGCAGGTATGTGGCGAGATCACCTCGCTTTTCGTCAGTGCGAATCTCACCGTGCGTGAGCAGTCGGCGGAAGGCACCACCGACTTCTTGAAGCAGCAACTGGAGGACTCGAAGAGAAACCTGGACGAGCAGGACGCCAGGATGGCGGCCTTCGAAACCAAGTATCTCGGCAGGCTTCCCTCGCAGGAGCCGGCGAATGCCAACACCCTGCAGGCGCTGACGGCTCAGCTTGACGTGGCCACGCAGACGGTGAGCCGCCTGCAGCAGAATGAGACCTTCATCGAAGCTTTGATTGCCCAGCAGCCGCAGGGAACGACTAACATCGACCCTGTCTCGGGAACATCGGAGAGTGCCCTTCAAGCTCAACTAAAGGACGCCATCAGGCAGGAAAAGGAAATGGAGACTGTCTACACGCCTGACTATCCAGACATTGTCGCGATGAAGCGGCGGATTGCCAGTCTGCGGGCGGAGATCGCGCGCGAACCTTCCGCGCCGGCGAAAGCGGAGACCGCGATCAATTCTAAAGCGGAGACCGCGGTCAATTCTAAAGCGGAGACC